>MDTD01002963.1_pt1 | contig 487973 bp, 563 predicted proteins | sample 811221 | NCBI WGS metagenome assembly MDTD01 (sample SAMN05326646, study PRJNA326480) | marine metagenome | isolation source: seawater | place: Pacific Ocean: South West | collected 2011 | reverse complement strand
CTGTAGGTGGTTCTGTAGGTGGTTCTGTAGGTGGTTCTGTAGGTGGTTCTGTAGGTGGTTCTGTAGGTGGTTCTGTAGGTGGTTCTACCACATCATTAGGCACAAACACCAGCTTGATGTCGCCTTGAGGGGTGGAAAGGATGATAAATTCGTATTGCTCCATAAAGTAACTCCTTTTGCATGAGCTACTTACATCTTCATGGAGCCATTCTACCTGCCTTCACTGTATACAGTGATTGGAGGGGTCATTGCCACTTTATCTGGAAAGATTGCAGATAAAAAAGACCCACAACTCTGTTTAGAGTCGTAGGCCTCTTGCTTTTTGTCCTGAGAAGCAAGTAAAAACTCGAATAGCGGGAGGCAGATTCGAACTGCCGACCTCTTGGTTATGAGCCAAGCGAGCTACCAGACTGCTCCATCCCGCAAACTAGGTTTTGAAATAGCGGAGGAGAGATTCGAACTCTCATCGGATGGCTTATGAAACCAACGCTGGTCCTGTCCAGTCTACTCCGCGATCGATTGTACCCTCTGCCTTGACTGTCGGGCTCATGGGGTAAGCCAAGACAGAGGGAACTATTGGTAAGGGATGCCGGTGGGACTCGAACCCACATCACTCGCTCCACATGCGATAACCGTCTGATCAATCGGCTCATATGAGCAAGTTAGCGAACGACGACTGTATAAGCGCTTTACCAATTAAGCTACAGCATCCATTTTAGCAAGTAAGTTGCGAAACAAGGGGTTCTAAACATGATAAGTGTTGTTAACCTTGAATCTTCGACTTGCTATGTATTGTATCGGACGAGTAAGTGGGTGGGCATCGGGGTTTCACAGTTTCAAGATGTTAACCGATGACCTTCGACTCTATCCGATAAATCAGAGTGGAGGGATTCGAACCCCCGACCTCCTCCGTCCAAGGGAGGCGCGCTGACCAAACTGCGCCACACTCTGCAAAACGATGCTCTTTACTTGTCAAAGATGCAACAAATAAGTCGGAGTAGTCAGATTCGAACTGACGACCTTTTGTCCCCCAGACAAACGCGCTAACCAAGCTGCGCCATACTCCGATTTGAACAGGTAAGGGATGCCAAGGAAGAATCCAGCAGATATTTAGGTGGTCCCCAGCAAGCTGGGAAGCGGCTTAGATTAACCCCTGGCTCTGCTGACTATAAGGTACTATGTCCCTTATAGTTTACCAAGGAATCTTCGCCGTAACTTAGGACCGTCCGTGTATGATAATCCTTTAGCTTCGACCTGTTCAATATTCAGTTTTCAAATCCATGTTGAGCTTTTTCAGACTCAACAGGATGCAACCTTCGGTCCAGCCTATACTGGCGTAGCCGGACCTCCACTTGCGCCAACATTTCGTAACAGATGATCCAGTAAGGGCCAGAGTCTTCTGGGTCTGTTCTACTGTTGGCTTGGAACGCCTTTCGTTGTTCCTAAGTCAAGGTGAGAGGATTCGAACCTCCGGCCTTCTGGTCCCAAACCAGACGCTCTAACCAAGCTGAGCTACACCCTGATTTTTAATACTGCCTTTCTTTATAGCAGTTTATCGGTGCCTGAATATCTTCAGACTTCAGATTCCTGAGTTGTTCTTTTACATCCTTCGGCAAGGCGAGATAAGTTTCGCCTGGTCGAATGTCTTCTGGTCTCTTGCAACTGATGAAACGTAGCATACGAATACGCTCCATCACTTCATACATTGTTTTCTTCGGCGTTGTATCGATCATCTTTCCAATCAGAGAGACACGAGTTGAACGTGCGACCTTCTGGCCCCGAACCAGACGCTCTACCAAGCTGAGCTACTCTCTGTATTCTAGCAACTACAGGTTTCACCTGCAAGTATCTGGATTATTTCGTGGCTGGGTAGGCCGCTGTGTTCATTGTCGGCATAAACACAATACCTTCGTAGACTTTCACACGCAAAGCGTGAGATTCTCCGAAGGACCAGATTTTGATTGTTGCGGGTGCGGACGGACTCAGAGAGTCGCGGGTCCATCCTTCGGAACAGAGCGCGACACGATCCCTGAGCCCCTTGTAGGGACTGTGCCATTTGGCATCGGGATGTTGGGGTTGCGTGTCTGCATTCTATTCTCCGAGCCCTCAGAGGGGCATGAAGGGCAAGTATAACCCTCATACGAAGGCTGTCAATCCATCTCCTTCAAAAATCTGCCCAAAAAGAGCAAAAAGATAGGCGGCTCCAAACAGAAGCCGCCCATCTGTGGGAGAGAAGAGACAGGTTTAGGTATTTACGTCTCGCGGCAGGTCTTTCATATCCGTGATTCCATGCTGTTCACGAATTTGGGTTGAACTGAGACCCAGCAAAGCTTCGTCAGGTGTTTCGCCTCGCAAGCAGTTCATCGGCAAGCGACCATTGAACTCGCGATGATTGTGGAGTCCAAGGCGTTCTCCGTTCATTTCTCGGTCATACACGATGAACTTACCATTGATGCCTTGGATGCCTGCAACACCATGATGCTGCAACAGCTTGACAGCGTTGTCAATGCCAATGTGAAACGTAATTGACCAGTGACAAAGAACGCCTGATTTTTGCATGAAGTAAGGCCATCGGTTTACGAGGATACTCCCCATACCGTTTGTTTGCTCAAGCCGAGGCCGCAATGACTCAAGACTCAGGAACTCTTTGTCGATGCGCTCGATAGCGATTTCAAAGTGCTTTTCTCGGGCATCAATTTTGTTATACAAGGCACGATGCGCAGCATGCATCGGATTGAAACTGCCAGGTACGAGATGAATGAAACCAGTCTTGAATGGAGACTGGTCTTTATAGACAGGCAGAATCTCTCCATCTCGCCACACGAAGGCGAACAGAGAATCTGCGATGACACGAGAATACGCTTCTTCGAGGGAAAGGCTCATACTGACGCCTCCATTGTTCGTCGCTCGACCCATGTTGGGCCTTCAATCCATGGGTTGTCAGCGACATCGTATGTGCCATCGTCGTTCAGTGTGTAGTCCGTGATGGTCTCGCCTTCTCCGAGCCATGCAAACTTGATGTCGTCCATCAGGACGGCGAGAGCGGCCATCGTAATCTTGGCATCTTCCATCTCTCTGACGGCCTCCACACGACCTTGAGCAGCAAGCTCAGCGTAACCTTGTTCGTCGGCCTTGCTGAGACTAAGTTGGACACGGCGCTCTTGATTGGTCTTGGGATTGAACATCCAAATCCAAGCTTCGTTGACTCCGCGACGATAGCGGGTCGTCGTAATGCTTGCATTGATGACCAGGAGCCTCGCGTCAGGACTCGCCAGCGCGTTCGCATTGATCAGTGCGTTGAGGTATAGCTCGGTTGCCACAGGGCCAACAAAAGCGACATGACCCGTGGTCAATGGATTTTCCATTCCTTTTGGAAGCGCCTGTTGCGTAAACTGAATCGATTTGGCTTGGTTGTAGGGGATGAAGATGTCATTGAGAACGCTACTCGCGCCAGGCAGTTTGCCGATGTCACCGAATGCGAAACCACCACCCGTAATCATCGCAGAGATGCGCTGACCTTCCGATGTCTCGGCCCATTGTTCTTTGAATCGACGGATAGCAGAATGATGATTCATGTTGGTTCCTATACGACCATGGGTTCAATGTGGGACCGCGATATCTGTTTCGCATGCTGAAGCTCAGCGCCTCCCCACATAAAGACCAAGAAGGCAATCAGAATGATCATGGGGTCAAACTCAACGATGCCCCATACAGCAAAGCCAGCGCAAGCTACTACGCTGACATATCTTGCGATGTATGTTGCTCTGAGATGACTGGTAAAGAACTTGCATGTTGAGCGAAGAAGCCTTCCTCCGTCCATTGGAAAAGCAGGCACCAAGTTGAACACGAGCAGGATAAGATTAATCTTCCACATCGCGAGAAGAATAGTAGAAGGCAGGGGATTGAGGGGTACATAGGTATAGAGATGCCATGCGGCAACAAACAAGAAGGCGCTAACCATCAGGCCGCCCATCGTGATGAAGAACTCTTCCTTGGCTGTCCACAGGCTTTTGCGCTTGTTTTCGCCGATATTTGCCAGCCCACCGAAGATATAGATGGTTATGTCAGGTGTTGAAAAGTTGTAGTATTTTGCCATGAGAATGTGACCAAACTCATGCAGCAGCACAGATACAAGCAGGACTAGCAAGACAATATAGGTCGCAATCAGATAAGCGAAACCCTTGCCAGAGAAAATCGTTACCAAGCAGATAACCGCGAACAGCAGCAAGAACGTCCAGTTGATATGAACGGTCGTCCCAAACCACTTGCCAAGATAGAGGGCGCGATTGCGAATCATGCTGCGCCTGCGGTCTGCATTTTCAAAAGCTCAGGAAGTTCAGCGCGTTCCCGAACCTGCTGAAATGTCCATTCTTGGACAACTTCGCCATCGCGGAAGACTTCGACCAACAGGTCTCCACCAAAGTCATTGGGATTCTCTTCGAGCGTGTTGATGGTTCGAAGCGTGCCGTTGTCGTTGACAAGAGCGAGGAGGCCACGCTTGCTCTTCTTGCTCGAACCAGTCTTCGGGTCTTTGTAGACCTCATAGCCCTGTCCATTGATTTCGCTGTAGCAGGCCTTGAACGCACAGGCGTAGGTGTCACGATTCATCTTCTGCAACAGTGCGCCGCCACTGCCGAAGGCAAGGTTCTCAGCCGACCAACCTGCGTCCATGACGGCTTGCAAGATATCGCGGAGGCTTCGCCAGTTGATACCGTCGCCTTGGATGACACGAATGGAATCGTGCAGAACCTTGAAACCCTTGGCGTTCTCAGTGTACCCGAACTTTTCGCCAAGGACTTCAAGAACCTTTGGAACGATTTCGGTAGGCTCGCCAGAGTCAGGTCGAACCACAAGAACACCCTCGCGTTCCATGATTTGCTCACGAAGCTCGCCACCCCACACGTTTTCGCAGAGTCCGAACAGGTCGTAAGAGTCAGAAACACAGGCAACGAAGCCGGTCGGGAACTGGTCGAGCAAACGCTTGCAGACTTCTCGTTCGCCCTCCGGTCCCTTGATGGTCATGATGGAATGCTCGGTGGCGGGGATACTGAAACCACTCATCGTTTCGCTGTAGAACTTATCCCAGGCAGCAAACGAGTCATCAGCGTCCCAGTCGGAATGGGGTCCGATGCCATTGCGGTCGTATTCGAGCAGATGTTCAAACGTATCACCCTGGTAGAACTGTGTTGTCAGTTCGATGGCAGCCATGGTGTCGGTGCCTGCGAAGTTGACAAGATGCGCTGCGCCGCCAATAGCCGCGCTTTCGACGCTCGACACGCCTCGGTACCCGAAGTCATGCAGACGACTCGGCATGAGAATAGGAATCATCTCATCCGTCGCGGTCTTTTGCATGAACTCGAAAATGGTCTGCTTGCAAGAGCGAGACAGAGAGGCGACAGTCATCGGATACCAGACTTGGACGAGGACTGTTTCGAGAAAGTTCGTGAGCCATGCGCATTCGGAGTCGGTGTTTTCGATCATCATCAGCACGTTGGACGAGGGAACAACGGTTCCTTCGGGTACGGCGCGAATCGTAACCGGCAGTTTCCCACCGTGCTTCTTGATGATATGACGCCAGCCCTCAGCATTGAAAATGCTTTCGTTGCCCATGAAGTGATGCTTGCAGAAAGCTCGGATGCGAGGCAGGTCTTGGTAGCTAACCACGCCGCCTCGGAAGAATCGCTTCAAGAAGTATTGCAATCCAAAGAACACGGTTTCATCCGCGAACTCGGCACCTGCTCGGGCCTCGAAGTATGAGACCAGTCGCTCAACGCCATCGACGTAGATGCGATGATGGGAAATCTTGTAGCTGTCCGTAAAGTTGGGCAGCGAAAGATGAAGGCCATTCATGAGCATAACTGGTTCTCCTGTCAATCGTCTGCATCACTCTTGAGTGTTGACAGCCGATTTAGTGGTGTTTCGGATGGGATTGAATCGATAGACTGCAACGCCTGCGAGATATGCCCGAACATCAGCGTCAGGTTTGTATCGTAACAGTCTGTTGAGGTTGTATCGCTGCTGTGAACACGAACGTATGTATTACCAGCAGCGGACTGCATTTCTTCGAGTTTCGTGATATTCCACACGGGAATAGCGGTTGTAGAATACGGGTCGTCGCCGAGCCATACATCAATCGTCAGAAAGCCATTGTTCACAGAGTATGAGTACGACTTACCTGATTCGATAGGGTCGCAGCTAACAAGCAGCATTACGGTTGAGAAGAGGACTAGAGTCAATCCGATTCGGGCAAGCTGTGTCATGTCTTATGGCCTCAGCCCCATTATCTATGTGGCTTGTTTCACCTGCAAATTGGGCAGAATGCACGAATGATCAATTCCCTGCCGTTTTTCTGCGTCCACTTGATGCAGAAACCATGACAAGGGGTCTCGCTTTTTTCCTTCAACGCATGAATCAATGATGTTGAAAAGAATGAAAGTTCGCAGGTCTTCGATTGCATCAAGCATTTCTGTCATGCGCTCATTGATGTCGTGACCCTTCCTGTGCTTGCGATACAGCGAGTATGGCTCATCATGTCGTTGCACCATCTCAAGCAGGTCGTGGTCATCGATAAAGTGCGACAGAAAGTCTTTTGCAAGAGATGCATGACTGTATGGATGCATGATGGGAACACCTGGTCTGGCATGCACTTTGAGCGTATCGTGCGCATGAATCAGAAGCCTCAGTTTGGCTTCTTCTTTTTCCGAGATGTTCACTCTTTTCTTGAGACGTTCAAGGTTGCGTTCGAGTTCTTCGATATGCAACCCGATTTTGCCCTCAGGGTGCCCTCCGCGTGGTTTACCCCATTCCACACCTGCCTTATAGGTTGTGTGGTCTTGCATGGCTTTGAGCGCCTCCACTAGGGCGACAACTTCTTTGCTCATAGTGAGATGCTCCTGTTGGAATCAAGATTGCCATTGCGCGATAAAGAAGTACCTCTGTTTGATGCCCTCAAAGTTGTTATCGCCCTTGTCAAGCATACGGGCGACTTCGCCAACAATAATAGGCACCATCGAGCGGTGTTCGACCGAATGCAGAAATGCCGACACGGGAGCCATGACCGAAAAGCTGTTGAAGATTTCGAGTCTCTTAGCAATCTCGATGCGCTTAGCGGCCTCGTATGGGATGGCTTCTTCGAGGTAGTTCAGGCACCCAAGCATCGCGGCATTTCGAGGCAGAAAACGGAAACCAGACCATGCAATAAGTGGTTTCCTGTTCCATGCATTCTCTCGTTTTTCGCTACGAAGGTCGTTGTAGAAGTATTCGTAGGTGTGTTGCTTCCATGCTTTCCTAACGCCCTTGGCGTGGTCGTGCATGATGAGGCGAAACATCTGCTGAGTCGTGACCTCTACAAACCCGAGACCTTGTGCCTTTTCGATACGCAGGTCATAGGATTGTTGACCAAGCTGATTTGTCAAACCAAGCGCACGGTATGATTCCATGCGCTTACGAACCTCGTCAACACTAGTCTCGACGCTATCATCATCGAGCTTGCCGAACAGTTTCGCAGTATTCTCGGCAATCTCATCGATTGTCATAAACTCGATTAGTTCGGTTGGCTTGATCATGCTTGCCTCCTGAAAGCAAGCGGAGGCCGTTTGGCCCCCGCGAGCGATTATTCCTTGGCCTTGTTCGTGGCTTTGGCGAGCTTGTCGTAACTCTCGCCGGTGCCTGTTGTCATGGCGTTTTCGATTGCCTGGTCGAGATTGTCGAGCTTCTCCTGCTTGCTCTTGATGGTTTTGACTGTTTCGTCGCTCTGGAACTTGACAGTCTCGCCACCGCCCATCGGATGAAGAACCTGGTCAGGCTTGTTGGCGAGTTTGCTCAGTTCACGAGCCAGCGCCTCACGAGCAGTGAACGCATCGGAAAGAACGCCGGTACGGCGGGACTTCTCATCCTCGACCAACTGGTCAATAATGCGCTGCTTGATCTCGTCGCCGCTGCCTGCGAGAGCCTCCTTCGATTTCTCGCGGATTTCGACGGCAATCGGAACCTTGGTCTCATCGGCCATAAATAAACTCCTGTTTCTTGGGCAGGTTGAAAAGACAATGCTTCACCCTACGAGTCGGATTAAAGCGCTTGCGGCAAGTGGCGCACGGACGGATGTCGCGCATTCTCATTCGAATCAAGCACAATCGAGAATAAACCTCTTCATATTTTCGCAAGAGTTCGGGTCGAGGTTCAGGAGGAAAGATGTCTCTGCCGTACCATCTTCGCTCGACTCGCTTGAGCAGCCGATGAAACTCAACATGCAGAGAAATCCTGTCGCCCAGAAGCCTTTCGTATTCTTCTGAGTTCTGAGGATAGTTGCAGTTTGGGCAGGTCACGCTTGATTTGCGAAAAGCTTCTCCGATAACGTGTCCGTTATCGAACGCTGCGCCGACTTCGACGGCGACGAGTGTTGAGACAAGGTTGGGAAACTCCGAAGACATCGTGTGAATAATAGCCGATGGATTTCTTCACTTGAAAGAGAAAAGAGCTTTGATTCGCTCGCCGAGCGTTTTCTTGTACGGATTGCCTTCGTCGTCAGGCAGTGACTCGGGGTCAGGTAGCTTGGGCAGATTGCCCTCGGCTAGTAACTCAATCTGCGCGACCTTAATGAGGAGCGTGTCTCCGTCATAGAACTCTTGGAGTTGTGAGGTCTTGCACAGGTACCGAACTTGCTTCGGATGAATATTGAGCCTTTTGGCTGCTTCATCCACTTTCATGAACATTTTCATTTTGTAAAATCTCAAAATGTTGCTGATTCATCATCGCCAGCATCAAGATATTGAACTTCGGCATATGCAAACTCTGCTGTGTCTTGATGCATTGTGATGAGAGATTTTGGTTTGTTTGCTTGCCGCGATTTGTTCCTGGTAATCATTTTGATTGCTTTGGTGAGTCCATAATCGAAGCATTTGCTAAGGAACAAATTTCGCCAATAAGAGTTCTGTAATCTTAGACCATCTCTGCCAATGTCAACTCGTAAGATTTCATGCGCAAAAATACGGAATGTTGCAGCTTCACCGCAATCCGTATGCAACAGTTCTTCTTTCAGTTTCTCCCAAAGTTGCTCAAGCTCTTTGCCGTTTTCAAGATTGGGACCAGTCATCGCTCGTGCGACAACCTCGTGATTCTCAGCGATACAGCGTTGCTCGACTTGAGCAGCAAGTATATGTGTCATTGCGAACTACCGTGCATAACGGTGTCAAAGGGGCCAAGCCTGCCAATAATAGAAGGGCATTTGCCCATAAGGGGCTTATCGTTCCACCGCTTCATAGCCCACCTTTGATATTCTTCTTGTGTATCAATCCAATGCAGGCCAAACTCTTCGCGAAGTTGCCCCATTTTCATGTTTTGATAACGAGGAGACCTGAAAGGCACCTTGGTCAAGTCTGGGCAGTCTGAGCGCAGACCGTAAGACAATCCTTCATCAAAATGTTCGCGGTCTACGCAAGACATTTTGTAAGTGCCAGGATATGTCCGTGACCAGACTTTGAGCAGCGCAGCATGCCATGGCCGCAGGTCATGTGCTGTGCCCATCGTGAAGCCAATGGTCCACGCTTCGCATTCGCTATAGAAAGAGGTACATAGAATCGCATGAATACAATCATGCGTAAAGAGGTCAACTGCGCCAGGCAAAGCGAATTTACTCTCAGGATTCTCAAATAAACGGACCTGCCACGGAATTTTATCAGGTGGGTCGCGAGGCATGGTCGCCAGAACTTCGGCGAGAGTTTTCTCGCAGTTCAGTTCAGGTTTCCAAACTCGCCAAGGCATGTCGCCTCCTTAGAAGAGTTTCAACGGCTCAAGCAGTTCGTGAATGCGACGAGCAAGATCAAGGCTCTTGGGGTCATCAGAACGGAATCGTGCGTGCATGTAGGAGTCGAGAGCAATACGAACCAGGTCAATAACCACTTCATCTTTGATGATGATGCCCGGCATCTCTCCCTTCGCTACCATCTGTGCGAGGTCTTCCATGTCAAATCGCTTCGCATAAAGCGATTTGTCATAAAGAACAACGAATCCGCCTTCGTCATACGTTTCGCCGTCTTTCATGAATACTACGGCTTTGAGTTCATCAAAGTCCATTTCAGGACTTTCTTCAGCATCAATCATCTCTTGAATGAGGTCAACGCCTTGACGGACCTGCATCGCAGAGAAGTCAACACCTTCTTTTGTCTTTTCGACAGGCGTCACAAAGTCGAAATCCGTGCCTTCGCTTGCGTCCTCGTGGACATATTCGCCACCATGGACGATGTTGACCAGACCACCAGGCACTTCTGTGACTTCAACCGTATCCCCCTTTGAAATGCCGTCTTGGGGATAATCATGAAGCGCCGTCGCTTTGTAGTAGGCAAATGATTCCATAAAGCAACCGTCAGGAAGCTTTGTTCGTGGCTTGCGTTGTGTTTCCTTACCTGTTACGTCTTTGTGGACCCAATCATTCTTGTCGATTGACCATTCGCCAGCCGCCATCAGTGGATTGCTCATAGCTGTATTCTACCTCGATCTGACTTTCACCTGATTATACGAGAATCAAGTCATTGATGTTGTTGAGTCCCTCAGTAAGAACAACTGGTCCATCATCGCTGATATAAACGTCATGTTCATAGTGGACAGCGATGGAACCATCAGCCGTATAAATAGGCCAGGTGTTCTTTTCATGACGAAGCTTTCCGGTTCCAGCGCACACCATTGGTTCAACTGCAAGGAACATGCCTTCTTTGAACTTCATATCGTCGGTTGAAGTACCTGTAACTGTGTTGGGCAAGAATGGTTCCATATGCAGCTTTCTGCCGTACCCATGACCGCCCAAGCCTTCGGCGCAATGAAAGCCTGCATCTTCGACAGTTCGCTGAATAGTTTTAGACCAGTTTCTAAACGGAGAAGTTGGCGTCATCATGTAGATACCGCTTAGAATGGCATCTTTAGCGCAAGAGGTAAGCTTTGAGACTGTTTCAGAGGGCTCGCCAAAGACGTATGTCCATGCAGCGTCACCAATGAAGCCTCGATACGACACACCAATGTCGATGCTCAGAACATCGCCTGCTTTAACTGGTTCAGTGTAGGAGGCTGCCGTGCCATGCACGATGCAATCATTGATACTCAAGCAAGAGTATGATGGAAAAAGAGGTTTTATACCTGATGTTCTATAGCCTCGGAAGCATGACTTGCTATCAAGGTCTGCGAGTTGATGCCGAACGAAAGCATCTATCTGCGGAAGCTTAACGCCGATTCGCAGCCATTGGGAAAGTCGTTCATGAATTTCAACAACCCTGTTTGCTGATTCGGTTGCGCGTTCAAGGTCAGTCATTCGCCATACTTCTCCCAGCCCACGCCGAAGACTTCCTTGAGCTTCGCGATGTAGGCGTCTGTCTTGATTTTCGCCATCCAAAGAGAATGACCCGACCCGCCCTTACAGACAACGCCTTCTTCAATGCCATCGCCTGTATTGTAGTCGCCTCGTTTCACGGCTGCGATGAAGTCTTCGTTGAGATTGCCCTCGTAGACAACCTCAGCGGCATTGCATTCGCCAACGAAGCGATTGACAAAATCACGAGGCGAAACAAGTCCCTGCTGATGAATATTGACATCAAACAGAACAAGTTCCATTGGATTGTCAGGTTCAAGATCATGAAGACCAGCGAAACTCTTAGGGCCGACAAACTCTGCGTAGGCTGTTACCCGCCGCGTTCTTCGCCAGTGCTTGTTTGATTTGATGATGTTCAGAACATCATCTGCAAGAGTTGAACGAAAAAGAGCAATGGCAGGTCCAAAGACCTCATCGCTCTCATCGAACAACCTTTTGCGTGTCCCGAACTTGTGCCAGCCCTGTTTGGGCGACCATTCGAAACGGATATTCGACCCATCGTATTTCTTGAACGCAATGCAAGGCTTACGGGGTGCTTGAGAAGAACCTGGAATGGAGGGGTAGAGTTTCATAGATGATTTATTGTGATATTGTTTGCCCACAGTCCTGTAAGCATATTAGTAATACCTGTATCAACTTTTGCTCTTTTAATCTGCTTCTTCAGAGCGAGCAAGTTTACCCATAGATAAGACATGAGTTTTTTTAGCGAGAGATTCGAATTCATTCAAATATATCTTGATCTCTTCGAAACTCATATCTGTTTCATCTTTATGGTAAAGCTCGTTTGCTTTATTGAGAATTTCTGAATCGGACTCATAATGACGTATTATATCTTCAAGATATGTGGAGACATATGAAAGAAACTCAATAGGTTCTTCGATTTCATCGCCACAATCTAGTCCAAGAGAATCCCAGTATAAAGCAAGTTTTTCAAATTCAGCTTGATCGTATTTCATTTTGCTTCAATCTTTAATTCCATAGACGTACCTGTATCGTTCTGCACTGATTTTGCCATTGCGTTCAATCCATCCGAACTCAATAGCACCATTGAACTCGCTAGCGCATTCGGTGTTAGAGCAGGCCATGTTCTGCGAGCATCCTCCACAAGGACCAGGCAAAAGCTTGCTGCCGCAATCAGGGCAGCAGCGTGTATTACAGAGATATAGCGACTCATCACGAGACAAAGAGTCGTGAGAGTTAGGATCAGTGCGTTCTTTGATGTTGTTGTGATCTCGAAACGTGTTGTATTTAACAGGTTTCATTGGGGGTGGGAACAGTTTGAAGGAAAGAAAACCTTCCGCGATGCTTTGGAGTCCTTTGATGATTGATTTCATCCTCTACCACACTCATTTCTGCAAGAACAATCGGGCCAAAAATCGCATACACCCTTCTCTCGCCAGGTCGTTTTTGCCTCATCGCTGAATTGTCCACATGCCTTTTCAATCAGCGCAAGACGAAACTCGTCATTGGTCTGATGCTGCTTCAGCGCTTCGGAAAGTCGTTTGGCTTGTTCTCTGGTCATTCTTGCGAAGTATCCTTGAAGAATGGAGCATAATGCTCTATTGAGGACGAAGCAACTTCGCATCGCTCGAAGTCAGGACATACGCCTGTAAAATGGATACTCAGTTGACGAACATCGCCTGTATGCTTTTCATGCTTGTAGGAGTGCTTATTACACGTTCCCCATGTTTGACCGTTGAAGTTGCCATGAGCGCAGAGGCCGCATGCCGATTGAAGTCGGTAATCAATTTGGCCGAGTGTGATGGCTTTATTGCGGTCCATGATATTTCTCAATGACCCCAGCGGGATTCGAACCCGCGTTACCAGGATGAAAACCTGGTGTCCTGGACCAGACTAGACGATGGGGCCTCTAAAAATCATTGACAATCGCTTTCGCAACGAACAATGTTTGTTAACGAGACATCTCCAAAGACCAGGCCAAACTTTGTAGACTGCGTTACCCGCTGTGCCTTTGGCAACATTTTGCCATGTGCCTGTATTGCAGAGCTTACAGTCTTTGTCTGGGATAGCGTGTCTACTGCAAATCGAGTAGAAACGCTCTTTCCTTAGTCCTTTTCCTCGTTCTCTCAACATGAATGATGCAGTCGGGACTCGAACCCGATAGGCCGTACTTGAAAGGTACGCTACTCGACCACTTTGTATTCTGCACCGATTCTATCAGACAGGCTTTTCACCTGTTTAATGACCCCAACGGGATTCGAACCCGTATCCCAAGATTGAAAATCTCGATATCCTAAACCGTTAGACGATAGGGCCAACATCAATGCTCCCAGGGGGACTCGAACCCCCGTTACCAGATTGAGAGTCTGGCGTCCTGGACCTGCTAGACGATAGGAGCTTATTTGTTTCCTTTTTGAAGGTTATCTTTTGCCCAAAGGGGCTGTAAATTATTCAGGGACCAGCACTTTTTGAAATCATCAGAGTTGATTCCATTTATGTTGAAAGACGAGATAGGCTTGATATGATCGATATGCCATTTCCCATAATTATCCCAAGTCATTCCTGGTTGAAATTGTTTTTCAAGATGCGATTTGAGTTCATCGAGTGAATATCCAACAACTTCTTCCCACTTGGCCCCATTCTTGTCTGTTCCTAATGACCTCCTGATTTGTCTTGACATATTGTATGCCAAGCTGTGTTTCCTGTAGTTCCTAAGTGCCTTGCGTTTTGCTTTTCCAGGATCTCTGTCGTATAGCTCTTTTTTGTAGGCTTTGCCTTTATTGGTTTTGTAGTATTTCGATACTTGTTTTGATTTACAGGCTTTACACCATGATTGAAAGCCATCTTTGCTCTTCTTGCATTTGAAGAACTCTCCGGTTTTACCGCATTTTGCGCAGGTTTTTGTCATAATAAATGACCCCTATGGGATTCGAACCCATGTTACTAGATTGAGAATCTAGTGTCCTCGGCCAACTAGACGAAGGGGCCTACAGGTCGGGTCCACTGAGCATGGCGCTCTCTTCAGTTGTATGTGGGTAGAAGGAGAGCCTTGTCAGTGAACCTGACGTTCCATGCGTTCGAGATGTTCAAGGAACATGGTCATGGTTTGCTCAATCCTTCTGAGGGTTGGTCCCTCTTTATTCGGCAAGTATACCCCACTACCTTCAAGAATTCACCCCACGCCACCAAATTTCTTGCATTTCGGCCAAAAACTTTGGCGCAGCAAAAGAGGCCACCGATAAGCGATGGCCTCTAAAGTCGAGCGGAGGGGCCGCTTCAGCCGTCCGCGTCGGTCTTGAGGTCGTCCATGACGCCCTCGAAGGCCTTGTTCGCCCGCGACTGAAGCATCGAACCGATGCCGTTGTAAATCGCGTCCCATGCGCCGACGATGATGTCATTGGCGAAAGTCCAGAAAGCGTCAAACGGCCAATATGACATCCAAAAGAGAATAGTGGCCTTGTGTGTGCGAACACGGGGCGTAAGAATAGTTTGGACCTGCGTTGAGGTAGTCTGGTCTGCTCGGATGTGACGGGGGCAATGCTTTCCGCAGATGTCTTCTGCGTGGTTCTTAACGTAGGTCGTCCATTGTGACTTCAGTTCATCGGGAACGCTCTTTTTACCCGCATGTCCTTTTTCTGCAAGCCACTCATCTCGCAGTTCGTTGTACCTCTGCTTTCTTCCGCGACAAAACATTTCCCATCGCGGAAAAACCCAGAGAATGCCGCAGACGAAGTAGATGCCGAGCATTGCAAGCAACCACAGCGGATTTGCCAGAATCGTACCGAGCATATTGAATGGAGAGAAGATGGCAATAATAAACAGGTAGATGATGAAAGAGGTAGTTGCCAACCATCCTTCTTCACGAGCCACGCCTGCAACCATCACTGCCGCAGCGATGGCAGTAAGGATCCAGAAAGCGATTCCGCCAACTGCGATAAGTTCAAACATGATGCTAGTCTCCTATCTGTTCTTCAAGAGCTTTTTTCAGGTTATCCTTACTTTGCAAGCCAGTGAGGCGATTGACTTCTTTCCCGTCTTTGAAGATGATGATTGTGGGCAACGCTGAAACAGACAGAGTAGCGATTGCTTCGTTATGGTCGTCGGCGTTGAGCTTGCCAACGATTGCGCGTCCCTCAAACTCTTCTGCGAGTTCATCAATGGTAGGCGCAAGCATGCGGCAGGGCATGCACCACTCAGCCCAGCAGTCAATGAGCGCAACACCCTCTCCAATTTGTTCGGCGTAGTTATTGTCAAATTCAAAAGCCATGGTTTCTCCTATCTTTTAGCCCCTGTTGTTCCTTCAAAGAGGGCGCTGATTGATCTATCTTCGTGGATTCGAGTAATCGCTTCGCCCAACATCGGAGCAATGCTTAGCTCGACCAGTTTATCTCCAAGATGTTCAACAACATCAGGTCTGTTGGCCGCAGGAATCGTGTCGCTGATAATAACTTTGCTGATAGTTGGTTGAGTGAGACGTTCAACTGCTTCTCCAACAAACAGCGGATGGGTTGCAGATACCATAACGCTCTGTGCCCCGTTATCTAGGCAGATTTCGGCTGCTTTACAGACGGTGCCTGCTGTTGAAATCATATCATCGACCATCAAGATGTTCTTGTTTTTGACTCTGCCGATGATTTGTGAGTCCATATCGATTTCGGTCCCACTCTTGCGTCTTTTGTTGATGATAGCAAGTTCCGCGTCAAGTTCATTGGCATAGCCCTCAGCAACCTTGACGTTCCCCACATCGGGCGAGACCAGGCACAGGTCTCCAAGTTCCTCTCGGATACTCTTAAAATAGTTGACGAAGACAGGGGCCGAATGCAGGTGGTCAACAGGGATGTCAAAAAAGCCCTGAATCTGAGCGGCATGAAGATCAACAGTTACAACACGGTCAGCGCCAGCCGAAACAACCTGATTTGCAACCAGTTTTGCTGTTATAGGCGTCCGTCCCTTGTCTTTACGGTCCTGCCTTCCGTAGCCGTAGTAAGGCATAACAGCCACGACTTGACGAGCCGATGCCCGCTTGAGAGCATCGATAAAGATGTAGAGTTCCATCAAGTTATCGTTGACAGGATTACAGGTAGAAATAATAACGTAGCAATCTTTGCCTCGAACGTCTTCTTTAAGGCGAACAAGAATCTCGCCGTCAGGAAAAAACTCGGTTGCAGAAGTGCTGAGCGGAAAGTCAATTGATTCGCAGACGCGCTCGCCGAGGATGAGGTTATTTGCGCCAGCAAATATCTTCTTACCGTTACCGTGATTGCTCATATCATGCTCCTGCAAGGGCTCTCCATTCAATTTCATCGGCTAGAGGTTTTGAGTTCCTTGAGAGGGGTCATGATGTGATCAAGTTCGATGTTCTGAATCATCTTTTTGTGAGCGAGTTGACGCTCGCTCTCAAGCTTGGATTCTCCTTCTGCGGTCTTGAGCCATTTGTCAACTTGCCTGAAGCTTCTGATGATATTTGATGAGTTAATAGGCTCATCGAGGACGCTGAGTCTCCAATCAAAAGCTATAGAGCGTGCGATGCGATTGAGGCGATAATCGAAATCAGGTATAGATTCGATTACTCTTTGACACCACCCATAAAAGAAAGAGTCTTGTTGAATGCGAATGATGAGCGGACCCATATCGCAAGCCTCTTCCCAAATCTTGCCTCGTTCTTCCCATTCTTCATCTGTGACATCATCGGGCTGGTCCGTATTGTTCCAGTATCCATATTCTTCGACGCCCTGAATTTTTCCGATAGCCTCGATAACGTCTTGTTGTTCGCAAATAGGGAACAACAGCGTGTAGTCATCAAATGGGTAAACGCTGAGCGAAAACGTGAAATCGTGTTCAGGGTCTCGGGCTCTTAGCTCTCTGGACATTTCTTTGGCGTTATCCAACAAGAACTTTGTAACAACTTCTGCGACAGAACTGTCAGACTTTTCAGAGTCGAGACCTTCAGGTATCTCTCCCCTAACCATGAAGCGGTCGAGTATATCGACGCATTTCATGGCGACCATCCGGTCATAGCCCTTCCTCAGCAGAGGCTCAGCGGTGTCAAAGACTTCTTTGCGAAAACGGAGCATCCCCTGACCTTCAGGTGTTGCAACTCGTAGGCCTTCATAGATTTTGGTACTCATAGTGTGACCTATGCAAAATGGTCTGTGCCGTACTTCGCGTCATGCGCTCTGATAATCGCATCAGCCTTCTCCCGACATTGTTTATCGTAGGCTTCTTTTTCTTCGAATCCCGCGTATGCAGGACTGTCGGGATGATTGGTCAGGGTAAACGTGTTGTCGCCTCTAACAGGAAAAACCTGTTCAGTCCCGCCTCCAATGAGGATGGGGATGCCATCGGAGATTTTCATACCTGTTTCGCCGGCGACCTTGTAAGCGAGGTCTTTTTTATTCGCAGGGATGGAGAGCAGAAAGAACGGAAGCCCATCAAAGGACATCTGCCATACGAGGAAGTCATTGTTGGCATCGGTGCCTGGAATGAAGTAAGTGTATTCGAGCTTGATCATGAAGAGAGTAGCGCCGGGCCGCGAGAGCATGCAGACGATATTGAATCGGTCAGGAGATTGACAGGTCTTGATAATCTCTTGCTCGGTTGTCGCTTCTGCGAAGGGCTTTTCATCGCTCATCAGAATCTCCTAGTGGATAGTCTTTATCTGGAGTAAGACGGCGGGCTACATCCCAGTGGTCAGGCATAAACTGAGGGTTCATGTTTTCAATGAAATCGAGACGCCATCTGATCATGAAAGCATGCAACTCCTCGTCATCCATTCGCTCGATAACAGCTTTACCATGTGGCTCGTAGTCATCGGTATGAACGTAGTAGGAGATTTTGTCAGATGCTAGAGCTTGCAGTTCTTTCTCTGATGGCTCATGCCCAAGCCATTCAACAACATCTGACATCAAATCATCTTTGCGGTCTTCAGGAATTTTGTCGCCATGCTTGACCAGTGTGCTTGCTGACCGTTGAGCGAAGAACTCAGCGCCTTTACTCTTCAACACACCAATGCCGTGCAAAGGGATGCCAGTTTCTTCGGCAATCTTCTTTTTCAGTTGATGCCCAAACACTCGTTCGTAACGGATATGGCACTCTATGCAGAGCGGCAGGATGTCATGGTTGTCTCCTCGCTTCAACCGTTCATCGATGAACTGTCTATACATGCGAGGCACGACATGGTGTCGTGTTAGGTCATCTTCTGAACCGCAGCAAACACAAACGTTCTTACGCTCTTGAAGATGGAACGGGTCGCCGTAATGACCTTTGCCATTTGGCTCAAAGGTCAAACGAATGGTTTTTTCATCAACCCATTCAGCCAGGTCACGAATAATGTAGTGGTTGGCCCTACGCTCGCTGCAACGAAACATCGGTTCGCCATCAGGCGTGACTACGAGGTAGTTGCCGTAGATTTCATTATTCGACTTGTTAGAGGCCAGAGTCATTCTTGTTCGATTTCTGTGATGAGTTCGCCGTTGCTGATGAATCTGTGTTCTTTGAAATCGATTCGAAGGCTAAATGCCTTCCATCCATTGCCGATGTCTCGGACTCTGCATGCTTTCTTAGGCATCCAATTTTTCTTACGGCGAGATTGGTATGCTTCGAGCAGCAGTACGGCAGCCACGATCGACAGTGCGCATGCAACGAATGTTGTCAAGAAGAAGACCATTTACAGCAGCGTCCGTCCAAGCTCTTCTTCAGGGAGCTTGAAAATGTCATCATCGAACCCACGCAGTCGCGTGATTTCCTCTCCCAAGAGGAAGGCGCGAATTGCAGAAATGGTCTTGCGGTACAGGTCTTTGCGCTCGTCGCCCTTCTTGGGGCGCTTCTGGATGACATGGTTGCGCAGTCGGATGGCTGCGATTTCGTTCTTCTCCTCGGTCATGCCGTCATTGTAGACCTCGCAGAAACGATGCAAGCGGTTCATCTTGACATCATCGCCGAGGCAACTGTAGTAGGCGCGAATGACAGCGGCGAGGACAGGCGCGTTGACGAACTTGATGCGGCTGATACGGTCTGAAGCCCATTCAGCAGCATCACGATGCCGTTCGTGGAAATGGATCTGGTCTGTACGGCTTGCTCGCGCTTTGAGGCTTTTGACTTCAAGCAGGTAGTTTGTAGCCGAGACTGCGTTCTTGCTGGTATCAAGGCCAAGGATGTTGGCAACGTCTTTTGTCGAGCGAGGGCGACCCTCATCAACAGCGATCATTGCTTCGGGATCCATGCCGAACGCGACCATCATTTCGACTGGTCGTTCTGCTTCAACGATAGCCGCGAGACGGTGCTGACCGTCGAAGAGATTTCCGTTCCAGTCGAAGGCGAGCCCTTGGTGGGTGACTTTCCATTGACCTGCGACAATCTCTCGTGTGTACTTGAGAACACGCCCACGGTTGAGCGGTCGGTTGGTCACGTTGCGCTCTTCGAGAATCTGTTTGGCGAATGCAGGCGTGATCGTTCGCTTTTCGCTCATCGGCAGTTGCATATCCGGACGAACTGCACGATGGATTGCAAGCCACTTCAGGTCAGTGTTGAAAAAGGGAATCTGGTCAGGGGTCTTTGGCATGGGTTGTCCTTACTTTGCTCTATACAGTAGAGCGATGATTCGGCAATATACCCCAAACCAGTTTCACCTGTTTCTTAGGCAGCGAGGCGCTTGATTTCTCGACTGTTCAACTGGCGCTTTTTGTGAGGGATGATCAGCTTGCCGTAATCCTCTTCGATGTCGCGGAGAGCGCGACTGTGGGTCTTGGTGATGCAGTCGAAAGCCGTGCAGTAAGAGCCCCAGTACCCGAGCGGGCGACCCTTCGAGTCTCGCTTACGAACTTCCCACGACTGAGGCTGGCGGAACTCGACTTCGTACCAGATGCCTTCGATTTGGTGGAACTGAATCATCTCATCCTTGGGATGGGCGATTCCTTTGATGGTCTTCTTCTTGCGCTTGAATCGCTTGCGCTTGGGAGCGAACTTCAGCTTGCCATCACGAGGGTCCACGTACATCCGGCGGTAGCTTCCGCCGCGAGTGTAGTCGCTGATGCGAGTGTACCCGTCGTCCTCTTTGTTCCACCGCCAGTAGTGTGCCTGTTTGTAGCAAGGCTCGCCATTGACAATGATGACATCCTTCTCAACGATATCATCAACGTGCTGAAGAATGTGCAACTGCGTAGCGCTGTCAGGTTTGACCTGTTCGCAGATTTCCGCGTAGACATCGTTCCACAGACGCCCCACCTGCTTGTTCAGCCAACGGAAGAGCGGGTTCAGGTTTTCGTTGAGTTCTTTCGCATCGCCCCAGTTCATCTTGTGGAGTTTGCGCATACCACGGATGCAGGGGGCGTTTTCGGGATCCTGCTTGGCTTTGCGACGGTGCTTGCGGGTTTGGGTTTTGCCACCGCCGTAGCGGGGCCGTTCAACAATCAAATGCTCCATGTCATCGCGCATAGAAATTCTCTCAAAACTTAGCTCGGCCTCGCGTTAATACTGACTGGTTCGCGTAGGCAAAATCTTTTGTTAGTACGGTTTTGACCCGTACTCCATGCTCTTGCTTAGAGCATACCAAGATGATTTCTTGTCCCGGCTCTCCAACAGATGCTTCGCATAACAGCATGAAATCTTTGCCGCATGCCCCTCCGAATGGCAAGCCTTTGGGATACATTTCTTCAATAGCGGCACGGATGCTCGCGTTGCTTTTGGCTGGTCCCTTCAAGCCATTGACTCGTTCTCGAAACCGTTCGCATGCGTGAACAGGGATATACACCGCATGCTGCTTTTGCGTAGACATTGCCGCTCCTTGTCTAGGAGGCATAGGTGCCCTGCTCAAGTATCGGTCACGAAATCATATCAGAAAAGACTTTCACCTGTTAGGCGGTTTGTGTTTGAGCGATTGTTTGCGTAATCTCTTTTCCAATACCTGGCAAAAACATATCGAACCAATCCATCATGCCAAGCATAATCGAGCAGAGCGTTCCCTTAGAGGGTCGTTTCTTCGAAGCCTCAATCCAGTCGCTACAAAACTCGTTCCAGAAGAATGCTCGCAAAGCGGAAATAGCGCTAGACCAATCGAGGGCTTCCATATTCGCAAAAAGCTCTTGCTCGACTTCTCCCCATCTTTCGTGCCATTCGGTCACGATTCCTTCATCCTCTGTTTGCATGGAGATAAATCTTGCTGCGTTTCTGATCTTGTTGACCAGTTTTTCTCCCTTTTGCATCGCTGATTCAGTGATTCGCGAATCGGTACCTGGTTTATTGAGGGCAGCCCAGTACCTCACGCCGTAGGCCCCATACTTGTCAATAAACTCCGAGGGTGGCACAAAGTTACCAGCGCTTTTGCTAATCTTGTGCCCCTTGGGGTCAAGGGCGTGACCAGTAACCACGATATCAGTCCAAGGGATTTGGTCGTTGTGGTAAAGGCTCTTGACGATAGTGAAAAGCGCCCATGTTCTGATGATATCGTGGCCTTGAAATCTCAAGTCGAAGATGGGACACTCAAGGGTGGGTGCCTGTTCTTGATATGCTGCCCATGCAAGCTGCGGAGTCATCGAAGAGATGAACCATGTATCAAAAACGAGACCTGTTTCGCCTTCAATGGGAACTCCGAAGTTTCGGTCACGAGCGATGGACCAGTCGTATTCAATGTTATCAACCCATCGCAGCAACCTTTGTTTGAACATATTTGGGTGCCAGTTGATCTGGTTGATTGCGTCTCGAATGATATCGAGATGGTCTTTCATGTTGATAAAAAGACCTTCGCTCTCTCGTTCTTCTACGAGTGCGCCGCTTCGCTCATATCGACCATCTTTCGTGACTTCTGCCTGAGACACAGCAATATTGTGTTCAGGACACCATAGCGTTTTTTCTGTTCCCTTGTAGGCATATCCTTTGTCAAGCAGGTTTCGCAAAGATGTATTGGCAAGCTGCCGAGTTTCGTCGCTCAGCGTGCAGTATGAAGGGTTATTCGCAAAATCGAATCGCATGCTCGAAAACAGGTTGCGGTATCGCTCTGCGTAGGCATGCGACATCTTTTCGATTTCTTGCGGGTCTTCGATACCTTCTTGAGCAGCGAGCCGAGCGGTAGGAACGCCGTTATTGTCAAAACAGAACGGGTAAACGACTTTGCCCCTTGCCATGTGGAAGCGTGCGAGAAAATCCATCTGCGCATACGAAAAGACATGGCCCATATGCAGCAGACCGCTGATGGTCGGTGGAGGAACGTCGATGAGATACATAGCGAGTAGATTACTCGCTAGGCTTTTCACTCGTAGGAGTTTTGAGCGTTTTCCTGCGATATTCTGATATAAGAATGATGTCTGTTTCGGTTACTATTTGACCCAGGTTTTTTGTGGAGTGAACATGGGGTACAACATGCTTAACAGTATATCCGGCTTTGCGAAGATCGACGATGGCTTGTTCGATACGCTCAGGTTGAGCCCCCACGACTTTTGTAACCAGTGTTTGCTTTGGGCTCTTAGGCTTCTTGGTCGCTTTCTTTTTGCTCATTGATCAGTTCCTTTCGCACTTGCATCCAAGCTTTGCCCAGAAGGTTTTGACCTGAGCCGTCTTTACCAAGACCCCAAATATAGTCGTATGGGCTGTCTTCTGCTAACTCTTCATCCCCTGACTCGATAAGAGCATCTCGAATAAACTCGTATTGGGACGCCTTCGCTCTGAGGGCATCAAGCATGACATCATACTTTACGTTTTCCCAATCTTCGCGAAGCGGCAAAGAATGAGCAAGCGTTTTGCTTTGCTTTGCTCCTGCCGCTTTTCGAACTTGTTCTTGATGAAGTTCATCGGTGAACTTCATTGCTTGATAGTAATGCTCGGTTGTGGGCCATCGTTTGCCATCGATAGTGACAGGGTGTTTCGAGAAGTTCGAAAGGAATCCGTATTCATCTCTTGTCCGCCAAAACTTTATCATTCTCCGCACTCCTGACACGGACGGCCATGAAGACCGTCAGCGATGAGTTCATCATACTCTTCTTTACTTATGCCTTCGAGGTGATAAGGCCCGCTAATAAGAACTGGTCTTCCTGTATGTAGTTCATAGAAGGTGATGTGCGATGCATTGACAGGCAGGTTTATGAGTGTACCATCAGTAGTTGATAGTGAATCAGGGTCCGCTAGCCATTCACGAAGAACTGGACCCGACGAGAAAGTTACTAGGTAACAGTATGGCTTCTCTCGTTCCTCGTTCAACTTCTCTTGTTGACCCATAGTTTCGCTCATCGCCATCTTCCGTCCATTGGATAAGTTCTATCTCTCCCTCTTCTGTTTCGACCAAAGCAGAGCAGTTCGCTATGTCAGTCCAACATCCAGAGTTCAGGTAAAACTTGCCGTCTATCTTCTTGATTGCTGGCTCGTGAATATGCCCAACTACAATTCCATCGCAATCTTTGTCTTCTACATACTTAACCACATTATCTTCGAACCGATTGACGAAATCGACGGCCTTTTTCACTCTGACTTTGATGTATTTGCTCAAGGACCAATACTTGAGATTCATTTTTCGCCTTGCCCAGCGGTTCACTTTATTGAGCCAAATCATAAAGTGATAACCTTGGTCTCCGAGCTTTGCTAGCCAAGGACTGCAACGAGTGATGAGGTCAAACTGGTGGCCGTGCATAACAATTAGCTTTGTTCCGTTTGCAGTAACATGCTCGGTCTCGCTGCATATGACAAGGTTTCCAAATTCGGTAGAATCAGAGTCAACAAAATGCCCTAGAAACTCATCATGATTTCCTAATACATAGATTATCTCTGTGCCCTTTTTGGACATCTTGAGTAATCGTTGCAATACGTTGATATGGCTTTGTGCTTTTCTTTTGCTCAAGAAACCAGCTTTGTTTAGACGCCATATATCAACGATGTCTCCGTTGAGATAGATTTTATCAAACCTGTTGGTTTTGAGAAAATCGTATATGATATCTGCGCAAGAACTATCGCTTCCTAGATGAAGGTCTGATATCCAACAAGTTCTATAATGCCTTTTACTGCTCATAGAGTTATGCTTTTGCAAGACTATCATAAAATACCTGAGCGGAGGTCTCCCAAGTGTAGTTTTGTTTTACAAACTCTACACATTTTTCCCTTCGGCACTCTGCCAGGCACATCAGGATTGATTGGCGCAAATCAGGTCCGATTCGGCCTATATGTTTGTCAGTAATGATATCCTTTGGCCCTGGAACTTCGTAGGCGGCTACAGGAGTTCCGCATGCCAAGGCCTCAATTATGACAAGACCAAAGGTATCAGATTTACTTGGGAAGACAAATACATCTGCGCTTGAGTAGTATGCAGCAAGTTCATCGCCTTTTTTGACGCCTACAAAATCGACTTCTCTATATTTCTTTTTCAATGATTTGCGAAGAGGCCCATCTCCGACAACGACTTTCGAGCCTTGAAACTCTATATCTAAGAACGCTTTCAGGTTCTTTTCACGAGAGACACGACCGACGTACATGAGGATAGGTCGTTTGTTATCGAGTTTCCTGTGCCTCGGATAGAAAACCTTAGTATCTACACCACGGCCCCAAACGTGAACATTTTGAAATCCACGGTTTTCGAGTTCCTGCTTTATCGAATCAGAAGGAACAAGAACACGTTCAGAAGGGGCATGAAAACCTCTCAGAACGCGATAAGAGATGCTCGTCGGCACAAGAGCTATTTTGCGGAGATATTCAGGAAATCGCGTGTGGAATGATGTTGTAAACGGAAAGCCTTGACGGAGGCAATATTTGCGGACAGCTTTACCAATCGGACCTTCTGTTGCTATATGCACGCAATCAGGTTGAAAATCTTGGAAGTGCCTGGCTATTGACTCTTCAGAAGTAAGAGCAAGCCTTATTTCTGGATAAACAGGACATGGAAAGTTGCGGAACTGACTCGGGTCAACTATCCGTGTTTCAAGGCCTTTATCACGCGCAAGAATATTGGTCACAGTCGATAGCGTGCGGACCACGCCGTTGACTTGAGGATACCATGCATCTGTTGCGAGTAAAAGGCGTTCCATATACTTCATTTACGCGGTTCACAGCGTATCCCTTTATCGCTTTCTGCGAGTAAGCATACAAAGCCCTGCAAGGGCTATTGCAACACCCGAAGGCGCGGGAATAAATATGGGAGCAGGATTAAAGTAGATATAGGCCCCCATATCCATATAGGTAGGTTCATGAACAACAGGTATGTATCCATTGAACTCCAAAATAGGCCAGTTCATCATATGGTCAGAGACATCGCCCTCAAGACGCAGAGTACCATAGTTTACGACGCCATGAGCATTCGTAAAGTGATTATATATTGGCTTGTTTGAGATTGATGGAAGTTCCCAACTAGAAAAACTAATATTCTCAGTTAGGGGCAAATCCCACCTTTGATCTACTGAAGTCTGCGCCATTGTCTTTTTCCTCTTGGTTCTGTGACATCTCCTCGTGAGCAGTCCTGAAGTCCCAGGGCTTCTCATCAATGATGTGGTTCGTGACCATGTTCGCACGTATGGCATCTACTTCAGCGAATGAATGGCCTTCGCACATCTTTACAGCTTCTTCGATATCGATGCCTTCTAGCATTTCTTTCGGCCAGGATTCAAGAAGCCTACGGATACCCTCGTTTGTTGGCTTCTTGAAATGATACACCTTGTCGATGCGACCTGGACGCCTGAATGCTTCATCCATATCGGACAGATGCTCGTTTGTCGTGAAGATACGGATAGAGTTGCCAGTTGTCTCTACGCCATCCATTGCCGCAAGGAGTGCGCAAGCCATTTTGTCATTCGATCCACCAGTTCTACGCGAAAAGAATGAGATGTCAATATCATCCAAGAAAATGATACCGTTGTCGCTGAATAGGCTTTCTAGAACATTTTCTGCATAAGCGTTCTGAATTTCGCCTGCTCTAATAGTGCGGTGATAAATATGGTTCTTGTTGCAGATGCTTTTGAGATATCTGCAAACCATGCTTTTCCCATTGCCCGGAGGACCGCTCAGCACGATTCCTCGGCGAACGTTAACGCCGAATGAGGCAATCTTCTTCTTTTTCGTCAAGAACTCGACGCTGTTCTTGAGAATATCTTCGAGAACGCCATCAGGAAGAACAGGCGGCTCCATCTCCGTGTTTTTAGCAATAACTCGCTTCCAATGTCGTACAAGCCTGAAGTAATCGCCTTTTCGTGTAGCTAGTATACCTTCGTATCCGCCCGATGGCGTATGAAAACAAAGCATAGCATACTTGATGGGTTGTTCAAGTCCACGGGTTTCATAAACCTGAATACCAATGCCAGCCCAGTTTAAGGGGGCATGAAGCCCTCTTCTATTGCTTATCCGAGCAAATCCGAGTTCTTCGGTTAGACCGTGCGTTGATATAATAGGGTCGCGACTCTCGGAAATTGCTACTGATTCTCGCACACAGTCTCGGATAGTATACTCTATGTCATCTACATTTGCGCCTAGTATCTCAGCAATTCTGGGCCTATTATACTGCATTGTTAGCAACATGCTTGTAGGAAGAAAGTTTTCCGAGTTTACGTTGATAACAGTTCCATCCGCCAGAACTTCTTTAGCTCCAGCAGTCTCCGCTTGCCAACCTGAACAACATGGCATATTAGGAAGCCTTTCTTGAGTATCTATTCCACACTTCAAGGTCGAGTGTGGCAATGTCCTTGCCAACCTCATCACAATGTTCAATAAACGCTTTCTCAAGCTCTCGATATCTTTTACCTGTAGGAGTGGTTTTGGGGACATCGTGCCCAAGCTCTCCTAGGTACTTGAGAACATGAGTATCAAGACATGCGATTCTTACTTTTGGCTGCGTATGCAGGATGAAGAATCTACTTGTCTTGGGACCGACGCCGTGAATCGTCTCAAGCTCGTCGGTCGTGATTTTGGGCAAGTCAAAGTCGGCTTTGACAAGCTCTGTAAAAGCTCGGGTCAACTTATTATGCTGACCGAGCTTGGACTCTATGATCGCTTCTCGCAGTTTCTTCTTCTTGATAAGGTAACGCACCTTATCGAAAGGGGAAACCGCTTCAGGACCGTTTGCGAGAAAACGCTCAAGAGCCACTGAGATTTGACTAGCAGTTTTACCTGCTACTGCAACACAGAATAGTAAAAACTCTTCGAGTTCAGCTTTGTTGCGGTCAAATTTAGTTACGTCAGTAGGGTCAACCATCTTTGTTCCTTCCAATGAAAAACAGCCTCAGCTTCGAGAGCTTTGAGACTGTTATATGAGAAGAAGGTTGTTGCTAAAGATGATTGAGGACAGTATAGCTTATTTTGCTAGCACTTCCAACCGTTTGCAGTTCGGATCGGAGCCGGCGAGCAACCGACTTCTGCGACTTCATCAGTTTCGATTTTGGCTTCGGCGACTTCTTTCTTGAGGACTTTGCCCTCTTCAAAAAGCTCCATTGCTCTGTCGAGATTCCATGTTTCATCGCCGAACAACTTGTTCGTGACCAGCATGTCTTTGATGGCGTTCACTTCGGCGAACGAATAGCCTTCAGTGCGCCGTGCGACCTCAGATGCATCAATTTCGGCCAGAATCTCCGGATGCCATGTATCGACAAGTTGTTTTCTCAATCCAAGGCTCGGAACCTTGAACTCGAACACGCGGTCAATACGACCAGGGCGTTTGAAAGCGCGGTCCATGTCTTCGATGCGCTCGTTAGTCGTAAAGATTCGGATGCAGTGCCCTTCCTGCATCATGCCGTCCATAGCAGAAAGCATCGCGCAGCACATTTTGCCATCGCCGGTTGTCCTGCTGCTATCGCGGTTGAAGAATGAGACATCGATGTCATCGAAGAACATAACAGTTGCAGATGCCATCAGTTCATCAAGCTCGCCTTTTTTGTAGGCGTGTTCGATGTGCGCTCCATTGACGCTATTGTATGAGATGTCGTATTCGTCGCAGAGTTCGCAGATCCAACGGCAGGTCATTGTCTTGCCGTTGCCGGGGTCTCCACTCAGGACGATACCTCGCCTCAGCGAAACATTGTATTTCTCGATTTCGTTTGCGCGAAGCAAGAACCCCACGCTGCTGTTCAGGATGTCGTCAAGGAAACCAGGCTCCAAAATCGGAGGAGTTGGGTCGAATTCTCGCTGATTCCGTAGTCTGCGCCAGTACCGTTCCAGACGGAACAGTTTTCCTTTTTCGCAGATGATGAAATGCTCATTCTCTTCTCCAGGGCCATCGCCTGCTGCGAATACAACATACTTGATGGGCTTCTTTAGTTGCTCATCAGTTTGTGTTTCGTACAAGCTCAGACCGACACAGGGATGAGTAACGAAGCTTGAAGATTGCATACCTGCGCGATAGCGGATAGGAGGCATGCCCTTGACTAGTCCCTCCCACTTGATCAGTCGGTCTCGCTTGTTGCCATGCATGTGCCTGCGCATGGCATTTTCGAGAATATGCATATCTTCGATCTTGATGTTAAGCATTTCAGCAACGCGAGGCAGTTGCTTGTAAAGCTCATGCACCGAGGGCGAGCTTGCTTTCAGGTTGAAATCTTTGTTCGACATCTAGGCCAATCCTTATCTGATATGCGACTGATTCTAGCCGAAAAAGGTTTCACCTGTTATTCATCTTCGGCATCGGCGGCGATCTTGGCGAGCTTGATGACTTCATCTCCATCGTTCAGAGTAACCACCTTGACGCCACCTGTCGTCCGTCCAGTGTTCCGAATCTCACTTGCTCCAAATCGAATAACCTGTCCAAACTTGGTCATTGCAAGCAATGATTCTCCGTTGTAAAGCGCAGCGCCTCCCACCAGTTTGCCTCCGCGCTTGGCGAGAGCGTTCTTCTTGAGAACTGCATAGCCCTTGACGGCTCGACTTCCAAGACGGCGGTATTCAGTCGCAGGAGACTTCTTTCCGTATCCCGCAGAAGTAATGACAAAGATGTCAGGTTTGTCTTTGGGCTTGAGCGTAAAGATTTGAGCAACACGGTCGCCCTCGTTGAGCTTCATTGCTCGTGAGCCTCGCGTGACTCGTCCCTGAACAGGCACCACTTCTTCTGAGTAGCGAATAGCGTTGCCTTGCTCCGTGATGATGAAGACATCTTCAGATCCAGTTGTCGGCAGCACGAAGGCTACGCTGTCATCGTCTTCCAGTTTGATTGCGTTGATACCAGCAACCTTGCGAGCCGTATCGTAATCTTCGACCTTGCTTCGCTTGATGTACCCTTTCTTCGTAATCATGACAAGGTGCCCGTTCTTTGGCACGCTTGCCATCGAGACCATATTCGTGACATCCTCCTCTTGCTTGAGGCTCAGAAGGTTCGAGACATGGGCTCCGCGAGCCGTTTTGGAGACTTGAGGAATCTCGTAGGCCTTGCGGCGGTAGACAGCGCCATGTGTCGTGAAGAACAGCAAGACATCTTTTGTAGAGGCTTCGAAGACTTCGACAGGAGCATCTTCGTTGTCTTTCTTTGCCACTCCCCGCGAGCCTTTGCCTCCGCGAGATTGAACACGATATTCGCTGAGAGGAATACGCTTGACGTATCCTTCGCCCGAGAGCAGGACGACAACCTTTTCTTCGGCAATCAGGTCTTCATCATTAATATCGGTCGGGTCGGCTTCAATCTGAGAGCGCCGGTCATCTCCGAACTTTTCGATCAGTTCATCGAGTTCTTCAACGATGATGTCACGAGTTTTCTTTTTGTTGCCGATGATTGTGTCGAGCCACTTCTTACGTTCCACTAGTTTCTCAAGTTCCTCCTTGAGCTTACCGGCTTCGAGCTTGGTCAGCGAACGAAGAGTCATAGACAGAACGGCTTCTGCCTGATTTTCTGTCTTGATGATGCTCGCTGCAATCAGCTTTTCTTTAGCATCCACTGGGTCTTCGGCGTTTCGGATAATTTTGATCGCATCATCGAGCCGTTTCGTAACAGCAATCAAGCCCTCAACAATTTCGGTACGAGCGATATTTTTACGACGCTCTGCCTCGTATTTGCGGGTAAGAACAAGTTCGCGATGCTCCACGAATGCCTTGAAGAGTTGAATGATCGAGGCGCATTCAACAACCTTACCATCAATCAATACCGTACTATTGATGCTGAACGAGTCTCTCAGGCACGTTCTCTTGATAAGCGTATTGAGGACAATCTCTGCAACAGCAGCTTGTTTGACTTCGATCCAAATACGAAGACCGTCCTTCTTAGAAGACAAGTCTTTCATATCGCTGATACCGTCAATCTCGCCCTTTTTGATCAGGTCAACAACTTGGTCAATGAATTTTGTCGGACTCGCCATATAAGGGAGTTCGGTAATGATGATTTCTGACTTCTTCTTGCGACCTTGAGCGTTCTTGATTTCCCAGACGCCTTCAAGCTTAACAGAGCCCCTGCCCTCTCTGTAATAATCAAGGACACCGCTGCGCCCCAGGACTTTGCATCCATTGGGGAAATCGGGACCAGGCATGATGTCGAGAACTTCTTCAGGAGTCAGGTTCTCATTTGCGATGTAGGCCTTGATTGCGTTGCATGTTTCGGACAAGTTGTGAGGCGGCATGTTCGTCGCCCAGCCAACCGCAATTCCCGCACAGCCATTGAGAAGAAGGTTTGGAGCCTTGGCAGGAAGAATTGTAGGCTCTTCCATTTCTTCGTTGTAGTTTGGCTCGTAGTCAACAACATCTTTATTGAGGTCTTGCAGGAGCAAGGCTCCCGACTTGGCGAGTTTGGCCTCCGTGTATCGCATGGCGGCGGGCGGGTCGCCGTCTCGGTTGCCGAAGTTTCCCTGCGGAGCGATAAGAGGATATCGCATGACCCAAGACTGAGCCAAGCGAACAAGGGTTGGATAAATAACAGCTTCGCCGTGCGGATGGTAGTTACCTGAAGTATCGCCACAAATCTTGGCGCACTTCTTTGTGTTGCCACCAGGCGAGAGCTTGAGGTCATCCATCGCGACGAGGATACGGCGCTGCGAGGGCTTGAGCCCGTCGCGAGCATCGGGCAGCGCACGGTCTTCGAGCGACATGAAGGCATATTGCGTGAACTGCTGGTCGAGCTTGTCGGCAAGTTCGCCAACAATGATTTTGTCGTTTGCTGTCTTTGTCATGCAACCACCGAGTTGATGTTATTCTTGATATGGACCTTACGCGCCTGAACATTGCTTCCCATGAGTGTTGAGACCATTCGTTCGGCTTCGCCAAGGTCGCTGATGGACAAACGAATCAGTCGCCGATTATCTTTGTCCATTGTGGTGTGTCCCAGTTCTTCTTCATCCATTTCGCCGAGACCCTTAAATCGGATGATGTCGGCTTTGGGACTGTCTTTCAGAATTTCTTTGAGTTCAGCGTCATTCCACGCATACTTTGTCTTCGTGCCTTTGCCAACCCTATACAGGGGAGGGCAGGCAAGGTAAAGGTGGCCTTCTACCGCAAGCTCCTTCATGTAGCGGAAGAAGAAGGTAATGAGCAGTGTGGCGATGTGGCATCCATCGTCGTCCGCGTCAGCCATGATGATGATTTTATCGTATCGCCTTTTATCGATATCAAACTCATCTTTGATACCAGTTCCTACGGCTTTGATAATCGCCTGCACTTCCTCGTTCTTGAGCAAAGATGTAATGGCGTTCTTCTCAGCGTTGATGATTTTGCCTCGAATGGGAAGGATGGCCTGAGTCTCTGAGTCTCGCCCACCTTTAGCAGAGCCAGCAGCCGATTTGCCTTCGACAATAAAAAGCTCGGTTGACTTGCGGTCATTCGAGCGGCAGTCCCAGAGTTTATCAGGCATGCCTCCACGGTCGCCGAAGATACTCTTACGCTTGATGAGTTCAGCTTGCTTTTTGGCGGCTGCTCGTGCTTTCTGAGCAAGCTGAGCGCGACTGATGATCTTCTTGACAACGGCTGCATTCTTTTCAAAGTATTTCGTCAGTTCATCATAAACGATGGTACTCACGATACCTTCTGCTTCAACGGTTCCGAGCTTGGCCTTGGTCTGCCCCACAAATTCAGGCTGTGGAACAAGGACACTAATGACTGCTGTCATGCCTTCTTGGATGTCATCGCCAGACAGGTTTGGGTCTTTGTCTTTCTGAATGCCAAGGCTTTTATAGAAGGCGTTGACAACACGAGTCATAGCTTTCTTAAAGCCAGTCAAGTGTGTTCCACCATCAACAGTCTTGATGTTGTTAGCAAAAGACAGCAAAATGCTGTCATCTTCTTCGCTGTAGAGCAGTGCAACTTGAACGCGGATATCGCCGTCTGCATCTTCAAGATAGATGGGCTCGGTTGGGTAGTTATTGCTACGATTTTCTGCGAGATAGTCTACATAGTCAGCGATACCGCCATTGAACTGAAAGTTAACTTTTGTTCCAGTTTTCTCGTTGCTGTATTCAATCGTGAGTCCGCGATTCAAGAACGCTGCTTCACGAAACCTGTTGAGCAGCGTTTTTTCGTTGAACTCAACACCGTTCTTGAAAATCTCAATGTCAGGTCGAAACTCAATGCGAGTGCCTGTTGACTCGCCCCGTTTCATATCGCGTGTCTTGCTGATTTGCTGCGTGACTTCGCCACGCGAGAACTTCATCTCATGGACGCCACCGTCTCGTCTGACAGTGGCGGTCATCTCTGTTGAGAGAGCATTTACACAGCTAGCTCCAACGCCGTGCAAACCACCAGAGGCGGCGTAGCCGCTTCCACCAAACTTGCCGCCAGCATGAAGCGCAGTCAGAACCAGTTGTAGCGTGGGAATCTTTTCAGTCGGATGCATGCCAACAGGAATGCCTCGACCGTTATCCTCGATGCTGATGCCTTCGCCGTCAGCGTGGACATTGATGCGTATATGGTCAGCATGACCGGCCATCGCTTCGTCAATTGAGTTATCAAGGATTTCCCAAACGAGATGATGAAGGCCTTGAGTGCCTGTGTCGCCAATGTACATGGCAGGACGTTTGCGCACGGCCTCAAGACCTTTGAGCGCTTGGATATCCGATTCGCTATATTGACTGTCGATTGGTTTCTTTGCCATTGTCTATAGTATATCGACTCGATTCGTTCACTTGTTGGAAGATGCACCATCGCTTTTCAACGATGATGCATCGAGTGATTAGTTGCGGTCAAGCCAATCAGACAGGTCAGACATCATCGCATCAATCTGCGCGAGAGGAATGATGAGAGGCCTGACATCTTCGGGAGACTTGGCAGGAATGCGTGCCTGTCGATACGCTTCCTCAATGGCGTGGCTGCGAACAACCACGGTTTTGTCATGGTTCCGACCCGTAGACTTCTGTCGCGTGTAAGTGCCCCACGATGCTTTGACTTCTTCAGGCTCATAGCCCATGGGGATTTCGTAGGCATATGCCGTACCTTTGTCGGTCTTAAGCCATGTCGAATGCATGGTTCGTTCGTTGCTGTAAGACCTAATTCCCTGCGAAGGAACAAGCTCGTTGAAGACGGGCAAGACCTGCGGCTCGTTGCCCTTGCGGTTACGGTCCATCTTGCGAGCCCAGCGGAACCATGCCTTTGCTCGGCTCTGAGAGGCGTGATACGCCTTGTAGAGCATTTTGAGCTTGAGGAAGGTTTCGTAGTTACAGGGATGGTAGCCCCAGTTCGAACGGTAGGTCTCAAGGCCCTGGTCGTTGATTTCAATAACGTTCTGATCTTTGGTTGCCATAGCTTTATTCTCCTTATGCATTAGGCGCACTGACAGCAGCCGCTCCCATGAGCGGATAGCCAATAAACAAACGTCGTTGCTCGCCACACACGGGCTTACAAGCGATCGCAGTCAACTCATTGTTGAGGTCTGGTTCTCTGAACGCACGAAAAGAAATACCGGCGCGTTCGAGCTTCTCGGCAGTTCGTTGCAAACTGCGCTCGCCGCCAACGTTCAGAATAATCAGGTGGGGATGCTCATTTGCCTACGGGTCGTAGAAGGCAGAGCTAGCCTCAATCAAAGCGTGTCCTGACTGGACCGCTTGTTGCGCGGCCGTCAGGTCTCGCCGCACGAAGACATAAAGGTAAGGGGTGGTCTCATCAAACTGCTGGTTCTACGTGAATCCCATCGTGTGTCTCCTTATGAAAGGGGTTCGAGTATTCAAGCAGCCCCACAAGCCGCCTGTCAAGTCTTCATCGGACATTTTCTGCTTGAACTTGCTGAGTTCACTCAGACGAAGCAGCGTGCGCTCGCTGCCTCGCTTCTTCTCGCTCTTGTTCGATATCGACTTCAACGATATCCCAGCCTTCATACCGCTTCTTGAACTCTTCTTCTGGCCCCCACCAGCATTCAGCGCCCCAGACGCCTTGGCCGTTATCAAGCTCAATGTAAGGGTTTGACCTGGCAGTCTTGAGCATTGTTTCGACATCTTCTTCAGTGTAAGAAAACTTGCCTTCTTCACGAAGCTTTTGCTCTTCAGCGAACTTCTTGTCAAACTCTGCCTGCTGTTCAGGATCCATCTTGGAGCGGTCGAATAGCTTCTCAATGCCTTCGCGCTCTTTGCCCAAGAACTCTTTCTCGATGGCTTGTCGATACTGCTCTTCGTTTCCACCCAGCATGTAGTGGTCGGGCGGCAGCATCTTGCGACCCTGGTAAACTCCGTACCCAAAAATGCGCACGGTTTTATCTTCTGCATTCGCGTCCATGATAGCAACAACGCGAGTGCCTGCTTCGTATTGATCAATCATCCGTCCATCCTTCGTGTTTCTGACCGAGGCACTGCATGGCATTCAGGACAGCATGGTACGATAAATCCATACCACCGAACCATGTTGGAATTTAGGTCGTGCATAAACTGATGTCCACAGAAGCACACGACTTCGCCAGACATCTTGGGTCCATTTTCTGAAATGACCTTTTCAGGTTCCTTGATGCTGATGTCTTGAGGAGCTTCAGGTGGAATCATTCTTTTTGCCCTCATAATCAACAGGAACACGAATCGGGTTCATGATTTCGTCTATGTCCACGCCCAGCGACTTGGCTTGCCGATGAACGACCAATTGTAACGGAAAGTTCATCGAGCCTGTGAGTGCAAAAAAGCGGTAGGTCAGCGCGTTGACGAGCAGCACGCCGTCTCTCGCGTAGCCGAGCTTCGCGTCAGAATGCCACTTGGCATTCTCAAGCGACCGCATGTTGTGGAGGCGGTCAGCGGCCTTGACCCACACGGCTTGCTCATCCATGACAGCAGCTTTGTAGTGTTGAAGCGCAGCCTTGACGGTAGCCTTCTTGAGCGGCTGACAGTCTTTGGGGATGTTGTCATTTGACAGTTGGTGAATCCACCTGCGAACATGAACACCGAACCACTTCTCGATATGCTCCGAGAAAATACCATCGCAGTCTTCAACAACATCATGAAGCCAAGCTGTGACCAGAATGTTTTCATCGCGGATACCGAACTCGTTGCGAAGGATATCCACAACAGCAGCAGGATGCATGATGTAGGGCTCGCCTCCGCTGCGTGTCTGACCCTCGTGCGCAAGCGTAGCGACAAGCTCAGCCCTTTCGAGCATCGTCTGAGGGTCCGCGTCTCGCAGAGCTTCCTCAATCTGCTTGTCGAGATATACGGTCGTCATCTTTGGCCCTTCTAAATCTGATGCGTCGCTCTACTGGTTTCCATTCATACCCATATTCAGCAGGTTTGACCTGGACTCGCTCATAGACAAACACAAAGCCACCACTGAAACGAGTACTTCCGTCAAGCCCTCCATTGCCGTAGTTGTAGCGGATATGAGAGAACTCCATTGCATATTGAGGGTCAGCAACCTTGACTTTTACTCGGCGGTACACCGCAGAAGGAACCTCTCTCAGCGATGCTGCGCCGAGCAGTTCCTTTGCAGAGATGGGTTCTGCATCCTCATCCATATAGAGAGGTCGCCATTCCTTTTCAAGACCCGTTTCGAGGTTGTACCACCGCTCAAGAACTTCGCCACGAATCTTCTCTTTGAAATGATACCAGAGTTGGCCTCGATTGTCACGATAAATGTCTTTTGCAGTTTGCTCAAGAGCGCGTCGAGTCGTGCGAGGTTGAATCTCCCACAGAGATTCGCCTTCGGCTATGTCAAGTTCGCTCTGTGGCGTCGTGACATACCAATCGGGTCGCCAGTCGGTCGGCATAATTTCGCTCTGCCCGTGAGCGAGAGAAGCGAGGAGCAAAATGAAGAGGGTTGCAGTTTTCATCGCCATCTTCTATGGAATCGTGACCTGTATTCGCCTTTGGGGTTGTCTTCGGTGTAGTTGTTCGAGGCGGCGAACCAAACCACACCCGCCGATGCTGCCATGGTCACGAAGTAGTTGAGCAGAATGGCCCACATCGGCGTGGGTACTTTGATGTAGTTGAAGTCGGCAAACTCTTTTCGTTGCCATCTCCCAATATTATCGTCAAGCCAATCCAAGACAGGAGTCAGAGAAAGCTCCTCGCCTTTCATGCCTGCAATTGTGTTACGCAACTCAACCTTGAAATCCTCTCGTTCTGTCCATGAAAATACATGACCCCATTGAACCTGTCTCTGACCATTGACGCCGATGCAAACAACAAGTTCGTTCTTGTTGCCGCCTTTCCAATGCGACTCTTGAGCATAGGCGGTGTCAAGCGTGTCATCCTCAAAAACGAGGAACCACACGCGAATTTGTTTCGGCTTGCCCCAGCGGGCATTGAATAGCGCCAGACGCCTCGCTTCTTGCGGATCAATGGGAACCTGCGAGAGATAATGGTCGTCGTCGATAGCCCATCCGCTGTTAGGGTAATCAAAGATGTCCCAATCGTCAGGATTGATTTCCTCGAAGTCAAAGACATTTTCGGAGGCTGCAACCTTGTTCGTGTAGGTATGTGTTGTCGTAAAAACAAACGTGCTTCGATCGCCGCCAGGAAAAACGGCATAATACATATCGCCATCGTTTGTATGGTAATCACGGCGCAGGTTTCGGAATTCTTCATTATCCCATCTTCCCACGATTCGCTTGTAGTCGCTCCTGTCGATGCGAGTTTCGATACCGTTGCTGTCTTCAAGCGTCCAGTATTCAGGATGGTAGTCGATGCGCGTTCTGGTCACGGTTCGCGTGCCCAAGCTACCATCAGACTTTGTGTAGGTTTCGGTCGTCGTGTAGGTGACTTTCTCGTTCCAGTCTTCGTAGTATTCGACTCGTTCGACTCGACCCGTCCACCATTCCGTATCAGCTACCATGGCAAATGCCACGGTAAACTTGATGATGGCCGCAGGAATGATGCATGCAGCAAAAGGAAGCAGATACTCCCACCATGCTGCTTGCTCGCGGAATCTGAAATACAGAACCAGAACCGCGATGAGGGCAAAGAAAATAGAGCCGTAGATGACCATGCGATGTTTCCTTACCCGTCGCTAGGGAAGAGATCGAGGTCGGCCTCGTTTTCTTCTCCGGTTTCGAACGTGCGCTGAGTTCTGCCGCTTGTAACGACGGTGATGTCGATTTCGGTGCGACCAAAGATGCCCGCATAGACGCTGTTGGGGAACGTCTGAATGTGGTCGCGGTGCGCGGTCCACTTCTGAATCAGGGACTTCTGCTCTCGCTCGAAATCACGACGGTTCGACTCGATGCTTGCTTGCAGGTTCGTGAACGACGACTGGTCGAATGTGGGGTTGACGCTCTGCACGAAGGCGAGTAGGCGACTATTGCCGCCAGCCGAATCGCTCATGATGTCCGTGTAGATTTCCTTGAAGGCATCCTTGTGACGCTCGGCCACCTGTGCCTGTTGCGAGAGAACCTTCCACACACGGTCGAACGTAGCCTCATTCGCCTTCTGTTGCGCCTCAACGCCGTTGCGCAGGCGAACCTCGCTGTTGTGGAAGCCAATGGCAGGGCCAACAATCAGCAAACCGAGAACGACGACAACGATGCCGACGACGATAAGAACAGTCTTGCCTTTCATGGCTACTCCTTGTTTCTGAACCTGAGTCCCGAGATGGCCCACCGACCACTCGTAAACTGCGGGTCTTCAATGTATTCTTTGTGAGCAATCGTGATGATGTCACAGTTTTGTGGGTTGGCGAGGCTCTCAAACTGCTCGACGCTGAGATGCATGAACCTCATGACAAAGCAACGAATCGTCAGCCCATGAGACACGATCAAAACATTGCGGTCGCGGTCAGTCCCATCAAGGGACAGCCGCATACTCGCGGGAACAGGTGGAAATTTGCGGTAGACTTGCCGCATCATGCTTTCGAGGAAGTGGCAGCAGCGGTCAAAGCAATCGGCAGGCGATTCTCCGCCTTTGAAGCGGTAATAGAACCAGCCATGCTCGGCACGCATTGCGTCCTGCGCCTCAACATCGCTGTAGCCGTGGTCAACCTCACGGAGACGAGGGTCTTCGTAACTCGTGATGGTTGAGGCATCTTCAACACCAGCGCCTTGAAGAATCGACGCAAGGGTATCTCTTGCTCGGCGATAAGGTGACGAGTAGATGAGAGCATTGTGCAGGTCGAAGTTTGGGTCGTCATCGAGAGCGCGACCAGCTTCTTGCGCCTGAGCCACGCCATCGCCGGTCAGTTGAATCTTGTGGTCTCCAACGGAGCCATGCACAACAACACCAGCGTTAGCTTCTGATTGTCCATGCCGAACAAGTTTGATGATCATTTGTTTGATTCCTCTTCTTTAACGACCACCATATGCATTCGGTTGCAATCGTCGATACTCGCCCAGAAGCGAGGTTGTACCTCGAATTTTGGACATTTTGTGACAATAAAGCTGATGTTCCAAGAGTCTTCTGAGATGCGCTTTATTGCCAGGACTGTTCCTTTGGGAAGTCGAACCCGTTCGGGTGGTGGAAATGAAAAGCGATGTGGCTCGCTTGTCCTCTTATACTCCATGTCCCGCCATCTAAGATAGCTAATGTATTCAAGGCCAAGTGCATGAAATAGCCACTTGTTATGCTCTCTATGTTGCAGGTCAAAAAACCACGGCTTCGTGAGTCGGAGCTTTGTGTTTGGTGGCGGGATAAAAAGCCTCACCGTTTGCCTCCGCCATCTGAAACCATGTCGAGACTTTCGAAGTCTTGCATACGCAGACTTGCTCGGTCTCCGCGAAGCAGGTCATCCATGCTCTCGGTGACGATTGCGCCGCTTTGAAGCAACTGCATCTGACGATCCCAAAGAATCGTAGATGCGGCAGTTGCCAGGTTCAGGCAATGCCGCACGGGTATGTAGACAAACTGATGGCAGTGGCGCGCCAGCCGGTTGATGCTGCCATCTTCGGGTCCAAAGACATAGATGGCTTTTTCAGGATGCTCAAACTCATGCAAAGGCATAGCGCCTTCACGGAGTTCGATACCGATGACGGGAGTGCCTGATGCAAAGCAGTCAAAGGGCCGCTGATGGTGGCAGATTTGTACCTTCTGATAGCCTTTCATACGCTCTTCGCGAGGAAGGCGAGCTTTGCCCTTACCCTTCTTGCCACCTTTGTTTCCACCGCGACCATCAATGTTTTTGGTCGGGTCTTCGAGGTCAACACGGTTGCCTGTAAAGAAGACCTGTTTGAAATCATAGCCCGAAGCTAGACGAACGATCTGCGAGACATTGCGAGCATACTTCGGGTCTTCAAGGATGATTGAAGGCACGAGACCAGTTGTCGGCGCATTCTTGCCGATCATCTTGGTTTCAATGTGTCCGTTGGTTTTCATTGTCTGATTGTCCAACGCGGCGACGTTGCCCCTCTGTTGAAGTCTTTAACCAGTTCCCAGAAGCTCTTAAGCTCGCTTTCCATGAAGTAGGGGATGTCGAGCGTTGTGCAGAGAACGATTTCTCGGTCACGACCAGAAGATGCACCATAGCGGAAAACAGCAAGGTCGCAGGTTGCAAGTTCATGCAAACAAAACAGGGTTTGCGATTCATAGTTGCTGACGCATACTGTTCCCCACATGAATGTATCGCACATGGGGCAAACAGTATGGACAAGACCAGAGTTCTGAAGCTGTGTGCGCAGATGAAGCGTGGCGTTGATGTTCGCCAGAGGGTCAGGCTTACTCCATGGGCCACCCACAAAGACACGAGGAAGTTTAGTGTTGATCTCGTCGCTCATCTTTGCCTGCCGTTTCTCTCAAAGAGTCCTGAATGCGCTCAAGCATTTCGCGGCGAGCCAAGCCCTTGCGATAGGCGTCTGAGCCGTCGCCAGGTTCGCCACGGACACCACGACCATACTGGTCTTGCGCTTCACGAATGCGATTGATGTCTACGTCTGAGCGGTTCATAATGCCTCGGAGGAGATTCGAACTCCCAACCAGCGGAACTAGAAGCCGCCGCTCTACCATTTGAGCTACCGAGACGCCAAGGAGATGCCCCATGACCTCAGCATTGAATCGTATGTGGGCTTCACTTGCAAGTGAAGGGGCGCTTGTTTGGGTAGCGTTACCCATCCTTGACAAGGGCGTGTTTGTCCCAGAACTCAACCGCCTCCATGTATGCTTCACGGTCCACAGGAACGCCGCTGCCGCCTTCTTCGATACCGAGCGCATTGCGCATCATCGTGACCGGCGACATGGGCTGAGGCTTGTCTTGGTTCTGTCCAAGGATAGCGACCACACCCCAAGGGGCATCGATCATTTCGCCTTCTTTTCGCATCTGTTCTTCGTCATACACGACAACGCAGAGATATTTGGCTTGAGGCGCGAGAATGCCTTCGAGCCACCTGCTCAGGACAGGAAGTTCGCCTTCCTGTCGAGCTTCGTAACCCGTCTTGACGAAGAATGCATTGTCTTCGGTAAGCGGCATGACGCCAACTTTGGCATCGGTCCAGTTTTCGAAGATCAAGAGCTTACAGAATGGAGCGTACCCATCGAACTCTGCGACAGGCTCGCGGTCGTTGAGCATGTATTCGAACTGGTCAGGCGTGTAGTTGGTGATTCTCGTGCCCTTGTGGTCACTCTTGAATACCCGCTTGACGAACTCAGATAGGACGTATTGCTTTGGCATGAGAGCATTATAGCCCTCATTCTTTCACCCGTAAGGCTTAGAGCTTTTGTTCGACCTCTTCTTCGGTCATGCCTTTTGGTTTCCATCGCTCACGACCTGCCAAGGGGTCACGCCAGTTGACCTTCTTGAAGAGGTCATGGATTTCAAGCAAAGACTTCGGCTCGAAGTTATGCTTGTCAACTCCGATGTCCATGCGATACTTGTCAGGCTCCATTCCGTGCGCACCACTGCGAGACCCGTGAACGTGACCATACAGATGCCAAGAGCCCCTGTGTGAGCCATTCCATTCAAGAATCGGATAATGGAAAAGGCAAACAAGCTTGGCTCTCTTTTCGCCGGGAAGTTGGAACTTCTCTTCGTGATAAGGGAGAACCTTTGCGAAACCCATTCGTGTTGATGGTCTCTTATCGTGGTTGCCTGTGATGAGCCAGATATTCTGGCAGTTCAGCCTTCGGAGGTAGTTTGGAGCAAGATGACCCCAAGCAAAGTCTCCGAGAATAAACAGCCTGTCGCTATGTTTGACTTTGCGGTTGAAAGATGCGATCATATGCTCGTCCATTTCTTCGGTGGACGAGAAAGGCCTCTTGCAGTACCTAATGATATTGGTGTGCCCGAAATGCGGGTCTGCACTAAAGTAGTCCATCTATTGTATTCCTTTTTCTATTCTTCTTGTATTATCGGCGTAGTTGGGTCTTCAAATAAAGGAAAGACCGGATTTGGCAGTTCAGGACTTTTTACAGGTGCATCATCGTCAAACTGGCCGGGACTATCAAGCCTGATAATATGGTCAGAACGGAACATAATCAAAAAGAACTTCACTCGCTCGATTTGTCCCGCTGTCAGCGTGCGCGTGTCGCCTTTGCTGTAGTTCATGAGATTGTTGTAAGAAGCATATAATCCCTGCTCTTCTTCATTCCACTCGTCCTGGTCGTAGGTATCGCGAACAAAGTCGCCCTTGATTGGACCTTCGTCAAAAGTGTGGAACAATCCGAAGTAATGACCGATTTCATGCGCAAGAGAAAAATAGTCTGCATATTTCCCATTCATGATAATGCCGTGTTTTTGGTCATCCCAAGGAAACGAGGATAATCCAAGCGGCGTTAACCAACTGTGACCAAAGATATAATAAACAGACATATGATCGCTATTCATCATAGCGTCGTTGCGATAGTCTCTCATTCTTGGGATATCTTTATCGATAGATACTTCGGCTTGTTCTTGTATTACAAAAACCATGCCAGCACGTATAAAGAACTGCGCAGCTACATTGAAGTCTTTAGCTATGTCTTCCGGCGTTCTTGCAGGAACGCCTTCGCTATTGACTTCAACAATTACTCTAACCTGAATAGCGTATGGAGGAGCAGGTATGTCAATAGATGACAGCGCATTGTGCATAAATACGTTGCTAGCATGTTCTTCTGGTTCTGTATCGATTTGTAGACTAAACGGGTCCCAGTCTAGTGGTTCAACAAAATGATGGGGGCCGTCTGATTCAATTATATCAGGTGAATATACTGTTGAGCAAGATGTTATGATACTGAAAGAAGTTAGAGAAACTATAAACAAACTTGCATAAAAGATGGTACTTTTACGAAACATAACCCCTTAAATACATAAGAGGTTAAAAGCAATCCTTGATTTTGTGATGAAATGGTAGCAAAAAAGAAAAAGACCCGCCTCCATGTTGCAGGAAGCGGGTCTGCATGGGCGAGCCCAACGCGAGTGGTATCAGTCGTCGCCGAACACACCGGGCTTGCCGGTACCAGCGGGAAGCTGGTCGTTCCTCACGGTCTTGACACGAGGCGTCGGCAGCGCAGGTGTTGTGCCGTCATCAGCATCATCGCCTGTGCCCACAGCGGTATCGCCAAGGGCAATGCGGCCATCTCCGCCGATTTCAGGAGGTCCAGCGCCTTCCACGAAGTCAGAGAAGTTGACTTCGATGGTCTGCATCCCCTTTGCGCCTTCATCATCAGCGCACTCGATGGTGATCTTGCCCTTCACACGGACTTTCTTGAAGCCCTGATTTGTGAGATGCTGTCCCAGCATATTCGCACGGCGTTCGATGCTGATGCGACTTTGCTGCACGGTCTGTCCCAATTGCTTTCCGCCCTTCATGGTCGGTTCTCCTAAATGGGTACAGTTGCGGTTGTTGATACGTTACGCTTCGTATTCAACAAGATACCGCAGGTTGATATTGCTTGTGTCGAATGTAATCCATTCGTTGTTCTGCACGCCGCTCTTGCCGCGAAGTCCAGCGACGCTATCGCACCCTTTCGGAGGGGCAGTATAGCCTCGCGGACCAGGCGCGACAAACGGTTTTCCAACAACGACATCCGCGAGGAACATGAATGCGCCTCGACCTTGGACATGGCCTCCACCCCGCGCCCAATATGTCCCAGGACGAGATGTGTAACCGTCGCTTTTCTTCCAGTCATCAGCAAAATAGCTACCAGGACCAAACATAGCGCCCGTGATTGCCACGCCCACAAGCTGCCTAGGCATCCTCAATCCTTCGCGAAGGATGCCGGGGACATTGACCGATCGCGTTCCATGGAACAACAGGCTCGTGTTTGTCTTGTGGAACTTCTTCTGGTCAGTAGCGCTCAAGTCATGTCGTGCATCGGGCTGAAACGCAGGTCGCTCGATCTCACCCAAGCGACGGCCCTTGAAGCTTTCGAGCATCTGGTCAAAGCGGGGCATGAGGTCAACTTGACGGAATGCCCACATATTGAGAATGCGCATCTTGCCGACATGACCATGACGATTTGCGGTTGCCTGTGGCAGCCAGTTCTTGATGAAGTCGCCTTCGCGAGTCGCGTCGGTCATGTGCTTCATTTCGATACGAGCGCCATCGAATGGGTCTTGAACGACTTCGGTTGCATCGTCGTCGCCAATGCTAACAGCAACCAGGGCGTTCTCATATGCATCGAGGTCAGATCGCCAGCCGACGATGTTGTTTGAGCCCAGGATCCAGTTCTCGTCGCCGATGCGCTTGGTCTTAGGAATCAACCCATAAACAGCGCTCGTGATGTCAACGAGTTCGGCGTCATTCTTCTGGTCATCAGGATTATCGCCAACTTTGCCCACTCGCTGCTGAGCGGCATCAAGCAGGTCGCGAGCTTCGTCGATGGCTGCTTGCGTTGGGATATGTCCACCTTCGATGCTAGCGCGTGTATAGTTGACTGCGCCTTGGTTCATTGCGTGCATGAGTTGCAGCGTTTGTGCATCAAACTTAGGCTTGGACTTGCGACTGGTCTTCTTCTTTGTCTTTTTGCTGGCGGTTGCTGCATCATCAGCAGTAGCATCAGTATCCTTGTGGACGATGTTTTTGGCATCTGGCAAGCCGACATCACGCTTTGCGGCAGGTCGCACGCGATAGCAGTCCTTGCCGGGCTTTCCACAGAGAACCTGCCGCCCTCCGATATCCTTGAACACTCCGCGACGGATGTTCTTAGATTCGCATTGTTTGATGAATGCGTGAACCGCTTCTTCTTTTGACCCGCACTGCCAGAACTGAATGTCGCCCGTGGTGCCTGTTCTCCCCCATTGAAGATAGACATACCAGGTATTGTTGATCTTGCTTTTGACAACAGCAGCGTGGTAGAACTTGTTGCTGTCTTTGCCGTCCTGATTGAAACAGCCGAAGTCAGCGATCATTGTGCCATCAAACTGACCATCCTTGAGAGCGGGTGGGCCGAAGCACTCAAAATCGTTGAGCGTATGACCTGATGGAAGTTCTTTGCGGCTGAGTTTTTTGACGGCCATGATTTATCCTGTTGGGCGTCCACCCGTTTTCTCGTAGAACTCTTCGATGGACACGGTTGATTCGCTGCCAGTTCTGGTCATCCACATGCCGCCATCGGTCATGACGCGATGGACTCCTGCTTTGGGCTTGCGTCCGTTGAATGGCTTGTAGTGGATGGTTTTGCAGCCTGTTCCGCTGCATCCATTGCAGATGACTGCCGTGCCATCAGGCTCAGCAAACCCGCAATAAAGGCCAGTTCCTCCGCAATCGCGGCATTCAGTTTCAATCTTTTCCATGCTCACACCCTATGGGCCACGAACGCAATCGTATGTGGCTTCAGTCGTATGGGTTGCCGTCTGAAAAGTGACTCTCATCGATAAGGGTATCGATGTCTTTACCCGTACCTTCCCCTTTTTCGGTCATGACCCACCCGTCGCTTGTTCTGCTGATCATGCCTTTTTCTTCGAGATCGTAACAGGTCAGCAAACGACCAATGCCAATAGCGAGTTTCTCGAATCGTTTCTCGCCATCGCTGTCAACGGGAGCATCAAGCGGCAGGTCATCACGTACGATGCGGTCGAGACCGTTGACAAGCGCCGCAGCGATAACACCGCTGGTTGTTACGGTTGTAGCGCTGTCGCCCAGCATGTTCTCCGCATCGCCGCGTAGCAGTTTGAGCTTGTTTTCGTTTTCGCGCGAATACGCGAAGAAATCAAAACTGTCATCCAGTGGGTTCATTGTCTTCCTCTCTTTTGACTTCCTGTCACCATCAGTTTATTCATCTGATGGTTTTTCAAGCTTTGGCCCTTCAAGTTGGTTGAAAGCTTCTGTCCATTCTTCGAATGTCAGGCCATAGATATTTAGGGTTTCTGAAAACTTGTTTGGAGGCGTGTGGCGGATGGAAAGCGCTGTTCCTGCGCAAGAGCTTGTGCTGTAGGTTACGCCCACGAGTCTGCGAGAATCGATGAGATGTCTTTTTTCTGAGACTTCGATTTTATCATTCGAAGCAGCAGGCATGACAATCTCAATGGTGTATGGTTGATGAACTATCAGTTCGACACCTGTCTCAATTCGAAGGCGATTAGAGTGCAAAGAGTGCGAAGCAACAGCAGATATTCCCCAAATCATCAATGCTAAAGCAGCAATGCCAGCAGCTATCCATATCCGACCAGCCGTCAGTTCCGGCAATCGAATGATAGGCCGCAGGTTTCGCTTGAATGATTGTGAGGTCTTCATCGTGTCATTATGCCATCAAAAACTGTTCACTTGATTATTCTTCGCTTTTAGCAGGTGTGATGTCGATTTCGTCGCCAATGCGATACGTAATAAATAGGTCAGGTAGAACTTCATGTCTGGTCACGACCTCGTATCCATGTCTGTTCTCGCCCGTAACCCAAAGAAGATAGACCTCTTCAGTGGATTTGTAAATGCTATGACCAACATGCGTCTGTTGTGGAGGTAAATAATCTTTGCCTGTAACTACGCCAACATATGCTGGCTCTTGCATCCGAGCAGTCAGAATGGTCTGTTGCTGATTCTCTCCACAGCCGGTACAGAAGGCGGTGGTAAGAAGCAGTGCTGCAAAAATGCTTTTCATAACGCTCACGACAGGACTCGAACCTGCGACTCGCTGGGCTTTAGAGGCCCCGGCTCTACCATCTGAGCTACGTGAGCATAGGGCTAGTTCAGCCTATCCAATTATAGGCCTTCAAGTTTCACCCGCTAGGAGCATTCCCGCTCCGATTTTTTGTCATCAATCTTCACCCAATTGTCAAAGTGGCAGCCGATATATTGAGCCTTCTCGCGTGGCACGGTCGCCATGCGGAACGACTGTTCTTTTTATCAAGGGTATACAGCTATGCCGAACGAAGAGAAAAATGTCTTCCAAGATGTTGCTCTGGAACACAGCGGGACCAAGATCACGCTGCCGAGCATTCCCCGTCCCATGACCACACAGGAAGCTCGCGAGGCCCTGTACGAAATCGAGCAAGACCTTGAGACCGAGGTTATGCTCAACCACGAAATCGAGTGCTTTCCGCTCGACGGCGCTGTGGCATTCGCTCGCGCTCTTCTGAAGAGGTACGGGCATCCCATCGGCACGAAGACGCCCCCGAAGCATATGTTTGATTCGGCGAAGCCGCCGACGCTCGTGACCGTTCCCATCTCCGCAACGGAGAAGATTCAGGTTCCGTGGGGTTCCGTGAAGGTTCCCAACATGACGGGCCGTTTCGAGACGATGACGCCTGGTAACCCTGCCTCGGGTCCGAAGTTCATCATCGGCGGCGAGATTCTCAAGAAGCACGAGAAAGAATCGCAGGCCATCGCTGCTCTGACCGAGGAGTTGCTTGCGAGCAACTCGATCTACAAGGGCAAGGCGATTCGTGTCAGCTTCGAATACATCCGCGATGAGCGACCCTTCGACCCGTCGCTTGATTCGCCGACGTTCATCGATACTTCCAAGGTCCGTCCCGAATCGCTCATCTTCCCCGACGAAACGGCCAAGCTCATCGAGCAGGGTCTTTTCACTCCCATCAAGAGCGCCGATTCGTTCCGTCAGTACGGCATTCCGCTGAAGCGCGGCGTGCTTCTGACTGGTCCCTACGGCTGTGGCAAGACGCTGACGGCGAACGTGACCGCGAAGCTCTGCGAGGACAATGGCTGGACGTTCCTGTACCTGAAGGATGTCCGTGACCTTGTGCTGGCGCTCAAGTACGCCAAGCTCTACTCGCCGTGCGTTATCTTTGCGGAGGATGTTGACAAGGCAGTCGGTCACGACCGAAGCAACGAGGTCAATGCCATCCTCAACACGCTCGATGGTGTTGATTACAAGGACCAGGAAATCCTGACCATCGTGACGACCAACCATGCTGAGAACATCAGCAAGGCGATGCTCCGCCCCGGTCGTCTCGATACGGTCGTTCCCGTGCTGCCGCCTGACCAGTCGGCGGCTGAACGCCTCATCCGCTTCTACGGCGGCAAGCTGCTGTCGCCTGACATCGACATTTCGGCTGCTGCGAAGGCTCTCCAAGGCCACATCCCTGCCACTATCCGCGAGTGTGTGGACCGCTCGAAGAGCATCGTGATTGCTCGCGAACTCGCGGAGCATGGCAAAGCGGAAATCGAGGGCAAGGTTACTGCTCAAGACCTGCAAGACTCGCTCGCCGGCATGAAGCCTCACATGGAACTCATGGAGGGCGCGAAGGCCAATGGCCCCTCGATGATGGAGGCTGGTCTGAACGCTTTCGGACAGGCCGTGGGTGCTGGTGTTGGCCTCGCCATTCACTCGCAGATGAATGGGCTTGGCAAGGCTGTTACTCTGCCGCCTGAACTGATGGGCCTTTTGACAGGACGGGCGATGCAGGGCTGGACGCAGCCTGGTACCGGCTTCACTCCTGCTGAAGGCGAATCTGCGGAAGAACCTGCCGAGGCTTCGGCTGAGGCCTAAATAAGCCTCTCTCTTCCCACTCAGCTTCGGCTGAGTATACCCTGGGGCCGTCCTGCTTCGTGCAGGCGGCCCTTTTTTATAGGTGCCTGTTCTTTGAAACGCATACAAAGTCTGCTCTCTGTAAGACCTGTTCTTTGTGCGATTTTTCAACTATAAAGCATATCTCTAGTAGCTTTCTCCATACGTTGATATCTGCAATAGTCATATGTAGATGGTTGCCGTCTTTATCGACAAAATAGCTTTGTCTGGTCGAAATAGCGAATACAAACTTGTCTGCATTAATGCGAGATAAAGCATCGAGTGTTTGCATGACCTTATCAGGCCAAACATGCTCCATGACATCCATTGATACAAGATAGTCAAATCTTTCGTTGCCAAGGATTTTTGGCATTTCGGTCATGCTGCAATGAATGAATCTGCCGGTTAGGTTTTTATCATTGTTGTTGTGATCGATGACGTATTTTGATACGTCACAACCTACGTAGTCTTTACATATTTCATTAACTAAACCCCACCCGCACCCTGCGTCTACAACTTTCGAATCTCTTTTCAATCCAGCCCAATGAAGGACTCCTGGCATACCTTTGTCTACTCTTCTCTTTGGGGCTGGTCCATAAGAATTGGCATAGAGCCAACTGTATCGTTTATCTTCTGTTTTCTCCCAGTTCTGCATTTAGCTTTTATCCTAGAGTCAATATGTAGTTGGTGAAAATGACCATCGCAGCTTCGATAGCATCTGTATCGAGAGTGGTCATGTTGAGTTTGAAACTGATTTGACCATCGGATGCGGTTTCAATGATTGCTGTTGCATTGCTAGAAGCTTGAAATGTTTCTAGCGATACTTCGCTGAATTCGTTGTTGCCGTCATTGAAATCAAAATATTGCATTGGCATGAAAAAAGCCTCCCACCTGCTATTCAGCAAGGGGAGGCTTTTTCCTTCAAGTGGAGCGCGGGGGATTATCCGATTTTTTCGACTACTTCTGCTTCAATAATATACATGCCCCATTCTCCGCTATTTGATTTTGCCGATATTCGATATGTACCATCATAAGGGTGTGGAATGGCCTGAAATTCTTCGTCAGGTTCAAAGGTTCTAGTCATATCAGGACAGTCTGCTGTATCTATTCTATTGCTTGATTCAACAAATTGAGTGATACGTTGTTCAACAAATTTTACCCTTACAGATTGGCTTGCGGTAGTCATTAAGCAAAATCGAACCAAATCAAAATCATCTAAACATTGGCGACCAATATTGGCTATATACGAAACAAATCGAACATTGCCTTGAATATAACCTTTTTTATGATCAATTCTATCCAAACTTGCTCTGTAAACAATATTAAAATCGTCCCAACCCTCAGTACTGCGAGGCAATAATAGCTGATGTGATGTTATCGGGCACTTGCCTTCTTGCTTATCCCAAAGCTGCTTGAGATATTCAGGAGTTAAATTCGTAGAGCCCTTTTTTGATGCTCTATCTCTTGCTCTAGCTACAAACCAACGAAACGGGGTAAACTCGTCTCGGGTTCTGCCTTTTCTGAGGTTATCAGGTCTTGGTTTTATAGCCGGATTTTCTTGGGCAGCTATTTTAGCTGAACAACTGCGGCTACAGAAGTGACGAGAATTTCTTCTCTGAGTTCGATTGAACTCAGAAACACTCTTATTAAATTTCTTGCCGCATGCGGCGCAGGTTGCTTGTGTATATGACATACAATCACATACAAGCAAACGACGGAGGCCTCCTTCTTTTAGATGGAAGCCACCGTCGTTTTTGTGATAAATGGAGCGCGAGGGGATCGAACCCTCGTGTCGGTCTGGTTCAGAAGAGACATCTACGAGCGTAGCTGCTGATTTAGCTTTTCATCAATCCTGCCAGCAGCGGCATGATTTTCAGAGCATCCCATTTGATCTCGATAGTTCGTCCTAGGGAATCGAACGCGCTATCTATCCGAAGTTCATCCACTCCCCAATCATCGGAGTCATCGGGTCGTGGGCAGGCTGATTAGGCAGCCATGCGGAGGGTGTTGCTGTTGGCAACTAATTTTCGCATACCTTTTTACGAGGCCAGAGCATGCTTCCTCGACTCGCAGTCTTCCACCTACACCATCCGGTCGAAAACCAAATGCGCCCCAAGTTGTCAAAGAGGTATGAGCAGTCTAGTCGCTCAAGGAGCCTTTGTCAAGCAGTATCGGCATCAGTCTTGTCGTAAAAGATGAACTGCACTCCATTTTCTACAACATCCTCGACCCAGCAGTCTTTTCCAAGGCCATTGAAGTCGAAGAGCGTGTTCGCGGTGACTTGAACGACTGCAAAGCGTCCATGACCCATAGGCTCTTCTGAGAGCTTCAGGACGGCTTCTCGCGAATCGCAAACCATGAATGGCGTGAGATGAAACGTATCCGTTTCATGATTCTCTGATATGGACAGAACAATATAGAGCATGATTGAGCCTAGCGAATACCTGTGCTGATACCACCGAAATCAACGCAAACAAGTCTTTGACCAATAATTCCGCAGTTGATAGGATGAAAGTCGCCGCCCATTCCCAGCTTGAGAAGCTTGTTTTCTAGGTCATTTGCCTGGTTCTGCCAGATTTTGTCTTTGTAGTGAACCTTGCGCGCAATCTGTGTTTCGTATCCATACAGAGTGTCTGGGTATTTAGAGGTCTTTGTCCTTCGATAAATGACGACAAGACGCTTACCGACCTTTGGAGCCAAGCCTTTGCTGGCAGCGAGCTTTTGAGACCTATATGCATGTTCGGCTTCATCTTGCTCGTGGTATACCTTGATGCCGAACTTACTGGACTTAGAGAGACGGAAAAACATCGCTTCTGCTCCGGAAGCGGTTTTGTTTCCGACGAGCGATATCACATCATAATTGGGGAGCTTTCTTCTGGTTTGCTTTGGCACTTGTAAATCCTGATTCGTCCTTTTGCGGTTTCGACAGGATTCTACATCAAAGTTGTTTCACTTGCTCATTTCCCGAGCAAGAACCACAGAATAGCGCCAATCAGCGGGAAGAAGAAAACAAGCACACACCACAGGACTTTTGCGCCTGTCGTTGCTTCGCTTGAAATGATATCAATGATCACGAAGACCAAAATCAGAAACCAAATAAAGCTCAAAATACCGCTAAGCATGAGAATGCTCCTCTCGTTTGTGGTTCAATGACGGGTCAATAAATCGAACCGCCTCAGCGACTTGTTCTTCTAGCGGCTCTGCAATGCCCTCGTAGATGAAGTTTGCCATTTTTCGAACATACAGTTCGGGTTTTTCAGTCATGTTGTTGAAGTTGACCCACAGCGCAGGCGGTTTGAAGTTCTCAAGGACCAAGGCTCGACATTCTCGAATCGTATCCTGCATACTGATGATATTCGCGACATCGTTACGACCCCATTTATTTGCAGCGCTCCGGGCCGCAGCCAGTTCATTGCGCTCAACACAGATAACTCGCCAATCTTGAGGAATCGAGTCGTAAATCAAGTCGAACTTGACGCTGAGTCTCGGGTCTTTAAGGCCCCATAACCGATTTGTGTCAGCACGTTCAAACAGATATTCCTTGAAGTTTATCAAGTCCTGGTCTAATTTGTCTTCATCTTTGAGCGAAGAGAGATTGTCAATCCAGGTACCGAGTCGAATATCTTCGTAGTGTCCGCGAGGATTCGTAGGATGAGGACCACGAGTTCTTTTACCCATCGAGCAACCGAGATGGTGTAAAACTCCAGCGACAGCAGATGTTCCGCTGCCATGGACACCAAGCACGATGATACATCTTGACCTGCTCACTATGTCTTTATCGTCCTACGAGATTTGATTCTTCAACCGCAAGCTCATCGCATCGCTCGTTTTCAGGATGACCGTTATGGCCTCGTATCCAGTTGAACTCAAGCGTGTGTTTTGTTTTGAGCGCGTCGAGAAGCTTCCAAAGCTCTTGATTTTTGACAGGTTTCTTGTTTGCTGTTTTCCACCCTTTTTTCTTCCAGTTCTCAAGCCATTCTTCGAGCCCTTTGAGAACGTAGGTTGAATCAGAGTGAACGCGAACAAGACATGATGACTCAAGGGACTGGAGCCCCTGAATGACGGCCATAAGTTCCATTTGGTTATTGGTGGTGTCAGGCATTCCGCCCGACAACACCGTTTCAGTTCCATCCTGTGCTTTCAGGATACATGCCCAACCACCGTTACCGGGATTGCCCTTGCACGCCCCATCGGTATACAGGTCTATTTCTGGTATCGCATCGCTCATCGACGCATTATACCATCGCTACCTTTCACTTGTTTTCTTCGTAGTCTTCGATAAGCTCTTCCAGACTTTCGAATACTTTAGCGTTTTCATTTTTGTCTGGTAGTGTTGGGCCGATTGGTGGGAGCAACTCGTTCTTGACCGCGTACTTGATCATCTCGTCGTAGACTTCTTGAAGGTTTTCTGCGAGAGGACCAAAGGTGATTGAGTTGGTAGGAACTCCGGTCAGAATCCTTACGATACTGTGCGATATTTGAAACTTGTAACCGTAGCGAAGACCATCTTTGATGAGAACATTGGCGAGTCTTTCTGGTAACCATGTTCTCCAGTCAGGCACGTCTCGAACATCTACTCTATTGCCATCTGCATCTCGGTAGCCGCGATTTTCCATACGAAGGCAGGGGCCGGCGAGGTCTTCTATATGGGCTCCTGTTGCATCGCTATGAATATCAGGATTTGACCGTTGCCAGAAAGTCTCTAGCGCAAGCATAGGAAACTTGAACCACCATGGGGCGTTCATGTGGGGCTTAGGCTCGCCATAAATATTGCGACCCTGTATGGCTTTGATGCTTTGAATCAATGAGAGGAAGTAATAGTTGGGATGGTCAGGCCCGTAAACATCAGGTGGACCATATGAGGCATCAAAACCTATCTCAATGTTTGGAGCTTTGAGCGCTGGCTCAATTGAGTGAAAAAGAACACTGAGCCACTCGTCTATTTTTCCTTCATCAAGCAATGGCTTGATATCAGGGTCGTATCGAAGCGTGCCAAAGTAGCAAAGAAACACTACATCAGGATAGTTTTCGTAGATTTCGGCAATACGCTCATAGAAGTGTTCGTAAGCAAAGGTCTGACCGTTTCGTTTGGCTTCAAGCAAAGCATCATAGGACATAGGCTCGCCCGTTCTGCCAGTTTTTCCGTGAGGAAGATGAATATGGAATCGTTTGACGCCTTTCTTGATTGAAGGCATAATGTATGTATCAAAAAACCAGTTGTAGCCGCTTTCTGGTATGCCCCATCCCATATTCCTAGTTTCAGGATTAGGCAGCGCAGAAGAGACGCTCCACATCGCGTAGAAGTTTTCTTCGAACTGCTGGTATGTATAATCGGGATGCCCAGTATATTCGGGAGCCTTGGGCACGGCTAGCTTAGCGGCAGATTGAGCCGAAAGAGTTTTGTTTACAAAAGTCGAGGTTATTTTTGCGTTTTGCATAAGGAAGTCTCCTAAAAGAGTTATCCTTATAATTCAACGCCAGGTATATTTTCCTCCTGTTAGGTGAGAATAATACCTGTTGAACAGCTTTCAGCTTTATACAAGCTGTATTTTATTTTGCGAAAACAGGGCAGGAGGGACTCGAACCCCCGACATTCGAATTAGAAGTTCGGCCACTTGAAAGATGGTAGAGTGTTATTTTGTAGAACTTTTATGGTTTCTTGTTCTTTGTTTATATGCACACTAAATTTAAGTTGCCTTCGATGCTTTGTCGTAGTAGATAGATAGATATAAAGATAATCTTTACAGACTTCTACTTTTTCAATGGCTTCAGGATTAACCGAAAAGCCTCTATTTTCAATAGGTATCATTATGGTCATTCCAATACTCCCTGTGGGTTATGTAATTCAGCATGACAATTGCGACAAACTAGGTCGCATTTGGCAAGCTCTTTGTCAATATCTACCTGTTTTCTGGTTCGTAGCTTGTTCCATTGGAACTCTTTTGTACTGCCATTTCTATGATGAAACTCAAGTGCAGCATAGTTCTTATTATATCCACAAATCGAGCAGCCTCCCCCTTTTTGTTTGATGGCTTCAATTTTTCGCTTTTGCCACCTTTCAACGCAGTATGCATTAAAGCAGGATTTGCAATAAGAGAGCAATCTATTTGTTTTTCCCTTAGTATTAAATTGGTCAAACGATTTTTCTTCTTTACATCTGGCGCATGTTTTTGTAGTATTTGATATTCTATGTATCTGTTTTGTATTATGTTCCCCAAAAGGAGAACATTGAAGACAGTATTTTCTGTTTTGGAGGTTTCTTTTTTTGTCATCTACTACAATAGACGCTGGTATATTTTCACCGCAATTGCGACACTGGTTAGCCATAAGCATTCTCCTTGAATACTTATTGCTAGCCTAACCGGATAATACCTTTATGTCTAATCTAGAAAATAGGTCCACTGGGATTCGAACCCAGAATATCGGTTTAGAAGACCGATGTGATATCCGGTTTCACCATAGACCCAAATCCGACGCTCTGTCCAACTGAGCTACTGCCCCGTGGGTTAGGCTTTTGCTGTCTGCTTGACTTGTTCAGCCACCCATTGATAGGTCAAGGTCATTCCTTCTCGTGTAGAAATACTAGGCGACCACCCAAGAACCTTTTGAATCAGTGTGTTATCGCTTGCCCTGCCGTCTGCGCCTGTTGCGCCCTCAACATGCTGCTTTTCGATGTTTTTGCCAGCGATTTCAGCAACAAGGTCAACAAACTCATCAATTGTGTATATCTCGTCTGAGCCGATATTGATAGGCTCATGAAAATCAGAGCGAGTCAATCGCCAAATGCCTTCAATAGCGTCTGCGATGTAGCAGAAGGTTCGTCGTTGTTTTCCGTCTCCCCAGACTTCAATGCTGCCAGATTCTCCCTCGACTTCAGCAACCTTGCGAGAGATAGCAGCAGGCACCTTTTCTCTGCCACCTGTCCAGGAGCCGTGAGGACCGTAGATAGCATGGAATCGGGCGACATAGACAGGAATGCCGTGGTCTTCCATAAAGTTGAGGCACATGCGTTCGCTAAACAGTTTCTCCCAGCCGTATCCGTCTTCAGCTTCGGCAGGATACGCCATGTCTTCGGTTAGCCCCTTGCCATTATCAAGGTCAGTTTTCTTGTTGCCGTAGATGCAGGCTGAGCTTGCGTAGAAATATTTGTTGGGCTTATGAATTCGGGCGCATGCATCGAGCAGGTGGGTATTGATGAGGACGTTGAGCATGCAATCGGCCTTGTAGTCGGTGATAAAGCCGATACCGCCCATGTTACAGGCGAGATTGAAGACCTCTTCTGGTTTGATTTGCTCGATGATGCGGTCGCAGTTTTCTCGTAGGGTCAGGTCGGTGTTATCGATATTATGGACTCGACCTGAGGTATCGGCTTGCCACCACTCATCGAGAGGCTTTATGTCTACCGCAGCAACGCGGAAGCCTTTGTTTACCAGAAACTTGACAAGGTGGCCTCCGATGAATCCACCTGCTCCGCAGACGAGGGCATCGTATGTATTAAACATGGGTTCGTTCGCCTCTGTTAAATCTTCCATCTGTGTTCCTAAGAATAACTGATTTTGGGTTCACTCTCAAGGAGTTCTTGTACGAATTTGTATTTATAAGTGTCACTTGGTGTACCACCTCATTGCTAAAAGGAGAAAGCATAGATGCCCAAGCACACTAAAGGTTTTATCGGCGGTCTTATCGGTTTTGGCCTAGGCCTTGTTGTATCGTTTTCGCTTACGGTTGCTGTTCGCAGCGCTTACAACCACGCAACGGCTGAGTTCGATGATAGTCGAGAAATCGACACTATCGGCATGGCTTATCGCTCTCTACTCAATATGCCTGAATACACAGCAAGCGTGCCGTTTGTTGAAGTAGACATTGACTCAAATGGGGAAACTGTTTATTGCGCAACAAAGCTATCGCATGCTGTTCTACCTGTTATAGAAGAAGGCTCTAAAGAGGGTTGCTGCGGTTCTGATTGTGGTAATTGCATCGCAGTTGAATGCAGGCAATAACACATTCTTTTTCTACTCCTTACCTAACCGTAAGGAGTCGTTTTATTTGCTTTAATTACTGGTCTTTTTGGAATTTGCTTTTCTTGCAGCAATCCGTTTTTCTTCTCTGATGACCATAACTGCGCCTGCAATCATATGAGCGATTCCCCACAAGCAGACGCCACCAGCAATGGTATAAGCCATCAACTCGGATGCGGTTATCATCGCGACCAGAGGCATGGTCGCTGTAGCGCAAAGAATGAGCAATGCGCCAAAGCAAAAGTTCTCAGCATGGCTGTGATAGAAGTTGCGAAACACAGGTCCAACGACGTACCAGTGAATAGGCTTCGTCCAGTTGGGCATTCTCATGATAAATGATGAAATTGACATACATGCTCCTTATGGGGCATTATATCATGCTTTAGCTTTCACCTGTATAAGATTTTAGTTATCTGATTCCAAACGACCTGTTCGGCCTTTGAGCTTGGCAAGCTTCGATTCGATATTACGAACTTTAGAATCTATTGCCATACCTTGTTCAATAATATTGACAACAGACCTCATGGATTCGGCTATGTCGTCTTTAACGATATAGTCGGTAAGTCCAAGCTTCATGGCCGTGACAGCTACATTTTCATTGCCTTTACCTGTGAACATTACGATAGGAGTAAGGTCATCTCTTTTGCGAACAGCCTTGATGATTTCTAAACCAGATTCGCCTGGTAAGATGTAATCAAGTATGTAGCAATCAAATCCATTTTTGTGAGCTTCAATATGCGCAAGAGCATCTTCTGCATTATTAAATCTAACAATATCTGCATCGATAATGCTGTTTAGGTTTCGCTCGATACTCATAAAATCTACATCATCGTCTTCGACGACCATGAGTCTATAACTGTTCTTATTTTCTGTCATTTGGAACCTCACAAATAGACCAATAAGCATTGATAGTCTTGAGTATATCAACAAAGTCATCAAACTGTAGGGGTTTGATGACATAACCTTGTATACCTGTATCGTAGGCTGTGTCTTTGTCTGATTCTTCCGTAGATACTGTCATTACGATAACAGGTACTTTGTTGTACTCGGGATGGCTTCTGAGTAGCTTAAGAAACTCATGACCTCCCATCTGAGGCATGCTGAGGTCTAAGAAAATAATGATTGGATGCTCGATTTCGCCGCTTGTCAATATTTGCCAAGCCTCTGCTCCATCCTTGGCGCGTATAATAGGATTAATGATATTGATTTTTTGAAGAGAACGCTCGACATTCATGAAGTCAACGTCGTCATCTTCAATGACAAATATATTAAATCTCCTCATACTATCTCTCTCTCTTGGGCCAGGTGAAGTAAAAGGTACTTCCTTTACCTATTTGTGAAGAAACTCTAACGTTTCCTCCGAGTTGTGTTACAATTCTTTTGACAAGAGCGAGGCCAACGCCTACACCTTCTCCATCATCTTTAGGTGTTAGTTTACTGAACATATCAAAAATCTTGTCATGGAACTTTTTATCGATTCCTTTGCCATTATCTTTGACATAAAACTCATAGAACTTTTCATTATCGCTACAGCCTATTTTAATTGACGGTACTTCAGAATCGTTGTATTTTATAGCATTATCAACAAGATTGGATATTACCTGGGTAAAACGGGTTTGGTTGCCATAGATTACAGGCATATTTTTGACATTGAACTCAGCGTTTCGACCTATCATTCCAATAACATTTTGGATCGCTTCTTGAGTATCGAACTCCTCTACTTCTGTGTCTTGCCTCCCGATGCGAGAGTATTCGAGCAGCCCATCTATTAGTTTCTGCATACGACCAGTTCGTTCGCGTAGTAGTCCGAGTTTGTGAGCTATATCTGGATCTATTGCTGTGCCTATATCCTCGGCGATCCATTGAGATAGATTGTCTATACCTCGTAGCGGCGCTTTCAAGTCATGAGAAATAGCATAAGCAAATGATTCAAGTTCTTGATTAGATTGTAGAATATCAGATTTGATATCTAGCATATCTTGGTCGCTTTGTTTTTGATCAGTTATATCAATAACTTCTACAATAAAATGCAGGTTTTTACCCTGTCTATCACGTATCATACTAACAGTTATTTCTACCCAAACAATATGTCCGTTTTTGTGTATATATCGCTTTTCAAGCGTGTAGTTATCTATTTTATTATCTATCGTCTGTTGAACGAGATAAAGGTCTGTGTTAAGGTCATCTTTGTATGTTATGTCCTGAAAAGTCATATTCATCAGTTCAGATTCATCATAACCCAAAATTTCATATAGTCTTGGGTTAGCCTTGATAAATCGGCCATCAAGAGCAACGTGGCATTTGCCTATTCTGGAATATCGGAATAGATTTTCTAGCAGGTCTCTTTCTGTTTTTGCTTTTTTTAGGGCTTGGATGCCCTCTGGCATTAGTTTAGCAGTTACCGCAAAAGCTATTAGCGAAATGATGGCTGTAAAAGTATGCCATAAAGCAAGAAACCTGTAAATAGGCCAGTAAAAAATGGATGCATCTATTGCGTGACCAACGCCGCAAAGCATAATAAACAGGGCGAACAGCCATAGCACTCCATTATATGATGAGCCTTGATTGCGTATGTAGTAAATAATAAGAGCAGATATTGCTATATAAGCTAAGCTAGTCGCTATATTGGCGCAGATAAAGAGCCAGCCTGTGAAGGCTGACCAGTTACCACAATTCCATCTTGCAGGATAATCAGATGTATCGAATAGTTTAGCGATGAACCATCCGTTATTGTCTGATGCTGCGTAACTTACGCACAGGTCACAATCGTTAGCCTTTTCGGATATTGTCGATTGTGCAATAGACAAGCTTGCAGATGATATCGCTAATACGAGACAAGCAAAAACAAAGGCTTTTTTGAACATAACTCTCATTTCTAGAAGTGAATTCGTACACAGAATTCTTCTAGACAGAAAGTATAAAACCTTGTTATTGTTGTCGGAAATCCGCCCGGAGGGATTCGAACCCCCGGCCAATTGGTTAAAAGCCAACTGCTCTACCGCTGAGCTACGGGCGGCTAATGATTATGCTGCGCTGTCAAGAACCTTCTCGCCAGCAAGCTGCCTGCGAATCGCAAAAATGAGAGCGTCAACCTGCTCGCTGGTCAGCCTCTTGTTGTCCTTCGTGCGAACAAAGACCGGCAGATGTTTGACAAGCTCTTCCTCTGTCACGAGGGCATTGATTTCGTCTTCCGAAAGAGACTGCGCCGCTGCCCTAGCCTGATTGGCGCGCTCAATCTTTTCTGCTCTACGTCTTTCCATTTCTTGACGGTCCATTTTCATTCGATTTCCTTTATGAGACGTTCAAGCTCTTCTTCCGCTGCTTTCATCGCGTCATCGCATTCATTGTAGTAATCAAGCATGACGCCAGTATCGCCAACGATGACGTTTGCTGTCCAGCCTTTTTTATCTAGAAACACACCTGCCCCGCGAAACTCGGTGCCTGTTTTCCAAGTGTCATCTCGTTCATCGAATGACCATTTATGATCGCTCATTCTTTAGGCTCAATGCTGACAACCTTACCGATACCATCGTATTCGATGATAACGTATTCGTCAATAGGAAAAGGCTTTGAATACAGCCCGTCGAAGTCATGGTGTCTGCCATCTTTGAAATGGATACGAGTAAACTTATTGGACTGATGGGTGATATGAATGCGAATACCCGGCTTCGGGTCACCATTTTCGTCCCTGTCATCTTCAAACGGGTCAGGACGGTTAAGCTGTTCAACATGCGAGATTGTGCCTTCGATTGTATATCGCTCAGCCTTGAGGATTGCAGCCTGTTCTTCCATATGCTCTGAAATGGCTTTTGGAATAACGGCAATCATAGTGATCAAGAGCGATATAATCGCAAGTGTCATGACCATGCAACCAATTGCCTCAACGATGCTGCCGTCAAAATCGTCGCTATCGCTTTTCGGCCTGATTGACTTCATTGTGTTCCGCCGCTATGCGGCAGACAGGGCAGGGGTTCGCCTAGTCAACAGGGCTTCGCCTTTGTCCTGAATGCCTTTTCGCCAGATGACGACAGCAGCAAAGCCTGTGACAGCCGCGTAAGGGCAGATGGGAGCCAAAGCTGCTGATGCCAATAGAGCGATTCCGAGTGATGCTTTTCGAGTAATCTGTGTCATTTTTGACCTCCTGCCATTATATCGGCAAGAAGCTTTCACCCGTAACACTATTCACTCGATTCAACAACAAGGCACGGGGCCATCGATTCGCTGAAACTTTCTGCCTTGAGGAATTTGAAAGGCTTGAATCAGGTCCACAACGTCCATGGAGTTGATGAAACCATCGAGGTTGTAGTCATATTCATTGCTGTAGTAGTAAAATAGGTCTTCTGAAGTCAGCACGCCATCCATGTTCAGGTCAGCAGGGTGATACGTCCAGGTAAGTGCTATTTCTGCGCGATTGGGTTCGTTCCTGTCATCCGGCTCTTCAAGAATGCGAATGTCGTACTGTCTGTTCAAATTAAGAGCGAGAACAATCTCAGAATCAAAGCAGGTAGGGTATTGCCAATCAAGGCAATCAGAGGTAGTTAGTTCGCCAAAGATGACTGTTCCTGCCCAGACTTCACGAGCAGGAGGTATAACCTCGGCAACTTCTGCGTTACGAAACGACAAACCCGCGATGGTCACGAGTATTTCAATCATCGCCTGGTTGCTTCTGTGATTCACGGATGCGTTTGGCGGGGTCTTCAACAGACCTCTTCATGACTTCTTTGACGACATCACGGAGGCTCATCGGCTTACCTGCCTCGTCAAAGGCAACAGCTTCAGGATTCTTGCGCTTCAGTTCTTCGGCGTTATGACGGCCAGTTTTGAAGAGGCCTTCATCGAGAAGCTTTTTGAAGCGGGCTTCATGCCGTCTTTGGTCTCTATCAAGCTTATTGTAGAGGACTGCGATACCTGCGCCAACGGCAGTTGCGGTCCAGATGATCTGCTTCAATCCCATTGGTCTGCTCCTTTTCCTTGCATTGTAGCACGGTTTGATTATTCACCTGAATCATGAAGCTACGCTACCAGATGCCCCAATGAGCGTCAGTCTCAACATCAGGCTTGAGTTCAACCATGTCTAGTTTGTCTGCAAGGATTTGCTTAAGGCCGTATTGAGTGCCGAAGGGAGGTAGTTCATCGAGTTCATCTTGGGCCTGGTCCCATTCTTCTTCGGTTATCTTACCGGCTTCTTTTTTGGCGAAAAGCTCATTGCATTTTTCGCGATAAACAGCATAATCACGGTCATACTGTTTTTCGATTGGCTCGATGATCGCACGAAGTTCTTCTTCTGTGTATTTCTTAGTAGAAGCCATCCAGAACTCTTGCTCATAGGTAATAAACCTGTAGAGATAGATTGGGTTTCCATCTTTATCGAAGAAAAACATGAGGGCCTCCACGTACATACTATCGATCATTTCTTTCACTTGCAACAGCTATAGGCCGCGTCTAGAAGCATGCAAATCGCATTTTATCGAGTCGTGAACGTACCAGTCTTCAATGCCTGCGTCAAATGCCAACCTATATCCATTCATGACCAATATACCGTAGATCGAACTTCTTTGAACGTGTTTGCATCTGTGCGAGATAGTTATTGTTCCAAAGGTATACCTGTTAAAATCTAATGATTCGAGAACCTCAACTTCAGCGCCTTCTATATTGAGACTAAGATATTCAATGAAATCTGGAGCCTTGTTTTCTTCAAGTAGTTCCATAAGGCAAACAGTCTTTACCGTATCATGAACTATTTCTCGTTCTTCATCGAGGCCGCGTATGCTGTTGGCATTGAAATATCTCTCAAAGGCGCTACAGCGGTTATCCTGGTTATGAAAATCTATCAAAAACTCTTCCTCGACATCTGATGCTTTACCAAGGGCTCGATGGTCTGTGCAGCAGAACCGATTTTTGTTGATGAGGTCAAAAGCGGGACTCGGTTCGATGAGAATACCTGTCCAGCCATGTTTTTCGAGAATAAAAGTATTTGACAAACTGGTTCCGTCGCTTGCTCCTGCTTCTACAAAGAAACCGCTGTTTTTGCGGTTATAGACGGTTTGGAAAACCCATGAATCTTGTCCCAATTTACTTGTTAACATTCTCCAGTTGTCCTGTCGAAGGTATTTCGGACTTTTTTCGCTATTATTTGGATACCATCTTACCGAATAGGAGACCTTCTAAAATGAAACCAGAACAGATAATTCAGTCCCTTATGGGCCTGCTCATCCTTGTCCTCAGCGGCCTTTTTACATGGTCGCTTGGCCGCATCAATGACCTTAATGATGATGCCGCTGCTTTACGCACGGAGATTGCTCTGATGCAGCAAACCCTCGAAGCTATTAAGGACAATAGCGAGGCTGATACAAGTCAGAACGTGCAACTAAGTAAACAATGGCGAATTGTTAGCACGCACAAGGACTGGATTAATGACCTTCGTGCAAGAGAAGGTCTGCCTATTGTTAGCTGGCCTCCGCTAGACTAAAATACCTGGTCAAACACGAAGTCAGGAAACAAGTTTTGTTGAACCGTTCTTGGTATACGCTCATAGGCGTTTGTCAGGAACGGTTGCGATAATACGTAGTTTCTATTTACAGCCGAAAGTCGGCGAAAGTATTCTTCCGGTGTAAGACTGTTGCAGATGTTGAAGATGTCTTCTTCATCTTTAGCAAAGAGGATACCATCAGTATCAAAGAAGTCTCCGATGTTTGGACATCCAATATAGATTGGTATGGTTTTCGTACAAAAGCAATCGATGATTTTCTCTGTAAAGTAGTCCTTCTCGATGCTGTTTTCCAGGGTAATCGAGAACATGGCTCTGAACAGTTTATTCTTAGCTTCATCTCTTGTATGTATGCTTGGTAGCCCAAAGTCATTCTTCATTGGCTTTCGTGAGCTATTGTAGAAGTGTTTGGGCGTAGATATCCTGTCTTGGTCGTTCCAGATGATATGACGCATAAGCTGAAGAGGAGAATCTGTTTTATTCGTGCAAACGAACGATACAGCAAACTGCTTATCAAATGACCTGTATCTTGAAGAGAATGACTTGGGTATAAAAGAGTACGCGCTGAGTGTGTGGATGCAGTTCGGAATCTTCCCTACAACACGTTCATCAAAATCAAAAACATAGCTGAGTTTGTGATGATTTTCTTTGATGAAATCGGGGTATTCATCAGACTTGATGGTTGTCTTTTTGTCTCCATCCAGGATGGTAATGACTTTATAAAGTTGAGGTTCGCAGCTATAATATCCAACTGTAACAATGCCTCTCTTCGCTCGGTCTTCTACTTCTGCATCCGATGGAAAGCGCAAGATAAAAGCTTCAACAGGCTTTGGAGTCAGGCATTCCTGTTCGACAACGTTCTTGTCGCTATACCAGGTACAATGTAGAGGATAAAGCTTCATTCAGGCAGAAACCAATCTTCAAACTCGACTTGTTTTTCAAGCCTGTATCCATGCTGATGCATGAACTTTCTTACACCATCTCTGTTATCGGCTATATGGTTGTGTTCTATAGTCAGAGCCCCGAACTTCCTGCGAGAGAAATCGCATCCTTCGAGGCATGCAAGTTCAGCGCCTTCGATGTCAAGACTCATGTAATGAATATAATTTGGCGCATCAAAGAGTTCCAGAACAGCTTCAAGAGTCTGACAGATAACAGTAATTGGCTGAATATCTGAGTTTTCAAATTCAGGAAAGAGTTCTTGAACTCGATTGATTTCTTCAAATGAGTTATAGCATCTATGACCTCTTATAGAAACATCTAGAAACTCGCGCATACCACATTTTGCATCAACAGCCACGTTGATAACCTTGCAGTTACGGGTTTCTTTTAGATATTCATACAAAGAAGGGGTAGGCTCTATGCATATGCCATCCCAGCCTAATCGCTCTAGATTATAGGTATTGGAGTAAACAATAGGATCGTATGCTCCTACATCGAGGTAGTAGCCATTGGTGACGCCAGGAAATACCTGTTCGATTATCCATTGGTCTTGAAGTAGTTGGCCTTTGTATTCCATGCGCTACCTCATCAAGCGGAAGGTGGGGGAATCGAACCCCCAAGGGCTATGAACCCATGCTGGTTTTCAAGACCAGTTCCTAAGCCAATTCGGGTACCTTCCAATAACGGAGAGCAGCGGGGTCGAACCGCAAGCTTTAACACTCCAACCGCTTTCCAAGCGGTGCCCGTCGCCGTTCGGGATTACTCTCCAAGAGTTTTCTTATACAACTTATGCGCTATGATATCAGATGTTAGCATCATGCATCCACAACAATCATCGCCGCATTTGTCCCAATCATCGTGTTGAACAATACCGGCTTTTCTGCCTATTTTATGAATAGTGTCGTCTATATTCTTAAGATGGTTGTAGTCCATCCGTAGTTTGCGAATTTCTTCGCGGAGTTCTTTTGCCTCTTTTTGAAGTTCAACATAGTCATCAAGAATCGAGCCCAAAATACTTTGTAGCTCTTGTTTGAATGGCTCGGATTCTTTTAGACTACTGCTATTCATGTCAGGTCTTCGATTTTAGTATCGGATGTTGCGTTTTTGACGAGTCCGATTGCATGCTCGGCATCGGCTTTGTTCTTGTAGCCATCGCCAGAGTTTGCGATGATGCGACCGTTCTTGGCTCGTAGACGCCAGCGGAACTCGCCAGAAGCATCCTTGTATATCTCAAACTCGCGAGGCGAGCCAGTTTCGCAGTTACACCCCTTGGCGCAAGTTTTTTCGGCTTTAGGAACCGGATTCTCAACTGGCGGAACAGGAAAATCCGTTCCACCAAATTCGCCAGCGCCATCAAAACCATAGTCTCCCATTGTCTTCTCCTTTTCATCTGAACGGAAGGCAGAGGGCACGATCCTCAACGGTCTTTCACGTCCACCTGTTTTCGAAACAGGGCCGGAACCAGCTTCCGGTTTACCTTCCATATGCTTGCTCGTCCTGAGAACGAGCATAGCAATAAAAGTGGCAAATAAGAACCCGATTGTGATTCCGATACCTACGAGTAGAACTGCGTCCATAAAACCGCCTTCCGTATTCGGATAGTATCGGCTTTCGTAGAATATCGCTTGAGCTTATTCACTCAGACAATCGAGGTTGCCTTTCATCACTTCTTTGATGTTGCGAGTCTTTCGACCTGTTCTGTGGTCTGTTACTCGGTTCTGCAAGAAGTTGTACGTCCTTGCTTTCCCTGACCTTGAACCTCCACCAATTTGTTCCTGACGCCTTTCGTTATGCTGAGAATGCCTTTTTTCTTCTTCAAGGCTCGCAACACGCGAAGCGAGGATTTCCATGGCTTTTTGTTTGTTCTGATGCTGCGACCGGCCATTGATGAACACTTGAAGACCTGTTGGCTTGTGGGTCATCCGAACAGCCGAATCCGTTTTGTTCTGATGCTGACCACCTGGCCCACTTCCTCCTTGGGTCTTGATTTCGAGGTCGCTTTCCCTCAGGTACGGTGCCTGTGCCTTGAGGATAGGCATGACCGCAACACTGACCGTTGAGGTATGCTTTCTACCTCCCCCATTCTTGGGGCATCGTTGAACAACGTGCTTGCCGCCTTCGTTTTGGAACGCTTGCCAGACGCCGCGACCCTTGACTTCGAAGGCAAACCAGCCGTAGTCCGTTGACAGGAGTTCTGTTTTGAATCCACGATTGGCTGCATAGGTCAGGTACATAGACCCAAGAGTTTCAACGAAGTCTTTCGAGTCATCGCCACCTTCGCCAAAGCGAATTTCAACGATAATCGCTGAGGGGTCAAAGACGCTCCTGACCTCGTTGCTTGACCTGCTGTTTGTTCATACGCTTGCTTTTCTTACCCATAGCCATCTCCTTTACGTTTTGGGCACTCTTCAACACCGCCTAAAGAGGGGGCGGCGATATGCAGACCTCGGAATAGGGCTCAACGGGCTCCCCCAAATAGGAAAACTTGCCCGTTTTGCCAGAAAAAACCTTTCCCCTCGCTTGCGGCCTTTCATTCACTTGCTATGCTCTGTCAAGATGGGCAACGCTGTGTTGCTCAGAGGAAGCATTCAGTTCAAGGAACCGAATCATGAAGAAGCTTTTTTCGACCATCGCTCTCGCTTCGTTCGCTGGCCTCTCTGCCGGACAGCAGGTCAGTTTCACTGCGGCAAGCGCCGGGTCCGTGCAGGCGGGCTGCGCTTTGCCCAACCCCATCACTGTCGCTGCTTGCTGGGAGTGTTTTCAGGATCTTCTCGATGACTGCGACGATGACAACCCCAACGATGACCGTCGTCAGGCGTGCTACGACGGGGCCAACAACTTCTTTACCTGGTGCCTCGGTCGCGTTCCGGCGGCTACGCCGAACTCGCCTCGTCGCACCGGCCTCAATCCCGACCTGAATCTCCACGAGTCGTTCGACATCCGTGGCGACATGCAGTACGAGATGTTCGTGCCTGCGGGCACCGAGGCCGATGACATCGCCGTGTTCATCCGCTACTTCGACGGCAACGAGAGTCGGCAGGTTCGTCTCGACGAGACTGAGTTCTTCGTTTTCGACCAGACCGGCGTCGAGGACTTCTTCTTCTTCATCGTCATCGATACCAACCTCGATGTCAGCGCTTCGAGCAGCGTCGGCGTCATCACGGGCATCGAGTCGGACTCGGGCACCATCGACTACGCTTTCGCTCTGTCGGCTGATGTCATCGATTCGTTCGACATCAACGGCGATGGCGTGTTCGATAACTTCGACCGCATCGAGGCGATGACTCAGTTCTCTCGTGGGGAACTGGACCACGCGGCTCTGACTCGCATCTTGCACGCTGACTAAACCAGCGTCTTCTTCTTTCTTCCTTGAGCGTCGGCAGCAATGCCGGCGCTTTTTCATGCGCAAACGGAGAGCAGCGGAGTCGAACCGCAAGCTTTGACACTCGCATTCCTTAGCAGGGAAGCCCCGTCGCCGTCAGGGTTTACTCTCCATGATTCCTATTTGTAACTGAGGAGGCAAGGCTCGAACTTGCATTTCCGGGTTCAGAGCCCGGCGTCCTACCAATTAGACGACTCCTCAAAATAAACAGGGACAAAGGGATTCGAACCCCTAATACTTGGACCAAAACCAAGCGTGTTACCGTTACACCATGTCCCTAGCAGGGCGACTGGGACTCGAACCCAGAATAAGGGTGTCAAAGACCCTTGTGTTGCCATTACACTACCGCCCTAGCGGAAAATCAAACAGGTATTCACTTGCCAAAGAGGTACACGAAAACAAGACCTAATCTCTCGACTAGGCCTTGGACAGGTCTCAACTCAGTTCTGAACTGGGGTCAGTTCATGGAGCGAGAGCGCAAGGCCAGCCGAAGCTCGAAGAGCTTTGTGAGGACTGACTTTGCTGCTGTTGCATCAACATGAACGCGGTTCTCCGTGCCCCATTATACCACCGAACGAGGCTCTTTCCTTCTAAATCGGCGAAAAATCTTCCCAACGTGAGAAATTCACTCAGTTTTGATGGGGATTCGAGGATATTGCAGGTGGTGCGCTGCTATTTCTTGGCTCGGGTCAAGGTGAAACAGCAAGTCCAATAAATGCCCAACAGCATCTTCATGGGCATCATTTTCAATGCAATACTTGAGAGCATCAAGCTTCTTTTGCATTGTAAGAACAGGTACGCCATTTTGGGTGTCATTCATGTTTATCTCTTGATTGGCTTTTTGAGAATCGCCTTCGCTGCCAGTGAAACATCTTCAACGACATCATCAAGCTTGAGTCGCAGTTTGACTCGCGGGTCATACAGCCCAATCTGTTGCTCCAAATCGAACCTGCGAGAGTAATCAGGGTCGCATCCAACAAAGACCCACGGAAACTCGCCATCTGTTTGAGATGAGTTCTCAGAGAAAGCGTAGTCTCGTCCTCTTCCAAGAAACGTGCCAAGCTCGAAGAGCGCAATCGGGCAGACCGTTTCTTTCGGAAACCAGAACAATACGAGACGACATGCTCGCAAATGCTCGAACTCCCATTGAATTTGTGCAGCAGCCTCGTGTCCTGACTTGGCAAGGTCAACGCCCTCTCGCCGGGGATTGACGACATACAGAGAGGTCTCATCGAGAAGTTTTTTGGCTGCTTCTTTCTGCCAGTTCTGAGTGCCTGAGATTCCGCCAGCTAAGAAGACGGCTTCTCGACCAGAGTTATAAAAGTCGCGGATAGGAAGAACCTTCGGTGACTCGATATAACGTTTGTCTATGATCGTCATATTATTTTCAATTCCATTAAGGAGAAAACACTGGAAGCAATAAAAAACACTATTCCCAGAAATCCTATAAAGCCTTTGATCTGTACTTCATAACGTGGTTTTTCTTTTGGAAAGCAATCTCTAATATACACTCCAATTGGTGTGGTTAGTCCTCTAAATAATAAAGCAAACAGAACAAGCAAAATCGGCAATGCATCCATTTTTTGAGATGGAGGAGATGTAAGTGTCCCACCTTTTGTAGTCCAAGTCATAACTATCAGTAATACTGCAACAAGAGCCGAAGGCATTGCATCATGCAACCATAAATTACTTAAATCTTTCATTATCTACCTCACGGGAAGAGAATTGCGTCCCTCACGTTGTCGATTTCCAACAGGTACATCACGAGTCGGTCGATACCGATGCCCATGCCGCTTGTTGGGGGCATTCCATACTCAAGAGCTTCGATCAACCCATCATCAGCGCCTTCTGGTTTGCCTTCAAATCGTTCGCGCTGTTCGTCTGCTGTGTGAACCTCTTGGAAAGCGTTGGCAATCTCAAAGCCCCTGCCAAAGACCTCAAACCTATCAGCCTTGCCGTCTGGTCGGGCCTTGCAGAGCGGAGTCTGCTCAAGCGGTTGCCCAACGACGAAGCAGAGTTCCTGCATATGCTCGTCGAAGTCTTCGCCATACTTCGCAACGAGGTCATCATACTCGTAGGTTGGCATGTCAGGACACTTGCCGGTCAAATGATGAATCAGGTCGATGAACAGGTCTCGCATGTCTTCGATTGCGCCGTTTGACTTGTACATCTCGACCATCGTAAACTCAGGTCGGTGTGTGCGGTCAACGCCTTCGTTGCGGAAGACACGCCCAATCTCAAAGACGCTTGGGAAGCCTGCGATGATGGCCTTTTTGAGAGGGACTTCGAGAGCAATACGGAGATATTTGTCTCGGTTCTCTGCGTTATGATGCGTCACGAATGGCTGTGCATTCGCTCCTGTGGGTCGGTCGCTCAGAAGCGGAGTCTCGACCTCCATGAACGCATGGACATCCTCAAGACGCCGGCGAATCTCACGGATGATTCGGCTACGCATCATGAGGTTGTGCGACTGGTCAGGATTGGCAATCAGATGAGCATATCGCTTGTGATGGATATACTCAGGATTCTCGATGCCGTGATACTTGTCGGGCCGACCGCCGTTGCATTCAGCGAGCAGCGTGTATTCTTCTGCCCAAACGGTATGTTCGCCCTTCTTGGTCTTGCCCGTTGTACCGTGAACAGAGATGATGCTCCACATCGGCGGCGGGTCCATTTTGCCACGCAAGCCAACCTGAATCGAATCGGCTGCGTCACGGATGACGACAAACGTCAGTTTTCCGAATGTCCGCACAAAAACAACACGACCGACAACTTGAACAAATTCATCATCTCCGAGATGGTTTGCCCAAGTAATTCTAGTGTTGCCCTTGGTGTCGAGCATTTCTCCCCAGTCTATTCTATTCATTACAGTGTCGCCGGGTGACTAAAAGGGATGGGGTTGCCGTCAGGATCAACAGAGACCATCGTGACATGCGCCGTTGTAACTTCCTCGGTCACGTTTGTATCATAGCGCATGACTTCAACACAGACCTCAATAGAGACGCTTTTTGTTCCTGTTTTTTCTGTTCGGGTATAAAGGCTTACGGTGTCGCCCACCCGAATAGGTCGTTTGAAATCGACTCTATCGAAACAGGCAGTTACCCATTTATGCATTCCATGCCTGCGAGCCTCGACGAATGCGGCTTCGTCGATCATGCTTAGTACGATACCTCCAAAGACTGTGCCGTACATATTGGTATGCAGAGGCCTCATGACCTGGCGAATAGCGCAAGACCAGTCTTGACCTTTTTCGATTGCTCGACTAAGACGCGGAGAAGGTGTCATCATGTAAGCATGATATCATAATGAGCTTTCACTTGATTATCGAATAGCGAGCATCAGTCTGTCAATACCAACCGCGAAGCCGATTCCTTCATTATAGCTGCCGCCGCCAAGGACTTGCTTCTGGGCTCCCAGAGAGTTGACGCTTGCTTCAAAACCGTCATCGACGTAATACGCCAGGCCACGTTTGACCTGACTCGACCATTCGTAGTCTGCGCCGATTCGTTCAAGCATCGCCTTTCCAAGCGATTCAAGCTCGGCACGAGCAGCTTCAGGATCCCGAGGATTGAGCCATTCAATACCGAACTGAGTGAACTCGCGGTAACGACCCGCCTGTGGCTGTTCGTATCGCCAGCATCGCGTTTCGTACCAGAGTTTTACGTCTTTACGGGTTCCGAGCTTCTTGGCGAGAAGCTGAACCGTTGCTGTGCCTTCAGGACGGAGGCAGAGTTCTCGCCCTCCACGGTCCTCGAACACGTACATCTGTCCGAGAATCTCTTTTCCTGCCTTGTCTTCGTAGATTTTAGCAGGCTCGATGAGGGGAAGCATGATTTCATCGAAACCTTGCTTCTCAGCCGTTTCAGCGAGAGAGTTGATGAAGACGCCTCCGCAGCTTGGCTTCATCGCCAACGAGGAGTCGCGTTCCCTTTGCTTGCTGTTCCAATCGCATGACTTTCTCCTTTTAGAATAGTCTAAACTGAACTTTTACAATTTTACTCTTGAAATTTGGGTTGTTAGGGTCAAAGTACCTGGCTTTGATAACAGTGTTATCAACACCAGTCAAGTTTTGAAATACCCTAAACGGTCCTGTATACAGCTTACTCTTACTCGTTGGATTTCTGTTGTTTGTCGTATAACGAATTTCTTGCCCTCTAGGTATGGCTCCAAAGTCAATCGTAACAGGCCCTCTAATTTGAGGGTTGCCTATACTCTTCTCCAGAAGAGGGTCAACTCCTGCTCGTGCAGAAGAAATGCCTCTGATGTTGACTGTAGGAGTAGAATTATTACTGGAGATTAAAGACAAGGGTCTACGTGGTCTACTGTTACCTGCGTCAGGCTCCGGCTCAGGGTCAGGCGTAACTATAATAGTAGGAGCCCCATCGACTGCTCCTATAGCGGAAGTTGCATCGTATACTATCGCGTTTCCGTATATATCAACAGGTCGGCGGAATCCTGCTCCGTGGAAATAGAGTCTATTGTCAACAACAGATACGGGCTCATAATTGCTTCCAAGGGTGATTTCGCCTGTAGAGGTCCAGTCGCCTCTTTCGGTTCCTGATATGAAGTGATTATTGTTGATTGCAACTTCATTACCATCATCGTTCATTTGTAAAAAGATAGAATCGAGAATGGCGCAGTTAATTTCTGTTTCATCACCAAATGCAAAATTGCAACCAATGTGCGTAACAGCGTCCCAAACAACATGCTCTTTCTTGGTGTTCCATTGCGTTTGCGCCGAACCAACTCCGTCATGATCTATGATAACATTTACGATAGCTGTATTGCGAGTTGTATCGTTTGCTGCATTATTATCAAACCAAGGTTGAGGATTAGCTTCAGTGCTAGAGAAGTAGTAAGAATCATAGTTTCCGCTTAAGATGCCTTCGTGATAATGATCAACAATTTTTAGGTAGCCATCTGCGGTGCTGCTAGGTATATCTTCAGAAACAGTAATAGTTGTATTCGTGGAAAATGATATATTTGATACAGTGTAGAAGCCATCATTTCCTGTGCTACCTTTGATCTCGATTTGGCGACCAACGACAATATCGTCAGTTAAGTCTGTATCATTTACGGTAAAAGTGTCAGCAGCGGTAGAAACCGCATCAACTGAATATCGACTATCAGTAATAAATTGTCCTGAATCTGCATGCGCAACAATATAAGTCCATACCACATCAGATGATGCAAGCAACTCTGCTGTGTCATCGGGGTCCTCTACATCGATAGTGAATCCATCGCTATCAACGCCGCTTGTAACAATGTCCCAAAGATTATCAGAGTCTAACGAAGCAGAAGCAGCGTTGACAACTCGCAGTTTTTCACCAGCAAAGCCGCTCCCGTATAATGTGGGACTACCAGAGAAAGCTATTCTTGTTTTACCAGCTTCAGGAGTATCGGCTGTTACGCTGCTAATGGTTAGTGTGTTTTCTAGACTTTTTCTCTGTTTAAAGTCCTGTGTAGGGCGGAAAAGACAATATCCCATACCATAAGAACCTGGATGGTTTTGAGAGACATAGATAATAGAGTCAAAAGAGGCCACTACCTTTTGACCATATATACAAGAAGCGCCTGTAGGGCCAAGATAGTTGTCCCAGTACCCACCTATCAGGGTGCATCTTTGGCCTTCATTGCCACGGAGCATCTGTTGTGTGACTTCTCCGTCACGATAGCCATAAGTAGGCCCTGTTGCTCCATTGCTATCAACCCAGCTACAGTTGATAAAAGTTGTTACGCTTGGTATTCTGAGACTGCCGTCTACTGTGCTATCTTGAATATCTTCTACAAATACAACAGTTGTTGATCCGCTAGATTCGCTAAGCGTGTCTATGGTCCACCAACCTGTTTTGCCTGTAGAAGACGTGAGATAAACTCTATCGCCAGGAGCAAGAACATTTGTTAGGTCGGAGGCAACTGTTACAGAATCATTAGCTGTTGAAACTGCCGTTATAGTATAATTGATTAATGAACCGTAATAATATGCAATGTCATCGGTTCTGAATTCTATATTCTTAAAGAAGATACGCTGTAGCTTAGGCCTAAATAAATTCTCTTTACCCGGGCCACCAACAATAATATCGCCTAAAGATTTTCCATTTGCAGGTTCTACAAGAGTAGGTCGAGAAAGAATGTTATTAGAGCCAGATTCAGAAGTCGGCCAAGTGAAACTGCCTCCTGCATCAGACAGAATAATCGCCTCATTTTCTTCAGCATCTCGCAGTGCATCGAATAGAGTATCAGCATCAACATGCGAAACAGAAGTTCTTGTTGAGTACAAGTCTCCAACGCTGCCAGCATTAGGATTGAATGTAACAGTAAACTTGACTACGCGATTTAGGCCATTAATAGGGACGATATTAACAAATATGTCTACATCTCCCTGTAATGGACTTGCTTCAGACAGATCAATGGTAGCCTTGTAACCCCATAAAGTATCAATTCCTTCATTGATCAAATCAGAATGAATCGGTATGTTATTGTCATCTGTTACTAAGCCAGTGGTTTGCGTATAAATGCGTTTCTTTGTGCCTTCGCAATAAAAGTCTACATATGCAATACCGCCTGGGTCTTCTGTTCCTGCTGGAACAAATACGTCTAACGTGTTACTCTCAGTATAGAGCCAGGAACCATAGGCCGCAATCCAAGGGCGTCCAAATACTCTGTATGAGAATCCGGAGCCTTCAGCAGTGGAGCTTTCCGTGGGAACTGCTTCACCTCCACCACCACTATTGCTGTATCCTGAGCCTCTTGAGCCATCCCAATCATCATGAGGCGAGATAGTCCTTGTTTCGCTCGTATCGCGCAGTGTAAAGGTAAACGTGTGGGTATAGTCTGCGAGTTCGCTGCTTGATATTGTTAGCGTGCCTGATTGGCTATCGCCGTTGGAGCCAGACGTTGTAAGAGCAATGATGAGATCATCTTCGCTTCCTGATGACAGCGATGATGGCAAGTCTGTGTCTATGGAGATATCGCCAGAGACAGATGTAGAAATACTTGTCAAATCGGCGTCACCTGTATTCTTGAACCGCAAACGCGATTTGTATGAACCACCAAGTTCTATATTGCCAAGATTTAGAGATCCTGCCGATGTAAGAGAGTTGTTATCAATCCATTCAAGAACAATAGTAGGAGTAGGCGATTCAAAGAGATTAGAGTCGTTCCATACAGGGTTGCCTTGCCATCCGAGGGTATCAAAGTCTACGCTATCTCCGCCCTTGTCAGTAGCCGTATTCAGTCCATCTACAAAGTTATAGAATGCAACTTTTCGCCCGCTGCTGCGCTCGGTCGAAATATCGATAACGCTGTTGAATTCATTTGTGTATGCATCGCCAGATCCAGCCACAAAACTTGAGATTTCGTCTGATGTAAACTTTCTGTCTAACCAAATAACTTGGTGAATTTCGACATCAAGGCTTGTAGTAGAAGCACCAGATGTAAGATTTGCTCCGGTGTTTTCTATATTTGACAACGCTGTGTCTGTATCAAATGCAGATGTTGAGTTGATGAACGCGCGGCTCACATTCCCGCTTGTATCAAAATCGCCTACGATGACATAGTTACCGTTTGATGCAGCCGGACCTGTAAGAGTAACAGTGCCATTCGATTCTGTAAAAAACTGAACCCAAAAGGTTCCAGTTTGAATCTTAACTGCAAAGTGATTGTTTGATGTATTGAAAATTTCAGACGAACCAGAAGTAAAGTCTGTGATTTTAAATGCGATGGCAAATCCCATAGCCGCTGCATTTTGAACAGTGGTCGATTGTGTCGAAGAGCGGTCTCGTGTCGCTGCACCATCAGTTTTTGCAGGATAACTTCTTGCCATAGGATACCTTTCTAGAACTCGGTATCAGTATATTCTTTATTGTTTTCAGAATACCTTTAGGCGTCGAAGCCAAAATTGACCAGGTCGGATTCGAACCGACTACCTGGATTTAGCCCAGCCAAATTGCTTAGCTGTTTTTCGCATATGACAGTTGGCACAGCGAAGTTCGCATTTGGCAATTTCTTTTTCAATCGTAGACCATGAGTAGCACTGTGAGATCATTACAGATATAATCTCTTTCTTCTTTCCGCGAACATGGTCAAAGTGTAAAACAACAGGATCATTTTCTCCGCAATCCACACAAGCTTTGCCAGAAAGGTACTCTATAAGCTTGTTTCTGTTAGATTCAATTTGTTTCTTAGAATGCCGTCTAGCTCTATCTTTGTAGATTTCTTTGTTTTCTTCGTAGTGTTTTTTAGAAGCTTGATTTGTGCAACTTCTACATCGAGAATGATATAGCTTTCTTTTCTTATCTTTGAAATTGAACTCTTTGGTAGACTTCGTTTTTTGACATCCAGAACAAGTTTTTGTATCCATGATTACCTCCAAGGATACTTTTCTTGCAAAGACTTGAATGTCTTTCTTTTATTTTGAATCTACAAAGAAGTAATAGGGCTACTCGGATTCGAACCGAGAACCTCGGAATTATGAGTTCCTTGCTCTGCCGTTGAGCTATAACCCCACGCGCATTATGAGTCGGGCGCTTAGCCGCTCAGCGCACTGGTCAAAAAGAAAGAGGCTTTCGCCTCTTTCTATGTTATCGTTTTTGTATTTTTAGAACTCTACCAGTCAATGAGTTCTTTTAGGCGTTCATTTGAGACGAATCGTTTCCATTTACCTGCTTTTATTTGAACAACGTCTTTTCCATCGGTTGTCGTTGTATGAGTCTCTTGCTCATCCCATTGGTAGATAACAAATACGCCATCTTTGGTTTCTTCAAAGGTATAGTTGATAGAATAAACTTGAGGATATTCTTTATGGAAGTCTCCTCTTACCTCTTGAAGAACGACGGCCTGGTCTCCTGCTCTCGTGGCGTCAAAATGGGGATTGTCATAGCTGATGTCTGTCGCCTTCTGACAACCAGCAAGACAAAGGACTAGAATGGTGGGGATTAGGTATTTCATACCTGGTACTTCGGTATGAACTTACCCCAATCCTCTGTTTCAAAGATTAAACACTCCCGGAAGGATTCGAACCCTCAACCACGGCCTTCGATGGCCTAAACCGGATAGAAGCCGGTTGCTCTACCATTGAGCTACGGGAGCAAAACAACCCCACTAGGATTCGAACCTAGAACCTTCTGTTTAGGAAACAGACGCTCTGTCCTTATTGAGCTATGAGGTCAACAATCAAACAGCCCTACCTGGAGTCGAACCAGGGCCGCATCCTTCGCAGGGATGTATTCTATCCAATTAAACTATAGGGCTAAATCAGTATCCATCGCCGCGTTCATAGTGACGATGAGACTTGCTGGGAGACCTGCTACCGCATACAGGACACTTTCTGCCAGGCGTAACAATATACCTGTCGCAGCCAAAGCACCAGTTGCTTTTACCTGCTCGACGAGGCCGCTGCGAAACATGCCTGTTTCGTTCCCAATCTTGTCTATCGTTCTTCTTCATAAACTCGCCGTCAGGATTCGAACCTGAAACTCCCCATTAGCAGTGGATAACCGTCAAACTATCGACTCCGAAGAGTAAGGCAGTGCCCAACGATGTTTTTTGGCGTTTTACCATTAAACTACAGCGAGAATAAATAGCTCCCATCTATTGACGAGAGCAAATAGTCCCTGTCGGACTCGAACCGACGACCTCTTGCGTGTCATGCAAGCGCTACTGGCCAACTGAGCTAAGGGACTGTAAAACACAGGCGAAGGGACTCGAACCCCCATGTGTCCAAATTAACCTTTCTACTGGTTCGAAGCCAGAGGGTATACGCCTGCAACTAAATCCCCCTCCCGGATTCGAACCGAGTTATCTGGCATACGAGGCCAGCGCATCTCCTACTATGCTTAGAGGGAATCAACTTGAAACCACCAGAACGAATCGACTAAGTTCTGAGGTTTACCAAGCATCTCATCAACAGCCTGAACGAGGCCAGGCCACGTATCATTGTAGTCATGACCGCATATGATGCCACCCGATTTCAGCTTGGGCAGCCAAATAGAGACTTGTTCTTTCGTAGGCTCATAGTGATGGTTTGTGTCCACCATTACAAGGTCTATACTTGCATCATCAAAACTCTTGACAGCCTCAATGCCATCTTGTTCGATAATCGTAGCCGCGAAACCGCTCTGTCTAAACCACTCGAAGAACGTGTTTCGTATCGTACGGTGCTGATGCAACCTCCAATCATCGATGCCAAAGAGCAGATTGTTGTTTTCTGCACAAACAGGTAAGATATAGCTAAACGAACGACCTAGATATAAGCCAAACTCAACAATAACTCCATTGCGTATGTTTTGAACGAGGCCTGCATAAGCCTGTCCTTCTGCTTCTGAAAACCATCCATAGGGTCGTTCCATGTCTATGTTTTCAGAAGAAACGCAATAAAGCCTCTAAATCCGGCAGCGGGAGTCGAACCCGCAACTCAGGTTGTCAAGACCTGACAGACGGGGCACGGTGGCACATAACCGTCACGGCTTTACCTATTAAGCTACACCGGCATGTTTGCCTGATAGCCAAGAAACTCAACCACTTCTTTATCTAGCAGAGAAGATAGTAGGTCCAGTGTCTTGCCATCGAAGCATGATAGGTATTGCTGTTGAGTGTACCATTCCGTGCCATCGAACCGCTCATTAGATTCGATGCCATTTGTACCAACAATACCCTTGACAGTATATCGGCTATCAGCGTATTCCAAGCCAAATCGTTCTAGCTGAGAATCGTAATCCAATAACCAATCTTCGTAGCGTATGAATACGCTATTTCTTTTTCCTCTCGCCCACTCTATCCATCCGCGATAGAGCCTATTCCATCGCAGAGCGAAGTCGATTGCGTCTTCTTCTCTGATATGTCTTACAGAGTATTTGAATGATTGAGCATAGGGCTTTTCATATAGCTTTTCTCGATAGTTGATGAAGCTGACGCAAGAAGCGAATGGATTCTTGGCAACGAACACATATCGTATTCGGTTGCTCAAATAGGCGATGGTCATTTCAGGGGTTACGGAGTTTTCTAGTTTTTTCGCGTACCTGCGTGACGACCAGTCTGGGTCCCAAGAACGGCTCGATGTGTCGATTTCATTCGGTATCGGGCCGTGCTTCCATCCAAACAGGTTCTTCAAACATTTGACGTTTTTGAAGCTGTTTGAGAGGATGATATCGGTGAGGTTGGTGCCTGACCTCTGTATGCCATATGTCTTGACGTAGATGGTCATACTCGTTTATCGGAAAATCCCCCTGCCGGATTTGAACCGACACTACTTGAGTACAAAACAAGCGTGCTGCATTGACACTAAGAGGGAGACATCAGTCCAATATCTCTGATTGGTCTGGTTGGGATGGCTGAGACTTATTCAACTGTTCGTATCTTTCTCGCTGCGCTTTTTCTTTGATAGATTGCTTGAGCGTACGAACCTCATCATCAGTCATCCATTCTTTCATGCTTTTCATGTATGAAGACAGTTCATTAGCAGATTGTAAATTGATTAGCTTTAGCCAACCATGGTTTTCTCTGATTTCGAACAAATATTCTTGCCAAAAATCATCGTAAGCTATATTGTTTCTTACAAAAGGAACACAATCTTTTGTTCGATGGTCTGCTTCATACATCATGTACCTTTCTAGAAAGCCTGCGAGAGGACTCGAACCCCCGACCGGAGCTTTACAAAAGCTCTGCTCTACCAACTGAGCTACACAGGCAAAAACAGAATGAGTAAGTTATGCAGATAGGCTCGTGGGAGTCGAACCCACAGCGCCGAAGCGCCTACATCAGGTAACCTAAAAGCTTCGACTCATTCGTTTTTCTTTTTCAGTTTATCGACCATTTCTTGAGCGGAGCCAATCAATGCGCCGATGGCGCTTAGATGTTCAGGGAAAGGATGCTGACCGTTGCTAGAGGCATGGTAATCTTGAAGCATACCTCCAAAATGCTTTTCAGCGCGGTCTATAACTCCCTGCCAGTGCTTGATTATTGCTGATTGGCTTTCGCTCATAACTGTATGTTCTTCAGGTTGCCAAGGGTAACGTGATATCCCCACGGTTTCTTGGGCAATCCCAGTTCTTTTCTGATTTCATCAAGGCGAGGACATTGAACGTCAATCCAAAATGACCTGCCATCTGTATCGACCTTCGGCTCGAAGGTAAACCACACGACCTCGTTGTCATACGGTTTCATCTCATCGAGTCCTACTACTCGGCTGTCCTTTTCTCCCGCGAGAAACGTGATGTGACAGCCGTTCATTGGAAGTTGCCACGGCATTCCACGTTTGGATTGAAACCAGTTGTAGTAGGCTGCGAAGTCATCGCATACGTCAACGCCATACCAGCCAGGCTTTTGCCCTGTGCGTTTGATATCGATGTGTCCGTATGCTTGAAGCACGAACCATTATAGGCTTTTGATGCTTCACTCGAAAGTAGTCCCGAGAGGACTTGAACCTCCACATGACCCTGGGTGTAAACCAGGCGCTCTGGCCAATTGAGCTACGGGACCAAATGCGCCCGAAGGCGCTTGTGTGTTAGAGTTTATCTATCTGGCAGTCAGATGCAACAACATGGTTGCGAACCTGAATGTCAGATATGTCTGCGTTATCTGCGATATGAACCTTCGAGAAGCAGCAGCATTCTCCGTAAGGGTCATATGGGTCTACTGCGCCGCAACAGTATGGGTCATACGGATCGTATGGATCATACGGATCTCCGTCGTGACATGCGCAGCCGTTTGTATGGTTTTCTACGACGAAACAAAGGCCGTAGACGTTGCAGAGCTTGTTGTATTGCACGAGGAATGCTTCGATTTGCTGTGGTGTTGCCATAAGATGTTTTCTCCTGTAAAAGCGAATCAGATGGTTGCTGTTCACTTATGAGGAAACGTCGAGGCAAACCTTTGTTGCGTCTCAAATAAATTGGGCCGACAGGACTCGAACCTGCATAGGACTTTTCGTCCCCCGATTATCAGTCGGGTGCTTAACCAATTCAGCGCACGACCCAAACTAAAGTCCACCTAGCAGGACTTGAACCTGCGACACATCGGTTATCAGCCGATTGCTCTGCCACTGAGCTATAGGTGGGAAACTCCCCGAGCAGGGCTCGAACCTGCGACACGGTGGTTAACAGCCACCCGCTCTACCAACTGAGCTATCGGGGAAACAGAACAGATAAGGGGTTAGCATTGGCGTTTTTACCCCCAGCATTTCTTGCTTCACAGACAAGCGCTTTGGGCATTTTGAATAAGGATCAAAGTGATAACCAAAAACTATTCGACCTGTTCTAAAAAGACTGGTGTGGGATTCGAACCCACGTAGGGGACATGCCCCGCAGGTTAACAGCCTGCCGCTTAACCGCTCAGCCAACCAGTCAAACTTGCAAGTAAGGGAGTGGTAACGGAAATGCCCCCAAAGGGCGCTTCCCCATGAGTTGTGAAAGCGGGGAAGATAAGAGTCGAACTTACAGATAACCGTCGCCTATCGACTTGCAAATATCTTATTTGCCTAGGGAAAACACCTGATTGTTATACAGTAATGGATATTCCTAAAGGCTCTGAAGCCTAGCAATCTCAACTAGAAACACGAGATTGTTTTGAAAGGGAATCAATGACACGAAACTGTATGACTTTCAACTGTAGACCAGGCTTCAGCCATTGGGACCAAAATCTAGGACTAAACCGAAGATGGGCCTCAGATGACGAGGATTTGTTTCCATGGCTTGAGGACAACTTAGATGCCGCGTTTGACGCGGGTATCAGAGAGTTCAAGTTCCAACTACCAACAGGTAAATACCGTTGGGAAGTCGAGCAGCCCTTCGTGATGGCCTCTCGTTTTCCTGTAGGAAGACTCAAGAACTTGGAGGCCCTCTTTGGTAAGTATCGTTCTCAAGACGCTGATGTCACCTTTACAGTCCGTTCTGGCTTTTGGTTCTCTCACTACGATGATACAACAGGAGATGTTATCTCGAACAGAGGCAGCAAGGCTTACTGGCCTATCAACGCACAGTCCGAAACAGATGAAGACTTTGACCGTGCTATGGATTACTTGGCCGGTCTCGTCGAAGGGCTGAATCCAACCTTTGACGCCATTGATTTTGACGCTTTGTGCTGGCTTGGCTGGGAGAAGACTTCCGTTGTTCTTGAAGCTCTCAACGAACGACTAAACTTCCGTTACATAGGCGGAGAGTTGCCTGGTCCTTACGCTTTTAAGAATGGCTCCAACGAAGAGTGGTTTGATGTTGTTGAGAACTTTATGCCAGAGAAAACTCGCTGGTCTATAAAGGGCATTCATAGGCTCAATAACCGAATGCACCGCAATCCTCGTGTCTGGGTCTTTGACAATGAAAAGACAGATGAGATTGTGAGGGCTGGTGTCAATATCGACTATTGGTCAGGTAGCTACCAAGATAGCATCGGAGACAAGCTTGTTGACAAATCAAGTCGCATCATCAATGCTAAGGCTGTTCGCATTAGTTCCGCGAGGGTAAGCGGTTCTATAAGGAACGTTGCTCGTAAGCGATTGTAAATACCCCGAGAGGGATTCGAACCCCCGACAAAGTGGTTAAGAGCCACCTGCTCTGCCGCTGAGCTACCGAGGTAAAAGTGGGTTGCCAGAGATTCGAACTCTGAAGACTCCTGGGTAAGAACCAGGTGCTTTACCTAATAAGCTTGCAACCCATGAAACGAGGATGAAGGGATTCGAACCCTCAGTCGCCAGATCGACAATCTGGTGCATTAACCGATTATGCTACATCCCCAAAGATGAAAGTGGGCCAGACAGGATTTGAACCTGCGCATGTCGCCGGGTTTCAACCGACCGCTCTACCATTGCTTGCGCTTGAGCTACTGACCCTTTTCTGGTGGGTTGCAACCCACCAGAGCCCACTTGTCTGCGTTATTTATACTCGTCAAGTGGTCCCACGAGTACGGCCAACCGGCAGCCGTTAAGGGTGATCGACGGGATTCGAACCCGCATTGTCGTTGCCGACCCTGGACCACAACCAGGTGCATTACCAATCTGCCACGACCACCATCTAAAGACAGGTATCCGCAACTTGAAGGACCAGAGGAACGGTCGTTTACTCGACGCCTCCGCTCTTGGCTACCCTTCGGGCAAGGGTTCCCGTTTACGCTCACGAGTTCGCTAACGGTTCACCTATTGCTTTTGTATAGCGCTGAGCCTCCTGCGCTACTGTCTGAAAGGGTGACTGACGGGATTTGAACCCGCATAAGACTGCTTCACAAGCAGTTGCATTACCAATCTGCCACAGCCACAATGCCGATAGCAGGACTTGAACCTGCGCTGACGGAGCTTATGAGACTCCCGCTCTACCAACTGAGCTATACCGGCTACTGTTAGAACTTCCCGTAAGCGGGATCCTGTTTTATCCCATCATTTCTCTAGCGGCCCTTACCCGACCATCATTGCGTCACACCCGCGCTCCGGTCTGTTTAGGTTGCTACCTCTGCGGTCCAAACGGCTGTTTAGGCCTCCCCCATTCGCGAAGTGCAGCTATACAAGCTGCGAAACGAGATTTCTCGCCAAATCTATGTCATCCGCATTCAGCATGCGATTGTTTGGCTCGGAAATGAGTAGAACCTTTTCTACTTCCCAGCAGTTATATGCATCCCAATCCCAACCATCATGAGATATTGAAGAAACGCCTTCATAAGGAGTTGCATTGCCGATGATGAGCATTTTTGGTATAGCAGAACCATCATTCTTGAGGTATATTATCATACCGGGCTGTAGCCCATGCAGTCGGATAAAATCCCCAAGCATAACTTTTGTCTTCGACAGGTCATGTATGATTTGAGTTTCCATCATTGCCTTTCATTTATTGGAAAAGAAATAAGCTCATAGCCAGGGTTCTGTTTCAACCTCTTCATTTATCTCATTCCGAAGAATGGCAAGCGTTTATAGCCTGCTGCCCGCTACCCGCCGGATCGTGCTGCTCACCCACTACGGCCTATATGCGGTTAGTCCCTCGGTAGTCCAAACGGCTTATTCAGCCTCCTACCTTGTTAGCAGTGGACCCCTGAACTTCCTCACCAACATGGTTTTCCCTTGCGGCGCGAAGAGTCGGCCCATTCCTTTTCCAATTCCTTTGATAACACCTATTAGAACAGAAATAACGACTATTGGTTTCGGTGTCGTATTCTACTCCGCATTCTTTACACTTGCGGCCTTTGTAACTCTGCTTAACGATTGAATCCCATTTGTAAGCGAAACAAGACAGAGGACAAGGGCCTATGAATTCAAAGAACTCGAAAACACTTCGATTCGGAATCAATATCCTGTTTCTTTGGGCTACGGAAGACTCTACTCCTACTCCTTCGAGTTTGCCCGTCAAGATATGCAAGCTTTCACTGTTAAAACTATCTGTGCAAAGCCAAATGCCTCGTTCATTATCAAGACTCCCATCTCCGAGAAACCAATGCAAGGCAGTTAAGGGCTTCATTGACAAATCTTGAGGCACTTGTTTGCCTTCAGTTGTATACCAGACATTGTGAAGCAATGTCATCGTGGGGCTGTTTCTGGTCCGAAGATAGAATGCTTTTTTGCAATGAACTTTTCGACCTAGTATTGATGACTCATGAGCTTTCCGACTAGATTTGCGAAGAGGGAAGGACAATGAGTCTGATAGGAAATCACTATACTCCTCATGGATTGAGGCGTGTATTAGTTGGTAGTTCTTTGCCCGGCTTGATTTACTAATACATCCGTCAGATAGTAAAAGACCATTCAGTATTTCTTGGTCTTCTTGATTCAGTTCGAAGGTATTTTCGGCTTGTATCTTAGCAAACCTGCAATCTTTGCTGCAAAACTTTGTAGCCTTGTCTTTGCGGGCAAGGAAAGATGTTGAGCAAGATTCACAAGACCTTTCAATAAACTGATGATTACCGTCAGTCCAATGACCAAACTCTGTTTTTCGTAGTTTCCCCATTGTATTATCCTTTCTATCAGATATTATACATACAAAGGGGAGAACTCCTTCTTGCAGTCCCGACTTTCCTCTCGTCCGTATGGAATCAGTGACGGATAGAGCGATGGGTCGGAAGTTCTAACCAGTTTATCTCGAAAAAGCCTGCGTCAGGATTCGAACCTGAACAACCTCTGTTGCAAAGAGATAACCTTCTATCCATCGACTCCAAGGAGTAAGGGGCGGCAGAAGACCGTTTAGCATGCTACCATTACATCACACAGGCATTCAATCAGTTTTTGCTTTATGACCGCAGTTGCGGCAGCAAATCGTTTTGTTTGTATGCCCCACGTTGCAGTCGGGACAGTAAATGAAACCGTATTTTTCACGAAGCTTCATAGCTCTTTCGTGACTTGCTCGCAGTCTTTCTTTCCATGCGGGCGAATCCCAATCTTCTTCGTAAGGCCAATCTGCTGGTCGTTTCCAGCCAGGATTTCTGAGTCTGTCATTCATGACAATCTCCAAAAGCGCCGAGCAGGACTCGAACCTGCAACCCACAATGGATGTTAACCGTTGCTCTTCGGCTTCGAAAAGCAAGTTGACGAGGACGGTGGAAATTGTTGCTCTACCATTGAGCTACCGGCGCTAAACTTACCAACTGACCGTAAAGGCGAGTTTGCCTTTGTGAGACTCAAGGAAGTCGATGACTTCTTGTTGGCTGGTGACGCTGTAGGCAGTCTTGTTCTCGTGTCCGAGAGCTTCTTTGACCTTGGCAATCAACTCGTCATCAATCTTAACGAACTCTTCTCCTTCGTTGATGATCTCAGAGATGGCTCCAACAGGATCAGGAATGAAGGTTTTGTTGTCTTCGAACAGAGCCGCTTTTAGCCAGGAAACTTCGCCAACCCAGACGTTCGGAAGAGAAGAGATAATGGAGTAACTATCCATTTCTTCGTCTCTATTCCTGTTGCGGTCTAGGTTGAAGTACTTGGAGCCGAGGGTTCCGCTGAAGAAGTCTTCAAAGACAGCTTCTTCAACTTCTCCTTCAGCGAAGACATGGATATGCAAATCTGCTGCCATTGTTGTTTCTCCTTGTAAGTGGGAGAGACAGGAATCGAACCTGCAAAGACTTACTTTGATGCGGGACGTTTACAGCGTCCTGGGCTCACCACCTGCCCAACTCTCCCAAAAGTCCACCGGGAGGGACTCGAACCCCCAAACCCGAAAGGGAACAGATTTACAGTCTGTCTGCGTTACCAATTTGCATACCGATGGAAAAGCCATCACAGAAGGAATCGAACCCTCGCCTCTTCCCTATCGTGGAAGTGTGCCCATTTACACCATAGATAACTACCGTCTTTTCCGGTTGTCACAGGTCTTTCCCTTGTCTCTTGCTTACTGCATATGAACTGATCAGGTTCAGGGAAGCAATCGGCCTAAGTTTACCGACCCTCTTTCTATCTCGGGGTGTTGCCCAAGATAAAGGCGTGTGGGTTATACCTTGAAGTGGAAGCGACGAGATTCGAACTCGCAATACTCTTGGTTGCAAACCAAGCGCTTTACCTGATAAGCTTCGCCCCCATAATCAGTGCGGATTGACCCAGTGTTGCAATCCGTCTTCTGTCATTCTTTCTCCGTATTCGGTTTGAATCCATTGACGGAAAGGAAGATTGGCTATACAAGTCCAACCCCAATCTCGAAAAAGGTTTTCTATGCTCGTATGAATCGATTCGCTGTGCGTTCCGATGAGAACTCTGCGAACTCGCTTCATGCTCTGTTTATGTTGTTCAAAGAGGCCTTTTTCGCCGCTTTGGATGTCGCAATCAAGGAGGTCTACAGTTCCGTGCCTCTCAATGATTTCTGTCAGGTCTATTCTTGGATAAGCAAGCCCTTTCATATAGCAATTGTTGATATATCCAACCAAGACTTCATGGTTTAGTTGTTGATAGTCGTCGAGTTTGTTTTCAACAAACGTTCTTATGAGAGCCTTGAGCGAGTCGGGATGACTTTCAATACTCGTAATTCTCATGGGCAAGTTTTTATGTTGCTTGTTTGCTTCACAAGCAAATGCTTCCCACCGACCTTGATAGGCCCCTAGCTTTATCAGAGAGTAGTTCTTTTCTGCGCTGAGGATGGACTGTAGTAGCGCGACATATTCGTAGTAATCGTCGCAGTTGGCATACCGAGGGCTCTTGCTAACCTGTCTTATAGCTTTAGTAACGTATTTGTAGTGGATCTCTTTTTCTATCAATGGGAAAGACGATTGAAGAAACTTAGAACCAAGAAAGTTTGTGATCCATGTCTCATCTTCTTTGTATCCGTCTTGACGGAAGCTAGCAAAGCAAGGATCGATATTGTCGTAGGGTATGTTGTTGAAAAACTTCATACCCGTTTATCGACCGAAGTGGAGTTAAGGAGATTCGAACTCCTGGCCTATTGCATGCCATGCAATCGCTCTACCAACTGAGCTATAACCCCATAAGTGGAACAGGTCGGATTTGAACCGACGACACGCGGTTCTTCAGACCGCTGCTACTACCAGGCTGAGCTACTGTTCCATAGTAAGTGGAGCCAAGGAGACTCGAACTCCTAACCCTTTGCTTGCAAAGCAAATGCGCTACCAGTTGCGCCATGGCCCCAAAATCCTGAAACAAAGCGTTCAACAAGACTGTCATGCAAGACCCGCCAAGGCGCAAGCATCGTCCTTTGTATCTAGTGCCTGTTTCAGCCTTGCTCTCTTGAGTATTGGCGTACTCTCAACAAGGGAAACATCCCGAGAGGGATTCGAACCCCCAACAACAAGATTCGTAATCTTGCGCTCTGTCCAGTTGAGCTACCGGGATAATAAACAGGTAAGGGGTGAGTATCGGATATGCCTTTCGGCAGGTTTGATTACAATTCAAAGTTGATAACCGATGGTCTCTTCGACCTGTTTGAACGAGGATGACGGGACTCGAACCCGCACTCTTCGGATAGACAATCCGCTGCATTGCTCTTTATGCTACATCCCCAATAGTAAGTCAGAAATAAAAGCTCCCTACAGGAATCGAACCTGTGACCCTATCGTACCAAGATAGTGTGTTACCACTAGCACCAAGAGAGCGTAAGCCGTGGCGCTTTCGCGCACACGGCGATGAGACTTACTGATTACTCGCTATTCACTTGTCAAAGATGCTGGAACTTTCGACCCATCCGAGCCTAGGTTCCTATGAATTTGCATTCAAATGCGAGATAAGAGATTCGAACTCTTGAGAACTGCTTGGAAGGCAGTCATGTTACCACTACATCAATCTCGCAAAGTGGGCCGCACAGGATTCGAACCTGCAATGGAGCTTTCGCTCGCCGGATTAAAAGTCCGATGCCTTCAACCGTTCGGCCAACGACCCATAGTGTTCCTATTGGGTCGCATATGTTTTCGTCTGTGCATCATAGTTTCTTTTCCTTTCACCTTCAAAGACCGCCTCCGGACTCGAACCGGAATGTAGTGGATTTGCAATCCACACCCTAACCATTCGGGCAGACGGCCAAGCTATCAAAGAGGTAGACGAGATTCGAACTCGCGGACTTCTCGTTGGCAACGAGACGCTAAACCAACCTAGCTCCTACCTCATATTGTCAAACACGGCGGAGAGGATTCGAACCTCTTCATTTCGGATTTGGAATCCGAACGCAACTCCAGTGTGCTTCCGCCGCAACTGGTTGTCAAACTGCTCGACCTGGATTTGAACCAGGGATACTTGATTCAGAGTCAAGCGTGTTGCCGCTACACTATCGAGCAATAAAAAAGCCCCGAGCTTTTGCTCAGGGCCTTGGTGGTTTTTTCTGTTTGCTTTACGGGTTAGCCGTTACGCTCCCTCAAGCTCGCAGGTCCACCAAGACCCTTCGTACCGCATCCATTGGCATCATACCAGCGACGCATAAACGCATCGACAGCATGCTGCTTGGCTGTGGTCGTAATGGTTTTGGTGAACTGTCTCATGGTCATTCTTTCGTGAGGCGACACGCCTCGGTTCATCATTCTACTTGCGAGGGTTGATTATTCCTCCCTCGTCTTGAACTTTTCGGCCACAATTCTTCGTGGTCATCAGTATTTCACACCGTTTTCCCAAAGTCAAGCGCGGAAAGGGAAAATTCTGCCCCTTTTTTCGAGCCGTTGGACGGCGATGAGAGGATTCTACCAATCCTATGTGGCACTTGCAAGGAATCTGCGGATTTTCAGACCACGGCGAGGGCATCCGCGACAGGATACAGGGTCAACGGTCCCGAAATCTCATGACCTGTCAGAATAGGAAGACAAGGCCCCAGGTTTTGATACGATTTCAGGTTCCATTTTTGCTGAAGTCTGGTCGTTCCTTCGGGACAGATGGGATGAAGCAGCGCTGCTGCAATCTGAATCATCTGAACGGCGCAGACCATGCACCAGTCAAATTTCTCTTGAGATTCAGGGTCATTTTGCTTCGCGAGCTTCCACGGTTCCATATCACTCAGAAGCTTGTTTGCATCATTGATGACAATGTTTGCCCTGCGCACGAGCTTAGGGATATTCAAGTTTCGCGCATCTTTACCAGATTTGACGAGTTGCTTGAGAGCAGAGAATCCACCCGTCGCAGTTTCGATGTAGTCAGGAAAGTCGCTTTCTGGTCGAACGAGTTTATTGTCTCGATATGTCTCGATGAGTTTGCCCACACGGTTGACAAGATTTCCGAAGCCTTTCGCGAGATTGGAGTTATAAAGGGCAAAGACTTCTTCCGCATCGAAGTTGGCGTCAGAGGCTCCCCATGGACCTTGAGCGGCCAAATAATAGCGGATACCATCGATACCAACTTGCTCAGCGAGTTTCTTAAGGCCTTCGATACTCACGAAGTTGCTGCTGCTCTTACCCATCTTGCGCTGGTCATGAACCCAAAAGCTATGAGCATGAATCCGTTCAGGCAAAGGCAAGTCAAGCGCGATAAGCAGCGCGGGCCACACAACAGCATGGAACCACAGGATATCCTTGGCGATAATATGTGTCGGAGGCCAGATTTCTTCTGTCTGCTTACTGTTTTTATCGCTCAATGCGCTGATGTAGTTGAACAGCGCATCAATCCACACGTAGACAACCTGTTCTGGTTCGCTGGGCAGAGAAATGCCCCAACTACCGTCAGGCACTTTTCTTGTAATCGGAATGTCGTTGATCTCGCCTTCAAGGCGCTTGATAACTTCGTTGCGCCTCTGTTCTGGCGTGATAAAGTCGGGCGTTGACCTGACATGGGCAAGGATGGCTTCGCGGTATTTGCTCAGCTTGAAAAACCAGTTCTTTTCTTTTCGGCGTTCGAGAGGCCTGTCGGTAATAGGGCACTTGTAGTCAGATTTTTGAGCAGCATGTTCGGTCACGTATTCTTCTTGGCCAGCGTTATACCACCCCTCGAAGTCATCCTCATAGACATCTCCCTTACCAATAAGGTACGAGACATGAAGAATTACTGTCTCTCTGTGACGGCGTTCAGTCGTGCGAATGAAATCATCGTTTCTGACTCCAAAGGCTGCAAAGGCATCACGGAAGTTCTGAGCGTGCGTATCGCACCATTCTTCAACAGGCACTCCTGCTGAGATAGCTGCCGCTTTCACTTTGTCCGCATGCTCGTCCGTACCTGTGACGAAATGGACTTGTTCATCAGCATACAATCGCAGCGCCCGCGCAGCGATATCGGCCATCAGGGTCGTGTAGATATGACCGATGTGCGGGTTTGCGTTGACGTAATAGATGGGGGTCGTGAGGTATTTCGTCATGAAGCCATTATAGCCTCTTGAACCTTCACCAGAAAAACCCCTCCGCCACGGTCGGCAAGAGGGGTGTTAAGGGGGCAACCAGAAGAGCCATTTAGCTCAGATTACCAGTTCTCGGCTTCGCCATCGCAACAGATTCCGTCGCCACCGCCGTCGTCATGGAACTCGCGGACACGGATATCCAGGTCATCGGGCTCCCAGGCTTCAGCGCCTTGGAGCTTGACAATCTCCTGGTAAGCGCGAAGGGTGGCTGCTCGACGGCTGGTTGCAAAAACGGTCTTGGGGCCATAGACGATGTTGCCATCGTCTTCGCGCATGACCTTCTGGTCTTCTCCATCCTGAGTGTTCGTGGTCATGCGAACCGAGCGAGGACGATGGATTGCGATGACTTCGAAGGGCTGCTTTTTGCGGGGTCGTGCCATGGTTTGTGGCTCCTTTTCTTGCAGCTACCTTAGCTGCGGGTTATGAATTAGGGGTTGCTCCCCCTCTAATTTGGTTCTTACCAATCTTCCTTTTCGCCTTCGGGCATTCCCTCAAACTCCATTTGGAAACTTTGCAGGTTTGCACGAACGACTTGAGGAACGGGATGCTTACGCAGCATCTTTGTAAAGCCCGTCACGAGCAGCGTAGCTGCGAGCGATGAGCAATGGCTGGTTGCTCGTGTCGTGCAGGTTTCAGGCGCAGCCTCATTCTGAGGAAACCAACGCTCATTCCACGCTTCACGACTGGCATCATCATACACGAAATGAGCTTCACACGATTCGGCTCCCATTCTTGCCTCTGCAAAAAGCCGAACCTTGTTTTCACTTGCTGCTTCGAAAACTTGCTTTCTCACTTCCATATTATCGACACAGCAGAAAATCCAATCCGCGTCTTCGATGTGTTCAGGTTCAAAGGCGATGTCATGGATGTTGAGTTCGAGACCAGGATTGATTCGCTCGACCATGCCCTTGAGCGCGTCAACCTTTTTGATTCCGATTTCGTCCTCGAACCACCCCTGCGGCCCTAGATTCTCGCCGCTGACCTCATCGAGGTCCACGAGGGTCATCCCTTCGACGCCGATTTGGGCAAGCTGAAGAGCCGCCTGGCGGCCCACAGCGCCCGTGCCGATAATGGCGACGTTTGCTCGCATCAGAGCCTTTGGCGGAATGATACCTGAAAATCGAGTCATCCTTGCAGGGGCCGACTGATGAACTCGCTGAACGACCTCGGCGGCTTCAGGCTTGACTTCAACCGCCGCTGCTTGTGTTGCTTCTGTTTTTGCCTTCATCAGTTACCCCTTAACTGCGTCTTCGTCGAACTCTTCGATTTCTTCTGATTCATCCCAGGCTTCAGCTTCGGTATCTTCTTCTTCCTCCTCGTCTTCCCATTCGCCCTCTTCTTCTTCGGAAGCTTCAGGTTCTTCTTCTTCGTCTTCGTCTTCGTCTTCGTCTTCGTCAGAGTCTTCTTCGCCCTCTTCTTCGTCAGAGTCTTCTTCTTCCGATGTGTCTTCCTCATCAGAGTCATCTTCATCATCGAAGTCCGTTGAGCCATAGGCTTCTTGGACAACATCGATGCGATCGACTGACTCGCTTCCGTTTTCTCCTCGCCACAACGCTTCGAGCATCATCTCGTTTTCTGCGAGTTCGAGGGAGATAGCAGTGGGGTCTTTTGCTCGTGCTTTGAGGCGAATGAGGTCTGGATCCGAGAGACCGTAACGGTCGCGAATTGCTTCCCAATCGATATCGCCTTCTTCATCCATGAAAGCAATAAACCACCAACGATGGTCGGTCGTGTCGTAGAACTCTCCTCGGTTTGGGTCGAGTTCAATGCGTCCAGGGTGGCGAAAGTCACGGGAGTTTTCCTCCCCCTCCTCAAGCCATCTTTTCAGAGCCTCATCATCGCATTCATCGAGTTCATCGAAAAGGCGGTCATCGACTCGCCCTCCACCGCTTCGCCTCTTCTCTTGTTCAAGCGGACTCGGGTCGTTCTTTCGATTCACACCATTGCCACTGAGATTTGTGCGACCCATTCCCTCCCAACTATGAAAACCTGCGCCGGTACCTCCCCTGTAAGCGCCCGTGTAAGGCTTGACTTTCGGAGGCGGAGGAATAATGACGCATTTCTCATGCTCTTCGATCCATTCTTCGAAGGGCAGCTTTGACATGATGCGAGCATCAAGCTGGTCAAAGTCGATAGCGGCTCGGTTTTGTCCTTCCATAGCCTCGACCATGACCTTCAGCGGAATGTCAATCCACATCGGCCTCTGAACACGTTCGCCGCGCGTAATGTTGCCATCAAAGTCTTCCTCTTCTTCGTAAAGACCCGATGTTTTGACGCGCATGGTTGCTGTGATTGCGCCTTCAACAGCGCGGATAAGCATAATGTGCCAATCCATCGTGGCAAAATGCTCATCGAAATAGTGCCTGTCTTCTCCGCTGGGGTATGCAGAGTTGCCGGGATGCTTGTGCCACCAAATACGGCTGCATTGCGCAGCTTGCAACCCGTCTTTCGTTTGTTCGGCGATGAAGTCTGCAAGGCCATCATCATCGAACTCAATGTGGCCGGGCGTGCAGGTAGCCTTGACCATCTTGATATCGGTAACGTGCAGCGGATCATTGCTCTCCGTAATACACATACCGCCAATCTCGACTTTGCTGAGACGAGAGATATAGACGAGCTTCAGCCAAGGAAGCTGGTCAAACGTCAAGCATGCGCCATCGCCATCCTTCTTAATAACAACACGGCGAGGGTCGATCTTCTCAGCTTCGGTCGGTTCCCTCTTTGGGGTTTTGACCGTGACGATGCTTTTGCTGCCTGTTTTTTGACTGGGGTCGTAGACGCTACCTCCCGGCGTGATGATTCTGGGCGGAAGAGGGTTTGTCGTATCAAGTTTCTTGGCTTTCATAAGTTCTCTTTTCTGTTTGTTATGCCAGCATCACGCCTTGATTATCTTCGAGAGTACCTCTCCAAGCAGGCGACTGGTGCAACCAATCAGGCAGGTAATAGCCATTTGTTGCTCCTCGCTCATACTTGTTACTCAGGTACGACATGAGATTCTGCATTTGGTCTTTCTTTTCTCGCGACCAGTTTCGCAGAAGATTTCCACGCGATCCAAAGTTAGTCGTATCATCAAGCAGAGCGAGGTCAAGCATGCACATGGCAACCCACCGACCGTCTTGCAGTTCAACAATGTCATCGGGATATTGAATCTGCTTATTATTTCCATCCATCTTGCGACCAGCGATGCCTGAGATTTCGCAAACCGCGACATTTGCGGGATGAATCTTCTGCTGACTCAGAACGCTTGTAAATGCTGCCGGGTCGGTGGCAGGCATCGGGTCATGGCCTTCAGCATGCAAGAAGGCATCGCGGTGATAAATGACTCCATCGTGTTCAATCGAGTCATCTCCGCCTTTGATAACGTTTTGACCTGTGACAGGGCATCTTGCAACAAGCTCTTTCTTGACCTGGATATCCCTGCCCTTGACTCGGACAATCTGTGCATCTCTTTGAGACATCCACTCGTTACTGATGGCACACTTGATTTCGCAATCAGGCCAACGCTGAATGCTGTACATTCCATGCTCTTTGGCATCGCTGAGAAGCGTTTCGATAGTCTTGAAAACATCGAACACGCGACCCTCTTTGACAGACCCGCCGAGTTCAACATCAGCGTTGCCCAAACAGATATGATTGCCTCTCATAACATGAGGGTGCTGCCTGCCGTCATCAGACAACTTCGGATTTGTGTATTTCGCAGAAAATTCAACGCCCTGGTAGGGGTTCCAGTAGATTTTAGCGCTGCTGAGAGAAAGGCGATGCTTCTTGTTTTTGGTTTCGAGAATTTTGGCAGGAATCTCGACAACCAATTGGATTGCCTTGTCCTTGCCTTTGACCTCGACATTATCGATACCGTAGTTATTGATGAGGGCGACCATCTGCCTGGCAAGACGGAACTTCATATCGCCATCGTTATCCACAGACATGACTTCAATAATCATGCCATCTTCAAGATGACGGCGAGTCGTGTCGAGCAAGTAAGAGGATTCCTGACAAGAACGCGCTGCCTTGTCTGTCTCCCGATATAGGCTACGAAACTTCTTGCGAAACTCCTGTTCGAGTTCATCAAACTCATTGAACTCTTCTTCGTTTTTGATTCTTTCTTGCGCGGCATGAAACTCATCCATGAGCGCTTGGAGCTTCCCTCCGAGCCCGTCAATGCGCTTGATGGCTTCTTCGACGGTTTTGAAATCTGGTTTCAAAGAGTCACGCCGACGCCGATGGGTGACGCCCTTGTAGACCAGAGCAGCCATTTTCTGTGCTTTCTCGATGACAGCTTTTTTGTCGGCTGCATCGCCAGCGATAGCTTCTGTAGTGAGTTTTTCGATTGAAGCTGCATCGAGTTCGACTGCTACTGCTTGCGCCATTTCGCTAGCCTCCGGGTCTGTTGTCCAATCGTAATCCTCATGATCAGCGTCAACTGGTTCATGAGGGTTTGCTCTAAAAGTGGTCCAGGTAACCTTTCTGGCTCTTCCAAGTATATCAAAAAGATTACCCGCTTCTGTTGTTGTTCCGTATGCCGCCCCTCCTGTTGTTGTGGCTGCTGCCACTACGTCTGTCCACGTAATCGTGGTTGCGCCAGTTGTATCGTTGGCATTGAGACGATAGTTGAGCGGCACTTCGAATCAGGCTCCAGCGAGTTTCGAGCGGGCGAAGGTCAACCTATCGCCTTCGCCAAGTTCCTGGTTGAAGTTTGCGACCTTGTTCTCGTTCACGCGGACGTTGTAGTTGTCAGGCGTGAAGTTTGGCTTCTTGCGGTCGATGTATCCCTGAATCGTTGTGCCGGCAGGCACGTTGACTCGACGGGTGGTTCCTCCATGGTCCACATCGCAAACGTTGATCACGGGCATGGGTATTGCTCCTTTGCTTTCGGGCGACTATTAGCCCAGGTTAAGGGTCTCAGAAATCATCATCAAAATCAAAATCAAATTCATCATCGTCGTCGTCTTCATAGTAGTCATCTTCGTAGTAATCATCTTCATCTTCATCTTCATCTTCATCTTCATAGGCGGCATCTGCCATTTCTTCTCTGTATTCATCGTTCCAGAAAAGAGGTTCAGGTTTCTTTGCTGCCTCTGCTCGCGTTATACCTGGCGGAGCATCAAAGTCTTCGATGTCGTCATCGTTATCGTTGTCGCTATCGCGTTGGCCGTTTGCGCCGTTCGCGTCGGCGTCGCCTAAGTCGGTCGTCACCTTTTTTTTTTTTGATTCCCTCGAAGAAACCTGTTTCAGGCTCTTTCGCGATGACATCGCAAATGATTTGGTAAGCTTCGCCAAGCTGGTCTCGCAGCGATTGACGGTACTCATCCGAGTACACCCCATTGTCATATGGAGTCTTGGCTTCGGGTTTTTCAATCCAGTTCAGAATAACGCTTGCGAGTTCGATGGCATGACGAGACTGAATGGTATCATCATACATGCCCCAATGCTGAAGTAGAGTTCTAAATAGATGAGAGTCAAGAATGAAAACGACTGGCTTCTCATCTCCGATACGAATAGCCAATCGCGAATGTGAACGAGAAATATGACAGTATTGTGCGCTTACTTTCAGGTCGCTGATAACCTTATTAGCGCGCTTACCTGCCTCAACGTGGTCAATAACCGCGTCGCCATGGCCTCCCTGCCCTCGACTGTTATAGGGAAGGTAAGCAGGATTGATTTGTCCGATTGTCTGCGATGTTGCAAGTGCAGTCATGTTTTATGTCCAAGAGGCTTCGGTTTTCGAACAAGCAAATCTTACAGCAAGCTAGTTTCACTTGCAAGGCGTTGAATAGCTCGGTCTTTTGCCTTGAGTTCAATATCAAAATCAACCTCATGGCCGAAGCTATTGGGTGAACCAACTGGATAGTCTGCGTGCTTGCGAAGCAAGGGCTGACCAGGCATCGTTTCGCAATAATGAAACAATGGACGGGCATTTTTCCAAGTCGGCAAGCAAGCCTCGAAAGCCTCTTGCTCGCTCATACCACCGTCGTTGCAGAGATGATGCAAATTGTCGAAGGTTACGGGAACGCCAACAATCGGGTAGAAGATGTTGATAAGGTTGCGAACGCTCCACACTCCCTTGTCTTCATTCTCGACTGTTAAGCGGCTCGTGACAGACTCATCGCATCGTGCGAGATTGTCGCGAAACAGTGTAGCGATGTCTTCCAGATTGCCCGATGAGCGGTTGACATGGATATTGATAGGAGCTTCGTGCGAGCGTTCAGCGCCGAGTTGGTCCATGAACCACCCGTGATGATTGAGTTCTGTAATCGTGCGATCAACAGACTCGTCGTTGAGGCTGGCAAGAACATTGAACTGGTCTGGATGACAAGAGATGCGGAGGTTGTTTGCTTTTTTCAACTCGCGACACTGAGCAAAAAGTTCTCGAAGTTCATCGGCGTTATCGAGTTCGTCAAAAACAATACCTGCATCTGGGTGAGTCATCAGAGGAAAGATACTGCTGCTAACTCGGTATGTCCAGCCCTCATTCACGCATTGTTGCATGATGGCGTAAATGACCCGAAGATTACCCGCATATCGTTCTGTTAAAATAGAAAGGCTCTCGTCACGGGGGAGCGACGAGAACCTTTTGAATGTCATCGTTTGAAAGCGATGACCTTTATCTTGCAGAGTAGCTGAGATGCAGCAGAGGCCGTATCGGTTCATCCCGCCATCATAAGCTCTTCTTCATTCACCTGATACTCTGGGAAAGTGCCTGGGATGCGAAGTTCAACACGAGTCTTGATTTTTCGCATTGCAGAGATAATAACCTGACGAATGCGTTCTTTGGTCATCTTGTTTCGATGGAGTTCACGACTGACCATCTCTGCAATCTGTTCGAGCGTATATCGTTCTTCATTTGCGTATCGCAGAATGAACGACAACCTTTCTTCAGGAGTCAGTGTTGGGCAGGAAATACCGATACCAGTCGGCTTCTCGTTGAGCATGGCATAGACAATGGTGATTGCATCAGGTTCGATATGCCCAAGCATATCTGGTCGAGGACCAAGACCGATTCCTCTGTCATCATCGCCATCAACAATTTGATTGATGAACTCGATGTCTTCGCCTTCGCGAGCCAGCGACGAAGCGACTTTGAACCTGCTGGCAATTTTGCTTTCTCTCATCGAGAGACGCCGCATACTATTGAAGGCAGCATTGAAGAAGTACGTGCTGAACTTGAAACCGTACTTCGCGTTGAAGTTGTCGATTGACCTCAGCATTGAGGCAAGGCATTCTGACCATCGCTCTTGAGCATCAAGGTTCTGTGCGTGCCCTTTTTGGTAGAGCTTCTTTGACGCAGCAAAAACCAGGCCAAGGTTGAAGAGCGTGATCTGTTCGCGCGCATGCATGAACTTGCGGTAGTGCCTGAGGATTCTACGGCGCTCATTGTAGTCAGGTTCTCGCTTTTCTTCGATGCATCGTTGTTGGATTTTGTAGAGCATCTTGCGATGCCAGTTCATATGAAGAAAAACTTCATATGAAGAAAAACGGCCTGTTCTTCATCTTTGGTCAGCAGTTCAAGTTCGATTGACTTGACATCGCTTTCGTCAAAGTCTCCCAACATGGCATGAGCCCATGTCCAAACAGGTTCTTTTTCCAGCGGATACTGCTTATGCGAAAAGTTGGCGCTATCGAATTCCTCATGGTCGATAAACTTGATCTCGCGGCTAAGAAAAGAGTCAAGAAAATCAGACTCCTGCGAGGAAGGAGCCATTGAGGTCTTTGTGCTGGTCATGTTTGCCTTAGTGTTCTGTGTGCATGCGAGCTTCAACTTCTCGCAATGCCTTTTCGGTTTGCCGTGTCTCATCATCAAACGCGATGTCGATGGCCTTGTCTTTGATGTCTTGCCATGCTGTATGGTCTTTGATGTCGTGCGGGTCGTAGACAGGGCAAGGCTGATCGAGAACAATGGTTGCGCCAGGACATTCATCATACTTGCCTTCCCAGTGGCGGAACTGAGACAGCGCGAGCATGCGTTCGCTGACATAAATCGCTTCGTTGAGTTCGTGCGTAACAATAATGACTGTGTAAGGCGGGTCCAATCCTTCTTCAATGGCCTTACGGTTTTCTTCTCCCATTTCCAGAAGCATACGATTTGACCTGGCTCGTGTTGCTTCATCGAGCGCACTAAACGGCTCATCCATGAGGATGATTTTGGGCTTGTTGATCATCACTTGCGCGATAGCCACGCGCTGCTTCATGCCGCCGCTGAGAGCCTTCGGATAGCGGTCGCGAGCGTGGGCGATGCCGAACCGCTCCAGCAGTCTCTCGGCCTCTCTGATATGCTCTCGACGCTTCGGGAGCCAACTCCAAGGCGTGAGCCAACGGCTGAAGATGCTCGACTGCGCCAACTGAGGAGCGAGGGCGATGTTCTTAACGGATGTCAGGTGCGGCATGAGGTCATAGTTCTGTGGCACGATGCCAACGAGACCTGATGGGCCTGTAACCTTTTGAAGCTTTCCCTCGTTGTTCTGAACCAGAATCTCACCTTCTGTTGGGTCTTCGATTCCGAGCAACAGACGGAAGAGAGTAGACTTACCGCAACCACTGGGACCGACGAGCGAGGTAATAGAACCAGGCATCAAGTCAAAGTTGATGTCATGTAGAACCTGTGTGTCACCGTAATCCTTGTGGACGCCTCGAAAGCTGACGATTGGGGTACTCATGAGTGGCCTCCTTCCGAGAACCATGGGCAGTGGATTTTCTGCGCGCCTCGAAGAAGAAGGGTCAATCCAAACGCGAACGCTGCAAGAATAATCAGGTATGGGTAGACGATGTTCATTGCCAAGAGTCTTGATTGCAAGCGAAGCTGATAGCCAAAACCAGCATCGGCAGCAGCCCATTCAGCAGCAATGAGAAAAATAATGGTTGGCCCAATCGCGGCGATGGCAGCGCGATAGGCATATGGGATGGTTTGAGGAACCACGATGCTCATGATGACATCCAGGTGGCTGCCATACATCGTATATCCCTTCTGCAATCGCTGACGAGGAATATCTCTCACGCTCTGCATGATGGTTGTTGCATAGTGCGGAATCACGCCGAATGCGATGAGGCCGACGAACAACGGTTCGTATTTGATGAACCAGAGCTTTTGCTCTTTTGTGCCGAGCAGAGCGAAGAAGACAGCAAGAGCAGCGGTAGGGGCGATGTACTTCGCTAGAGCAAGCGGAGGCGTCAAGAGAGCTTCGATACTACGGAAACATCCCATCAAGAGACCGATGAAGAAGCCAAAGAAGCAAGACACGATCAGCGACTCGTAGAATCGGCTGAATGATGCTTTGGCGTCGTCATAAAGCATGATATCAGATGGGTATTTCTCATGAGCCGCAGCTTTCCACACGCGAAGCTGGTCGGCTGGCATATCGGCTTCCCATGACTCTCGCGATTGAGACTCATCATCCCACTTTTCAAACGGCTTGTTGCGTGCAGCCTGCCATTCTTCAAACTCGCTGTCGATATACCGTTGACGACGGCGCTCAGTGCGACCTGAAATCGTTGTCATGCTCTTGATGCCATCAAGAAGCTGAATATGATTGGGGATGGTAGTGTTCTTGGGGTTTTTCTTGTGCGCGCTATACGAGAGCCAAGAGTATCCGCCGATGAGCAGCGTGATACCAATGAGCATAAGAATCCATCGTCTCTTGATGGGGATTGGTTCCCGTATCATTCGCATTTGGGCCACCCTTCGTAGCAGTTATCGAAACAAGAAAGCACGCCCTGCCCTGTAAGACAGGGCGCGCTGTAGGAGACATTGGGAACAACAAGTCCCCGTCCTACGAAGGGTCAGTTCTTGCTGAGGTACAGCGTGATGTACTGCGGGTCGAAATCGAGGTCAAGCCCCGCCGAGCCGTTGATGGGATTGCCGTTGATACCGATGTTGGGAACATTCTCCACGACATCGTATTCCTCGGCCCACTTCGTCACGGTCTGCATGATGACGCTCAGGTTCTCGACGGCAGGCGTGGACGGAATGTCGCGGCCAGCCATGAAGAGAATGCTCTCGTCGGGGTTCGAGAAGAAGCGGGTTTGGCGGCAGACAGTTCGCATATCGCCGACACCCAGGTTACTGAACCTCTCGCCGAGGGCGATGTAGGTGTCGTCTTGAACATCGATGTCGCTGTCGGTCATGCGCTCGGTGACGGCATAGAAAGCGTTGGCGATGCACGCAGCCGCGCGGTCTCCGCCCTCGCGCTCAAGAGCGCTATTGGTCGCCACCACCGAGTCGATGATCTGGTTCTCGATGAGAGTCGAATCGAACATGACGCGAAGATTGGGATTGGTGTTGAGCGTCTGAAGCAGGTAGGGGTTCCAGAGCATGCCCGCCTGAATCTCGCCGCTGCTGAGCTTCTGAGCCGTTGTCTCGGGCGGAGAGTTTGCCCAGTCGTAGTCGTCTGCGTCCTCGCCCTGAGCCGCGAGGCCTTGTGTGAAGGTGTACTGCTGAACAGAAGCATCGAAGCCGTAGACCGTGTGGTTTCGCAGGTCATCGAAGCTCGTAATGCTCTTGTCCACGACAAGGGCATCAGCGCCGTAGCTGTTGCTCGTGGGCAGCACGATGGTCGAGGGAATGCTCTGGGCGGGAATCAGCGCGTCGCCAGCGACCAGACAGACGAAATCGAGGTCGCCAGAGCCGTAGAGCGTCATGCAGGTGTCATAGTCCACCTGAGCGAGCGTGATGTCCACGTTCCACTTGCGCTCCAGCGAGCCCATCTGTCCCTCCTCGCCGTTGATCAGCCCCATTTCTTCGGCAACGCCGAAGGCGGACCATGACGGGTACTCGCTCCATCCGAGCGAGAAGACAGGAGCATTCTGTGCCTGAGCCGCACCCGCGAGAGCGAGGGAGGCAACGATAGCGAGGTTCTGAATCTTCATGATGCGTTCTCCGTGAGGGTAAGGGATTGCTGATTGTAAACCTGTTGTCGTGTGATTACGACTTGTTTTCTTCGCCGATCGAAACTTCGGTTTCAGCCGTGCCGAGGTCGAGTTTTTCGGCGGGAGCCTGCTTCTTCTGACCTTCGAAGATGAAGGCGTCGAAGTCAGAAGTTGCCACATCGCTCTTGCCGGCAGAGATAAGCTCCATTTCGAGCGCTGCGACATCGGTGCCTGCCATCTCCGAAGAGATGCTTGCCTTGGCAGCGGCCTTGTTGCGAGCTTCTCGCAAACGAGTCAGGTCGTTCTCGGTCTTGTCATCGCTGATACCGTTGAGAGTATCGTTGATCTTCTTGTCGAATGCAGCCGCGCGAACATCAGCCACGGCATCCTTCGACTCGTCCTTGAGCTTCTGGATCTCCGTCTTCATCTGGCGCAGCCGCGCCTTGTGGTTCTTGATTTCCTGCTCATCCTTGCGGATGGCGTCTTCGAGGTCGGCGATTCGCTCTTCCTTCTCAACCAGCGTGTGCGAGCGGTCGATTGCTGCCTGTCGAAGTTCCTGGTACTTCTCATCAGTGCGGAGCGCTTCTTCATCGAAGCCGAGTGCTTCGGCACGCTCCTTGGCCTTGATCTTCGCGCCGTTGATGATATCGCGAAGCTTGGTCGCGTCGCCGTTGAGTCGTTCGAGGCGAGCCATCTTCTCGTTTTTGGACTCGACCTTGGATGCAACAGCATCCATGTAGTCTTGGGCATGCTTGGTTTTCTCTTCGACTACCTTCTGGTAGCCGCCTCGCATGGCGTCAGGATTGGTGTAAAGAGCATCGGCTGCCTTGTCGAGTTTGCCGACCAGCAGATATCCGATTGCTCTGAAAACTCGTTTGATTGCGCGGAACATGGTGTACTCCTTCGTAAGACTTGGGGTCAGGCGGTGCCAACTTGCAGTTCGGCCATTTCTTCTTGGGTTCGACGAATCGCGACCAGTTTGTCAGACAATGACGACCGTAGCTCGTCGGTGGCGTCGAGGTCATTATCTCCGGTCACAGATATCACCTGTAAGCCACTGATGATGTTGCTCATCTCGTTCACGGTGATTTCGACATCGGCAATCAGCCGTTCACGACGCTCTAGGATGGGTTGCTTGGCCTCCGAACCAATCAGACTATCTGCGGTCGCCTTGAGGGTCAGAGTTGTCTCAAGAGCCCTCACGCTATCCGCAAAGAGGTCTTCCACCCCAGCGATAATGCTCCCCGCTGCTCTGGCGCACGTTTGATCATTCGAGCAAGAGGAGAATGTTTGACGCAGACGACGCATGTTTCGGAGAAGAGATTGCGTTCGCGGGTCTCTGTCGTTCGCAAGACGACTGTCAAGTTCATCAAGGCGGATGCGCTCTTCTCGCTCCGCATGCAATTTGAGTTTGTCGATAACTCGTTGCTTGACTCCGTTTGAAGTCATTTGCTTGAGGAAAATGCCAAAGGACACAGCAATAAACGCTGCTCCAATAAGACCTGCCACAAGACCCTTGAGACTCAATCCCCAAGCGAACAAAAGAATGGTTGCGCCAATGGCGAATGGTCCAAGAACAGTCCAAGAGGTGATAACCTCCCACATCAGCTTTTTCTTGATTGAGTCGCGGTCGTAGCTCATGGTGTTCTCAATACGGCTCCTGCGCGACGATGAACATGACAGATGACGAACCACCTGAACCGTTCTGCGTTGCGGCGATGTGCCTGATTCGGTTCTCGTGAATGCCCATGCTCTGCAAGCGATTTGCCACAGTCTCGGCTCGTGCTTGCGCTAGTTCGAGATTGGCCTTATTAATGGCTTCAATGTCTTCGTCGCTTGCGTCTGGCGAAGGTGGGACGTAAGCTGCGCTGCCAACAACCTGAATGTAGTAACGAGGGAACGATTTCAGCTTATCCACCAGAGAGCGGAGATCACGCTCGGCTTGAATATGAAGCGTTGATTTGCCACGACCAAAGCTGATAGGCTTTGCTTGAAACTCGCCCACAGCAATCAGACGGTCCCATTCGCTGTCTTGCAGTTTACGAAGCTGGTCAACCCCACGAATAGCCTCCATTTGCATGCTGCTGTTGAGGTCGCCAAGCGTAGCAGGGCCAGTTACGACGCTAACGGCGCGTCCGGGGTGAAAATCTTCGCGTCGCAGTTCGGCAAGAATCTGATCGAAGTAGAGCAGGTTAGTCTGACCCGCGATACTGTTGCTACGAGGCATCTTGCCTGTCGCGACAAGGACACGGAGAATGTTGCGAATCATGTCTTCAATATGGTCAAGACCACCCGTCTCGTGCCGAGGCAGCAGACCAAAGTGAGCGTAGTTTTCAAGCGTATTTTTCCACACGATGCCGTTGACGATGTTGTTGGCGCTTTCATCAGAAAGCTTGTCGCCGAGAATTTTGGCATCATCAATGACAAGCTGTTGAAGTCCGTTTGTTTTGGACTGGTACGTGTATTGGGCTCGCAGGTACGCTTCTGCAACGTCCTTTACGAGTTCGTAGTTGCTGGTAATCAAGTCGCGTCGGACGACAATGACATCAACAATAAAACCCTTGACATTTGCGGAAGTTATGAGGCTGTGGATGCCATCGATTTCGAGAGCTTTGGAAACCCACGGCTCCCACATCGCGACGGCAACAGGTTCTCCACGGCTACCGCGAAGCTTCGAGAAAAGCTCATCGGGGCTGTCTGCTCCTTCGAACCAGTTTTCCGACAAACGAGGCAGGTTGAAGTTCGCTACCATCGTTCGAGGAAGGAACTCGGCGGGCGAGTTGGAAATCCCCCAGATGCGAGCATTAGGGTTGTTGAGGTCTTGGATATTGCCGATTGAGTCTTGCCATGCAAGAATAGCATCTGCGCCCTGCGTTTCATCGCCAACAAGAATGATGCTTGCAGGGAGTTCTCCAAGCTCGTAACAGTTCGTGATAAAGGAATCGAGCGTAAAGAATGCGAAGTCGGCCTTGCCGTCACGGAGAGCTTTGATACGAGCCTTCGTGTCTGCCTGGTCATCTTTGAACGACATTTTGATGCCGCTGTCTCGGAGGTTGGCAGCAAACTCAGGAGAACGAGCAACTGCGTACCCGCTGAAACCATCGCCCCACCAAGTCAGTTCATGCTCATACTTGGTATTGGAGCCTGTTTGTTCGAGTTTGTCGCGATTGATTTGCGGCATCACAACAAACTTGATGACCACAGCCACGACAATCGCGATGACCAACCAGATCGAAACTGCAATGATTGGACCCTTCTTCATCGCGAGCGCCTCCCTTAGTGGCCGAGAATCGAAACAATGACGATGATGAACACGACCACGACTACCAGTCCGATGACAACAAACGTCATCACGCCCGTTGACGGCGGTGTCGCCTGCTGTTGAGGTTGTTGCTTCTGTGCAACACGCTCTCGTTCTTGTGCAGTAAGACTGGTAGCGGCGCTAGTAGGGCGAGGAGCCTCTGTTCCGATTGGATGATTCGGAGGATTCGACAAGCGCTGGATAAACGCCGTGGCTGCTTCATCTGAAAGGGGCGCGATCGTGTCGAAGTAGAACTGCGCATCCTCTGGCGAGCCTCCGCTGACTTCAGCCGTCAAAGAGGCGGAGATTGCTTTTGACAGGTCACCGGCGTTCCGAGCAAGACGATAGTTTGTGGCCGCTGTCTTGAGCGACGCATCTTCGTCCATGTCGAGCCCGATGACATTGCAAATGATACCACGCTCAACAATCTCAGGCGTATACCGTTTGACGAGACGCTGCTCGTTGCCTCGGTCAGCTTCGCCATCGGTCAACACCAGCAAGGTGTAGCTCTTGCCATCATTGTGTTGTTCTTGGCGAATATCCATCAGGCGGTCTGCCCCTCGCTTCAGGTATGTCCCAAGGGGCGTGCCGCCATCGGGCGAGAGCCGGGCAACAGCAGCTTCAAGCTTGGCGTGGTCGAGCTTCGAGAAGTCGTAGACCCAACCATTGTTACCTGCATTTGCGCCGAAAACCAGCAGGCCAAGATTGGTGTTTTCAGGAAGTTGCCGCGTGACTTCGAGCAGGGCTTCGACAGCAACATCCCATTTGGTTCTGTTGCGGTCGCTTGTGATGGGCCTGTCCATCGAGCCGCTGCCGTCAAGAACGACGATGTAGTTCTCGACCTGCCTTGTGGTTCCGACTTGCGCGATGGCTTGCGTTGCGAGCGCCGTGACCGTCGCAATGAGAACGAGAGCGTATCTCATGGTTTTCTCCTTTGTCTGGTATGTATGCGACGATCAGAAATCGAAGTCAGATGCTTCCATGGCCTCGGCCTTGACACGCACGATACGGAACTCGACCCGCATGTTCTCTCCCGCCTGAGCAGGATTGCGAGGCTTGGCGATAATGGGCTCGCCAATACCGACGCTCTGAGCGTACAACTGTGATTCGTCGAAAATCAGGTTACGCTCACGCGCCATGTCACGAATGGTATTGATGACGTTTTCAGCGCGCTGAAGCGCAAGACCGTTGGCTCGTTGCATGCGAAGAACAGGATTGAATTCTTCCGTATTGCCTGTGCGAGGGTGAGGTCCAGTCCATGCGCGGAAAGAACCACGGTCGATGAGTTCGATGATCTTGTTGGTATCCGTCAGGTCAAGCGGACGGCCACCCATGAAGTATCGAGTGCCTGTTCCCTCGCCTCGCGTTGTGATCTTGCCGTTGTTGATACCGGCGATGACCATATCGAACAGAGTGCGAGTTGGGTCGCTATGACCACGCACAACGATGGCAGCATTGCCAAAACCAGCGGCAGTATCAATGACGCGCTGAAACGTGTCTTCATACTGTTCGATGGGAAACTCAGTTTGATCAGGGTCGAAGTAGATGACGAACGTTTCAACAGTCCGCTGATTCAACTGACCAGTGTTGAGGGCTTCGATATCGTCAGCAACAGCTTCCGCGTTGAACCGTGCGGTTCGCTGCACGTTGGTCTTGTTGAGATAGGAGAGGAACGCATCGCTTCCGTAGTCGAGCGAGGCGCTACGAAAATCCTGCCAGTTGCTCACGATGCCGCGCGTCTCAACCATTTCTCGCGAACGACTGTTGTAGGAGCCGATACCGTTCGGGTTGTTCGGCTCGTTCATGAACGCGACCTGACCGTTGTAACCAAGGAAGGTACAGTCGAGCAGAAGGCCGTGAGCATCTTCTTCGAGCGTGGGAAGGTTGTCAGCGCCATAGATGTCCTGAGCCATCTGCATCAGCGCCATGTAAGGCTTGCTGCCGCGAGACTGGTAATCTTTGCGCATGTCGATGATTTCTTCGCATGCACGAAGGTAGCCGCGAGCGAAGTCTTGGCAGAGTTCGTAGTTGTCGTTGAGGAAATCAGAACGAACGAACACGCCATCAAGAATCGAACGAGAAAACTCGGCTGTCGAGACGACGACGCGAGCGCCACGAATCGTACCCTCAGCGCCGTTGCCCGTATTCTGCAAACCGCTCGTCAGTCCAATCATTTCGGGCGTAACAACGCAGACCCAATCGGCATCAGGATTTGACCTGAATGCAGCAGCGGGACCGTTGTCGCCCATGATGTCATCGACCCAAGTGATGTTGATGTCGGACCACTTGCCAGGTCGCATGTTGCCCGAACCAGGAGGGTCTTCAACACGGGCGTTCTGAAGCGTGTCCCAAATCAAACCCTCGTGCGGCCCACCGCGCTGAAGGATACCCGAAGTTCCGATGATATCGGAAATCGTCTTGATCTTCGGATTGCGTGTAACGATGTGGTCGCCTTGCGAATAGGTCATCGCAATAAGAAGGCGAGGCTGAATCCGAGGGTCATCGTTGAGCGAGTCAGAGAAAAGCGACGCCATTCGGTAGGTCATACGAATGAACGGCGTCTTGCCCGAGCGATAATCCTTGATTGCCTGAATCGGGTCATCGCCAGAGGTGAAGTTGATGTTGAGTCCGAGGTCGTCATAGATAGACCCGCTTTGAGTGGAAAGGCCACCGTTGGCGTGAAAGAAGCCGTAGTCGCCACCCCAGAAAATGAACTTGGCTTCGAGTGGGTCGGTGCTGCTGACCTCGCCGATGGGACTGTTGCCGATGAGTTGGCTGTATGACTGTTGTGCGACAGCTTGAGCGCAGGTCATCGCAAGAGCGACGAACAACGCAAGCTTTCCAAGCGTGCTTCTCATGATTGTCTCCAAGTGTTTTCGGACATACGCGGCCCTTCGTGGACAGTATGGTCTCAGCCCACCATTCTATGTGGGTTGAGCATCCTTATAGTATGCCACGGAGGTTTCACCCGCAAGGTCAGCGCTTGCGGCCTCGGAGACGCGGTTGGGCAGCCTTAAGAGAGGCTTCGTCTGTTCGGTCGAGGATGGTGATACCGTCGATATGATCGATTTCATGCTGTGCGCAACGAGCAAGTAGGCCAGAGACCTGTTGCTCATGTTGTTCGCCATGCTCATCTTGCCAAATCAGCTTGCCGCGCAGCGGTCTTGAAACAGGAACACCAATACCAGGCAGGCTAAGGCATGCTTCTTCTGCCCTCACTGGCTCTGCACCATCTTCGGGCTCGAATGTAGGATTGATGAAGACCGCTACGTCACCAGGAGGATTCTCGCCTTCGGGATTATCGTAGCAGACAAAAACCCGCTGCATCCACGCGGTTTGCGTTGCAGCGAGTCCTAGTCCGTTGGGAAACGACTTGAGAACCTCTTTAAGCCGATTGACTCTTGCTCGCAGGTCATCATCGAAATCGACAACTTCTTCTGCTCGCTCTGACAAAGCTTCGTGAGGGTAAAGAACTACCCGAATGTCAGCTATTTTGGGATGCAATGATTTCTTTGATTTTGTCTTCGACATCGCCTGTATACTCGCAGAATGAATAATCCGCCGCAAACTCTACATGAACGTCAAATATATAGCGCACGAATTCTGCACCCGTTACAAACTTGTACCTTGAATCGCCAGAAGCTTTCTTCTCGGCGATGATAGTATCAAAATCTTTACCTGTTTCTTGATAAGTCTTCAAGAGATCAGGCGCAACGCCTTCGGTGCCTGTGTCTTGTTCCTTGTGGACTCGAAGCAACTGACCGCCCTCAACGTCTGTTGTTATTTCGCAGTTGTGGAAGACCATCTTCTCAATAGGGACAAGCCAACTGGGAACATTGAGACCTGCCTTGCCTCGAAGGGCATCTCCTATATCCTTACGATATTTGTCTTTAGCAAGTTCAACACAAAGGTCTTTTTGAAACTGCTCAATTAGGGCAGCGTCCGCCTCGGTCGCGTCATCGCTTGCAAAGGTTTCGCTGATAGCGGCCTTAATCTCTCCTATGGGAGAATCATCTTTAATATCAAACTTAAAGGTGGTATTCGGAGAACCAAGACCGCCCTTCATTTTACCTTCGGTAATATGGAAATCCATTTCTAAGTTATCAGGTGTGGCTTTTGAGCTAAACGCAGAAACAATTTGCTCTGCGCACTCTTGAATCTTTTGTTTAGTCAGAACGCTCTGAAGGCTCATCTTCTTCTCCTATGCTGCTTCTCTCTATAACTGATGCTGCTCGAACCATAAAGCCGCTGTCGCTAGCGTATCGGTCCATATATGCTTGGACTTGAGATGATTCAGGTCCATAGTCGCGAACAAGCGTCATAAAAACGCTCATGTTTGGTTTATCGTCTTTGTCAGATGTCTTGTACAAGGCCACGGTTTCTTTCCTTTCTTCTGCGTTCCTGTTCTGCTCTGAGATTTATTATCTCATCGGCAGTTAGTTCTTTTACGAATAGATGTAAGCCCCTTGCTTCTGCCGTGCTAATCATATGAGCGGTTCCACTACTTGTCCCGTCATATACTGCGATTACTGCTTCAGCTTCATCGGCCATTTGTTCATTTCTAAGTATGCCAGCGCGACGACCGTATTTAGCCCAGTTTGCAGGCATAACTTCGCAAGGTATATCGTTAGCTCTTGCATAGTCTTCGCCCATGGTGTCAACACCAGTAGCTCCACCTGATATTACGGTTGTTATCAAAAAGCCTGATTCTTCTATAGCTGATTGAAGAAGTTTTGGGTCATCAATCCACCGACTGCCTGCTATGATTGTCTTCAACTCTTTCTCCTGCGTGCTTCACAAAAATAGGAAGCAAGTATTGCATCAATATGTTCCATTCGACTTCGTTGAGTTCTGACGTAGGGCATTTGACTTCTATAGAAAACTGCTCAAACTCTCCGATGGTTCGCTCATGTCGAACTTGGGCAAATGGGGACTCATATTTGTTAGCCTTCAAGTTTTCACACTCTTCAACCTTGTTTGAAGGCACAAAAAATGATAAAGAGCCTTCTCGTTGAGCTTCTTCATATCGCTCAAAAAAGACATCAAACTTGCTCCATGGGAGCTTGTATGAACGGTCTTTAAAATCAACAGATTCGCCAGTTTGAGCATTCTTTAGAACCGTGCCACCTGTTCGTATAGCCATTTCATCTTTCTTGAGCATGTTGAATAGGTTTTTGAGTTCCGCCCTGTCGAAGTGAGACCCGGTGCTATAGGGAACTACAGGACAGCCTGCTTTGGTTAGAGCCCAACATAGAAGCCTTTGCTTTTGCGGAATAGTTCGAAACAGTTCATTGTCTATTGGTAGGAGTGTGGGGCTTTTGACTTTGCGGAAATATGTAATTCCGTTCTCCGATATCCAACGCTCGTGAGGGGCCGTAGCGACCAGCGGAATCGATGGCGATAGGTCTTCCATTTTTACATCTGTAGGCATACGAACTGTATCGGCTTAAAAGCAAGAAATAGCAGACTTTCACAAGAAGGGCTTTGACTGGGAAAGTTTGAATCAAACTACAGAAAGAACCGATTAATGAGATTATGGGATGGTATGCTTCCGCAAAGTCTGATATTTCTTCGGATTTCTATAGGGAATCAAGGATTAGGGTCTCATTTGCCGAAAAGCTTAACATGAGTTGGTATCGTCAAGCAAAAACTAAGCCATCAGAGCCTTTGATCAGGACTGCGCAAGGGCGCTTCAGCTTTGACCGCGATAAGTCTCGGTTTCAAGATGAATGGGCTTTTGATCTAGGCGATTATCAGCGATGGGTTGTCGATACTTTTCGTATTGAAACATTCATGACCAAGCTGAATGACAGAAACGTTATTTCTCTTCACGTTTACAACTGGCATGTTGGAACCATGAGATACCAAGAGTTCTGGAAGTTCGGCGCGGATGAACAAGAAGAATGCCAAAGAGTCTACAAGAAAGTTATCGAGACCTGTAAAGAGGTTATTGATGAACTAACTGGTCCGAAGAATGAAGACCAGCCCAAAACAATTGTTGTCTCGAAGCTGCGTGCAAAGGTGTGGGAAATCGCCCGAGACCGTTTGCCTCGTACAAATATTCCTCATATTAACTATTACTATGACAAAGCGCAACCAGTAGAAGATTGGCGTAGCTCTATTTATGGTAATCGTTATCCCGCGAAGCCCACAACAGGCTTCTAAGTTTTCCCTTTCGTGCATTTGGGCCGTGGCAAGCCCTTATTCGCTCTATCAAATACTCGTTTCGGCTAACCATCCTTAGCAGGGATGGCTTTCTTTGTATCAACTTTTTGCGAAAGGGCAACACCGATGGAAAGACATTTTGTGCAGGCTGCGTCAGACTTGTCAAAGATTACTCGTTTAGACAATGTAGAAATCAGACCATTAGATAGATCGGGAATACTTCACTTTGGAGTTAATTTCCCATTTGAAGAGTTAGCAACCTTTGAGCTTGAGCGGACTCAGAAGGACTATCGCTGGTATACACAATCAGAAATTAGAGTCCGCCCTTATCGATACGTTGTAGATGAAACAACGAATAAAGGAAATCATCTCTACGAGATAAATGAGTTGCTTACAGTGGAAGGTATTATGGCGTGGGCAGATGCCGCGTCTGCATCTTTGCTTAACGATATACCTGCCGATTGGGATGGCTATATTCTGCTCGACAATGAAACCATTGCTCCTGTTGGCGAGTTTTGGGGACGATGGGGCCATACAGGTCCGGCAGATGAGCTTACCGAAGAAGAGATAATCGAATGGGATAAAAGGTCATTGCCTGCTTTGCAAGGTTTCCTATGGCGCATGAAGATGTCATTCCCAAATGCAAAGATTGCATGGTACCATGTCCCCAAGGCTCTGTTTTATGGCATGGGTCATTGGGATAAGCCAGAAGGGCTTATTGGCACTCACGAAAAGCTCAAGAGATTGGTAGCTCTCCAAGATTTTCTTGATGCTCATTCATATCAGGCAGGTCCACGAATCCCTCATATGCAGGATCCAGACAACAAATACAAGTACCATCATACCAATATGACCATGATGAAGAAATATGCCGCCGAGCTTGGGATCAAGCCGATTGCGACATTCTGGATGCAAGGAGCAGGCGATGATGGCGCATGGGACACAGAAACCATGAAGACATGGTTTACTGCGGCCAAGAACGTAGGTATCGAAGATGTTGCGATTCTAGCTGGCGTGGGACAGTGGAGAGGCTTTAGTCAGTCTTCCAGTCTTCCGCCGGATGCTTTTTGGAATCAGAGGGTTGTTCAGCCTGCTCTTGAGGCGGGCTATCTGCGGTAGGCTCCTCTGTCTTCTTTGGAGACCTGACAGTCTCTTTGATTGCGTCGGCAGCCTCGCCGACCACGCTGCGCGCTTGGGAGGCGATATCTCCCACAGCACGCTTGGCTTGTCTGGCCTTCTTCTCGGCGGCTGTCACACCTGTTGCTGCTGCGACGGTAGCGCTTGCCATGACCTCTCCGCCTTTTTTCTTCACAGCTTTGATGGTCTTTTGTCCTTGTTCGCTTTCGATAGCTTGCTTACCTGCAATGGCAAGCTGAGCAGCGTTTGCCACTGCCATGATGAATCCAAACACAGCCATAGTGCGTCCTCCCTTTTTGGTCATACCCTATTGTATCTCCGAGGGAGACCTCTTACGGGTGCTTAAAGTCTGAACTGACTTCCTCGTTTTTCGGATTTCTCGTTGAACTTTTTCCGAATAGCTTCTCCCAGGTCTATACCCGCACGGGCGGCAGCCAGGTCAGCGTAGATGACGGTATCGGCTAGCTCTTCTGCAAATGCTTCAATACGTGCCTGTGTCCAGACATCATCGTTGCCTCCGCACTCTCGCTTGATTTTCTTGGCTACATTGGCTGCCTCGCCTGCTTCTCCTGCCATAGCGCCGGACCATTCTAGTAAGTTCCATTCATTGATTCCATGATAGCATTCTTCGCATCGTGCGGTATTGACCTCGCGAAGCTCATCAAACGAAAGCGGCTTTACATCAGTGTCAGTCGTCGAAGATGTCTGCTGTGTATCTGGCATTTTTCAGTCTCTCCATTCCGGTTTCAAAACCTTGTTCGCTTTTCTCAATACATATCCATGACCGTTTACATTTATCTGCGGCGATGGAAGTGGTAAATGAACCTGCACATGGGTCCAGTACTGTGTCGCCCTCGTTTGAGTAAGTCCTAATAAGGTACTCGAATAGAGGAACGGGTTTCTGCGTGGGGTTGATATTGTCGTGATTAGGATTGGCAAACTTCAAGATACTTCTCGGATATGCCATGCCTTTATTGTCAAACTGTCTCGTTAAGGGTGTTGGCGATAATGTAGGATGAGCCTTGACGGAGTACTCTTTTTCTTTTCGCCGTTTAGCTTTAGTCATTTGAGGATTGTATGTCGGTTGTTTTTGATAGAATACTACGATATCTTCGTGTGCCTTTAATGGTCTTTTGTTGGCATGGACAGAGCCAGTTGGCCTTGTCTTTTGCCACACGAGACAATACCTGAACATATTTAGGTTGCTGGTTATGAGTTGAGTTGTAAAAGGCTGACTTGCAGTAAAAACCATAGCTGTTGTTGGCTTAGCCACTCTTTTAAACTGCTCCCACAAGGGCTCAAATGGAATGATTTCATCCCAAGCTGCGATCGTCGTTCCGTAAGGTAAGTCTGCGATAATAAGGTCTACAGACTCATCATGTATAGATGACATGACCTCTAGACAATCGCCTAAAACCGCAGCGTTAGGCTTCACTAAATCAGGTATAGATTGATGAGTGGAAAAGTCCACTAATACTCCTCATCATCCTCGTCTTCGTCATCATCGTCGTCGTCGAAATCATCTTCGTCATCATCATAATCGGCATCATCAAACCAGCCATCGTCTGTAGATTCATTTTCTACGTTGACAGAAAAGCCCATGTCTTCTAGGCTAGATAGCATTTCATCTAATGCTTTTTTGTAGTCTTCATCGCTGTCAGCAGTGATTGTTATTTGAGCTAAAACACTCACAAGAACTTCCATATTATCCCTTTCATAAGCAAGTTCATCTTGCTTTAGCTCTCTTTTTGAGCATCCCTTCCTAAATCCTTTGGATTAAAGTTAGCTATTTCTTCTTTGTGTACATACGTGTCGCCTGGATCATGACTGTCTCTATCTAAAAGGACGGACAGTTTGATGTACGGTAGACACATACCGCACCCACTGCCCGCCCCTGTTTTTTCTAGCGCCTCGTTGAATGAGTATCCGCTATTGATGAGATTCAAAATCTCTCGGAAGGTACACTTATAGCAGATACATCGGTTGACCATTATCCGTTAGCTTCTTTCTTTGCCTCAGGCGCATTTTCGTCGATCCACTTCTCGACTTCTTCATCGGTCATGGCCTGACCCGACGCGCTGCTCACAGCGTAGAGGGCTTCGGCAGAAGCCTTGCCGAGTCCACGAGCGATACCCTTACTGTAGGAGTTGCGCCCTGCGTTATGGCTTCTGAACATTGCTTGCGTGCCAACTTCATCGGCAGTAAACTGGTTTGACATCGTAGACTTGAAGCCCATGTTCTGACCAGCAGTCACGATATCAGCGCTTGCGCCCATGAATGCGATAGTCCAAGGACTATCATCGTTGTCCATGTCAAGAGAATCAATCATCTCTTTGATATCTGAACCAGAATGTTCGCGAGATGCGGTATCCTGCCCATCGGTGATGATGGTCAGGAAAATATCAACACGGTCATCGCCCTCAAGGTCATCCTTAAGGTCTTTCTTGAGGTCAGCGATAGTTTGTCCGATTGCGTCTCGCAGAGCAGTCATGCCGCCTGGCGAATAGCTGTTTGTGTTGATTTCGCTCAGCGAGTCAACGCTTTCCAGCCAGATGGGCTGGTCAACATGGCCGTTGAACGTGACCAGACACACCGTATGCTCTTGTGTGTCGATATTTTCTTCTGCATCAGCTTTGATTTGCTGAACTGTCTCATTGAATCCGCTAATGGTTTCGTCCCGAATAGAACTCATTGAGCCGGACTCATCAAGCATGATAACGTGGAAGAATTTGACTTTCTTTGACATCGTGTGTTTCTCCTATTAAAACAAGTCAGTTATTGCGACAAAGGCTACTCGGCTGCGGCTTACAGCCGAATAGCAGAGAGGTTATTTCTTGCGTTCGGCAATCTCTTTATCAAGCTTCTTATCGATGCCTTCAACGAATCCGCCTATTTTATCGCCAACTTCATCATATGCCTTTAGGATGGCTGCACGAGCCTGAGCAATTTTCTGCTGGTTCTTGACACCCCAAACGATGAAAATGACGCTAGCGACAGCAAAGCCTGCCGCAAACCAAAGTATACCCATAACTATCTCCTTTTGCTATACCTGACTATATTCAGGACTACCATTCCTTTTGGGCTCTGAACTCAATCTTCCTTTTTTCTTCTGCCACGATTTCGAGGAAGGGGTTCGCTTGTATCTGTTCTCAGCACATAGCCACCTTCTCCATCAAAATGACCTGGTTCCCATCTAAGAATATGCCCTCGAATACGCAGTCGTTCTCCGTATGGAGACCGCCCGCCATGACGGGTAAGAGTCTTGATGTTGGTTTCTAACCTTTTCTGCCAGGGCTGAGCTTTCTTCTCGACAAGCTGACCATTCTTTTGTGTGCGAACCGATTTCTTGTTTTTGAACTTTTCCCACTTTTCGGGGTCACGGTCTTCAAGTATTTCGGCTGCCTCATTGATGATGTCTTTGATGCGCAGAGGCTCATCGTGATGCATGTAGCAGACTTTGAGTATTGCCCAGTACGTAGAGCCGACTTGGGCAGGAATTCGATACATTGTACCGTCTTCTTCTTCGATTGCGTCCAGAGTCTCTTCTTGCCTATTCATAAAGGCAAAATTGCGAGATTGTGGTTCGACTTCAGTCGGGATGTCTGTCTCGACCGAAGGGGCAGCTTTTTCACTTGATGTCATAAATCGTCCTCGTGAGGTTTTCTTCGTCTACCTACATCATATCCTGATTAAGATTCACTCGCATTTCTCCGTATTCTCCAAAAGGGGAAGGTTTTTGTCAACGAATCACACAAGACCTGAGTGTGGCTCTTATACCACTTTATCATCTTTTGAGCTAAAAGGAAAATGTTATGACTGACAGTAAAAACACAACCATTTCGGCAGCAGGTTCCGTTGTCAAAGCTGTAAAAGCAGGAAGCGTAAAACCTATTTCGCAACCTGTTCTTGTCGGAGAACCGAAACGCAGGCTCTCCGTTTATCCAGTCGTCACTGTTAGTCCATGGCTAAAGGAGTGGCCCGCATCTGCTGAGGACTTTATTGACTTCTCTGCTTTGCCTTTTCATCCCAATCAGGCTATTTTCTATGAATCGAAGCTTGGCAAGTTCCCTCAAACTGGTCCTGCTGAAGTCCTCGCCGATACTTCGTTGTATCAGGCTCATATGGAAAAGCTTGTCAATGATATCCCAAAGATTGTGCCTGAAGACTACAAAGGTTACGTCATTATAGAGTATGGAAAATGGTCACTTCTATGGCATCGTACTCAAGCCGAGTATCAAGATGCTTGGATTACGGCGCTGACTGCTGCTCAACCTGCTGCGGTGCAAGCCTGGCAAGATGAAGGAGGAGATGCCTACTGGGAAGGCATGGCAGCTTCGTATAACACGGCGGCAAGGAAAATATTCACAGACACGATAGCTGCATGCAGAAGGTTGCGACCGAATGCAAAATGGGGATATCATTTCCGCATTTTCGATATGCTCAATCCTGATTTAACTGTAGTTGATACAGCCGTGGAAGACAACAACGAACTGTCATGGCTATACCAGATTAGTGATTTTGTATGCCCTAACCTATATACACCTTTCAGGGTTGATTCTAATACAGACATGGATAAATACACTATGTCATTCCATGACAGAAGAGCTATTGCTGAAACCGTAGCTGTTGAAGCTACTCGTATAGGTAAAGAACACGGATGCGATGTTGTGCCGATTATTTGGCCGAAACATAACAAAAAGGGAAGCCCATTCTACCATCAGTTCTGGAACACAGAAACTATTGCAGCTACTTTGCGGGGACTAGCAGATGGTGGGATTGATAAGCTCTTCTTCTGGTATGGAATCGGAAGCGAAAAAGATGCTGCACATCTTACTGAGTTCATTAGTACGGTATTCATACCTGAATGGAACAAAGTTCTGATTGAATTCAGTGAAACAGACATTCCTGACGACAACGAGGACGATACTAGCACGGAGCCACCAAACAATCCAGACGGAGTGAAAATCGATGGTGGCTATATTGTGCCTGAAAAGGCAGGTTTGCGAGTCAGAAGCGACGATGAAAAGATAGAGTTGATGCTCTCATGGGAAACTATAGACCAAACTCGCAAAATGATTTGATATTTACTGAAGTTCAGCAGAGCCGGTTCTTATTATGGGCCGGCTCTGTTTAGTTAAAGGAGAAAACAAAGTATGGCGATTCTAGAGTATGTATGGCTCGATGGCTACAGTGTTCAGAACCTTCGTTCAAAAGTCAGGGTAGTAGAGGGCAAGATTGATAGCATCAATCAGTGTCCTGAATGGGGGTTTGATGGTTCGAGTACCGAGCAAGCTGAGGGAGGAGACAGCGATTGCATCCTCAAACCTGTTCGCATCTATAATAACTGCCTTGCGGGACCAATTTCGATAGGACATGACCGCCATATCGTATTTTGCGAAGTAATGAATCGAGACGGCACTCCTCACCCTTCTAATAAAAGAGCAGAATTGGCTGAAGTTGCAGAGAGGTACAAAGAGCAAGAGATGTGGTTTGGCGTTGAGCAAGAGTACACCCTCTACGATTTGCATGGTCATCGCCCTTATAAGTGGCCCGCAGGACAACCTGCACCACAAGGTAGGTACTATTGTGGTGTTGGCTCAGATGTTGCTTTTGGTCGTCCGATTATTGAAGAACACCTGAATGTTTGCATTGAGACGGGTCTTGCTATGTATGGGACTAACGCAGAGGTCATGCCTTCGCAATGGGAGTTTCAGCTTGGACCTGTTTCGGCTCTAGAGGGAGCGGATGATCTTTGGATTGCTCGCTTTTTGCTCAACCGCGTTGCAGAGAGATACGAGGCAACCGTGAAACTTCATCCGAAGCCTATGGAAGGGGATTGGAATGGGGCAGGCTGTCATACTAACTTTAGCACGAAAGAAATGAGAGAAGATTGCCCCGCTGAGAGAGTGGCAGAGATTGTTGAGGCTCTTTCTAATCGTGCAAGTGAACATATTAGCGTGTATGGTGATTTCAATGACCGTCGTTTGACAGGCGAGCATGAGACTTGTCACATCGGCGAGTTCCGTGCTGGCGCTAGTGACCGTGGAGCTTCTATCCGCATTCCGCCTGCTATGGTTAAGGATGGCAAAGGCTATCTAGAGGACAGACGCCCTGCGGCAAATATGAATCCATATGAAGTTTTCCGTGTTATCATGGAAACCGTTTGTCCGGTATGTGACAGAGAGCCCGTTGCGAGCTAAAAGGATGCTCTAATGAGCGAAATAGATACCACAGAAGTTAAAGCTGAAGAAACTCAAGAAGTCGAAGCCCCTAAATGCCCTATAGGGGTCAAGATTGAAGCTTACCGTCTCAACGACAAAGGTTGGGGTATTGAGCCAGCTTCATCGAATAGAGACTGGATGGCTCAAACAAAAGGGCATTCTCAGAAGTGCCTGCCATTGCTTGCAGCAAATCAGATGGGCTATGTTATGCGCAACCCAACTGAAGTAACTGCCATATGGAATGGTGGCGATTCGTACTCAGATACAAAAGTTATTCACGAAGATGAAGAACATCAAGGCAGTTCGTCATCTCACTTCGGTTACGGCATTGTTACTTTTCAGATTCCTTTCATATTTAGAACTCCACCTGGTATAGGCCTGTTTGTTCGTGGAGCAACAAACTTTTGGGTAGAGAATGCATGCGCCCTCGATGGCTTTGTTGAAACGCACTGGAGCCCTTACACGTTTACAATGAACTGGCGAATCGTTAAGCCTGATATTCCCGTAGTATGGAAAAAAGGAGACCCTGTTTGCATGGTTATTCCTTATCCTGTTGAACTTCTAGAGAACATCGTTCCGGTGGCAACGCCTATCGAGAACGATGAAGAACTCAATCTCATTTATCAAGGCTGGTCGGATGCTCGTGACCGTTTTAACGGCTCTGACCATAATAGAAATGATTGGCAGAAGGACTACTTCTTAGGCAAAAAATGTCCATTTGCTCATGGACCAGACAACATTGGTTCGCCGCACAGGACTAAGTTCAAGTTGCCTCCCTTTAAGTTTTAAATGATTAACGGTAATGTATATGATCCAGATAATCCATGGCACCCAGATTTGAGTTTCGTGGGGCGCATCGACCCGATGCTTTGCCAAAGAGCATGCGGGTCGGTGTTCCTTGTTCATCCTGAATATGTCGTGACAGCTACGCATTGCCTTGAACAATGCGCAGAGTGGAATGTAGTATTTCCTACAGGTCAACATCGGAAGATAGTCGAAGACCATCGAATCAAAAAGCAAGATATCGCTTGGTGTAAACTTGATGAGCCAGTTGATAACATCGCGCCTGTTGGCATTCTTGCCCATGAACCCAAGGTAAGACAGTATGCAATATTGACAGGTTGGGGCAAGGTTTACGGTCAAGATGATAAAGCATCTCGATTACGATGGGCAGGTACTCGGATAGCACGATTCTTGAAGAATCACGATGTTCAGATTGAGAAAGGGCATCACGCTCCTCATGCAAGCAAAGGAGACAGTGGCTCGCCCATACTGGTTTATGAAAATGGCTCGCTACATGCGGCAGGATTGCTGCGGGTTACGGAATGGGTGCAAAAAGGACTATGGCATTTTTGTAACCAGATTCCACAGGCACCGTCTTTCGCGATGGAGAAAGAACGATTTGAGCGAATTGTTTCACTCGATTATTCTCGCCGCGCTGTTCGAGGCACGTTTGCTCAATCTTCGAGTGAAGATTGGAGGATGATTGATAAATGGTTGATCGAGCAACAAGCAAGTGAAGAGAAGAAACAGTAACCTTTGGCAAAACCTCTCAACAGAAACGGAGCATGGATAAGCGATGGCGTATACACAGCAGCAGGTCACTAACGAGCAGCTTGACTTTTGGATTGAGAACGGCATGAACGTTCTCATGGCAGGTCTTCATGGCGTAGGCAAGACCGCACAAATCAAGGAGGCTTTCGAGCGCAACGGTCTACAGTGGCGGTACTTTTCTGCTGCTACGATGGACCCCTGGACCGATTTCGTGGGTGTTCCCAAAGAGAAGATCGATGCCAATGGCAAATCGACTCTTCAGTTTGTTCTTCCTGAAGATTTCGCGGATGACAAAGTTGAAGCATTGTTTTTTGACGAGTTCAACCGTGCCCCGAAGAAGGTTCGTAACGCCGTGATGGAGTTGATGCAGTTCAAGAGCATCAACGGTCGCAAGTTCAACAACTTGAAGGTGGTTTGGGCCGCTGTCAACCCCAAAGATGCCGAAGATATGGACTTCGACGTTGAGGAAATTGACCCTGCCCAGGAAGACCGTTTTCATGTCCATGTGGAAGTTCCGTATAAGCCAAGCTTTGCTTATTTCGTGAAGAAGTATGGAGAGCAAACGGCCAAGGCTGCATGCGACTGGTGGGATGGCCTCGATGATGCTACGCAGAAACTCGTCTCCCCTCGGCGGCTGGATTACGCGATCGAATGCTTTCAGAAGTGCGGTAACATGAGGTACGTTTTGCCTCGTGAGGCCGCAACATCGGCTCTTTACAATGCTCTTTCATTCGGTTCGCCTGAGGTTACGTTCAAGAAGATCATGGAAGAGAACAATGAGGCTCGCGCAAGGCAGTTCCTCGCGCATGAAAACAATGTCTCGGCTCTCAAGGAAATGATCACGAACGATCCTGCTGTTCGCAAGTTTGCTCTGCCTCTTCTGAGTCCCGAGCGCATTTCGTCCCTGCTTGCACGCAACCGCGAAATCAAGCAAGAAATCTGGCAGAATCCCGTTCCCTACGCGGAAATCATTCGGACGCTCGCTGCCGGTTCTCAGAATCGCAAGATCAAGAAGGAATGCAAGGAACTGTTGGTTGTTATTGATCAGGTTGGAGATAACGCCAACGCAAGCGACGCAGATATGGTTCCCTCGAAGCCTCTGCCGTCTCATTGCCCCAAGTGGGAACACAAGCATTTTGCAAATAACTTCGAGTTCCGTGATGAATATGACATTATCGACTCGGAGAGCGCTGGCTCATTCGATGGAGAATTGGATACCCACCTTCGCGCAACAGCGCAGAAGACCTTGATGGCAAAAAACAGCTACTACAAGGGGCAGTGCTACAGCGATGTCACTCAGGCTATCTCTTCTAACATGAACTCTACTCAGGCTATGACGGCCCTTCGCATCCTTGACTGGTTTGTTGCTGTCTCGAATATCGATACGATTTCGAGCAAGGAAGAAATTCCGGTCTACTTCAACACTTGTGTTCATGTTATTCGTGACTCTGACCCGAGCTTCGACGTTGCTACTTTGTCTACGACAGCGCCTTACTTCTTCTATAAGTTCTTCAGCGAAAAGGCAAACTCTCCCAGCAAGAAGTTTGTCGATAAGCTTATTATCAAGCCCAAGGCGAAGTCTGAGCAGAAAGACTACCGTGAAGCTGATCCTGAACTTGAGGAGATCGAAATCTAATGAGTGGAGCTACGCACGACGGACCACAGGTCATAGGGAAAGATGAAGAGTTAGGTGTTGAGGATATCCTCATCAACCCTACTCCCAAAGGTATGACCGAAGAGGAAGCCGCAGCGCTTCTCGGTCAAGACATTCGAGAAGAGTTCTATGCTATCGCGCAGGAGCTTGAGAAGTTTCATGGCATCTTCAGCCAGCTTTGGGAAATGGGCTTGCCCCGTTTGACCTTTGATTTGCCTACGGCTGCCGTGGCCTTTGATCAGCAGGGTCGGAACGTGGAGTTCTTGTTTAATCCACAGTTCTGGAAAGACACGGACAGATACACGAAATGCTTTGTTATTTGTCACGAAGCCCTGCACGTTATCTTGAGTCACGGTATTCGAGCCCGCGATTGTCCCATGCCCTCGCTCGCAAACAAGGCGCTGGACGTTGTGGTAAATCATACCCTGACTAGCAAATTTGGATTCGACCGTTCTTCTGTGCATGTTGGAACCTATCCCGACAGCGAAGAAGTCGATGAAGAATTGAGGGGCAAGCCCATTGAGCTTTGCTGGCTTGACACAGTGTTTCCGGGCATGGAAGATCAGGTCGAGCGAGACAAGCCGTTCGAGTATTACTACCATATTCTTGAAAAGAATACCAAATTCATCAACGGAAAATGGAAGATCAAGTGCAACAGCAAAGGCAAAGGCGGTAAGGACGGACAAAGCGACCCAGGCGGAGGAAAGGGTCAAGGTGGTGGTCAAGGCGATGGTGATGACGAATACCGGGACATGACTGGTAGCGTTCTTGATAAACACGACCAGCTTGAAGAGTTTGAGGACTCAAAGGCTAAAGAAGAGATTACCGACCAGTTGGATGAAGCTCTGGACGGCGACGAGAAGAAAGACCTCTTCGATAAGCTCTCGAATACCGAGGAAGGCGACGCGGCTCAAAAAGCGGCTGAGAAGGCCGAGAAAGAGAACGCTGAAGCTAAAGGCGGCGATGGTAACAATCCTGGCGGTAAGAACCGAGGGACTATCGCAGGTCGCCTTCAGTATCGAGCCAACGTTCATCAAAAGGTGAAGACCAAGCGCAAGTGGGAAACCGTTATCAAGAAATGGTCTCGAAAGTATAAGGAAGATGAACGAGATACTGAGCAATGGGCAAGAACAAATCGTCGTTACGCTACGCTCGGAACTGACCTGCTGTTGCCAACCGAAGTTGCTGACGAGCATAAGTCAGAGAGTCGTATTGATGTTTGGTTCTTCCAAGATACCTCAGGCTCATGCTATGGCTTCCGTGACCGTTTTTTCGCTGCTGCTAGGTCGTTGCCGCAAGACCGTTTCAACATCCATCTCTACTGCTTTGATACGCAGGTCTATGAGACGAGTCTTGAGAGTGGTAAGCTCTACGGTTTTGGCGGCACTTCATTTGATATTCTTGAGAACTACATTCAGAATCAGTTGCGTCAAGGGCTCATCAAGAAATATCCCGAGGCCGTTTTCGTGATTACGGATGGATATGGCAACAACGTGAGGCCCGAGCGACCCAAGAACTGGTACTGGTTCCTTAGCACGGACTGCACGCATTGCATCCCCAAGGAATGCAATATTTTCAGCCTGTCTGAATACGAATAATCAAAACCCTGCAAGTTTTGCTAAAGGGTTGAAAACCCTCCTTCTTGTATCTATTACGAGAAGAGAGGGTTTTTATGTCAGATAGTCAAAGCCAAATCATCTTGCAGTTCATCGATAGAATCGTTGATGAAAATATCAAAAGTGCGGAGAGCCTGGTTTCTTTGAAGTTTTCTGTTGAGGAACAACGGCAAGAAATCAACGAGATTCTTGGCGTGCTGAAGAACGGTCTGCGCGATGACATAAAGAATCATGTGTCTGCAACAGTTGGAGAGGTATCGGGTAAGCTTGTTGAAATTGACAAGAAATACGATAGCCTTGCGCGGGAAAATGAAAAACATAACGAACGAAACAAGGAAATTGATGCAGTTCTAAGCGATATTAGAAAGAAGGGCATGTGGTTTCGGGGAGCGGTTATTCTTGTATCTAGCGTAGCTACGATAATAGCAGGATTTGTTTACTTCTCAAGAGTAGCAGGAACTCCCAAGCAAAATACTTCTGTACAGCAGCCACAGCAGCAACACCAAAGTAATCCTGGTCAGCAGAGCCAAGGACACCAGCCTACATCCAATACGCCATAAGCTGACGATAAAGACGGAGCAATTTTATGCCTCAAATAGACATTTTACTTATTGACTATGATCAAGAGACAAAAGGCGCGATACTAAATCAACTCAAAAATGAGAGCCTCAATATCTGCTTAGAATATATAAGTAGTACTGACCAAATATCTGCTGGTAAGAGTTATGATATCTACGTATTCGGTGATGCGAGGCGAGGAGTGCCTGTTGATTGTGAGACGATTTGTAAAGTCAGACAAAAACATCCTTCGGCCAAGATAATTGTTGTATCAGATGTATCCGATGAGGAATATCTACAAGAACTTATCAACATGCATATTGATGGCTTCATTGATAAAGGCGATTTTGATGTTGAGTCGATAATATCGATAGCTGCTTCAATAAAAGCATTTCGGGACAAGGTTAGCGTCTTGAGCCAAAAGTTGAATCGCCTTCATTCGATAATATGATATAATCGAGGTTGCAATTATGGCTAATATCGCTCCTATAACTAGCACGATTGACTGGACTGTAGGTACAGCTTCAACTACAGCTATTACAGGTCGTGTAACCGTAGGCCTTACTGATGATCTCGTTTGTAGCTTCTGGTTTCTTGATGATGGAGTCGCAGAAACAACTCTTGGAGGTTCTGCTTCGGGCCTAACGGCTGATGCCAGTATTGGAAGCGAAGCATCAGGCGACTATGGAACCTACATTTCTTTGCCGTCCTCTCATGCCGGTGTTACCCTAAGTGATCCAAGCGCACTTAAATTCACGGGTGATTTTACTGTTGCTTTTTTGGTCCGAAAAACAACTGGAGAATCCGGAACATTGATAGCTGATTGGAATAGCTCAGGCGGAGATACTAACTATAGTGTTAGGGTTACATCTGATGGCGATATAGTTGCTTCAACTTCAAATAATGTATCTTCTAATACTGCAACTGCTTCATCCGCAATGGCTGATGATGTTTGGACTTTGATTATTGCTCAGCGAGACAATACATATTTACGTATTTGGTCATTTGCAGATGGCGACAATTTTGTATATGATCCAGGCGGATATGATCCTGAAACTGATACAGGTAACAATTTTGGCGAAACACAGATTGGAGTATCTCCAGATGATGACCCGACATCGTGGGAGCCCCTAGTAGATGTAGATGCATCTTATTCAGGAGCCTCTACAAGTAATGATGCTGTTTTATTCACTTTTTCTAATGATGATTCTGACTTTACTGGCGATATATCTCTTTTCTTTGCCTGGGAAAAAGCTTTATCTTATCAACAGATTGCTTCTTTGGCTTTTGACCCCTGGAGAATATTTAGAAATCCCGATACCGATACAGCAGTTATTGACCAAGCATCTCTCAGAGGTATAGATAAATACTTAGCTACAGGAACAGGTCCAGCTATTATATTTGGCGTTGATGCCGGAGGAAGTAGCGGAGAAGAGCCTGATTTGCCAGCAAGTATTTCTGCTATAGGTTCATCATTGATTACCCGTGGAACATGGATTGCACAGTCGTCGCTAAATGCTCCTGGTATTGCTGATTTTAGACCACAGGTAGGATATAACCCGACCAATGGACCCGAAGATGATTTTATTGCAACAGATAACCTCATAATAAATCCTTCTGGTTTACGAGACGGATATAGGCATGTCTCTATGGCTGAGGGGGCATTAGACGTTGTTGAATCTCCTACTCTTCTAGCTCGTATTGCAGAGCCTAAGTACAAAGCAATCATATTCGATATTGAATACATTATTCGAAGCGATTCCGTAGACGTTCAACTTGAGGTTCCAAAAGGATACTATGGCTACTTCTTTTATGAAGAAGTGGGTAAACTTATACCTAATATATCTAGGAATAGTGATCAAAAGATTATGGTCTGGTTCCGTCCACAGAATCTAGTTGAATCAACTTCTGATTTGAACGAAAAAGCTAACTGGTTGTATCTAAAAAATGCAGATGCCGTTGTTATCCCCTTTTACTATAACTATAAATCTTTTGTCAATACAGGAACAGACGCAAAAACTCGCGCAGATTATGCTATAGCAAATAATCATGTTGGCTTTACTCGTAGAATACAATATACGCATCATATAGCCAAGACATTCGGTCTTGAGATTATACCTTCTGTGCGCATTGATGTCTCAGGTGATTATTCTGATCAGTCAGTCTTTGATACTCAAATGGAAATTTGCATGCGATTGTCAGACGGTATCGAGGACTATTTTGGTGGAATATATTTATGGGGAAGCAATAGCGCCTATAGCAGAGCAGGAACTCTTCTGTCATACTGGGCAAATCAAGGCGAAGCTATGGGGCTATATGATACTAATAGTCCTGCAAACATGAGCCGTCTTGAAGCTAAAGATATCTATGAAGATTTGTCTGAAATATATGGTAATGCAGCTTCAAGCATTAATGCAAGCATATCCTCTTTATACAACGCTCTTGTACTGGTTGCACAGTTGAGCGATCCGGATGTTAAGATAGAACTCCTCGATGCATTTGAGAACGTTTATAATTCTCAACGACTTGGTGCGACCCGTCCTTTAATTTCATCCACAGCCAAGCTGAATGCTTTCATAGTTAGAAGAACCCAATATAACTCAGTCAATGAATTCTTAAACGCAGTAGGCTTGCAAGTTTCAAGCGACTGGGCAAGCATCAGTGCCGACGCAGGCACCCCTATTGATGCCATCTATGTGAAAGACTAAACGAACCTCTCTTCTCCGTCGATAAATACTCTGAGGACCGTTCCAGCCGTGGAAAGGTAGTATCTGTCGATAACGATTTGTCCATCATGGGTTCGACGGTGACAGTTCGAGCAAAGAACCACAACATTGTATTTGGTATATTTGCCGCCTTTCGCTCCTTCTACAATCCTATGATTGTCGAGAAGGGCATAGTCGTCTTCGCCGCAGATTCGGCATTTACCTGCGGCTAGCTTATTTTGTTTCTTGTTAATGATTTTTCGTTTACGAGGCATGCAAAAAGTATCGACGAAGCAGAAAGGAAGATACAATGAATAGACTACGTGGAGCATATTGCTACCTGAGTGGAGCCATCGATTATGCTCCTGACTTAGGCGTTGGTTGGCGAGAAGAGTTCATCGAAAAGGCAAAGGCGGCAAACCTTGGTCTTCGGGTTATGAATCCATGCGCCAAGCCTACTGGATGTACGCAGGAAATAGAAGATGGCGTTCGACTAGTGGACAAATATCGCAATGAAGAGCGGTGGGAAGACATGCGCAATTTTGTCAAGGGCTTCCGCCGAGAGGATTTGCGATTTACAGACATGGCAGATTTCATTGTTATCAAAGTAGACCGCGATACCCATATGTGCGGCTCATATGATGAACTCTTTGTTGCAGAGCGTCAGCGCAAGCCTTTGTTTTGCATTATAGAGGGTGGTATCAAGGAGCTTCCCACCTGGCTTTTCGGTGTGTTTCGTCTAGAGAACATCTTTTCAAATGTCGATGAATGTATTGATCGCCTTGTGCAACTTGATACTCAGCAAGAAGAACTTGACCGTTGCTGGGTACTTATTCGGCAGTATCTTGAGAGCGACGGATGTAGGGATGCAATCGTATGACAAGTTTGAAGAAGGATTTGAGCCGTCAAAGTCTCGATGAACATAAGGAACTCATCACAGATGCATACGGCTTTGAGCCCACTGCAATTCGTGATATTTCAGATGCAAAGTATAGTTACGATTTAATCGTGCCTGATGAAGATGAAGTGCCTGTCGAATGCAAAACCTGTTACGCTAAGACAGGCAACATCGCCGTAGAGTATCTTGCCGCTGTAGGGTGGAAAGCTCTTGAGCCTCATTTTGGCGAGAGGTTCCGCAAGGATGGAAAGTTTGAGAGATTTGGTCCTGGCCGTAAAGAGCATGATATTCTCCGAAAGATTGTTATAGATGCCTATAAGGGTCGTATCAAAAATAGCAAAATGGGACTTGCTCTCAGTGCGCATCGTTCGGACTTTCCGGCTCGACATAAGTTTTCATACGCTAGAGTGAAGCTGGGGTACTGGCTTTATTGCGAAAGTCGCAATATTTCAAAGTTTATAAGTAAGAGTAAAGCCTTTCACGAAGGTGAAATGTTCATTACTTATACTGAAGAGTTCGACTATAATACCATCGGAGCTTTGCTTCCGTTGAGCGAAATTGAAGAGTACGACCGACAAGCTGCGGACTCTGATAAAGTCATCCTCATCAAAAAGGGGATAGACAAGAGATGACATCATGTATCTAAAGTGGGTTGGCGGCAAAACTAAACTGGCAGACCAGTTACTCTCAAAGTTCCCGAAAGAGGGACAGATTAGCGGTCGGTACCTAGAGCCATTCTTCGGTTCTGGCGCTATGTATTTTGCCTATCGCCAACTGCTCGACTCCCCAGAGAACGACCTCTTTGGAGACAATATATTCCGTGCTGCATCGTATATCTTTGGCGACACAAATAGCCATCTTATCAACTGTCATCGTGTTGTTCAGAGATTTCCTGCTGACTTCAAGGAATGGCTGCAACATTTTGAACTCTGCCACGAAGAAGATCCTGATCGTTTTTACAAAGATGAACGCAAGCTAGTTACCAAAGCTATTGAACTCGACTTTGATTCTCAAGCTGCTGCTCGGTTTATCTATATCAACAAGTCTTGTTTCAATGGTATATGGCGGGTCAACAAGAACGGCGATTTCAACGTTCCCTGGAATCAGGTCACGACTGTTAATCTATCCGAAAACAAGAAACTAAAACAAGCCCATTCTCTCTTGCAGGGTTGCGAAATCAATCTATGTAGCTACGAGGACATCGTTTCTCGTGCGGAAAAGGGAGACTTTGTTTATCTTGACCCTCCCTACGAGCCATTATCAAACTCATCAAGTTTTACCGCATACACAGAAGATGATTGGGACACCGAAGACCTGATTCATTTGCGCTCGCTCTGCGATGAAATGAATAGCAAGGGCGTTCTTTGGATGATGTCGAATAGTACCGCTCAAGGCGTATACGACATCTTTGATGGCTATGCGATTGAAACAGTGCAAGCCCATCGCTTTGTAAAGGCTCTGAAAGACAACGAAAAACGCGAGAAAATAGCCGAAACTGTTGTCACTAACTACCGAGGCACAGAATGAAGCAGTTTCCTACGTTATTTCGCTATTCTGGCAACAAAAGGAAGATAGTTCCTCTTCTTCGACGCCCACCCAAGCACAAAAGGCTTGTCGAAGCTTATTTGGGTTCTGGCTCGTTCATACTGAGACACGGTGGCTCTGCGCTGGGCATGGATATCAATGAGGACATTATTGAGCTATGGCGATGGCTTAAAGAAGAAGCTACTGCGAAGTCTCTACGTGAATTAAGAACTCAGGTTGATAAGCTAGTCGAAGATACAGAAGACCATAAGCCTGATGTTCGAGAGCTAAATCTCCCTCGTGGTCCTGAGACATATGTTCGAGTTAACTGTAGCGGCGTGTACGCGGGGCAGCTTAGTTCTTGGATATTGTACCCACAACACAAACTGCCTGTTGATCAGACTGTCAAGCTTCTGTCGATGCTAGAGGATATAGAGGTTATACATGGAAGCGCTGAAAGTTATCAAGAAGAAGATGGCGATGTGCTTTTCTTGGACCCGCCCTATATCGGAACATCGGGTAACTACAAAGAACAAGCCAAATCGGGTATCGAAGAAGGATACTCGCCGCAACAGACCATTGACCTCATATCAAAGGTTGAATGCCCCGTCATCCTCACCTATGGAGATGGGGCTCCAGACATCTTTCCCGACTATGACTGGGAAGTGGTATTGACACGAAAAGTTCCTCGCATACGAACAGGTGGGACTTTAGAAAGAACCGAATATGTTAGCTACCTTAACTGGACTAACTGAGAAAAGGAAAATAGCATGCCTTGGTATATCGACATGGCGACTCAGACCGTGACAGATACGGAACCTGACCTTACAGGACGAACAAAGGTTAGTATTGCTGTTCCTGAAGATACAAACCTTGACAAGATAAACCTGCATCTTGATGCCGTCCGACGCATACTGACCAATCCATTTACCTCTATCGGTCTGGTGGTTATCGAGATTGACCTTGATGCTACTTGGTATATAGACCTTGCTAGTAAAACCGTAAGTTCGGCTCAACCTGATATCACCGGCAGAACAGAAGTACCTTTTCCTGTTCAGAACGGGACGCTCTTGTCTTCAGCTATTACACAGTTGGAAGCTCTAACTCAGGTTGTCAATAGTCCAATGCCGACAGCGGCGAATCTCGTTATCAAAGTTATCGTAGGGAGCGGATAATGATTAGACGAGTATGTCTTTATGGCGGACCTGGAACAGGTAAAAGCACGACAGCTTCAAGTCTTTTCGCGGAGTTCAAACGAATTTGTGTTGATGGTGTAGTAGATAGGCAGCTTGAACTTGTTCAAGAGTTTGTCAAAAGCTGGGCTTGGGAAGGCAAGAGTCCTAAAGGTTTCGACCAGGTATTTATTTTCGCGAATCAGCAACAACGAGAAGAGATACCTTTGCGTAATGGCGTACATCATCTGTTCACAGACTCGCCTCTATTTCTTGGCGCAGCCTACGCCCGCAAGTACCATAGTAAAACCTTTGGTCCTCTTATCTCGCTTGCCGAACTGCATGAACAAGAGTATCCAGGTTTACATATCTTCCTTGAACGTGGGGATAGACCCTATGTAGGTAAAGGTCGCTATGAAGATGCAGAAAAGGCAAAAAGAATGGACGACTACATCCGCAGCCTACTAGACCTGTATGTTGGCAGCGACAACTATCTATCTATTCCCTACAACGATTTTGATGGTCTTACTCAGACGATTGCAGAGCGACTTGACCTAACCGAAGCCCTTGTTAGCTACAAAACAAATATGACGGAGAAGATAGCATGAACCACTCCTTTGAAGATACATGCAAAAAAGCCGCAGAAGAATGCAACTGTGGTGTTGATGAACTCAAAGACCGTCTCGGAATCAATGGTAAATATCGTGATAACGATTATGAGCGATGGTCATGGGACCAGGTTTTTATGTCTATTGCCTACACGATCGCTCGTCGCTCATCTGATGCCAATACTCAGCATGGTTGTGTGATTGTTGATGACAAGAACCATATAGTTGCCACTGGTTTTAATGGTTTTCCACCAGGCGCATTCGATGAAAAACTGCCAAACATCAGGGATGGAGGTCACAAGTATCGCTTCATTGTTCATGCAGAGTTGAATGCTGTATTACAGTCAACACAAAGCGACCTCTCGACCTGTCGAGCCTACGTGACAGGCCCATCCTGTAATGAATGTCTCAAAGTTTTGATATCAAAGGGCATCAAAGAGGTTATTGTAGGCGATATAGGTCATGTTACTGATGAAACGTATGACAACCTGCATTCGTTTTTAACCAAGATGCATGGAGTGCAGGTGAAGCATTTCCAAGGTATGATAGCGGATACCGAAAGCCTTCGGCGTATAGGTCAAGTTGATGGCAAATCCGACACAACCGATTAACGATGTTATTTCACGGTTCAGGCGTCTCAATCCAGGCAATGAGCCTACGGTTGTTGCTGTTTCAGGTGGAGCAGATTCGGTTGCTCTGGCTTTCTGCCTGAAGCTTGCATCCAAGAACATCAAGCTTACCAATATTTCGCATGAAGGTTTTCGAAGCGAAGAAGAGCTAGATGCAGACAAATGCCTTGTTGAAAGGCTTGCTGCAAAACTGGATGTTCCTTTTACCTGGCGTCGTGCCTCGATTGCTAAGAAGGGCAATAACGAAGCGGAAGCCCGGCGCTCTCGATACGAAGAACTCATCGTTTCTTGTTATCATGAAGATGCTCCTGGTATCAAGTATACCAAGATTGCCACAGCCCATCATGCTGATGATCAGCTTGAAACCCTTCTCATGCGGATTGTTCGGGGAACAGGCACCGCTGGGCTGCGAGGCGTTGTTGAATCGCGCCCGCTAGACAATGCAGATATTGAAGTTATCAGGCCGATGCTCGGTATCTCAAAAGAACATTGCTACGAAATCTGTAAAGAGAATAATCTTGAGTGGCGAGAAGATGAAACAAACGAAGACAAGGATTATACCCGCAATCTTGTACGAGCAGATGTAGTTCCTGTTCTCAAGCAAATCAATGCCCGTGCCGCTGAGCATGCTTCAGACCTTGCTTGCATCATGCATAGCACTCATCAGTTGGTTGAGCAAGCTGTTTGCATGATCGACTGTTATGGTTATACAAGCTCAAGTTCAAAGACGACATCAGCAGATGCCTTGCGGTTATATCCTGATGTTGTCGTGTTTGAATGGCTACGGTCAGCCGCTCGTGTAACAGGTAATAGTGGCCTTGATAAGATCAACAAGAGAATGCTTGATGATGTCGTTAGAGCAATCAGGGGAAGAAGCAGCAAGACATTCGAGTGGCCGTCTCGTGTTGTCTCTGTCACCCCTCAGTCAGTCACAGTAGGTAAGTCATGAGCGAATCAAAATGCCCTTTCCATAATGTAGAGAAACCTGATAATGTTCAGGTACAGACTTTCGAAAGCGAAAAAGATTGTCAACTCAAAGTCTTTAGGTTACATCCTGGTGGCGTTCGACTCAAGAAGGCAGACCACAAGCTAAACGGCGATATGTTCAAAACTCAGCAAACGTCTGATGCCGTCAAGTGGTGTGGTCCGATGCTGCATGCGAATAAACTCGGGTATTGGATGACCGCTCCTTTAGACATAGATATTCTTTACAAAGGTAATGGAGAATGGGAACAGCGCATACACCGCAACTATAACCCGACAGAGAAACTTATTATTCGCCACAACCTTCGTCCTGAAGATAAATACCGTGATGATACTCGTACCCGTATTGCTTTTGGAGATGCCGAGCCTTGTACGGTTCAAATGTGGACCGGCTGTATTTTCCGCACGCCTCCGGGTTGGTGCATGCATATCCGTAATCCAATCAACTTTCCTGAGGCTTATCAACGACCGTATCACATCCAAGAGGGTATTATTGAAACCGATTGGATGAACTATGATATTTGGGTCAATGTCAAGTTTCATCGTCCTGGCGAATGGGTTAGTTTCCGCAGGAATATGTGGCCTCCTCTTGCTCAGTTTGTGCCAGTACGTCGCTCTTCCTATGACGGAGAATGGGACAGGCCATCGGACAAAATACTGACGCCAGAAGATCCCGAGTGCGTTGAGGTTTGGGACGGTTGGCAAGACTACAATTTCCGCAAGTGGAGAGAAAAGGGCGAGAAAGAGCCCTTGACCTACCACAAGACCCGTAAGCCCTCAGTGACCAAGATGAGGGATGAAGGATTGATACCGTAGTAGGAGTCATCGCATGAGTCATGCATCATCGTCTTCGATTGATGTCTATTTTTCCGAAACAGATACTTGTAAAGTGTATCATTTGGTTTTTCATATTTCGTTTGATGGTAAAACTTGGCGAGAATGTCAGTTTTCCGTTGTTGCAAAAACCGCAGAGCGCGCTATCGAAGTAGCCAAAAAGAAGCTATCAGAATTTCACTTTTATGGGGCATATCAGAGCGATGAAAATACAGAACGTGAAGAAGGTAGATTTAGAATCGTAAAATCTAGACTTCAAGGTTTGTCGATTCTGAATGACGGATTGCTTCTCGCCGAAAATAATGGAGATTGATACCATGAGCGATGTCATCAGAGCCCCGTGGACAGAAGAGCAGGTCAAAGAGCTTAAGAGGTATCAGGCAGCCGGTGTTGTCCATCCGTATACCTGCGGTGGCGATAGCTGCCGAGATATCCTCGTTCCCACCACAGATGGTTGGACCTGCCCTAGCTGCGACTATACTCAGGATTGGGCGCACGCCATGTCTGCTGATAGTCAGTTCAACGACAATACGGAAAAAATCGAAGAGCTTATGAGTGAAGCCTTGAAGCAGTCTACAATGGACGACAATGACAGCAAAGACTGAAATAACACGAATGGCGGTTATTCCGCCTGACCAGACGGGCGGAGTTCCCATCAAGGTGTGGGCTACCGAAGTAGACGAGGCTACAGGTAAGAGCTATCCGTCTGTCGATATCACGACCATCAATCAGGCAGCTATGGCTGCACGCTTGCCGTTCGCGTTTCGTCATGTAGCGCTGATGCCTGATGCGCATGCAGGCTATGGACTACCCGTGGGTGGTGTATTTGCTGCGGTCAACACGATTCTCCCTTACTTCGTCGGTAACGATATCGGTTGCGGTATGTGCGTTCTCAACACGGGAGTGCCTGTCGAAGAAATCGATGTTGAAACCTTGATGAGGGACTGGAAAACCGCAATCCCTGTTGGCAATGCATCACGTAGTCGCAATGATATTTGGCTCAACAATGAGTCATTTCAGTTTGACCTGAAGCAATTCGAAGAAGACCACGCAGCATTTGAATCGAAGCACGGCATCAAGCTTCCTGACAAGAGTCGTGCCCGTACTCAGGTGGGTACGCTTGGTGGAGGCAATCATTTTGTTGAGTTGCAGCGAGATGCTGAGGGTATCGCTCATATCATGATCCATAGCGGTTCTCGTGGCTTTGGTGCGGGTGTGTGCGACATCTTCCATAGCCTCGCTCAGAAACTCTGCGACCAGTGGCATGTCAAGCTTGAGAGCAAGGCTTGTGCGTTTTTGCCAACCGACACGAATGAGGGTCGCGCATACATCGACGCGATGAGGATTGCGCTTGACTACGCATATAAGAACCGTTCAGCAATGATGCGATGCGCTCGTGACTCTCTTGAGCGCCAGGTCGGCCATGTTGCGCCGATGAAGCGAATCGTCAACATCCACCACAACTACGCCGACATCGAGAATCACTTCGGTAAGAACGTTTGGGTTCACCGCAAAGGCTCAACTCTCGCACGCAAGGGTGTGACTGGTATCATCCCGGGTTCGATGTGCGCAAAAAGCTACATTGTTGGCGGCAAGGGCTCGAAAGAAGCTTTCATGTCATGCAGCCACGGCGCAGGTCGAAACTTCAGCCGTTCAGAAGCGAAGCGCATGATTGCTGAAGGCGAAGCTCCGCCTCAAAAGGATCAGTTGAAGAATGCGGGTGTTTCTGTTCACGGAGCAGAGACCGTTCACGACGAACTTGGGCATGCCTACAAAGATATCAGCACGGTTATGCGAAACCAGGCTGACCTTGTAGACATTGAAACAGAACTGAGCCCTATTGCAGTTTTGAAAGGTTAGTGCCTTGCGTCGTCATCGCACTCTTTCCTACTACCGTCGCCCTAGAATTCGCGGACGAGCTAAGCTAGAGGTTCGCATCAGCAGAGAAGGCAGGCACTATACTGCTGTAGGCTATGTTCGATATAGAAACAGAAGAGAAAGAATCGGCTTTATTATTGCTAGCAAAGAATCAGGTTGCAAATATTTGACCGTCGATGAAGCCCGACTCTATTTCAAATGGGTAGGCAGAGGGTATGGTCATATACTTTACTGGGCTCTTGCAAAGCAAGCGATTCGCATGGGGCTGAAAGGGCTTCGTTCAGACTCTTATGGCCGTAATGAGTGTTCAGATGGAGCATGGAGCAAAATCCAGACTCACACGAGAGGTCAATATTCGTACCTGAAACTAGAATCACAGAGAGCAGCATAGTGGTCCCAATATTCAAGCTCGATACTGAAGAACTTTGGAAAGAGTTTCTTATCACGCGCAGCGATCGCTTGCGTGATGAGCTTGTCAAAAGGCAAATGCCTTTTGCATCTGGTATCGCTTTTCGAGTTGCTTCTACTGTTGATACTTCTATTTGCCCGCCTGAAGATATACAAGCGGCTGCGCTCGCTGCGATGATTACATGCATAGATAAGTTTGATGAGAAGGTTGGATATTCAGAAGAAATCGACCGTCGCTTTACAGGGTATGCTCGTCAGCGAATTCATTGCGCTTGTATCGATGAGTTTCGAATGCATTGTTGGATTAACCCAAGATCCAATATGGCAAAGAAGCATGGTATACAGCCTGTGGAGCTAAAAGAAAGGCGATGCGATACCCGACCGCTTGAAGATGCCATTGATTGTGCGGACATTTCGTGCATTATCAGCAGCAATCAATGTCAGTTGTCTGAAGACGAACGCTTTGTTCTCAAATCGATCTATTTCCATGACATGACTCAAAATGAGATTGCTGAGATTCTTGGCCTCAATAGTACTGCTATCGGTAAACGAAAGCACGATGGCTTGAACAAAATCAGGCATTATATCGCAAAGCAAAAGCAAGATAGGTTGGTTGCCACATGATCCATATCGACCCGAAAGTTAAAGTTGTGTTTGATGGTCAAATCGCCAATCCGCGTTACCTTCGTGTTAGGCGTTGTGACATCGACGTGGCAAAACCATCGGGTACCGGATGGATTGGCACAACTTCAAGAGAGTATCTGATTAGCCGCAGCGCTGTCTCTGGCATCATTCATGTTCCTAGTCAAGAAAAGGTCATGATGATGAGGCAGTTCCGTGTGCCTGTTTATATTGATACTCAATCTGAACACCTTGCTTGGATGTATGAAACGGTCGCGGGACTTATTGGTCGCGATGAAGACCCTCTTGATACGTTCATCCGAGAGGTTCAAGAAGAATCGGGCGTGGTCATCACGCCAGAACAGACTACCTTCCATATGTCTTATTTTGCGTCACCTGGCTTTGTCAACGAGAAACAGTTTATCTACACAGCGGCGCTTGATGATGTCCAGCCACTTGATGAGGATGCTGGACTCGATGAAGAAGGCGAAGCTATCATTCCTGCTTGGTTGACTTACGACGAAATCCGCGCCCTCGTGGCAGGCGTCAAAGATGATGCCGGAAATCTTCACAAGATTGCGGACGGCAAAACTCTTATGGGGCTCATGAAAATCGGACTTGCGTAAAAAGTTAGAGTGAATTGCCAGGCGGCGATGGTAACTTCTGTCGATACTGCTATTGAAAAGCAGCGTCTCACAGGAGTTCCCAATGTCAAACGAAGAAAATACAGGCACCAACAAGGCTGCCGAGTGGAACCAAAGACTAGATGAAGTTCGTGAGTTTGCGAACAAAAACAGTCGTTGGCCTTCTACAACGGCCAAAGATGCGGATGAAAAGACTCTAGCTCAGTGGTGGAGTCGCTACAAATATTACTACAAAAAGTACCGCGAAACAGGTCAGGCTGCCGGCATGACTCGCGCTCGTGCCGATGCTATTGAGAAGCTTATTGACTCTCACAAGAGCTTTGAGCGCGATGGCGTTTGGGACTCACGATACAAGAAGGTTGCTCAGCGGATTAGTGACGCGGGTAAGCTGTGGTCTTACAAGACAACTAACCCTGACGAAGAGAAGGTTCTTCGTTGGTGGAACCAGCAAAAGACTTTCTATCGCAAGTTCCGCAAGGGCGACCGCGTAGGCGGCATGACCGCAGAGCGTGCCGATTTAGTTGAGAATTTGCTCAAACGGCTCAATCAGCCGATCATGGCCGATACGTCCTCGAACACCCCGCAGTCGGTGAACATGCAGGTTGATACATCTGCTGCTCCCGATGCATCGGCTGCTCAGACGAATACCAGTGGAGACGCCTCATGAACGTAGACGAATCTCAGTTTGAAGCAGAAGTTTCGCAGAATGATACGCACCGCAGGCAAGTCGCTTTGACTTCGATGCGTGGCAAGATTGCCGCCAACCGCCTGATGATGGAGACTGCCGACCGTATGGCCGACCGTGCGATGCAGGCAGCGGAAGCAGGGGACTATATCTCCGCATACCGTCACTCGGAGGCTGTTTATGCAGCGGTTGAAGAGGTTATGACCTCACTCAAACTTGTACAAGTTCTTTGTGTCAAGTCGAGTAACCGTAACAGCATACCCGAACTTCCCAAGTTCAAGCAGGCTGTTGAAAGCGGTGGAAATCCGACCAGCTAAGTTTTCTGGATTGTGACTTAGCTAACAGGATTTTACGGGCTGCTTTGTCGAAAGATAAGTAGCCCGTTTTTCTTTCGAGGAGCATTTCATGACAGATATACCAGATCAGCCAACAGGCGATTTTGAGTTCAACAGTTTGAACGATTTGACAGACGTAACTATGATTAGCTCTTCAGGTGAACAATCCTACATATATAGTGGAACAACTCTGACTTGGGATTCCACGGAATCTTCTATATCTTGGTCTACAGATAATAAGGATTTGCAAGAGGCCATGAATATGCTCCAACGACAGAAAGAATGTCGCATTCCTACGTTCAAAGACCTTGATGACACAGAGCAAAGTCGTCTTGAGCAAATCATGCAGTCTGATACCGTATATGTTCGTGAAATCAGACCTGATATGGAAGACGCCGGTTCGCTGAATGACTATACCGTTAAAGTTGAACTTTCGAATACGAAGGACTTTTTGATTTCCGTCGCTATTATTGAAGGTACCTATCAGACCCAGGGTAACTTGGTAAACATAGGCGAAGCTGTGAGGACATTGTGCCTCATGATGACCTTCCAAGGTCATGATGTAATACTAGACGGAAAGGCATTTAGACCATATGACTATCGAAAGGGAACCGGACGACGTAGCGATAGAGATACCGATTGAGAGCTTTCAGCAAATGGGTTTCTCTCGCAAATCAATGAATCAGTACGACTACAGCAATGGCGGCAGCCTAGAGCGATTAGCTAAACAAATCGAAGACGAACACAAAGAGTTTGAGAACAAACAAAGAGAAGCCTTGCAGAAAGAGGAGAGAGCTAGAAAACAGGTGCGCTTTCATAACTCTATGGCAGCTTTAGAGCGTATCATGGAATCTCCCATACTGTATATACGTAAAGAAGTAGGCAATCGTTTTCAGAATAACTCTGCGGGTTCGTTTCGTATTGTTGTCGCAGACAATGAAGAAATCAAAGACAGTTCTTGCCTATACGACTCACGAGATTTTGCAGCAAACGTAAACGAGTCAGGTGTGGATGACCTGATCAAAACTTTTGCGAAATCCTTTACGTATCAGGGCTACGACGTATATGTTGATGGCGAGTTGTTCAGGCCGTCTTCGATTTAGCAGGTGAAACAAGGTCAGATTTATACTATCGATATGGCACGATTTGCAAGCGAAGCGGCTCGGTCGAGAGCGGAAAAGCGCAAAGAGTTCGAACAAGAACTCGCTGCTCGCCGCGAGGCTGTTATCAAACAAAATCCTGTCAAGGTATGGGATGAAAACGACCAGCTTATTCCCGAAGCCGTATCTCATTTTGTTGGCGTTGAGATGATGAGGGAAAAGCTTGAGCAAGGCGGACCCTTCTATATGAGGGCCTGCTATTTCCGTAAATCGGATTGCTATGCTGTACTGTTCAACAACAAACCATTGAATGACGCAAACGATAACCTGCGCATTTGGACCTCAACAGCTATCTACCTGAACTCCCCTACGCTTGTTGAGGGGATTATGGTGGCTATCGCCAATGTTCTGACTCTTCTTGGATATGAGGTACAAATCAGCGGAGCAGCCTTGATCGAGAACGGCGAATATGACCCGTTCACGCTCAGATCGCCGCCTGATGCTGAGCTAGAGGGAGAAGATGGACCAGAATAAAGAAGAATATCTGTCGAACTATTGGCTGAATCACTTCCATCAGCTAGAAGGTATTTTCCGTGCAGGAGAAGCCTACATCGATTTGGTGCAAAGGTCTTCAAATAAGACGTTTGAAATCGTCGTGAGCGAGTTCCCATTCAGCAAGAAGACGCCAGAAGCGTGGAACGACTGGAAAGAGAACAGCGTCATCTTATTCAAAGTTGCCTTTACTGACCAGGAAGCGGCGAGTCCTTACCGCGTTTGGGAGTTCAATGCATTCGCATCGATACTTACCGCTGCTGGTGTTGAGGTTATGACTGGTACTAATATCAGGCATCTTAACCCAGCGTATGGAGGCAAAAAAGACTCCAAATCGCTTATACAATGGGCCGCGCAAAACGCGAAAGAAGTAGAAAAGAACGGCGACACGACTGACATCGAGTACCGTCCTTACTACGAAGATTTGCGAAGAAGAGCAGACGCCATACAGATAGGGTATGGGGAAGAAATCAAAACTGACACGATCAATACGCCTGGTAACTATCCTCGCACGAGGAATGTTTCAAATGGCAAAGGCCCATCGCTGGTAGAGGACAGCTAAATGCTCAGCTTCATTCTTCTTGTCTTGTTCGGTGTTCCTGCTGTTCTTGCATGGAAAAACTACATCAAGAGAGAAACGCCAAGCCATTTGTTTATTGCGATACTGCTCTCGGCGCTCGCTGTTTTTCTGGGCTTTGCGGCGCTGACCAAACTGCTCGCAGGCACCATGATGCTCGTGGTCATCGTTTTTGGACTCGTGTTCGTGGGAACCCTTGCGGCTTATCTCATTCATAAGGCTTACGGGTGAAAGTCGTTTCGGCTAAGATATAGTCCAAACCTCATCACTTTCCCCAAAGGAGACGCACAATGTCAGAGATGCTTTCACCCCTCATGATGGCTATTGCAGTCATCTCCATCCTCGCCGGTCTCGGCGGCGGTGGCTGGATGCTGCTTACCGGCAAACGCAAGGTCGGACCTGTCCTTGCCGTCATCGGTATCGGTGGCTTTTTCCTGTTCGGATGGCTTTCTTCGTTCCGTCACATTCCCACTGGTCGCATCGGCGTGGTCGAGAAGAAGATGCTCGGCGCGTCTCTCAAGAGCGGCGATATTATCGCTGTCAACGGCGAGATGGGCTATCAGGCAGACATTCTTCGCGATGGCCTTCAGTCTGGTTACTGGCCCTTTATCTTCAACGTCGAATACTACGACCTGCTCGAAGTCGAGAAGGGCAAGGTTGGCGTTGTGACCGTTCGTGACGGCAACGCGCTTCCCGCTGGCGAAACTTATGCGCCTGAGTGGGATGACGTTCACAAGATGCTCGACGCCACAACCTTTCTGAACTCTCCCAATGGCTTTAGCGGCCCGCAGGCGACTGTGCTTCCTCCGCAGGTTTATGCCTTCAACCCCAAGCTCTACACTGTCGAGCTTCGTGACGCAACCATCATCAATCCTGGTTCTGTTGGCGTTATCAAGTCGAACGTCGGAACCATTCCCGATGATGTCGGCGATGACGGTATTGTCCCCAAGGGTTCGCGTGGTATCTGGAGTACCGCGTATGGACCGCAGACCCTCTACATCAATCCTGATGCCTACTACGTCATTGAGGTTCCCACGACCATCAATATCGTGGACTATACGGCTTCGGAAGAGAACAACGACGAGTTCACGCAAGCGTCGCTTGAGAACTCGATCGATGTCAAGACGAGCGACGGGTTCAAGTTCCCGATTGACGTGCGCATCGAGTACCGCATCACGCCTGACCATGCTCCTACGGCGGTCGCCTACTTCTATGATGACCGCACGAAGAACATCCACAAGAAACTGCGCCAGAAGATGAACTCGACGGTTCGTTCGGTGTTCCGTAATAACGCCGAAAGCGCCGGCGCTCTCGAATACGTCAACAACCGTTCGCAGCAGGAGAAAAGCTGCTTTGCCCTCATCGACGAGGAAATGAAGCAGTACGGCGTGACCATCACGAAGGTTGCCATCGGCGATATCGACCCGCGTGGCGAGTCCGCTGAACTTGCGGCGCTTCTGAAGACACAGACCGACAAGCAGATCGCTGTTCAGCAGGAGCAGACCTTCGCTCAGCAGCAGGCGGCGGCTCGCGAAGAGCAGAAGCTCAATGACGAGAACCAGCGTGCCCTTGAAATCAAGCGACTCGCTACGGCTGACTTTGATGACCAGATCGCTGAGCGCGAAGCTGCCCGTCAGCTTAAGCTCGCCAACGCCGAGGCCGAGGCTATTCGTCTTCGTACCCGCGCGGAAGCTGACGGTATCCTTGCTGTTCAGCAGGCAGAGGCAGAAGGCTACAGCGCTAAGGCAATGGCAGTCGGTGGCTCGAACCTCGCAATGATTGAGTTGTTCGAACGCATTGCTTCGGGTAACATCGATATCACCCCCGATATCGTCATCGGCGACAACAGTGGCGAGGGCGGCAATGGTACGATGAACGCCATGCTTGCCCTCTATGTTCGCCAGATGGTTGACAGCATGAAGGCTGAGCCGGTCAGCGTGACCGTTCCCGCGTCCAGCGAGTAAACTGTTCCGAGCCTCGCCGTAGGCTCATAACTCAAGCCTTGAGCCATCTACCCGAAAGGGTAGAATGGCTTCTTCCAAGCTCGCCTCTTCGTGGGAGTCTGCTCATGTCTCAAGCCCCTTCCATGGGTCGTTTCGTTGGCGGAATCAGCTTCGTCCCTGTGGTTGAACCAGAGCCTACGAATACTGAGATTCATGAGAATGCAGCCACAAGGCAGAAACGACCTGTTGCCTCTGCCCAAGTCAAAGCTACTGCTTCGCATCCTGCTATCAAGAAATCTACTCTACCTCAACTTGTTCTAAAGCCTAAGATCATTGCTGATATTTATGTTGACCTATCTGACCACAGGATGAAATCTTTTTGTCAATCAATGAGAATCAATACCGACCAGCCATGCAGCATGGGTATTGTTGCAGCTTGGACATCCAACGGGCACATTCTTTTCCGCGCTGTTGCAGAAAGCTTCCAGGCAATTTTCAAATGTGGCGATAGCCCTTTGATGACCAGGATGTTGATCTATGGCTCCAATGCTTTCGGTTGTGACGACTTGATTTTCCCTGTTGCAGAATCTTATCTGACAGAAGATGAGATTATTGAACTGTTTAGCGATAGAACATTTCGGGTTTCTGTATAGGGCCAAATGACATGACAAGAGAAAAACCAGCCATCTTTGGCCTTGCGGGACTGTGCCTGTTGCTCATGGTGTGTGTCCTTGTTGGAGGAGTGTGGATGAGTCGTTCGCTGTGGAACGGCACACCCCCTCAGAACGCCTCGCATGCCCGTATCGATGCCTCGGTCAGCGACGCCATCGATCGCGTCGCGAAAGAAACGCCAAAGGGCGAGAAGATTGACCGTGAGCGTGTTGCCGAGCTTGCGCGCCAGTCTATCGAGGCTGAAGGGCATACGCTTGTCAAGGATACCGAAGACCTGATCGCCAACGTGGAAGAGCAGGTCGATAAGAAAGAGAGAAAGAGTATCTTCTCTCGTATCGGTGGATTCTTTGGTGGCAAAGATGAACCCGAAAAACCTCAAGACGATGCGTCAGCCGAAATGGTTGAAGAAAACGCATCGGAAAGCGAAGCGGAAGATGAAAGTAACTAGCTCTGGGGGTATGCCGATTATTCTGATGCCGTTCGCTTACCTGCTCGTTGTGATTGCAGCACTTGTTTGTGCCGCAGCCTTTGCAGCCGCAATCTACCTGCGTGCTACCGTGATGCTTTTTGCCTGTCTCTGGGAGTATTTTGCTCTCAAACTGAACCGAAAGAGATTGACATGAGATACTTGCTTCTCGTTGCTGTCTGCTGCATAGGCTGGTGGCTCGCTGATATCTTCTTGCCGCTTCCGCTCGGTGGTCTTGCTTTGACTCTCGGCTCGGCCTCTGGTCTGTTGTGGGGCTTCATCAAGTTGCTCGGTCGAGGCAACAAAAAAGAGCCGTCATGGATTGATGAGCTTGAGCGTAAAGCTGGAGTGCCTGAAGAGTCGATAAAGGGTTAGCCATGTCACGATCGACTTTTAGATTGTTTGCGGCCTTGATTCTGGTAATCATTTTCTCGGGCGTTGCTCTACTCGTTGCGGCCTCTATTTTTAAGCCCAGCGACAGCATGCCTCGATTCGTGCATAAGCATTACGCTCATGTCAACGGATACTTCTGGTCAGAATGCCCTGTGACTGGTCAGATGTTTGGAGGCCATGAGGCTTATCAAGGAAGAGGCATTCTCAAGCCAGATAGCGTCAACAAGTTCAAGCAGCCTGGCGAAGATGGCAAGAGAGCTTTGGTTCTGTTGCAGATTGCCCAATACGACATGGTGTCGGAAGAAGCTGGCGATATCCTCGAAGAACTGCGGGCGGAAGGTGTTGCTGAAGCAGATTTACTTGAAGCTGCTCGTGATCGCTGGTCAGAACAAAAGTAATCGGCATATATCGCCCTCCTCTAAGGGGCCGTGTTCTTTCGAGGGCGCGGCCCTTTTCAAGTGAATAGCTTTACTGCCTTATAATGACATTATGCAGACGACAAAATCGAAAAAACAGGTTGCTTTGCCTTTGACTAAAGACTGGCAAGCAATGGACTATCTTCGGGCATCTCTCTGCTTGCCCTTCATTGCTCTTGGGATTTCTTCTCTGCATCCTCTTTTGCCGCCGATGATTATTAGTTTCGCTGTCCTTGGCTTGATTGCAGTTATTACGAATGTTTCGGCAGGCATCGAGTATGATTGTGGCTCAATCAGATCAGACAGTCTTGGTATTGCGAAGAAGATTCCTCTTGTAGGCCTCCCTTTGCTTGGGATAGCTGTGATTGGTTTTCTAATTGGCAGCATGTTTTGGATGGGACTAGGGCTTTCGCTTTTGATTCTTTTTGGTTTTCCCGCTGTTGGCGTGTTTGCTAGTTTCGGGTATCTCGCGTGGTCTTCGACTGCTCCGCCTTCTCATAATCATGCTTTTACGATGTTTAGTTGCTTTCATTACTCAGCGATGATTGGCTTCTTTATTGCCGCGCTCGGTGGCGTTGTGCGGCTTGTTCCAGTTGCGATCCAGGTCCAATGAGCGCCTATAAACCAAGTTACAATACTGACCCTTCTGATGCCTGTTTTGTCGGGCTCGTTGTTCTAATTTTCGCAACTATTATCATCATGCCTTTTCATCCTCATCCTGTTACCAACAAGCTTGCTAGCTTTTTTGGCTTTGGCGCAGTTGCTTTGACTACAAGCCTTTTTCATGCTTATCTAAAAGATGAGGGCGGTGGTCATACTCGGTTTGAGATGACCTATTTTATATCGATTATTCCCATTGTGTGCGTAGGGTTGATTGGGTCTTTGTTGATTTCATTTCACCAGGCGAGTTTGGCTATTGATTCGCTTCTTCTGCTTGGAGCGTTGATTCCTACTTTCTATTTCCAATGGCTTCCGATTCGTTGGGGTTGGGAGTTTGTGAACTCGATGAAGTCCTTTTTGTTTGGAGATGTATCAAAGAGTAAGCTGGTTGCTGGCGATGAAGACTCCAAAGTTTGTAACTTTGTTGATGTTCTGATGACTGGTAGCATGATGACTCTTTATCAGTTGTTTACTCTCGTTTATGGTTATCATTGGATGAAGTTCTCTACTGTCTTCTTTCTGTCGTGATTGCTGCCTATGCCGCGTATGCCCCCAATAGGTCGATTGGTTCATTGGTGCGTGCCGTCGCGAGTAATCGCGTATGGCGCGAACAAGCGGTTGAAGACAAGCGGTTCGCGACCATACTCAACTAATGATCCACGAGCAATTTTTTCACAGCAGCTTGCCAATGTACCAGCGCGTCCGAGACGACGCGAGTACGAGCCGCGAACAATGCGGCAGATGAAGGCGATGGTCGAGCGCGATCTCGCTGCGCTCCGTCGCGTCTCCCTCGCCGCTAGGGTTTGTTTCGCGCGCGCGAAAAATCCCAGCGGCTCGACTCCTGCTTATCAGCCTTGCGTTGTTGCTCCGAATGGCAGCCTCGTGGCGACTGCGGACTATGGCCGTATCATTGCGTCTGCGACTCATCTCCGTGGCGACCTCGACGCTCTCGTGCGTGGCTGGAAAATGATGGAGCGTCGCGAGTTCGAGAGCGAGGTTCTTTTCTGGTATGCGAGTATCGCTGGCACCCTCTTCGTCGGTTGGGGCTGGTATACGATGTTCAGAAGCGGTTTCTTGCTGCCCACCATCGGTTATTTCGTGTTCATGGCGTTGATGTTCGCGACGCACTTCCGAACACGGATGGCTCAGCGTAGCGAGCGGTTGGAGCTTATCGAGCAGCGGTGGCACGAGAAAGATATACCAGGAATGATTGCTGCTCTGCGGTCTGGCGACATACGGTGGACACGCGATGCAAAAATCGACTACTGCACGACGAGCCCTATAGCATAAGGAGCAAGAATAAAATGGCAGTAAAAATCATTCAGCACGGAAAACGACCTGAGAACGCCAAACTCTGTCCCGAATGCCGTTCGACCGACACGCAAGCTATTAAAAACAACCAGCATGAATGCAAGGCGTGTTCGTGCCAATGGCAAGAGATCGAGTCGAACAACCCGAACATCTGCGAATCGTGCGGCAAGACCGTGAACCGCAGGTGTGACGATTGTGGTTGGGTTTATGGTCGCAGGGGTTGGCGACAGCTTGGCGTGTATGACGGGTAGAACATTCCGTAGCAAATGATATCAAAGGAAACAGTCGTGTTTGGTCGAAAAACGATGTATGGCGAGTGTGACCTCATGCATCGTAGAGCCGAACGGAACGACTGTCACGATAACGTGGGACGAGGCCGTGACGATGGCGAACACGGCTGGTCTCGTTCTTCTGCCTGACGGCGAAGGCAGCAACCCGACGTGCGCGTATAGTTCTGGCAGCGGCACGGCGACGACCGTTCACACGGTTGTCCGCAGCAACGAACCCGACATCGTGTATGACGACGAAACGTTTACGCTCGCGTATGCGGCTGCGTTCGGCGACATCGCAGAGTTGGATTCGGGCACGCCTGTCGGCAACTTTCTGGACGTGCCTGTCACGAACAACTCGACGCAACCGCGTGACACGACTCCTCCTACCGTGACCGACGTAACTGTGCAATCATCGGGTCGAAGAATACTCATCACGTTCTCTGAGAAGATAGGCGCGGGTGCTGACCTTGACGGCGGCTGGTCTTTCTCGGGCTTGCAGCTTCTCAACGACAGCCGCAACGGTCGCTTGACGATCGAGGCTGCTTCGTGGGCGGACGGCGAGGCGCGGACTCAGTTGCTCGTTCGTTTGAACATGACGGTGTATGCGAGCGAGTCTCCTTCGAACCTGTTTCTGAGCTATTCGGGTGGCGACTTCGCGGACGAATCTGGCAATGCTCTTGCCAGCTTCTCCGCTCGTCCCTTCGACGCCAACAACTCGGAAGTGGTTGTAAGACAAAACCAGACTTCTTCGAGCGCGAAAAAGTTTTATCTATGGATGGGTCAGGACGCTTACGAGCCGAAGGAGTTTTACGAGTTGCGTCGTGACAATCCGAACACGAGCATTTATCGGCCTGCTGTGTGGACGGAGAATCAGTGGTTTCCGAGCGACACGACCGACCCTCAGGCTGTTCCTTACATCACGGCTGAGGAGGTTGAGGTGCCTGCAAACTTCTTGCTGGATTTTCTTTCGGACGAGAGCCACTGGGAGAAGGGTTCGACGCCTCATATTAACTTGGGTTTGTTGCGTGCGATCGTGCGGGGCGATACGGCTCAGGAGAATGACTTCAAGGTTGCGAAGCCTTTGTATCTGTATGACGGTATCTGGTGGGACCCCGAGCCTGGCTCTGGTTGGTTGAGCTACGCGGACGAAAGATTCAGTCAGGCCGAGAAGGACGCATTTTTCGCGGCGATGGTGGAGATAGATAGCGTCGTGAAGTCGGAGTTGGGCAGTTCGATTCCGAGTCTCTGGTATAGTTACAACCCGAACCTGACGGGAAGGGTGACGAGCGGTATCGCGTATGGCGGCGCGAGTTCCATCGTGGGTCATGCGCGGAAAAATATAGCTCCGGATGTCGTGGACGATACGCCTATCTTCGGCGAGAGAAACTTTTATGCGTCGGGCGATACGTGGCAGGAGATTTTCGACGCTGACGATTTTTCGAACGACAGGGCGTATGACCAGTTTGGTCGTTTCACGGACGGTCATCTGTTGGTTTCGTATCCGTCTGCGCACATGATGGAGCCGGACGACCCCGACTTGATATCAACGAGCGCCGAGAATAACTCTGGTGGTTTGCAGTTCTGGAAAGACTGGGTACAGTCTATGATAGACCACGTTCCGCCGGGGCGTGAGATCGTTGTTTTGCTGCGCAGTGTTTTTAACGTTTACAACGTCTTGCAGGACACGGGCGACTTTGCGGCGAGCGAGGAGGCTCCTTTCGACGAGGCGTACTGGAAGGGCATGATTCAGTGGTTGCTCGACAATCCGAGAGTGACGGGTATCGGGTATTTCGCTGGCGGCATCACGATGACAACGGACCTCGGCAACGGCACGACGCCTCAGCAACTCACAGAATGGGCTCTCGAACTCATCGAGCCTTACAACGCTGCCGCCGCTGCTGGCGATGGGGGCACGACTTCGCCCGATACAGGCGGTTCTAACGGCTCAGGAGACAATTCTGGCGACGACACGGACGACGGCACGAACGACGGAGATTCTGCCCCTGGAGAGGTTGAAACACCCGTTATAACGGGCAGGGTTGTTGAGGGTCGTGCGTATATGACTTTAAGCGGCGCTTCGGCGACTCAGGACTTGCGCTACACGACAGATGGTTCGAATCCTACCGAGGAGAGCGATTTATATGAGGGCCAGATAGAGTTGCCGGAAGTCACGAGCGAGGGTTTGGAGATACGTACCCGCTACTTCAGTAAGACCGACCCGTCTAAGAGAAGTCTTGTGACCGTTATTCGCATTCGTTCTGGCGATGAGTCTGTGTCAGAGGACAACCAATAAAGGAGGAGATATGTCTAGCGAGTTCGAGTTGCCCGATAGCCCCGAAGAGTTTTCCGTCGCGGTGATGCTGATCATCAACGAGGCGCGGCCCGAAATAGATGTTTCATATGTTAAACCTTTTGCTCTGGCCGTCGAGGGTCGTCGATTAGACTTGCAGAACTTGTATCGCATGGTTCAGTTCGACAAGGAGCGTGGCCGCGAGATAGTTGAACGGTTTGTTGATAGTCTCTTCTTTTCTGATGGCGATAATAACAAGCACATCGAGCGACAATACGACTTTATAGACGTTCAGGATAGTATTCTGCCAAGGGTGTATCACGAATCGGTATTCGAGAGCCTGAACAAGGAAATGATGGTCTGGACGCCTTGGGTGAACGATTGTATTGTCGGGTATGTTATTGACTTTCCTAAGATGACGATGAGCATATCTCGCGACCAGTTGGACGGTTGGAATGTTGACGTAGACGACATTGATTTTCTTGCGCGGCGGAACTTGAATCGCATGAGCGAGAATATAGAGATAAGCGTGTATGAAGTGACTGGTGGTCGGGTTGCGCTAATGAACGTCGAGGACGGATACGACGCGAGCAGGATCCTGCTAGACGACATACACGGCATCATCAGCCCTTTGTTCGACTTCGAGAACTTCTACGTTGGAGTGCCTGCGAGGGATATGTTTGTAGCGTTTCCTGCCGTGAGCGAATCGAAGGATTTGATACTGCGGGTGCTAGACAGGATGAAGAGCGAGTACATCAATCTTCCGTATCCTATCACTCCCAATGTCTTCTATGTTTGTCAGGACGGCGTATGCAGCGGCTACCCCACCAAAGATTTGTAAGTGAAACTCGGGCGTAGTATGCTAGCTGCATGCCATTCAAGTTTACAGACGAGCAAATGCGCGAGATGCGGGAGCTATTCGACTCGGGTAGCGTTGCCGCCATCATCACGACCTCCGCGACTTCTACGGACAATGGCGGCGTAGCCGCGATACGTCTTCTCAGCTACAACGACGGTTCGCCCTGTGGACCGAGCGTTCTTATCAATGCTGGCACGGCCCCTGTCGGTTTTATCCGTGACGGCTACGTCTTCAGCACGTTCGCGATGGTCTGCACGATGATGACGGTCTGGGGCCTTGATGTTTACCATCCTGACGGCGAGGGCGAGTGGACTCTTTTCAAGCCAGACCGTATCGAAGCGGCGAACGTCTATCACACGCACGACGCTATCGACCTGCTAACCCGAGCAAACTTGGCTCGTTATTACCAATCGGACGCTGACATAGCCGCAGCGAAGCAGGCGGCGAGGAACCAGAAGCTTACGCCGGGCATTTATCCTTCTTCGCCGGCTTATAACAGACGACCTTCGCGGCCTCTTACCGCTTCCGAGATGACTAAATATTCTGAGCAGATTCGGGCAGATAAATACATTTACGATGCAGACCCTTTGCGCGCTCTAAAAGAAACTGGACAAGAAAAAGAAAGCAACAACAAGATTCGGGCTGCTATCGATGATTTCGAGAAGTATCCTGAGTTTGAGGATTTGCAATAAGATGCTTGAAGAATACACGATGACGATGAGGGGCTTGCTCGACGACCATCAGGACTTGTGCCTGATCCCTTTCGACGCGGGCATGGCTCAACTGCCCAACTTGAATGACCAATATGCTGTCGGCCCTCGCGTCAGCACGATACGTATTCTTCTGTGCGCGAAAGAATGGGTTTCGCCGCGCGAGAGCGTCGTGCTTGCGACTCTTCTCGTGAACAGTTACGAGTTGAAGTTTGCTCGACCGAACCGACCTGATGAAGATATCCGTGACCCTTATGTCAAGTCGTCGTGCGGCGAGTTGCTGAGCGTTCTTCGTGGCTACGCGAACTGTCTTATGTTGATGGGTTATACGGTGTGGCTGCCACGCGCGAGCGACATCAAGATTCATCAGGCGTATTACGACCAGGAAAAAGAGTTCGAACCAAAGGGCATGCATTTTTCCGAGTTCAAGCCGTGCCGCGAGGTAGAGACGAACGAGTTTGTTATCTGCGACACGAGCGATATCTCCAAGCTGTTCCAAGACCAACTGAAAAACATCGAGAGCCCTATCGAGCAGCTTAGAAGTCTTCAAATGCTTACGCAGCCTCAAACGGAGAGCGAATGGGAATATTGGCGCAAGACGATTGGCGATGAAGCATGTCTCGACCTTAATGCCGAAGTTGCGCCGGATGACATGACCGATGACGAGGAAGATTCGTTCTCTATCAAGGTTGCAAACAATAGTCCTGTTTCAGGTTCGTTTACTGTGACCTATAGGGCCAACTTTCAAAGCGGCGAGGACGGCGATAAAGAAGCGGATGAAGACGCGAACGACAAGCCTTGGTGGAAGTTCTGGTAATGGAAAAGCTTATCATCGATTCGACACAATGGTTTTCCGCCGAAGGCCACGGCGGAGTGGTGTTCTGCGATAGCTACAACAAGTTATACAGTGTGCTTGCTATTTATCTGCGCGAACACGGCGTACCCGAGCATATTCTTGACCAAATAGAGATAGGGCCTTTCAACGCCGCGAACCCAAAAGTAGAGAACAGCGACATAAAAGTTTTCCGAGAGATTATCAAAGACTACAAGGTACCCGACTGGGTTCTGAAGGCAAGCGCTCATGATATCTGTCATCTCATGCATCGTGAGATAATGATGGACAAGCCTTGGATATATCGCTTCTTCAAAGAAAGGGGCGTCAAAATCGATTGGACAGATGACCAACTGCTTGAGGTAGCCGGACCCCAATCAGACGAAGCAAGCCTTCGTCAGGTACTCGAAGCATCATTCGAAGTTGTTATCTCTGTTGTCGAGTTGCCCCGCAAAGGGAACAATAGCATCCATCGCTACGGCGCATACATCACGGCCATCGTTGATGACGCGACGCCCGACAACCGGCCCCCGACTGCGATGATAACCCGTTTCAATAAGGCATCGGCGGAAGACTATTTGCCCATACCTGTAGACGTTGAACTTGCCCTCGACGCTCTCGCTATCGCTCTAACTCAGCAGGGCTACGAAGTTTATTACTCGTGCTGCGAAAGAATCTACGAACAGGTCGAGTCGCTGAATCCGTGGAACAAATCGAAGTGGGGCGATATGTCTCCGTCGTTGGTACCCGAGATTAAGCTGTTTGCGCCGAACGACACGAAGCGTTCCCGTTTTGCTGCGGTGTTCCCTGAAGACATGAAGAAGTTCCTCTACGAGAGGAACGATGCAAGTGCAAGCGTTATTGGGTAGTATGTCGCCATGAGCCTTCCACGATATAACTTGCAGAATCTCAAAGACTTGCTGCGGTCGAACCGCGTGATGGTTCTCGCTGTTCACGACACGGACACGACAAAGATTAAAACAGACGTTCCGCCGAGTTATGGCTCGATGATTCCGTCTGTCTACAACATGCAGGCGATGCTTTTGGACCTGGAAGCGGCTGCTGATGGCGACCTCGTGACCGCGTGCATCGACAACACACGCATCCCTCTTGAGCTTGATAAGGCGAACACGTATTACGATGCATTGTTCATCGGGCTCAGCGCAACGGCAAATATCTTGACGATTGAAGGTTGGGACGTTTTCTACATCCCTCGCCGCATGGGGCAGACGATGCCTCCGAGCGATGTCAGGTTGTTTGACCCATCTCAGACTCGACCCGCTTATCACATCAGTTCCTATGAGTCGATTGAGACGAACTTCAAAAAGCTTGCAGAGATGGCAGATAACCTGGTGGTGTAATGGCAAAAGACAAACCGAAGAGAGCAAAGAGACCCGACCCAAAGCCGTTCGTTCATGAGTTTGAACCGAAGGCGATGGAGAAGATTATCTCGCTTAGCAGCGATGTCTATGTCTGTTGCGCGATGATTCCTGAATACCATATCGAAGAAGAGGTACCCTCTCCCTACGGGGGCCGAGCCTGGACCAAGCGAACCGACCTTGTTCAGGCATTCATGATGAGCCTCAATACAGAAGAGTTTGCGACGAACTACTGTACGCCGATTACGCCTCGTTATATGGTGACTGACGTATCGAGCGACAGGCACCTTCTTGACCTCTATTCAATCTGTGACGCCGCTTGTAACATCCTTACGTTTACAGGTATGAGAGTGCTGTGGCATCCTCGAACCTCGCAGCACGGCCCTATCGACTGGACGACCGACCTTTACGAAGACAAGAACTGGACGACGAGACTGCGTGGCAAGGGCTATCGAACCCACAAAGTCATGAACCTGCCAGACCACAAAGAAGTCATTAGGCAGTTAATGGGCGAGCAATGAGAAACTACGACCCTCAAGAAAACATCAAGGAGATTGGCGACCTCTTGTATGCCATTTCTGGTGGCGCAATGAGTTTTGCTAAGGCGGCACAGAAAGCAGGCGTCAACGTCGAAGAGCTTTCTGATATGCTCTCAGATATTGTCGCAGAGAACAGCCCGAAGTCTCGGTTCCGCGACCTTCCCTCCCAACTCGACTACGAGCAACTTATAACTACCGATTACAATGCAGGTCGCCTAAAGCGCATGGATAGGGTTTTGAATGCAAATCGCGTCATCGTTCTTCCGGTGGCTGTGGGGCGATACGGCAGCAAGGTATACGTCAGCCCTTGTGTGATAAACCTCGACACGCTTGACCATGAGCTTACCTATTGCGAGATATCCGCTGACCCTTATATATTGGAAGACGGCACAGCTATGGCTGGTGGTATCTTTTTTACTACCGGGAGAATCGAATGGCTAAACAAAAGAGTCTACGAAGATTGCCGACAGGCGGCTCTTTTTCTTACGATGTCAGGCATCGAGGTCTACATGCCCAAGGCCATAGAGAACGACGAGTACCTGGACTCATCGAGCGCCGAGACCGTGAGCATCGACTTGACATGCTTGCCAAAAGCATTGTTCGTCGCGTCTTTGACGAGGCTAAAAGAAAACGCGCACAAAGAATTGAACTTGAGCGAGTCAGGCGACAAATAGAAGAGACCAGAGCATTCGCGATGAAAAACAATTGGTGCGTTCTCGGAGCGGTTCAAATGACCAACGATAAATACAATGCTCTGTTTCATCAACAATACACTTATAGCTCAGAAGAGATTGACCGGAACAATGCTATGCAGCAAGCAACGCGAGTAGCGACGGGACAAATACTACCTGCCGACATTCCTATCGAAGACCTCATCGATGATGATGATATTCGTGACCTCACGGGTGAGACGGAAATCATGATCGCTCCTGTCTTGATGCTTTTCCAAACAAACTTCAGAGGACAGAACAATAAGTATACCATTCTCTCGATATCTCTCGTTCGTCATCCGAAGCATTGGAAAGACAACGATGTTCACCATATGCCTCTAGAGATGCATCGCTTCGTTGATGTATATAGCGACGGCAGCGCTATCCCCACGACCATTCAATACGCTCAGAGCATTGAATATATCGACAGGTTAGTCAAGAACTATGCTCGCATCTACACGATGATGGGGTATGAGGTTTATATGCCTGTTCAAGAAGAGCAAGAGGAGCCAAGCGAAGTAGAAGCGCTGACGATGCAGGCTGGATTATCAGGTTTCGCTTCCTTTTCAGGCAGGTTATCGCAAACAGCGAAGCTGCTCACACCCTATCCTGAATGCGTTCTTTACCGGCCACACAAAGATGAAGAACGTCGCATAAGAGCGATTACCAAGCACCTTCACACTGCTTTCGTTGACAACATCCATACAGCGATGGTTTCAAAGATTGGAACCAGGCGAGGAAGCATCGTTGACAAAGACAAAATAGGCCGTCTCAAAGAACTCGGCATTGAGTTTGAACCTGAGTACAAGTATGAGGGCAACACGGCTGCCCATGCCGAGCAGAGATACAAGGAAAAATATGGCGACGGCGTTCGCAGGTCGGCAAGGATGCCGAGCATGGGCGACAATCCATGCGGCGAGATCGATTTGCGCTAATCGAGTGAAACACGCATCGGATAACATGAGAAGATGAACGAGTCCAAGAGCAAATCAAAAAGGCTACCTGTATTCATCTCGGTTGCTGCCATGCTCCTGGCAGCGTGCTATCCCGCTTCATTGATATTCGTGGCTTTCGTGTTTGGTGGACAGCAGGTTATCCTCTACGTTATTGCTTCTATTGTCTTTTTGATTGCTGGTTTTGTTTCGTTCATTGTCATGGCCTTTGTTATTATGTTTCTTTGCATGGTTCTTGATAAAGAAGAGCCCAAATGGGTTGAGCAAATCATGCATCTGATTTTGTCATGAAAACAGCCAAAAAACAACCAGAGCAAAAAGCAATGGAGCGGCTTCTTAGGCGAGGCGGCAAGAACTGCTATCTCGATCTGCCGGCAATATTTAAGGACGACAAAGCAAACGGCGCAAGCGTTGACCTCCTCGACTTGCTCGCTGTGATTGATGCCCGCATTGCTCCTATTCAGAATGTTCAAGGCGTTGTCATCTTTGGTTCTACCATGACAGCGCACATCGAATATGAAGAACGACTCGGATTGTTCAATCGCAAAAAGCGCGCAGAGAAACTGCATCAAGCAATAATCAACGATATCGATATCTTCGTATTGCTTCAGCCTGGTACAGAGATTAAGAGACGCAAGGTTTATTCTGATGCGAGTTCATGGCACGCAACCTACGGCTACAGCGGTCCCTGGATTAGCCGAGAAGTTCGACAGGGCGCTCTTGATATCTTTGCGATGACAGCCACCGAGTTCAGCGAAAGACTCGAAGCAGGAGACTCAGAAGCACGAAGCATCCTAGACCAAGGAGCGCTTGTTCTTGGCAGTTTTCCTTTCGTGCTTCGCAGCAGTAGTAGAGTAGACTGGTCACGAAGAAATAATCCCAACCTTATCCCTCATAAAGAAAGAGTCATGAGGATTGGCGTTAGATGAAAAGCAAGAAACCCGACCAATACGAAGAGGCTCTGACGAATCTTCGCGAAGGGCGGGTTCTTCATGCGCAGCTTCAGCTTCCTGTACCTGTCGCAGAAGACAGAGATATCGACAAGCCCGTGCCGCAAAGCAGGTCTAAGAAGCGCAAGACGCTTCAGCACTCTATCTCTCGCGAAGACCTGTGGGATGACTTCGAAGAGTTCTTTGACTCGGTTCGCACGAAAGATTATTCGCGATCCTCTCCATATGGAAGCCTCTCATCGCTCGGTCGTCGCACGCTGCACAGGATGCATGGAATAGCCTACCCAACCGTTGACTTCCTTGAACTCTTCGACTTCATTCAGAACAAGATTGCAAATCCGGAAGATGTTGTCGCGATTGTTCTCTTTGGCTCTTCTGTGACCTGCCATCTCGATGTTGTCTATAAGGAGGTTGGCTGGTTCCGCAAGCGCAAGAAGATTGTAGACTCGAAGCTTCGCTATATCAAAGAGTGTCGAGACATCGACATTCTCGTGCTGCTTCGCCGAGGCGCGAAGAAGAAATGCACGAAGATGGAGATGGACGCCGACGCCATTCAAAAGAGCAGAGGCGGGTATGGCGAGATGAAGAGAACGACAACTGTCAAAGGCCTTATTGAGGTCTTCTGTCTTACACAAGACGAGTATGAAGAAAGCGTCAGGGCCGAGCATTGTGTGAGCGAACACATCGCGCAGTATGGCGTGCTTGTGGCAGGTTCGTTTCCTTATGAACTGCGAAGCAAATCTCGCATCGAGTGGGGAAGAAAAGGCCGCTTGAGATTCTACCCCGAGCATCGCGGCGTGAGAAGCATCAAGCACAACCGCTAACGGGTGAAAGTCGAAGCTGCTATTATACGCTTCGCAGGAGAATCACATGACAGCGTTCATCTTCGGTATCATTTCGATCATCTTCGCGCTGGTTATCGGCGCTGTAGGCGGCTTCATCCTCGCCATGTATGTCATGGATGAGGCGGAAAAAGAGAAGAAGGCCGAGGGCGCTGAAGATGTTCTTGGCGACGACTGGAAGATTCGTAATCATTGCCGCGAGTGCAATGATAAATGCACGGACAAATGCACTTGCTCTTGCCATGACGAAAGCGTTCAATCATGATTTTCATTGGGATGCTGATTGGCGGACTCTTTTTGGTGGGCCTTGGCTTTGCTCTCGGCTATGCGTTCTGTCACCACCAGATGACGGACATGCTCATCGACTCGTGCCGACAACACATCGAAGACATGAACAAATCGCTCAAGCTGGCGGACGAAGAACTCAAGCGTCCCGTGGTCGAAGTTGACCGAAGCGTAGACCTTGACCCTGTTGCCAGCAAATGAACGAACTCATCGATAAACTTCTTGCGCGAGAAGATGACCTGAGCAAAGAGGCTGCTGAGGCTCTCAAGGAACTTGCAGACATCAAGCTCGTTGGCGGCATGGTCAAAGCTCCCGATGGTTCGTGGTGGCGTCCCGAACGAGTTGTTCAAATACCAGGTCAAGCTCCTGGTGTTGACGGCTGGGTCCGCATGAAGACCGAAGACGACAAACCAAGGATCATCACCGATGTCTGATAAGTTGATCAACGACAGGTGTCCCGAATGCAGCGCAGATGTTGTATGGACCAAAGCGCTTCCCAATGAAGGCGATGATCGTTTCGAGTGCGTCAACTGTTCAGAGCGATGGACCGAACAAGAGTGGTTCGCGATGTGGGTGACAAACCGTCGCACGCCCGAGAAGCCATATCCGCCGCACCCTCCGAAACTCGAATCGGACGACAAGCTCTTTCATGTCAACTACGAGATCGAATGCCTTGTCGTCGCCAAATCCAAAGATGATGCGCTCGAAGCTCTCAGAGATGAGCGTTGGCCCGACTGCGAATCTCCGACGCTTCGCGAATGCGCCGAAGTAGTAGAATCGAACGGCACGCTTCCCAACGGGTATGAAACTGACTCTCTTGTCTACGGAACACACAAGGGAGACCTCGAAGCAGGTCGAGCCATCGAGCGATTCTGCAAGCCCTCATCCCAACCGAAGGTGCCTGAACCGAATCTCTTCAACAGAGAAGAAGCCGAGAAGCTTCTCGCGCGAGAGAAAGAGCGCGAAGAATCGCTCAACTCGCTGGTCGCAAATGCACGCGCCGAACTCGACGCCATCAAATCGCAAGAGCCCAAGCAAGAGAAGTATCCTACAGACGCGCTTGAGCGAGCCGTGCGAGCCCTCGACAGCCTGAGATATGCACGGCACTACGGCATCCTGCCGCAGAACGCTGACGCAGGTCGTTACCTCGAACAGGCATACATGGGAGAGGGGTAATGACGATCGGCCACTCAATCAAAATCAGAACTCTGTGGTTCCTCGAAGACGGCGATGATGTTATGCCCGAGCTTCTGTGCGCTTGGGACGAATACTGCATCGACGAGAACCCGCAGGGCTACGAAGAAGACATGAAGAAGGCTCATGGCTCTCGTGGCACGGACGGCGAGTACCGTTACATCGAACTCAGCGTTGATTATGACAAAATCATGAAGGCGTTTCGCCCCGTCAAAGTCAAGGCGGATGTCGGCTTCAAACTAAGACAGGTCGATGAAGACTCGCGAGATGGACTCGACCAACTCAGCGATGCCTTGTATGGCCGCGAACCCAAAGCAGCCGAATATCTTGGCGGAGCCGACGCGAAGATACTCAGGGACGCCGCGCTGGAGATTCAGAAACTTCGAGGCTCTGGTCCCATCAAAACCAAGACAGTCAAGACCGAACACTACACGCAATGCAGACGCATGATGTCATGGGCAGGCCGCTGCCAAAGCACCGATATCAACGACAACGGTTTCTGCGCGAATCACGCCAAAGACAGATGCCATTGCGGAAAGCAGGCAACCAAAGAGTGCGGCCATGCGGGTCAGTTCGTGTGCGGCGCTCCTCTCTGCGATGATTGCAAATGCACGGCGGCAGGCCATTAGCAATGGACGAGCGACTCGGAAAGCTGGTCAAAGCAAGCGAAGCAATAAAAGAACTTCTCGCCGCTGTTGCTTTCGAGGTCCAAGAAAACTGCGCGCACGAAGAATGCTACGAGTGCGAACACTATGAAAGCAAGTTCTCGCACGGGCGAGTTAGGCCGCCCTGCCGTATATGCAAAGAATGCAGACTCATAGAAGAAGGATGGGGATGCGGTTACAAAATCCTCAAGAACAGCAGAGTCATAAGAATCATTAGCAGACGCGAACTCATAGACATGAGAATACCAGGTCGAGCAGGCGTCCCAAGAACGAACTGAATCACATGCCAGACAAAGCCCTCTTTCCAGGTCATCCCGTCATGATTCTTCTGTGGACGTTTCAGACGTTCAAGAACGCCTCGGAAGCATCAGCGCCCACCGGCAAACTCGGCCACTCGGCTATGATGACATCGATGAAAGTGCCTGGCTCGGGAGATGCCGTCGCTGCCTCGCAAATACTGCTCGTGAAAATGAAAGAAGGCATGACGCCCGAAGAAGCCTACGAATGGGCCAATGACTTCGCCAAAAAACATCACGGACCCAACTCAGGTCAACATCCCTTTTTCGATGACCATATCAAAATCATGCTGCAAGCTGAAGAACACAAAAAAGAGTTCCTCGAAGCCGCAAAAGCATGGGACTGGTCATAGTTTTTGCAAACAGGAAAAGTTAGAGTGACCGCAACGCACCGCAACATTTCGCGATGACCGCAACAAAAAGCTGGCGTTTTTCAAGGAGAATCATGAGCGACCCGATGACACAGGCCAAGCTACGAGAGGCCGAGATGAAGGCCAAGGATGACGCGCTCGCCAGCTACAAGCTGCTGCTCGAAGGCATCGAACAAGACTACAGGCAGATGGAAGCGGTATGCGACGAGATCATTGGCGAGTTCGGAGAAATCCTACCCGACGATATCGGTGTGCAAGTGGCAAAGAGCTTGAGCGCCGAACTCAAATCGTCAGCCGACTACATTCAGGCCTTCCTCGCGGGAGATATGGAACGCGCTGCCCTCATCAGGGAAGCAACCGAATGAAGTCAAACAGGACATACAGCGTCGGCGAAAGAGTGATGTGCCCGAACTGCAAGGGCAAAGGCCATGTCATCGATAGCATGGTTCTGTTCGTGCCGATTTTCTGGTTCTTCATTCCGTTCGAACTCAACAGTCCCGATGGCATCAGCAGAGAAGACTGCTCTCGCTGCAACGGAAAAGGCTTCGTGAAAGTAACCTGAAAGGACACGCGATGGATGCATTCATGAAGTTCATGACAGTCTTGATCGTCGTCGTTCTTGCCTACGCTGGCTGGCAGGTTGTCACGGGTAGCAACGTCTTCGCAAACGCCGTCGTCTTCGCCGTGGGATGCCCTATCCTCGGTATCATGATTTGGGCGTGGCTCGACGACCCGAAGCGCAAGTATCAAAAAGAGATGCTGAAGCTCGCCAAGTTCTACGAAGCAAAAGCAAAGGCCATCGAAGCAAAAGAAAAGAGCTAACATGCTGGTCGAGACGATCAACCCGTATCTCGTGCCGTTTGTTCTTCTTGCTGTTTTCCTCGGCGCGTATGCTCTCTCAGAAACGGCCTGGAACCTCGCTGAACGCATCTCGCCCCGCAAGAGAAGCACGGGTCACATGCAATCGATGATGGGCCTCTGGGCTCTCGTTATCGCCCTTCTGATAACCTTTGAAGCCTGGCTCCTTGTCGCTGCGTTCTTTGCTCTTCCCATTGCTCTCGCAATTCTTGAATGCCTTGCCGAAGCCAACCGAAAGACAAAGAGAAAATCATGAAAAGCAAACCAAAATCGCGCAAAGAGAAAATCCAAGAAAGACTATCAGAAGTCGATGCTGAAATGGCCGCTGCCGATGAACTCATCGACGGCCCACCCAAGAAAAAGAAAGAAAAGCCCAGCGCCTGCGAGCTATACGAGCAAGCCAGAGAAGAACAACAACTCCATATCAATAGACCCGTCGAGATATGGACGCTCTATCGCGTCACAGACGCAGGCGAACACAAGCTCAGAACGTTCTATTGCCAGGATGGACAGTTCACGGATGGCGGAGTATTCATAGGAAAAATGTACAACAGGTCGCCGCACGCCTACGGAAGATACGTCAGCCTCGCCGTCAAGCTGCCAGAAGGCTCATACCTCAAGTTCGAAGGCATACTGAGCTACAGAGAATACCTGAACCTACCTCCCGAAGACCAAACACCGATGCTGCCATACGTCGAATGAATCGAAATCTTTGAATAGTTGCAGCGAGTGAAAGGCGTTCCGAGTAGAATAAGCTCAGCGAGAAACACGATGCTCAACGAGAACTGGAAAAAGAAAATAGGCATCGGACAACCAGTGCGATACTGGCAAGCCGTGTTCTTCGGCCTCGGATATCTCGCCCTCTTCAACCTCTTCGCCATCATACTCGTCAAACAAAACAGAATCGATGACATCCAGCAGTTCGCGCTCGGATACCTCACAGGTATCATCGGTATCAATCTCATCGTCTGTGTCCTCGATATCGAAGAACGACTGCAACCCCTCGAAGATAAAATCCACGCAAAACTCAAAATTCTCGCGCAAAAACTAACAACACGACAAGAAGAAGAGTACAAACCAGACCCAACGCTCCTCGAAGACGCAATGGCCGTACTCGACTACGATATCCTCACAGCTATAGAAGACCCAGAACACACAGAATATCTTACGACAAAGCTCATGCCCAATCACGACCAGAAAAGGCTCGAAGAAGCAATCAAGAACATCAACAACCATAAGTCAATCATGAACCAGCCTTCCACGTACGTCTACTCGCCACCCATGCCAATGTCAAAGCAAGGGCTCGCAAGAGAAGCAATGAGCAGGAAAGATTGAATGACAGACGACCTGAACATCCCAACGAAAGAAGAAGCAACCATCGAAACGGTTGCCCTCGTTGCATATATCAACCACAGAGAAATCGCCGTCGAAAATATCAAAAGAGCAAGACGAGAAAACAACAGACTACACCTGCTCAATCTCGTCGCATCGTTCCTCACAGGACCACACATCGCGGATACAATCGTCGGATACGTCAACAACGACACAAACCAAACAGCAGCAATACTGACAGTCGCAGGAATCGCGAGCATCGTCGCAGGATTCGCGAAAATGACAAAGAATCACAAAACGATTCTGGAACAGTTCAAAGTACTCGATGAGTTGTGCGAGACAGAAAAGAATGAAAAATGACGCCAGAACAAAAACAACTCGAACAGTCACGAGAGATCCACCAACGTAGGCTCGAACTCCAAAAAGAAACGCTCAAACGAATCGAGAACATCAAGAAAGCAACGAAGCTGTGGGACTGGCTCAGCCTCGTTGTTGCCGTGTTCACAGGATGGATGCTCAGAGAAGTCATCGTTCATGACCCCAGACTGTGGGCATACACCGGCACAGGACTAGGGTGCCTGTTCATCATCGCCGCGCAAGTCCTCAACCAAAGACGAACACGAGAAGCATGCGAAATGTTTCACGAAGTCTTTATGAAAGAAGAACAGGAAACATAAAATGGAGTTCTCGACAACAGCCTTCCTTGTTCTCTTCGCCGTCTTTCTTCCCGTTGCATACTGCATCAGGTACGCCGCCGCAGCATGGTGCTACGAGATGGCGATGAAACCATCGAAACGAAGACTCCTCACGGTCATCGACGCCACCGCAGCCAGCGCGCTCTCAGCGGCAGGATGGTGGCTCATCGGTGTGCCGTATCTCTTCTACCCGCTCGTCGTCGCCGCAGCGTTTCTGTACTGGAACGACCAGAAGCATCAGGAAAAAGAAACAACATGAAGCACAGAACAATACTTCACAAGCGGATTCTCAGAGAACGAAAGGCCTCGCCGTTCGGACCTGTCAGAAAGCCGAATAGCAAAGATTACAGAATGGTCGAGTTCCAAACAGATGCCCTACTGAGCCAAGACGGTCTATACCGAACAGCCCGTATCATTGCTGAAAAGATACGCTCCCAAGAACCAGAGTTTGGAGCCACCGGCATCCGAGACCTCGAAGACGGAAGCAAAGTCATTTACACGCTGCCTATACACAAACACAGAACACAAGTGTTCGTTGATGAACTCGGAGAACTCGAAGGCGTAATGAACACGAAAACACTCGAACTACCCGTCGAGTTCAAGGCAATCCTTGATTATAGGTCGTAAACAAGGTTTTTGGCGTTCACTGTACGGGAAAATATAGATGCGCTCGAAAGCCGTATATTAGCGCGTCTTTAGTTTCCAACTCTTAACTTATCCCAGGAAAAAGTTAATTACCAGGTTTTTGAAACTATGCTAACTGCTTTTTTAGATGCAATAACTAGTTTACCACATAGGCCATTTTTGGTTGGCGGCTACATTCTTTTCTGTTGTTCTTTCACTGTACGGGTCTTTCAGTCGTGGCATCGTCACAAGTTTTCAGTGCGTCAGTGGGACTTCCATGACAAAACCATCGTCTTCCTCGCCTGTCTCTTCAGCGTTCTGACTTTCTGTCTTCCTACGTTCTTTCTTTGCATCGAACTCTATGTTCGCAGCAAGCGTCAGAAGGTTATCGAAAAGTTTAGAGGAGCAACATCGGTTCGTGTTCCTGAGAATACAGACAGGTGGCATCATCCGTCTGGCGATGTTCGTGGTCTGTGTCCTTGGGCTATCGTGCCTGTGGGCGAGCTTGAACAGCATGGTTTCTACGTGGAGCCTCCGTCAGACCCGAGGATGATGGGTACTGTGGCTGGCACTGTTCCTGTGCGTTGAACTGTAGTAAACCTTGCACTGATTCGGTTCGATAATACGGTATGAAAATACGTGGAATACATATACGTGGAAAAAACGCTCTGAGAGACGTTTCTTTGGAGTTCATGGACGATGAGTCTCGAATCCTACAACAATGCCTAATTCAGGGCTCTAATGGGTCTGGAAAGACATTCATTTTTGAATCAATAGCTCGCGGGTGGAGTTCTAGTGTTCTGGAGCGTAGTTCGAACGAGTGTGGTTTGGTTGCTGACATGGTTCGTGTGGACTACGAGTTGCCTGGTGAGATAGCTAGTGTTCATATACGTTCTGGTCGTTTGGAGCGTAGTAGTTCTTTAGCGAAGCATGCAGATGTAGCTGTGACGGAATCTGGTGGTCATGTTCGCAGCGGCGTTGTTTTTTATGATTTGAAACGATTGCGTTTGGTGGAGCAGACATTGGATGGTGGGAGTAGTCTTCCTACTGGGGTACAGTCTGTTCTTCCTATTCTTCACGACTTGCATGTTCGTGACATAACTGACAGCGTTGTGATGATAGATGATTGGGATTGCGGGTTAGATTCTTCTAGTTGCGCGGAATTTTATAAGCATCTGGTCCGTCACACGCATGCCAAGAATAATCAGTTGTTGTTGTCTTCGAGCGCTGAGCCGCCTGGTTACATTCCTGCTCGGAACGTCAAGCGTCTCAAAGATGGGTGCAACGTCATCTCTGATGCTCTAGCACTGATAGGCAAAGTCCACTCATGAAATATACGCCTGTGATTATTTGTCGTGGCTGCATGCCCAAAGGAAGCTACATCCATCAGGGCGCAAAGATGAAGATTCAATGCCTCAAATGCGGCAGAAAATGGCATGGCGAAAAGCTTGTTCGTGCTGGTAAGTAAAGTTATCCCCTTAAGGGGATAAAAACTTCTTGCCAGATTTTTCAAGGAGTTTCGTTGCTGGTTTTTGTATTTCCAAGGGAAATACAACTGCCGCTTGGTATGTGGTAGGCCTCGTGCGTTCGGGTTGGCAACAGCTATTTGAACCGCTTGTGTTTTGTTAGGCGTTGTAAACTTAGGCACCCTTCAAATCCTATGTGGGACTTGGTTAGTTTCTTGCACTGCGCGGGAAAGTTTATATTCTATGTGAAAGCTAGCACTGATAGGTTAAATCTTCTAGCACTGATTAGTAAACTGTATGTGTTAGGGCTTGTATATAGTGGCATAGCTTTTGCTAGCTAGTTTGCTATGTGCTGAATCGTTCTAATTCTCGTCGTCTGTCTATATAGTATGTGTCAGCTTCTTCTGACTTGTGAGCTATGATTTTCCAGGGTAGTCCCCAGTGAAGTCGGAGAAGGTTCTCAACGAGTCGTGACGTAGCACTGTTTCCGTCTTCGAATGGTCGGATGGCGAAGAGTTCGAGGCTGAGCTTCTTGCACTGATTGGCAAGTTCGCCTCCTTCTTCTTGGCTATACATTCCGTACTCGATGGTATCTATGTTGTCTTTTTCAACTTTTACTGCGCGATTAATCCAGTTGCAGAGTAGTTCGGGAACATCGAATGGATTGGGTGCCTGGAAGTTTCCGTAGGCGGAGCGATGGATGTAGTCTTGTGTTCTGAAGACGCCGATGTCTGACGGATGTATGAGGGTGCTGTCTTCTGCCACGAGTCCGAGTTCGGCGATGGGTCTCATGATGTTTCGGTGGAGGCGCTTGAGCCATCCGAGCGAGTTGTCGAGTTGGAATCGATTTGGGCACTCGATGAGGAGGTTCTCGTCTTCGGCGAGTTGCATGACGAGGGTGATGGCGCGGAGATGACCTGCGACGTATGGGTCGCTGTCTGTCTTGCCGAGAGTTTTTTCAATCTTTGACCTGTCCATTGGGATACGGTCGAGCCGGTGGGTATGATAGATGTAAGCTATCAGGGTATCCTGGTCGGGTTCGGGAAAAGTTCTCATACACGCATTATCGGTTCATGCACTGATTCGGATGAACGGATGAACGTATGCGCGGGAGTCAGTCGGGACATCGTGCGATACCGAACGGTCTGCAAAAAGATGGGTGCAAGGGTGGACGCCTTGCGAGTGAAGACTTACACTTGTAAGATGGGTGCAAGGGGATTCTCGGACCTTGGATCGCCAAAAAGTTCCGCGACTTGGATTCTGGGGCTCAGGCTGGCGAGTGAAGAAAGTTTCAAGTGAAATGGAGGCTGCGATAATGGGCAACAGAAACCGAGTCGGCGCACGGAAGGGTCGCCGATGCAGACCTACAGGAATCGGTATGCCCATCAAAAAAGGCGAACTCAACTGCGAGACGTACTATGCGCACGCAAAGGAAGCGGACGCTCCTGCGAAGCAGCGACCTGAGTCTGTGGTTGCCCGTCACGGCGGCAAGCAGAAGATTCGTCGTCACCACCTGACGCGAGCGCAGATGGACAGCCTCATGGAGGCTATGAAGCAGCAAAACAGATGGTTGTGTCCGTTCAATCCGCCCAAGGCGTATTGGGGCCTCGTGGAGGCTCTCTACCAGTTGGGTCCGAACAAGCGACATCTCTTCGGCGCGGTCTACGCAAAGATGCAGGAGATCATGTCGAAGGACGAGTATCGAGATGCCGCAGGACGGACGGCCTGGGAGAAGTTCGAGGGCAAGTCGAACCGCTCGCCATCAACGGGCAAGGACGCCTTTGACCGCATCATGCAGAACATCCGTGTTCTTCAGCGTCTCGGCGGAGCCAACCCGTATGGGCTGAAGCTGGCCCAGGTCGGCGCGTGCATCAACGTCTACGGCACGAAGAGCAAGCCCTACGTCGAGCTTCAGATTGGGATTCGTTCAGGCGAAGATGTTGCTCCTGTCAATGAGGCTCGTGAGCGGAACTATCCGAAGAGCATTTCTGCCGTCTCTTCAGGTTTCATGCCTGGCGACGAAACGTATGTGGTTGACTGGTTGAGCTTGGACAAGCTCGCTGCGCCTTCGACTCTGGCGGACGCGGTGGCCGAGGCCGAGCAGGATGTTGATGTCCTTGTTCCCGTGCGGGACATCGGCGATCCTATTCCTGTGCGCGAAAATGACGCGACCTAACGGACTGCGAACTGCTTTCCACATACGATTCGGCTACGCTATCGAGGGCTGTTGTCTGAGACGCAACAGAAACCCTCAACCCTTGGAGTCGAATCATGCCGAAGAAGACCGCGAAGAAGACGGCCCGTAGGACGGGCACTCCCGACCGCATCCAGTTTGTGGCTCCGACCACGCCCAACGACCACCTGATTCGTGACGCGATCAAGGTGTTCAATCTCTCGGGCTCGGATGACGGTCCCCAGATTCTTGGCCTCTTGCAGCAGCATCGTCAGAACATCGACACGATCGTTGATGATGCTGAGCGCGTGTCGCTGTGTGCGGAGAAGGGGTGGGACGAGCCGACCGAAGCCGAGCGCGTCGCCATCATCCATGACTTTATCAAGTCGTCGGGCGAGAAGAGCGAGAGCGAGTGGGTTTCGTGTCTGTCGCCTGACCGTCAGCGCGTGGTGGACCTGCCCAAGTACTTCCGCCTGCGCCGTCAGCGCCTCAACGAGCAGATTCGCCAGATTCGGCGGAAGATGCGCGAGGCCGAGAAGAAAATGTCGCGCGAGATGGACGCGCATCAGAGCCAGATCGAGGGCAATCCTCTGTCGGTTTCGTGGGCGGCTGCGCTCGATGATGACGCGCATGTTCCGATTGAGCGTGTGCCGACCGGCGACCCGTTGCTCGATGATTGGTTCGGCTTCAACCTCTTGGAGGATGGGACCAAAGAGGGCGGCATGACGATGGGGCATACGTACCTTGTCGGTGCGGAGCGCGGCATGGGCAAGACTCGTTGGCTTGTCGAGATGTGCGGTCGCCTCTGTGGTCCGCGTCAAATCGACTACATGGGCCGCGAGTTTGGTGGTCTGCGTGGCCTTTATATCCAAGGCGAAGAGACGCCCCAGCGGTTTGCCAAGATGTTCGCGAGCAAGGTCTGGCGTCCCGATGTTCACGACGTACATCTGTCGGATACGGCTGTGTTCATGCAGCAGCACGAATCGCTTATCCGTCAGTTGCGCCCGCAACTTATCATCATCGACTCGAAGGACATGATGAAGGATTGGCGTCATCCGCGCGACGCGGAGAACGCGGTCAAGCTCTACAACCATTGGGCCGAGAAGTACGGCTTCATTCTCTTTATCATTTCGCATGTCAATGCGAAGGGCGAGATCAAGGGCGGCACGAATCTGCCTCACATGGTTCGTGCGGTTATCAAGGGCTACCGCGACCAGCACGACCCCAACTCGTTCCACCTGCTCATGGATAAGAACCGTGGTTCGCAGGCGAATAAGACTGTTCGTTGGCGGCACGGCGAGGATACGGTTCATCTTGTGGACCCGAAGAAGGGTCATACGGTGGTCCGCACCGAGTTGTCTCCCGATATGGCGGTCCTCTCGGACGCTGTTGATGAGGCGACGGCGCGGCCCGTGTCGTCTGCGATGCTCGACGCTGTTGAGGCGGCGGAGCGTGGGGACGCTGTTGAACCTGCTAGGTTGGACGACGACTCCGAGGGTTGATGCGTCTCAGGCACTCCCTCGTTCGGGCCTCTCCCTCGGCATGGGGAGGGGCCTTTTTCTGTGCGCGAAATTTTGCTAGCCACATAGCATTTGCTGCTGGCGTGGTATACTGACAACGGCGACAGAGGCGAGCGCCTCGGCCTAGTTCATGGTTCATCCCTCTCACGGAAGGAAATGGCATGACGACGATGGTGGAAACGATGGAAGAGGGCTCGGCTGCGGTCGAGCGGTTTGTCAGCGACGAGCGCGGCTTCAACAGCGACACCGAGGACAAGGTTGTGTCTCGGATGCGGAGCCCGACCGACGCGCTGATGCAGCTTCGTCGCGAGGGGACCGGGCGGTTCGACCTCGCGGTGGACGACGCGAACCTCCTGAATCTGGAGGCGAGCGACGACGGAACGATCACGATGGCCCCGACGATGCGGCTCGCGGACACGAGCGCGTCTGGCGCTTCGCTGGCTGCCGACCTCGACAAGCGTGGGTTTATCCCCGTGGACCCGAGCGCGGTCAACCAGCTTTGCTCTCTCATGGGCATCGCGGGCGGTTGGAAGACCTACCAGAAGCGCTCGCGTCCGGCGCAGTCGTTCATGCGAGACGTGCGCGACACGTTCGGCGGCAAGAGCGGCGCGACGAAGTTTGTCGTTCGCACGACGGGCGACGGCTTCGGCAATCATCGCGTGGAAGCGTTCTTCGACGCCAACGCCGAGCGTCCCGATTCGGGCCGCGTGGTCGGCGGTATCTTCCGCGCCATCCTTGAGAAGTATGGGGATGTGATTCGCGGCGTGGAGATGATTCGCCAAGTCAACACCGGCGTCGGCTCGATGCGCATTCTCTTCGGCGACCCCGTTCTGCGCGAGCGGACGAGCGACCCGATGAAGCGCATCTATCCGATGATGGACCTCTTCATGTCCGACCGTGGCAACGTCACGCCCGAAGCGTCGTTGGGCCTGTGGCGTCTGTGGTGTCTCAACGGATGTACCTCCAAGGATTTCGCGCTGGCGCGGCTCCGCATGGATTCCGAGGGCGGCATGGATGCGTTCATCGAGGGCGCGGGCAAGCTCGTCAACGCGGCGATTCCGTTCGCCCACGCCATCGCCACGCGGCTCGATGGACTCCAGGACCGCCCGCTCGCCAAGAGCGCGAAGGATACCATCGACCTCATCGAGGCCCGTGGGCATATCTCCAAGGGCTTCGCGGAGGATCTTGACCGCTACCGCACGATGGGTCGCGAGGGCGAGGTTGAGACCGAGTGGGGCATGTTCAACCTCTTTACCGATGCGGCGAGGATGCGTGGGTCGGTCGCCTCTCGGCGTGGGGTCGAGAACAAGGGCCTTCAGTTTGCCCTTGCCGATGGTGGGTTCAGCGGCGTGGCCGATAGCGGCTTCAACCGCTCCCAGTTTGCTCGCCAGATGAAGGGTATCTGGGAGGACGCTGGGCTTGAGATTCCGACCAAGGCTCAGGCGCGGCTCAACTAATCGGGCACCCCTAACCAACTCCCAACGCCCTACCTATTTGGTGGGGCGTTTTTTATTTAAGGGCAAAATTTGATTGAACAACTAGAAGCCACATAGGATAACCTGTTGAGCCCGTAGGTTGTCAACCGAGGGAGCCAACAACGTAGTTGGCCTCCCGAGCAGAACCTTTTAGCCAAGGAGAACAAAATGGCGAAGGGCACGAACAAGGGCAACGGCAACACCGTTGCGGAACTCATCGCGGCGGCGTCCGGCACGGTCAATGCTCAGCAGACCGCGCTCTTGGAGGCTCGCCAGAACCTCATCGGCGAGGCCGAGCAGGCCGCGCAGTCGGCGGCGAACAGCGTCGCGGACATCAACAGGCAGATCGCGGAAATCGACCAGACCCTCACGGGCACCCTCGGCTTCAGCGGCGACCTCGGCACGCCCGACCTCTCGCCGCTCAACAGCATCGTGGGCACGCGGCCCGCCGCGAAGCGCCAGCGGCGTTCGTCCAGCGGCTCCGCGTCCAACGGCGGCACGCGCGGCTCGAAGCCGATGCCGATGGCCGACGCGATCTGCATCGCCCTCTGCCGCCTCGACGCCGGCCCCGACAGCGAGGGCGTGGACCCCGATGCGGTGTTGGCCGAGGTCACGGGCGCTCCCATCCACTACCCGCTCAGCGGCAACGCCGAGAACCACCCCAACATCATCTCCCAGAACCTCAGCCGCGTCAAGGGCGAGGGGTGGGTCGAGCAGGTTCCCCAGGAGGGCCGCAAGCGTGGCCTCCCCTACCGCCTGACCACCGATGGCATGACCTGGGTCCAGCAGAACGCGGGCACCCTCATCCAGCCGTCGCGCCGCACGGACGAGTGGGTCGAGAACCCCGGCGCGGAAACCGAGTCCGACGAGGGCTAATCACAGCCTCGTCCGCCTCTCTCAAATCAAAGCAGCGCCCTCTCCTGAGGGAGGGGGCGTTGTTTCCTTGGCACGATGCTGAGGTTGACGAGGACGCGCCTTCGGGCGCGTTCTTTTCTTGCGCGAAATGTGGAGAACTCCGCCCACGATGACCGATTCGAGAACATCTAGGGGGAGGCCAATCAAAAGATGGGTGCAAGAGGCGGACTCCGTGACTCCACATACGATTGCTCGGTGAAATCGGAAACTGTCAGCAACGATCCCCAACGACTAGGAGCCGAACATGCCGAGCGTGACAGTCCCCAAGCAGTTCTACATCGACGAGCGGGTCCGCCTCTACCCTGATTGGCAGGCTGATTTCTGGCGCGAGTTCGGACAGAACAGCCGCGACGCCCGTGCCAGCGTTATCGACTTCCGCGTCGAGCCTGCTGAAACCGGCTGCGTCTGCACGGTCGAGGACAACGGCTGCGGGATGTCTCGCGAGGTCTTGGAGGATGTCTACTTCGCGCTCGGCAAGACGACCAAGACGGGCGAGGGCAACGTGGGCGGCTTCGGTCGCGCTCGCATCCTGACATGCTTCTCGCACAAAAGCTACCGCATCAACACAGGCACCTTGCAGGTTGATGGCGACGGCGGCAACTACGATATCATCGAAGCCGACTATCAGCGCGGCTGCAAGGTCACGGTCGAGGTCGATGATGCCTCTCGCGAGCAGATGCTCGCCAAGCTCAAAGAGTACCTTGCATACTGCCAGTTCGGCGATATCACGGTTAGGGTCAACGGATTCTCCTTTACCGACTGGCTTTACAAGCGCAACAAGATTCGTGACCTGTCCTTTGCTTCGGTCCATGTCAACAAGAGCGGTCGCCAGCATCGCGTCGTGTTCCGCGTCAACGGGCAGTACATGTTCTCTCGTTATACCGATGCTGCTGCACAGGTCGTTGTCGAGATCCACAGCGACAAGAGTCGTGAGGTTCTCTCTGCAACTCGTGGTGGTCTGATGGGGAAGTATCAAGAGGAACTTGATAAGTTCCTCGCCGAACTCTCCGTCGATACTCGAAGCGCTCTTCGTCCTCGCGTGGACAACTCTCGTTTGGTTCGCAGCGACGGTGGATGGCTCGCGTCGGTTCGCAAGACGAAGCAGGCACCTGTTGAAGCCGATGCCGCTCAGGGTCGCGAGAAGGTTGCGCAGACTCCGCGAGAGAATGTTACGACGACAACAGACGACCGCGCGACTGTTCTCGGAGGCGCTGCTGCCTTCAGCGGTGGCAAGACCCAGATGCTTCAGGAGCGGCCCGAGTGGGGAGTGCCTGTCGATGAGCGTCCTCGCTTCATCGCGCCCAACCTTTTCAACGTCTACATCAAGGACGAAACGGGCGACCCCAAGATGAAGCGCGTCATCGATCAGTATGACCCGAAGAACTGGGTTCATACCGAGCAAGTTCTCAAGGGCCAGACTCGTCATTACCGCAAGGGGGCTGAGCATCTGAAGCTGCTGATGGCGTGGAAGCTCTGCTGCGAGGAAGCCATCAACGTGCTGATGGAGCGGCGTGGATACGACAACATCGTGTGGACGGCTGGTTGGCTGTTCTCCCCGTATGCTGAGGCGATGCATACGGTCGTGGACGGCACGGCTCACGCGCTGCTGCTCAACCCGGTCACGGGCGATGGACGCAAGCGATACACCCTCAAGCGAGAAACGGTTCTCGAACTGTTGGCGCTCGCGGCGCACGAGGTTGCACACGTAACAGTCCCGCTCCACAACGAGGAGTACGCCAATCTGCTGACCGACATCCAGCGGCGGCTCGATCAGAACTCGGTTTGGCGTCGCGTCCGGACCGAGGTCAAGGGGCTCTGAAAGTTGTCCACATTTTTTGCTCCTTTGGCCTAGGTCGGTTGCCAACATGAAAAGATTTTGATAGACTCGCGACGCGACGGAAAAACTCGACAAAACGGGAAAAGTACCAGGACATAAGAAAGTGGGGTTCCAAGGATGACAAAACAGACACCACTTCAATCCCTGGTCGATATCAACTCTTCTGAGTTCGATACCGACCTGGGACAGTACCACGAAGTCTTGCGCCAGAGGAAGGCGGAGTTCGTGGGTTGGGTTCGTAATCAGGTTAGCGCACGAATCACGACGATGCGAGAAGGCAAGGCACGCGACAATGTTGTGGACTTTGAGACCCGCAACTGTCTAACGTTTGAGCTTGACTTCTGGGCAGGTCGTTGGTTCAAGATGTACGGCAAAGATAACCGCCCGCCCGAAGCCCACATCCGTCATCTCGAACAGAAGTTCGCAGGCATGTTTGATGATGATGATGATGAAGTCAACATCGAAGCCGCACCTGGTCTTCCGCTGCTGCATAAAGCCGTGATGGACCAGGATTTAGAAGAAGTCAAGCGCCTCATCGAGAAGGGCGCTGAGATCACTCGTAAGGATAATGGTGGGCGAACAGCCCACGAACGCGCTGAAGCGATGGGGTTCGATAACATCGCCGAATTCCTGGCTGGCGTGGCCTAGGCCGCATCTTTCTCGCAAGGCCTCTCGAATCTGCAAATTATAGTAGACTCTTGTGGGTGAACGTGCGAAGCTCTATCCTGAGAGCAAGAGTTCTCGTCGAAGAGTTAGTACTTTGTTGAGAAAAGAATCGAGCAATGACCCTGAATATCACATCACCGTGCCCTTTCGTCCTTGAGGCTCCTCGCGACGGAGCCGCCCACAAAATTGCCCAACTGCACAGGTACGCTCAGGAATCTGCTTTTCCCAAACTGACAGAGTTGATCCATCTGAGCGAAGATGGGTGCAATATCAACGGAGACGATGACCCTCTCGAACTGATGAAGCTCTATGCCAAGGGGCTTGCGCTCGATGAGGGCAAAGTCTACGCCGTCACACCTGATGAGCTTTGGGCATTTGGGGCGCAGCTTCCGAATGGCAGAATCGGCATCTTTGGCCTCGCAGTGTATCCCGAGATGGTCGAGACAAAGGATGGTCCTCGACAGACGCCTTGGAATGAGATTGCTCATTGGTCGGGCTCTGTTTGCGTGTGTGCAACAGATCAAACCGGACACTCTGTCAATCGCTTTGATACTGAATCTGCCAGGCTCGTGGCGTCGCTTCTGTCACAGGCTCGCCATCTGGGGATTCTGCAAAGGCCCGCGCCCGACACGCCTGCCGAATGCCGCCAGAACGAGTTGATGGCCTGCATTTGACCACATACTGAAGAGCGGCGGTCTCAGCGTGCATGAACAACGCACGCTTTCTCCAAAACGTTGATGTCACCGAGGCCAGCCTTGGTTCGACATCTCTCGCCGTCTTCGAGGACCAGCAAGGCTGCGTCTTCGCAGTAGAAGAGTCCTTCGTGGACCAGGTGGGATGCATCGTCTCTTCGCCGATGCAGCACGGCGAACTGACGCTCCTGGCTGATGCCACCCCGACAGACGACGACCTCGCCGAGGTTGACCGAGAGGCTCTCGCTGAGTTCGGCGAGAACCCCTTTGCTGTTCCTCAGTTCGTTCTGCTGACAATCCTCAACCTGATGGCCAGTGCCCATGAGTCTGCGTGGACGCGGGGTGCCCTGAAGACGGTCCTCGTGCGTCGGGGTTGTTCTGAAGAGCAGTTCGAGGAAGCTCTTCGGCTCGCGACAAGCCAATACCAAGAGACCGTGGCAGGCACTTCTTTGGCGAAGAAGGCGTAAATGGGCTACACCATTACCATCAAGTCTAAAGACGATGCTGAGCGCCAGAAGATGTATGCATTCCTTCTTCGCGAGTTTCGCGAATGGAAAGACATCTTCCCTGTCTACGAAGGCCACATGACAGGCTGCTCAGTGGTTGAAGAGGAAGACGGAAGCGTTGGCTTTCACTACAAGTCTTGGATTGATGCTGCTGAGCGTCGCTACATCTATATGATCATGGTACTGCTTCATGACCTCGGCTTTGGCGATGGCATCTGGCTGTATGACGGCGCGTCTGACGGCGATGAACAACCTGACAGCTACAGAGAATACAGCGATACCTGGCGTCATTTTGCCAGTTTTTCGTGTCATGATATCGATCAAGTCATTTCCACCATCGAAGGAGAAGTCGAGCGGCTGAAGCAGTCGTGGGAAAGCCAGTCATGAACAAGTTCCTCTATACGTATCGAGGCGTCGAGCTTTTGTGGGAGGTCGTTGCGGACCATGGTTCGAAAGGCCTGCTGTGCAAGACCATCAGCGGGATTTTCGGTGGGATGCAATATTACTCCTGCAATGCATCAGCGTACTTTTCGCCGTCGCATGTCAGCAGGTTGGTCTCTGATGCTGAGTCGCGACGCTTGAGGCGGCTGTCCTCTCATCGAACAAGTGAACTTGGGACTGGGTATACTCTCCTCCATGGACGAAAGACCCTATCGGAAGACCAAAAAAGAGAAGACCCCCAAGACGCAGTACATGCTCTACTACAGGACCAAGCCTGACTCGAAATACATAGAGTACGGCCCAATTCACTCGAAGAAGGCTGTGGTACAAACAGTGGCTAGATACAAGGGGATGTTCGGCGAAGAGGCTGCCTACTGGGAAGTCTATGACCCGAACGCGAGAAAGAAGAGCTATGGCAATCGACGGAGACATCCTGATTGAATTCATTCGCGAGTCGAATGCAATCGAGAACATCCATCGTGCGCCTCGCCAGACTGAGATCGACATCCACGAGAAGCTTCTCGCGCGAGATGAAATAATCATCGCCGACCTCGTGGAGTTCGTATGGACCGTTCAACCTGGCGCGAACCTGCGCAACAGGCTCGACATGGATGTCTGGGTTGGGCGTCACACTCCGCCGCCTGGCGGACCGGATGTTCAAGAGATGCTTGACGGTTTGCTTCAGCGCATCTCGCTCCGTGACATCTCTCCTTGGGAGGCTCATGCCACCTACGAGACGATTCATCCCTTCATGGACGGTAATGGTCGTAGCGGACGGGCACTCTGGCTGTGGCATTCTATCCGTGATGGCGAGTTTGTTCCAGGTCGTTCGTTTCTACAGCATTGGTATTACTCAACCCTTGACCGATTCCGACTGCCGAAAAGGATTTGAGCATGAAGTTTGATTGCGAGAAATGCGGAGATGTCGATTCTGTCATCGTTGATGGCTACGGCTTTGGTGACCGGCTGCTCGAAGGCGTGATGTTCAAGGTCTTCTACAAGGATGGAAAGCTTGTTGCTGAAGTCACGCCTGATAGCGCTGACTACTTCAATGACCTGAACACGAAGAAATGGCTCAAGGCCTGTGTTCAGCATGTCGAGGATATGGAGGATGATGTCGAGGGGCAATGCCCTTGCTGCAACGAAGACATCTACCTTCGACCCGACAATAAGCCTCGCGACTGAAAAGAATCTGACTTTTTGGAGTGAATTACTGAAGGAGTTCTTGACAAGGCTCCGAAAAGGGTTAGTATCATGACTATGCAGAGCGTCACGCTCCATCTCGGCTTGCTGTTACTCGCGTGAGGGGACGAACCCCACCAACGCTTGCAGTACGGCAAGACCTCACCATCAAAAACTGAAGAACATACTCGCTGAACCGCTCGCTTTATAGCTGACGTTCATAATGGGCGAGTTTTATGGCTCCATGGCGGAACTGGCAGACGCGCCGGATTCAAAATCCGGTTCCGAGAGGAGTCCCGGTTCGACCCCGGGTGGAGCTATTGACTCTCGTCAACAGATGAGAGCTACTTTTAGGCCCTGTGGCGGAATGCAGACGCGCCTGCCTCAGAAGCAGGTTCCCGAAAGGGAGTGAAGGTTCAAATCCTTCCAGGGTCATTATGAAAAAAGAGAAGGAGGTCAAACGAATTGTTCGAGATAGGCTTCTTACCAAAGAAGAGGCCGAAAAAGACGAGCAAGTCAGACAGCAGGTTGAGAAAGAATCCGATGATCTGATTCAGGGTCATTTACAACGTGGGTGTGGCGGAATGGCAGACGCGCCACCTTGAGGTGGTGGTTCCCGAAAGGGAGTGGAGGTTCGAATCCTCTCATCCACATTACATTTGGGGATATGGCGGAATTGGCAGACGCGCCGGCTTTAGGTGCCGGTGGGGAAACCCGTGCAGGTTCGAACCCTGTTATCCCTATTGATGGCTCCATGGCGGAATAGGCAGACGCGAGGGATTTAAAATCCCTTTCCTTCGGGAGTCCCGGTTCGAGCCCGGGTGGGGCTACTTCCACATAGCCTGAAGCTGCCGCGTCATGCAACATGACGGATGAGGCGTTCATCTCTTTCTTGACGGCTCTGCGAGACCGCTGCGGCGCGAAGCTGTGCGGCTCGTGGGCTGAAGGCACCCAGGACATGAAGCCGGGGATGTTCTCGGACATCGACCTCGTGGTCCGCTACACAGACCGAGAAGAAGGCAAAACACGACCCATCGAGGAGGCCATCAAGGTCTTCGACGAGTTCGGGGTTCCGTGGGACAGCCATATCGTCGGTCAGATTTCCTCTCCGCGCGATTTGCAGACGCTCCCTCGGCCTGTAGAAGTGATGGAGTCGTCGTGGATTGCACCCAAACCTGAATACAAGCCCGAGGTCAATGTCTTTGGCGTAACGTTTCAATCGTTTCGTCGTTCGTGGAGACAGAGATGAGTAGTGAATACAACTGGCATATGCCATCCAATCCGAATCGTTTTGAGTTTCAACGTGCTGTCGAGGAATGCCAGAAGGTCTGCGAATATTTGAAGACGGCAGCCACGCCGGTTCATCTTGGAGGCTGGGACGGCAGTGGAGAGCCTCTTTTTACCCCAAGCCTCATCTCCTTCAACGGTCGTCACGATTCGGCGCAGACGTTTCAGATCAGGTTCGACGGCTCGGGTCCGAACTCGTGCGACACGGACTCGCTGCAATACGACATCGCGGTTCGCTGCTGTCTTCTCATCTTCGAGGAGCAAGTGAACGGGTTCACTTACACAGGTGGTCCTAGCCGCGAGGCGTGGGAATATAGTCGGGCACTGATTGAAAATGCTCGAACTAATGCAAGTGATAGTTAGATGCTGTAGAATATATCCTTCTATCCGTTTGAAGGAGCTACAGCGTTATGAGTCACGAATCAGGCACCCACGAGCAACGTAAACCAGCTTTTCACATCAATGATCCGAATCCACTGATGGGGAACCGAATCATCGTCACGATGAACCCACTGATGGCTCGGGCTTTGTGTGACTTGCTCGACAGTGTGGAACTCGGTGAAAACGAGAGCCATATCTACGCGATGAAAAAGCATATCCGTCGCTATTATCACAAGCTCAAAGAGCAACGCGGCGGAGTTGAGGCATCGGAGGATGTCCGCGAGGTTGTCCTCAGCGAGTGAACCTATAATAACAGGTTCATCTTTTTGCCGATAATAAGAAGCTTGGGCGATTAACTCAGTTGGCCAGAGTGCAACCTTTACACGGTTGAAGTCGGGGGTTCGAGTCCCTCATCGCCTACGTAGGCCCTTAGCTCAGCGGTCAGAGCAGGGAACTCATAATTCCTTGGTCGTCAGTTCGAATCTGACAGGGCCTATTTTAGGGGAGCCTCGTGGAACAGGCACTTCGCGGAAGATGGGTGCTATCTCTCCGCCCACATACGATTCCGCGACAACCCCATGAGGCGTGGACGATCGGAACCTCCTGCTCCTAGGGGCGTTGGTTTACAGAGATGCACGATGCTTCAATCGTCGTGTGAGGGGTTGCAATCCCCCTCCGTCCCATTTGCGAAAGTAGCTCAACTGGTAGAGCATCTTGCCCCATGATGGAGCGTACGCGAAGTCACAGCCAGTCCGGAACGGCTGCGGGGATCAACAAGAAGGTTAGGGGTTCGACTCCCTTCTTTCGCTTTCAGGACTAGGGATGGTGTAATGGTAACACAGTCCTTCGGGACAGTCTATCGAGGTTCGATTCCTCGGCCCAAGGTCCGTAGCTGCTGACAAGGCCCGCAAGGGAGGGTAACAGGAACCACCCGGAGTTGAAGCCAATGTTCCAAAGCCTCTTCGGACGCGGAGAGGCAATCTGGTCAGGCGACTGACTGGAACGGCAAAGAGGCACTCGCGGTCAGCAGAGGCCCTCGTCTTTCGGGACGGGGGCTTTTTTCGTGTCCCTGCTTGATTCCGCCGAGATGCTCCTGTACCGTTACCACATACGTTGCAGGACTGGCTTCATGGGCCGTGAGACGGGACGTTCCCTCTTACACAGTCAACCGCCAGCATCAAGGAGATACATCATGGCGAAGAAGGCATCCACCAAGAAGACCGGCTCGAAGGCCAAACGGACTCGTCGCGTGCGGTCCACCACCCGCTCGTCCATCATCCCCGTGTGGAGCGAGGGTCGCGAGGGCAGCAACAAGAACACGACCAAGCACAACCCCGAGGCGGGCAACCCCGATTCGCTCGTGGCGCACGTCAAGGAGTTCTTCGGCACGGTCGCCAAGCGGTTCGAGGCCAACAAGGGCTACGGTCGCCAGCACATCAACAGCAACGGCGTGGTCCATCCTGACGCGGCCCTGACCAAGAGCAATCGCGCCTGCACCAAGACGGCGATTCAGTTCATCGAGGTTCTCGCGCAGCGTGCTGCCCTCGCCGGCAACAAGGAAGCCGAGGCCATTTTCGAGGGCTCGCTGGCGACGCCCGCCGAGGCCAAGAAGTTCCTCGCCGACATCGCCAAGTTCGCCCGCGAACGCGCCAACCAGATCAAGGCCGATGAGAGCCAGGCGATTCTCGATGACATCGCCAAGGACATCGGCCTCGAAGACGGCTCGTCGCTCGTGCCCGCGTCGAAGGCCAAGGCCAAGCCGAAGGCCAAGGCTGGGTGACAGGCACCTGATTCCCCTCACAAAAGGCCGCGCCTGTAATGGGCGTGGCTTTTTTCTATCCACATACGAAGATCCTGCCGATACTATTAGGTATGAACGCAGACGACATTCGTAGCGCGGTCGATGAGAAGTGGTCCCCAGAGGCACGGCTGCTCATCGAGAAGGCAGCATCAACGGTTCACGAACACGCGGAAGCCCGTGTGGAACGTGAGCGAGAACTGATTGACGCGCTCGATGTTGCTCTGAAGGAAGCGACGACTCCGTGGTATCTGAGTCTGTGGCCGAGCAAGAAAAGGTTCCGAGCGCTTGCGCATGCGTGCAGGATCGGAGATGAAGCTGAAGAAGGAATGATGGCGTTCGCCGAGGAACAGGGAATCCATGTCGAGGGAACGGGATATCCGGCTGATGAAGAAGGTAGCCCGCGAACAGCGTCTTGAACGCGAACGCGAGCATGGCCGTCTCCGTGCCAAGTCATTCGGAGGCAAACCCTCGCCCAGGGCTGACCGTCGCAAATGGAAACAGAACCGCGACGACCTATGAACAGACCAAGACTCAAACTCACAATCGAAGTCCCATTTGATGCGCCGTTGAGCGGCGAGACTGTCGAGGAGAAGACTGACAAACTCCTCGATGAGGTCCGTCGTGTTTTGCCTTCCGCCGAGATGTTGGGTGCAAGGGTCGAGGCAACGACTCTGTGGGAAAAGAACGAGGCGTCTGATTCGGACGACGTTTTGCGTCTGATCGATACGGCCTTTCTTCGTCTCGTGGCTATCGCTGACATCATCGGGGTAGACACGGCAGACGTGCGACGTGACCTGACTGTGGTTCCTCACCTTGATAATCACACTTCCAAGCCCGACCCGGGTGAGGCCCACGTTGTCCGGGTGGGCAGGCTCCTTCTTTACCGCTCCTTGTTCAACGGCGTGCGAGTATGGGTCGTGAGCGGTCAGCGTCGAGATGTCGAGCCAGGCACTCATGGTGGAGATGCTTTTCTGTCTGAACAGGTACAGGTTTGCAGAGATACGGAGTTCAGGGGTGTGCTGTCAGTTCTGCTCAATGCGCTGTCCAGCGAGAAGATCAACAGCCATTTTCGCGCGCAAGTTGACGAGTCTGAATACCTGATTCAAGTCGCGGAAGATTCCTCGGCGGCGCAGACCAAGGATTGTCAAGGGTTTATGAAGGGCGGCGAAAAAAGTCGCCCAAAAACAACCCCAAGCGGTTGACGGTCGCGAGGGAGCGGTTTATACTTCCCCCACGAGCCAAGGAAACGAGGCACGCAACTGAGAGCTAACCAAGGAAACGAGGAAAGCTCAAAGTCGAATCGAAACTAAGGTCGCAAGACTAAGTTAAGATTCATCATCTTCAAACCAGAAATGGGATGAAGATGATTAGGAAAGCCAAGCTGCGAGGCCCATACTTTCCGACATATGCTGCGACCCAACCCTGCTTGCAGAAAGGGTCAAAAGCGCTAGGCTGAGCCAAATGCCAACCGGAAGGCGGGCATGTAACTCAAGACGCTCAACTCTTAGGTCTTGACCTGATTCTTGAGCGAGCGAGGAAGCGAAAGCAAAACTCGCCTAGAGCAGAAGGGCTTGAAACAGCCCCAAGCATGTGACCGAACCCACGCTCGACGCAGCGATGCGTAGAGAAATGGACGGTAACTGCTCAGCCAGTTTCGGCTGACTGAGTGGTTTAGAGCGGACTGAAAGGAAAGCTCGACTGCTAGAGGATGGCAAGCGGAATGCCCTATTCCAAAAGCAGATAGGCAAGCGCCGACGCGGATACCCGTCTTCGACCGCTGAGGATACTAGCCTATATTCTGCTGAGACGTAAAAAGCTCAGTAGGATTTAGACCAACCCGAAAGGGAGGTCGAGCCAGAAGGAAAGTCCATGCTTGGGCATGACGGCTACCTCTGGTATGTCAAAGCGAAGGACAGTTCCCAAGACTAGTCCCCAAGCTCACTGGCATCAACCTGCTGGGTCTGAAAAAGCCCAGTAGGTTTTAGACCAAGGACGACCTGTAAAGGAAGCACCTAGTCGAGTAGACGGAGAGTCTCGAAGGCAACGGAGAGACAAACCGACATCTGGAGACTAAACTCATCGGTGACGATGAGGTAAACCTCCAAGGCAACATGAGTAACCTGTTCCCGCTTCGGCGAGAAAAAGATGCTCACGAGCCTCCAAGGAAGCGAAAGCAACACTTGGGATGGCGGAGAGGGCTTAGCCTCGGCAGCCCAAACCGATGCGTTCAAGAAGCAGGTCAGTAGAAATACTGACACGAACCATTGAACAGGCAGCCCTGCGGGTAAAACCGTAGGGCTGTCTTCGTTTAACGACACAGGCACCTGACCTGTCCCAAAAACATTTCGGATGGCTTGCGGGTGAAATGTGGACGGCGTATGATGGCGTCTTCCACATACGATTTCGCTACGAGATCGTGTGGCAGTCGCATCTTGTTCCGAGAACCCTTTTACGGAGAACCCCAAATGGCTGATGAGCAGAACACCACGCCCGAGACCGAGGCCACCGAATCCACTGGACGGGCCACCGTCCCCGAGATCAACTCCATCGAGGAACTCGGCGCGTACGTCGCCGAGTTGGAGGCCAACGAGACCGAGGGGCCGAGCGCCCGTGGCTACACCATCAACGGCGGCCTCCGTGCCGTGTCGCCGCTGTACTCCCTCTCGCCGAACGTCCTCCTCTCGATGGCGGGCTGCATCAACACGGCGCTCGCCACCCACATCAGCGAGGGAACCGAGGGCGCGCAGGAGGCTCTCGACCTCTCGATGGCGCACGCTCAGAACGCCGTCACCGTGACGCGCCACACCGCGCAGTTCAACAAGTTCCTCGACATGGCGATCGACCTCGGCTACGCCCCCGATGGCGCGAACACCGAGGCCCTGACCCACGAGCAGCAGGTCGCCACCGTCGATGCCTTCCTCGCCTCGCAGAAGGGCAAGGTCAACTCGTGGGCGGCGTGGCAGAAGGCCAACGCCTGAATCACGAACTCCCCCTCCGCAGCGTCGCCCTTTACGGGGCGGCGTTGCTTTTCATTTTCTTCGAGGATATAATCTAGCTATGGCTGGAAACCGAATCGGCATATCCGAGGCCCAAGCCCACCGTCTCATAGAAGCAGGACTAAACGCAGTACGAGTCCGCTCTCAACGCGACGCCAATGGACATTTCCATTCGGGCACACTACTAGCACTGGTTGGGGACAAAGGGCAAGTAAAGCTCGCTTTCCATAAAGGCTCAGAACTAATACCCTTGCGCGATATTTTTCCATGGCGCAAGGGTAATCTGCTGCGCGGTTGTAAAGACATCAACGAACTTGACAAGATAGTTGGTAAGGACCAAGAGGAAGAAGCTGCTGTGTATTACGTCAACTATGACCGCAAGAACAGCTTGGTATGGTGTGGAACGACAAAGGGATGGACTCAACATCTTGTTCATGCCAAGTTATATCAAAGCCCAGGTCGCGCAAGCCAAGGCATGACGCGCGTTCTTAACCAAGACCGCTGGGCCAACATCTGCGACCGTAAGGATATCGACCAGATTCCCTACGAAGAGGCCGAAGAGCTTTTGGGAACCCTCTTCGCTCAGAAGGCTGAGCAGCAGAAGCCCAAGGCAGAAGAGCCTAAGAAGCAAGCCGCGCCCGCTGAGCCCACCAAGAAGGCCGAGGCTCCGACCAAGAAGGATGAAGCTCCGACCAAGAAGGCTGAAGCTCCGACCAAGCCTGACAAGGCCGATGACCTCATCAATCGTCTTCTCCGCACCAAGAAGGATGTCCAGGACGCTCGCGAAATGCTCGTGCTGGCTCAGTCTGAGTTCGAGCAGACGTTGGCCGAGCTTCAGCGTACGATGGGCAACGAGACGGCTCAGGCACTCTCGACCTGACCCACATACGTTCCGAGCTTCGTGCTGAAGAGCATGAGCAACACACCGAACGTCGTGAACTACGGCCAAGACTGCGACGCCATCAAGCTGGCGCTGCGGTCTGGCGAGCAGCGAGCCAAGGGCAACCCCGAGACCGCTGACCGCCTCCTTGTTGAGGCCCGAGCCGCTCTGTCTTCCGAGTTCGAGCCTCGCGAGGGCGACCCTCCGATGACCGAGTTCAAGCTGGCTAGCGATTCGATCGCTGCCACGCATCGTCGCTACATCAACAACCTCTACTCGGCCACGGTCTCGCCTCCGATGGATTTTCCAGGCGTGCCGTGCAAGGTTATCCACATCAGCATCTCGCGAATCGACCGCTCGAACTACATCCCGTGGCGGCACAAGCAGATCATCAAGAACAAGCTCATCGGCCCGACGCACGAGGCGGCTGAACTTTTCCCCTCTCGTGACCGCGTGATCGATGGCGCGAACCAGTTCCATCTGTGGGCTCTGGCTGACAGTAATGTCAGCTTCCCGTTTGGCTACCTCGGTGAGCGAGATGTCCTCGACCAAGAAGAGGCGAGGCGAGATGTCCCAGGCGTTCATCAGGCACCTTTCGTGGACGACCCCGAAGAGCTTTGACCCACATACGTTTCGCGAAGAAAGACGACGACCATGAACAGCGAACTGTCCCAAATCATTCAGAGTCTTCTCGATTCCGAGAGCAATGAGGGCTGCTCTGATGACCTCACCGTTGTCAGCAGCGAGCCCATCGCCAAGCTCCGCGAACTGATGGAGCAGCGCAACCTCTATGCCAAGAGGGACAGCAGCGGCCCCTACGAGGACCACCGCCGAGAGGTCGGCAACATGGGCGCTGGCAAGATGTGGGTTGTCAGATGGTCTTGCGACTTCGAGACCCGCATCAAGCTCGACCCCGATTCGACCGAGCAGGATGCCCGTGACATGGCGTGCGAACTCGACATCCCCGAGGGCACAGCCGTCTACGTCGATGAGACGTTCGACATCCGCGAAATCGAAACCGAAGCCGACTACAAGGAGAAGTACGGATGAGAACTGTGACCGCAAACGCTCAGTTCACCGCCGACGACATCGAGTTCTGGAACCATGCTCTTCAGCACAAGGGGCGCATGAGCGACCAGCCGGATGTCATCGACAAGAAGACGGCAAACTTCGGCGGAGGCGTCGAGGTCGATATCAAGCTCTGCAACACCGATGGCACGGACGATAACAACGCGGGCGATGCTTCGACCCCGTATCTCGACATCGTTCTCTTCATCGACGGCTGCGAGGCCGGATGTCTTGAGCCGCGATTCTTCGCCATCGACAACGGCTACGAGTTCGACTTCGGCGAAGTTGATGACTGCAACTTCCGCGCCGTGGCTAAGGTCGAGGTCGTCTGAAGTCGATAAGACCTAGATGGAACTGGTAGAACATCTCAGGCACTTGGAATCCACCCTCCCCGAGGGGGTGGATATTTCTGCGCGGATAAAGAAAATCGAGCTTGCAGAAAAGATGGGTGCAAGCACCTTCGAGCTTCTGATGCAGCTACTCCTCGACTTCGAGCCCATACGCATCGAGAACCCCACCAAATACGACGAAATCCGACAGTTTCTCGCTCAACTCGGCGAACATCTCGAAGGGAAGCAACGATTCGTCTGGGAGAGGATTTTCCCACATACGGAAGAGGGCTCCGATGATGAGGCATGAGTAATATCCAAGGCAGAACAATCGAAACCGTGCGCCCTATGACCCCCGACGAGCAAGATGTCGAGGGCTGGAGCCGTCCCGCCATAGTCATCGTTCTCGACGACGGAACCAAGATTTATCCGTCACGAGACCAAGAGGGCAACGGACCCGGAGCCATCTTCGGCGTCAGCGCTGCGGGAGAAACTTTCGGTCTCGCATAGTCCTTACGAACCCGAATCGGCGTCGGAACCAGAAAAGAAACCCGAACAGGCAAAAGCCGCTTGCCACATACGCAGGCGACGCTTAGTCTTTTCGTATGAACACAACACTTCCCATTCCGAACATTGGTCAGCGAGTCCGCTTTGTCCGCTCCGATTGGGGCGACGCAGGCATGAACATGCCGGTGGGCGCTGAGGGCAAAGTCATCGAGGCGAACGAGGACCGCATCACCCTCGAAATGGACGACCAGTGGCGAGAGAACACCGAGGACGGCGCGTGGGCTTTCTACCCCGAGTGTGGACCCGTGCCACATACGAATGGGTTCGACATGACACCCATCGAACAGTTCCACTTCCTCTGCGATTACATCAGTTAGGAGACGCAATATGCCCTGTCGAAGCGACCACATGGAAGCCCAGCCCCGCGAAATCGAATCGCGTGCTGTTGCCAAGCACCTCGTCTATCTCATCCCAATCGTGGGACACCCTACTGCGGGTCGCAACATCCCTGACGATATCCGCCACGCATCTACCAACTACTACGGCAATCGCGACAAACTCGACGAATGGACCGCGCTGCTGTGCCGCATGTGCAAGGTTCTCGAATCGGATGAAGAGCGGGCAGATGAGTACCTGTGGGATGGGCGAAACAAGGATGCCCGCGCACTCGCCGATTGGTGGGAGCGTCACAAAGAGTTTGACCGCCAGCGCGAAGCGGAAGAGAACAAGGAAGACCTCAAGCTCAAGGCGCTCTCTGTTCTTGTTCAGGCGCTGTCGCAGACCGACTTCGGTGTGTCGGACGCCACATACGATGGCGACAACGACTCGGGCTCTCTCATCTTCAAGCTCGATGGCATGGAGATTCTGATCCGAAGCCGAGATGTCCAAGTCTCAGAATGGAAGGACGACTAATGCCCGACCGCAAGGTTTACGCGAAAGTCAAGGGGACCATCAACATCCCCGTCATGTGCGAGAAGGAAGTCATCGTGCGCGTTGACGAGGGCGGAGATGTTGACGCCGCCATCCGCGCAGCAGCCAACGGCGAGACTGGTGGAGACTACTGGGACCTGGTGGACGACGGCTCTCCCGAAATCATCGAAGAACTCGACGCCATCGACGCGACGCTCTCGTGCGTGGACCCTGACATCGCCAACTGCACGAGCGTCGAGATCACGGACTCGAAATGAAAGAGGGATGACCGATGCCGAAGAAAGAAAAGGGCGGTGACGACGGCATTTCACTGCGCCTCGGCATCAAGATGTTCGCGGCATTTCAGCCGGGCACTTCTAGGGTGCTGAACTCTTACGAAGGGCCAATCATCGCGCGGTCGAAAGATTGCGTACAGCGAGAACTTCGTTGTTCTCAAATCACTGAAGCCGAAATTCGTGCTGTTCGCCTCATGCCAATGGACGGCGAGTAAGCCACATAGCACTGCGCACAGGCACCGTACCGCATGAAGCGAAACACCTGGACATATCGCGGTTGCACCATCACGCCTGAGTCTGGCGATATCCGTTACTTCGGACACGCCGACTACACGCCTGGCTCGCGTCTTCCTCTCTACCGCACGACTTGGTGGAAGGTGACGTTCCCTGACAATACCTGGATTTACTGCGGCACAAAGAGAGACTGCCGCGAGTATATTGATGACCCGCGCAACCGCCACCGTGGATTGGAGGCAGCATGAAGATGACGCGCCCACAGCTTATTGATGCCATCGAACTTCTGCTCTCGTGCTGCATCTCGAAGCTGACTGACCACTTCCCCGATTCGTTCGATGTTTCCGAGCGACAGAGGATGACTGGCGGCAGCGCCACCGACTTGAGCGAATACGAACGAGGCATCATTCAGCAGACCATCTGGTCTATCGCCTGCCTCACGGCACAGACCATTGATGACGGCATCGGCGAAGGCGACGCGGATGACATGCTTGGGAGGTTCAGCGAGAAGTGCGCCAAGTTCGTGAAGGCGAACTGGGAAGGATACGGGCACCCTTATCGGGCTCGTATGAAGGAAGCCATGAATCAGTTGGGCGGCGCAAGCTACCGTGTGTTCTGCCTCAACCACCCCGATGCGAGGGATATGGCCGAAAAGTTCGTGGACATGCTCGAAGATGTCGAGTTCCCACATAGCATTGTGGACGAGGCACAGAAAGCATGAGCAATCTCCGACGAACATCTCGACAGACCACCGCGCCGGCACGGACAGGCGACCGATACCTTTACGGGTTCACGATTCCGAACAGCGCAGGCACCGCCAACTACAGGATCAGTTTCGATGCTGCGCCTGGCGCGATGTATTGGACCTGTTCTTGCCGAGGCTGCATCGCTCATGGTCAATGCAAGCACCTTACGGCTGCCGGGCTGCAAGGCCGCAAGTTCGGCGCGCAGTCGCTTCCGACCCCCAATCAAGGCCGTCGCGCTCAGAGCAACGGTCGCGCTCTTCCGGCGGGAGGCTGAACATGGGTATCTTCGATGACGACAACTACAACGCTGACCGCTACGGCGTCCCCACTCGCGCTGGCACGCCTGATGACTGGAAGGCTGCCTACGAAGACCGCATGGGTCGTGACCAGTACGAAGAGGTTCTTGGTTCGACCAAGACGGCACAAAGCCGCGAGCAGGAAGCAATCGCTATCCTCGAAATCACCGAGACGACCATCGTTGAGGGCGTGATCAAGCGGAGCTACCGCAAGCTCGCAATGAAGGTTCACCCTGACCACGGCGGCACACAAGAGGCGTTCGAACGAGTCCAAGCCGCCTACTCGCTGCTGATGGACCTTTACGGGTGAATAGCACTGATTGGGTATCATACGGCCATGAACGAAGCTCTCTTTAAAGGCGTCATTGAACTTGTCGAGAACGGCTGCGAAATCCGCAATGCTGACGACGTTCGCAACGCGGTACTCGAAGCACATGCCGCTGGCGTCAAGGCCATTGAGAGCGGCATCAAAAACGTGCTGCCGATGAAGTTCCTCTTCCTGACGCAATCAGGACCGAGCCTCACGTTCACGCCCACACCTGAACTGTTTCCTCTCAAAGAAATGATTGGGATGTTCCTTCCGACGATCATGAGGGGGCGACCTGATATCACTGCCGTCGTGCAGTTGTCAGAAGCAACGGCTTGCATCGCTGAAGGCTTGGCGCAGAAGGCAACGCTTGAGAAAGCGATGGCTGAGGGCAGGCAACTGAGCGACCTGAATCTCGGCAAAGATGTCGTGATTGCGGCAGGCACCTGTCGCTTTGGCGATCAGCGATTTACTTTCACGCGCATGACGGAAGTGGTCGGCGAGTTCCCGAACCGTCGCGCTGTCAACGACCTCATTGAGGGTGGGGACTGGTGCGACCAGTCGGATGGATTGTTCGTTCCGCCGATGGAACTGTTTCTGCCTATGGAAGGCGAGAAGCCCAAGATCGATGAGAAGATGGGCGGTCTCGTCAACAATCCCGAGCGAGGTAGAACCCACCTGCCTCACGCTGGCGGTAAGCCACATACGGCCCGCGACTGGCAGACGTAGGGCATGAACCTCGAACAACTCATCAAAGCGTTCCGTCTCGTTCGTGCTGACAGCGGCAAGGAAGAGGCGGTTTGTTATTTGCGAGACATGGGCTGCGGACCTGCTGTTATCGGCGTCATCGTTGAGAACGACGGCGACCGTGACGCATGGGAGGTCCGATTTGTAGCACCGCGCTACGAAGACCCTCGCTACGCAATCATCACAGCTATCGTAACCAATCCAGACCTCAAGGAAGAGACAAACTTCCTGGCTGAGCTTCGCCGCGCGGTAACGGAGTGGGTCAAAACGACCGAAGATGGGCGAGCCTGTTACGAATACGCGGGCGGAGACCTCAACATCGGCGACCTGCTTTCGCATGGCGGAGTTGAGGATGTCGTGGCGCTGATGCCGGATGTCGTGAGCCTCGACCTCGACCAGATCGGAGCCATCCGCAGCGGCGACTGGACCTACGATACAACTCTCGTGAACGGGGATGAACTCGATGACACCGAAGGAAGCCAGGGCTAATGCAGCCCGTGACCAAGCGTGGGCCGCTCTTCGTGAAAAGCATTCTGACATCGATCGCATTATCAGAGATGGCCCGTCTTCTGAACGAGACATGCTGATCGTCAAGCAATGCATGCTCGTCGTGGCTGGCGACCTCGCAATGAATGCTGCGCAAGGATAACCATGCCTGGACCTCGCTCTGACAGTGACGGTAGATGGACTTGCGACTTCTGCAAGCAGGCCACGGGCGATATCCGTCCCGAGCCGAGCGCCTGGCGGACCTGGAAAACGAACTGGTTGTGTCGCAGATGCAGTCGCAACCAAGCCCGCCGTATCGGACGCTTGCTCAAGAACCTTTGTTCCACATAGCATTGCGCACAGGCACCGTACCGCATGAGCAACACGCAATACCATTCACTGAACGAGGCGGCAAACAACGCCAGCGTCCGCGAGCAGACGCGAGATTTTCTGTCTTCGCCTGAGAGCGAAGATGCTCCTGCTATCGAGGTTTGGTATGCCATCAACCCCGACTTTTCGGGCGACGGCATGTTCGAGCCGTTCGACAGCGATATGGGGCCGACCCACGCCAAGCTCGGCGAGGTTGAGTATCGCGCCGATTGGCAGTCTCTTTACGGCGCGCTTCAGGGCGACTTCTGGAGCCCGAACGGAGAGGCTCGCTCGCTGATCATGAGCAAGGGCCTTCGCCATACTTCGATGAGCGTCGGCGACGTACTTGTTGTTCGTCACCCCGACCGTCCGACCGAAACCTGGATGTGCGCCAACACGGGTTGGCGTCAACTCTGATTGGAGCGAGCATGGAAGCCGATTTGTTGCAGGCACCGTTCGTCGTCGCTGTTCTCGGCGACGCTGAAAAGAAGCACCGTTCCGTCATCCTGTTCAGCGAGACAGGCGAGATGTTCGTGGCGGCTCATCGACTTCGCAGCCGTGAACTCGAAGTGGGCGAGACGCTGAGCTTTTACACTGATTCGCATGGGAACCCGATTTCGTGGCCTTTCCAAGGGTTCGAGGACGGAAAGCACATAGGACATGCGCGCGATTCCAGGTTGAAGACGCTTTGGGAACAGTTGGCAGCAAGACTGGGAGTGCCTGCATGAGCATCGAGCGCAATCCTGCATACGACGGGCCGATGGGTGTTTTTACCGGCTTCGGCGAGTTTGACGATTTTGACATCGGGCCTCAGATCGAAGAAACGCCCGAGTTCGCCGATTTCGAGGCGCGCGAAGAAGAGGAGCCACATACGGAAGAGTCGGAAGGCTAACAGGTATGTTTGGAGGAAACCGCATCTTGAAAAGGGGCAAGAAAGAGATTGCCCAACTCAACAAGGAGCAACCTGTGAAAGAGCCGCCCAAAATCGAGATGGTCGAGGTCAACTTCGGCAAGACCGACTGGCAAGAATCGGCGATGCAACTCGCTGACGCCTGCAATGACTTTCTCTTCGACGCCTACTCTGACCGCGAACTCCCTCGCTTTTTCGTGATGGGAACGGTCCTCTACATTCCCGCCTATTTCCTCCACGCTGACACGGCGGCGCAAGCGATGGCGAACACGGTCTGCACGAACATCCCCGCTGGCCTCGCTCTCCGCGTCTGGACCGCGATGGCGAACATCGAGGGGTTCCAGCCGTCACGACTTCCCTAATCGTTGCTCCCCTTCGTCCGCTGCCTCTGGCGCGGGCAAGGGTTTTTTGGGCACAAAAGATGGGTGCTAGGCTGTGAGGCGGCTGCTTCCCACATACGATACAATCATGGTTCCGAGGGCTGTAGCAACGACAACCCCTTAACGGCTGGGAGGCCAACAATGGACCAGACTCAACTCATGATCGAACTCTCTCGGATTCAAGGCGCACGCTTCCTGAGCGTGACGAGCGCGACCGAGACCCGCATGAACAAGACCAACGGCAAGCGCAAGGCTGCCGAGAAGCGGCTGAATCCGTTTCATGGTCGCGTTCTGAGCGTTCGCAACTCGACCTACCAGCCCTGCTATGACTACGGCGCGGCGGTGGAGCGGGCGCGTGCGAAGTCCGAAACCTACGATGGTCCCACCGAATTCGAAGTGGGCGAATCGTGGCACGAGCGCGTCATGGACGCGAACGGCAAGCCGACCGCGTTCGTTCGCCACCCTGAAACCGAGCGGCTGTACTTCTACGGGCGCGAACTCGTCAAGGGCAAGACCACCTACATCGCTGCCGAGGATATCCCTGCTCTTGGGGATGATAACCTCCCGACTGGCGCGCTGCTCTACCGTGCGGGCGACGAAATCGCCTACGATGACCTCTCCCCGTGGATGCCCGAATACAAGCCGAGCGCGAAGCAAGGTCTGAGCGAGGACGAAGAAATCAAGCCGCGCACCCTTAAGATCGAAAGCATCCGAGGGCTGAAGCGCGACGGCGTTCGCAAGGCCGTGGCGGTTCCCATCGCACGGGCCGAGCCCGAGGCCGTGACGCGCGTCATGGCGGCGGCTCTGAGCGACATGCCCGATATCGACCTCTCGACCATCCCCGAGCGATACCGCAACACGCCGGCAGCCTGAGCCTCCCAGCCGAAGGGTCGCCCGATTCGTCGGGCGGCCCTTTGCGTCTTACAAGTGAAAAAGATGGGTGCTAGAATACGCTCAACCCAAACGGAGGAACCATGAGCCTCAAAGAACTCAATCTGGACGAATCGCAAAAACTGTTCGAGATGCTGGCTGGCGGCGCGAAGCCTGCTGATATCTTCGATACCTTCGCGCCCGATGACGACGATATCGACACGATCGAGGCTGGCGTCAAGTTCGACCCGAAGGACGAAAACAACATCGTCTACAAGATGCTGCGTACGCTCGGCAAAGATGTTCCCGACCCACCTGACTTGGAGAAGATGGAAGAGCAACTTCCGCCGAATGCTCCGAAGGTCATGCGCGAACTCTTGAAGACCGAGCCTATTACGGCAATCGCAACCATCAAGGTTGGGCGTGACGGTTCGCTCGATGGATTCGGCTTCGACAGCGGCAAGAAGAAGAACGGCGAACGACTGAGCATCGAAGACCTCATCGGCAAACTTACGGGCGACAGTGGCGATGGCCCGAAGATGCCGAAACTGAATGGCTTGGGTGGCCTGCTCGGTTCGCTCGCGGAGGCCGCATCGAATGGCGTCGCTCCTAGCGGCGACATGCTGACCATCAAGGTCGGGCGCATCAGCATCAAGGGTGGGAACGGCTCGCCTGTCAACATCGGCGTGGAGGATGTCGAAATCTCGGCTCCTGCCCCGAATGCCGAAGTCGAAGAATAATCAAACCCACCAGTTCCGTTTGGGGAACGGGCACCGCCTAACTGACCTTGGGTGGTGCCTTTTTCTGCGCGCACAAAAGATGGGTGCTAAAGAGTCAGCATCGTGTTAGGCGGTGTACAAATATAGTAAGAGCCCTTTCTTCACCACATAGCATATTTTTCCGAATCCTTGAACTATGAACAGAACACGATGCCTTTGTCTGAACGCCATGTTTGTCGCGGCATCAATGGAAGCGATTCCCGAGATGCCCGAACTGAGAGACACCGACCGCGCGCCGTGGGCTCGGAAGGGTCGCGGACCTGGACAGCGGCGAGGGTGGGGCGATACGAAGGCAAGCCGCAAGACGAGCCCGCGATTCACTCGCAACGGGCGTACGCTCAAGCGGAAGAAGCGGAGCCGCTAAGCCACATACGCGCAGAGAACAAGGACGAGAAGCATGAGCAACGACGACAAAGACATTTTCGCCGACGCCCCCATCATCAGCAGTTATTCGACCGACGAGGCAATCGCTGATGGCGTTCTCATCCATTTCGTCAGCATCGCGCCTGGCAAGTGGTGTGTGACGCAAGGCGTGTACGCTGAGGTCGAGAAGAACGCCGGACCTGGTCGCACGCCCGAGCAGGCCCTTCACAACCTGATGAGCGATGTTCTCGCCTTTATCAAGGCGAACCGTGACGAGGTTGTGAAGCAGGCGCAAGACGGTATCCCCCTGTTCTGCGATGACTTCGCTAAGTGGATGGAGGGCAATGTCACGGGCAAGAAGTTGTGGCTCGGCGGCAACGAGACCGGCGGATTCACCGTCATGTTCCCGGAGGAACGATAATGGACGCCGAACGACTCGCCGCGCTCGAAGCGTGGGAAAACGAGATGATGCAGAAGCATGGTTGGTACGCCCACATGGTCGGCCCATCATGCGAGTGCGAAGCGTGTGGCGAGCATGACACAGAGGGCGATACCGACTCGCCTACCCTCGTCAACTACCACACGCACGGGCTGACGACTCTCGGGCACACGGACCTGCAAATCGTTCTGCCTATCAATCCGAATCTGGCGATGAGCATTTTTCACACCATCGTCGGCAACATCAAGGATGGGCAGACCTACGAGCCTGGCGAAACCTATCACGATGTTCTCGGCGACAACCGCGAGGGTCACGAAGGCGGAAGTATGCCCGTGGCGTTTGCTCTTGCGTCCGAGGGCGCAGACCATCCTGTGCTGCGAGTTATCATTCCCGACGAAGCGGGTTGTGTTGACCGCGAGGCGATGGACGAACAGTACGCGATTCAGTGGGAGGGCTTGACAGACTGAGGGCGGCGGCGCGTTGAAGCGTGAACTTGTCACTCACGGCAAATCCCGGATAAGGTGGACAACAAAAAACAAACCCCGGGCACGCCGCCCTTTTCCACATACGAAAAGGCAGCAACAACAGAACACGAGCGGTAAAGCAGTAATCAATCCAAGGGGATGCTCTTGGGCGCGTCGAGGCGCTAACCTCGCTGGGCGGAGACATCCGCCACCGCTCTTTGCGAGATTGAAGCAAGGGCCCTGTATGCTTCAGACAGGAAGATGGACATGCCGGTTCGACTCCGGGCCTGTCGGGGAATGCGCATTCCCCTCTCGCTTTTTCGCGCACAAAAGATGGGTGCTACTCGACCACATACGCTCGACATCAAGAGCCGATGACCATGAAGATTCGACTCATCAAAGAATACGATGACCACGAACCCGTTGTTCTCGGCACGGTCACAACTCACAACTCTACGCTACACGAGAACGCGGCTCGTGCCCTCATCGATGTGGCATGGTCTGAGTTCCAGTCAACCGAGCCTGACTGCGATTCCGATTTTCCCGATTGGCTTGTCAAGAATCATCCATTCGAGATGGTTACTGACGACACGATGGATGTCATTCTGTAGCCACATAGGTACGGCGGCTATAGTCGTGAAGCGAAAGGAGCAACGACATGGCAGCACGATACACTTCCATTTCCCGCGACGAGATTCAGGCGTTCTTCGACAGGCACCATCTCGATTGGACCCCGAACCGTTCGGGCGATGAACTCGTCTTCGACCACTCGCTTGCGCTCGGCTACACGCTCCGCGTCAACACCAGCCTGAGGTTCGACCGCGATACCTCGCGTCCCTCTGGTAGCGACGCCATCCGAACTTTTGCCTTTATCGACGGCGGACGCGGACTCGTCAAGTCGATGGTCACGAAGCGCACGCAGAACTGGCGGCGCAACCTCGCTGACCGTATCGACGAGGTTCGCCAGTTGGCCGAGTTCCGCATCGAGGACCAGATGGAGCGTGAGGCCAACCGTGCCGAAGCCGCCCAAGCCGAGGAGGAGGTTCGCCCGAACCTGCGGCATATCCCCGAGTGTGTCGCCATCCACAACGGAACCTACACCATCAAGAACCGTTCGACGGGCGACCACCGCACGCTCGAAATCAAGACGGTCCTGCCCGACGACTCGTTGCCCGACAACCACTTCAAGAACCAGAACAGCGGACGGCGCACCGTGTCTCTGCTTACGGGCCCCGACAACACGAGCGACTACACGATGATCGGTTGGCTCGAAGAGCGCAACATCCGCATGACGCAGCGTTACCGCGACAGCCGCCCCACACGGGCTATTGCCTACATGCTGTTCGACCTCGCGCTCCACGGCGAGAACAGCCCCTACGCGGCGCAGTATGAACTTCTCAAGGAAGGGCGTTGCTTGCGCTGCAATCGCAAACTGACCACGCCCGAGTCGATTTCTAAAGGAATTGGACCGATTTGCGAAGGACTATAAGGCCCAACACCTGAATAGGAGGTATGGACCAACATAAATACTGCAACGGATGTAAGAAAACGCTGCTCTTAGATAAGTTTGGGCAGCGAATGAAACGAGGAAAGAAGACATATCGTGCGCGCTGTAAAAAGTGTGATGCGGATTCTGCTCGAAAATGGAGACAAAATAATCCTGAGAAGTTTCGAGAACAAAAAGCGAAATGGAACAAGGCAAACCCTCGCGCACGAACTCTATCAAAATGGAGATCATTTGCCCGTAAGCATGGGCTCGACCCTCAAGAAATAACCGAGATGATTGAGGGACATTGTGGGAAATGTGATATTTGCGGAGAAACACAAAGTAAAAACGGAACTTCTTTGCATGTCGATCATTGTCATTCTACTCATAGGATTCGAGGACTGCTTTGCGACCGATGCAACATTGCTATCGGTCACTTACGAAATGATCCCCAACTTTGTCGAAAGGCCGCAAAATATCTCATGTAACATTGAGAGCGGCATCGGACCTGTGTGCGCTGGCCGATGAACTTCACGACCGCCGAACTCGACCACCAAGAGCGTATCGCTCGCCACCGTGACGGAGTTGCAGCACTGCAACTCGACCGCCCCTCAACCCTCGCCGAATGCGTAGAAGCACTTGTAGCCCTTTACGAGCAGAACTGGAACGCTGACGCATTTCAGATCAACTGTGGCGATTGCGATGCCTTTGCGATGGAACTGATACAGATTTGGACGGGCGAGGACCGCGAGACAGATGACGCTGTGGTGCTGTGGGGCGAAGACTTCGAAGACGACGAAGACCGTTCCGAGGATATCGCGGGTCTTCATGCTTGCGCGAAGATTGAGGGACGCTACTACGACAGCGAGTGTCCGGAGGGCGAAGATGATTGGCGGGCACTTCCATGTTTTGCCCGCTACTTTGGAAGCGTTCTAAAAGCGCAACCGCACACCGCCTAACAGACAATGAAACTGTTTAAGGTAAAATATGCACGATACCTAATACCCATAAGTCGCCGACTGGCTTGGGTTTAGGTTCGTTTTTTAAAAGGAATGACACTCACACCACCGAACATCGTCATCGGGGTTTGTTTTTATTAAACACACGCTGCCTAACACGCACAAGTCATTGAAAACAAAGAGTTTATGGTTTATTATTTATAATATAAATGCACACCACCGAACAAAAAGATGGGTGCATGATTCACGCCATGACAGTTGCGCGCTAGTCGAGCCACATACAAGTGAACGGTGGCGTGGTAGACTAAAGGAGCAGCAAAATGTTTGATTCCAACTTCAAGCCGTCACCCAACTCGACCGCCATTTGCATCGAGATTCCCGAGGACTTGCCGCCCGAGCGTCGCCGTGATTTGGCGCAGCGTCTTGCCCGCGCAGCGGCTCAGGAGGGAGCGCAGGGAGCCCGCGTTCTGTGGAGCGAGGTCTACGATGACCGCCTTGGGCCGCCAGTCTTCTACCAGCCGTGACCCACATAGCGTAGTGGTTTGATGCTGATGTCTGAGCAAAGCAGCGCATCTCTGAAGCGCTCAGCGAGGAGCAACGACAATGGCAGTCAAAATCACCATTCGCCGCCGAGGACGGTTCTCTGTTCCGAATCTGACTTTCACCAACCAGTGTGGCCGCGAGGGTCAGCGAGAGTTCGACTTTTCGTGCCGCATCACGGTTGCGCGGCTCGATGACCAAGGCTTCGTGTGCGACAACTTCAAAGTAGTGCCCGCCCTTCAGAATAAGTTTGGAAGGGGCCGATGGCTCGCGTCGTGCGAGCAGTTGGCTGGCGCGGGCGTGTGGTTGATGCACGAACTCTGCGGAGGTCGCGCCACCCGCATCGAGTTCGAGGTCAGTCCCATCGCTGAGGCCGGCGTGACTGTTGAGTGGGAGTCAGGCGACGAGTTGCCCGACTTCTACCCCAGGCAACTCGACCGTGTTGAGCGTCAGCGAGGGATGCGCAACCATCGCACAAACACAGGCGCGAATCAGTGGGAGAGGATGAACCCGCGAGAGGTTCTGGCGGCGGCTCCGTTCTAACCACATAGGCACTTTGTCGGAGAACGAGAGACATGGGATACATGGATATTTCAATGGGAGGTTCGGATTTTGCGGCTGGTCTCGCCAGCAACGCTTTCGATGCCCTCGCAAAAGTCTTCCGCAAGCACATGAAGGAAGAAGACGGCAACGCCTACAACACGAGCGGCGTGGTCAATGTCGCGCTGTGGTTTGAGGGGTGTGTTTCCGAAGCCCTCGAAGGGTGGTGCGAACTCTGTGAGAACCCGCTCTACAATGTCGCCGTCGAGTGTCGTGACCGCTTGATCGAAGAAGAAATCAAGCCCGCGCAGAAGAAATCGCTTTGGGAAAACGAAGACAACCGCATCTACCACCTGACCCGCTACCGCGAACTCCGCAACGCGCTCAACAAGTTCATTCGTGCCTATGAGCGACAGTGGGACTAACCACATACAGCAACGAAAGAAGACCGACAAGCATGAGCAAGACCATCAGCGAAAGCGAACGCCGAGAGACTCTCAAGAAGTTCTCTGACCTCCACAAGCGAGACTTCCTGCTGCCTGAGGCCGCGACCCTCGATGACATCTTCACGGAGGTCGGTAAGGACATTGAGGAGCAGGTTCTCGGCTCGTTCTGCGGCGAGACATACCGCGACCCCAGCACCCTCCGCGAGCGAGTGGACCGCTGCCAGGTCGGCAACGGCATCTGGGCCTTCCGCACTCGTCTGAACGGGCACTTCCGCTGCGGCGGACTTCAAGAGGGCGTGCTGACGAAGATTCGTGAGAGCATGCTGCCCGTTGATAATGATCGGCTTTACTTCGAGATTGTCGAGTGGTCGTCGGACAACCTCGCCCTCGTCATCGTCAAGCACAATGCCATCCTCGGCTCCCGTTACCTCGCGCTGATCGATGCTTCGAGTCTTGATAAGGTCAAGACGGGCACCACATAGCATTTTTGCGCGGAATCAAAAAGCATGAGCAACAAGAGTTACAGCCATGTCACGGACGGAATCATCCACGGCGTAAAAATGCGAAGCGGTATCACTGGATGGCGCACGCGGCTTCAAAACAGTTATGACAGCCGCGCTCAGTTTCGTGCGTATTCCGAAACCCACGGACTTCTCGAACGGATGGACGGTTTTGATTATGTCAGCGATGCGTGGGAAGCCAACCCCATCATCGAGGGCAGCGTCAATCCTCTCGACTTCCGCGTGGTGCCCGAGGATGAGGTTCCCGCAGACCAACGGGCGCTGCTTGGGCTTTCCACATAGCCAACAAGCAAGGACACACGAAGTATGAGCAACGAAGCCAAGTTTGCCGCCTGCCTGCCTGATGGAAGCATGATGCGCCCGAGCCGTTCGGAGGAGGTCTATACCTTTCCGACGCCCGACGACGCTCTGATGGCTCTCCGCAAGGCGTATCCCGACCAGTTTGACGAACGGTGGCACGCCGTTCAGTTGAGCGGGCCGCCCGAGCCGAAGCGACTCGATACGGTGGAGCGGTTCTGCAAAAAGCACGGTATCCCGCTTCCCGAGGACCACCCGCGCCACGGACTGCCTATCACTGAATGGGGCTTCTACCCGACGAAGAACGGCGAAGCCTACGCCAAGACCGCTTGATCGTTGCTCCCCTCCGTCCGTCCATTCGTGGGCGGCGAGGGTTTCCGCGCACAAAAGATGGGTGCTAACCACATAGCACCGAATGGGGAGGACGGTTATCATGATCAAAGGCACAGTCACGGAACACGGCAACTTTATCATCAGCGGCGACGAACCTTTCAGGTTGGAGATTGGGCACGCCCAAGATTCGCACCTTGACCGTCATGGAGTCATCGTCGATGTTTATACGGGTTCAGAAATCGACCCGAATCAGGAGCCCATCGGCGGCTTCGATAGCGTTCATATGAGCGCGGACGAGAACAAGTCGTGGGTTTACCCTCCACATAGCGAAGTCGGCGACAACCAAGAAGCATGACACAACTCCAAACAACGCTCGACCCCGCCAACCTTCCCGACGAAGCATGGATGATGCGTCTGCGAGAGCGATGCTTTACGGCTGACACAAACTTTTGTGTCAACGAGCGCGTCGGCGGCAAGATCGACCCCCGCATCGAGCAACTGAAGCAGAAACTCATCGGCGCGCTCGGTGTGGCTGCGGTCATGCCCGTCATCGAGGAAGACATCGTTCCGCTCTTGGAGCGTGGCGAGTTTCTGGAGATGATGCGAGTCACGAAGGCTCCCGGCGAAGCGAGCCGATGCCACACCAACAGCGCGTTTATCTGGGAACTCGACCCCGACCGCTACGAACTGATGACGGGCTACGGACTGAGCAAGGATGGGGTTTGGCGGCAGCACTCGTGGGTCTACGACACGAAGGAAGGCGAGATCATCGAGACAACCGAGGAGCGCGTGGTTTACTACGGCTTCCGCATGACCAAGGACGAGGCGAACAAGTTTTACTGGGACAACTGTTGACCCACATACGATTCGGGCACTCGGTCATGCTCTGAAAGGAGCAACGACCATGACTCGCGAAGAAGCAGCAAACCTCATCCGCCGCATCGAGCCGAACGACCGCGTGACCATCAATGTCCCGAACGGGCGCGGGCGCAACGGCATCGAATACAAGGAGAAGACGGGCCGCGCGGTTATCTGCAACCACAAGCGCGACCCGAACAACCTCACCGTTGCCCTGAACATGGGCGGACCTCACGGAACCCCTGGCGTCGCCACTGTCGAGAACATCGTCAAGGCTCCCGCCGCAGCACGGAGGAAACTGGCATGAAGATCCGCTGACCGCATTCACTGAATGACCGAACACACGCCACAACCATCAACGGAGCCGGAACTGAAATGGATTGTATGAGAGGGGAAGAACCCCACCACGCACAAGAAAGTTGAAAGCGGCCCCCTGATGGCGTGGGGCCGTTTTCTTTTGTCCACATACGATAGTTTTCTGCGCACGAGGATAGAAGGGAGGCAATCATGCCTGAGACCAGCATCCAGCAACACACCGACGCAATCGCCGCCATCGAGGACTTCATGGGCTACGCCGCTGATGACGGCATGATGGCCCGCCTGAGCAACGAAGGTTATACCTACAACCTGGACACCTTCCACCTGAACTACAAGACCTTCCCTCTACCGATGGGCGTGGCCGTTCGTGTTCTGGCGCAGTTTGCGCAGATGCGACTCGCCGAACTCGGCCACCGCATCATGGACCTGCGCCACGAAGGAAACTACCGTTGGACCGGCCAACTTCTCCGCGACCGATTCGATACACCGCGAGAGATGACCGTCACAACCGATTCGCATGACTACTCATCCGCGCTCGCCTCTCTTATCCTTCACACTCGCATCCTCCGCGAACTGTTCGATGAGATGATGCCGAAAAACTGACCCTCCTTTCCCTTGCTCCCCGATTCATTTCGGGTCGAGCGAGGTTCTACATAGAAGATGGGTGCTAACTCAACCCACATACGACGCTGCATCGAGGACACGCGGCATGAGCGACACAATGACCGTTGGAGAACTGATCGCAGAACTCCAGAAACACGACGCGAACAAGCCCGTCTTTGTCTACGACGAGGGCGAGCCCGAATCCATCGGCCTTCTCTCCATCGACGAGGGCGAGGAAGATGGCGGGCTATTCGTGGACACGGCTTGCGACGGCGTGTATTCTGGACGCGAGCGGCCCGTGGTTCAGATTCGTGTTTCCATCCCCACATAGCATCCCAAGGAAGGACCATCGACCATGAGCAACAACACCCAACCGTTTGAACCTGCCCGGTTTACTCCGACGCAGTTTAGCACTGCCGAGGTCAAGGCCAGTTTCGGCAATGACCTTGTTCGGTTCATGCTCAACGGCTTCAAGTGGGCCGACTTCTCGGATTTCGTGTACAAGAACCTGAGCAACTGCTTTGGGCACATCGCCCACTACAACCGCAGCGGCTTCTTTGACACATGGTTCAGCGAGCCGAATCAGATTCGCGCGTGGCTCGATCATGTCGCCAGCGCGACGCCCGTGGGCTCGCCTTCGCACACCTTCAGCGATTTCGAGCGAGCGTTCCAGGTCTGGCTGAGCGAGAACCGCAACGAGATTCGCGCCGCCATCGAGGGCAAGGGCTCCGAGCAGCAGGCACTCGCCGACAACGCTGGCGAGAAGGTCGAGTTTATCATCGTCGCGGTCAGCAAGAACACGGGGCCGTTCGGCCACAAGCAGCACATCCTTGTCGGTCGCAACGGCGTGGGCTTTAAGGGCGAACGCCAGCCGTCCGCGCATGTCCCCGGCAACGAGGACTTGGCCGAGGGTCGCGTGTTCGAGTGGACGGTGGACGCCGAGGGGATGCCCGTCGAGCGTCATCAGTGGTTCGAGACGACGAGCAAGATGCCCGACAAGGCTCCCGATGAAGTCATCGAGGAAGCCTTCGCAATCGCAACCTGATTCCTCCTTTCAACCCCCGCAAGGGGGCCGTCCCACGAAAGATGGGTGCATATACCTGTCCCACATAGGATGCAGTTATGATACCAGTCAATATGAAGATGTTTGCTATGACAACTGAGCAAGGGACAGCCGCGTCTGAAACGGCTTTGTGCGAGATTTGCATAAAGAGCAATTCAGCAGTGCAAATTGCCCGTGATGCGGCTAGGCAATCAACAGACCTACAACCTGATCAAGAGTTTGCAGATTGTACCGGAAATGAATCTCTCTCGTGTTGCGCGTGTGGCAAATCCACATAGCATAGTTTCTTCGTGCCGAGAGATAACGAAAGGAGCAACGCAATGCCAATCGAATCACACAACGGAGGCGGAATGACAATCACGGGCAAGGGAGACCTGCCCAGCGGTGGGCTGAGTTTCTTCACGCTCATCAACGCCTACCAAGCGGCCAAGATGCATGTGCAGACTGGCGGACGGATGCGGCTGACGAGGACCGCGACTCCCTCGAATCTCGTCCGCGTCCTCAACCAACACTACCCCGACCGACCCGATGGGCCGTTCAAGGGCCGCACGATGTCCGTTCTGTTGAAGCAGATCAAGGCCGAGGTTCAGCGACAGAACGACCTCCACCGAGCCAGCCTTGACGAGGCGCAGCGAGCAGCCTTCGACCGAATCCTCAACGAATCGTGAACCAGCAATAATCCCCCTTATGGGGGATTTTCTATTCTGCGCACGAAAGATGGGTGCTAACCCACATACGACAACCAAGACGAACCAAGAGACATGAGCGACACAACCATCGGCCACACGAACCACGACGAAGAAACCGCAACCGAGAACCTCCGCGAGTTTGTCGAGAACACGGCAGATGCCGACGACCTCGCCCGACTCGTCAGTCTGGTACTCGATGGCGACATCGTGACGGTCACGATGAACAACGGCGCAACGAGCCAGCCGTTCCACGACGGGCACCTGCTGACCGCTGGCTGGCGCATCGTGATGGTTGGCGAGAAGGGCATCGAGGGCGAGACTCTTTACTGGTCGAACGATGAAGGATGGGTGGGCCGCGAATCCGCCACGCTTTTCACGAACGACGAACGGGAGATTTATCCGTCTATCCCGCAGGGAGGCAAGTGGGAGTACGCCCATTCACTGAACGACCGCCCCACATACGATGAACTCGCGTCGGCCCTAGAGGGAATGGTGGTTGAATGGGGCAGCCGACGCGACCAGCAGAAGGCCCTCGACAACGCAATCGAAATCCTCAAGCGACTCGGAAGGGACCACGAATAATGACCGATACATGCGAGCGGTGCGGAGCGCGAGGCCGCGCGATGACCATGAGCAAGTTCAACACGGAGATGATCTGTACGAGCGGCGACAACAACTGCAAGCAGCGCGAGCGCGAGCATCCGAAGTACGCCGAAGCAGACAAGGCAGAATGCGAGGCCGTGCGGCGAGGGGAAACCAACTTCCCCGGCATCGGCAAACCCTCAGACCTCTAACGGAAGGAGCGCATGAGCGACAAAGAACCCGACACGCCCAACATGGAAGAAATCACGGTTCACGGCACGAAGGCATGGACCTACGCGACCGTGGGAGGCCGAGACTTCAAGGTCCACCAAGACGAAGAAGGCGATATCGAAATCCAAGAGCGGACAGGCGAAAACACCTGGGTTCACCGCTACGACAGCGGATACGACACGCTGGCCGAGGCGATTCTAAACCACGCCGCAATCAACGACGAATTCTGATTCCTTTCTCCCCGCAAGGGGGATTCTTTATAGAAGATGGGTGCAAAACTCACGCTATGACAGTTGCGTGCGGTCCCACATACGAAAAACTCCGAGCATCAACACATAACGAAAGGGGCATGAAACATGCAAAGGCACGAAGTCAACGCAATCAGCGAAGAAATCATGGGCATTCTTGAGGCGGCGCAGGCCGAGGGGAAACTCCAGGGCTACGACATCAAGCGCGGCAGCGGTCGATTCGGCGCGAGCGGATTCGACATGAAAATCAGCATCACGCCCCAGCGAACCGATGCCGACCGCGCACGCATCGCCAACACGCAGACCGATGAGTTGGTCCGCCGTGGGCTCGCGGCACCAGGCACCCCTATCATCAGCGGAACGCAGCGAGGCGAAATCGTCAAGGCTCGGCGGAGCCGCTACCTTGTCAAGGGGTTCGGCGGCAAGTTCGATGGTCAGCAGTTCACGACGCTGTTTACCGCCTGCCGACTCGATGCGCCCGCCACCGCGAACGCATGACCCAAACCCCCGCAAGGGGGATATCATAGAAAAGATGGGTGCCTGACCACATACGAAAACTCGCATCGCCCGATGACCATGAAAACAACTTTCCTACCATCGTTTGAGGTTTGCGACATCGAGGGCAACGAGCATATCGTGGACATGCTGCTTGCCGAGGCGGACGACGACAGCCGCATGGTTCTCATGTTCGTGCCCGGCACGACTGAGACAGCCCCCGCCGATTCGTTGGAGTTTCACGACAACGAGATTCAAGGGTGGTGGGACCACGCAATGCCACACATGAGAGAGGCCCCGTGCGTCTGCGAGCCCTGCACAACAGACCCCGGCGGTAACTGCGTCAACTGCCTGCGACCCGCTGGGCCTGTGACCAATCTCGACCGATTCGTTGAACTCGCGGGCGACCTTATCCGCGCCGACGAGAGGCGAGAGGATACGGGCAACGCCGCCCGTGCGCTCCGCGAGTTTATCGTGGACACGCTCAAGCGACCCGACCCGCTCGGGCTCATCCCTTCCGACATGCCAACGCTTGCGACCGTCACGGAGCAGGGCGAACTTATCGGACAATCGCCGTGCGGAAGGGACAACAACGGGTGCGAAGAAGAATACGAATACGAGGGGCATAGGTACATCGTCGGATGGGAGCCGGGCAAGGATTCGTGGTTCTATCGCAAGGAGGAAGAATGACCCTCAAGGAAATACTCGAAGCCCTCGACGGCTACGGGCTCATCCTGACAGATGACGAACTCATCGAAGAAAGGTTGAAGGAACTGGGTATCGACATCGCCAAGCCCGTGCAGTAAGCCAATAGAGCCCAGAAATGGGTTCTTTTCCGCGCACAAAAGATGGGTGCTAGCCACATACTACTGCGTGCTGCTATCATTCACTGATTGGAGGCAACGATGCAAGTAAAGCAGGCCGTGGATTTCGCTGAGCAGTTTCTACGCAAGGTCGTCGGACCTGGCATGTTGCACCGAATGGCCCCCGAGCCGTGTCCCGAGGGGACTTTCATCGGGCAGTATGACAGCAAGGCGCAACTCTACAGCGTCGCCATCAAGCCGACGCACGACAGCCGTGGCACGCCCTACATCTCTGTTCACATTCAGACCGCCGACGATGCCGAGAAGCGCAGCGGCGACTGGCGGATTTACAGCGAGGCGGGCGATTGGGATTTGCCGCGCCGTCCGCTTTGCCCTTGACCCACATACGAATACCTGCCCGTCCCGTAGCATGAAAGGAGCAACGACATGCGAACCGCTTACCACTACAACGGGCACCTCATCGACATCTGGGAGGACCGCGAGGACGATAACATCAAACTGTTTCATGATGTGTTCCCGCCCGGCGCGTGGACCGGCAAGGGCGAAGTCACGGGCCGCGACTGCCGCGCCTGCAAGATGCTCGACCTATCACCGTACGGCACGAACGACCTCACGCTCTGCGCCGCGATGATCGACCTCGGATTCCCGACCCGCGAGGACATTCTGCCGAACGGCAGCATCGGCCCGCTCCACCGCGAGGATGTGGAAACCCTCTGGCGGGCGAAGTTCGGCGACAAGCCGATGCCGACGATGGACGACCTCACCCAACTCTAACCAAACGGAGCCCCCGCAAGGGGGATACTTCATAGAAGATGGGTGCATAGTCGTTGACCACATAGCATAGTTGCGCCTCGTCATGCGATGAAAGGAGCAACACATGGCAAAGTTTCAGCGAACCCCGCAGCCCCACCACCGCGAAGTCACCGAGGCCGAGATGGACCGTCTCGTGGACTGGATCGCGGAAATGAATCGACGGTATTACGAGGCCAACTTCCCGCGCCTCACGCCGCCGACCTTCCGCTACCAGATGGGTCCGACGAACATCAAGGTGATCGTAGTCGGCGACGACGGCAAGGACCGCAGCGTGTGGTGCTTCGTCGAGAAGGCGAGCGGCGCGATCATGAAGGCCGCCGGATGGAAGGCCCCCGAGCCCAAGCGGTACGAGCGCGGAAATGTCCACCTGCCCGAGGGTTGGGCCAAGTGGCTCACCCCCAACGGTCCCCAGTATCTCAACTGAGACCAGGCACTCCCCATTCGTGGGGAGTTTCTTTCGCGCGCACAAAAGATGGGTGCAACCCCACATAGCTACCAGCTTCGGCGTCTTCAAGCATGGACACCGATAGCCTCAAGTTTGAAGTCTTCCAGCTTCGGCAGCGAATCGAGCGAATCGTCCGGCGTCGGGGGATTGTCGAGTCGCACATAGCTATCCGCGCGGTCGCCATTCTTAGCGTTCGCGTTCGGCTGCTTGAGGTTCAGATCAGAAAGGGCAACACATGAAAAGCGTACACGGCAAGCTCGGCAACATGCGGAAGGCGGTTAGCTGGACCGTTTACCCCAACAGCTACAACGAGAGCAAGAGCGAGACAGCGGGCGCGCGGACCATCTTCATCCAGAGCGACAAACGAGCCTGCGCTATCAATGTCGAGACCGGCAAGGGTATGCTCAGCAACGGGCGCGGACACCCCGGATTCCATTCGACGATGCCCGCGCTCGGGGCCAAGGAGGTCGATGTCCCGCGCGAGTTCATCGACGAATGCCTGAAAGCTCAGCCCAAGAGCGGCGACACCATCGGACGCGCGGGCACCGCCGTTGTTCGCATCGCATAACCAAACGCCCCACAAGGGGCAACTGCTACAAAAGATGGGTGCTAGAACACATACGGTAGAAGCGGGCGACCATGCCATGAAAGGAAGGCAAACCATGACCGCAACCACGACAGCATTCAAGTACCGGGCCGTTTATCTTTCCGCCGACACGGAAGAGGACAAGTGGGGCGACGGATGCCAGCCCGGCACGCGCTGCTGCAAGATGGACCAGAAAATCAGTGTCGAGTCCGATTCGCTCAAGGGCCTGCTTGAAACTCTCGCGCAAGAGTGGGGGTTCAGCGAAGAACCCAGCGACGGCTGGATCATGATGCGTAACCATGACGACACGGTGCGCCTCATCTATCAGCAGAACGAGAACGCGGACGGGCACCCCCTGACCGACAGCGAGCGCGAACGCTGGAAGAAGAACGAGATCAAGGTCTGGCTCGCGGATTATTCGTTCACGGTCGAGAAGGCCCCCGCCGAGACATTCATCATCGGCGACGACGAGGCCGAGAGCATCGGGCTGGAAGTTAGTTGACGCCAACTCTCCCCATAAGGGGAGGGCCTCGCAAAAGATGGGTGCTACTCGCACATAGCACCGCGCGACAGCCCCGTAGGGCATGAACCTACTCATGCTCATCATAAGCATCATCATCCTCATGGTCAAGTACTGGTACATTTCCGTGCCCGTGCTTGGCATCATCGCATTCCTCTGGGCGAAGGCGCAGGACTGACCACATAGGTTAGTTTCAGGCACCCGTGGCATGAAAGGAAGGCAAACCATGACACGCGACGACCTGACCCCATTCGCCCGAGGATACATTCAAGGGCTGCTCGCCACCAGTCTCGATGACGACCAGGAGCCGCTGGACGCCAACTACGATATCGAGGACATTCACCCCGATTCGCTTGAGAAGATCGCCGACGATTGCGCCAAGTTCGTCGCGGCGAATGAATCGCACTACGCCGATGCCGAGAATCTTTCCTGCTCGGACGGCATCTGGAAGCCCGCCGAATCCGCTGGCCTTGATTTCTGGCTGACGCGCAACGGCCACGGAAGCGGATTCTGGGACCCCGACCGCAAGCGGCACTATGGCGAGGCGAACGCGGAAGCGATGAACGCCTACAGCGAAGCCGCCGGCGGATGCGACGCCTACATCGGCGATGATGGCAAGGTCCACATCTGATCCTTTCCCCCTCCCCGCCGCAAGGCGGGTTGTAGGGGTGCATAGATAAAGATGGGTGCTATCACTGTTTGGCATGCGCAAGTTAGTAGTTGCTATTTTCGTGCCACATAGTTTATATTCTGCGCGCCGAGGATTGAAAGGAAGGCAACCCATGACAATCACAGCCGATAGCAACACGATTTTCCACGCCAAGAAGATCAGCCGCTCGCGGTGGGGGTTCGAGTTTCATCCGAATCTCACCGAGGTCGAGCGCGTCCGTTGCGTCGTGGAGTTCAACTACAAGCGCGGCACGGTATTCGTGACGACCGCCGAGAATCGAGACCTGAAAGCCCCCGGCGACGACTACTACGAGTGGGACGCCATCGTGGAGGCGGGCAAGTCCTACATGGTCGGTTCGGATGTTCCGACCGATTCGTTCCTGAAGTCTCATTCGTCGTACATCCCCGCAGACCACTGGCTCGCGTTCGCCGTTGATTGGGCGTTCAAGAATCCCACGCAGCGGCTCATCGTCACCAAGCACAGCGGCCAGCCGCTCCACTACGAGGTCTACAAGCGCGGCGACTATGTTGAGATCGCGCTGCCCCACCACGGGCAAGGCGGAGAGAAGCACTGGGCGGTCCACGCCGACAGCCCCCGCAAGAAACTGCTCATCAATGTTGATTGACGGGCACCTGCCCGACAGCCCCGCAAGGGGCAAGCCCTATAGAAGATGGGTGCAAGGCCACATAGCATAGTTGTTGCGGCTCGTCGATTATAAGGAGCAACACAATGGACGCCCAGAACATCAGCATGATTCAGCACCACGCCCAGACTCTTCTTCGCGAATCGGGCTATAACGCCTCGATTCTCAAGGGCGAGGGACGCAAGGGCGAGGATTATAGCCGCGCCATGGGGCTCTGGAAGGATTCGTGCAAACTCGTCCGCGAAGTGTTCCCCGAGGATGAGGCCGAGCGCATGATCGAAGCCACCTGGAACCCGAATAAGGTTGCGTTCCTGGAGAAGGCCTAACCACATACAGGCACCGCGCGAGGACGATGAACATGAGCAACACGAAGCAAACCAAGACCGATGGACCGACTCTTTGCTGCCCGTTTGGGCGCACGCCCGGCTACCCCTGCCGCATCTGTCGAGGCTCAGCCGTAACAGCCTACAACGGCATGAGCCGCGAGGAGCGCGACAAGCGTGACGCGCAAGCCCGATTCTCACAGTCCTGCAAGTAACCCCGAAAGGGGAACGACGCGAAAGATGGGTGCAAGGCCACATAGGTTAGTTGTCCGCTCTCGTGCGATGAAAGGACAGCAACCATGAAGACCCTGAAACTGAAAGACTTTCCGACTCTCGCGGCCCAAGTCAAGCGGTGGGTGCCCGGCTACCGTAAGCACAGCGTTATGGTGGCGGTCGCCGAGCGCGAAACCCCGTTCGGGTGGTGGTGGGACGAGGGCAGCAAGAGCGACTATGCTACGGCCCGCATCGGCGGCAGCGGCACGACTCCCTGGTACCCTCCGCAATACCCCGAGACGAAGGCCCAGCCGATTCCGACCGGCGGCGAGACTGTCGTGGTCGAGACCGGGGTATTCTGCGGCAAGCCCGCGACGATGCAACTCACCATCCACCCCAACGACCTCGCCCGCCTGGGCCTGAGCCCCGAGGACACGAAGCGATAAGCAAGGAGACCCCCGAAAGGGGGATATCATAGAAAAGATGGGTGCTAACGCACATAGGTTAGTTTGTTCGTGCCGAGGAATGAAAGGAGCCAACAATGGCATGGAACAAACTCCCCAAGTCTCGACCCGCGAAGCCCAAGCTCGACAAGTTTGACCTCGAAGCCGAGGCCGAGGGCAACGCAATCCGCACCGGCCCCACCGTCATCGGGCCCGTGGGCAAGCGCATCGCCCGCACGCGACGCGAACACGACCGAGGCAACGCCATCGCCGAGCGCGCCGCCACCCGCCACATCCAAGTTGCCTAATCGGGCACCCTCCCCAAGAGGGAGGCGTCGCATAAAAGATGGGTGCTAGAACACATAGGTTAGTTTCCTTTGCCCGTGGGTTGAAAGGAAGCCAACCATGACCGAAATCGCTTACCCCCGTCGAACGCTCCAGAGTCTTTCACCGTTCCGCGAAATCATCGCCGTGGAGCCCCACATGACGGCCATCCCCGCGTACTCGGACAAGCCGACCATGACGCTCGACGAAATGCGGACGCACGCCAAGAAGAATGGCGGAGGCACGATCATGCAGCAAGATGATTCGATGCTCCCGCCGTTCGTGCTGACCAAGTACGACGCCGAGGGCAATGTCGCCAGCGTTTCCTAAACTACCAGGCACCTCCCCTTGAGAAAGGGAGGATGCCTCGCAAAAGATGGGTGCTAAGTTATCAACCGCTATCAATCTTTATCCCACATAGGATAAGTCTTTGATATCGTGGGACAGTTGAGCGAGTTGCTCAAGTCAGAAACGGAAACCCTTTTTCAAGGAGATTCATATGTCCGCCAACAGCATCGAGATCGCCCTGCTCCACCCCCGCGCCGCCAAGCCCCTCGGCAAGATCAACCGCGTGCCGACCGTGGCCAGCGACGGCTCGATGACCGTCAACTACAAGGGCCGCAAGTTCTCGGTCCTCAACCTCGACGGCAAGAGCGTCCTGTACGTCAACCGCCCGCTCGGCTCCGAATACAAACAGCGCGAGGCCGTGGCCGCGTGACCACACAGCAAACCGTCCCCTCCCGGTGTTTGGACTCCGCCGGGAGGGGCGGTTTTTCCGCGCACAGAAGATGGGTGCTAACGCACATACGATGAACTCCGCCGCCCGTGGGTTGAAAGGAAACAAACCCATGAACATCGGAAACCTCATCGTTCAGACCATCGACCGCTCGCGCCTCTGCATCGACGGCGAGATCGACACGGGCGAGAACAACGGTTCGGGCGAAATCATCGTCCGCGCAACAGGCGCGACGCCCATCACGGCCCGCTCATTCCAGTTTACGGGCGTGACCGTCGAGACAAGCGGCGACTACGCCACATGGAGCGAGGACAACCTTAAGGACGAGGCCGCGCAGATGCTCGCCCGCGACTACACCGAAGAAGTGGACGAGGACTAACCCACATAGGTTAGTTTCAGGCACCCGTGGGTTGAAAGGAACCCAAGCCATGACCGAAACCAAGAATGAAACCGTCTACGATGCCCTGAAGAACGCGGGCTGCAAGTTGGACAATCACGAATCGGACCTCTATGTAGAGGACACCGCGACGGCCCGCGAGATCATCGCCCGATTCGACCTCAAGGCCAAGCCGTTCCGAAGCCAGATCGACCAGGCCATGTGGCTCGAACTCCCCTTCATGCACCAGCCGTTCTGGGACCGCAAGGCGAGGGGATAACGGACCTTTCAGACCGCTGACCCGCCCGAGCGCAACCGCGAGGCGTTCCACCCCGAGACGCCTGGCGGGCGCGGTCTTTAATATCGCACAGAAGATGGGTGCATGAACACATAGCATAGTCCGCCATCCCCGAGCGATGAAAGGAAGCAAACCATGAGCGACCCACGCACGACCCCCGAGCAGCCCTTCGATGACTTCGACACGCAGAGGCAGGTGGAAGAAGAGTATCCCGACCCGCCCTATGATGGCGCGGACGAGGACGGGCTCACGGACGTTGAAGCCGACGCCATGACCCTCCGCGACTGCGGCATGGGCACGGACGAGGACTATGGCTTCGCGGCGGACATTATCTAACCTCAACACCCCGCAAGGGGGGCAGCATAGAAAAGATGGGTGCCTGACCACATACGAAATACTGCCAGTCCCGAGCGATGAAAGGAACCCAAGCCATGAACATCAAGCCCGTAGCCAAGCGATTCTATGATGACCTCATGCTCGACTCGATGCCGTCGTCGCTCGCCGTTCTCGTGGACTTCGGATTCAATCACGCCCACCCGCAGAAGCGGCTTTATGAGGCCTATCAGAAGGGAGCCCGCGCGGGCACCTTCACGCTCGAAGAAATGAGCGAAGCCGTTGGCGACGGTCCCGCCCTGACCCGACTCATTCAGCGCGTCGATTCGTCCCTCGAAGTTGTGACCGACTACGACTTCCTGGACGAGCCGATGTAAACCACCCAAGCCCCCTCCACCGAGAGGGGAGCGGTCATATAAAAGATGGGTGCATAACTCACATTCCCACATACAAACTTTTCCGCGCGCCGAGAAATGAAAGGACGCGGAACTATGAAAGCCTCAGAACTCGAAAAGCAACTGCCGCCCATCGCCCGTGGGCTCTACAACCTGAAACGGTGCTTTGGCTCGAACGCTACCATCGGCATCGTGCTAGGACCCGGCTGTAGGACCGGCCACTATCGAACCCTCGCCGAACTTGAGGACGCGGGCCACATCCCACCAGGCTACAGGCACCTAGACCCGTATCTGGCAGCCGTTCCGACCGTCTACACATGCACGACGGAAGAAGTCGAACTCATCCCCAGCCGCAACCCAGAAGGCCCAGAGTGCCCGTGGGTCGAGGCAAACCGCAGAGCAGCGGAAGCCCGCGCACGAGTCGCCCGCAAGCGAGAAATCGCCCGCCTCAACACATAGGATAATCTCACGCGCCCGAGGCATGAAAGGACGGGCAACTATGACCGAGGCAGAAACCAAAATCCTCCCCAACCCCTCAATCGTGCAAATCAGAGAGGACTTCAGCCGCGAATGGCTGCGCACGAACCGAATCGACCGCGTGATGGGGCAGTACGCCTACGATGCTGCAAAGCAGGTCCACTGCTGCGAAATCACGCCGAGTTATGAACTCACCTTCATCCGATACGAGGCCGTCTACGCCGAGGGATACGAGCCCGACGACGAGACCCGCGAGCATATCGAGGTCGAACTGACCGAGGCCAGCGCAATCGACCAGGGCGTCATCTATATCCACTGCCGCTCGGTCGATGCAATCGCCGAGGTCGCCGAACTGTCAGACATCCCAACGGGCGAGCCGTGGCGCATGGCTTGGAATAAGGAGGACGAGAGGCACGACCGCGACGACTCGGACGAGCAGGTCGAAGAGGTCCGCGAATACTTCAACTGCAATCACCACTGACCAACCCCTCCCCCTTGAGAAAGGGGAGGCCACGCACAGAAGATGGGTGCTAGAACACATACGATATCTTTCCGCGCACGAGACGAGAAGGGAGCCGACAATGAGAATCACGATCGATACCGACGAGTCATACGCCCCAGGCTGCTTCCTGCTCTGCCAGGTCGATGACTCGGACAACTGGGATACGCGCGACGAATCGCGTACCATCCTCGTCCAGCGAGATACAGACTTTCCCGCGATGGCCCGAAACTTCGGCTGGACCGGCGAGGACTCGGATATCGAGCAAGCCGTGGACTATCTTCACGATACCGCGTGCGGAGAGATCATCGACGACCCCGGCTATTTCAACTGACCCACATAGGTTAGTTTCTGCCGCCCGTGGCATGAAAGGAGTCAACAATGACTTGGGAAGAATTCGTCAAGGCGTGCAACAAGGCCGTGGAGCGCAAGATCGGGATGCATCGGGACGACCTCCCCGATACCATCGACCTGGCGGACTACTGGGACGAGTCAATGAGCCGCGAGGACTGCGAGCGCGCCGCCAAGGAATTCGCCGACGACCTCGTGAGCGAGCAAATGGAAGAAATGGGATTCTGAACGGAGCCCCCGAAAGGGGGATATCATGCAAAAGATGGGTGCTACTCGCTCTCGCTCCCACATAGTTTATCATTCGCCGCCCGTGGGTCGAAAGGAGCAAACAATGCTTAGCCACCTGACCCGCCTCATCGGAATCGTCAACGCCTGCAACGCCGCTCTCGCGAACCTCTCCGACCCCCGCAGCCTTGCCGAGGTTGCCACGATGAAGCAAACCGCCGAGATCCTGATGTCCTCGCTCGCGACCGATGACCCCAACCGCGACGCGACGCTCGAACTCGTCTGGGCCAGCCCGCTCAACTTCGCCCTCGCCTGCCAGGTCGTCAACGAGAACCCCGCCGAGGATGTCGAGACGACGCTCTACCTCATCGCCGAACGCTGCTACCTTGTCGCCGATGCGACCGAGACGGGCACCCGCGAGACCGTGATGCACGAGCCGCACCCGATGGATCGCAAGGTCTCGCTCGCCGCCAGCATCCGCCGTGGGGCGTGGGGACCGTTCCACCGCCAGCAGAAGTACCCGAGCAAGCCCAGGGGCTCGACGCTCAGCGACAAGCGCAAGGCCGTGGCCTAACTAACCACCTCACAGCACACACGAACTAACTAGCCCCTAACTTAGGGGTTATGTTAGCTTAACTAATATGCACGCCACCTAACATATGGTAGGCTGTATAGAAGATGGGTGCAAAACTGTTTTGGGGTAGCCCCCACCATACTCCCCATTTTCCTAAAACTAAGGTATCCATATTGGGGGTATGGGTTCCCTTTTGGTATATCTACCCTTTTTATGGAGGAGCTAAAACGCTTTTGGAACATTAGGAGATATGCCCACAAACGACCCAGAAAAACAGAAGCAATATAGGCGAGAATACTACCATCGTAATAAAGACAGGATTCTCAAAGAGCTAAAAGAGCAGCGTATCCGCGACAATGGTGGCGAATATAGAAAACCTGGCAGACCCAAAATAAATGAAGAAGCTAAGCGTGCCGCGCGGAGAAGGTATAAAAAGCGGATAAGAGATGAGGCTTTATACTATATAGATGAATACAAAAAGCAACATCCGTGCATTCGGTGTGGTGAGACCCATGTAGGATGCTTACAGTTTCACCATACAGACCCTAATGCCAAAGAAGGCAACGTATCAGCCCTAGTTAAGAAAGGTATCAAGGCTGTCAAAGAAGAGATAAAGAAGTGCGATGTGCTTTGCGCAAACTGCCATATGAAACTACATTACGAGGAACGTCAGGCCTAGGCGGGCCATACTCCCCATTAAACATATAGGGACTCCCATCGCTCCAGGGGATACCTTAGAGGCATCTCCTCGACGCTTTCTTCGAGAACGAGACCCCCACCCCCATAAAAACGCATAGGGACTCCTAGGCAAAATAAACCGCGCGAGGCCCGGAAAATTCCGGACACAAAAAATCGCGCAGAACAATCGATATCCTAGCGGTATTGCCGCTGACTGCATCCCACTGCACGAAGCGGCGATGAATTCGCGCAAAAGAGAGTGAACTAATAGTATGGCTTCATCGCATTGGGCGATACGAAGTGCATAGCAACGCCGATGGTGGCGTATGCAGCGAATGGAAGAACGAGATGGATAAAACCGCAGAAGAAATCATCAAGGGCAACGCCTGCTTCAAGACAGCATGGCGAATATTGAACCACCCCGCCGTCAACGAGCATGGCTTCGCCGAGCTTCACGGAGCAAGAGGGCAGGCCTCTCGCGACATACGGAATAAATATGGCACGACCGAGATGTGCTTCGGAATGGCCGTCTGGTATCTCAATAAGCTCGGATACGTTGAGCGAGAAAGCAGCAAAAACTCGCGATACCGCCGCACTCGCCTTGGAACAGATGTATTGAATAACCTACAAAAGTTTGCGCACGAAATAAGAGAGCAGCAGCGAAGCTGCCAAAGCAGGTCAAAAAAGAAAAAAGAAGAGCAAGAGCGTCGCGAGAGGACGCTGTTTCTCGAAAACGAGCAGACCCGTACCGTGGTCCCGCAGCCTTTGCAGCAGACACAGCCCGCTCAGAACGGATACACGAAAGATGAACTCATGACCCTCGCTATCGAATCAAAAAGCTTCGAAGCCGTACAGTTCGTGCATTCGCTTTCCTAAATACGAAAGGCTAAGCAATAACCCCCAAAGCTAGGCACTATTTACAATACCAAACACCCACCAACAAACACGGCCCGTCGAGGCCGTGTTTTTATGTTAGCTGTTTGTCCAGTTGCAGCTACGTGTAACTTATACAATAGCTAACCGATACCTAACTGCATCTGGTGAACGGTTATAAGGTGGTTTATAATAAACTATAAGACGTACAACGCCTAACAGCTAGCAAATAGTTGAGCCGTTGCAGCGGTTCTTGCATGCAAGCATTGGAACAAAAAAGCGCAAGACGGGTTGCTAAGTTAGTTTTGTTTACTAAAACCTTACGGTATACACACCCAAACACAGATAATACAAACGCATATAAGAGGAGAATGGGCTATCACGAAGAAAAACATAAGCGTATCGCTCGACATCAGCTTCTAGGAGAAGAACATGGCCCGAATACTTGCCGGAGGTTTTACAGCTTATACAGAAGACACAACTCAGACAAAAAGCGTGACCTCCCCGATAGGAACTCCGAATATCAGCGCTACGGCCATCACGCTGCCGCCCGGCGAGGACGCCAAGAACTTTGTAAGGGCCGACATATTCAACCTGTCGTTCTCGGCAAGCTCGGTCGTGGACGCCGATGGCTTGGCGACTTCGGCGTTCTGGACCTACGGAGACACGCAGGTAAACTGGACCATCGAGTACCGCGCCGACTCGGACTCCGCGTGGGCCACAGACACGAGCGACGCGCACACGCTTCCGTTCGAGGTCGGCACGAGCGACCAGATGAACCGCACGATTCATCAGCTAGGGCCGCAGTGTCTTATAACGGTCACGAAAACGGGGCAGTACCGAGCCAAGGCGACCGTATCGTGGCTCAAGGCATCGGGCCGCGACAGCACGACGTATACGACACCAACGGTAACGGTGAGCGCGTTCTCGGGAACAACATACTACATCGACGCCGTAGACGGCGACGACCTCGCGGCAGGAACAAGCGAGGAAACCGCGTGGAAAACGGGTAACAAAGCGTTGACGCTCTTCGCGGACCTCGTTACGGACACGGCGGTATTGTTCAAAAGAGGCGGTACATACGATTTCTCGGACAGAGCGACCGGCTTCAAAAGAAACGAGAACTTCCATGTCGGAGCCTACGGCACGGGGGCCAAGCCGATACTGCGGGCAACGGCGGGCTTGCAGAATCCGTTGCTCCGTGGCAACATCGACAGCGGAACATCGCCGAACGAAGAAAGGCTCGTGAACGTCACGTTCGGAAACTTCAAGTTCGATGGCAACGACCAGAGCAGAGGCTTCCTGAATCCGAGGTCTTCCGGTGGAGGAGAAACACGGATCGACGGCATCTCGGTCTACAACTGCGAGTTTGACAATATAACAGAGGGCAGCGTTGATACGCAATACATCAGCGTATCCGTGGGACAAGCGGACGATACATCAGCTTATAAGAACCTGTTTATAGTTGATAACATCTTTGGCTCTGCCGACCAACACGAAGTCAAGCAATATGTATACGCTCAGATGACTGGTGTTATTATATGCGGCAACAGGTTCGCGGGAACCGTGATAGGCGCTGCCCACGGCGAGACGAGCGAGAGTCAGGGCGACCTCGTGCTGAATCACCGCATCTATATCAACGGCGGAGAGCATATAACTCTGTTTGATAACGACCAGGACTACCTTGACCTCGGAAGCTCGACAGGAAACACGCAATGCAGCACGCTGCTCAACGCGGGTCTCGATGACGGCGTTGGCAAAACCTATCAGGGAGTGTTCTGCTACTACAACAGAGCCTCTTCGTGCCTGAACGCATTCGACATAAGTCAATCTCAGTTTAGGCGATGGTCAAACGTGTCCGATGTCGTTCAGTCGAATCCGACCGAGTTCAAAGACGTGGTTATAGAGCGAAACCTTGTCGAGGCAGCCTCGACCACGATGTCAACGATGGCGTTTCTATCTACGATGACAACCTGGGCCTTCAGGCACAACGTATACATAGGTTCGGGCGAGGCAGCCGTTTCGCTCAGCATCAACGGAGAGGACGTTGAACTCAAGTATGACGCCGATGAACTAGACACGCCAGGAAGCGGCGAGGACTTCGACCCTTATAGTCTGGGGCGGATACACAACAACATAATTGTTGGAGATACGTCGCTGTCGAGCGTAGATGTACTCAATACGGGGGCCACGAAGTACCGCAATAACGTGGTTATGAACGAGACGCCCGACTCGACCGAGGGTCTCGACCAGTTCTCGTTCGACCACGTAGCGGCGGGCTACAGAGCGGACAACGACTGGTATTCGGACAGCGTAAACTTTAGAAACCGAGTTCCGCCGTCTACTCCTATATCGACGGTCAACTACGCAGCCGCTCAGAACACGTTCGAGACCGATGCGGACCAGTCAACCTATGCCACGACATACGCCAACGACTCGTTCGCGGCCTATGCAACAACGGCTCTCGTGGGCTTCGCCACCGATGACTACAGGCTTCTATCAGACTTGCCTGTCTCGGACGATGGCGGAGGCAACGGCTCGGGAGGCTCCTCTTTCAGAAGGTTGAGGAAGCCGGTTCAAGAAAACGCCGCCCCCGTTCCGCAACTCGCGGGAAGAAGCAACGTTCTAAGCACGGCGAGACTCGGAATAGACAACGTAACCGAGAAGACCGTGGGCAGTCCGCAGATACGCGGCCCGTTCACGTTCAGCTTCGGAGAGGTTCCCGCCGGTCAAGAGATTCGTTACACGACGAACAACAGGAACCCGAATAGCACCAGCAAACTGTATACAGGGCCGATACGCATAACCAGAAACCTGACCGGCTCGGACAATACTGTCATCAAGGCCCGCTATTTCGACCCAAGCAACCCAAACTTCAAGAGCAAGATCATACGGATCGAGTTCCGAGTCTTTTAGTAACGCACAAGCATAGGATATAACGATGAAAGAATACTTCCGTCTCGTAGAATCGCAGAGAGGCTCCCGAAGACTAAAGCTTACCGATGAAGAGAAACAGCAGATGGCCCAAATGTATCAAGAAGGAAAGAGCCTGAGAGAAATAGGTTTTAACTTTCACGGACTATCGCCCAAGTATATCAGTCAGATACTCAAAGACCAGGGTATCGAGATGAGGCCCAGAGGATGGCCCAAGGGTAGGCCTTTTGTATCTGACTTCCATAGAGGAAACAAGATAACCCCACAAATCAAGGATGAGGTCGTAAGACTCTACACGCAATACAACCTGAATCAAGAAGCTGTTGCAAGAGAAACAGGCGTATCGCCGCAGGCGGTGCTGAATATCCTCAGAGAGCGTGGCATACAGGTGGAACGCCAGGGCGTCAACAGAGAGCGTGGAGAGCCTGGCTCCTACGATGTCAGCCCTGATATCTTCCCCAAGTCGGCGGGTAGTTAGAAGAAAACGATGGGCATGGACGAGAAACTGCAAAAAAGTCTCACAGAACAAGAAGAGCTTTACGACTATATCTACAAGAAGGACAACAAATATGGTATCAGCGGTTACAGGATACCCATACTCAGCAGAGCCGTGGCCTCGCTGCCCCGCAAGCACGTTACGAGCGTCCTCGACATCGGAGCGGGCAGAGGTCAGCTACTAAACTGGTTCAAGAAACACTATAATCCAGAAGTTCTTGCGGGAGTCGAGATAAGCAAAAAAGCTATCAAAAAAAGCCGCAGAGCAAAATGGATAAAACACGGCTCGGCGCAGCAGGTACCCTTCGACGACAGTTCCTTCAACGTGGTTGTCTGTACCGACGTTCTCGAACATGTACCCCCAAACGAGCTTGGGCTCTGTCTCGACGAGATGCTCAGAGTCGGACGGAAGTGGTGGATAGTCGAAACAGACAACGGCAAAGCAAGAGAAGACAAGCATCTTAGGAAAAGCCCCGTCAAGCAGAAGACCCTCCACCTGATACGCAAAGACATCAACTGGTGGATGCTCCAGTTTCAGAAGCACGGCTTCAATGTCCGAAGAGCCTCGAAATATTACGATTCGAAGATGCTCTTCGTGATGACACGGGCACCCGTTGTCAAAAAGGACTAGCGGCCCTTACGGGTGAAAAGAAAACGCGATAAAGTGAAGGCATGAGAAATCGCGGAAAGAATCTCACGACACCCGAAGCCACCAAGAAGCTCGAAGCCCTGCCCGGCGTTGTCACGAAAAGGCGGTTCAGAGAACTGCTCAAAGAGTTCGGCGTCAAAGACGAAACGCTCCGCAAAAGGCTCAAGAAACTCGGAAAGAGCGTCGAACCGAGTAGCAGCGTCTACCAGAATGCATCGCTCAGACAGAAGGACATCGACAAGCTTCCGCAGGTTGTTGAGCCCTACGAGGTCGGAAGGCTCGCCAGAAGGCATGATGTCTCGGAAACCACCATCCGCAGAGACATTCGGCTCGCAGGTAAAGATATCCGAGCCAAGGAGCAGCCGAGGTCGCCGCGAGTCACGAAGATCGAAAAGATGCTCCTGCTCGGTATCGATGAACAAACCATCGAACGGCTCATGACAGCCACGAGCAGCGAACTCAAAGTCATCAAGAAACGGCTCGACAAAGAAATCGAAGAAATCCTGGAGACCGCGATGCACGAGCCCGTCACGCCGGACAAACCCGTCAGGCACCTCGCTCAGGCATAGAGAAGAACCGTTCTAAATGCTCAACAGCGCCTTGCGCTGCTCGAATCGCAGAACAACCTCGGACGTAAGAATCGGCTCCCAGAGGCCGTTTGGATTTCTGGTCATCTCCTCTTCGTAGACCTCGATGAGGATATCCGACCAGAGCTTCGAGCGGCTGTTCTTCTGAGAAACCTGCTCATAGTAACTGCGGGCAAGGTCTCGATAGTTCGTGCCACACGTATCAGGTATGTCAACAATCTGCTGAGGCACGAAGTAGATATGGTTCTCGAACTCGATATTGAAGAACCAGCCATGGTAGCTGTCGTCGAGACCGAACTCGATGCAGCCGAGATTCGTGACAGAACCCTCAAGGTAGCCGCTGGTCATTTCGAGCATCGGACCATCGGTCGAGCAGAGGATATCAGGATGAACCCGACGAAACCACTTGGGGTCATCGGTCGGCACAACGCGCTGACGATAGAACTGCAAATCCTCAAGCAAGCGGATACACTTGCCGAAAGGCTTCTGCATCTCCTGCTCTGACTTGATGCGGAACTTGGTCATGCAAAACCCACGGCTACAGGAAGAATAAAAATCGCGCACAAAGGAACAAAGAATATGGCCCTTGGCGTCAGCCTTGGGCCTTCTTTGCGTCTGCCAAGAGGACCGCCCACCGCTCACGCATGTCCGCCAACAAAGCCTTGCGGCACACGATAAAGTCCCGTGCCTCTCTGATATGGGAAACCCTACGCTGCTTCTCGTCTTCCAACAGTTTCAGGTAGGCATCGTCCTGCATCCGCTGCGGCTGACGCCCCTCGTACATGGGCTGGTATCCATCAAGGCGGAGTCGCTCCCAGGCGATGGTCGTGTGGCGGACCTCCCAGATGTCGGCCAGGTCGTTGTTGCTGATACGCATGTCCATGTCGGGAACGGCGTGGGGGTCGATGGGGACAACGTAGTCGATGTATTCGCCAAGAATCTGCCCAACCCGCATTCTACGGGTATCCAAGGACTCTTCCTTGTCGGGGTCCGAGCAGATTTCGGCCCACTCGATGTAGCTGATGATGCCGTTGGATTGTTCCGCGAACTCGCTTGCGAGGTTGTGGATAGCGACGGTCATTGGAACTCTGGGTCCGCGATGAACCTTCTTGGGGACGTTCTGCTTGTTGAGCGACTGCCGCTTGAGCGTCACCGCCCACCGCGAGCAGCCGAGTTCGTCGGCGATCTCGCAGTTGGGGCGGCTCCAATCGACCTTGGACCAATCATACCTGTCTTCTTGCGCGCGAGATTTTTTCTTTGTTTCGTACCCGAACTCTCTTGCGCGGGCCGAGGCCGTCGCTCTTGAGCAGTTGGCGAGGTTCATGATCTCGTCGATGGTGAGCGGGTCTTTGTCTGCAAGGTTCGCGAAGAACTGTTCCCAGAAGAACTGTTTGCGGTTCTTGGGCTTGTACCCGTGTTCGCGGCAGACGTTCGCTGCCGTCATGTAGCCGACACCGAGGGCATCGGCGACCTGTTCGAGCGTGAGACCGGGGCCGAGTTCTTTGAGCTTTCGGCGTCGTTCGGCTTGAAGAGTGTTGCGGGGCGGCTTGAGATTGGTTGTCATGGGCCTATCCTAGTCGCTCGGTTTTATTCGTCAAGCGGCGATTCGAGCTTTTCCGTAGATTGCAGCGGTCGCGTGGTACGTACGTGGGCTGCCACAAAAAATTTCAAGGCGGCGGTTACGGCGAGAGGCGGCATCAGCGAGCAGGGGCGGCTCAATGGTAGGTAGGCGGGTCAGGGTCATAGACTTTTTTGATAACCGAGAGTTTCTTTCTGGTCATCATCTTCTTCTTGCTCCTTGGCTTTTTCGCAGGAACAGCTTCCGCTTCCGCTTCCTTTATCCAGCCCTGCCGAACCGCCCAACTCCGAGCATTTCTGCTCGATGCCGCCTCTTCGATTATCCACTCCCTGAAAAGAGTCCTCAAACGAGCCGTTTCTAGCCCCAAATTGTCGAATATATCCAGAACTCTGGCATGTTCTTCGGGAAACGGAGAACTTGGGCGAAACTCGATGATGGTTTTGATTTCGCGAATCTTCAGGTTATCCGCGAAATAGTCGCCCGCTTCATCAAGGGCCTTCAGGCACTCTTTTTCATACTCGGACGGGTCTTTGGGGCCAATATCAAGCTTTGTCACGGTTGTACTTCCGCGCTTGTGCGATATCTGCTTGCGGATGGGCATGCATTGAGGATACTCGAAAGAAGTTTCACTTGAATGCAGAACTGTCTTCGCGGCCTTTGTTCCGCGAAGACTGAGGATTAGAGGTCAGGTATATCTGATAGCTCGCCATTGATGAGGAACTTGTGTTCGCCTGGCTGTATCTTGTAAATACCTACATGGGCCTCTCGGTTTGAAAGGTTGCTGAAGAGCATGATACGGTGTCCCGCGACCTTGATGCCGGACCAGTTGAATCCGCTTCGTTTATCAGTTTCGAGGTTCATGGGCTCTTTCTCGACAGGAAGAGAGAATAGCCCATTGAGCAGGTTCCATGCGTTCATGGCTAGCTCGATGTAATCGCGCTGGAAGCTCTGTGCAAAAGCATAGAAGCAACGCGCTTTTCTCATGCGGAAGTGAAGCATGAGGGCTGTATTGTCCTCATCAGAAGGCTTAGGCGCATTATAGCTAGGACTTGGGTGGTAGATATATTCTCCAACCCAAGGCATAAGCATATGATTTTCGGGTAGCGCACGAGCAGCGACGCTGTGCCGTTCTAGAGCTTGCCAGAAGATAGCGGCCCTGCCATTCGGCGCAACGTTATCGCCCTGCGTGTATGCTGAAAGGTGCTGCGATGCGGTAGCATAGGGATATGCGTTGGGCATCGATACGTCCAAACAGTCGAGATAGAGCTTTGTCATGTCATGACCTTCGTGTCGAGTTCTTAGGTTTCTCCTGTCAGGCCAAATAACGGACTCATCGTATTCGGCAGCCGAATATGCGTAGTTACCGAGTCTTGCGCGGCTAAACTTGGGGTCAGGATGTTCTCTGACCATTCTATGAATCTCGCGAATATTGAGTTCGACCATATCTCGCTCGCCGCCTTCAAGGTCCATGAGGACATAATCGAGCTTTGGCAGGTTTTCTAGCGCAAGACGAAACGCATCTGGCGAGCCTCGCTCATCAGCGTCCGAGCCGTATGGGAACGGACAGTTGTAGTTGCGGATCATGAGAGCGATCTGACCACCCGCGTCGGCGATGGCTTTCGCAAAGTCGATAGCATACCACCCATACCAGGAATCTTCTTTATACAGGGGACCGCCGTGACCTCCGCCCGAGTGCGGAACGGGCGTATAACCGAGCGGATGAGGCTCAAACGTCAGCGACGGCCTTTCGTCTCCGTTTCTGATACGGTTTGGGTAATCCCGCATCGTGTCTCCATACTGATAAAAGAAGTCCGCGAATATAGGCTCTTTCTGGTCAAATTTAGGCTTGTCTGTTCGGACCTTTTCCAGGCTCTTGTTGAGGTCGTCAACTATTCCCTTTAGTTGTGCTTCCTTAATTTCCATGTTGGTCTCCGTTGTTGGGCAACCCTAGATTGGTTGCAATAGGTGTTAATATAGATAAAAACAGGAATATCATTCTATTTTATCTACAAACAAAATGCTTCGTACAAAACTTTATTAGAATGCCTATTTTGGTCTTTATACGAAGGCTCTGCAAAGGACTTCGCTGATATTGGTCGAAAATCTTGATATGAAAACGGTTCATTCGCAAACTTCCGAAGACAAGGTTCTGTATATTATGCGCGGAATTTCTGGTTCCGGCAAGTCTACGCTAGCGAGACAACTCGGAGAAGGCGGCGCTGTATTTTCTACGGACGACTTCTTCATGGTCAACGGCGAGTATCAGTTTGACCGTGACTTTATGAGCGAGGCTCATTTCTGGAACCAGACTCGTGCCGTTGAAGCGATGGATAAGGGAATCTCGCCCATCGTCATCGACAACACAAACGTAGAGGCTTGGGAGCCAAAGTTCTATGTAGAAGAAGCGATGAAAAGAGGGTATCGGGTTGAAATCAAGGAATCGCAGACTCCCTGGAGATTTGATGCCGAAGAACTCGCCCGCAGAAACACGCACGGAGTTCCCCTCGATGTCATCCAGGGAATGATCGACAGATGGCATCAAGATATGACCGTTGACGATATTCTAAACGCAGAAAAACCAAAACTATCAAACTCAAAGGTTAGAAACATGAAAGCAAACTGGTATGGCAAACTCAAACTAGCTTCTCGGTTCACAAACTATCCTCGCATGTCTGAAGAAGACAAGGAGTCGATTGTTCAGATGATCAAGGGGCTAGGGAGCAGCAGAGGCGTTAGCGAGGGAACCCAAGAAAGCATTATCAATGAAGTCATGTCCAAACTTAATGCAGGATATGATGTAGAAGCGATTCGCAACTGGGCACGAACCGCCGTGCAGCAAGCAGCTTAAGGAGGCATAAATGGCTTGGCCTGCAACAACATTGGGCAGATGGTCAGCGGCAGGACTGTCTTCTCTGACTGGAGTTACCGAACTTACAGACAACACTGGCAACGGATACCCGTTGCAGTTTGGAGGCACTGCGCCAACTTTAGGCACAGATGACAACGGAAACGGTTATCTTATTTTTGCAGAAGATACAACAAGCGCCCTCACGACGCCTTCGCCCGGTTCGACGCCGTTCTTTGATGCTTCTCGATTTGATCCTGCCGAGTCTTGGGCGCTTCTGCTGCTTGTGGACGTTCTTGATTGTAGTCAGTTAAAAACCGGCTCGCCCGACCGTGTATTCGGTACAAATGGAAACTTCCGTGGAGCGCTGCGACTTAATGATGAAGGAAGCGGAACTTATGACTGCATATGGCAGACAACAAACCACTTGCCCGCTACGGCTTTGGTTAATAATCAGTCTACGGACACTGGTTACCCAATACTAATATCTGTATGGTTTAATGGTTCAAACGCAACAAAGCTCACAACATACAGGACATTTCCTGCGTTCCGAGAAGGTCACTCTTCTCTTTCATTTTCATCAACTACTACAATTACGAATGATGCAGCGAGTTCGAACTGGCAAGGAGAGACGCTCGCACTAAATGAGAACCAGCATGGTCTAAGGTTCTATTCTGCTGCGGTTTTGGCAAAAACGGGAGCAACCGAAGTTACTCAACAGCACGTTGACGATGCGGCTCTTGAAATGATGGCAGACGGCTGGTTCGGTTCTTACGAAGGCATCGTTATTTGGGGTCCGGGCGATTCGTTGACTAATGTCCGAGAACAAACCAACGAAGCCAGAGTGCCGGGCTGGGCCGAACGAATACAATCTCAGTGGAAAAGCTCAAGGGTGCGAACCTTTGACCTTGCGAATGCCGGCGCTCGAATCAATCAGACTCCCACAATAGGAAGCTGGTGGGATACTGATGCCCGCGATTACGCGGAAGAACTTTGCCGTCTTATATCTCAGGCTTATCCGGTTACGTTTTGCTCTATGATAGGAACAAACGACGTAGGAGATATCGAGGCTGAAGATGCGAATGCAATTACAGTGTCCGAAATAGCAGACGAGATACGCGCAGCAGCAACTTTGCTAAAGGACGCGGGCACCGCAGCAAATATCACGGGTGTTTGGCTTGGAACCTGTCCCGATTGGCAAGGCGACACTCTGAGCCCCCTGACTGGCCGTGTAGCTGTCAATGAAAACATCCTTGCCACGCCGGGAAATTTTGACCATACCCTTGATGTGCTGACAGACGATGACACCTGGTTCTATGGCAACAACTTGTCTAGCGAAGATTCGTTGATGGATGACAATACTCATCCGAATACAGCAGGCAACTTAGATATAACTAATCTATTTTATCCTGAACTATCCAATATCATATTCTCGTCTACATATTTACCGCTTACGGTTACAGCTTCGGCGGGTGGAAGTTCAATAATCGTAACTTATGATGCAAGCGTTTCGTGGAGCAGTGACCCATCGTTTACGGTTACTAAATCGGGCGGTCCTTCGATTACTGTTGACTCCATTTCAGGCACAGGAACCAACACGGTTACTCTCTCAATATCGGGCGCATCGCCTGCTTCGGGCGAAACATGGACAGTTGCTCTTGATAACTCAGATGGAGAACTAACAGATACAACTAGCGGCTCATATATGGCTAGCTTTGAGAGCTTTTCAGTTGCGATTAGTTCTTCCAATCCAACGCCAATATTAGCCCCACGGCCACAGCTTCGTCCTGACATTGCTCCTGTTTCTGTTCCTTCGCCAAACTTTCTTGTCAATGCGCAAGGATATACAACTAGATCAATAGACCCCAACATTGAAGCAACGGTTGAACCGATAGTTATGCGAGGCCCGGTGACTATTAGCCTACCCGCAACGTCTTCTAATAACGAAATTCGCTATACAACAAACAATCGTAACCCTACGAGCAAGAGCCTTTTGTATACAGGTCCAATATCTATAACTAGAAACCTCACCGGCAGCGATAATACTGTTATCAAGGCTCGTATATTTAACAAAAACAATCCTAATATCAAAAGTAGGATATCCAAGATTGTTGTTAAGGTATTCTAATGAACTGGTATCAAATACTTAAGTTTGCTAGTTTTTGGGAAAGCGATTCGGACGGGTCGTTCGAGGATGAGTTGCGCAGGCTTTATGAGTTAGAATACAAATACAACATGATGCGACAGTTGCCTTTTAATGGCAGAGAAGAGCGTAGAGCTAATATACTTGCAAGACTAGAATCGGAGCTTGGGAATATTATTGTCTATCTCAAAAGCGTCATAGAGCCTGTGTTTAGCCAGTGGCTCGCGAATCACGCTATTCTAGACCCTCAGCAGTGGGCTGAAGCAAGGGTCAATGGTATCGATGAATACTACTTTGATACAGGTAACACAGAAGAAGCTTTTGGCTATTTTACAGGCGAGTTTATGGACCTAACCAATCAGCAGCCCAGAGGCTTCGGGGTTCCAAACTTAGATTGTTCGATGGTCGTTCAGTATCTCAATAACAATGCCAAAGAGTTCGAGCCTTTCATGAATATGGTGCGGAATGACCGCAGAGAAATGGAATACAACGACATCCAAAGCGAAATGTTCGACACCGAAGAAGAGCGAGAAGCCGAGCTTGAATCAAGAACTGCAAGACTTGATGAGATGACCATAGGCGACTGGATTACTGATTTTTTCGGTAGCTCGTGCAGCGATATATCAGAAGCTATGGAGACTATATCCATTCATATTCCGCTTCGCAATATCATGGTTGCCTTGTATCGCGATATTTTGTTCCCGATGTGGATGGACAGATGGAGGCCGCAAGGCATTGAGGATACACGAAAAGCTATCGAGGATATATATGCTCGTCTTCAGAATATTGAGAACCAAAGTATCGCCGAGGCAACCGCGACCATTAACCTTGCTCTCCATGCATCGCATCAAACAGGCGATATGACAGACTATCTTCAAGAACATGAAGATGTTGACTGGGATATCAAATCGGTTCTCGATGAACTAACCGCCACAGACACAGAGGAAATTCGTAAATGGATGCAGGATCTTAAATCTGTCGGAGTGGAGATTGCAGCATGAACTGGTATAGAATATTAACAGCTAGAGTCAAGAAGATTGCATCGGTCACGTTCTTTGTGAATGATTCGCATAAAATTGCTCAACCCAAAGACCTTCTTGGTCTTAGTTCTGAGTTGGCAAACTTCTTTTACTACAACTCGAAAAGTAATGAGCCGAAGCGGGCAGCGCCTACCATGAACGACATTGTTCCCGATACTTCTCACTCGGATTTTGATGGACATACAGGCACTATCAACGTGTATCCAAATCCACGCAAAATAGGCCCTCAAAACATGGACTGGCAGAAAGTCTACGAACTCAGTCCAGAAGAACTTCGTGCGTCAGGTGGAGAATACTATGAAAACTCTCTCACAGATATGATGCCCGTTATTGATGAATGGATTCAAAACAAACAAGACGAGGGATACGCCATCTCAAAGAGGATGGACAAGTCTAACATGACCGATGGGCCAGTTCTTAGGCTTGATATCAAGGATAATCCAAGCGCTGAATATCCTGAAATACCTGAAGTCAATTTGTCTAATATCAATGCGTATGCCATGTTCCGTATGCTAGGCTTGCCGCAAGAGCCATCTGGTTCCGTCAATGCCCAGGCGCTAAAAACTCGTATTGAGCAAGTTTCTCGCGAAGAAATGGAAAAAGAGATTCAGCCTTCTGGATGGGTTACTCCACCTGAAGACACAGGCGATCAGAACGCCGAAGACGATGCCTATGAGAGCGTGTTTGGTGGAGACCACACTAGAGACCCATGGGAAACGCCAGAGCCCATACCTGTTCAACCTAATCAGCCTGAAGGTCAAATGGGCATGTACATGCAAGGAAGAGATGAGGCCTATATAGACCGTAGACTTCAAGACTTGTATCGAATCGCAGATTTTGCTGTTGAGCATGGTTTTCAGGAGATTGCATGGGCATGAGTTGGTACAGAAGAATACAAGCGGCTACTTTGCCCATGAGAGACCTAGGCAAAGCTATACGTGAAACCTTGAAAAATATGATACCCGGAGTTTCTCAGGTTTATCTAGACTATGTTTTTGTTAATCAAAATCCTGGCGAACCAAGAAGAACAGTCCTTGAAGGCAAGGCTCCCTTTTTTAGTGCTAGGTTTCCAATTATGTATGTCATATTTGTTCATGCCACCTATAATTATGGAACTGAAACCTTTGAAACAGATAGTGCGTCAGAAGGTATCACGTATACTGTTGGCTTTGGCATTAATATGGAGTGGACGCTAGCTGCTCTTGATAGCAGACCTCATTACAAAGAAAAGATACTATCTCTCGTTGATAAAATGAGAATAGGTAAGTTTAGTTCAGCAGACCTAATACACGAAGGCGAATATAGGTCTATTTATGAAGCGTCTACTAAAGCCGTAGAGTTTATGAACTATTTTGAATCTCTAATTGACCGAGGCGGCGATGGAGAGGATGATACTGAGCATGACCCCTGGTTCCCAGGCGACCCCGCTGCGGATTGGGAGTTTGAGCAAGAAGAACAGTCCATGATTCCTAAGAGCAGCTATTTATGAACTGGTATCGTAGACTAAAACTTGCACAGATTCATGGCGAATGGTGGATAGACGATTCGGGTTCTGCTATGTACGCAGACGGAGATGTCGGTGACGCCAATCACGAAACGCACGTTATTGACGCTGTGCTACATAAATATCTTGATATTCCAGAGTTTACAGATGCAAACAGTAACGAGTTTATCGATGGGTATATACAAGAAAACTGGGAAGAGGTTGTAGAATGGATGATAAACGTTGAGGGTCTTATCAGCGAAGACGAGAGGCAACTCGCCTATGCTGGCGCGCAGAACGAATCGCCAAGCAATCCAGGAGAAAACTTCTTTGAGTTAGCATCAAATAACATGGCGCTTTCTGATATCCTCAAGATGAACGGAGCCTCCGATGAGGAGGCTAATATCGCTATAGGACAAGGCGATGTCAGGTTATACGCTGCCAAAAACTGGGGATGGGTAAGGGTTCAAGGAAGAGAAGTTGAAGCTTTTAGGTTAACTTCAGATGTCATAAGAAGAATAGCAAACGGCCTTTATGATGCCTATGGAGAAGACGCCGAATCAGCAACATACAACGTGTTTTCATACGAAAACAAAAAGTGGTTCAATGACGTACCCTTCCATATTCTAGAATCAGGCAATCCGGCTGCTTTGAGGCAGTATCAGTTCGTGGGGTGGTAAAAAATGAACTGGTATAAGAAAGCTCAGTTTGGCTTAGCTGTAATCAATGTAGATAAACCTCACAAGAACAAGATTAATCTACATCTCAATCGTGCAATGCGAGATGTCAGTAGCGTTCTTAGTAAATCACGAGACGAAGACGACCGCAAAAAACTCAGGCACGCTCTTGAGCAAATCGGACAGGCTCAAAGGAAAATAGACTTTGCGATATGAGATATCTACTAATAGGCAATGGACCATCTGTTCTAGACCAAGAACTAGGTACTGTCATAGATGATTTTGACGGCCTTGTTGTTCGTTTCAACGATTATAGAACAAATGGGTGGGAGAGATATGTTGGGTCACGTACTGATGTTTGGTGGACCACAATCTTTTATCCTCATCCTCAAAAACTCAATGCTACGTATCGTGAGGTTTCCTTTGTTTCGATGAAGTCCGGTGCGCGTAGAAACGATTACGAGTCTCTCAAAGAGCATTTTCCTTCTCTGAACTGGATTGTCAAACACAAGGTCTTTGAGGAAATCGGAGAGCAGTTCAGGCACTTATCCGAAAGCGAAGCTTCTTCTACGGGCGCGGTTTGCGCCGCTTACCTGCTTGCCCAGGGTCATGAAGTATGGCTTCATGGCTTTGACTGTTTTGACCCAAATACTCTACACCATTACTATTTTACTGCTAACGCATTCAATGATAACCAGAAGAAAATATGTTCTCATAATCATGAATATGAGAAAAAGTTCTTTGACAATATACGACTGTCTGATAAAGTCTTTGACTTAGATAATAAGGCTCCTCAAGAAACTATAGAAGTACCTAAAAAAATAGAAGTAGATTCAGTCCCCTTTTTCCGAGGAACAGGGCAGCACTTTTTGCTCATCGGTAATGGCCCTTCTGCTGTTCATAAAAAAGCAGGCGAACTTATAGATAGTTTTGATGGCACAATAGTTAGATTTAACAACTATCATATTGATGGATACGAAGATTTTGTAGGCACAAGAACAGATGTATGGGCAACATGCAAAGAGATTAGCAAACCTACTAAAGCCAAACTAATTCTGTATCTGACTACTGAAAAAGCTAATTTAGAAAAACTTGCCTACAGAAGACTAAAGAAGATGTATCCCAAGAAAATGATACTTCCAATTGTCAAAGAACAGATTGCCTCGATGTCAAAAGATAAGAGTAACTTGTTTGATGAGAATGGAGCAAACTCTTCGGGAGCATATGTTGCAAACCTTCTAACAGGTCTTGGTCATAAGGTTCATCTTTACGGATTTGACCACTTTAGCAAGACGGTTCACCATTATGGCGATGGAGTCCCCCTTATCTCACAGCACAACGAGGAGCGTGAGAGAAAGCTTTTTGATTCGCTTGAAAAGGAGGGCAGGGTCGTCCGCTTTGCCACCCATTTACCCAAAGAAAGAATCCATCCTTTAGTCCACACGATTATTCCTAAATCTCTTGAAAAAGAAGATAAGGTAAAGAACATATTTGGCAATCATCACGTAGTAGAATCAACTGACCAGTCTATTGAGTTACATGACAAACTCAGAAATGAAGGTAAAGAAGTTTGGATTTTTGGACAAACTGATGTTCCTTATTTTTTAGACTTAGCTATGACAAATGACTGTTTTTTCTATAAATACTTTACTACATACTTTGATATACCATCAAAAAGAACCATTCCTAATAGCTACAAGTTTCAGTATTGGCATTCCTATGTGGCAGACAAGTGCGAGAACAAAAGCGTCCTGCTCGTGGGAAAAGGCTTGTCTCATGCCAAGCAAACTTTTGAGCAATATGGAGTATCTCAGGTCGAAACATGCGACCCCTATAAGGGTAACTCTCTGCTTGACTACAAGAGAAAAAGTTTTGACGTAGTGGTTTCAATAGGCTTTCCAAGCTATTTGTGTAATGACTTATTGATTCGGGATTATGGCTACAAAATAGCTCGATACGCCGTGTATATTGGATGCTATAACTCATGCTCTATGGAGATACCTATAGAGAACAAAGCAAGGCTTTTATCAGGAAGCAGGTTTTGGAATGCATGGTACCTAGATGAGCTTTGGTCCGGCAGAGCTTATGACGCCTTTGATGCCAGGCCTCATTTAGAGCGAAAAACACAAGGCGTTTTTTCTCATGCCTCTAATGTCTATTTAGAAAAAGGCCTCGGCAATCTCAGAGAGTATGACGGCAAGCCGTATGACCCAGAGTTTTGGCTAGGTGTTCGTTACGTATAAAAAACAACCCCGCCCATCGTCTGGCGGGGTTGCCCCTCCGAAGAGGTAGCGGGAAGAATGAGACGGCGTGAGCCGCCTTCATTCTTATTATCGTCTTTGCTACCGTTTTCCTTTACTACGATTATTCTCTCAACATTGAAAGGTCTGGCAAGTGCTGCCAGAGTAGTACAATTATCCTCTAACCACCTATATAGGAGACTGATAATGTCTAGAGACTTTATTGTATACCTTGAACGGCGGCCTGATTTGCTGTCTGAAATGCTCGAACTTCTTGAGCCATACATTCAGTTTGACCTTTTTGAGCCACCCGAAAACAACGATGTCCGCTTCTTTGCATGGAGCGGCGGACCCGAGGACGACCACTGGCATATAACTTTTGATTGGATAAGAAACAACTCTCAATGGCACCCGCCCGTTCAAGAAGCAGAACAAGCCGCTGAGCGGTTCGCGACCATGAAAGAGGGCGACAGATGTCTGTTTATTTGGAAACCCAATGACAGCTACGGCTATGAGCCCGCCATAAGCAGCAGCGAACTATACAAGATGTTAACTAAAGGTCCAGACTTTAGCTCTAAAGCTTGGTTTATCGAATTCTTTGCTCATCTCAAAGAGCTTGGCGGACAACCAGATATCATTGTTTTAGACTACGAAGGTGGGCCTGTTCTTTGGAACCTTGATGACGACACCAAGGCTGAGCAGATGAGACTTATTCTTGAAGAACCTGAAGCTCTAAAGAAGTTGCCTCCTATTTTTCGCAATATAGAACCCGATGATATTCGTGTCGGCGCGGGTTCTCTTCGCAACGCGCTCCATAACGAATGGCAATCGTGGGCAAGGCCATTCATCGCGGATACGATGAAAAAGCTCATATATGATGCCTACTTTGAGATTTATGGTAAAGAGATTCCTTTTTCTAACTATGGGTCTCAAGAGGTTTCTTTCCCAATCCGTCTTCAAAACGGGTTTATCCGTGATTACTCATCTTCTGAAACTGGATACTCTGCTCCTGTAAACTATATGCTTTCTCGCGAGCATAACTGGCGCGAAAAGGTAGTAGCGTGGCGGAACGGCGAGAGAAAGCATCCTCGTTGGGGCGTCTTTATCGACCGCATCAATAAAAACCGCTCAGCAGCAAATGTCAATGGAGGCAACCGTGTAATGCCTTGGATTGCCCCTCTTGGCTACCAACATCTGCACGATAAATACAACCTTGCTCCTGATTTCTTAGATGTTGAACTGCTTAAGCATTGCATTGCTATAGGCTGCAACAAGTTTCATTACTGGAATCCTGGCCCTCCATCTCAGTTTCCTGACAATATCCGACAGAGAAGCGATGTTATTTATGCTGAAACTATTGAGTTCATGAAGAACTTTTCGCTACAAGAAAGGGCGGGCGACTTTAAATCTATTGACAGAGACGCAGACGTTGTAGACACGCTTGGTCTTAGGACTACTTATGAAGAGTTTGAGGCCACAGGCATTGACCCGAGAGACTTTGGCTGATAGAGCCGATACATAGGGTATGTCGTTTATACCCAAGGTCTTTCATCAAATCTGGATAGGGACTGAAGACACAATTCCTGTAAGCTACAAAGTCCTCAGGGACCACACTCTAAACTTGCATCCTGATTGGGATTACAGGTTGTGGCTTCCTGAGGACTTTTTGCCTCTTATTAATCAGGACTCATACGACCTATACAAAGCTGCGATGTATCGAGCAGATATCGCCAGGTATGAGATTATGGCGATCAACGGCGGAGTCTACCTTGATTGGGACTTCTATATTTTCCGCAATATTGAGCCGCTCATCCGTGAGACGGATAACTTTGTTATCTCGGAACCAATGGATTTGCCCGTGAACTCGATATTCGGTCTAAGCCCAAATCACTGGTTTGCTTGGCGGCTTGTCCGTGAGCTTCGCTCTAACGCGATTACGGAGCGAACACGGTTGATGGGTGGCGCAAAGAATCCTCTTCACGGCGTCGGCGCTCGTTATTTTAGCAAACAGGTTCTTGAATGCGAAGACCGTCTCAATATTTTACCTCGTTCGATTTTCACGCCGTATGCTTATTCTTATTTCAAATGTGGAAACTGGGACTATAAAACAGTTCGTGGCGGTTACGGAATCCATCTTTGGAATTCTAATTCTACGCCAACTATATTCAATGATTTTGTTCGCCGTCTTGACGAAAGCCAGAACTATACAGAAGAACTTGACGCTGAGGCTCGCTTGCTAGAAGAAGAGGCGGCTGTCAAGAAGCAGCTAGAACTTAGAAAAGATGAACATGAATAGCATACCTAAAATCATTCATATCTATGAAAAGAGTGGGAAGATGCCCGAGTATGCTCAGAGGGCTGCTATTTTGCATCCAGAGTGGGAAATAATGGTCTGGAACGATTTCAGTTCTTTTGAGGCTGTCAACTGTCATCTTGTCAACGAAAAAATGCAAAACAGGCACATGCTGTCTTTGATGAAAATGGAGATTCTCTGCTACCACGGAGGGCTATGGCTTGGCGATTCAATCATGCTTACAAAACCTGTTGATAGCCTAATAGAGAACACAGATCATATCTTGCTCGATGCACCACGACATAGGATTGACCCTGATTTTATGGCATTCAAGCCTAACCATCGCATTGTCTGGCAATATCTATGGAAGATACAGTCGAGGTTTTTTAGTTTGCAAGATGAGGAGTGGGCATTTGACCCTGCTTTCATTCGAGAGCTAGCCGATGATTTCATACGTTACCCTCTTATACTTCCTGCGGATTGCTTCTCTAGGAACGATTACACAGCTTCGATGGCATGTTTTGGCCAGAAAGTTTCATCATGAGTAGTATCCCGAAAATCATTCATCAAATTTGGATTGGAGATGAAGATAAGATACCGGCTTCATGTTTGGTTTTTCGAGACCACATGCTAAACCTGCATTCTGATTGGGAATACAAGCTGTGGACACAAGAAAACATACCAGAACTTGTTAACCAAGAAATCTTTGACGCCCTTCGAAGCCATGTCGTGTTTCAGTCTGATATCGCGCGCTACGAAATACTAGCGCACTATGGAGGGGTGTATATCGACTGGGATATGTGCCTAACAAAACCTATTGATGAGCTTATTGAAGGTACAGACCATTTCTTTATTGAAGAGAGCGGTCTCAATGTAACAAATTCTATCTACGGAGTCTGTCAAAATCATTGGCTCTCCTGGAAGGCGGTAAGAGAAGCACAGCAGAGCTTTAAGCGACACAACAACTCGAATCTATTCTTCTATCCCTACAAGAACTACCTTGTTGGCGTGGGGGCTATATTCTTCAGTGACCTTGTTCTTGATGCTGCTAAGCGAGTTCCTATTAACATACTTCCTTGGCAACTTTTCAACCCATTCAAGCCCGTAGAGTTTAGGCGAGTCAATTTTGACCCTGATATTCCCGAATACTCGTTCGGTATGCATACCTACAATAGCGTTGTTGACCAAACAAAGATTGGCGCTCACAGGCGGCTGCCAGAATATGAGAGATACAGAAGCCTCGACGAGAGGCAGAAGGCGGAAGGTATCTAATGCAGTCTATTCCTAAAATAATCCATCAGATTTGGTATCAGGGAGAGGATGAGATGCCTGAATGCTATCGCTATTTTGCGAAGCATCTAAGAGAGCTTCATCCTGATTGGGAATACAGGCTATGGACAGCAGACAATATGATTCCGCTCATCAATCAGCAGATACACGATGAGCAGCCTCGCTATCTATTCAAGTCAAACATCTCTCGGTTTGAAATACTAGCACGATACGGTGGCGTTTATATAGACTCAGACTTCCTGATACTCAAGAACCTTGAACCGCTCATGCAGAACACTGACCACGTTTTACTGGGGAACTTCCGCAAAGGAGCCTATCAGGTCTGTAACGGGTTTGTTGGTGCAACTGCAAACCACCCGCTATGCTGGCAGATGGTCCGTGGGCTTGCAAATCGTTCGCGGGAGTTTCCTGAACAGAATCGGTATGCTAACTGTATTCCATACTTTGATGATACCGTCAAGAAGGTTATTGCTGAGCCGCTTATCATTCCAATGGAACTATTCTTTCCTGTGCATGCAAACCTGGTTATGGATAATCAGTTTGAGTATTCAGGCATGCACTACGCTACGCATATGTTCAACAACAGGCATGATGGAGAAGGCATTGTGGCGCACAAAAAGTTACCCTGCTATTTGCGGGACCATCCTTGCGAGTGAAGAATCTTGCTGTATACTATGGACTCGGAGTAGTCGATCTAGCGGAGGTCAGTCATGCCGGTTGCGTTTGTTGTGATTGCAGGCGTTCTGATGGCGGTTGGCGTCTTTTTGGCGGCGGTGGTTGTCAATGAGATGCCATCGATCAAGAAGGCAATCAGCAAAATGTTTCAGTCTCGCGCTGAACTGAAGAAGGCCAAGATTGAACTAGCCCGTCGCCGACTCGAAATCGAGCATGAAGAGCGGATGGCTGCGTGGAGAGGTATCGATGACGAACCTGAGCCTATCAAAGGCGCTATGCCTACTTCATTAAGGCCCAAACAATCTGGTGACGAGGAACAGGTAAAGGCGTAGTCGCTTTGCTGCATGCAGGTGAATGATTATGCCGCTACAATGACATCGTGATGTTCAGTTCGGTTTTTGCAGAGAGACAACGCAGGGACTCAATGGTTGAAGCCGCCCTGAGCGGTCATTCTATCGCAAAAATTGCAAGAGATTTCGGTGTCACAGAGCGGGCGGTCAGAAAGGCATGCAATGACAAAGGCGTCTCAATGTACGACGCCAAGGCTGCGCGTGAGCGACGGGTAGCCGATTGTGTCCAAAAAGGCATGACTCGTGCAGAAATCGAGAGTCAATACGGTGCAAACCTGTCGTTTATTCGAACTGCATGCGAGAAGTATGGGGTGGCCTTTGAGCCATTGGGCCTCAATACGGACAAATCATTGAAAATTCTCTCTCTTCTGTGTAACACAAACAGAAGTTTGGCCGATATTGCATCTACAGAGGGTGTTTCAGAGAAGACGGTTAGCGACCTGCATATCAAAGCTATTCGGCATGGACTCCCAATCAAACAAAGGGAATTCAGGAGAAGAGAAGAAACACTAAAGATGAAGGTGGGATTGAGCTTTGAGAACACCATCGAAGCTTTCCCAGACCTTTTTAGACTCATTACAGGAAGGATTCGAGATGTCGCAGAACTCCATATTCTCACTTCTGGACAATGGAATGATGTTGCTACAGTCGAAGCTCGACTCGGCAGCCTCCAGATTGGATACGATTGCATCGCTTCTATCGATGCCGACCCCGGATACATCAACGAACAGGGCATCAAAGTCGTCATCTCCGATGAAGATGCGCTCTTCTGTTCGCTCCCGCAAGAAGTCATCGTCCTCAAGCTTCGAGAATTTGGCAACTTCGATTTTGAAGACTCTAAGTGGGTCTACCTCAAAGATCACGGCATCCCAATTGATTGACTGCTATCCTCGTTTCAGCAAAAACTGGACATGCCCCGACATGATTGGTCATGTCAACGTCGAAGTCATTCGCATCTCATTTGATAACCTTTCCTCTCTTCCCAATGCCTCGCCTGACCCTGTTATCGCGGTCGAAGGCGAGAAGAGCCTCAGTAAAGCCCCAGGTATTATTTGCTCTCGATGAAGGACGTATTCAACTCTGTTTCTGAGTTCCTCTTTCAGGCTCCTCTCAAGTGGAGCAAGCAAAAGAGCGATGCTACGCTGACAAAGATTGTTGAAAAGGTTCAATCTCAGACAGGCTGGACCTGGAACGAGGCGCTTTTTGCCGTTTTCATCCGAGACTTTATTGGTCCTGGTATCGAAAAAGGGCTTGCGACAATTCCGAGTGGCCTCGAAGACACTCTCCGTATCTACATCACGAAGGGCGATGATTTGCGATTCGCGTCTTTCCCTTACCATTCTCCGAGTCTTGTTCTCGGCGACATCGTGCCGTATCCGCCTATGGATGGCCCTGGCGGAGGATACAATGACGGCTATCCCTCTGGGGACTATGACCTTGGGGAACCTGGATAAACTAGCATGTCTAGTAGCCTTGCCAAGAAATGCGATAAAGAGTCAGCAGAAACACTAGATATTGCTGACCTTAGTAGTATCTGTGCTAAGTATCTACTAAACTCTGCTGGCGCTGTCAATCTTGGCATATATATCCGCACAGAGTTTGGCGATTGGCAAGTCAAGGCTTACGTCAATCATAACCTTGTAGCGATTGAAGAACAGGCTCTTACAATCTTCGAAATGCTATCGGGCGTCGCTGAGTTTGCAGGCACCAACATTACAAACATTCCCCATGTCTTCTCTATTGAAGACCTTGAAGAGCTTATTGATGAAGTTCCCTTTTTTCTTGACGGGTACAACTTTATATATTCTCCTATTGCTGGCGAAGAAGAGCAATCGGAGGTTGTTTTGCTTGTAATGGGAGATAAACCCTTTACCGTGAAACAAGTTGACGATATGCATGAGATTGCTCTATGCTTTGCGGAGCATGTTCATCGTGCGAAAAATATCAGCAATCGCATGCAGCGCTTCCTAGAGGAAGATACAGGTTACGGAGGTTACGACGATGACAGTAACTTCCCTTTCTAACTTTTGGCGACCTTCTAATCATCGGCTGCATATCATGGGTAGGTCATGCAGCCGATATAGGGCATTAGTTACCTATTTTTTCACATATAGAAGGTCGCTCGCCCCGCTACTCGAATGGATGAGTGTTGGACTGCGTAGTCTAACTAGGGGTTCAAATCCCCTGCGGGGCTTTTATCGTAAGGATATATTTTATGAACCGTCTTGTATCGATTATTGTTTTAGCAAGCATTGCGTCTTTATCGCATTCGCAACCTAATTTTGCCACAAGAGAAATAAGCTCTCGAACTACTAGTTCGGGAAATATTGTAACAACCAACTATGACACTATCAACGGCATTGATGTCTTTGGTACAAGTTTCAAAACCATTTACAAGGATGGTCGCGTCATTCATAATGGTCGGCCTACTGCTCGCAGTCTTCCAGCACAGGCGTCGCAACATAACCAGGACTTTTCAGCGATAGCTTTTGAGCTTGCAACCGGCATTTCGGCAAGCGAGATTGTCTATTCAAACCCTGTCTATTTTGAACAGAATGGAGAGTTCAGTCCCTCGACCCATGTTCAAGTTTTTGATGGCAAACATACTCGCACGCTTGTTATCGAACAGGGAACATACAACATCCTGCTCAGTGTGGACGAAACTATTGCATGTATGCATCAACAGCCCGATTCAGCAAATGCTGTTTCGGGAGACCTTGATAATACGATTCCGTCTGTAAGATTTCGTCGATGGATTGACGACAGTCCATTTCCGGGCACTCCTCATCCTACTGGCATACCTGATGAATGGCAGGCTCCTTTTGCTATACATAACACAATCATGAACCAGAAAAGCCTTGCGAGCCCTCATGGTTGGATTTTTGCTCCTGGTGCATATCTAACGGGTAACAATGTTCGTGCAGAGACGTATGGCGTCAATAACCAGCATATACCTGATGGACCAGTTTTTGCTTCAAATGCATACACGAATCCAATCCAGTTTGAACATTACTACCGTCTCGACTATGATTGGACTTCTTCTGATTTTCAGACGCTCAAGACTGCGGCAACTAATGCATTTGTTGTCGGCAACTTATATCACGACTGGATTTGGGGCTATGGGTTTCAAGAAGATGACGGCAACTTTCAGGAAAACAACTACAATCGCGGCGGCGTCGGTGGAGATTCGATATTAGCTTATACTGAATACAATCGAGTAGGCTATATAAACAATGCTTTCTTTTCAGGAACACATATTGACGGAACGCCTGCGACGGTCATTTTATGGCCTTTTCGTTATTCCCTCAACGGCCCTGACCGTCATAGTGGGTTTGATAATCAAATCTGTGTTCATGAATATCAACATGGAACGACTCTTCGTCTTGTTGGAGCCATGAACTACCAGTGGGTCCAGGTTGCAGCCGTAAGCGAATGCATGAGCGATCTGGTTAGTCTTGTCTATAACAACCTTGACCGTGGCGAACTAAATCGTGATGATGTTATTGGATTTGGTGGCTGGGTTGGTTATAAACTAAATGGCTCACTAGGCTTCTTGGATAACTATTACTTCGGTATTCGCCCCTACCCAATCAATGTTGAACTCAATCCTATGAGGCTTCTCTACACAGATATAGATGGTGGGTGGGACTTCCCCGATGATGAATACCCCCGCACGCCTAGGACCATAAACTACAGTGGTCATTATGTTGGGCAAGTTCCTTTGATTGCTCTTTGGGAGGTTTATCATGAGTTTATTGAAGATTACGGATTTGAAAAGGGCACAGACGAGTTTATGTTTCTTGTTATTGATGCACTGAAAGTTATGAACCCTAATCCAAGTCTTAAAGACTTGAGAGATTCATTCGTCCTTGCCGATGAACTATTGAACGAGGGCGAGCATCGGACCCGTATTTGGGCGGCTTTCGCGCGTCGTGGCATGGGCGTTGGCTTTGAAATCGATGAGCGACTTGCCTCTCCCTTTGTCCGAGGCGTCACAGAAAGCAACGCCTCTCCCGATTGGAGTGACTACAATCGGGACGGTATAATGGACGCCAGCGACATCCAAGCTTTCCTCGTTGACTTTCAGCTTGGGAGCATGCGTGCCGACCTGAATCTCGACAATACGTTGGACATACAAGACGTTTTAGACTGGCTTGAACTTTGGAATAGTTGATGCATCAAAAGGTAGAAAACACTGAGTTCTGGAATGAGACCGACCTGCTAACGCGGGTCGGCTCTCGTTTGTATGGTTGCGCGAATCCTGACTCCGACGATGACCGTCGTGGCTTCGTTGTTGAACCTGCCGAATACCTACTGGGTCGTGCCAGTTTCGAGCAGCATGAAGACAAAGCGACTGACCTCGTTGTATGGGGTGTTCAAAAGTTCTTTCATGGGCTAACAAAAGGCTCGCCGAATGTCTTCGAAATCCTGTTCGTACCTGATGAGTTTATCATCAGCGCGACAGGCCGTGGTCGCGAGGTTCTTCGCCGCCGTGATGTCTTTGTCTGCATGGGTTCGGTCATTCCTATCCGTGGCTTTGCTCATTCTGAATGGCTGAAGGCTCAGTTGAAGACAAAAAACAAAGCGACAGGGCAGATTTACCATAGCAAGCGGGTTGTAGGGGCCAAGAGAAAGGCCTCTCATGCAGAGCATGGCTATAGCGTCAAGAATGCATATCACGCCATTCGGCTACTCCATCAAGGCCTTGAGCTTGTTCAGGAGGGTCATATCACGTTTCCTCGACCTGAGGCTGATTTCTTGCGCGATATCCGTAACGGAGAGGTTCAGTTCGAGAAGCTTGAGCTTGAATACGAACGGCTTGATGCTCGATTGAGTGAGCTTATTGAGCAGGCACCCCTGCGTCGCTTTCCTGACCGAGAAGCAATTGATGAACTTTACTACGACATCACAGGCGATGTGATTGTTGATTTTTTGGCAGGTCGTCATGCGAATACTGTTTCTTGATGATAATGCAATGCGGCACAAAATCTTTCGTCGCAACAGTATTGGATGTTCGGTAGATGCTGTATGGACAGCGAAAGAGGCCCTTGAGTGCCTCCTGGATGAGGAAAAAGAATACGACCTCATCATGCTTGACCATGACCTCAATGCTGAAACCGAAAACCAGTTGAATGATGATGAGGAAGATGGTCGATATGTAGTAAAGAAGCTTGTCGAATCGGGCAGGCATAAAGATGTAACAATTGTCATTCATTCCCTTAATGCCGATGGTCGCAGAAATATGAAAGCACTGCTTGACCAGGCAGGCTATGCAACGGTACACGATCTGCCTTTTGCTTGGGAACGATTTGAGAAAACAGAGAACGGATGCAGTTTTCGATGAGAGTCAAAAGTCTTGAACTAGAACACTTCTGCGGCTACGAGCATGCAGTATTTGATTTTGATGACCGGCTGAATGCCTTTTATGGACCGAATGGCTGCGGTAAGTCTACGGCGCTTGAGGCTCTTCGCATTATAGGAAACCTCAACCGTATCACCGAACGAGAGAATGACTTGTTCTTTCGTAAATTGACCTATCATACTGATTATGACCCGTCTCTTCCTCACTTTGCAGTAAGCCAGCAACCTCTTCGCATCAAAGCTGTATTTGATGTTGATGGCGAAGAAAGAGTATGCGAGATTACCAGCGAAGGAGTTGTCGAAGGGGGCAACTTCGACGGAATCCTTCGCAAAGAAACAACAGGCAATAATGACATACTCTTTGTTGATGCTGATAACCAGTCAAACACACAAAAGTTTCAGCTACCCGATAAGGCAAAAGAAAAGTTCCTGGAAATAGCTCCGATTGTTTACGGGTACGATGTATCGCTTGGTAAGGATGTCATCACAGAAGAGGGCGATGTAGAAGAAGTCTATTGGCAGGATATCGTCATAAAGAAAGGAAAGACTCGCGTTCACTACAAATCTATGTCTGCGGGTGAAAAGAAAGTGGCTACACTACTCCGTAGCCTCTGCAATCCATTCCTTGTCCGCAACGCGAAAATCCTGCTCGTGGACAACATTGAGATGCACGTTTATTTCGAGCGTCACGGACGCATGCTCGACCGGATACTCGAAGTCTTACCTGATAAACAGTTTATCGTGACCACTCATTCAGGTGACATGCTGAGACACATCCGAACATCGTATGGAGAACAGTGTCTTTTCAATGTTCCTGAAATCAAGGGCGAACCCTTGAACAGCGAGAGCCTGCTATGACTTTCAAGAGTTCCATCCTGCAAGACCTCGAATGGCGAGGCCTTATTGCCCAAGTCACCGATGCACAGGCACTCGATGACTACCTTTGCACAGAGGGCGCTACGGTTTACTGCGGCTTTGACGCAACATCGGATAGTCTGACGATTGGCAACCTTGTTGCGCTTATGACTCTCTTCAGGTTTAGAATGCATGGCGCAAGAGCAATTGTGCTGCTTGGTGAGGCCACTGCGCTTATTGGAGATCCTTCGTTCCGCGATAACGAACGAGAGGAATGCGGTCGCACGGCTATTTTGCACAACGTCCACAACTTTGAGCAGCAGGTTCGAAAAGTCTTTGGCAAACAAGAGGAACCGAGCCACCTTCTGATTCGCGGTAATGCCAAGACGTTTGATGACATGAGCTACACGATGTTCATGACGGAGATTGGAAGGCATGTGTGCGTTAATGACATGCTTCGTCGAGAGTCAATGAAGCAGCGAAGAGAGAAGGGGCTGACCTTTGCTGAGCTTGGCTACATGGTTATGCAGGCTCTTGATTTCAATGAACTTTGGATGTTCGAAAACTGTCGTGTCCAAATCGGAGGAAACGACCAGTGGGGCAACATTTGTTCGGGCATTGACTTGATTCGCAAAAGGCATCAACCAGAACACCCGGCCCTGGGGATGACTGTTCCTCTGCTTACTCGTGCTGATGGCTCCAAGATTGGGAAATCCTCGGGCACACCTGTTTGGCTGAGCGAAGAAAGAACATCGCCTTGGGAGTTCTTTAACTACTGGATCAATCTGTCTGATGAAGAAGCTATTCAGCACGCAAAATGGTTTTTGCCTCTCAGTAGAGATGCCACACAGGCCATTCTTGATGCTGCAACTGAATCAGACGATCCTCGTTCTCTCCAGAAAAGCCTTGCAAGGCAAATGACCTCTTTGATTTATGGCGATGAGGCAATGAACCGCTGTCGCCGTGTTTCAGAAGCGCTGTTCAACAATGACATTTCTGAGCTTGATGATGACGATATGACAACTCTCGATGGTCATATTCCTACCGCCAAGCTGAGCCGTAATTGCCTGAGCGTTCTTGCTGACATGCTTGTTGAGGCAAAAGTTGCCACCAGTAAACGTGATGCAAGGACGCTTCTTGAACAGGGAGCAATCTCAATCAACGGTCGTCTCGTTCGCTCTGTTGAGGACTTTACTGCTGCCAATCTGCATCTTGACAAGTTCGCGCTGATTCGTCGTGGAAAGAAAAACTGGCACCTTGCTGTGCTGGAGGGATAGAATGAAAAAAGGCTTTACCATTATCGAACTGTTGGTTATTATTGCGATTCTCGCATTGCTTACTGGTATTCTGCTTCCTGCTCTCGGTCAGGCCAAAAAGCGAGCCAATGAACTCAAGGCAGAGCGGCAGCGCGAGGAGCTTCTTCAGAACGAAGAGAGGAGACGAGAAGTCATTGATGGCATTCGATACGTTATCGACCCCAAGACTGGGGTCGTCTTCGCTTTTATGCCGAATGGGAGTTCCCTTATCGTTCCCGTTGAACAACACGATGATGTTTGGGAGCAGATTGAAAACCTGGATGAACTGGGAGATGAATAAATCATGTCGAATGATAGAAAAGATGAACTACATAGCATCATACAAGATGGCGTAGAAGACAGGATAAACGCTATAAGCGAGTTTTTCTCTGCTGCTACTGAGATATCTATAGAGCCTTGCCAACAGTCAGCAAACAGCCCTGACATATGGGTTATATTGCTCCGAGATGGCGGGCATAACAAGCCACAAAACATCATGGTATTCTTTGAATACTCTGAAGAGCAAGCCAAGGCTGCCGCTCGACAGTTAGCTCTTGTGTTTACCGCATTTGGTTATGAGATAGTAGAAGACGGTCAAAGCCTAAGCTTTTCGAAAGAAGAACAAGAACGCATCAATGAGATGGGAGAGTTCTTCGCTCAGAGTCAAGTAATAACTTCAAGCTTTGCCGCAAGCGAAGACTCATGGAGCATTGTTCTTTCGTCAGATATTCTTCAGAAACAACTTGAAGTAATGAAACTAGATAAATCATCTAAGATGTCTGTTGTCTTTGCTGAAAAATGTCTAGGCCTATTCCTTGCTTCACAAGATAAGAGCCTGACATTGGCAGACGGAACTGAAATCAATATCTATGGCTGCGCTGTCTATGGAGAGTTTGAAGCTGACCCTGATGAGGAGGATTGATGTCTCCTCGGGTCGGCTTTATCGCAGGTACAGTAAGAACAGGCACCACCCTTTTGTCCAGGCTGATAGCCGAGCATTCTCAGTGTATCTCGTTTAGGGAGATGCATGTTTCTCGCATTGTCAACGTATCCGAACTGAATAGGCATGTTCGGAATGCCCTTGCCGCCGGTCTTACTCATAAAGAGATAAAGACGCTTGGCTGTCACTTAAGACTCTTTGAGCCTTCAAGTATAGAGACTTGGCTCAAAGCTGCGGCCCTCGCTGTCCAAGACAGATACGATAGACCTCTTCTTGATGTTGTTATTGAAAAAGATCCAGAGCTTTTTCTAGAAGCCGCAAATCTGCCTTGGCTGCTGAACCATCCCACGATATATACGGTCAGAAATCCTCGTGGCATTCTTGATGCCCAAGACCTTTCTGTAGGCAGGGAATGGAGAGAAAGAGCCCTCAGTGAGGCCATATCTGCCTTTATCAACATTGGTCCACATTTGAGCAATCCTTCGCTTTTGATTGTCAGATATGAAGACCTGGTAACTCATGCCAGAGAAACTATGGAAAGGGTTTTTGAGCATTTGGGAGTAAATACATCAGATGTTAACAAACTAAACCAGTTTAGCTCTTTGCAGTATTTAGTCGCGCAAAAGAAGTCGATGGAAGATGTCGATAGCACAAGAGCGACTGCTTGGATTGGCAATGAAGAACTTGAATCCATATACTCAGATGCCTCTGAACGTATTGGCCGAGACAACATCAGGGCCTATGAAGATGCCTTTGGATATTAGAAAGATTCTACAAGATAAGCAATCAATGTCCTGGTTGACTTGTCTAAATGCAATAGGCTCGGTTCAGTCTCATGAATGGGCTAGGCGGTTTGACCTCGAATATAAGTCAACGTTTATTCCTGTTCCAGAAGGTACTCGCTTTGTAATGCATACGATAAGAAGCGGCTCCTTTGGCGTTGTCAGCGGTAATGATTTAGCCGCCCTACAAGGTAATCTATTTACCGCAAATCTTGAGCAACAGACATATGGTAACACGGATGCCGAAAAAACCGTAAAACGTCTAATCAATGCCTTTATTAGTGTGTTTGGCATCATGGATATGCAAGTTCATGTCATCAAGAGACCACTGAGATCAACAGGCGAGGTTCTACTATCAGCAGCCGTAATTTCAAAAGGCGAAATCATCCCGAGAAGGGACTGACGGGCGAAGAAATTCGCTTGCGAAAAGAGCGACAGTCTCGCTACAACCGAGAGTGGCTGGTCGTGCTTGGCTACGTGCGCGAGTGGAGAGAGCCCCGTGTCAGTGTTCACTCGAACGAGGTTGAGCAGTTTGGTAACATAATATTGAACAAGAAGCACAAAGCGGTGCTGGTTGTTGAAGGCAGAGACCCTTTGAGTTATTCGATTGTCTACAATACCAATACATTTTTCTTTCCGCATATGCTCAACATACTGATATTCGAGAACATGCAGCAGCTTCATGATTTTGCCGATACCATTGCAGACAAGTATCGCAAAGAGACCGGCTATCTCGACGTTGATGTTATCGTAAAACGAAAAGCAACCATAAGAGATAGCGAGAGCTTTACAGCTATAGTGTTTGTTCATGAGGCCTAGATGATTGAAAAACAAAAGCAGTTCGAGTATTACTTCCTTCAGGCAATCAATCGCAGACTGCCCGAGTCGAAGCAAATTGAAAACGAGCCTAGCGGTGTTATTGAAAGACTCATTGAGGCCTATAAAACGCCTGTCTTTGGAGACACGCCGCGCTCATATCATACCTTTGAACACGTTCTTGAGTGCATTCACACCCTCGTTGAACACAGGGAACATCTTGGACTGTCCGAAGAAGCATTCGACCTACTGGTCGTTGCTCTTGCTTATCATGATATCGTGTATGATACAGGCAATACGAGCGCTATTGATACAAACGAATACTTGAGCGCAGAGTTTGCCAAAAGCGAACTTGCTTCGCTTGACCTTGATGAAGGCTTCGTTGAAAAGGTTCATCTTCTCATTCGACAAACCGACCACAAAGACCTGTTGCATCCCGATTATCTTTGCTCGGTTATTCGAGACATTGATTTGTCGGGCATGGCAAGCGATTATGAAGCATTCGCCGAGCGGTCAGAGAATATCCGCAAAGAATACGCCCAGTATGATGATGAAGCGTTTATAAAAGGCCGTATTGAGTTTATGGAACAGCTTATCGCAGGTAATAAACTGTTTTATACCGACTATTTTAGTAAACTCTTGACCGAGAAGGCTATTAATAACATAAAACGCCACCTTGAAGAAATGAAGGCAACAGCTTAAAACCCCTATAAAACAAGGGTTAAATGGCCCTGCTGCATTTATGCAGGTAACTAAGTTAGACTTTTATAAATAAATAATCTAATAAATAAGCCATTTTGGGCCAATTCTGACCAGCTTTTGCCAAATTCTCGACTGTCTTTGTAAGATTTTACAAAGCTGACTGGTAGTATACCACAACATATAGTGGCATACAAACTAAAGAGCCACTAATCGGTCGAGAATTACGCAAAAATGGCTAATGTCTTTTATTATAATAATATTATAAATAACTAGTGCTAGCTATTTGCCAAATTCCTGACTATTCAGCCATATTTTGCTAACATATACCTAATATATTAGCTTTTTGCAAGATTTTCGGTCGAGGATTTGAAAGAAATGGCACGAAATGGCATAATAAGCCTAACTTATTATTAGATAAGTTTAGTTTTGTTGCCATTACTAGCAGTCTAGATTATCGAAATCATTTGGGTCAGGCTCGTCAGGCACTTCCTCTGGCTTGACAAGAGAGTCCTGCCTTGGGTTTGCAAGGCGGTTCAGTGCCTCTATTGCCCTGAAGTGCCTGTTGTAATCACTCCAACACCCGCTGGGATTGGAGAGTTTGTTTACGAGGATAGCTGCCAGTATTTCTCTAGGTATGTCTGCCATAATTGTAAGTTCACTCGTTTGTTGTCTAAATCCTTGTTGAGTGAAATCCCGAGTACCCCATTCTCGGTACGCCGATTCTCTAGATACATAGCGATATCAGGAATCGTCTCCCTAGATATCGCGAACTGTAAAGCGGGTTGAGACCAACAATGGTGTGTTACGAACCAAACTGGACTGCTTGTTCATTAGCATCCGCCATCTTTGCGGAAAATGAAAGGTTCTCGCGAGAGAACAGTGCGCTATATGCTTGGACGATTCAAGCGTGGCGTCTTCCTGTCTGTGTATTCAGACTAGCCCCGTAAGAACTTCTGGCAACTCTTCATTCTTACGGTAAAGCGAAAAGAAGCGGTGACTGGCTGAAAGCTGGGCAAAACCGACTAGAAAAAACCAGGCCCAGCTCCTTGCTTCCTTTGAACAAGGAGATTTCTTCAGCCGTTCTGCGCTCTCTTTTTTGAGTTTGTGCATTCGGCTGAAGAGTTGCCCTCTGCTTAGGTGGCTTGGCCCATTCGGTAGCTTGAAAAACAAAAAACAAAAACCCGGATGGATTTGCTCTGAACTGGATCGCGAAGCGAGACAGTTGCGGAACGAAGTGACGCTTACTCAATCTGGTCATTAGAACAAAAGAACAGATGAAGAAGCGATGTCAAAAGCGTTTTGACATCTATCAGTCTGAAACAAATGCTCCGACAATGGGAAGGTCTATCTGCACATAAAAGAGGAATGCTCGAACAGGTCGATGAAATATCATCTGGAGGATACCTATATGGCAGAAGAACAGTTTGACAAACAGTATGGAATCGACAGAAGAACAAAAGTCCGAGGGCTCGGAAGTAACTCTCCGGATGCAATCGATTGGGATGCGCTCATTAACGCAGGTCTAGGACAATCGAATAGACCAAACCAGCCTGAACAGACAATTCTCGGACTGGCGAATCGGCAACAGTCTGATACCAAACAGGCACCAATAGAGTAACCACATACAATAGGGCTCTGGCTCCGTGTATCTGTCAGGTGAAGAATCATTCGCCTACAATACGAGGATACCATGAGCCGTGAAATCGATCAGCTTGTCGAAACTCTCAAAACTGCCTGTGATGAGTACTACTTGCATGGCAGGTCGTCTCTGTCTGATGCAGAATACGACAAGCTTGTCGAGAGGCTTGAAGAACTAGACCGTGACCACCCGTTCCTTCTTTCTGTTGGAACGGCTATGCCTACAGACTCGGCGCTGACAAAGGTTCAGCATGAAATCCCAATGGGTTCTCTCAAGAAGATTACTCATGACGAGGGACCAAAGGCATTTGCTACATGGCTCAAGAGTGTTGAGGTTGTTACAGGTCAGAATCCTCGACTTTCTGTTCAGCACAAGCTTGATGGTTCAAGTATTGCTTTGACATACAGGGAGGGTCGCCTTGTTCGTGCTGCTACTCGTGGAGATGGTACGGAAGGCGAAGATGTTACGCACAACATTGTCAAAGCAAGACAAGTCCCGCTGACAATCGCGCAGAAGGGCACAGTTCATGTGCGAGGGGAAATTATTCTCCCGTTGGCCGTTTGGCAGAAGCATTTGTCTGAAGAAACAGCTAACCCTCGCAATGCGGGTGCTGGTCTTGTCCGTCGAACAGATGGACGGAATGCAAGCCTGTTGCACTTCTTCGCTTTTGACCTCGTTATTGAAGGCGATGCGCCAATCAACTCCGTGCAACAACAAATCGCAAGTTTGGAAGCTCTCGGGTTCAGGGCCGTTGAGACTCACGTTTTGAATCCTGATGCGGTCCAGTCCTTTGTGGAGAAGGTCAATCAAGACCGACCGAACCTTGAGTATGAGATTGACGGTCTCGTGGTCAAGGTTGACAACCTTGAGCATCAGAAAAAGCTCGGCGACAACAAGGGTTTCCCTTACTGGGCTCGCGCGTGGAAACTGCCTGCTATGGGTGGTCACACTGTTCTTGAAAACGTGACTTGGAACCTGCGCACCCGTGGCATGCTGGCTCCTACTGCTCATGTCAAGCCTGTTTCCGTTGGTGGCGTGACCATTACCAATGTGACTCTTCATAATGTCGCAGAAATTGAGCGACTTGGAGTCAAGCTTGGCGATACTGTTGAGGTTATTCGCGCCGGCGATGTTATTCCCAAGATTGTTCGTGTTGTCAAGAAAGCTGATGACCGTCGAGACTTTGTTCCGGCGGAGTTCAATGGCAACAAGACCTACCGTGATGGGCCGATTCTCTACATGGAGAACTGGGAAGACACGGACGATATCAAGAAGCATCGTGTCCGCAAGTGGATTCAGAAGCGGAACATCTTGAACATCGGCGACTCGGTTCTCGATTCGCTGTGGGAAGCTGGTGTTGTTCGTAGCGTCTTTGACCTCTACTTCCTGACCATCGACAAGTTCAAGCAGGCAGGAGTGGGAGAAGGCATTGCTCGTCGTATTCTGCCTGAGATTGACAAGTCTCGGAAGTGTTCGATGGCTGACCTTGTGGGCTCCCTTAGCATTGACCTGCTTGGTCGTCGCCAGGCGGAGATTATTTGGCGAGAGCTTGATGTCTCAACGCTTGACGACTGGAAGAACTTGACCCTCCACGAGCTTGCAGATGCGCCAGGTTTTGGTTCCACCAAAGCTGGTCGCATCATGACGAGTCTCGTCAATCATCTCGATGAAATCAAGGCTCTCCATGACATCTTCGAGATTGATACGACACGGGCACCCAGGCAGCCGCAAGGCAAGCCTTCGGGTAAGCTCGGTGGCAAGTCGTTTTGTTTTACGGGCAAGATGTCTCGCCCGCGTGCAGAGCTTGAATCCAAGGTTGTCGCCAACGGCGGGTCGGTTGCTAGCGTGAGCAAGGGGTTGAACTACCTCGTCATTGCAGACCCCTCAAGCACTTCGAGCAAGGCTGTCAAGGCACGCAAGCTTGGTGTGGAGCTGATTTCCGAAGACGAGTTCATGAGCATGATCTGATGCCCAGAGACAAGTTTTACAACGAAATACATATTGTTCGCTCAGCGCTTTCGGAGGATTGGTCATCTCGCGATGATCTGATTCGCGAAACAGGTCTTGATGGCTATGCGCTGAGCCTATCCCTTAGACACCTTGTTGCGACTGGCCGCGTTGAGTCAGAGAACGCTGTTGCCAGAACAAAGAAGGGTCGCAAAACAAAGGGGTGGAGGCTGAAGGCCTCTACAGGGTAGCACAATGCCAAAAGAAATCAGAACCGTTCGTGACCTCAAAGAGCGAATGAAAGATGGCGGCTATTATCTCAGCGAAAGCTTTGATGCGTGGTATCAGACGCCTGTTCCTGATTTCGATTATGCCACGCCCAAGGAGATGATGGATAATGCCGACTACGAACGACTGGGCGAACTGATGGATTGGATTGAAGCAGGCAACCACGGTTCAGCCTAAAACCGTCTCCTCCACTAGGCCTCCGTCTGCGGCATCGTCGCGGGCGGAGGCTTTTTCGTGCGCAGATGCAAGTGAAACAGCGGATTGCTACAATGTCTTGGACGAAAGGAAGATTAATGTTGCAAAAAGGAGCCGGACCATGTTGTAACGTATTTAGTAATTATGTTTTAATGCTATTGATAGACGGTCATGCAGTACGCTTCCTGTGAAGGGAAAACCAAAGTGCAGCTTTGCTCGTGGTAATAAAGATTAGAAGAGCATCTGCCCTGGCAAACATTGATAGCCTAGCCGTGCGACTCGGCCAAGCAGGCGGCGTGATCTGGAACCAAACCTGCATACTATAGCGGCCCCATACGTGGGGTCGCTATATTTTAAGTAATGTTGATAGGAGCGACGCTTTCGATATTGCCATCTTCGTCGCGCATAACTATAGCTATTTTGCCGCCTGCAATTTCTACGTCACGCACCAGTGCTAGTATGTGAACTGCTTTTCCAATAGTATTGGCATCATGACATTCATAATACCTAGAAAGGCCTTCTATGAGTAAGCGGTGTTTATCATTGATATGAAGTTTGATATAATAGAGTTTTTCTTCGCAAGAATCAGTCCTTCTTCTTCGTGTCATGGAATGGATTAGACTGAACAGCCTTTTCATTCTTGCATTATTCTCGTTTTTGCGACCACTGTCCTTGGTGAAATGTTTGTAAAGGCGGCAAGGTTCTGCCGATATCTTGGTAGATATTGGAGGAACTGTATGGAATATATATCCGAAGAAAAGGCGGAGATGTGTGCCGTTTCTGGCCTTATCGAGTTCGCCAGAGTCTATGAGCAGCGATTCGCCCTCGGAGAAATAAGCGAAACTGAAGCCTGCGACTACCGAGCTAAGCTTGTTGAAGGTTTGCTCTGGATTATTTACAAAGAGCGTCGCAATGATATTCCTATTTCAACTCCTGATAGCGAGATGACAAACAGAGAACTCGTCAATTTCATTCACGATGAAGCTCTTGCTCACTATGCTCAAGAAAATCCGCTTTATCTATCCGAGTCTTGGGACGGGAAATATGAGATAGCGGAAGACGATATTTTCTAAACAATTGCAAGGAACTCCAATCGAATCTTTGTAAAAGAAACGATAGGAGTATCTACATGGCTTGGTATCGTCAAATCAAAGCACAGTTAGCGGATGGTATGCCAGACCCTCAGGCTGGACCTTCAAGCGATAGAACAGAGCGATATCGTGGCATCATGGTTTACGAGGTTAACGTCCCCGCTAACCCCGACCAGAGCCAAGAGCAAGAGGCTGCAAATGATGCAGCCCGCGAACTTTATCAAAGAGTCTGGAATCTTGTAGGCGATGAAGTTCCAGACTACGATATGCCTAACAAGGCCCCTGTCGCGCGTTTCTAAGGCTCAAGAATAACTATTGCTTCATAGGCACGGTCGATGACCGTGTTTTTCTTCGATAGTTTGGCAGCAAATTTCCTCACGCTTTGAGATGAAAACTCGTGGCATGAGGCCCTGTAGGTTTGTTTGGGGTTTCTGTTGATGGGAATAGTGGCAACTGTCTTATTCCCTATCTTCATTGCTCTGACAACTTCCATGAACGGACAGTAGCAGTGTTCAAGGTAATCAAAAAAGAATACAACATCAAACCGATTGTCACTGGAAACATTTTTCATTGAGCCATAAACAAGCTTACTATTCCAATCTTCTCGGAATCTTTTATGAGTTGTTAGGCCTGTATAATCATAGATTTCTAGGTGACTATCAAGACTTCCGTCAATTGCATCAGCTTCTAGTATTCGATTACCTGCGTTGGCGTATTTTTTGACTATAACGCTTCTTTCTTTGTTTTCGTTTTTGCGTCTTTCAAAGAAAGATTGAGTCGGTGAGTTTTGAACAAACTCTCGGTTAACCTTTTCCATCCGCATGAGATAACGTCGCCGCTGTTCTGCGATTTTGATTTCGTCAAACCCATTGAATATATGTTGACATCTTTGACATTGCAGATACAGATAAAAATGTATCCGAAGGTCTTTGACTTCTTTGTTTTTACAAATTGGGCATTGATGGTTCACAATGCATTTATCGGCTAGGAAAGTTTTATAGCGTTACAGAGAATTTCTTCTGAGGAAGCGGACGCCATATACCATCCAAGAGGGCCAGATGCAACGCAGTTACGAATAGCTTCCGTATACTGGTCAAGCCAGTTTTGCCTTTGAGTCGCGGAGGCCTTATGCAGATTCTTTCTTTCAAGCTTGAGCTTCTCAGAGACTTTTGTTTCTGCATCTTTTCGAAGTTCCTTGAATTCCTCAACCGAGTCCGTAACTGGTCCCCAGTGAAGAAGTTTGTCGTCTTTAGATATGGCCCAGTAGTCTACTCTAAAGCCAGCGCTTTTGACGAACTTCTTAGTAAACGCGACTGCAAGAGGATTGAAGCCTTCTTCCTCTAGCTCGCTTGTTTTAATTGCGAATGGTCCGGTTGGTCCTTTTTCGATTGCCAACAAGTCACCCGAGTCAAAATCACAAGTTACCAGAATGTCGATATCTTTGATGGAAGAGGTTTTATCCGCTATGTTTTCAGCCAAAGAGCCCCAGGCGAATACGCCATTGACACCATCGATCGCAGCAACTTCTGCGGCTGCCTTCTCTATACTAGGCAGCACGCTTCCGATTGTTGGCAAGGCTCTTTGGTACCATCTCATAACTGTTACTTCTCAAAACGTAAAAAAGATACCTTCTTTCACACGTTTGTCAGGATAAATAAAAACTGCAAGTGCTAACTAAGTTATGTAGTCTATCGACAACACACGGAGCAATCATGACAGCAAAGAAAACCAGACCAGATTCGTTTCAGCCGACCATTAACGCCATAGCTAAGCGACAACCTGTTATCGATGAACTTATTCATGTCATCCGACAAGAGATGCAACTCCTAAAGGACCATCCGCTTTTCTCTCCTCCGCAACAGCTTGTAAACTGGGTTGAAGAGCATATTCGAGACCATCTGGTCGTTCGTCGTCGCTTTCAACTGTTCACTAAAAAGATAGAAGGAAAAGACCCGCAAAAACTTGCTGAGGCTGAGTATCTGAAAATAGATGAAGAATTCATGGAAATCATGACCATGTGCGCTCGCATTACAGATAGGTGGAACATGATTAGCGAAGAGCTTAATGCCTGGAGAGAAGACATGGATAGGATGACTGATATGTTTATTGAAGACTCGATGGAAGATTCTGAAGATTCCGCATATAAGGAATACCTGTCTAGCTCCAAATACGATGACCAAGACTATGATGACTACGGGGATGATGAATGGAGTGAAGGGTTTGACACCGAAGACTTCTATGCCGATGAAGATGAGGACTACAATTTTGAGTAAGGCATAGACGATGAGGCAATACCACGAACTGTTACAGCATATTTTAGACAAAGGAGTGAACAAAACAGACAGAACAGGCACAGGCACTCTGGCTGTTTTTGGCTACCAGATGAGATTTGACCTCAGCGAAGGCTTTCCTCTGCTCACTACCAAAAAGCTTCACACGAGAAGCATCTTTCACGAGCTACTTTGGTTCTTGAATGGCGATACTAATGTCAAGTACCTTCAAGATAATGGAGTGAGCATCTGGGACGAATGGGCCGATGAGAATGGAGACCTTGGCCCAGTATATGGTCATCAATGGCGAAACTTTGGCGGCGAGGGTGGTGTTGACCAGATTGCAGAAGTTATTCACTCGATAAAGAAGAATCCAGACTCAAGACGACATATAGTTACAGCATGGAATCCAAATGATGTACCCAAAATGGCCCTTCCTCCTTGTCATTGCCTTTATCAGTTCTACGTTGCAGATGGCAAGCTTTCTTGTCAACTCTACCAGCGAAGCTGTGATGTCTTCCTTGGGGTTCCATTCAATATAGCATCTTATTCGCTTCTGACACATATGGTAGCTCAGATTTGCGGTCTTGGTGTTGGCGATTTTGTTTGGACAGGTGGCGATGTCCATTTATACTCTAATCATCTTGACCAGGCTCGATTGCAGTTATCGCGAGAGCTTCGGCCACTTCCAAAATTACGACTCAATCCAGAAGTCGAGTTTATTGACCGATTCACTATCGATGACATAGAAATCATCGACTATGACCCTCATCCTGCTATCAAGGCTGCCGTTGCTGTATGATTGAGATAGTCGTTGCTGCTTCTGAGAATGGTGTGATAGGTAAAGAAGACTCTTTGCCGTGGAAGCAGCGTGCGGATATGCAGCGGTTTCGGCAAATAACGATGGGGCATCCTGTCATCATGGGACGAAAAACCTATGAATCAATACCTTCTGATCTAGAAGGTAGATATCAGGTTGTCCTAACTCGTGACGCCAAATATTTTGTTAATGGCGAAACAATTGTTGCCCATAGTCCCGAAGAAGCTCTCGATGTGGCTTTAGATATTGATAATACTGTTTTCATTATTGGAGGAGAAGAGGTTTATAATCTCTTTCTCGAAAAGGCAGATACGATTCACCTAACCAGGATTCACGCCGATATAGAAGGGGACGCTTTCTTTGATGTTCCCGAAGACTGGATCCTGGTGGAGGACAATATGTATCCACCTGACAATAAGAATCAGTATGGCTACAGTTTCCAAATTTACAAAAGAGCTTGAAGGGGCGAATATGTTCATCCTGGCAGACCTTGAGGCAACATGCTGGGAAAATCATAACATGCCAGACTATAACGAAGTCATTGAAATCGGCTTCATTGTTTGCAATGTAAGAGGCGATGTTCTCGCGTCGTATGAATCTTTTGTCAAACCAGTTATTAATCCAAAGTTATCTAAGTTTTGCAAAAAACTAACTGGTATAAAGCAGAAACAAGTTCAATCAGCAAAGCTTCTCAAAGACGTAGTTATTGATATGACTGCATGGTTTGAGAAGGATTTTGCGATGGATTTACGAAAAGTAACTTGGGCATCTTGGGGAGACTGGGACCCGCTCTGTCTTTCAAGGGACTGCGAGCGGCATGAAATTGAGAGCCCTTTTGGTAAGCACTTGAATTTGCAACAGTTGTATGCAGACCTTCGAGACGTTACTACTAACTTACAGGACGCAGTTGAGCGAGAAGGCGGAACCTGGATTGGCCCCAGGCATAGGGCTCTTTCTGACGCATCAAACTCCATGACCGTTGCACGAGTTCTTATATGACAGGACCAAATACTCCAACAGAGCGGAACTTTGTTGTCAATGTTGACAGACGACCAGTAAATATTATTAATGCGTTCGGTGCGGGCTATGGACAAAGCTGTTTTCCTGATGAAGATTTCTACGGTCAGCCTTGCTGGTTTCGTGGACCCGATGCTATTCAGAACTTAGTTGACAGGATAGAGGCTCTATATCAGTCAGGGTGGCGAAGGATATGGGTCAATAGACCGATGGGAGCCCCACAGGGCGGGGCACTTGTTCCAAGCATGTGTTGGGAAACGATTACCGAAGAGAAGCAAGAGGGCGTGAGAACAATCTTGACTGATTATCTTGCAACAAGACCTGAGCTAAGTTTTGGTATATATATTGGATACACTTTGCCAGAAAATTGTTCAGTATGGGAAATGTATAATACTAGAACGCCAGATTTTACTAAAAGAGAAGATATACAACAAATCAATTGCAACTTAAAAGAATGGATTAAGGCCGGCATAAAAGAGATTCACTTTGATGCTGCCGCTACAACAACTAATAAAGAAACATTTCCGCAGCTTGTAAGATTACTTTGGAGTCAGGGTGTTCTATCGGGAGGCGAGGCTTTTCCTAAAATCGATGTTACGCTGCCTACGGGCGAGCCAGGAAGACTACCGGATCCTGCGTTTACCAATCTTGTTCCATGGATGTTTTTGGAACAACATTATAACAGGGGAGGGCCAAATGAGAGGTCATGGCCTTATTGGGAAGTTGATCCAGATCGTAGTATGATGCATGTTTGTTTTCAAGGTAAAGTAGACCAAATAACAAATACGGACACGCCGCAGGCTCGCGCCCATATTGATGACTGGGTGGATAGGGGTTTCATTCCTTGCAGTTGGAATGGAAACTCATGGTTCAATGACTATATATTGTCTACCTATGCTGCCAACCTGGGCGACCAATCGACCTTTGTGAGAGGTAGATTTTTGACTGGCGATGTCATAACTGGTTCGGGCGGTTCTGTTGAAGGCGGAACTAGCGGCACTTCGCCAGGAGGGTCTGTTGGTGGCTCAACCGGCGGCGTTGTGGATCCTGATGACGGTAATGACGATGCGTTGCAGACAGGATTTGGGGAGATTGAGGTTAGCGACACGCAGCAAACTCAAATTCCCTGAAGCGTCCGAACATGATTCTTGGAGCGATTGCCTACTTGCCCATACCATCTAGAATCGACAAGTTCTTTCGCAGCTTCTTGATAGTCTTTTGCTTCAATGGCTGCACGGAATTCGGAAAATCGACTGAGACGGTCGATTCCCAAATTATAAGCCATGTCTGTTAGAATAAGTTGCACTGCGGCTGGTTGGTTTGTATAGGATGGGAATAGTTGTTGAGCATCTCTAGTTGCTATTTTAATATCTTCGCGAAAAAGCTTAGTAGCATGTTCAGGAGATATAGGCTGTTCGCCATTATAGACAGCTTCAAAATTGTAGCCAAGTTCTTCTATTCTATTTCTTGCGCTTGGATTGCCAAGAAAAAAGCCGTAACCAATCGATTTACTGTCTGCATCAGGATAGGAGAACAGACTAGGCCTGCCTCCGTAAGTTTCCCATTGAGCAGTAAACTGTTCTTGAGGATTTAGAGAAGTAGAGACCTGCTGCATGACTTCATTAGCATTTGTAGCGGCAGATTGGACTTCTTGATTGATTTGTTGAACTATTTCAGGTGGCGCTTGTTGTATTATGGTCTGGGAGCCGCCGGGTTGAACAGACTCAACTTGATCGATAATAGATTGAGCCCTGCTTTCATCATGACCGATTTGTTTAATGGCTTCGCTTGGCGATACTCCTTGCACGCTGACAAGGATGATGGCGGCGGCAGGGATAACGCCCAAAGCGGCTCCCATTCCAAAGCTCTTAGCCCAATCAGCCGCGCGATTAGCTGTGCGGCAAGCGTCTTGTTGTCTTTGATGCTGATACCAGGACATAATGTAGTTTTTCGGCTTTCTAGGGCAGTTTCCTTTGAAAGTTTCGCATCGAGTGATTTTTGTACACAGAAAAGGAGAAAATGACGATGAGTAAAGGTGTTACTTTGCACGAGGTAAAGAAAATGGACGCAGATAGCGAACTCAAAATTCAGGCAATGGAAAAGGCTGTTGAGATTATTGACAGCATCATCAAGGCCTCCCATGATCCGGAAGCCATGATTGCGGGTGAGGCGCGTAAGGTTTACGAAGAGCTAAAAATGTGGGAGTGGCTTGAGAAATATCCTATCGAAGAAGAGAAGAATCGTTGGCTATACGTAACCATGATAGCCCAAACTCAGTACCGTCATTTGAAGTGGAAGAAGGATCATCCTGTCAAAAATGACAAACCAAAGAGTAAATGGGACAAGGTAGTAGGCAGAGCGGCTCGCTGAATAATGTCAGCTTTTTCGGAGACCTCGGCACACGAGGCTACCGGGTGTCTTATCTTCTCAACTATCATACTATACCTCACGACTTTGTTTTTACAACTGATTGCTTTCTTCTCTCGATTCATCAGATTCGCGATGTGGAAGGCTTTGAGTCTATTTGTGATTATTTAGAAAGTTTCCAGTATCTATGGGATTTGGCATCGTTCCAGTTTTAGCAGTTTTGGCCGCTTTTGGCATTACTATCCTCTTTTTTGAGAAGGGGGATGATTGGCCTATTGCGCCTGTGAGGAAAAGATTAGAAAAACTGTTAGCACTGGTCCACCCTAAAGCATCTGAAATGTTTGATTGTCCTGTTTGTACATCTTTCTGGGCCGCTTTAGTTGTCGATTTATTGATACTGTTCTTCCAAGAAGGAGTATACTTCTTTTGGCCCGTAAGTGGATTTGCTGCTTGTGCTTTTACATGGATAGTTTATCTTTTTCTGGAAGCTATTGGCGGCGATAAGGAAGAGGAATCAAATGGCTTACAAGATGACAAATCTATGGACGGGGAAGACAACAGTTAGAAACTATATATTGGTTTTTGCGGCTATAGGTTTATCTGCCTATTTTTTGCATATACCAGGTTGTTCTCTGACTAAAAAAGATCCTAAGCCAGTACAGGTTGATGAGCTTCCAGACACGACCGATGAAGCCAAGAAGGTTGGCGAAATCGGTAACAACGTTGGAGAAGTTGGCGGTCGCATTGGCGCTAGAGCCGATAGCATAGAAGCTAATACTAATGACACACGAACTATTTTAGACAATCAACACCCCGGTTCTCGCGACTCAGTAGAGCCACAACTTGATGCCATTGATAACGAAGCAAAGGGACTGCGAGATGACAGCGCTGAACTAAAAGTAGCTCAAGAGAGGCTTACCGATATCGAGGGACAGCTACTCGTAGAGCAAGAACGGGTTGAAAGTTTGACAGGCGATTTTGCAAATGCCAACTCAAAGATTCAAAGTCTTGAAGAAGAAAATAGAGAACTCAAAGACAAGGCCAATCGGTTGTTCAAAGAAAAGATGGCCTGGATTGGCGTTATATCTGTTTTCGGCATTGGAATTTCGGTCATGTTGATTTTCTTCACTCGAAGCAGCGCTGCCACCATGGTCGCCCTTGGGTTCGCGGCGACTCTGGGTATCTCTATTGCAGTTTCACTATATATGCAGTATATCGCTTGGGTGACAATAGCTGTCGTAGCAATAACGGCTATTGGAGTGATAGGCTATCTTGTCTATATGCGTATAACCGACAACAAGACTGTAGATGAGCTAGTCAGAACAGGAGAAGTAACAAAAGATTACCTCACGCAGGAAGCTCGCGATCATATCTTCGGTCGTGGAGCGGAACCTGGCGTTGCGGATAGTATTCAGTCGAAGGGGACAAAAAGGCAGGTGCAAGAAATTAGGCATTATAATACAACGCCTAAGCGTGGCTTCCAGCTTGCTTCCTCAACTGGAAGCGGCGCAAGGGTCGCTCGTCAGCCGATTGATGGACAGCCATTCATGGTTGTTGAGGACGAGCGGAATTTAGCCTACTAAGGCCCCAAACCTTCTTACTTAGATCACACTGGAAAGCCCCTTGTCGGGCGACATATGTATTGCGATAGGAGCATTATGACGACGGACATAAACGATAAAGACGAAAAGATTGTAAAACTCTGGGATGAGTTTGATGTAGAAAAGGCCAAGGGAGATAAGAAATCTCAAGCCTATTTAGAAGCACGAAACCGTCTAATAGAAGTTTACTATCCTATGGTATTTCAGATAGCTAAGCGAATGTCTTATAAGCTAAAGGATGTAACCGAGGACGAGCTATCCTCGTTTGGAGTAGACGGTCTCATGGACGCGGTTGAGGGCTTTGACCGCACCATGGATGTCAAGTTCAAGACCTATGCTATGTATCGAATACGCGGAGCTATTCTGGATAACATACGCAAGGTTGACTGGGTTCCTCGGCTAGTTCGTAAGCGCCATTCGGACCTTGAGCAGATGCGCCGTAAGTTTGAGGCTGAGTATGGGCGTCCTTTGACCGACAGTGAAATGGCCGAGAGAATGGGCTTGACTTTAGGGGAATATGAGGATATTCTCCGTCGCTCTACTCCGGTGGCCCTTATCTCGATGGATGCCCGAAGCCGAGGCGAGCAGGACCACGAAACAGAGACAATCGCCAACATTGCAATGGCGGAGGAAAAAGAGCCCCTGGACGATATGCTCAGGGACGAGATGTACAAGAAGTTGCTTGGCAAGAACTTCACGCCGTTGGAGCGAAAGATAATCCTCATGCACTATTATGAGGGTTTGACGATGAAAGACATAGCCGATTCAATCGGGTTTTCCGAATCACGCATCAGTCAGCTACATGGGGATATCATACGCAGGCTAAAAAAGAAGATTGACTGCAATCCGCAATATGCAGAAGACCTGCAAAGAATGCTAAAAGTGTAAAGGTACGTCATGCTGAGAGCCATAGTAGGAGATATCACGAAGGTACGGGATGTGGACGTTATTGTTAACGCCGCAAACGGTATCGGTGTGATGGGCGCTGGCGTGGCTGGGGCTATTTCGCGTTCTGGCGGCGAAAAGTGGTCAAATCAAGTGAGAGATTACGCGAGAGATAATGGCCCATTCGAGGAGGGCTCCTGTTACTCAAACGATGACGCAGGTCTTCTCAAGCGACGAGGAATCAAGAAGGTCTACCATGCGGTTACGATGAAATATCCAGGTGGACCAACGAGTATTGAGATTGTTCTTGAAGCAGTTCGCTCAGCAATCTCAAAGGCCCAACAAGAAGGCCATAACAGTATTGTTTTCCCTGGATTGGGTACAGGGATTGGAGGATTGGACAAGACTCAGGTCGCTCAGCGGATGGCAACAGAACTGCTTCCCTATCAGAAGAGAATGAATATTGCCATCGTTGATATGAGTCAGGAGTTCATTAGTGCATTCAACAAGTCCATAGGACAGGAATCGGAAGGATCAAGAAATGAGACAGGAGACCCACCTAAGTAGACCAACGCTTGTGCTGAACGCGGCATGGAACCCCATTACCATCGCCTCGGTTCGTCATGCAATCTGCAAGGTTACGTCGGGTCTCGCGAAATTTCTTGATACCGAAAGCTACGTTACCTACGACTTTTGGGAGTGGGCGGAGCTTGAAGTGCCTGAGGGACAAACTGGCATCTCTATGGCAAGAGGCAGGCACTTGCGACTGCCCGAGATCATTGTCTTGGAGAAGTTCGACAAGTTCCCGCAGAGGTCCGTCAAGCTGACTCGTAGAAACCTGTTGATTCGTGACGGCTTTCGTTGTCAATACACGGGCAAGAGGGTATCCGGTAAGGATGCAACTCTTGACCACGTTATCCCGACATCGAAGGGTGGCAAGCACACTTGGGATAACCTTGTGATTGCGTCTTTGGCTGCAAACTCAAAGAAAGCCGATAAGACTCCAGAACAAGCTGGAATGAAGCTCTTGAAGAAACCTGTAGAACCCAAGTGGAGTCCTGTTTACTCCAAGTTCTCTCGTGTCTCACTAAAGGGTTCGCACCCTGATTCATGGGCTAAATTCCTGCCTCAAGAGAAACTATGGCACCCCGAAGACTACTGGGATGTCGAACTCAGTAGGTAACTATGGGAATTCGCAGGCATCTACGGTATTCAGAGGTAAGAACCCGTAACTCTATTAAGGGCTGGGGAGACCAACTCAAGGACGTACCAGCGTTCGTCTTGGGTAACTCCCCGGCCCTTAATGATGAAGACCTATCTACGCTTGAGCCATTTGTTACTATTGGACTGAATAGAGCTTTCTATAAAATAGACCCAACCATATTACTGTGGCAGGATATTGAGTTATGGTTTACTGAGCGCAAAAAGATATTGCGACTCAATGCCATCAAGGTGTGTAGAGATACGGCAGACCCGCAGAATCGTTTCTTTCATTATCGTTTACGACCGGGTAACTTTAAGTTACCTGAATCACCGAATAATCTGCATGGCTTCGGCACGACTGGTCCTATAGGGGTTCAGCTTGCCTATGCTCTTGGCTGCAATCCTATCGTGATATTAGGTATGGATTGTGTGTGTAGAGGCCACTCAACCGATTTCTATGGACGAAACAGGCATCATAAGCCTCATACATTATCAAACTGTCGGAAGGGGCTTAAGTGGATAAAAAAGGAAGTTGCCTCAAAACGAGAGGTAATTAATTGCTCTTCTGATAACGAATATTTCAAGTATACGCCGCTTGAAGAAGTTGTTGCTAGGTTGACGCCGAAATATGCGCAAAATCGAGGCGTATGGGCGAGTAAGCTGGTATGATGCGCAACTACCAAAAGTTTCCGGTCGAAAAATGGGTTGACCTACTTAAGGGTGAACCTGCTTTCATATTAGGCAACTCGCCTTCTATACTAAAACATGACCTAGGTCTAATCTCAAACTATTTTACCATAGGCATCAATCGCATCTATTTACTTATGGAACCAACAGTTCTTTTTTGGCAGGATATTGGACTATATGAAGACGGTGGAGATAAGCATGTAGAAGCCTGCAATTCAATCAAGCTTTGCAGAATTCAATGCGATAAGAGTAGACAATACAACAACTTTGAAGTCACATCAGGCAAATATAGATTTACAGGTCGTCCCAACAAGTATCAAGGCTCAGGTTGTTCGGCAGCGATTGCTTGTCAGCTTGCGCATGCAATGGGGGCTTCTCATATTGTTTTGCTGGGATGCGACGGTAAATATGCCGAAGATGGTCGAACAGACTTTTATGGCAAGAACACGCAGCATCGCAGGCACACGGTTCGCAACTTTGACAAGGGTTATGATTTTCTCAAACGAGAATGCCCAGTTCCAATCATCAATTGTTCAGAAAATGAAAGATGGCCTCAAGTTTCACTCAAAGATGCTATCGAAGCAACAAAGCCCGTCGAGCGAGCCATAGGACAGTGGTTCGCCAAGCTTTGTTGAAAGTGCAATAGAATTTAGTAAGATACAAGAAGCGAATGCTTCAACAGAGGATTCTCTGTCGAGATTATGCCCTTTTAAGGAGCCATGCAGGATGGCTGAACACGAGCAATCAACCCAAGAAGTGACAAGCCCGCTTTATGCGGATAAACTCGCTGTCTTGAAGGATGGCAGGTATGAGCATGTTGCTATTATTTGCCATGACAGCCCCGACCCTGACTGTTTTGCAAGCGCTATGGCAATGAAGGCGATTGCCGAGTCATACGGTCTGTCAGCGGACATTTACTATGGCGGCGACGTTGGGCATACCCAGAATCGAGTGATGGTCAATGTTCTCAATATCATCACCACCAAACTTGATGCCGAAGAAGATGAAGAGACAACAGGCACTATTGAGCAGGCTCTCAATACTAGCTACCTGGTTGTTGTTGATACCGCAAACTTTGGCAAAGAGAACTGTCGTTCGATAAATAAGTTTGTGAAAGACAAAAGACAACCTGACCTTGTGGTCGATCATCATGAACATAATCCCAGTCTTGAATGTTCATACATTCATGAAATCAAGGGTTCATGCTCAACAATCTTTTACCAGATTTTGAAGAGTCACGGAATCGCAATCAATAAGACTCTTGCGACTGCTCTTTACCTCGGCATTAATACAGATACCGCAGATTTAAAGGCAGAAGGCACAACCGATGAAGACAGCGACACGTATCAAGATTTGAAGTCTCTCATTGATCTTGAGAAGTTCTTGCAGATTTTGAACTACCCTAAACCACTGGCCCTGGTCGATTTGAGAAGAAGGGCGTATGCTCAACTCGAAGTCACAGGAAATATCGCAGTTGGAAACGTTGGAGTCATTACGCCTCAGCAAAGGTCTTTGATTGGCGAGCTATGCGAAGAGCTTCTGGAAGTGGAGAGCATTGATACGGCGGTCATTATGGCTGTTGTTGATGAAGGAATGAAGGGCGAAAAATGGCTTGTTGCTTCGTTTAGAAGTAGCGTGCTTGCAATCAATACCAAAGATTTTATGACGAGTGTTTTTGGCAAGAGAAATGCAGGCGGAAGAAAGGGCTCTGGTGCAGCACAAATTGCGCTTGATGCCATTCATAAAAATGCTCTTGACCAGATTCGTCGAGACCATGGCGACAATGGAAAGCTTGCACAATATACAGGTTTTCTGTTCCAGGCATATGCAGCGAAGATTAGGGAAGAGAAAGAGAACGTCTAATGCGCCGTAAAGATTTGATAGATGAGATATTCGGTGGCAACGGCTCTACAAGTGGAAAAGGGCAAAAAATGAGCAAAGAAGAACTTTCTGGTGTGTTGCTGACTGAATCAACACTTGACCAATATATAACCGCTATGCGCCATGTAGAGGGCGGTTCCGCTCAAGACGAGGCAATACAGGAGTTTTTTGGCAGCGATGCATATGAAAACATATCAGACAATGGTTTTCATCCATATTCGCATCACAAGCTTCAGTGGGTTCAATCTCAGTACTTTGATAAACTAGGTATGAAACTAATTAAGGCTTGTGATTACGGTTTCATAGGCGAACAGCCTCCGCAGATGATAGATATTGAATACGAACCTGATAAAGTATTCAAAGGATACAAGCAGGGTGCAGTCTTTTATGCTTCGGAAGAAGGGAAAAAGGTAGTTATCGTTATCCGCGAAAGCTATAACTCAAGTGGTTTTACTTATCAGCTTTATCATAATACGAATAACGAAACTTTGCTAAAGGACTGGATTGATCTCGCTGACGAAAACAACTTCTATAAAGGCAAGAAGATAGACGCTTCGTGTCGTTTTCTTGAGCTAACTAACTATTCCTGGGAAGATGTGGTTCTACCTGAAAAGACTCTAGAAGTTATCAAAAATAACGTGCTTGGATTATTCAAGCATGCCGAGACTTTCCGGAAGTTTGGTATATCTATGAAGCGAGGGCTTATTCTTCATGGGCCTCCTGGTACGGGTAAAACACAGATATGCAAGGCTATAGCAAATGAGGCAGAAGCTTCTGTTCTTTATGTTCTGCCTTCTGATTTTCAGAATGAGCGAGGCGGAGTGCGACGGGTTACTCAGATGGCTAAAGACCTTGCTCCGTGTATTCTTATCATAGAAGACATGGATTGGATTGCAAAAAACCGTCACGCAAGCATGGTCGCTGGCTTTACAATGGAACTCATGAACCAGCTTGATGGGTTGGAAGAGTTTGGCGAAATCGTAACTATTGGCACCACTAATGCTCTTGAAGACCTAGAGAATGCCGTCAAGAATCGGCCTGGACGATTCGACCGAGTAATCGAGGTTCCTCATCCCGAAGAGGAGCAGCGAGAGGCTATGATTCGTCTTTTCACAAACAGGTTTACTCTTAGGGACGTAAACGTCGGGAAAATTGCCGAAAGCTTTGATGGACTGTCTGGTGCCCATGTCCGAGATATCTGTCAAACCGCTGCCCACTTTGCTGTCCGAGATGGAAGTATCGAATCAGACGGCGAAGAGCTTGTTATAACTGAAAAGCACTTTAAGAGAGCATGGAAAGAAGTAAAAGACAAAGATTATTCTTCTTATCAAGAAACACAGTCAACAGAGGGTAGAAAGCCCAATTTTGGCTTCCAGGCGAGACGCTCTGCTGACTATCTTGATGACGATGATGATCTTCTATAAATCTTACCTGACTTCTGGCAATTTCTTTGGTGAAGAAGGGAAGGTAAGGACTTCCGATAGTCGAATAGTTCTCTTACGACTGATAGTAATGAGACAAGATTTAATCGGAGGTTTTTGAATGACTACGGCTACTATTGAAGACGCGATACAGCTTACAAGAAAAGATACGATAGACTTTTTCGGTGGTGATGAACTTGCCACCGATGTTTTTCTTAAGAAGTATGCTGTAACTCGTCCTGACGGAACTCTAGAAGAATACTTGCCACCTCAAATGTGGGAGCGCATGGCTCGTGCTGCTTCATCCGTTGAGAAAGACCAGGATACTTGGTATCGTAAGTTTTATTCTGTGCTAGAAGGTTGGAAGGCTGTCCCACAGGGCAGCATTATGTTTGCGCTTGGAAACCCATACCAGCGTTCAAGTTGTTCCAACTGTTTTGTAGTGCCCATCCATGATGATTCGTTGGAGGGCATTTTTAATGCAGCCAAAGAAATGGCGCAGACCTATGCTTATCGCGGCGGCGTGGGTATAGATATTTCTCCATTGCGACCAGACGGTGCCGTTGTTTCTAATGCAGCAAGAACATCGACAGGCGCATGGTCGTTCATGGACCTCTACAGTTATATAACTAGACACATTGGTCAACACGGTCGCCGTGGCGCTTTGATGCTAACTATCAACGACAGTCACCCTGACCTGTTGAAGTTCATTACATCGAAGACTGACCTAACTAAAGTGACGGGCGCAAACATTTCTGTCAAAATCAGCAACGCCTTTATGGAGGCGGTTGAAAAAGATTTGACATGGAAGATGGAGTTTTCCACTTCGCACCAGAAGGTTGTTCAGGAGATGCCAGCACGCGAGATTTGGCATACACTGGTTGAATGCGCTACAAACACGGCTGAGCCCGGTATTCTTTTCTGGGACCATATTATAGATGAGTCTCCCGCAGATTGCTATGCCGACGATGGCTTCCGCACAATCTGCACAAACCCCTGCTCGGAGATTCCTCTTCCTGCTTACGATGCATGCACACTTTTGAGCATGAACATGACTCGTTATACACGAAATGACTTCTCTAGAGATGCTTATTTTGACTTTGAGGCGTTTGCTGAGGATGTAGAGGTTGCTCTTCGTTTCTTGGATAATGTGAAGGAAATTGACCTATCTTTGATGCCTCTTGAGCAGCAGAGAGAAGTCGCAGCCAAGGGTCGTCGTGTTGGTATGGGAACTAATGGTCTTGGCGATACGCTTGCCAATCTCGGTATCAAGTATGACAGCGATCGTGCTGTTGAGTGGGTGGACGAGTTCTATGAGTTCTTCGCAAAAACCGTATACAAGGCGTCCGCTGAGCTTGCAAAGGAAAAGGGCGCGTTTCCTGTGTTTGATGCTGAGAAGGAAAAGGATAACCCGTTCCTCAACCGCATTGGGATGGCTGGCGTTCCTCGTCGCAACATCGCAGCTTTGACTTGTGCGCCTACGGGCTCTCTCTCGTGTCTCTGTCAAACCTCATCTGGCGTTGAGCCTGTCTTCCGTAACTTCTACAAGCGTCGTCGTAAGATTACGCACAATGAAGCTCATGACCTGCCACAGGACCAGTTGCATAAAGATAGCGTTGGCGATCTTTGGCAGGAATATGATGTTGCTCATCGCAACGTTGAACGATTCCTAGACCGTCGTAGTATTTCTTTGAAAAACAAGAGAGCCGAAGATATCAAGCTTCCCGGCTACTTTGTTGAATCAGACACTATTGATTGGACGATGCGAGTTAAGATTCAGGCTGCCATGCAGAAGTGGATCGACCATGCTATCTCATCAACGTGTAACCTTCCAAAGGGGACTAGTGTCGAGACAGTTAAGAAGGTTTATGAAGAGGCCTTCAAGTCTGGCTGTAAAGGCTTTACAGTCTATGTAGATGGCTGTCGCGATGGCGTCTTGATCACGAAAGATGATGTCAAGCCAACTTCAATATCTAAGACCGATGCTCCTAAGCGGCCTAAAGAGCTTGATGCAGACGTGTACCACATCACAGTTAAGGGGCAGCAATACTTTGTTATGGTTGGATTGCTCGACGGCGAACCTTATGAGTGCTTTGCTGGTAAGAACGGTTTCATAGATAACAAGAAAAAGCATTGCAAAATCAAGAAGATCAAGAGAGGCTGCTATCAGGCTATCTTTGATGACGGTGAGGTGATTGACAATATCGCGGACCATATCGAGGATGAAGAAGCAGCAATCACGAGACTTATTTCGCTTTCGCTTCGTCACGGAGCGGACATTAAGCATTGTGTTGATTCACTTGAGCGAGTTCCTGGAGATATGCATAACTTTGCAAGGTCGCTTTCCCGCGCCATTAAGAAGTATATTCCTGATGGCACAGAAGTTACGGGTCGTACCTGCGATACTTGTAACGGGGATAATCTGGTAAGAGAGGAAGGGTGCGTCCGTTGCGCCGACTGCGGTTGGGCAGGCTGCGGATAATCTCTCTCTTGAAACCCTTCCTATATGTTTGGCCCCTGAGAGTGCTAGGCTCTTGGGGGCCTTTCTTTTTGTCGATAAGCAAAAAAAGGAGTTATCATGGACGCAATAAGAGTTAAAAAGTTAGATGAAGCAGCGGTAGTGCCTGAATCAGCAAATGAGACAGACGCGGGATATGATCTCGTAGCTATCGATGATGGCGAGTTTAAGAAAGACGAGCATAGCAATACTCTCTATATTCAATACAGGACAGGATTGTCTATAGCTCCGCCACCTGGATACCATACTGAGATATTCCCGAGGTCAAGTATTAGCAAGACTCATTTAATGCTTGCAAATAGCATCGGACTAATAGATGAAGGGTATAGAGGGGAAATTCTTGTAAGATTCAAGGTTATTCCATCGAATATGGGAGCATCGCTAGTGAAGCGATATCAAGCTGGCGATCGGATAGCACAGTTAGTTATTCGCAAAACTGAGAAAGCCAGCTTTGAACTCGTAGAAGAACTCGATGATACATCAAGAGGAGATGGAGGCTTCGGTTCTTCAGGAACATAATGAGCTTTGTAAATGGCGGATTTTGGACCAGAACATATAATCGTTGTATATAGAGATACTGACAGCGAAAGCTTAGAGTTTGCAGAGCGGTATCAAGAAATACACGGGTTAGCTGACGAGCAGTTGGTTGCTGTACCATGCTCAAGTCGAGAAGTTCTTGATACGTATACGGATTTTCAGACTGAAGTAGAGAATCCGCTCAAGAGCGCTTTGTCGGATTCTGGTTCAGACCTTCTTGATAGAACTGTCTATGCGTTTGTCTTGATGCCTCGTGTTCCTGGTGGCTTTAGGGCAAATGATGAGGTTATATCTTCTACTTCTAGGTTATCAAGGCTTTATAGCTCATTTGAACCTGGTCTAAATAATCCGCTTTATGATCCAAAAGTGTTTCGTCGGTATCAAGAATCAGATAACGATATCGCATATATTTGTTCGCGCTTTGACACTCCACAGGCCGCAATAACTAGAAACTGGTTTGATAATACACAGAGAGCTATTGACCAACTGTTTGTATCTGGTAAGTTTTTCATGGACTCGTATGCCGCTATTTTTGCCAGCGGAGCCGAACAATACGAGCAAGAGCTTGTAAGTTTTGAAACGGGCTTCATGAATAGGCTGGGTATTGATACAAGAACAACAGTTAGAGTTGATCCCTACGTAGACCCTATCATACCAAAACTTGATGATGATTCATTTTACTGGGGCTGGGGAACCGAAGAGGGCAGCCTTACATTCTTCGGGACATCTACAAACATACGAGGCTTCTTTTATAACGCTGATTTTACCGGCGCAGAGACTATGCGAAATATTGATGCTCGTAACTGGCCCTTACTTGCTATTCGGCAGGGGTATGTTGCTACCGCAGGCGCTATGTCAAATATGAGTATCGATGCCTTTTTAAGACCATTCCCTCTATTCAATGCGCTGTTCAGAGGCGCACGGATGGGAGAGGCTATGTTATATGCTCAACCTAAGTTTGACACTCCTATGGCTATGTTTGGCGACCCTTTGCTTCAGTATACCTTTCCTCTTGCGGTCGAAAGCACTACTTTTGTTGATGAAGATGTTGCATGGATGAGAGCCGCAGACTGTTGCGCTCAATCTGTAATAACAATGTTCCGTAAGAGCAATATCCTTATGGATATGCGCAACGATTTTCTCTCAGGAGACGACGTAGATGTTCAGCTTGAGCTAAGCCGACTTGCAAATAGGCTCGGCAAGACATACGAAGACCCGAGTTGGCGAAATGACTATATCAACCTCGTGAGAGCATTTTTTGATATTGTCGTTCAAAGAAACAAGACGTTCTACCCCGCACATTATCCTACTCTAAATGATTATCTAGATGAAACCGATGGTGTTATACCTGAAATTATACTTGATGTTTTGAATGATGAGATTTTCAAAGCAACCATTTCAGAAGAGCATCTATATGAAGAAGGAACATGGGAGTTTGAGTTCGATCTTGAGCATCCTAACGAAGAAGACTTTGCTTTTTATCAGTTTGAGTTAGATATTTCTACTGACATCGATTTTGATGAAAGCGATATTGTATTGAGCAAAAGAAGCGAGGATTCTGTTCGCGGCTGGTTCCGTCAAAACGAAGATGATGTCTATGAGCAAATGAATATCAATGGTGTGACATCCAATTTTGTTGGTAAAAATGTAAAATATGTAAACCAGCCAGGCGAAAAACTTGAAAGGGGAAAGTTCTATTATTTTCGAATAAGACAGAAAGACCAGTTGACGACGTATGATTATAGAACTTTCAGAGAAGTCATATACAGATGATAGGCACAAAGAACTACAGGACAGTATCGGAAACCATTTCTGAATCGCAAGATTTAGCAGGAGATGCTCTAGACAAGCTTTTATGCATGAGAGGTCATATTGTTTCTTCAGAAATTAACCAATACAATCAGTATAGAAGACGGTTGCTAAATACATTAGACGGCACGTATAATTACATAGCTGCTAGACACTTCAACCTAAGCCGACAAGTGCAAAACTTTGTAAAAGGTTTGCAACAACACGTTTTGGATAAATATGGTACAGAGTTTGGATACTCCACGCTAGATGAGTTTTTGCAAGGACAGTATATCCAGGTTCCACAAACATTTGCAACCATATCTAACTTTTTGGGATACCCGATTACGGAAGTTGGAGACAAGGCAGCAAACTGGGAAGATTTAGACAACGTGGATTGGAACGAGCTTGATTTGCGATGGGACCGAATAGGATGGGACAATTTATGATGGAGACTGCATATGCCCGCTGATATTTCAGAAAGTACGCCAGCAGAGACTTATAAGGATTTGCTGCACCTAAACAATAGCGGCAATGGCGCTGATACGACGTTGCGCGCATTATATGATGGCGACGGAAACGCTACTCCATTGCAGCTATCAACAAACAAGGTTGCCTTCGACGCAGGCGATGGCGTTCTTGATAATGTAGTTCTGACAGATGTAAAGCAGACCTATAACGACAAAGGTGGCATCAATACGGCAACAGTCGATTTTGATCTGAGCGAAGGTAATGTCCAGAAGATGACTATAGACACAAACATTACTAGTATCACCTTTTCAGGCACTCCAACTTCCGGAGACGCCTATGAACTAACCCTAATCGTGGAACAAGGCTCAGGTGGCGCGAATACAATAACATGGGGCGGCTCTATTCTTTGGAGCGGAGGAAGTTCCCCAACCGTGACAGCCAGTCTTGGTGCTATTGACATTTTCAAGATGTTCTCTACTGATGGTGGCACTACCTGGTACGCATGGACGTTAGGACAGGATTTTAGCTAATGCCACCTAGGAAAAAAGATACTAAGTCGAAGCAATCTGATTTTACAGAGCTTTTACGGACTCTCAAGAATGAAGTCAAGGCAGATAATGTTCGTCGTAAGTTTGGCGGCAAACTACCTGATATTATTGAGTTCGTAGAAGGCGAAAAATGGCTAGGTTTTCCTTTTTATACAAACCCAATTTATCTCTATCCTATGCAGAAGATTCTGCTTAAATGCTTTTATCGGGGTTCTCCTGGTAATGAAAACCTAAAGCTAACCGAAGAAGAAACTCGTCTTATCAAAGACTATGGATTGACGGATATTGAGAACGGAAATCTGCTCGAAAAGTGGAATAATAATGAAACATTCCGCGAACTCGTGCTTGTTTGGGGTCGTCGTAGTGGAAAAGACTTCATCGTGTCTATTATGGCCCTTTACGAGGCTATGAGGCTGCTTGAGACGCCTGGTGGAAATCCGTATGCCACATACAATCTTGGTCAAGCTGCTCCGATTACGATTCTAACAATCGCTAATGCCATGCAGCAGGCGAAAATTCTCTTCCGTGAGATGAAAGAGAAGATTCAGATGAGTCCCTACTTTGAAGATAAAGTAGGCAAGATTACTGATGACAGAATCTACCTCCTTACTCCGCATGATAAAGAAGGTAACAAAAAACAGGCCGAAAGAGGCCTTCCCATGCATCACGGTTCGATTCAGATCGTGGCGGGCCACTCAAACTCAAACTCGCTAGTTGGTCTTTCGTGTTTTGCTATTCTGTTCGACGAGATTGGTACATACAAAAATACCGCAGGTTCGTCGGGCGGCGACCAGCTTTATCACAACCTTGTTCCCGCAACAAAGACTTACGTCCGTAGAGAGCCAGTTCTTGATGAAAACGGTAACGAGAAAAAGAACGCCAAGGGCGAGATTGAGATGAAATCGGTTATCGATGGCCGCGTTATCTGCATATCGACGCCCCGTGGTAAGGAAGGCATTTTCTATGAGCTATACAAGAACGCCGAGAACGTAGACCACCGTTTCATGATGCGGGCACCGACATGGGTTGTCAATCCAAACCTTCCTAAGCATCTTTTGCTCGCCGAATCTCCTGACATGAACGATATGAAGTTTGCGATGGAGTATGGTGGCGAGTTCTTTGGCACGGCTGGCGAATCATTCTTCAGCCCCGATGACGTAGACCGTGTATTCCGTAATCATCATTTGCCATTCGTAAACCATGGTGTGCCGGGCATAACCTACTTTGCTCACTTAGATCCTGCTACATCGAGTCACAACTATGCTCTCGTCATAACTCATCAAGAGCAAAGACTTGATAGAGAGACAAATAAAAGAGACTATGTTGTTATTGTGGACCATATTATGTATTGGTCTCCAACGCCTGATAAGATGATTGTCGTCGATGAGGTTGATGAATATGTCATCGAACTCAACAAGAGATTCCACTTTGGCGAGGTTACGTATGACCACTGGAACAGTAAGGCAAGTATACAAAAACTTAGAAAACATGGTATACCTGCACGTATGACCCCCTATACAAGACAGTATAAGCAAGAAATATATGATAACTTATTTCAGCTAACTATTTCAAAAAGGCTATTGTGTCCAAGACATAAGCTTCTAGAGACAGAAATGAAAAACTTGCAGAGAAAATGGCAGGGTAATAGCTTTAAAGTCATGCCAAAACCAGATGGCGATTGCACTACTGATGATATTGTTGATGCTCTTGCTGGCGCATGTTTTAATGTCCGAGGTAAGGCTACACAGGGTTTACCACAAGGAAAATTGATATCAATGCCAGTATCACCACAAGGAAACAATATTGCATGGAGGTCAATGCAAGGCACGCCTTATGGGGTAGGCTCAGGCCAGCATGTGATGAATGAATTAGGTAAGAAAACGAGGGTTCACCCCCTATGGCATAGGAAATAAGGAGCAGTCATGTCTTTCAACCTGAAAAATAACAAGAAAGTTGCTCAGAACAAGCCTTACCCAAAAAGACTTGTCGATCAACAGGAAGAACTGGGTGAATCCATAGGCTCAGATACGGATTCATACCAAGGAATACTAGGAGACACGCGAGGCGAAGGGCAGGGGGAGAATCTTGATATCGTCATGGAGGGACAGATGTCTTCGAATGCTCTTGGTTCTCATACAAACGACAATTCTCAGCCTGTAACAACCGAGGGACAGATGTCGGCTGCGAAAGATAGTTACATCCCTCATAGAGATCCAAACGTGGACGACCATGTTATGAAGCCCATGGATGCACTTGCGGAGGCCCATCATCAGAAATATCGACAGGCTTATTTAGCAATAGACGATGATGGCGAGACTGAGTTCTGGGATAAACAGCTTGGTGTTCAGCAGCATCGCGATTATCCAAAGAAGACTACTGCCGATCCTGCTGCTGCAAGCCAGCTTTCAAATCGCCCAGAAAGATTTGAGAGCCTAGCCTCTCAGCCAACAGAGGTTGATGTGGATACAAACGCCGCGAACGCGGACAAAAAGGATAAAGTGAAGAAACTACAAGCAGCATCTATCAAAGACATCGACAAGGCTTTGTTCGATATCTTCTACAAAGCTGCCTCGGAAGAGCGAGAGCTTACGGATGACGAAGCGGACGATGTTATCGAGATGTCGCATGTCAAGGCATCAATGCTGTCAGAAATTCAGAAAATATCAGAAAAGGAAGAATGAATTTCAACCTAAGCCATTACAAGGAAGCTCGTAGAGGCTCGGAGCCTCCGCAGGTTTTTACGCGCCCATACTTTCGTCAAGAGAGAGACGTATACGATACGGTTCATTCTCCAAACGACGGGAAAGGCGACAAGTTAACAACTCCTGGTAGCGAAGGATTGCCCGGACAACCAGGAGATATGTCTGCTCCTGCATTTGGGACAAGGGGGCGTGATGGGTCTCCTGAGCCTGATGATTTTTCTGAGTTTAGTTCTCGCAACGACAGAGACACTCGCGATCCTAATAAGAAGCTTCCCAGAGATACGGACCCTCCCAATCCGTTTGCTTCTGATTTTCTTGGCAGTCAAGATACCCAATATGGACAAGGCCAGGACACTGACTATGGGCAGGCGCAACACGACGGAACGAACCGGGTTAGATCCGACTCGGCTCTGAGCATGGAAAACACCGTGCAGAGGCAACTTGGAGAGTCAGGAGAGCTTGACCGAAAGCCTTCAATTACAAACATGCCATCGAACGGAAGTTATAACTCGTTGCTAGAAAATGACGATACACCACTAGGACGCATCCGAAGAATTCAGAGGAGATAAATATGAAGCTCAAAGTTACAAAAAAAGCAGGTGGCGAACTGTTTATTCGTGCAGTTGGACGAACCTACAAGGTTGGTGCCACCATTAAGATGACCTCCGAACAGTATCTTGATTCAACCACTCAAGCCGCTATTCGTAATGGTTTTTTGGAGTTGCTCGAAGGTCAAACAGAAAAGAAACCAGATGGAGTTTTCTATGTGAATGTTCATCGCAACGAACTATCTTTTCAGTCTCTTGAGATAACTGTCCCCAAGGGAGCCCGTTTCTTTGTCCCAACAGAACACGTAGAGGACATGGAAATCGTGATTGCTCATGGCAACGGTCATATTGAGCTAGCCGAAGAAATTGATGCCAAGATTGCTGAAGCAGAAAAGGCAAGAGAGCAGTCAAAAGCCGACGCCGAAGAACCTAAGAAAACCACAAAGAGAGTAACTAAGAAAAAGTCAACCAAGAAGGCTTCTAAGAAAACAACTAATAAAGAAGCTTCTGCAAAGAAAACTAAGACAATCAAACGGTTGTCAGAAGAAGCTCCACAGTCTATTGACCCCAATGAGGGGCAGTCCGAGACTCATCTGCCAGAAGCAAAGAAAGTAGAAGCGCCAGAGGGAATGTATGCTCATGACCCAACCGGCGAAGGTATGACTGTAAGAACGTCAGAGAAGCCAAAGTCTAGCCCTAAGACTGAGATGAAGAAATCGCAAGAGGGCTTTGATGATTTGTTCGTAGATGATTCTCAAGAAAATCTTGAACCAGTTACTTTTGTGGACCAAGAACAGGACCGAGAGAGGTATGCTCAGCTTCGTGGCGAAGAGATGCCTAATAACGATGAGGTCAGCTAACCATGTTAGATGTTATCCTGAAAGAACTTGCAGTGTTTGGTATAACCGTTCAAGACGGAACCTATACTATGCGCGGCAAGTCTATGCAGGGTAAAGAACTTATCGAGACTCTAGAAAGCAAAATCAAGAGAAATAAGAAACTGCTCTGGGCCATGTGGCACGAAGTTTGTTCTGAACTTCGAAGCGAGACTGAAAACTCGATGCCTGCTGATTCTTTGAGGAACTTATTCGTTCCTGCCATAAGAAGTTTGTATGAGATATGTTGTTATTTTGATGAACTTGATTCAAATGGCGTAGCCAAAAAGCTTAGGGAGTCTTTGGATAGGGATGTTGAATCATTTTCAGGTTTAACAATGTCTCGCATCATTGATTATTCCATAGGCATTCAGTGGCTAACTCATCTTGTCCGTAGGGATATGTATATTTCGCATCTTGTTCTTAGACTACAAGAACCTAAGAAGGCTGTTGCGGTCGGCGTTTCCGGTCCTTGGTCTAGAACGGATATTCCTATGAGAGAAAGAGTCTTTCAGTGGTCAGAGATTGCGGAGGAAACGGCTGGTCGAAGTCGTGATAAGCGACATCAGCGGAGATATCGCATGGGTCTAGAACAATATAAAGACCCATGGCCCAATGAAGGTTTTTATTGGAGAGAGATACGTAACGAGCCGTTTAGCTTTAGCGATAGTTCCGCAAACCCATACCCACACCGAAACGTACTTTGGAGGTCATAATGACTAAGCAAATAACAAAAGAGGCGCAGCAATCTTTATTCGATTTTCTTGTTGACCTCATGCCAGATTTACAAATCACAAGGATAAGACAGGGGCCTTCTGCTGAAGAGAAGAAACTCTTCTCCGTTTGGTCTGATACTGCGAATAAGATTACCGGCAAGAAGTTCCACCGCCCGCCGACGATGAGCGAAGTTGAGGTAGCTAAGCTTGAGAATGCTGGGCTTATTCAGGTTCAGGGTCGCAGCCTTCGCGTAACAGATAAGGGCGCTAAGGCTATACAGCAGATTATCCTCTCGGAAGAGAAATCAGTATTTGAGAAGTCATCTTCTCGCTCGGGTCATATTAAGACTGCATCATACCAAACAATGACCGATGAAGAACGGGAAGAAAGAGAAGAGGAGCTTGCTGACCATACGCCAAGCTTTGCCGAGTATGTCAACTCGCAGCATGACAATAAAGGCAAGAATCGTAAGGCATCTAATTGGTATCAGCATTTGAAAAACCAATGAAAACATATCTGATTGAGTTTACTGAAACAACTAAGCGAGTCAAAAATAGAGTTCTCAATAGACTGTATTGGTATGATTCGGTCGGTAAAAAGATGTATACCATCCTTGGTGACCAGCTTCGTTTTGAATGGAAGCCTGACTTGGGTAGGTCGGTTCCTGCTGCCGAGTGGTCGAATGAACATCAGTCATACGTGATGAAAGAAGAAGTCTTTGGTATAGGTTACCAGCGTTCAGACAACAAAGATGATGTAAAGGAGTGGGTTGAGAATGTTGGTAAGAGATTTGGTATAGAAATCGACCAAACTGAATCGGATAACAAGGGACTTGCCATCGAGGTAGATGATTCAGTTGCTTATCAGGTCGAATACGCAATGGAGAGGCAAAACTTTAGGTTTACAGAGCTATGAAGATAATCAAATCAAAGAGCTATGAAGACAAAATCAGAGGAGGACTTGCTGACGAGAAGAAGCCATCTGATTTTGATTCGATTGAGCTAGAGAAGGGTATCAAAGTTGAAATGGAACATACTGATAGTCGCTCAGTTGCTAAAGAGATTGCTATGGACCATTTGACTGAAGACCCTAACTACTACAAGAAGCTGAAGAAAATAGAGAAACATTGATGCTCAATGACCCTCCCAAGCTATTTGTTGATGTTGCTGATACCCCTTACAAACAAGCTCAGGGGTTGATGTTCATTAACAAACTACCTGAAAATGAGGGAATGCTTTTTGATTTTGCAAGGCAAAAAATCCTCTCTTTTTGGGGAGAGAATACCTATATACCGTTGGATATTGCTTTTGCGGATACTGAGGGCACGATTCACGAGATTACCAATATCAAACCACTCAACCGCAAACCCGTAAGAAGCAGTGTACCATGCCGTTATGCGATAGAAGCAAATACAGGATATTTTAGAGAGAATCGCATTGATATTGGCGACAAAATTGTCATAGAAGAAGACCCTGTGAGAGGGAAGTATGTATGTTTTGCTAAAAAAAGAAGGAATGAGAAGTCAGGAGAAGGAAAAGCTAAACGGACGCAAGTCTCACAGCTACTTAGCTCGGACCCGTCTGGACAATTAGGAGATGCATACCAGCCACAGGCAGACGAAGAACAGGCACGGTCACAATATGAGTCGCTTCCGAAGTTGACGCCGCAAGACATCGGGATGGCCCTTGAGGATAACCTCGAAGAGCCTCCTCTCGAAGTTCAGCCGCCCTCAGAAGCTCCTCCACCTGACATGCCAGTCGAGCTTCCGGAGATTCCGGACAGCCCGATAGATGAAGTTCCTGATTTTGAAAACGCCTTTGACGCGACTGAATGGTCAAAGCCAACGGCACAGAATCAGTTTACCGGACACTTGATGAGGATTAGTTACACGACAAAGAGCGGAAAGAACATTATCAGAGATGTTGAGCCTCACGGAACTTTTCACGCTGAAACGACGGGTAATGAAATAATGGTAACGTTCGATAGAACTGTAGGAGACATTCGGGCTTTTATAATCAGCAACATCACAGCTTATGCTGTTGCCGATGAAGAATTTGAACCGAAGTTTAGGGTTTAATACTTATGGACAATCATGTCAATCAACTTGTGAAGATTGCTGGTAGCCTTGATAAGGCTGGTGGCGATAAGTTCGCTTCGCGGCTGGATGCAATATCCGACAAGCTTCTTGGCGTGAAGGTCGCTCAGTATGTTGGCTTGCAAGGTTATTGGATTCGCAATACACGCTGTTGGTCGAATTGTTACCGTCAAAAGAGAGCAGGCAATCCTGATATGCCAGCCCAAGAGGTCTGGGGCAAGTGTCATGAAGAGTATCTTGCTTCAATAAATAATGATGGCAGCAAGTGGGATAAATATGCCGAAAGCGAAGAGGGTCGAATCAAGGTAGCATCCGCGAAGGCTGAGCTAGATGCGAAGCTCGCCAAAGCAATCGAAAGAAATAAGAAAGAAGGCATGTCTCTTGGCAATGCCATTTTTGCTGGTATTGAAGAAATGCAGGGCGATAACTCTCAAGAGTTCATTCGAATCGCTACTGATTTATTCGAGTTGGCATCGGATGCCTTCGAGAAGTATCCATCCGAGTCTGTGACTCTTGCTAAGGTCGCTGAGCAACTAACCAAAGAGGCTCAGAGCAGCATCGGCAATTTCTTCAGAGGTATCGGCAATATGGGCCGTGGTATCGGTAATGCGGTTGGCGATGTGGCAAGCGGCGTCAAGCAGAACATAACCATTAATACTCAGCTTAGCGCGATGGACCGTGCGGTGCAGCAGATTATGGCTGAGGTTACTCGTCTTAATGAGGCAAAGAATGGTCTTGTTCAGTTTTTGAGCAACAATCCTGGTCGCACGCCAAATCAGGTTCAGAACTCGCAGCAAGTTCTTGCGGCTCTTCAGCAGCTTATGCCCGGAGATGCAAGACAAGTGGGTCAGAAGTGGCAGAATATTAGACAGCAGATACAACAGAATTTCCAAGGCCAATCGCAACAGCAACAGGCGCAGCCAGCGGCTCCCGCAGCACAACAAGCTCAGCAGCCGGCTCCCGCAGCATCGCCTGTGACAAATGCGGAGCAAGCTATGCAGGCAATGAGCAACCTCGACCCGACAACGGCTCTTGAGGTTGCTCGCAGGTTAGAACAGGCAGCAAATGCAGCAGGCATTGGTGGACAGATGTCAGGAGCCCGCGTGGGCGATTACTTGAGCGGAGATCAGACCGCTCTTGCTAAATCAATGAAGACAGTTAAGCTCGGAGGTTATAACCGAGCTAGGCAAAAGGTTCAAAATATTGGAGGAGCCTAAGTTATGAAGTTTTACACAAACAAAATCTCAACCAACAAAACTGGTAGTTTCTCAGAGCTAATTAAGACGGCCCTGGGCAACGAGCAGCAGGTTAAGACTGCTTCCTCGGAGGCAAAGCTTAGCAAGACTGCACAAGAAGCTGGCATCAATGATGACGGCGAAGGTAAGCGTGAGGGCAAGCATTGGATCGAAGGTTCGCCTTCTGATGACAATGGCGAACCCGAAGCTGATGGAGAAGTTAAGACCGTTGAGCCAGCAGGCCTCGACTCGGGCAAAGAGACCATGAGCGAAGCCGAAGGCGAGACCAAACTTGCTTCTGACGAGGGCGATTCTGGTCCTGCTAAGGGCGATGGTCCTGGCGATGATGACGACCTCGAAGGCAAGAACGAGGGTCGTTTTCCCGAGCCCGACCGTGAGTCGAGCGACTGCTACACGCAGGAAGCCGAGGACGATGGCAAAGCTGAAGTTAAGGCCTCTGCTAAGAAGCAGAAGAAAGAGGCTGGTGAACTACCTGACGCCCTCAAGGAGCATCAGTTCAAGTCCAAGGACTCGAAGGATGACGATGACGGACACGACGATGCAGACGGTAAGGAAGACGATGCTGACAAGGAGGCATGCAACGCTTCTGCTAAGGTTTCTAGCCTTGAGAAGATTGCTAACCTTTCGCCAAAGGCTAAGGCTCGTTTGAAGTCTTACTGGAACATGGTTTATCCCGAAGCATACGCTGACGCGATGACCCAGGATAAGTAATCAGTCTGCCAAGGCTAAAAGGAGTCAGTTATGAGTTTAGTTCCATCAGGTCGGCGTAGGGTCCAAGTTGCGCAAAGTTTCTCTTCTCAGTCCACGGGGCTGGGTGGCGATGATGTTGCGCAGGATTCATTCTATGCCGACCCGCAACAGCAGCAAGGGCAGCAGGAGGCCCCGGCCTTCGATTTTAATGCTCTACAGCAAAACATGGAACAAGACCAAGCTGCTCCACAGCCTTCGGCAGAGGATATTGACGGCGCAGTAAACGGAGAGCAAGGCGGAGATTCCGACCTTGCCGGAAACTTGGAAAGCTTCATTATACAGAGGCTTGTTTCACTGGGTGTCCCCGAGCGAATGTTCGGAGGCAAGGATGGGGTTGACCCGTTCTTCCAATGGGATGAGGATTTGGATAGCGAGACAAGCTCAGGTTTCTATCTGATTCCATCGTTTACGGCGACTCAAAAAATTGGCCGAGACGAGGCCAAACAGCTAGCTACTGAGATTGGTCAGAAGTTCAACCTTTCTCAGAAAATCACCAAAGAAGGCCGAAACTACAAAGTTAAGTTTCAGACCAAAATCGCAGAGCCCGAGGCTGCTCAGTTTGGAACCTCATTGGATGATGTTATCAAGCCAGGAACTTTTCAGCAAGGAGATTCCAAGGCGGCTTCGAGTAGGCATCCATACATTACAGGTTCCAAAGATAGCGTCTTGGCAAGTATTCAAAAGCAACTCGATAGGAGAGTAAAATAATGGGCAGACTTCAGAAAACATCTGATCAAGTAAACTTGAGCATCTTTGATACGCTCGCTCAGGAACACATCAACATTGAGGATCGTGAGCCTGAGATGAAGTCGCGTGCAGAGAGGCAGTCGGCCTTTGATCGCTCATTTGAAGAAATGGCCGACTCTCCTAAGTTGTCGCATAACAGCATCGATGAATTCGACCTTGTTCGAGGTCGTCACAGCATTCGCTCGGCTGCCTGTGGCAATATTAGCGACGAAGGCTCCTCCAATAATGCTTACGGAGTCGCTGGTAAGAATAGTGTTTTTGATCCCAACTTGTTAGACCGTATGGGCAAAGCTTCGTCAAACCGCGAACGAACAGCAGCAGAGAAGGCCTCTTCTCATGCTATCCGTGCTGCGAAGCAGTCTGAGTATCGTAATCAGATGTCGCCACAAGTAGGCGAGTCTGATGAGTCATACATCGGTCGTCATGCATCTTCGGTAGTTTCTAACTCGCAAACAGCACACCGTCATGGTTGGGTTCCAAATGGTTCTATCAGTATCTTTGATAACGAAGATTTTGAGAGAGTCAAGCCAACGCAGGGCGAATCTATGGAAAAGAAAGCTGCCACCGATGATAAGTCGTGGCAGCAGATCAAGAAGGCAAGCACAACCAAGGAAGCTGCCTCTGGTCTTTTTGATAAGCTAGCAGCGGAAGATGATTCTGCGAACTACAAAAATACGCAGAAAGAATCAACAGACCGTCTGTTCGATATTCTTCAGTCCCGCATGGGTACTGAGGGGGAGTAATGAATGGCCTTGCCTCCGAGCGCAGTAGATGCGTTGAATACAAGTCAGATGGCGATTGACGATTTGGTCAATAATAACCTTGGGCAAATACCCGAAGGTTTGTCGCCTGATGAAGTAACGGAATACATGGCAAGGCAGAGGACAATGCTTGAACAAGCGATGAATACTATCCAAGTTTTGAATAACACTCAGAATCAAGTGGGCGAAATAGTGGAAGACGCCGAATCAGCGCTTCCAGCTATGGCTTCGTCTTACTTTAACTTGGAGAGACTAGCTCAGGGTATGGGTATTGAAACACCTTTAACAGAGGAACCTCCTGTCGATGATGCAATGGAGGTTCCTACGCAAGATACAAGCCTCGACCCGAGCCAGAGCCTCTCCTTTGGTTCGCACGTTGATTTATTCAACTGGATGGAAGACCAAGTTCAGGCAGGGGCAGATTCTACAGCCCTTAGACAGCAGCTTATTTCTGCTGTTGGCGACAATGAAATCATAACCTCAGACGGTCTACCTATAGAACCGGCAGAGGTAATTGCTGATATTGTGCCGAAATATGTAGAAGCCTTTGGGCCTGACCCCAGTGATACTGAGATGAGGGCTCAACTAGCAGAGAGGATTTTTAGAGTTATGCCACAGCAAGATTCAGGTTCGAATGAAATTTCGGTTGTTGAGCGAACTGTGGCCGAGACCAACGCCACGATTCGTCGAGCAGCTATAGAGTATGCCGCCCACCAGAAAAAGGCAAAGGGAGAGTCTTTCAATCTCAAGAAGACTGCTCAGCACAAGGCTCTAGAGAACGTTATTGTTCATGGACCAGGTGGTAATCGTATTGATCCATTTACGGGTTATTTGATTAGCGATTGGCACGTATACGAGCGCAACAAGGGTTGGGGCATTCGTCCAGGCGATGCTCCGTTTGTTGATTACGAAGCCATCTGGCGAGATACGGTCATGGACAAATATAGCCGTCCATTCCGTGATAAGGACGGCAACTGGGTTGGTGGTTACATTCAGAAGCGATTCGAAGTTGATAAGTGGATTCCTGAAACAAACAATCTTCAGTTGAAGCCCGGTCAGCGTCGTAAGCCATATCTTGCCGAGTATCGTTCGCACGAGGCAAGGCTACAGGATCTTCGTTCTAAAGAAGACTCCCGTGGTCGTGAGTTTAACGATACGAGTAAGCCCTTTAACTGGAAAGAAGCCCAAAGCGCTAAAAAAAAAGTAACGGGCTGAAAACTACCAGTATTTTGCAAAACTCAAAAACCGCACAAGGCCGTCCTATGACGGACCCTTTTGTCATGCCCGAAATTGGCGAGACACAGGGCGAGGCGCAGAGGCGAAACTCTCCTGCTTTGCAAAAGACATGCCCTGTGTGCCAGTCTACTAACGCGCCAGAGGCAACCAATTGCGCAAACTGTGGCTCGTCTCTAGAGACGCCGTACATGGTTCCTAGGCAGCAGAAGCAAAAGATGGCTCAGATTGGTAGCTACATGGTTAATCCACCTGCCAATCGTAATGTCATGAAGCCAACTACTGAAACGTTTGAAAGACGGGTTAAGAGGCCGATTCAGCAAAACTTGTCTGATGAGCATGCCGATATAACTGACGAAGACCACATAATCCAGGTTGGCGAGTCAGCCAACGCTCTTGGTTTAGAGTAAGGAGATGAAGAACTATGGCCGGTAAAAAGCCTATCAGGATGCAACTTCCCGATAAAAACACAAAGCGTATTGCTACCGCTGCGAGAACCAAGACTGGCGTAACACCCACACCAAAGAGTGTTTCTCCTGTTGCGGGTCTTGCTGCCAGCGCAACTGTTTCGATGCCCCTAACCCGTTCTGCTCAGTCAATCGGAGGTTCGGGCGCATTGTTTACGCAGCCTATGTTCTTCTCGCCGCTGCATACTCCTCAGAACTGGCAAATTGCTAGCAAGAGACAGGAAGTTTATCAATGGGCACGGTTCTACTATGAAAATGAACCCAAGGTGGCCGCAGGCATCGATTTTTATTCTCAGTTTCCTATCAACGGATTCAAACTAGAATGCAAGAGCAAGAAGATTCAAGAATTCTTTGATAGACTTTGCGATAAGCTAGATATGTTACGGATGCTTCGTCTTATATCGCACGAGCGATTTCTGATAGGAGACGTTTTTGTCTTTCTTGAGTTTGATTCTCCGGACACTCGTGGCGAAACCGATGTTCCACCCGATGAGTGGAACCACGCAGACGGAACGATATCTCGTATCATTGTTCTGAATCCTGATTGGGTCGAGGTATATACAACTCCGCTTGCTGATGATCCTGAAATCGTCATGCTTCCTGATGATGAACTCAAGAAGATTGTTCAAATGAAGCAGCCTCGCTCCATTTATGACCGTCTTCCTGAACAAGTTAAGGAGCTTGTTGCCGCCGGTCGTCCTATCCGTCTATCTAATCGTGCTGTTAGTCACATCAAGCATGGCGGCGCTCCGTATGGTGTTTATGGAGAATCTTTGCTTCGTCGTTTGTTTACTATTTTGGCATACAAGACAAAATTGATGACAGCAAACTGGATTGTGGCCGAGCGCCTTGTTCTTCCTGTTCGTGTTGTTAAGATTGGCGATGAGAAGCGTCCTGCGGGCGAGGATGATATTGCAGATGTTCAGCAGCAGTTGGGCGCGGTTGCAAACGACCCCAATCTAACCTTAGTCACTCACCATGCATTCGATTATGAGTGGTATGGAGCTACAGGCAAGATTCATAATATCACGAACGAAGTAGAGCTAATCGGCAAGGAACTCCTTGACGGCATGATGCTCAACCAGGCGTTGCTTAATGGTGAGATGGCAGCATATTCATCGGCTCAGGTTGGTGTCGAAATGCTTATTCGTCGCCTTGAGTCTTGGAGAAATGAACTTGCGGATTGGGTAGAGAAAAACGTTTTCTTGACCGTCGCAAAGATGCAGGGCTTTATCGATGAAGAGGCTACAAAGCAGAGCGGCGAAAAATGCTACATCTATCCAAAGATTAAGTGGGATGACCTCAAGCTTCGTGACCCATCCAATCGTATACAGCAGGCTATACAGTTGAATCAGAATGGTATCATTTCAAACCAGACATTGCTTGAAATGTTTGATCTTGACTATGACCAGGAAGTTCAACGTTTGCGAGAAGAGCAAATTATGGCCGGACCCGCTGGCGATGTCATGGGTGGCGGCATGGGTGGCGGCGGCATGCCTGGTGGCGGCATGGGTGGCGGCGCAGGCGGCATGCCCGGTGGTGACCCGATGGGCGGCGGTATGGGCGGACCTATGGGCGACCCGATGGGCGGTGGCATGGGCGGAGCGCCCGGCGGAGGAATGGGAGGAGCCCCGATGGGCGGAGCGCCTGGCGGAATGGGTGCGGCGGCCGGTTCTGCCCCTCAGAGGGTATACAAGAAAGGCAAAGCGCCTAAAGCGAAAGAACCTTCTCCTGAAGAGCAGATGATGTACCAGCCAAAAACTTTGCAGCTAACCAAGCCAGAAGCAAAAACTTATAGAATATTGAACGACATCAATCCTCCTCATCAGCTATTTGCTCAGTTCAAAGTTCAGGTTCCTGGCGAATCACAGCCATTTGCTCTCGATTTTGCCTATCCTGAGATTGGTCTCAACATTGAGGCAGATGGCGAGAAGTGGCACACAAGCGTTGAAGACAAGCAGTCTGACAACCAAAGAGACGTAAAACTTGCAAATATGGGCTGGACTGTTATCCGTATCAGCGAGTCTGCCTTAAATGAGAATGCAGATGAAGTTAAGAGGCTCTTATTCGATAGTATCAAAGAAGCTGCTGCTTTAAGAAGGAAACATGGTAAATCTTCAACAAATAAACAAGGAAGGTATGTCCAGGCTTCCTATGAAGAGTTTTCAAGTCCTGGACTAATCAGTATTAGCAAGGCCAAGTTCTTGCCTGAGGAGCAGCCGTGACCCTAGTTTTTGAACTCATCAAGAAAGCCGAGCATACCGGCGGTCGCAAGCCCATTAAGGAGAGGGGCATCAAGTGGGAGGAGTCGTATCACGACAAGTCTCTTTCTCTCAAGAAGAAGTTTGATAAGCAGCTTGGTCCAGGCGGGTATTTTAGGTGGGGTGGTCACGACTCAACCACGAACTCGGATTACTATGTTGTTGTGGGGCCTTCGGTTCACAAGAAGCAGGGCAAGGTATTTTTCTCGGGCATTAAAAAGATGCCTCCTCTTGCAGATCAGAAGACCAAAACATATTCGCCGTATGGAGAGTATTTTCGTACAATGAAAGCTGCTCTTGCTTATGCAAATGACAAGTGGGGTGTTCCTACACCAAAAGGTACACCAAACTATACAAAAGAGCAGCTTGAGCCTGTGGATATTCCTCAGCACGTTAACTAAGGGGTTATTATGTCTCGCAACGAGCTAAAAACACTATACAATAAACTTGTTCGCTTTGCGGATTTCCCTATGTACGAGAACCAGGGAGCAGCCGCAGGCGATGAAGCAGAAAAAGCTCGTGTTTCTTGGAAGAGATTCAACGCGGGCGCTCAATCAAACCTTGTTCAGGGCGGTCCTTTGCCGCCTGAGATTGCCGAACGTCTCAAGAACAAGATGGACGAGTTTCGTAGCGAGTTTGAGCAGTTCGCCACGAACGATGCCACACAGCAAGCGTTGTCTAAGTATGCAGGTTTGATTTTTGCTTACTATGCGCCTGACTTTATCGGTAATGACTTTCCGAGTAAGACAAGGAAGCTACCAGATTATCTCAAGCAGACTCTTGAGTTTGTTCGCAGTAACAATATACAGTTACCAACTCTCGGTCAGGGCGGAGATAAGGGTATAGGCTCTGCTCACTTCATGAGTCACAACGGTCACGCATGGGCCGAATACGCTCAACAGAAACAGCTTGGTGGCCTTGGTCGTGCGCGTGGTTCGCAGAACCGCGAAGTTATGATGGTAACAAATCCTGCTATTGCAGAACGAAATGGCTGGTCCTATGGTTCGTTTGCTGTTCAAGATGGAGCATCGGGCGCTGGTTTGTTCATAGACACTTCAGGCACTACTGGCGAGGGTTTGCAGCCTATTCTTTCGTTGCAAACAGGCGCAGACGCTCGTAAGAAGTTTTTCCAGCAAGGCTTGGACCCCAAAGGCAGCACGATTGTTCTTCCTCAAGGACCAAACGGTAACACTGCTGAGCCAGCGAAGAAATCTCAGATTGGTCGTTATGTAGAGTTCAATGGTCGCGAGATTGCTCAAGACGCAGCAGGTAATCCTGTATGGAAACCAGGCCTAACTCCTGGTCAACAACGAAAAGCACAAGATGCTTGGGAGCGATATCAGCAGAACATGGAAGCAATGGAGAATGGGACGCTGTATCAAATGCGACTGCAAGAAGATGGCAGTATTATGCTTCGCAATATACAGAGCAACGAAACCTATCCAATGACTTCATCGCAGCTTCAGTCCTTGTTGAAGCCAGGATATTTAAGACCCGGTGTAACGCTTGCTCTCAAGCCCGCTGAAACAGCGGAAGGACAGACCGAGGAAACAGGTAGATTTGGTACTTTTCGTCCATCCGAAGAGCTTATGGCTGACCTTTCTGCGGAAGATGGTCAAGGCTATTTCCGTATTGAGCAAGCCATAGGCCCCGGTCGTGGACCTAACCGTAATCCGTACAGTTTTGAGTCACTACGAGAGCTTCAGCATTATATTGGCGGTGGACGAGTATCTTTGAACGCATATCGCTTAGCTGTAATTGGGCCTCAGTTCTCAACTGCTACCAATCTTGGCGAGGGACAGGGTGTTGCGGCTAATCCGTTCATGATGAGCCCTGAGCATGCGGTAGACCCTGCTGTCGATTCGCTCGCTGTCGATAGAGGCGTTCAGTGGGGTGTTTACATGACCACTGCTGCTCCTCAAAAGATAGAGGCTCAGGGTGTTAGAGGTTCTACTCCTTGGCGAAAAATAGCTCTTACAGATACCATCGAGGAAGCATTTAACTCTCTTGCGAGCGAGGCTGCAAAGGCAGATCCAAATGCAGACTTGGCTGCAATCGGTCAAGACGCTCAAAGGATTGCGCAGCAGGCTCTTGGTAAGGCTAGGGATATGCCTGCCGACGCTCAGTTGCCCGCGCCTGCGCCCGCTCCTGCTACCACACCTGCACAGCCACCAAACGTTAATGTCCAGAATGACGATAGAGGTATTGTTCAACCTGGAAATAGTACAATGGCTTCGTTGCATCGTTTGATGCGGAAACTTAGCAAATAATAGAGGATTTTTCTATCACACATGCGTAGTTAGAAGGACCGCAAACAATAAGAGGAATACTTATGGGTTTTACGAAACGAGCATCAAGCACTGGTCGCCCCCTTCATCTAGAGGCACTTAACGTACCTCAGGGTAAAGAGTGGGACTTGATCAACAAGGATTCGCTAATCAAGACTGCTTCATTGTCGAAAGACAAAGCTGTCGATTTGAATGGTTTTAATCTTGAAGCCGCTATCAAAGAAAGCCCAGACCATCTTTTTGTTAAGGTTTTTGCAATCAAACAAGATGAGGTCAACGATAATGGCGATGCATTTTCTGCTAGCGAGCTTAAGAAGGCTACAAGCACGTTTATTGGTTGTCCAGTATTCGTTAACCATCAGAATGATGATGTTGAAAAAGCTCGCGGCATGGTCGTCCACGCATGGTTCGACGATGAAGCCGGTGGTATCTACTGTATCAACAAGGTAGATAAGACAGCCTATCCTCAGCTTGCTCGCGGTATCGAAGAGGGTTACATTATAGGAACATCGATGGGCGCTCAGGTCGGTCATTCGGTGTGTTCAATCTGTCACAATAAGGCTCACACTGCTGACGAGTTCTGTACACATATCAGAAATCAGAAGACTCGTAAGTTTCAGATGAGGGCTCATGATTGTAAATACCACGAGAGCGCTGGCAAGCCCAGCGATGATTGCCCTGTGTGCGGTTGCCGTCCCGGAGAGAAGCGAGCTAACGCTACCGAGGGCCTCAAGGTCTTTGAGTGGAACTATGATATCAACTTTATTGAAGATAGCTTTGTTGTAAACCCAGCATGTCACGATTGCTTGGTTTGCGATATCCTAAATGTTCCTGCTATTGAGAGTCGTCTTGCATCGAAAGTTGCTGAGCTAGAGAAGCTTGCATCTTCATACGAAGAGGGAATGTCTTCGGGCAAGATGGAAAAAGTTGCAGGTAATATGGAAGTTCAGGCCCTAAACGATGCGATGAACCTTATTGAAAAGGTTACTCGTTCGATTATGGCGCAGAAACAACAGATTGATATGGAATACGCGAGTGACCTCATCGAGGTTCTTGCAAATATTCAAAGCACGACTGACGAACTCATCGAAATGGGTTACAGTCAACTTCCCTCGCCCTCGGAGAGCGAGGTTATGTTTGGTTCCAATACTTCTGCTTCGCCTGTTGAGGACACAGGAGCGACTCAGGTTGATGACCCCAATATGCTTGGCGCTCAGCAACCTGCTGCTCCGACACAGCCAGGTGGGGTAGAAACCGGAAACTATGGAAATCAAATTGGTACAGTTACCCGTCCAACGTTTTCCTCCAATAATTCCAGTTCTAGGGAGGAATTTTTGAAGAGAGCGGAGAACATTATAGAGAATCTAGACAGATTGCGCTCTATCGTTGTCGATCAGGAGCAGCAGGAAGTTGCGGGTATGAGTTCGAAAGAAAACAATAAGGAGTCAAGTTCTATGGCTAAGCCTAAAGATAATGAGACCAAGACTGCGGCGGGTCAGGGTGTTACGCCAGAACAGGCAGAGGTCATCACTCAGAAGCAGTTTGATTCTGCCGACCTTCCTTTGCATGGTCGTCAGGAAGACCACTATAATACGATTACGGAAGGTGATGAGCAGATTGGTGGTTCTGAAAGAGTAAACGACACTACAACAGCCTCGCCACAAGTTCGCCTTGACAACCCCTACGAGTTTATTACACAGGCTCAGTTGGCGGAAATTCAGGACGGATATATCGTTCGTTGGGAGTCATACCCAGAGGTAGTTACTGAAAAGCAGTGGGACGAGATTAGCCGAGAGGTTAGCGGTCGTCTTCCTGAGGACTACACGGAAGAAATTACGCAGGCTCAGCTAAGAAGCTTGCTTTCGACACACCGTTGGGAAGACCCAGCAGTTATTACGCAACAGCAGCTTGCTGACCAGGGCTCCACCATGCCGCACGGTGGAGATACTTCGCGATGGAAGGCTGCTTATACATTTGACCCCAAGGCTCTTGTTAAGTCTGCTACGAACGCCGTAGCTGACGCTATTGCTAATTACGGTCTATCTCCAAGCGATATTCAGAAATCTATCGTTGCTATGACGATTACGCCACAGTCTCATATGAAGGCAGCCTACTTGACTCTTGTCAACGCTTTGCCTCAGAAGATTGAAGACCGTGCTGCTGCTCGTAACCGTAACGCATACTTCAGCCGTGTAGCTGGTTCAAAAACAAACGACAAGCCAATCAACGGTTTCCTCGGTGCGCTTGCTGATAACATCGGCTATGCAAAGGCTGAGGACTTTATTGATGCTGTAAAGTTTGTTGTAAACGATAAAAACGTATTTGCTTCTGCTGAGCAGCTTGCTCACAAGAAGCTCGCTTCTGCATCGACGCCTGAAGAGATTCTCGATAAGAATGCCCGCTTCGCTGAGGCTTTCTCCGAGCTTTATGTAGACAAAAATGACGGTATCTACAAGCTTTGTGGAACCATTAGGGATGACCTAGAAGGCGCTGATCCACAAGATCAGCCAGTCTTTTTGGAAACTGTTGTAGCGTATTCGGAGAAGACGGTTGGCAAGCCAATCATTCTCGCCTCGCTTGATATCGATGAAGAGAACAAGACTTTCGAGGCTATTGTTAAGGAAGAGTCTGTTGCTTCTGATGAAGAGATGAAGGCTTTTGCTTCGCTCAAGAAGAACAACTTCAAGTCTGCTGAGCATCAGTTTGGCGGTCCTGAGGAAGAGGACTGGGATGAGCAAGGCGCAGAGAATGCAGCCGATGAAGCCGCCCGCAAAGCAGAGGAAGACGAGAAGCAGCAGCGAGCCGCTTCGCGTAACAAGAAAATGGAGAGAGCCGCTCAAATGATGGGCGGACAGATGCCAACAGGACTCGGCGATGGTATGGGTGGCGGCGCTTCGCTTCCAACCCCGCCTGATGCTGCTGGCGCTCAGCCTGGTCTTGAGAGCATGGATAACGGCGGCATGATGGAGGGCGAGTCTGATTTTGCAGACGGCGACCTTGACCCTGCCCCTCCCGGCTCGAAGTGCCCTGTCTGTGGTTCTGAAGATGTTGATATTATGGGCGGACAGGGCAAGTGTAACAACTGTGGCTCTGAGTTCGTCTTCAAGGTTGACATCGAAGTTACCAAGTGGGCGGACCTCACCCCTGATGAAGAGGGCGGAGACGACATGGAGGGCGAAGGTTTCGCAGTCGATGATGAGGCTGGCTTCGAAGAGGATATTCCTGTCGCGGCATTTACTCGCATTACTGACAAGGCTCTCAAGAAGATTGCTGAGTCTGGGACCAAGCTTGGTTCGGTCAGCCCCTACAACGGAACGACCAATACGGTTCGAGTTTCTGATAACGAATACCACTGTCTCAGCACTGGCCGTCGTTATTCTATCGCGCAGGCTATGAAGGGCGATGATTGGTACATGCAGTGGACATGGACACCGCCTGTTGTTGATAGTTGTCCGACTTGCCGTCGCTTGAAGAAAACATTTGCAAGCGCTCTTGAGCAGTTTGGCATGAACGACAAGGAGTTTGAGTCACTGTCCCTTGAGGACCGTGGTAAAGTCATCATCTCGATGAACAACAAGGGTCTCTTGAACCGCGTCAAGACCGCAAGCAATCAATCGGTATTGGCTGATTTCAAGAAAACTGCTTCTCTTGGTGTTGGCGTTGATTTCCCTGTAGAGAACTGCCGCGAGCTTCTTGCTCGTCGTTTCGGCGAGAACGCGATTGCTCTCAGCGGTCCCGATGAGGGAGAGAACCTTGTAAACTCTGTATGCAAGCGTCTTGCTAAGGCAAACATCTACAGCGATAAGATTGCTGTCAAGGTTGCAGAGATATGGTCCGAGCCGGATGCATGTATCGAATGTCTCGAAGATTTCATTCGTAGCGGATTCTCCGCTAAGCAGGCGTCGTTTGTTTGCGACCAACTCAAGACCAAGTATGCTCAGGTTGTTGAAATGCTTGCAGACGAAATTGAGTCTGACCCATTTGATGATATCGCTCCTGAAGGCGACATGGGCGGAGGATTGGATGATGTTGTCGAGGACGTAACTAGCGTGTTCGATGATGTTGACCCGTTCTCACCTGGCGCTGAAGATGCCGGTGTTGTCCAAGTAGAGATTCCTCTTGATGTTCTAGAGAACTTTGATGAGGCAATCGACAAGGCTCTTGGTGAAGACCCTGCCCTTGAGGAGCATCACGATGAGCGAGAGCTACCCGAGGGCGAAGCGGAGATTTCGCTTCCAACCGACGCAGTAGACGCTATTGATGAAGTTGCGGACGATGCTCTTGACTCTGCTATTGAGGAAGAGCCCGCAACTGAGGAACCCATCGGCGACGACGACAATGGTGACGACGACGATGGTGACGACGATGGACCCGATGGTGGCGGCGCTCCTACAAGCGAGATGGGCTACCCCGATGGTAAGGAAGAGGAAGATGGCACTCAAGTAGTTGAGGGCATGGATTCCGAGCCAAAAGCACCAGGAATGGGGGCCTATGCGAAAAATTCTCAGGGGATTAAGAAGGAATCTTCACAGGAAGTTTTGAATCCCATACAAGAGGAAACTCAGGAGCAAGTTATGCGTAACTCAGATGCTTTCAAGCGAGGCAAAATTAGCAAGTCCCACAAGGTTACTCTTGACTTGAACGCTGTTCAGTCATTGCTTGCTAAGCATGCCGGCGAAAGCACAGTGAAGCAGGTAAACGTGCAAGACAAGCCTGAGATTGAGCCCATTTCTAATGTAGGCAAGTCACAGATGGGCCATGAAGAGAAGCTTTCTCTCGAAGACCCAACAGCCCCTTCAGTAGGAACTGGCGCAACTATGGGCAAGGAGCCCAACGACATTGTTCCAACTGATTCGCCAACTGTTCCTCATGGCAGCGGCGAGATGGGTCACGAGTCAGAACAAGGCTACACTTCCGAGGGTGGCAATGAGATGACTGGTGGAGATAAAGGTGCTGGTAACTCGAAGGCTGCCAAGCTTGATAAGCAAACAGTAAAAACAAGCGGTATGGTCAATGACCTTGCTAACCGCATCATCAAGAGTGCCGAAAAGGTAAACGAGGCTAAGCCAGTTGCGGACGATGAGGACGTTGCTCCTATCTCCAAGAACGAGGACCATCCTCATACACCTGAAGGCAGCAAGATAAAGCCATTTGAGTCGTCTGACCATGCTGAAACGGACAGCGTTCCAGAGGCAGGCTCCGGCGCTTACATGGGTCACGAAGAGGAGAGCATTGGCGCTGTGCCCAAGGCACCCGAGCATCAGCCTGATATCCCATCTGGCGGTGGCTCCAATGCTAACTATGATAAGAATGACAAGTATTCTCCTGAAAAGCAGGAGAACATCAAAGGCACGGTCATCGCTGGTGGCGATGAGGAGTCTTTGGCAACCCGCAGGGCCGAAGCTATCAAGGTAGCGGCTCGTATGCTCCAAGCTCAGATGATCAAGGCGGACGCTATGCCCGCTAAGGTTGCTGAACTAGAGCGCTACGAGGTTCCGCAAATCCAAGACTTCGAAAGAGCTATGTTTGGGGTTGTCGAGAAGGGACTCGACACCGTGGCGCGGGGGACAGAAAAGCCCCTGGTTATCTCGGAAAGCAGCAACAGACGGGATGCCGGTATGGAGCTAACTGCTCAAATCCAGAGCCTCTTTAGGCTCGACGGCGAGAACCGCCTTGCTGCTGAAGATGAGATTGCCCAAATGAGGCGTCTACGGTAAAGAACCCATAGCCTTAAGGAGAATTGCAAATGGCTCTTATTGAAGTATTTCACGTTGTTGCGTCTAACTATGACGTTGACCCAAACCATGATGCAGTGGGACACCCCATTGTTGAAGGTCAGTTCGTTGCCTTGAACAGTGACGCTTACGTCACTCAGTCCAACGGTAACTCTGAAATCACACAGCGTCCTATCGGTCTCGCTGGCGACACAATCGCTACCGATCAGGGCTACACGCCTTACGCTGCTGACATCGTAATCAGCGGCTCTGGTTCGACTCGTTCGACCTCTAACCGCGTCTCTGACTTCTTCGATGAGACTCGTGGTTCGAGCAAGATCACCGTTTACCACGGTGGCGGCGAGTTCTGGACTGACCAGTACGCTACTGGTCAGAACTGGGAGAAGGGTGGCAACTGCTATGTAGATTCGACTGGTCTTTTGACCATGACGAACCCCGGCTCAGGCCGTATAGTTGGTCGCTGCATTACTGGTCCATCCGATTACCCAAGTGGTGTTCCTGGCGTTGATGTAGAGGGTTCTATCTCTCTTGGTCAGTTCGTTAGGTTCCAGTTGGTTCTCTAATCCCTAGGTGAGATTAGGAATCTGAGGCTAACTAGCCTAACAATTAACTTGGTCTCTATACGGGACTAATGTAAGGAGAAAGAATCAAATGGCTTACACCAAAAACAACCTTTCTGATGAGCAGAAGGAAATGATCATTGCACAGGCTCTTGAGACTGAGGAGGGTCGCACGGCTCTCGCTCAGGCCATGGTCGAGCCTATCCGTCGTTCGCTTGAGTACCAGGCTGTTGGTCGCAAGCTTCTCATGGTTGATGAGTTGCCTCAGGGCGCTCTCGCTCGCTACGAGCGTGACCTCGCAGCCATTGCGCACGTTGTTGCCCGTCGCGGCGCTGTTCCTGACCAGATTCAGGAAGGCGAGGAAATCCTCGTTCCCACTTGGGAAATCGCCGCTAACCCAACGATTCGCCTTTCCGAGATCAAGGCTCGCCGTTTCTACATCGTAGACCGCGCGCAGATCAAGGCTAAGGAAGCAATCCAGAAGGAAGAGGACACCCAGATTTTCAACGCTCTCATTGCTGCTGCCGACAACCGTGCGGCTGCTGGCTCTGCTCAGATCGTTACAGACATGGGCTCGCTCTCGACCACTGCTCTTAACAGCGCATTCCGCTACATCGAGCAGCATGACCTCGTGGCAACTAAGATTGTTGTCCACGCTAACCGCTACGCAGATATCCGTACCTTTGGTAAGGACTTCTACGATGAGGCAACCGTTCGTGAAATCCTCACGACTGGTCTCTACGGCCACCTTTGGACCGCAGACATCCACGTTTCCTCGCGTATGCCAACCAACACCGTTCTCGTTGTTGCTTCGCCCGACACTGTTGGCGCGTTCCCAATCCGCCAGGACATTACCGTCCTGCCCGCAGACGACCCCAAGAAGCTCCGCCTCGGCTGGGTTATCTACGAGGAAGTCGGCATTGCGGTCATCAACGATTACGCAATCTCGAAGATTGAGGTCTCTGAGGCCAGCTAATCTCTTAGCTGAAATCTTCTAGCCTCTAAAGCTTCTATGAAGGGCGGGTCCATTGGGCTCGCCCTTCTCTATTTAAGTCCATTTTGCCGATAGAATAGAGTGACTGAATAGAGTTCAAAACTGTCCTAGTCGATGAAGAAGAGGCGCATGCCAAGGAGATACAATGGAATTTGAGATTACTTATCGTGAGCTAGCTGAAATGTCTACGAGCCTGAACAGGTTGGTGCAGGTTAATATGCCCGCGAAGTATGCATTTCGTTTGCAGAAAACCATGAAAACTCTTCAGCAAGAGTTAAAAGATTTGAACGAGCATAAAGAAACACTTATCAAGAAGTATGGCGAAGAAGTAGATAACGAAAAAGGTCGCAGCATACAGGTTAAGACCGAGCATGCTGAAACTTTCTGGAATGAATGGAACGAGATTCTTGAAGATACCATTACGATTACGGCTAATCCAATTCCGCTAAGTCTCATCGAAGATTCAGAGGTTACTATTGCAGATATGGCTTTGCTAGAGCGATTTATAGATGATGATTTATCTAATGATTCAGAGCCGGTGAAAGAAGTTACTGAAACTGCAAGCTAAAGCGAAAGGTATTTGAACTCATGACCTTGAATATGTAGGTGAGCCTTTTATTCAAGGGGTCTTTCGATGATATTATTCGAGAGCGAGTCCTATAGCTTTTGCAAGGCTAACTCAAATAAAACAAAAGATACCCTGACCCTTGAGCATGCTGTGCGTGCAGTAACGTTTAATAGGGAAAGGCCTGTCTATGCGCGATGCATGATTTTATGCAGTCGCGCCTGTTCCATAAGGAGGTTTTAAACTATGTATAGAACAAATATTACATTGCGGTCAGACTTGGAGAAGCTAAATGGCAATGGAGATTGCCAGATTCTCTAATCTGATCCGAACCCTGCCTGGGAACAGGCGCGCCGCCTTCGGGCGGCGAGGTACACGGGGTCTCGACGGCGAGGCCAACATTGTTGGTAAGAGGGTTCGACTCCCTAGCCCGTGTCTTTTTATCTGGAGAACACTATGCAAGAAATCAAGAGTCCTTCGTTTAGCGTCATAGCAAAGAAATCGCCTGCCTGGCAAAGAGAGGAAGGCAAAAGCGATAAAGGTGGCCTCAATGAGAAAGGTCGCAAGTCTTACGAACGCGAAAATCCAGGAAGCGACCTAAAAGCTCCTGTTACAGAAGACAAGCCTAAAGGCGAGCGCAAGAAGCGACAAGATTCGTATTGCGCTCGAAGCAAAGGGCAGATGGACGACCATAATATCAACTGTTCAGAAGAACCAGATAAGCCTATCTGCAAGTCACGCCGTCGTTGGAACTGCTCTAGCAAAGAGTTGTCTGGTCTGCTCAGGGTAATGAAGAGCGAGTCTTATCTGAAGGTTGCAGAGGACGAGCTAGCAGATGCTTGCTGGGAAGGCTACGAGGCTGTTGGAACTAAAATGAAGGACGGTAAGGAAGTCCCTAACTGTGTTCCAAAGGGTAAGAAGAAAAAGAAAGCTTCTTTCTCGGTCTTGCCCGACATTGATAGGGATCGTCATCCTGAGAGGGCGGGACTTGAGGGTCCGTTTAGGCAGCCGAGTGGTCATGTTCTTTACTATGACCCAAAAGAGGGTAAGTATTACGACGCTTCACGAGATATGTATATCGAAGCAGATGAATACGAGGCCATGCAGCGACCTCGTTCATGAGGTATTCAAGATATTGAATTCAACACGGCCCTTGTGCCGTGTTGTTTTTTAAGCCGATATGCTTTGTATGAAGTTCCTAAACGTAACACAAAACTCGGTATACCTTGAAGACATTGATATGCACATACCCTTCGAGGATGGGAAGGTTATCGAAATTGACACCGATGATGTCAAAAAGAGCCGTGCCTTTCAGAATTTGATTGTTCTGGGAGCCTTCGAAATTGTTGAAGCCAACGACGAGCGAATCGAACAAAACCTGCTTCGATTGCAACCAAAAGATGACGATTCAAAAGATGAGGAGGAAGACCGCGAAACAAGCGGAGAGGCTCCCGAGGTTATCATCAAAGGCCACTTCTATGAAGCTGGTGGATATGCGAAGACGAATCGGAATCTTGCGATTTGTCTTGCCGCAAAAGGTTGCAAGGTTGAGGCTGATGTAACTTCAACTCGAAAGAGCGATTTGAATGAGCTTGAGGCCAGAATGATGGCTTCTTTCAAGCAGAAGGTGGGTCGCCAGGCAATACGTATAGACAGCATAATCCCAAGTTTTTCTCAGATTAGCCCCAAGATGCCTTATCGTATACTTTATACGACAATTGAGGCCTCTTCTATGCCAAAACAAACGGTAGACATCTGTAACTCATACGATGAGGTATGGGTTACGGCTGACTACTGCAAAGAAGTTATGCAGAAAGAAGGGGTTGCACGACCAATCTATGTTATGCCTAACGCGATACAGACGAAGATGTTTCATGAGCATTATGAGCCTCATGAGTTTCGTCCGTCGTTGAACTCGTTTGTGTTTTGCAGTCTTTTTGGCTGGGCATACCGTAAGGGGTGGGACGCATTACTGAAGGCCTACTTTAGGGCTTTTGATGGCAATGATGATGTATCGCTGCTCATTGTTAGCAGGTATCAATATTCATCTGAACGAAGTGGCGTCATCAAGCAAGATATTGACAAATATCTCAAGCAATATGGCGGGGCTAATCCCCCTCATGTATGCCGTTGTAGTAGAATTATTCCTGAGTTTGAACTACCTCGCATATATAAGGCCTGCGATGCATTCGTTCTCCCTTCTCGCGGAGAGGGATTCGGACTTCCTTACGCCGAGGCATCGCTGTGTGGTTTACCCGTTATAGCAACCAATCACAGTGGTCACACTATGTTCTTGAATAAAGACAATGCAGAGCTTGTTGATATTGATTCGCTAGAGCCGGTGCCTCGCGGTTCTAGTCATGTTCATTACTGGGACGGACAGCTTATGGCTAATCTAAAATCAGAAGACTTTATAGATAGACTGTCTGCATCTATGAGGCGTGTATATGAGAACCATGAAGAGGCAAAGAAAAGGAATAAGCTGCTGCAACAAGAAATAGCTAATAGCTACTCTTTTCAAAATGCTGCTAATAGGTATTCTGAAAGGATTAGCGAGATATGGAAAAACATTAAGGAGAAGCAGCAATGATAATCGTATTTATAGATGCAGAAAATGCTGCGGTTACAATCGTAAACAGCGAACGCGAATCGGTAAAGACATATCCTTGGAATGATTTGAAATCAATAGTTCCTCGATTGGGGTCGGATGAGGTATACTATGTCACCGCAGCCGAGTTTGTTCCAGCAGATAATGTTGCAGAGTTACTTGCTTCGCTCACTGGTGAAGAAATAACCGAAGAAATCAGGCCAACAGGACGTAAGTTTATTCGCTCTACTGTTCCGGGGAAACTCATTGTTCATGGCAATAGCGGCGAACCTCTTGAGTTTGATAGTCCCGTTGATTTTAAGCCTCTTGATGCTTTGCCGACAAATCTAGAAAGCGAATATCCGAGTCTTTCTATATACATGAATCAAGGCAAAATTGCTATAGTAGATGAATATGATATCGCTGACATACGAAATAGTTATCAAGCAAAAATGAGCGGCTTCAGAAAGAAGCTCGAAAGCAATAGGGATGAGGCTTTAGATAAGATGCTCGTCAAGGGAAGCGTTGATGATTTCCTTGATCATATGGATGATGATGCCGATACATCTGATACAATAGAGATAGGTCAAAATGACCTAAGAGGTAATGCCAGAGAATCTCAAGAGTTCTTTAATACAATAAGACAGTCAGGCATAGAAGTTACTGAACAGGACATAGAAGCAATCGAATAATGACAAACCTCAAACACCAAGTTCATTCTCCTTCTGCCAGAGCTATCGTGCTACACTATGGCCCTAGCTGGGAGGCTCTTGCGGCTACGTCTCTTATCAAGAGACTTGTGCAGGAGTATGATGGGAAACTTCGTCTTGATTGGGCAACAACGAATGAAAGTTATCCTTTGTTTAAATACAACTCTAGGATAGAAAACTTGTTTATCGGTGAGCCCACTTCAAGCGATACATATGATGTAATCTATGATTTGAGCAGAAACGAGCAATCAAGAAAAGTTTGCGAATCCCTAAAAGGAGGCGCTTGCTCTGTTAAAGATTCGTATTGTTTTGCCTATTTAGCAGGCGAGCGAGTTGACAGTCACGTTCTCCAGGTTTTATTCAAGCTGGCCGGACTTTCTTGGAGAGGAGAAGGCTATGACTTGGCATATTATCCCAAGAACAAAGTAAAGAAAGGAAAAACAGGTGTTGCTATATCTGGAGACGATTTGAGGGCATATGTTAAGGATAACCTAAATCTGTCTCTATCAGAACTTTGGCACATACCACTTCGCAAGAACTTGCTAAAAAGAATAGATGAAATAAATCGTTGCAAACGTATTGTAACAGACGACCTATTTACGGCGCATGCCGCTATCGCGCTAAGAAAGCATGTGGAGTTTTTGGATAAGGACGGCTTTCATGCAGAAATTGAGTTCTTTGGTAAGGGCAATCATTTGCGTTTAAACGATGATAGATGGAAACTTCAAATGTCCGAAACCTAACTCTCGATACGCCGTCGATAGAGTTAAAAAACCTGTTGAGTATAATCCCAAATATTTTGGGATATCTGACCTCAAGGGAAGCGGCCTAGGCGTGTCTATCTGTGTGATAGACACGGGTTATCCTAAGCATAAGGATATACCATGCGTTATGGACCAGGTTATTGACTTTACTGGCTCGCCTCATGGAGCTTTAGATGTTCATGGTCATGCAACTGGTGTCGCTGGAGTGCTGAAGGGTCATAGAGATATAACGGGTATCGTTCCGTCTGCAAGTATCTTTTATGCAAAGGCTATCAACGACCAAGGTCAAGGCAACCATGGAGCGGTTCAGGCATCGATACTATATGCTATTGTTCAGCAAGTAGATATTATCGTGATGGCCTTTGGTTCAGATACTCGCCATCCTTTGCTTCAAGATGCTATCAAAAAGGCCTACAACAGCGGTATCTGCATGTTTGCGGCGTCTGGCAATGTTAGCTCAAAAAGTAGAGATATGCTGTTTCCTGCTAAGTTTGAGCATGTTATATCAGTTGGATACTCTGGCTCAAAAACTATAGAGAAAATCAAAGAAGATGCTCCGGGTATTGCGTTTCCTTTCAAGAGTTTAGATACTACTTTCAAGGGCGACAAATACATTAAGATGTCGGGTACGAGTATTGCTACTCCTGTAGCAGCGGGCATGGCTGCTTTGATTATACAAAATAGTAAAAAAAGACCCGAGCCTAAAGAGGTTTACAGAAAGATAATGGCATATTGCAAATCTTGAATATCAAGGATTTTTAGCCTTTATCGAGAAATACTAGAAGGCGATTTGCTTGATGGAGAATGTCTAAATGCCGCATGTCCCACGTAATAAATCTAGCGCAGGCGATGTCGATGCGGCTGATGTTACATATGCGCCAGCAGACAATGCGGATTTTGGCGGCTCGGACCCCGGTAACGTAGATGACGCTCTTGACTACATTGCCGATTGCTGTGCAGGCAACTCTGATTTGCTTGATGAGCTTCTCCCGGCAGCGGCCCCTGACCTTAGTAGTATGTCTGCTTCGACTGGTGTCACGGGCAATCTATCATTTGGGCCTTCTGCCGGCTCGAATCCCGCAGGATATACAAACCATCCTACTCTTGATATCGGCGATACAATTAATACGACCTCGCCGAACCGAGGTATTATATCTGCTACAACAGACCCGACAGGCACCCTCGCAGACAATGTTACGGCTGATCCAAATGACTCGTATCCGGCGAATGCTTTTGGGCCGGGAGACTCTGGTACACTGAGTTTACTTGTTAATGGCTCATCTGTTCATAGCGTAGACTTGTCTTCGTTTGGTTCTGGCGCGAGCGTCAACGGCAATGGAAGCGGTTTTACGTTGTCCGCTGCCACATCGGTTCAGTTTCCTAATGGCAACCCATTTGCGACTCGCAAATACAGAACAGGCACTTGGGTTGTAGATAATGCCGATCTGCGAACAGGATACAACACTATTCAAGTTCAGCATGCAGAGACAACGACCAATACGACACAGACTTTTGTCTACATCGTAGATGATGATACCACGGCAACTACCATATCAGGACAGGAGTTTGTAAGCCTCAGCGCAAGCGGCAGTAAGTATATATCTGGAGTTGAATATCATACGTCTGCTTCGGCTACCTTTAGGGCCGATATTAGCAATGCGTATCGCAATACGTATTCTAGTTCGTCTTCGGCTGTATCATATCCAACTCCAAATAACTGCTCTATCAGCAGCCAAGCCTTGACAACTCCAACAGAGTATACGGATACGTTGACAAACTTTGGACAGACCGCGACTCTTAACGCAAGTCGAATCATTACAAATCTTACCACATACGATGGCTTTAGGGCACGGACCCGTGTTCTTAGGACTATACAAAGCACCGTAACCGCAAGCTACGTTGAGGGCTTCAATCTGTTGATTGATACCGTTTCAGATAATGCAACAGACCTCAATGACAATATGATTGGCGAAAGTTATCGCATTCCAAGCAACGCAGACTTTGATACCGACTTATCTTCGACTTGGGATGAAACTATATCTCTTGTCTCTGCGACGGCTGGTTATTCTGATGGTTTGCAGGTTATCAATGGGACTCTTGATTATCCGTCGCTTGACTTTACAGCGGCGACGGATGGTCCTGCGGGTAATCCTGATTATTCATCTGCTTCTGGTACAAGATATTGGTATAGATACTTCACAAATGCTACGGGAGCAGGAAACTTTAGACTAATACTTGAAGGTAATGCCTCGGTTATTGCTGAATCAGCTAGTTTTACAGGTGGCTCTCATACTCAAGTTAAGATATCTGTCAAGTTTCCTCAAGGCGATGGGTCGGGAACAGGATGGCTTGATATTACTCAAAACTTTGTTCCTGGTTCTTGGAGTGACGGAGATGGCTGTTATGCATCTTCGTTCGGTAACGACACAATACTTCCAACTTCTAACTGGGGCATATCGATAGGAACAAGAAACTCTGCCGATGCATATGATAAGATGTATGTAAGAGTTACGACTGACGCCAATTTTACTGGCGATTTGACACGTTTTGGAGTTGAGTGGGCAGTAACATAATATGGCCTTCGAAGCAGCAACAGAAAGAAATATCGCGCTCAAAAAGCTGTTGGCGAAAGCTCATACGACCAATAACAAAGGCGTCAACAACGAGGCTATCGCTTCGCAGATTTCTATTGCTGCAAACCAAATTATAGGCGAAGTTATTCCGTCAGACCCCGCAACGGCCTACCATCTGGGTCTTGTTGAGTTCGTAGAGGCAGAGCTTGAGCTAGATAATACCTCAAGCGGCAAGAGCTATCGTTTAAAGTTTCCTGACGATTATGGCGGAGATTTTGGTTCGGGTTCGCAAGGGCTCTACATAGGCGATGTCACGTTTGCGGTTCCGTTTTTCTACAACGATAATCCTGTACAGAGCGATGACAGCGGAGGGTATCAGCCTCGTCTGTTTGATAATGGCGTAGAAGTGCCTCTACTTGACGCGAGCGATTGGTTTTTTGACTATTTTGCATGCCTATTGACATCAGAGGATGACTTGAGTCTTGGTTCTACTGGAACAGTTCAGTTGTATATCTATACAGGAACGACGGTTCAGGACCATATCGATGATACAGCCAATCCTCACAACGTTGTACCCTCGCAGGTCGGTGGCATCGCTCTTTGGCAGCCGTTTACAGAATACTCATCTGGCTCCTTTGTCTACTATGATTTGTCAAGTTCTTTGGGAGATAGCAATTTTTCGAATGGAATCTATGTTGCGACAAGTTCGCATACGTCTAGCGCAGCTTTTTCTTCAGATCAAGCAAACTGGAAGGCATTAAACTCATCTTTTCAGTATGATCAAGGAGTGGGAGCCTCAACTTGGACTATAGACCATAATTTGAATAGATATCCCACTATTACCGTTTTGAGTTCTTCTGGTTTTCAAATTGAGCCAGAGGTAGAATACGTTAATCTCAATAGAGTAACATTAAGGTTCTCTCCTGCTGCTAGTGGGACAGCGTACATGAATTAGGTGATTTATGGCCCGTGAGTTTTTTACAGATATTGACCTCAATCAAAACGAGATGCAGTTTATGGTTATGCATCCGCTCGCCGCCGCTCCGAGTAGTGGAACCGAGGTTGAAGGTCAGATGTATTATGATACCATCGCTCAGCAGCCTTTCTTCTGGAACGGAGCGTCATGGACTTCGATGTCTTCCGGCGCGGCATCTAGTGTTCCGTTCGGTGGTATCACAGGCGGCACCAATACTTCCGCAACAATGTTTGTGGGTACGGGCGCTTCTCTTTCATTTACGGGCCTTGGAACCATTAATGCCAACTTGCTCGATGGCCGTGTTGTTGATGCTCCTGCCGCTCAAGATGGCGAGTTTCTTATCTTTACAGGAGGCTCCGTTAATGCATGGCAGTCTCGCAAGATTGTTGCTTCAGATTTTCCCGAACTAGAACTCAATGACCTTGTTGATGTTGATATAAATGCAGCTAATGATGGAGATTTACTTCAATACATCGGTGGTTCTATTAATGCATGGGCAACAGTTCCCGCGAGCGCTATAACTGCTGACCTTGGCGATGCAGTTATTCTCAATCCTGCGAGCAGCACACGCAACGTTATTAGCAACACGGATGGCTCCGCGCACACGTTGCTGACTATAGAAGCTGGTAGCGCTAGCACTTATGACTTATTTGTAGTTAACAATAGCTCTAGCAGCGATATATTTACAATCTCTAGCGATGGCGACGTTGTTGTTCGTGGAACTATACAGGGCGGCGGTTCTGCTGGTGCAGCAGATTCTACGGCATTTATCCTTGACAATAGTGGTATCGGCGGTGGCCCTCGCACGTTCACCTTTCCAAATGCTAGCGGCGAGATTATTACCGACAATAGTACTCAAGATATTACAGGTAGAAAAACATTTGATTCAGGAGATTTGAGACTTGAAGGCGTAGTTGCCACTCATGGCTGGGCTTTCTCGGCCAACAAAAGCAGCGGTGGTTTTGATACTCTTCATATTCCTCAGCCAACGTCTGATGTCGATGTTACCATGCTCATCACGGAGGACACTCTTACTGCGGCTGGTAACTTTGCAGTAGCAGTAAATACGACTGAGGGTCTTGTTACTTTCCGAGATATACAAAACTCTGACATAGCTAATATTCTTGCTCTTGGCGATTTGACAGATGTTGACTACAGTGGTGGCGGTCCCTCTGATGGCGACTTACTTGTTTATCTTGGCGGTTCTGTCGATGCATGGGTCCATCGCAGCCCAGAATCTATACTAACTGACCTGTCATACCTCAAGGGCGGCGGCTCAGCGAATCAGGTTGCATATTGGGATGGAGCCGACTCGCTTACGGGTGAGTCTGAATTTACATACAATGGAACCGATCTAACACTTTCTGCAACAGGCTCATCGCTTCATCTTACAAGCTCAACTTCTGGCGTTACTATCGGTTCTAGCTCGGTCGCTCATGCTTCTGATGAAGCAATATTGATTATTAGCGATGGCGGAAGCGATGATGTTACCTTTAGGACTGCAAACAACTCGGCTGATGCTGCTTCTGCTCTAGAGTTTCAAAAAGCCAGGGACACGATTGCTTCGCCTGATGCTGTAATCAACAACGACATACAAGGCGAAATTAGATGGTTTGCGCATAATGGTTCTGCTTATGTAGAAACAGCAACTATTGTTGCTCAATCTACTGAAAATGCTAGCGTCAGCGGAGTAGGAACTCGTCTTGTATTTTCTACCATTAACGATGCGTCACCGGGCTCGCCTACAACTAAACTCATACTCGACGATGACGGCGTAAAAGCACAAGATAACTTCTATGTCATTGCTGCTTCTTCTGAAGTTACTACTCAGACTCTTTTCCGTAACAACGGAACGGGTGAAATCACGGTCGGCGACTACTCGTTGGCGAATCTTTCTGATGTTGAGATTACTGGACCTGGTCCAACGGAAGGCGACATACTTGTTTATCTTGCGGGTTCTGTCGATGCCTGGGTTCCAAGAGACCCCAACTCGTTCTTGGATGAGTTGCCATACGTAAATGGTAGTGGAAATGTCAATCAGGTTGCTTATTGGGAAGATAGCGATACGCTGACCGGCGAGGCCGCGTTCGCATACGACCCAAGCTCAAATGCTCTAAGCGTAACCTCGGGAACGGTAACGAGCGGCGCATTTATAACAGGCGCTGGCTCTGTTTCTAGTCCATCTCTAAGATTTAGCGGCGATGCTAACACAGGAATATACCAGGTAGGGGCGGATTCTGTTGGTATATCCGCTGGCGGAGTGAATGGCATAACGGTAGCAGAAAGCCTCTCTACTATCAATGTTACTGTTAGAGATAATCTAAGGCTTAGTAACGGGACAAACTATGTTGGTTTTGGTCTTCCTTCTCTCGCCGGAGACACGAATTATACGTTGCCTGCGACTGCTTCTTCAAGCGATGGTCAGGTTTTGTCATCCACTACAGCCGGTATTTTGGGCTGGGTTTCTATCGGTTCTATACATGGTTCTGATACGGACTTTGCATCACAATATGTATTCAATCAGCCAGCGACAGCAACAAGAAATAATGTAACCTCGCAAGGAGCCACGGTTGTTCCTTTGCGTCTTATTGGAGCTTCTGGACAAACAGCTAACCTATTCGAGATAGAGGACAACTCAAACACTAACTTGTTTGTTGTTGATGCAAGCGGTAACGTTACCATCACGGGCGACTTGACCATCAACGGAACAACAACAACTGTTGATACAACAAACTTGATTGTTGAAGACAACTTTATTGTTGTCAACTCGGCTGGCATTGTTCAGGATGCCGGTATTGAAGTTGAGCGAGGCGGCGCGGGCAGCGGCGATAACGCTTTCTTGCGATTCAGCGAAAGCACTAATGAGTGGTATGTCGATAACGGTACTGTCTCGCATTTGATGGCGAGAAAGTACGTTGAAGAGATTACCGGCGATGATTCGACGACAACGTTCAACATATTGCACGACATGGGTTCGCTCTATGTGTTGGTTCAAGTCTTTGATTCAAGCACAGGAAAGCAAGTAGAAATAGACGTAGACGTATTTAGCTCTGACCGAGTAGACCTCAACTTCAAGGCTGCTCCCGCTGGCGGTCAAAGCTACCGCGTCATCGTAGTGGGTTGATAAATGGCCGAACGACGTTTCTTTACAGACCTAATTTTAGGCTCTGACAACATGCAGATAGGCTTTGGGACAGGAAACCCCGAAAGCTCTGTAACTGCTGATGTCGGTTCGTTGTATCTTAGAAGCGATGCCACCGATGCTGGCAATTCCCTTTGGGTAAAGAATTCAGGCACGGGCGATACGGGTTGGCTTCAAGTCGGAACCATGCCTAATGGTTCAACAAGTGGTGATATACTGTTTGTTGGTCCTGATGGAAACTTGCAGCATGACGGAAATACTGATTTTATTTGGGATTCTAGTAATAATAGATTAGGAATCAATACAGCAAGCCCAGATGCGGCCATCCATGCTTTTGATAACGGTTCAGCAACTTCTAGATTGATATTTGAAACAACAGATGTTACTAATTTTCCTGGTGTTCAGTTACAGTGGGATAGTACTGGAACAAGAAGCGTCTTGATGCGTGGCGCTGCGACAACATCGCTAGCGACAACGGGCGCAGGAAATGCTACAGAAATACAGTTCTATACTAGAGACTCTGGTGGAACTCTCGCTCAGAACATTATTTTTGACCAAGATGGTCATATCAATATCAATACGGGAAACGAGCTTCGGCTTTGGAACTCAACAGGGTGGACAGGCGGTAATTACATTGGCCTCTCTGCTTCTGGAGCAACGGGAACACAGACTTACATTCTGCCTAATTCCGTAGGTTCAAGTGGTCAGTATCTTGAGCTTGACAATGCAGGCACCGGACAACTGGTTTGGTCAACACCTGCCGGTGGCGGAGGCGGCGCAACGACTCTTGATGAGTTAGACGATGTAGATGCTGACCCTGCCCAAGATGGAGATATTCTACAGTTTATCGCTGGCTCTGTTAACGAGTGGCATCCTACTGATCATGTAGACTTATCTTTTGTTGAATCTCCAATAAGATCAACTACAGGCGTTGCTCCTTTTGTAATACCTGATTTTGATGGCAAGCTTATTACAACAAATCCTTTGAATAGTAGTCCTGATTCCTATGCCTATATTGGTCATCCTACTACCACTAATGGCGGCGCTATTCTTCTTGGTGCTGGCAATAGCGCGGCTTCTTTGACGCTTACAGGGACAAATATAGGAGGAAGCGCTTTCTTTCAAGAACTTGCTGGCGGTGCGATTTTATGGCAATCTTTTAATCTATCTGGAGACCTTACTAGTCCCACAGCCGTTGCAGACGCTCCCGGCGTGTTTGCTGTATATCAGGATTCTGATGGCACAGGACAAGCTCAATCATTTGGTTATTTCCAAGCAAGCGGATATAACGGTTCTTCTTATGCAAATTCATGTGTCCTCGGCGCGTTTTATGACAAGGATGGTCCTTCCATTAGTGAACTCGGTGCTGGCATGCCGGGTAAATGGATGTTTTGTACTTCTAATGGTGTCAATGAAGCATTCCCTCAGCCAGCGTTTTCTGTATTTTCTGATAAAGCCGTCGAGGTTGTGCGAGGAACTTTTCGTATCCGCCTTGGCAATGAGATGCAGCTATGGAATGCAGATAATGATGCATATGTTTCTCTTCGTGCGCCAGAGTCGCCGTCGAATGGTAGCGACAATGAAGTAAACTTCATACTACCTGATAGCACCGGCCAAGATGGTCAAGTCTTGACTACAGATGGCACGGGAGCGATGTTTTGGAAAGATGGAGGCGCGACACAGTTTGAGATTAGTCAGGCTGTTTCTTTGGACCTTTTAGATGCTGTTTATTATGATGGCAGTGATTGGCAAAAAGCACAGGCAGATGCAGCAAGCACGCTTGGTACCCATATAGTTACCGAGGTAAACGGAGACTATTACACTCTTACGCAAGCAGGTCGCATATTCTCCACGGGCCACGGCTTGACGCCAGGTGAATACTATTTCGTTTCGGATAGCGTTGCAGGCGGTCTAACCTCAACCGAGCCTTCAACATATAGTAATCCTTTGGTATTCGTAGAAGATGAGAACATTATCCATGTTCTACCTTTTAGGCCATCTATAAATAGTGCGTATAGCGATGTTCCGTTTATTAAGGGCATTGGCATTGAAAGTCCTGGTGGCTCTGAAGATATTACGATGTTCTTCACGGATGATGCCATAACCATAACGCAGATGAACGCGGTGCTTCGAGGCTCTTCCACTCCATCGGTGACATGGACGGTGCGTCATGGGTCAGACCGAAGCGCAACAGGTACAGAGGTTGTTACAAGCGGAACAACCACGACAAGCACGACTTCTGGCTCAGAGGTTACGTCGTTCAATGATGCAACTATTCCTGCTGGTTCTTGGGTCTGGCTGGAGACTACCGCACAGAGCGGAACAGTCGATGAGATAAACGTAACTATAGAATACACAAGGGATTGATATGCCTGATACGTTCCGAGTTACAACATATGAATTAGAAGCAAATACGTTTACCGGAACAACATATGATCTGACTCTAAACAATGATTTAGAGGCAAACTATTTTGTCATGGTAAATGGCGGAGCCGAAGGCAACATAACTAGAAATGCCGGAGATAATCATTGTAGAGTGACCGCAGACCCTTTTGGCACGGGCTTTTTGTCTACTTCTTCTGGGGCAGACGTTATAACTCTTTCAAGGGGGCTTAGCAATGATGCCTGGATAGGCACAGTCACGGTTATTGAGTGCTTAGGCGATGCTTCTGCAAGCGGGTTTACGTTGCTCGATGTAGTTAACCTTCAGTATGTTACTGCATCTGATACTATATCGACGGCAACATCTGCGGCGTGGTCAGATATAAACCAGGTTGGATTGTATGGGGGCTTTAGAGGAGGAGGTAGTTCTGGCGTAGGAAGTTCGACGGCAAACGGAGCCCATGATTGTAAGATATATCCCAGTGGAACTACCACTGTTAATGGCTTAAGAGATTTGACAGGCAAATCTGTATCATCGGTTGATTTTACGGTTTATGTTGTTGAATGGGGCTCTGAATGGAATATCCAAAGAGTTAATGTATCAGGCAATGCCGGTGGCGATGGAGCTAATGTTACAGGAGAATATGTAACAGCAGCTATATCATCTGTAACTAGAGACAATACTTTTGTTTTAGGATATGGAGTTACCGATGACGGCGGTATCGGCGACTCTTTCGGAGGCCGATTAGTTGTACTTGGCGATGGAGTAAACCAGAATGCAAGCGAAACATCTGTTGCTTGCGGTGGAGAGTATCCTGACAATATTGATGTTGAAGTATATGTTCATGAACACACTGGCTTGGCTGTAGATTATAGATTCAAGGCAGACGGCGACTCAACTATAACAACTTATGACCACACAGTCGATGCTGCCCTTAGTTCAGAGACATATAATACAACTTCTACAGTTTCTACAACAGAGGGCTATCGAGCGGCTATACAGTATAACGGATGCAATGGTACCGGAAATGCTTTTCCAAGACCTTATTTTGGTGCCAGACCGACAGCCTCTACGACAATAAATGTTATGAGAGGCTACAACGGTCAAAACTGGCCTGCGTGGGTTCAGTCTGTTGATATGAGCGGTATAACCTATACAGCAGGAGGCGCTCGTAGGATTTTTCATGTTTTATAGATATTGAGGTTTATTTATGGCTAACAACGCTCTGTCAAATGTAGCAGGCATTCCATCAGGCGGTAATCAGGGAGATGTTCTAACCAAAGATTCTGGCTCTGATTATGATACTATTTGGAGTCCAAACTCAAATAAAGTATGTTTGCAGTATACGATTCCTGACCCTGAAAATAGAACGTACAAACTTTTTCAGTATGTTCCCGTGGCTTTTACGCTTGAAGATATTTACTATGACCTTGATGTCGGAACATGCTCTCTCAACGTGAGATTGGAAGCTGTAAGCGTTGGCGGTTGGAGTTCTCTTTCTGCCACAACTACCGAGGGAACTGCATCGGCAACAAGCAATGACAGTGTGGCCGTGGGCGACACTTTGGATCTCGTGGTTTCTTCTGTCTCTAGTGCCGATATGCTCAGTATCACTATAGTTGGAACTGAATCATAAATGGGATTTTGGCATTCAGCAATCATAGCAAACGCGGGGGCTCCACCTCCTACTGTTGCTCCTACTGTTGCTCCTACTTCGCCACCTTCGCCGCCTTTTGTACCTGGACCTGGACCCGTTCCCTTTGCTCCTGGTCCTACTCCTGGTCCTGTTCCGGTGGCTTTTGGTGCGGGAGGAGTTGAGACTAGAACATTCACGCCAGATGTATTTGGAACAAAGGAAGACAGTCACGGAATTGAGAATCTGTAGTAGAGGTCTAATATGTCTTTACCTATAGAGTTTAATGACAGAACTGGAGAAACAATATACGCTAATCTGTTTAGCGCAACAGATAGGCGTAAAGCTTTTAATCCGACCACATCAGACTTTGTGACTCTATCCGCAAGCAATGAGGCAGATGTGGCGATTATCTTAGAAGAAGATTCAGTTCGTGTTGGTCATTACAAGTATACTATTTCAACAGTTACTAATATACCTGCTACGAGCGATGGCTCTTTTTATCTTATAGAGGTTTACAGGGCTTTGGGAACGTCTTTTGACCGCTCATCTGATACGCTTATGGGGACTCTAGCCTTCTATTGGGACGGAGAAAGCGAGGTTAATGTCTGTGGTTGCGAATCTGCTTCATCGCCTGCGCCAAGTCCAGGCAACTCGCTAACCGCCCAAGAAGTCTGGGAATACAGCCAGCGGACTTTGACTCAAGATATTCAAGCTCCCGATATCTATGTTGACATAGAGAATCCTGACTCTCTAACTGATATAGAGATACCTGAGTGTCCAGATAACTCAGAAGAGATTGAGGCTCTCAAAGCGATAATCGAGCAACAGTTTCAGACCATTAATGCTTTGCTGGAAGAAATAAAAGCAAATCAGTCAAGAAGGATTGGTACGCCAACCACACAGACACCTCGCATCGGTCGCAGTTCGGGCGGCTCATCTGATATCCGTGTCACCTAAAGGATAACGCTTGGTTCTTGAGAAAAGGTAGTTATGGTTCAAGCTATTGCAGATTATAGAGGCACTTTTGAACAAGGCGCAAGGACGACGCTGTTCTTGAAGATTACTGATTTTCAAGGCGACGCGGTTGACCCTTCGGCTATAGCTATTTCTATTGAGGACGCGGACGGCGACGAGGTAGACTCAGGCACGCCTGAAAAGATAACCGATGGTTTCTATATTTTTGATTGGAATATTGCAAACGATCAAACTGTAGGCGAATATACAGTTACCTGGACATACGATTTAGACAGTGATAATGTCACTACCGTCCAAAGCGTTATTGTCGCTGGCGACGGGGCGGTTGGCGCAGCATCTCAGTATTCTGATATGATTGCAGGTCTTAGAGCTTCGCTTGACATGCATCTTGGTTGTGCCCAGGCTATCCCTGTTCATGATGAGCAAGGTTCAATATGTGATGACATGCAGACAGTTCGATTTACCTTTAACAAGTGGAATCAGAACAAGTTCACGAGAATATATCGCAATCAAAAAGAAGTAACTTCTGGCGTAACAATTAACTACTTCAAGGGCGAAGTCATTTTTGATGAACCGCTTACAGAGTTTGATACTGTCAACGGTAGTTACAACTTCAGATGGTTTAGCGATACGGAGCTAGATAGATTCTTACAAAATGCTGTGCATATCCTCAACGTCTATCCTCCCGCGACTCGTGTATCTTTGCAGACGCTTGGCAATGGCGACAACCTCAAATACATCCCTCTTGTTCTCTATGGGGCTGCGAAAGATGCTATTCGCGAACTCCTTATGTGTCTTCAGTTTCAGCAGCCGCAAGAAGTATTTGGTGGTCCCGACGCTGCGCGTCAGGCTTTTCAGAACCTTGAAACTCTAAAGAAGAACTATGAAGGCGATTTCAACCTTCTTCTAGAGCAAAAGAAGTATGGCTCGTATGTTGGGCTTACGAAAACTGTTGTTACGCCTGAATACACTTTGCCTGGCGGTCGTTCTCGCTGGTTCCGCTATCTTATGGGTGGTTTCTCTCTATAATGACGATACACGTATGGAGGTAGTATTATGCAAGAGAAGTTTCCCGAAATGGATTCGCAACAAAAGCAGAAGCTTTACAATGCAATCAAAGACGAGTCTGTATCGTTCGTATTTTTTCCTAGTGTCGAACTAAGAGACAAGATTGCAAAAGGAAGCGATGAGCTTCTAAATCAGCTTCCTGAAGGTATGCCTGGTATCATACTAGGCTGCCCCCGTGACTCGGGTATTCGACTGGATGCCGACCTGGTTATGAAGGTTATTGAGGGCACCGTTGATGCAAAAAACGCGCATCTTCTTGCGCACGGAGATATACGGGTCATTGGTTTCTAAGCACTTCAATGTATCCTGTCTTGTGTCTAAATAAGCCTGTATTTACAGAGGTCTAAAAGGCAACCTATCAGTAATGATAGTTGTTCCTTTTGGAGCGCACATGATGGATAAGAAAGTCTTTCAAAACTTTGAAGAGTTTGTGTCTCTAACGAGACCGCTTACGGTTGATCAGCGAAAAAAACTGGTTGAATATCTGCCCAAGTCAGAAAAGCAAGCATTGCTAGAAACTTGGCAGTCACAGGGTTGGGAAGACTTATTTATACGCAACGAAATTGATCAAGTTGTTGACTTCATTCGAACTAGGTTCAATGAAGACATAATTTCATTGCGCATACAAGTCAAATCAGGCAATATCTGTAAGGTCAAACGCTCTTTTTGGGACAGCGTATTGGTTATGTTTGAACCATACTCTGATGAGCAAAAACGGTATGTGTTGGAGGGCATAGAAACTGAAGACTTAGGACAAGAGTGGGTTCTTTTGGTTCCATCTAAACGGAGATAAATACTCTAATGTCAAGAAAGCATAAAACGTCAAACGGTAGCACGGCTACAGGGGGCAACGCCATGAGCGGAAAAGAAAAGATAAAGATACCAGTTGTTACGGCTAAGAACGAGGGACAGAAGAAAGCTCTTCGTACAATTAGCGAGCATAAAGTATCTATCATTTCAGGTGTTCCCGGAACAGGTAAGACCCATGTAGCGGTTGGTTGGGGTCTTCAAGAAATGCAGAAAGGAAGATTTGAGAAGCTAGTTCTTACTCGACCTGTTATGGAGGCAGGCGAGAATCTAGGATATTTGCCAGGCACCGCCGAGGATAAGATTGCTCCATACATGATGCCCATGTATGATATTTTGAACCAATACCTATCTCTTGAGCAAATCAAGAAATATGAAGCTGAGAAGAAGCTAGTTATTATGCCTATAGCGTATATGCGAGGTATTACTTTTAACAATGCCTATGTTGTTGCTGATGAATGCCAAAATGCAACCATAAAACAGATGCATATGATTCTAACCCGTCTCGGAGAGGAATCAAAGATTGTTATGACAGGCGACGTTCATCAGAGCGATATTCGCTCTGGCCCTCTTGGTCGTGGTGTGGTTGTAAACGGTCTTGAAGATGCTATCAAGAGACTTGAAGACATTCAAGAAGTTGGTTATGTTGAACTTGGTTACGAATACTGTGTTCGTGACCCACTAGTTAACCTAATCGATGAGAGATACCGTGACCCAAGTTCATACCCTCCAATTCGCCATCAAGCGAGGTCGGTAGACTGGGAAAGCTTTTCCTCCTAAATGTCGATATAGATAGAAAATAGACCCGTTCCAGCGAGCGGGTCTGTTTATGTGAAAACATGAATAGAGCAAGGATTCTGTCTCAGTTCATAGAAAAGAATAAGCAGATAGATATTTGTATAGCAAATATTATAAACTAAATGGAGACAGCGGATGAACTTCTTCCGAAAAATCATCAACTCGGTTGCTAAAAGACAAGTCATTGCAGATATGTATGACGAGCCCAGTCAACCGATGCAGCCAAGAGTAGTTGCGCCACAAATGCCTGCGCCTGAGACCGAAGTGCCACAAGACGTTCAGCCTGAGCAAGCTGTCCAGCCTAAGCCTACCTATACTCGTGATAAGAGTCGTCGTCAGCGTATGCAGCGTATGCGAGACATGGACCAAAGTCGAGGCATGGAAAAAGAAGAGGGCTATCTTGGTTATACAGCCAAGGAGTTTACAACTGTTCTTCCGATGATGATGGACAATCTCAAGATGTTCTTTACTCCTGGCATGAGTATTGCAGAAGTCTATGACCTGCATGAAATTAGTCCTGATTTTCAGAGTCTTTTTCCGGAAGAGTTTCTTGATGACTATTGGGCTCCATTACTTAACGAGGCTCTTATCCGTCTTGATAAACAGTCTTCTCAGCAGCAGCAAGAGCCGCAAGATGTTCCTTCGGTTGTAGAGCCGGGCGATGCTTCAAGGTTGCAGCAACCACAGCAGCTTAAGATATATGATGAAACTGAGATGAAGGCTTGGATTGAGACGAACATGGTCTCGTCTCGTGAAGTTCCTGCCGAGATTCGCGAAGTTCCCGAGAACTGGGCTATGTTTCAGCAGGTCTCGAAGGCTATCGAGATGGAGCGAGTCGATGCTGTCCGCTCAGAAGAGCAGAAGCGAGTTGAAGAAGAGATGGCAATGCTTCGGGGCAACTCTCCAACAGAGATTGCTGATGCTGTCATTAACCAGCTTATTATGTCAAATCCAGAATACATGAAGCAGCTAGCTAGCGACCCAAGATTCGGTAAGAACACTGATGACTGGACGCTTGACCTTGCTGACTATGTATTTAAAGGCGTTCCAGATGGCGTTAGTAATACAGGAGCGAAAGATTTCCGTATTCGCTTCTTTTTAGAGCCCAAGGGAGGTCAAGGCGGGGGCAAGGTGAAGGAGGTCTCTGTTGACCAGTCCAATCTTGACCTTGCTCCCCCTCATGTCCGTGAGTGGATGGAAGCTAACTATCCGACTTATAATCTTGACAGCAGCGATGTTTATAGGGCTTTATATGATAACTTCATTGAAGACCTCAGTTATCAGTTGTTAGAAATTATCGACCCCAATCAGGCTGTATACGATGAATATGGTGAGATTGATGAGGAAGGCAAAGCTCGCCAGCATGACCGAATCTGGAACTTTATTGCACGCAAGCTGCAATCAAAGACCAAAGAGCGTCGCATGAAGGAGCGTGGCGAAGCCGAACAGCAGGGTACGGGCGAGGAAAGCGCACCGTCTCTTGAACAAACTATTGAACAAGAGCAGCCTAGGGCCGATGCCGCGAAGATGTCGGAAGAAGACCGTGTAAAATACATGGAGAGTATCTTTGGCAACCTTGCGAGCATGGGCGACATGGTTAAGGATTTGTCTCGCGAAGTTAGAGATCACATCTTTGATAAATATGGCATGGATGAGGTTGTAACTGCTCCGAATGGCAAGCAGTCAACAAACTCGGCTTTCTATGCTGCTATTGCTGCCGACGCCGCAGGCGACCTAGCAGCCAAGGCGCTGCACGGTTGGCACGAGCAGATTGGTAATCAGAGTCTATCGCCAGCCGAAATCAAAAAACTAACCGAAGGTAAGCCGGTTACAAGGCGTCCGAAGCGCCGTCCGGCTGATATGACTGATGAGGAGTTTGCTGAACGCGCAAGACTCGGAAACTTGGTATTTGACCCAAGCGCTGAAAACGATTGGTCTTCTATAAACTGGTATAAACTTGTTCCCAACTCATTAATGTATGAGCAGATGCAAGCCGCAAGGTCGGGCTCCCTAGAGCCAGACCCAGATGACCCAAACAGCTATCGCAATCTAATACCAAAGCTTAATAGCTGGAGAGGCCGTGATTTTGAAAGCATGACAGGCGAGCTAAAAGACCAAAGTCTTTTTGGTTATGCTGCGCAAAGTATCGCGGAGACTGTGGAAGAGTTCGTGATGGACGAGGCTTTTAAGAAGTATCCCAAGAATGTTATCTTGGCTTTCTTAGATGCAAATAAAGCATATTCAGGTTTGCAGAGCGCGGCTCGCTATACTGTATTCAACGAGCAAGGCGATAGAGACCGCCGAGAGTTGTTAACTCACATGCTGTCGGGCGAGGGGTATGAGATGCCCGAAGACAGCATGAAGCGGCTTAATCAGTATCTTGAGCAAAAAGGGCTTCAAGGCGCAGTAAATCCTGAGATTGTTAATACATTGCCTTCTGATGTCGTCAATCATATTGTGCAACCTGAAGTTGCGCGTCTCAAGAAACAAGATTTTGATCGTCGTGTAGGCATGGGGCTGTGGGACTCTGTTGCCAATATCTTGTCTCTACCGGGAGAGTATGATGATGAGTCTCCTGTTGGAACTAAAGAACAGCGCGAAGAGTGGAATCGTATGAGAAGAGAGTATCTTGGAACCAAGGCTCCTCGCCGTCGTCGTGCATCTATCGCATACGAGATTATCAAGATTGCTCTTACTCGCCTCGAAGATTTGCAGCGGCTCAAGACAAGCATGTCGAAGTTTGCTGATACGAGCATGGTCGATGCTGATATCGCTAGAACTAGGCTACAGGCCAAGATTGCTCTACGTATCTTGAAGGAAGAGTTATGAATGTTACCTGTGTTTGCGATAAATGCAGGCATCACGAATCTGAGCCTGTTATAGAAATCAACTTTGCTGAGGGCAAGATATTTTGGTATTGTCCTGAATGCAAGAAGATGAACGAAATAGCTATAGAAGCAAAGCCGCAACCTTTGCCAAGGATAAGAACAAGACGATGACGTTTATTGTCAAAAATACGACGAGACACGAAATATCTCTAGGCGACCTTAGAGCAGCTATTCAGCCAGGCAAAACAGAGGACTTGGATAGGCTTGCCTCTAGGCATGTTATTGACCAGTCAAACGATTTGCGGATAGCCGTTCGTCGTGGCGCTCTAAAGGTTCTAAAAAAGGACGAGCCCGGCGCTCCTACAGCCTTGAGACAGCAAGCAATCGAAGTCCATAAAGAACAGACGAATGAAGAAGTTCTTAAGCAAATGCAAGAGATGGAGAAGCGGCTGACTGCCAGAATGAATGCCCAAGTAAGCAAGCATCTTGATAGTCCGCAGGGTCAAGGAATGGACCCGGAAGCAATACAGCAGCTAAACTCTGCAATACAGGCGTTGCAGAGCATTACAGGAGGCATAGTTCCTCAGCAACAGAAGACCGTTGCTGATAATGTAGAGACAGAAATTCCGGATGATACTTCTGTTGAAATACACAGTCGCACGATTGATAGGTTGACTAAGGGCTCTAAGGGTCAAATCAAGCAAGATAAAATCAAGGGTTCCTCAAACGTCGATAAGAATATTGATGAACTTGAAGGTTTTCTATGAGGAGGTAGATGATGAGCAGAGCAGTGGGAGTGGACTGTGGGACAATGTTTTTCCAAGTCGCAGAAAAAGATGGAGATGACCTTTCTTTCAAGGTGGTTCGCAATGCCTTCGTGGAGCTTCCTGCATCTGAGGATGCAGAGGATATTCTCTCGCGCAATGGATGGCAGTATGTCAAGGATGGTAACTCGTATTATGTCATCGGCGATGATGCAATGCAGGTTGCCAATATCTTTCCTGGCAAAGCCGAAGTAAGACGACCCTTGCAGGATGGCGTTCTCAATAAGAACGAAGACAAAAAGTTGCTTGTGCTTGCTGAGATTATTCGACAAGCTGTTGGAGAAGGCGATGGCGACAACTCATGGGTATGCACTTGTGTATCGTCGGCGTCTGTTGATGGCTCTGCTGACAGCGTATTTCATAGGCAGCGGTTAGAAGCGTTATTCAAAAGGCTTGGTTGGAATGTCAAAATCCTTGAAGAGGGCCATGCGGTTATTCTGTCGGAACGACCAGTGGTTGTGGAAGATGGCGAAGAGATTGCCTATAGCGGCATAGGCGTAAGCTTCGGCGCTGGACGAGCAAACTGTGTTCTAGCTTATCGCGGCCTTCCTGTCATCGGAATGAGTGTCGCCAGGAGCGGTGATTGGGTAGATAAAATGGTTTCTGAGCAGACAGGCGTTCCATTGTCTCAAGTCATTGCCACCAAGGAAAAGAAGCTAGATTTCGAGAATATAGACTTTGATGATGATGTTCAGTTTGCTCTAGATGCGTATTATGACCAGCTTATTCGCCATGTATTTACGCATTTTGGCAAGAAGTTTTCTTCAGAAAAAAGCCAGTTCAATGCGCCGCTTGATATTGTAGTTGCAGGCGGAACCTCGATGCCCAATGGTTTTACCAAGAAGGTTGAAAAGGTAGTCAGAGGGCTTGACCTTCCTTTTGAAATTAAGGAGGTTAGAGGGGCCGCGAGTCCGCGAACTGCTGTTGTAGAGGGTTTATATGCGTCCGCTGTAGTCGCACAGAAAAAGGCCGCTAAAGAGACTGATTGAGAGAGTAAATGGGTTACGCAACACAACAACTAGTTACAGATATACTTGCTCAAGCCCTAACCTCTGCCACAAGCAGCGTGGTTAATGGCAATGCTGTGTCGTTGAATTCTATTGGAAGTGTTACAAACCCGAATGCTATTTCGTCTGATACTATCAATCAATACATAACTTGGGCAGATGAAGAAGTAGATGGCGTATTGAGCGAAATGTATGCCGTCCCGCTGTGCGAGAAGGCAGACCTCGAAATGAGGCTCATTTTTGATGTCAATGAATATAACTCAGATATTGAATTAACTAAGGCTTTGAATCTTGTTCCTGGTGATGTCCTTGTATTTATTGATGCCTCACAAGAAGAACGTCATACGGTTGAGACCGTTGTTAATAATACGACGGTCGAGCTATCAAGTACACTTGTTGGTATGTATGATGCAAGCGAGACTCGCGTTCTTCGTGTCAAATATCCTGCACCTATCGCTTTAATATCTGCCCGTCTTGCAGCAGCTAACATTTACGATAAGTACTTCTCAGCAGAGGTCTCGCCTAATCAAAGCGAATACGGCAAGCATTTGCGGGCGATGGCGCGTAGAGATTTTAACAACATACTCAATGGCCGCACTGTTCTTCATGGTCAAAGGCGAATCGGGCACCGCTTCTTCAATCCCAATTTGCGAGACCGCTATAGATTACCTGGTGCTGATTCTGATGGTAGCCGAGATATCGGAGAAACATCATGAATAATGACGGTAAGGGTCAATGGGATAAGTTTACCGAACAGATTCGTCGCATCAAGATGCTCAATGGCACAGAAATAAAAGCTGGTAGTGTGATGACTCCTGCCGGTGTTAAACTTAGCAAAACACGGGAAGAGGCAGTTCGTCAAGGTCGCGTAGATTCGCTCAAACGAGGAGAAGGCTTCAAGCTTCAGCGAGGAGAAGATATTGACAGAGCGACCGAGCAGCTTGCCCAAGATTACGTGGATGATTTATTGAATAGACTGATATGAGCAATAAGAAACCAACAATAGAGCTTCTCGAATCTATCCGACGAATTGTGTATCGCTGGGTCAATACGCAGACTCCGCTTACTGCCGATGTCGCGTTTGGAGCTACGACGCTTTATGTTGAATCCACGAAGCGATGGGCTAAGGGAGATCAGCTTGCAATTATTGATTACGAGCGAGAGGTTCATGAGCCTTTTCTCGTGGTTGATGAAGTAGTTGATGATACCACTCTAACCCTTTCGACGCCTATTCAAGTCAATGCAGGTTGGACGGTAGCGAACAACTCGGTTATCCGCAAGACTCACAATGGTAAGCTTATGGAAGGAATCTACATCGGAGACCCTGCCGTGATTCCGCAGTATCCTGCAATCACCATTATGGAGCAGAGCCGTTCTTCAAACTTTGAAGCTCTTAATTTGACTAAGGAAAATCATAGCATACAGATTGCCTCGTTCACACAGGCGACCAATAATGAAGATAGCTACCGTTTTCTTTTAAGCATCACAGATAATATCGAGAGAGGTCTAAAGAACAACTTTTATCCTTTTGTGGGTTCTTATGAGCAAACTCAAATAACCGCAGATATCGCGGCAGGAGACCGCGTTATCAAGGTTGCCGATTCGAGCATTTTTGAGCCAGGCCGCCATGTTCTACTTGACAGTCTGCACAGGTCCGAAGAAAGCGCAGTCAAATGCATTATTGATGCAACAACTATTGAGCTTCATGCTCCATTTATGAATGCATATACTTCAAGTAGCAGTTTACAACTTATTGCTATGACTCGTTTTTTCTATAACTCTTGGCCTGCCGATATTGATTATGGATTTATTCATAAAGGTTCGCTTTTGCATGCGTCTACAATAAGTTACTTCGCATGGGAGGCCGAGATTCAGGAACAGGGTGGCTGGCTTGACCCCGTATTGAGCTAAGGATACAACGATGGCTATAGAGACACAGACAAGGGCTCCAGGGCAGGTTACTCAATCAGGTGGCGAAGTTGACTGGACAAATATCAACAACACTCTAACTTATCCTGCCGGTTTTGCGGCGGGCAGCATTAACTCATCCCCATCCATAGATACCACTCAATACCTTGTATGGACAAATTTTGGCTTTTCATTTGACCCGCTTTCTACTCTTGAAGGTATAGAAATTGAGTATGGCTTGGTTCATGCAAATACCACAATCGCTTTTTCTGTTAGTGCGAACATACGACTCAATGATTCAAGCACATCTACTGTATCTACTTCTTCCACGGCTTCTCCATCGGGCACAAACGTATCAAAGACAGCAGGAGGAGTAGGTAGCTTTTTATCAGGTCTTTCAACAAAAGACATATTCAATCCGACCTTTGGTTTCCGTCAGCAGTGTAGACTTGTCACAGGCTTGGGGACTGTTCAGTTTAGGCATTACGGCATGGAGATGACAATTTATTATTCTCCTCCAACCGGAACCGTTCTGTCTAGTAGCGCCAGACCTGTTCGCATAGGCAACTCTCCGATACGGGCAATACAGTCTTCTTCAGGAGCATATAGGCCTGGCTTTGATGTTGCATCAAACTATAACACTCGTTCATCTTCTAAGTTGCTTATTGGTGGAGTACCAATTTCTGTATACGAGTCTTCCTCAGGTTCGCGAGCCTTAGCTGTTTACGATGTCGATGGCTCTCTTGACGGAGCCCTGTCTTTGTCAAGTAACAGCTTTGTATATCAAGGTACGAGATTTTCTTACTTAGAAAACGGAACTCATAGAGTCATGCATGCGACGCTCGGCGGCGAAAGAAGTGTTGATACCACGACATACTCTATATGGCAAGGTATCCCCATCGCAACAAATGCTTTCGGCGACCTTGTTTGCAAGAAACTGAGCGGAACCGTGACTCAGACTCGACGATTTTCTCTTGGTGGAACACCCCTGACGGCTGTGCTTGTTGGCGACGATTGGGCGATTGCTGTCTCTGATGTATGACGATATCCTCTATAGGAGGTCTGAGATGAAGATACTAACTGTTAGCGCGTCCCCGTATTTGCTTGTTCGTAATGGGCGAATGAATGCTGCTGTTATTGAGGAACTCAAAGCAGAAGGCCATGAGGTCTCTACGGCAGCGTGGCATCACGATGAGGGTTTTTTCTTGCCCGAGGAAGGTGGCGCTCATTGGTATGAGATTAACGGAGAAAACGCTGTTCCTATTATTCCTTTCGAGCCACAAGCTCAGGGTTCGGGCGCTCTTTACGAAATCATGAAACAAGTCCATCCCGATGTTGTTATTTCGATAGGCGATTACAAGGAAACTGACTTCATTTGGGATATCAAGGCGATGTATCCGAATTTATTCAAATGGATTGCTGTAATCTGCGTGGACTGCCTTTATGTTAACGAGCAGCACAAGTCAAATATAGAGTATGCCGACAAGGTAATTTCAGTCAATGATTTTGGATTGGCAACCCTGACTGGGTTGTGTAATATTGATGCAGAGATGATTCCATTCGGTATCAAGCAAGATATATTTACTGATGAGGGACGAGAATCCCGTGATGAGACAGTTGTAATTTGCTCTGCTAAGAATGCGCAGGCGAGTAACATAGCCGCTTTTATTGCGGCGATGGGACAACTTCAGGGGTTGCTGGAGCTTACGGAACAAGAGGGAGAGTTGGTAGGAAAACTTCACACCAACCTCTATGATCCTGGGGATTATGAGCTTGAACTATTGATTGAGAGATACGGAGCTAGCAATGTATCTCTACCAAACAAGTTTGTTTCTGTCAAGGATAGTATCAGCGATGAGGAGATGGCGGACGAATATCGTTCTGCTGATTTCTTTGTAGATTGCTCTGTAAAATGCGCAACTGCTTTGGGAATGCTCGAAGCCATGGCTTGCGGCTGTGTGCCTATTGGTATGGATATTGGGCGCGTAGGCGAGATATTGCAAGAAATGCCAGAGGAATATCGATTGGTTGTTCCTCATACAACTTTTATAGGAGCGGCAGAAGAGGAATTTTCTGTTATCTCAATAGAGGGTCTGAGAGATGTTTTGCTGAATATTAGAGAGAGGTCCGTCAAAGACCCAGTATGGCTTCAGTCTGCTCAAGAGGCAGCCAAGGAGATTTCCCAAAAATACACAGAAGAAGCATTTGTTGACCGCCTTGTTGGGGTCATCGAGGAAGTCAAGGCTGTTGGCGATAAAATAGCTGTTGAGTCTTTCTGAAATTTTTGCTCCTCTGAGAAGGAGTTTCCTAGTTGAGCCTGAATTCATAGAAAGCCGGTAAGGGCTAAAAGAAGGGTTTTAGGACAAGAATCTAGAACTCTCAATAACAAGGATTTGGGGTCACGGAACTTTTGAGGAGAAATACTTATGGCAGCAGTGATTTCTGTAAGCAACTATGAAACAATCGCTACGCAGTACGCGAATGCCAGAACATCAGTCCTCGCATCAGTAGATTATCTGTTTGACGCGGTTTACACAATCGTCCAGCTTGATGAAATTGAGCCAGAGGTAGACCTCTTGACTGAGTTCTGGAACAGCTACCAGATTAACTCGGACTTGTTCCGAAATCCGGTTAGTTTTCTTTCTGCGGTTAGACGTATCAATAATCACGTCATCAACCGCTCATCGTATACAACCCTTGATGCATGGCTAGCGGGCGAAGCAGGCACAGTTCCCCAGGCTTGGGCGACTCTCAGCGCTGCCGCAGGCTACACGATTGATGCATCGAGGATCGTCTAATCCACCATGAGCGCTTTGGCATGTGGATTCAGAATGTCTCTAGGAGTTAATGAGGAGTTGGTATAAATGCCTAATCCACAAGCAAAAATGGGATACGTTGGTAGTGTTACCCTCCTGGGTACTACTGCTGGTAACCTACGACTAAGAGCTACTAACTGTGATGTTAGGGCTATGCAGAACATAGATTACCCTGACGTTGTGGATGGCAAGATTGATAGGACTCTCTATCAGTTAGGTCCGCGTATCGTGGAAGGCAACATTGCTTTCCCGCTTGTTCATGAAGGCATTACAGCGATTAACTCAGGCCGCGATTGTGACCAGCTTACAAATCAGACGCTCGGCGAGGCCATGTGGAGAATCGCCTCTCAGCGTGATTCGTTTGGTCGTCTCATCAACCAGTTTGATACGCAGGTTCGTTATACAGACGACACACATTTCAAGTATCCAACTTGTATTGTTAACTCTTATACGATGTCTGTTACTCAGTCTGACATGGTAAATGTTAGCATGGACATCATTGGCGGCGCTGACTCAAGCGACCAGGTTCGTTTGCCTTCTGATAACATTGAGCCCGAGTTTCTTTCGCCCGCTCGCGTTGTTACGTGGAACGATTTTTTGGTTCGTATATACGGCGATAATTTGCAGACCGAACCTATTCGAGGCGATTACTTGCGAGAGTTTGAAGTAACAATCAACAACAACGCTGAGCGATTCTTCACGTTGAATAACAAGCTTGCCCCGCAGGATATCACGGCTCGTAAGCGAGAAATAAACGGTCGCATGGTCCTCATGGGCCGTAACACTGCTTTGTCTGAGTTGGCGTATAACAACCAGGACCGATTTACCTCAACGGCTCGAATCGCGTTTGGCTACTCGCTTGGTGGCGCTGGTACTGTTGCATTCATCACGGCCCTTCATGGCGTTGTCTTCGAGATTGAAGAAATTGCTATCACGAACGACCTTGTTCAGACGACTGTTCCGTTTACAGCCCTCGCTGACTGTGACAATGGTTACGAGGCTACTGAGCTTGGAACTTCGGGCACCGACCTTCCAAGCGGTAACACCTTTACTCCAGGTATTTTTGGTGGACGAACATCCACCGGCTTCCCTAACTGGAATCCTGACGACTAATCGATAGCTTCTGTGACCCCAGCTAGCTATTCGTAAACGGCATAATATGCCGATACCTTACAAGGCAATCATGGCGAAGTTTCTCTGTTCGTAGGAGCTTTGCCATGATTGTGTTTGTGCGAAGCTTTAGAAGGAGAAACTGATGCCATCTAATTTGTTGATTGACGGTCAAGAAGACCTTATCGAAATCAAGCTGTTTTACCGCGTAAAAAAGAATAACGCAGGTGTTCGACAGTTCGTGGTCCTCGACGAAGAAAAAGGCAAGAAAGCCATTGAGGACGGCGATGATTCGGTGGATTGCCTAGTGACAAAGTGGTCGCCTCAGACTTGGCAGATGAACAACAACCTGCTCAAGCAATCGATGACCTACAACAAGATTTCCGGCAATAACGAGGTAGACTTTTCTCGTTATCAGGACAATGTTTTCCGTTACTGCTTGAAAGAATGGGATGTAACCGACAAGGATGGGTCTCCGATTCCTCCTACGCCCGAGAATGTAGGTCAGCTACCGGCTGCTGTTGCGCAGGCTCTTATCCGCCTTTATGACTCCACGATTACGGTAGACCAAGAAGAAAAAAAAGAATAGTCCGGGTGGCCGCTGACCTTTACTCAGGGGCCTTGATTGATTCTAGTGACCTCCCGGACGCAATAGTGGAACATCTTTTTGCCTACAACTATGGCTACTCGCTTGAGTACATTCGCCGACTTCCGCCGAAAGAATACAAAGAGCATGTAGAAATTCTATTGCTCAAGCACAGGCTCAGCGCAGCGGCTTCAGGCTTGCTTGGCGCTGCCAAGGTTTCCGAGGATTGATGCATGACAAGCAACCTGTTTATTTCAGAAGATGAGACCGTAGAAGTCAAGCTCAAGATTGCCACCAGAGATGGTAAGCTGATTTGTTGGTCAGATGACGAAGTGCCTGATGGTGTAAAAGATTTCGAGACGTATTCAGCCAAGTTCCGTCGTCCAAACTACAGGGACACCACTCGCCTGATGGATGCTGCGCTTCAGGTTGGTAGCAACGGGGAGTTTGCGATGTCTGTCAGCGAGGTCAGGTATCGCAGAATCGTACAACTACTTGTAGAGTGGGATTTCAAGGATTCAGCAGGTAAGGTCATGCCTGCGACTGAAGCAAGCGTCAATACGCTCAATCCTCAAGTGGCCCTTGCTCTTGCAGACGGTCTTGAAACGGCACTGGGGCTGTTCGAGGGGCTTACAGACGAGATTTTGGAAGAAGCTGAGGCAATGAAGGCTCAGGTTGACCAATCATAGACCGAACAGCAGTTGAAACCTAGTGAGCAGCCACATACGATGTCTTGTTGACCACGTAGGTCAAAGGAGACTCAATATGTCTGATGAACAGCAAGGTTGTTTGACTTTTTTCGATATGGCTATTGCCGTTTTCTTTTGTATCTGTGTGCTGAACTACATGGAGCCTTACACAGGGATTGGACAGGTCAACGCTGTTGTGCCTCGTTCGGACTTCGCTCGAATGATGACTGACTGGATTTCTTGGTTTTTCTGCATCGTCGCTTTCGTTATTGGCTATGCCTTCACACGGGTCGGCTTCATCTGGGCTGTCTTGACAATGTGGGTCATCTGTCTGATTTGGTGATTTCACGCTTTTGCTGTCAAATCTGACGTAATATCAAGGGGAATACCCCCTTTCTGCCGAAATACTAGAAGCGAGCAGCACCTATATGGTGTTTTTGTACCTTTTGGTATTTCTCTATGGCAGAACAATCCGCATCAGAACTTATACGTCGCATGCTGGTCGTCTCCCTTGGCGTCGAGGGAGCCGAGGAGGTTATACGCGCGCTTGGTGGCGTTGATAATGCTGCACAACAAGTCCAACGTCAAGCGACCAGAACTACTGGCGTTCTCAAGGGTTTAGGCAAAGATTTCTCAAATGCTTCTAAGCTTGTTGCCGCTGCTGGCGCAGGTATTAGTTCTTTTGGTCTTGCTATCAGGCAATTAGGTTTGTCGGGAGTCCGAGATGAACTCTTTCAGTACAATAAGCAGCTTATAGCTTCTCGGACTATCTTTGCGCGTCTCGGGGAAGGCGTACAGCAGACTGAGCAGCGTATCATTGAACTGCGGAATAGGTTTGCTTTTACTCGTGATGAGTTGTTGCAGCTTCAAAGACAGGTTCAGCTTGGTTTCAATACGATAACTGTTGAACAGATGGGCGACTATATGCAGTTGCTCGCTGATGCTGTTGGTGAGAGCGTAGATGAGATGATGCGTCTAGACAACGTTCTTCAGAGCGTTGCTGCGAAGATGCCTATATTCCAAGAACTGCTCAAGGGTCCGCGATCAGGACTGGAGACTGTCGGTCGCGACATGCTTGAAGCCGCCGTGCTTCTTGGCGACATCGACATGGCTACCTTTAAGGAAGCTAGCGGTTTTATAACTGCGCAAGAAAATAGAAGACTCGCAGGTACGGGCGCGAGTGGAGGAATGAGAGACGCTGACCGGCAGCGAGAGGATGTATCTCGTAGTCAGATGCAGGCTATCCGTCAGCTAAACGTGACTCAAGACGAACTGAAGATGGCTGTTGCTGAAAGAATGATGCCGATTACTCAGTCGATAGCAGATTTCACCGAAAGAAACTTCAATGAACTTATAAGAATAGGCTCATTGCTTGGTATAGTTGCAGCAGGTGTGAGTGCTATGGGTGCGCTTGGCGCGGCACGAGGCGCACTCAATGTTATTGGAGGTTCAGCGGGTGGAGGTTTAATAAGCCGCATTTTGACGGGACGAGTTGGTGCGGCAGTAGGTGGCGCAGCGGCGACGGGTGGGGTCGCAGCAGCAGGTGGTAGCGCAGCAGCAGGCGGTGGCGCAGCGGCAGGCGGTGGCGCAGTAGCAGCAGGTAGCGTTATAGGCGGTGCCTTTATCGCAGCGGCAGCGGCAGGCGGTGTAACGGTTGGCGAAAAGATAGGCCAGCACATCGATTGGACGGGTGATGGAGCGCTAAGCGAAGCTATTAACGACTTAGAGAACGCGATGGACAGTCAGCTAGCGAAGGCTATGAAGATAGCTTCTACGCAGTTTGCTGGGCTTGAAGGCGGCGATAAACTTATTGACCGTGCTAAAGAAATCGCAGACCTTGAGAAACAGATATTCGATAAGCAAAAAGAAAACATGGGTGGCCCTATTGATTCTATAATGAATCTTTGGAGCGATCCAGTGGAGCGAGCAAACAGGGAAGTTGATGACCTTGTAAAGAGGCTCGACGATTTACGCGCTATACAGTCACGAGACGCAACTCGGGCCAAGGGGCAAGCAGCGATAGCTCAAGACCTGCAAAATGCAGAAACAAAAAGAGCGATTCAGGCCGAACGTGTTGCGACGTTGCAGAAGATTATTAGAGAGAGCATCGAGACTCAAAGCAAGCTCCTTGACGCTGTTGTGAGTAAATATGAAACTACATTAGATTTACTTTCTAAGTTTGGCGGAGCTAATCCATTCGGCAATGATATAGGGGCAGAGCTTGGCACTATCATTGACCAAACAACAAGGCTTATCAGCGCTCAGGGTATCGCCGTAAGCAATATCGATTCAGCCATTGCTAATGTTCGTGAGACGGGGGATACGGGCGGCTACGAAGCAATACTTAACGCGTTGACACGAGCGAGAGAAAATGGCGCTGATATTAGCGATGATGTTTTTGAAGCCTTACGCAACCAGGTTGCTCCTCTGGAAGTTATAGCTCGCCTTGAGACTGAGCGGCTTAGGTTGCAAAACGCTCAGAGGCAGCAGTTTGGGAAGATATCTGATTCGCTGAATGATGTAACCAAGGCTCGTGAGGGCGAGTTGCGTCGTGCGTCTGCTATGAGCAGCTTGATGGCTACTCAGGTATCTTTGGCCGATAACCTTGCCATGGGTGTTGGGGCTTCTGCTCAGATGAGATTTGAGCAGGTTGATGCCTTACAGCGCGAAATCGAAATCATGCGTGAGCAGCAGTCGATGCTGATACAGCGTGAGCAACAGGTAGCTGAGGAGCTTCGCGCGCGAGGCGCGAGCGAGGAAGACGTTCGGGCAGCAATCTATCAGGCACAGACTCAGAGGCTTGAGATTGAAGACAAGATACTTCAGAAGCAGCAACAGCAGGCCTCTGTTACTCGTGTGATTCGTGATGGCTGGGTGTCTGCTATCTCGGCTATGATGACCGGCAATGGCATGTTTACGAAGATTGTCATTGACCAAAACAAGCGAGTAGGCACAATGATGTCCGCGACAGAAAACGCTACAACAGGCCTAAGAACAGGTTTTGCAGGTAGAGGCTTTACTGAATCGCAGAGATACACACCAGGAGGTATCAGCGGTTCCAATGATGGAGTTACCGATGCCTGGGGCAATGCCATGACAACAGGTAATCCTTTATCTGGTTTTAATGGAGGCAAGAACGCTGCCGATGTAGCGAAGGCGTGGTCTCAGTGGCAGGAAAGTATAGGTCGCAATATGGGAACAAGTGCGGCAGGCGCAGGCAATGTCAGATACGGAACTTCTGAGTTGCTTGAGCGAATTAACGATAGCGTGCAGCGACCTGTTATATTACAAACCGAAGGACCACCTTTACCTGTTCAAGTAACTAATGCTGCGCAAAAGATAGAAGTTTCTGTAACCCCACAAGATATGAAGACAATGGTTGCAGAACTTATCAAACAGTTTACTATGGTAATGAAGACCGTGACCGAAGCAGCCCAAGATAAGGTCATGGAAGAAATGAACACGAGGAGATAAGATGAGTCGATGCGCTCCTTTTGTCCAAGGCGCATTAGCTTTTGGCGCTCAAGACCTTATCTCGAATGGTTTCATCCCGGAAGTGGGAACTGTTCGAGAAGAAGAGATTCGTCTACTCCCTTCGAATCGCATCAGCGCTGAGTTTCAGTATAGCGTTCGTTCGGACATATCAGGCACAAGCTTGAATGACCTTTCGCCAGGCGGCAATACAGGTTTTATCTTTGGCGGCCTCGGCGGTGGAGCAGGTTTTGGTATTGGCTCTGCTTTGGGTTGTTCTTTATTGGGCGACTTCGAACCAACTGTTTCGCGTTTCATATGGCACTTCGCTGATATGGAAACTCGTATCAATCGAAGTATAATCATAACTCAAGAACATTTAGATGAAGCAAATTCGAATGAGGAAAAGACGTTTACCTACAAACTACCCGTCGCAACGGCTGGAGTATTAGGCGTAACACAATCTCCCATCGAGTTTACAGAAGAAGAGGAAGAGAGCTTAGGGACAACCTCTGGACGGACTCGTGGGCATCGCATTAGCTCCGAAGGTCAAATCGAAGCCAGTTTTACAAACTTCAATTCTGGAGGCGAAGAAAACCTTTTCGTGCAAATTCTTCGGGATGAAAGAAAATATGACTATCGTGCAGATAATGATGCAGACCGTTTTGAGTCAAACTGCTTTACAAACAATGGTGGCGACGACCTTGTTGACCGAGTTATACAGATTAGGCTAACCGACCAGATACTCAACGGCACACCAGCAACCGACGATGCTGATGAGGTTCCTGGACTACAACCAGGTGACCGACTTTATATTACCTATTCAGGCGTAATCAATGATGAGTTGCGGCACGCTATCGAAGCACGAAGCTTCTTCTTTTTGTTTCCTGGCTTTCAGGTAGAACGTATTGGTATCGATCAGGTAAAGGCTTATAACTTCAAGCCGTTTACTTTCAAAGCCCATAAAGAACATGGACTCGATGCCTCTCGTAACTTCATACGTGCTGACCTCGTAGACCTTCTCGAAGATGAGGAGATTTTGTCTAATCCTGATTTGACGTTTGAGGAGAGGCTTGAGCAAACAACGCTAAGCGACTTGACTTGTCAAAGGCTCATAGAAGTTCTTAACGATACAAAAAATCAAGTACCGTTTATCAATGGTATCTACTTTGCAGATTTTCGAGGCATTTTGTCATGGAACGCAAGAGAGCCAACACAGCCGCCCGAGCTTCTGATAGCAGCCGAAGACATTCGTGACCAGGATTGGTGGAACTCGTTTATAACTAGCTATGTTGATTTTGGTCCTGGTTTTAATGATGATGGCGAGCTTGATCCAAGCGCTGACGGTTCAAATCGTAAGTTGCGAGGCTTTCTGTTCGACATCAGCGACCATGTAAATACTGCCGTTTTTGACAACGAGAAGTTTGGTTATCAGCGAGACCTCGCGGAAGCCTTGGCCAGTGTCTCGCGTTATGATCCAGAGGTTGAAGGAACGGGTATTGGTTTTCCTAACCTCGATCTCATCAAGAACAGAGTTTCAGGTCGCAACAGCTTTGACTTAGGGACAGCCAAGTTTGAGAAGATACAGATGTCTTCCATTGAGGGCGGGGCATACTTTGTCCGCAGTTGTAACGAATTGTTCACATACGACCAACAGTTCTGTTCAAGCGGCACGATTCAGGCAGATATGTTTGTTCGCACGCCATTCTTCTTCTTCCCTCTTACCAAACGGGGACGGATCTTTGTCGAGAGATTCACGCCACAGTTTGCATTAGACCCAGATGGCGGTATATGGGTGTTTACGAATCCGGTTGGCGGAGAGACAATGACCATTGCCGTTCATCCGTATCGTGAGCAAGCCTTTGTTGTTTTCTCTGATTCCTCAACTGGCGAGACTACGCTTCGTTATTTTCCTGTGCGTGATTCGCAGATACAGTCTCAGTTGCAGAAAGTCTCGTATGATTCAGAAGATGCCAGCCGTAATCATAGTAATCAAGACATAGACAACTTGCAAGAGTCTGATACGCGAGTTCTTGGCTTTGACAAGGTTATAGGCAATCAACCAGGTCACAGCAGGGGGTTGCAAATTGTTCTAGATGCAGGCCAAGTGGCTCGCGGTCTAAAGAGCGTATCTGAAATATACGAAAAGTTTGAACCGGCTTTTAATCACAACAAAGACCGAGGCGAGATTGTGATTACTGGCTTACAAGAGCGGAGACTCCGTAACTTGAAGATTAGTTATGAAGTATCCGACCCTGGGTTCTATGATATTTCGGATAGAAGGATTGCCGCTGTTTTCCCTAACTCGCGTAGCGTTATAGATAACATAGGCGTCGTCTTCCCTGGCGGAGCAAATAGTAATAAGAAGAAAAACTTCATCATTCTTGATACGAGGTATTATACAGATGATTCAATCAGGTTACAAGGAGAAGCGTTAGGTTTTATTGATGTCATCAAGATAGAGATGATTGCTTTGACTGAAGAGGCCTATGAGGAACTGAATGTTGCTCCTGGTCAGTTTTCTTCGTGCTTTGATGCTGCCGGTAACTGGTACATATTCTATGAGGATTCTCGTGCGGAGGCCGGCGAATACGGAGACCAGCCTGGAACAGGTGCTTTGTCTACAGGTAATACCGAGATTTCATGCCTTGTATCGCCTGACCTTGGAGATACATGGTTTGACCACAAAGGCATTGTTATTACCTCTGGCGATGAAGAGATTCGCTCTCCATTTGTTGTTCCGGATTGGCAGTCGAATCGTATCAGTCTATTTTATGTATTGAATGACACGCTCTTTGAAAAAGAGGTGGACCCAAATAACTTTGATTCTTCAGATTCGTTCAAGGCGTATCAGAGGCCGTTCAGATATGACGAGAATACTCCCAAAGATTTTGGTGTTGCCCATTTTTCGCAAAGAGGAAAAGACCTTCGACAGACAGTATCTAATGTAGTGATAGGTAATATCGAAGGCGAGTTCTTGACTCGTGAACTTCGGATATCGAGCCTTCGTCTCAATCAACAAATCAATCCGGATAGAGAGAACCCACCAAGCCGTTTTAGGAGGTTTGGTGTTGCTGGAGATAGAAAAACTTATGAAGAGGGATTTCCAGAAGTCAACTACGTTGTAACCAAAGATAATCGAGGGGTCTTGAAGGTTATTTGGGCTGCTAATGGCCGACTGTTTACACGGGTTAGCCGAGACGACGGAACGGCTTGGTATGATGGCTTGGCGGATGAAAGTAATGAGGGAATCGGTTTCCACAAAAACAACCTGGCGCAAGAGGTTAGGTTTATTGGGAACGTAGGCGCGGCATTCGATGATTTTACCGATAGAATTAACATAGCTTATCTTGTAGATGGCATGATGTTTGTCAGACAGTTCGACTCCGATACTTTCAACCCTGATAGAAGAGATCGAGTTGCGGCGCTGGACGCAGAAAGCACGAGAAATCCTCCTATATTTTGTGTAGGTCAGTTAGGGGAGGACGTAGCGATTGGTTTGGAGCAAGATAACTCGAATATCGTGTTTTCCTATCCAGGACCATTAGACCATTTCAATGAGACCATGGCAATATCGGAAATACCGCCTGTTGGTTACACTTCATCGAGTGGTTATACAAGGTTCTATTACAAGGACACAGAAGGAACGATACGAGGTCTAACTATTTCAAACAGAACTGTTGAGTTAGATGTAAAACAGAAGGTCATCGATGGGCGATAAGGGCATAGGCACAACTCCGAATAACGAGACGTTCCGTAGGGCTGTTCCAGGCTTTGCGGGCCAACTCAAGTGCGAATGCACCATTTGGGGCAACAAGCCTATCTATCGCCGTCGTCGCCAGGACCAGGGATTTATATTCTCTCCCGAGACGCTTAAACTTGTGCCCGAAGGTATTCGGGAGAAGTTGGACGCTATTCCTGGTATAGACGGCGTGTTCCTGAATCCCCGTGTAGAGTATCAGCACAATTTTATATGCGCTACCAAAAAGACCGAATCTGAAGATCCTGATGAAAAGAATCCAGCCCGAGCCAATGAAAAAGCTTCTAAGGTCATTCCTCTTGAGCGATTAGAGTTCTACGACCAAATCAATACGGAACTCTTAATAGATGGTAGCGGAAACTCAATACTGTCGTTAGATGGCAATGAGGCTATACAGGCTCTTCCCCAGGCATCTCATCATATGTGGGTCAACACGGGTAGCTTGTTTTCCTCATATGTTGTTCGACCCTCAGAGATAAATGAGTTTCCAGAGAGCGAAGCCGATAGGCTGAGATACCGTTTTTCTGCTAAATGGGGATACAGCGTATTTAATGCTGCCGCCAACAGTAGTAATGCTGAAGGCGTGGAAAGAGACTCAAGCCCCAACTGGGTCCGTCCAAGTCAGAAAGCAAACAAGACAGGTAGCCCTACAAATGACCTTGCTAATATTGCAGGCGATGCGCTATCGGAGTTTACAGTTTCCGGAGGTTCTGATGATGTCTACAAGGACATAAATCCCGGTATCCATTGGCGAGTTGTAAAGAGAACATCCCTATTCCAAGGCGAAGACTTTTTTGTTGAGTTCAAGAAGGAAGCTCTTTCTAGCGATATCCCTGAGCTTGGTAGAGCCAAGTTCAAGATGCAGCAAGAGTTCAATTACATCGATATCAACTCTGTTCCTACAGACGGAACAGGCACTATCCCTCAAGAGGCTTTGATCGAACTTGATGGCGATGGCAACGTTAACATTAATGCGTTGAAAAAGTTTGATTTCTCCCGTCAGGTCTATTACATGATTCAGCTTGGCGTGGATGCTGATGGGCCATATGACAAGACCGAGGAAGATGCAAACGGTTCGCCGCGAACTAGTGGGAAAAGTCCCGAGCATGGTCATGAGTATTGGATAATCATACCAGAAAAATCTAGCCCCATATTTTGTCATGCAGGTATAGTCTATGAACTAAAGCCCGTACAAGAAATCGGAGAGACCGAGAGCGAGGCGGATAGTGCCCAAGATCAGCAGAACTGTCAAGAGAACTCAGCGGACGGCACTACTCAAGGCAGGCAAAGAACGGTTGATTTATCGGATGGCAAAAAACTTAGAAGGCTTTCTACATATAGAGGCGCAACGGGTCGTTCGCTTACGGAGCAAGAAAACTTGCGCGTTACCGTTCGACAGCATCTCGGTCGCCTTGTCATAACTTTTTCTGGCTATGAAGATAACCCATGGGTCATCAGTCGTGCAGACCTCACCCCTCGCGAAGACAATGAGAAAGACGAGGAACCCAAGACAGAAAAAGACTTCTTGCAAGAGCGAGTTCCTATGGTTATTGCTCCTGCCCCTATTGCTATCATGGGAGGCAATAGGAAATGTTCATTTACTTTTGGAGCGCTTACGTATGATGAAGTTGCAAATACGGTGCTGCCTCAGCCACTTAGTATTCTCGGTCCTGTAGACAAGGAAGATATTCAGTTATTGCTTCGAGATAAGGGTCTTTCAAGAGTTGGACCGAATGCAGGTTCGCAGAACAGGTCGAATACATCAAACCAGAGCGATAACGAAGACTCGTATGAGTTCACACAAGACGCAGAAATATTTGCTGAGGTTATCAAAAACAGAACAGTAGAAACAGCAGCTATTGATATACAACCTGAAGCTGTCTTCTTACAGGGTAAGGCTCCTAATGCACAGCAGGACGGTGGGGCTCGTGGCCGAACTCAATCGGAAATAGGGCTTTCGATGAGGGAGTGCGCCTCAAACGTTGGCTCAGAATCTCCAAACGTCAAGCAAATACAGGTCTTGTTTAGGCTTGTGCCAGGAGATTATATATTCCCTTCAATCGAAGGCGATGGCGATGAAGGTGATGGCTGGATGTATCAGCGATGCATAACTCCCATTGTAACAGGCTATAGACTTTATGTCCCTGCATCCGGTGTAGCATACAATAAAAACGAGATTGATGTTAGTCACCATGTTATGTCCTACGAGGAAACATGGAGCGAGCAAGACATGCTTCAGCTTGAACACTCAGGCACTATCAAGTTCCTTATTAATGCGGGTATGGAGTTTCAGGATGAGACTAATTATGCTCCGTATATTGCCAGCTTAGCAGATAAGGCTTTCTACATACAGCTTGCTGTTTGGTGGGAAGGTGGAGTTATGCCTTTGTCGCCAAGGCAGCGAGACAGGGTATTGATAACAGGCATCTGCCATGGTGGAGAAATCACATTTGAAAACAATAAGAGAGTCATGACTTGCGAAGTCGAAGACTATATGGGTATTCTTCGCAATCAGTTATTCATGAACTCTCCATTCTTTGATAAGATGCGAGATTTCAATGCTGTTTATGAGATATTACAATTGGCTGGATTCCGCGACGGAACCAATGAAGATGGAGACGTTACCGATTCTACGCAGCCCGCTTCTCTGTTAAGAACTTATACTAATCGAAGAGACGAAGAAGAGTTTTTCTTCACCATTCATAACGGAGAGACAGTCCTCAATAGAGAGTATGCTTTACCTGGCGCATATGATATTCTACAAGAGCCGTTTTTGCGATTCAAGGATGGCGAGAAGTATTACGATGCCCTTGTTAGGATGTCAACACTTTCAGGCAAGGTCATGTATTTTGACCGTCTTGGTGTGTTCCATTTTGATATGCTTCCCTACGAGCAAGACCTCTTCAACTTCCAGCAGAGAGAGGGGCGTGACTCTGATTTCGAGCCCATTGACTATGAACGTCTTGCGAAAATCAAGTTCATTGCGTCGCCTGATGCTGTGGACAGTCCAGAGGTTCATAGACAAGTATTTAATGCTTACACAGTCAAGCGGCACGTAGAAGATGTTGTCAACGATGTTCGCATCATATCGACGACGCCAAACGGCGAGCTTTTGATTGCAGGACATACCAACTTTGATTCGCTATTTGATGCTGATTCGCCAGGCTTCTTGGGGTATCCAAAGCAGTTTATTCAGATGGATGGTATATTCGGTGACGAGCAAACTGTCAAATGGGTTCTCAAGAACTATACCAAGATGTTTATACCACCGTTGAGTATACGCTTTGAGGCCGTGGGTCACAACAATATCAAAGCCCTTGATGTTGTGACGTTCCAGGGACTCGGCATGAGAGAGCCACAGCCTCTTATTGTCGGTAACGTAAGTTCTACAATTGACCCTGCAAGCAATACGTGGATGCAGAAGTTTGAATGCTACTGGCTGTTCCCATCGACAAACATCGAGTTCGGAGAAACGGATGTTGTCGGCGTAAGTCCAACAGGAAGTTTGAGTCCTTAATAGAGGAAAAGATTGAAAACTATGCAAAGGAGATATCATGTCTAGTTCATCAGTTAGAAATAATTCACGTCAAATACAAGACCGAGCCCACCAGTCTGGCGAGCGTCAGATGACGCTGCGAGAGGTTCAGGATACTGTTCGCGAATCTCGACAAGGTTTTCGTGGAACAGGTATGTACCAACTTTCTCGATACTACTCTCAAGAGGGCCTTTTGGTTATAGGTATGGGCGGACCTCCGACAGTAGGTAAATAAGCATGGCCGGTCAAACTCCTTTTTATGGTATGGCGTATTTTGACTTTAGGGATCGTCTCGATCTCCCAGTCAACGTGCGCAAGGAGATTGACCGATTCTTGCTCATTGATAAACAGCTATATGGTCTTTATACTATTTTTGGTAATGGTGTTATTTCAGGTTGGACTGTTAGAGAGAAAGACCGAACTTCAACGTCTAGCAATCCTATAGCTCTTACTATTGAGCCTGGTATTGGCATCATTGGTCTCGTTGCGGCAGAGACCTCGGCTCCGACCGATTTGCTTGAGTTGCCCTCAAATGATACGTTCGATATTTATGCTACTGTTGCAGGCGGGACATCAGCAAACCGTGTTGTCCGCTTTGTTTGGAGTCGCCTCGCTCTCGGGTCGGGGTCAGTTCGTCTTGCTCGTGTAACGACGGGCTCTGCGAGTATCTTGAGCGTTGACACGGCATTTCGTGATGAGATTGGCTTCATTGAACTTATCCGCGAAGAAGTGGCTAATCACAAGCACCGAGGTTCGCCTACCAAGATTAACCTCCGAAGCGAGACCAGGAACCAGTTGCCTGGCGCTCGTGTTGAAGACTTCGACGCCTCAAAGGTTGTTAGTGGTCGCCTTGACCCTGAGAGGATTCCCGTCCTTGACCATAATGACCTCACGAATAAGGGTCTTCTGACGCACGCAGGCTTGGACTCATTTGTTCGTGTTATTACATCAGGTAATCGCGAACTTTTAGGCGAAGTTGCTAGCACAAACCTTATGAAGCTGTTGACAGCTTGGAAGTATAGCAATCCAGAAGTTGAAGATGGTTTCAACAACAATATTGTTGTTATACCTGGTATTACTGATAACTCGTTTATTGATTTTGATGCATCAACTGCGTATATTGGCTTGCCGACCAACTGTATATCAGGTATGCCAACTGCAACAGGACAGATATCGTCTGTGTTTTGGGAGACAACAACAGCCTTCCTTACGGCTCACGACCGAAACCTTGTCACAATAGCTTCTGACCAAGTAGCTCTCACGCGAGGCGGTTCGAGCAGTTTATTCATCGAGAACTTTGAACAAGTTGCGTCAGGTAATGTTGCAATACCTGGTTTCTTTGCATCAACTGAGGTTATAGACGATAATCTCGGCGTTACGTCTGAGGATGCGGATACGCTTCGCACGCAAGGTTTCTACAGTGGTAAATTCAATACAGACCGTGATTTTCGTATTTTGTATACGAGAACATTGTCGGCGAATAGAGACTGGTCGCTGTTTGATGAGATAGTTCTTGACGTTAAGAGCCTGTCCCTGTCTCATGGTGCGGTCTTTATGTATTTTATCAATGAGGACGAAAATGGGACTGAGCAAACCTCTTCCGAGTTCCTTGTTCTTGGCGAAGATGAGATAACAACAAATCCTGATCCCGACCTTAACGGTTTTGAGCGAAGGTCATTTTCTATTGAGAATGTAAACCGTGGCAATATTACAAAGATTGTTTTCTATACAGATGATACACGAAGTAAGTTTGAGTTTTGGGTAGACAACATCTTCCTGAGAAATCAAGCGCTTTATCCACCCGAAGGCTTTATCCGGTTCCGTTATTCGAGCCAAGTTCCTGTTGTTTTCAACTCAATCAACTATGAAACGCAAGTTCCAGATGGAACGGATATACGTTTCCGTGTGAGAACAGCTAACTCGCCGACTCTGCTTAATAGGGCGTCTTATGGCTCTCTATTGAACTCTGGCGATGTATTCTCACTAGAAGGAACAGATATTGAGATTGACGTTCTTCTGTTATCAGATGAGGACCGCTCTTCTACTCCTATCTTAGATTCTTTGGAGCTACAGTATATTGTGGCTTCTGAAGAAGTTGGTTTCTCTATCTCTGATGCTGACGAATGGGACAGAGGTTCGTATGTTAACATGGAACGTGACATCGATGAGTTTACTTTTGGTTCGTTCGTTAAGATAGCTGACAAAATTGCAGTCAACAATATGTACTACACGTTCAAGAACGTGATTACAGAGATAGATCCTGATAGAGTAGCTGTTGTTGGTTTTCAAGGTGCTAGATATCCTCTTTCGCCTAAGCAGGCGTTCAACTTTGGCCCCAACCAGGGTGCGAGAGGATTCAAGTACGCATTTTCTGCCTATCGCTTAGAAGACAAGAACTATATCATTGCAGACACGGATAATGACCGGATTATTCTTGCGAAGCCAGATGGAACTTTCCTAAAGGGTTTGGCAAGCCACAACATTGCAGATGAGACATTCTTTTATCCTTTGACAGCTTCTTATAATGCAAGAACTGGTATATTGACTACAGCTTTTTCGCAAGAAGTAGAGATTGATGATATTGACCTTACCAAAATCCGTTTGTGGATTGGCGGTTCATTTATTGACCTTGGACCGAACGACACGCTAGTTGAACCGACAAAGACAAAGAGGATTCTTGAAATCAACCTCTCGCGTGACAAGAGAGAACAGCTTAGGGAAACCGCTTCGAACGTTTCTGTGCAATATCGCACAGGAGCTTTCCCTATCGATTTTCAGCCTACCGCTTCATCCGAGGGCGTCATTGGGCTTCGAGGTATCGAGGTCTTCTTGGGCGACATGACGTTCATTGACGGCATCAGAAGGCCAATTTTTGCGAATGTCTTGAACAACGGCAACTGGATACTCGCTAACTCAAGCATCGCTTTTGATGAGGCGGGAGCCGCCGGTGCGTCGGTTCGTGTTGAGGTGAAGGTCGGTGAGACGGCAAGCTTTGATGTTGAGGTTGACGAACCCGATGATGGCTTTGTAATCAACTGGAGTCCGCAGATTCCGGCAGAGCTAACAAACATTATATCTACGTCTTCGCCTCCTCCAGGTAATAGATTGACTGTAAACGTTCAGAATCCAACGGCTGATCTTGTTCGAGAATATACGCTCATATTTATTGCAAACTATGTTAATAACGATGACCAAACCCAAAACTTTAGCACACAGACGCAGGTTGTGCTTGCCATCTTGCCAGAGGATGATTCAGGTGGTGGCGGAGAAATTACGACTGCTGCTTCGATTCTAGAGGTTGACGTAGACAATGAGGAGGTCGAGTTCTCATACGACCTTATTCGTTTCTCTGACTTCTCGCTTGGTTCGGTGTATGAGGTTGATGACAACTTCTTTTTGATTGCAGGCATTGTAAGTCTTGAGGATGATATTCCGCCACCAGGCGGCGGACAGACGCCTCCTGATGGTGAAACATTCCAAGAAGAAGCAATCCGTAAACTCACGGGCTATAGAGGTAAAGTTATCCTGTTATCTCGCGATTCAAAGTCAATCAGTTTTCAATATGATACTCCAGACGGTTCATATGCTAGCGACGCGGTGATCGATTCAAACGGAAACTACGTTATTGCCGAAAGTAGTTTTGTACAGACCGCCGGTCGGGTTGTCAAGGTTGATGATTTTGGTAATGTCATTTGGCAGATTGGCGGAGGCGAGTTTAGCAAAATCAACGATGTTCGTGCATTGTTGAATGACAATATTATCGTTAGCACATGAGTTGAGCATGATACCAATAGATTATGTCTGTTTCGTGAATCAAACCGGATATGCGCAGGCGGCTCTGGCTAACGCATTTGCTCTTGATGATAGCGGTAAGTATGACGTTCGTATCAATTGCATACATAACAAGCCTCAAGGACAGGCGTTCTCTCGCGAAGAATACAGCCGCATCCGCGCTCTGATGTCAAAACCTCAGAACACAAACGCGGTTCAAGTTTTTCATTGCATACCCGACATGCACAGAAGGGTCGCCAACCTTCGTAAAAAAGTCGGATACGCAACCTTTGAAAGCTTTGCTCCCCCTTCACGATGGATAGCCGCTCTCAATCGCTGCGACGCCGTGATAGCCGCGAGCAAGTTCAACAAGAATACCTTCGAGAACAAGGGTGTAACCCGTCCAATTTTTCATATTCCTCACTGCATCGACCTTGACCGCTGGAACGATAGAGTAGAGCCTCTAAGCCAGCACGACAGGTTTACCTTTTTGTTTGTTGGAACTTGGCGCAAAAGGAAGGGTTGGGATCTGCTTCTTGAGGCTTGGGCGAAAGAGTTTAGCGAAGAAGATGATGTACAGCTTGTTATCAAGACCGACAGAGTGGACCGCGCGGAAAGAGAGGCAACAGCCCACTTGCAACAATTTAAGAAGGATTATGCCCCCGTTTTGTTTGAAAAGAAAGTATTAGATGAGAAGGACATGCCCTCGTTCTTCCGCTCAGCAGATTGTTTTATCTGTCCTACTCTTGGAGAAGGATTCGGTTTACCTGCCATTCAGAGCATGGCTATCAATCTTCCTGTAATCATAACTAAGTTTTCCGGCTGTTGTGATTATGCGGACGAGGATAGATGTTATGTCCTAGAGCCGTCTGGCTTTATGGTTCATGAATGCCTTGATAGCATACCTCAGTTTGCTGGACAGAAGTGGCCTAGAATCAAAGTTAGCGATATACGAGAGGCAATGAGACTTGTGATAAGGAATAAAGCCCAAAATCTTCGTAAAACAGATAAGGCATATGATTTTGTTCGAGAAAACTTTAGCTACTCCAAGATAGTAGAAAAGTTCGATAATATGATGGAGAGTGTCTACAGTGCGGACGTTGCTGAAACTACAACCATTTAGTGCGCCAATTGATAAAACCAATAGCATTGGCTATAAACTAACAGGACTTCCGTCCAGCAAGGATATCCGTGTCAAGTTTGAGAACGGAACCTTCGGCCATGATTGCAAGCTTCTGACGCTCGACCAGGGCGAGGTCAAAGGCAACTATGCTCGTCCTGAATCGGGTACGACTGATATTTCAGGCACCCTTGACCTCAACGTCCCTCAGCACGCGGAGAACTCCGTTGTGTCTATCTACGCCAACATCGAAGCCTACATCGGTGGCGAATGGCGTCTTCTTGACATCGCTGCGTTCGCGTTTCAGATTGAGAACCCCAAAGAATCTGTCACGATGGATAAGGTTCGTGTTGAACCAGCTTTCGTGGCTCCTGATGAACGGGCAACCATTCATATACAGACCGAGGCAAATAGCCATCTCCGTGTCTATATTAATGGCAAGAGCTTCGTGATTCGTTCGAACTACGAGGGCGAAGGCAGCATGTCTTTCCGAGGTATCGATATTCTCGGAGGCTCGACGGTCGGTGGCTCAGACTTGCAGCGGTTTCCTGTAACTTTTTCGAAGCCGCAAGATAAACACGAAACCATTTACCACGCAAGCGTGGATGTTCACTATGTTCCAGAGGCGATGAGGGTTCTACAGGCGACCAATGACCCCGGTTCTCCTGAGTGCGCCATCCTTGATCCCGACCCTGGTCCTGGTCTGCAACTCAAGGCGGCAGAGGACTTTTGCTTCAATGGCGCAGCGGTTGGCGATTTGTCTATCTTTGATGCCGATAGCGGTTATGTCAACTCTCGCGTGGGTTTCTGTGGCGGCATAAGCGAAATAACGCCCGACCCATCATCGTCCGGCGGTGTTTGCCGAATATTTAACTCATCCGATACGACGCTGCTTCCGAATGGGTCCGGTCTTGTTGCATTTGCTTCGGCTTATGACCCCTCAGTTGATGGCGGCGACCTTACGAAAGAGCTAACGCTTGCAAGCCGCATCTTTGTTGCTCAGACAAGTACTTCGCTCAAGTTCAGGGGCAATCCCGTTCGCAATGGAACGATTCTTGAACCGTCTGACTTTTATCATAGCGTGATAATGAATAACCTCGTGGATGGCGACACGATTGGTATTATTTTCCGTATTGAAGATGGAACCGTGTTCGAAATTCAGCAAACTGTTTCGGGCACTGTTGCGGCTTTTATCGGAGCTTTTGTCGATGCCATAAACGCGGATGAAAGAATCGACGCCGCCGAGATAATAGCTATTGCTGCTTCAGACCGTGTTGATGTTTTCTCGGATAGCAGGTTTTCTATCCGCGTCCAAGTTCTGAGCAACGGAACTTCTGATGTCGAAGTCTGCCTTGATAGCAATAAGACTCTCGAACTCCTTGCTCCCGATGGAGGTTTCGACGACACGGGCGATACCGTATTGTTCTTAGAGCCTTCGCTGGGCGCTCAGAGCTACAGTATTACAGGTCGAACGGCTCCGAATATTATTCGGTTTGAAGTTCCCGAAGGCGTCAACAACGGCTATGGCCCTACAATCACAGAGAACTTCTTCTGTGAAAAATTCGTAGTCGTGGACCAGGGCACCGAGGCTCCGGAAGACATTGGTATTACGACAGTAAATCCCTTGCCATATATCAAGGATAAGTTTCAGCGAGAAGTTCCTTCGGTCTTTCCTTCAATAACTGCGCGTAGAGACTTTATCGACGGAGAGATATACGTTTATTGTGTGTGTCAGGCTATCGTTGATAGTGTTTACCAGCTATTCTATTTTGGTTTCAAACTTGGTTCGCAGGTTGACCAGGATATCGAGTGGACTCAACTAACTACGGATGGCGAGAATAAGAATGCTCGTATTGAATGCGATAAAGGTGGCAACTTGCATGTTGTTTGGGAGTCTGACCGCAATGGCCCAACGCAGATTTACTACGGCGTTCTCGGTCCAAACTCTCGCGCTTTGAGTAATCAAGTTCTTATGTCTGCTATTGATAAAGAGGGCAGCAGCGACAGTATACGTTCTCTTCTTTCGATTACAGAGCCTACAGCTATACAGGACGATTGGCTCCGTATACTTAGTGGTTCGGGCGCAGGCTCAGTAAGCTCGTTGACGAAGCTCGCGGTTCAGGGTAAGCCGTCTACAGATGGAGCGATGGCGGTCTTCACCCTTGATGAAACGGAGCTAGGCGAAGAGTTCAATGGCTTTGAATCTCAGCTTAGCTATCAGGTATCGTTTGACTTGTCTATGGGCATATTGTCTAACCAAGAAGATGAGGATGACCAGATACCATTTACAGTTCGCACAGATAAGGACATCGATGCGCTGTATTCGACTTGGTTGAGCCAGTTCACTCCGAAGCAGAACTTTCGATACGAGATTGATAAAAACAGGTTTACGGTTGATAGATATGACCCGTTCTTTGAGAAAATCATACCTATCTGTGGCTCCTACAATTTCGGGTCATATGCTTCTGAAACTAGTTCGCCAGGAGCTACGGTTCCTAACCTTGTCAATAATCTTACAGCTTCATATTCAACGTATGATAATAGTATAGAAACAGGTCATCCTGGCAATTTGCGTCACTTCATGCTTGCTCTGATGCCAGAGAAAGTTCGTTTTAAGGCTCTAAATACCGAGCCGTTGTTTGTGTATTTGGATAGAAACGAGCTTACTACCGATTCAAGTTCTCAATACATCTCGCAGATAGAGAATACCTATTACACGGGTCGCTTCAAGCTTGCTCTTGTTTTGGCTACAAGTGAAGACGAGTCAACAGGCGTGCTTTCAAAGAAGTCTCATCATGTCGTCAGGCAGTTTGGCGATTACATGACGTTTGCTGACTTAGCACAGCACAATAATATCAAGATTGCCGTTCATTATACGAAACAGCCGCAAGAGGCGATTGATAACAGAACGAAGTTTGACCGAAGTGCAGTTGAACAGGACTACCGCTTCTATGGTAATATCATAGTAACTGTAGGTGATGCTGCTCAGCTTGGTCAGTCGTTCATTGCAGACTTTAGTGACCGATATCGTAAGTTTGATATTGGGCTTGGTTTTCCATCAGGCGGTCAGTTTAGGACTAATGAGCAGATACCGTATAACGGCAATGAATACGATACGCTTCCAGTCGTACAGATTTTTGACAACATTGCCATCGGGCCACATACTGTTAGATTGAATGAGTCTATCGTCAAGATGTCGAACTTTGACCGTAATACTTCGGCAATGTTCGTGAGCGAAGAGTTTAATGACCTTATAATCAACGGTAGCTTCGAGAGTTTTACGGCCCCTCTTGAAGGAACAACGTTGCTTTCTGATGGCGATACTACTCCGACAGGCTGGACCATTACAAACGGCGCAACTTCTTGGGTTGAAGACGCCGGCCTACCTTCGTACTACGATGCCTATGATGGCGTGCGATTCCTTGAACTAACAGGTCTAAGCGACTCTCAGCTTGGCTCTATAGCCCAAGACGTTACTACCGAGATTGGCAAAGAATATGTTGTTGAGGCTGTGGCCTCGTATCACCCTCAAGGTATAACTTTCTTAGGTACGTCGAGCGTAGACCGCAAGGTTAAAATATCAGCAGATGCCGTATCTCAGACTTATCGTGTAAGGCAAGAGAGTCAAGATGCCAATACGATGAGATGGCAGAACATTAGTCTAAGATTTACTGCGACAAGTTCGATTACGACTATTACTTTTGAGAATGCTACGGACTTACAAGCCCCATTCAATGTATTTGGCCCGTGTATTGACCGAATACGCATGTACGCTGTTGAAGACTTGCCTACAGAGACAAACTCGCAGAACGTGGATGATATGCTCCTCCTTGAAGATAGCGAGTATTACATTAACTATTCGCTCAATGCCACTGACCATATGAGTCAGATTCCCATTACACTGTCTTCAAACTATCAAAATAGAAATCCTGATTTGTCGGTAGATGATCTCGACAAAGTTCATGTGGTTTGGCAATCAAACCGTGATGGTCCTTGGGAAGTTTATTATGCAGGCAGCCGGGACAGGAGTATTCCATTCCGTTTTGAAACACGGATTACGGACAAAGACAGCAACAGTCTGATGCCGTCTATTGGGGTTGACTACAAGGGGCGGCGATGTGTCTCGTGGCACGACAATCGTGACCGTAGAAGGTTCCAAATTTATTCGGCGATGTCGAAAGAAGTTGACCCTCAATGGATTGATCAATGCAAGATTGACATGGTTGAAGAGTATATTCATACTCGAAACGTCAACTATGACCCTTATGATCCGTATTTTGGAACGCTTGCCGACGACTTGGGATGCAAGGTTGTTTTTGACTTTCAGACTGACACAAGCGGCTTGTTTCACTTTACGGCTGATTTCTACACAGATGAAGCCAAGACGACTCTCGAAAAGAGTATCGATTCGCGCGATAGCGTTGTCGGTTGGCGGGTCAATGATACTCAGCTTGATATAGAGGGAGCGCTTGTTGCTGCTGGCGAAACCGTGACGGTAACATACTCGCCTGACCAGAGCGACAATCTCTCAAACAAGCTACTCTACGTGACGGCGAAATATGTTTCCAATGCGGCACGAGAAGGCGAGATAGTAGCTGGCGGGTTGACAGGAAACATCGAAGAGGTAGATTCTTCGGTTGTCTCAAGCGTTCGACAGGGAGAGTACCAATCAGACAATGTTCGCATATTCTCTGAGGGGACGTTTTCATCGCCTGTAAGCAAGGCTTCTCAAACAGCGGAAGAGTTTGAGAATACTTTGCTTGGACAGGGCGGCGATCCGGAAGTTGTTTTCTATGGTAGCGACCCTCTTGCTGGTTTCAATGCAGGAGATAAAGTTCGTTCGTATTACATTCACTATGACCGCTCTACCTCAACTGAGGGTGAGGAAACTGTTACGATTGAGTTTGATTCTCCGATCGTCGGCATATATGCAAGCGGAGAGGACCGCGCAGCGTCAGACGCTATATTTGGAGTAGCAAATATTAACTATGCTGCTGATGGCAATGAAAACAAATTCGGCGAGGATGGAGATTCTCTAACGCTTTCCGCCAATAAGAGAATACTAACCTTGACTATCCGAGTCAACAGCAGCGAAGGTGTTGATGATTTGCGAGTCATAGTTGCTCCTGTTGAGTTATCAGGCGGAACCACTGACTTTGTTTACTATTGTCCATTCGAGCAAACTCCGCGATGCTCTATTATAAAAGACATATACAACAGCGATCAGGCCGCTATTGACAACGTTCATTTCCGTATTACGTTTTACGCAGACGAGAACTATGAGTCTCCAATACTTTCCTCGTTCTCGTTGTTCGACCAGAAAAACTGGATTTCGGGCGCGAGCGATTTTCCGGCGAACGGCATTACGATAGATGTTGCGGAGACTGCAAGCATAGCATACGACCCTAATATATTGCCCTTTGATTTGTTTGACGACCAAAAAGGCGACACCGTTCCTAATGCAATACAGAGCTTCTTCGTAAGTAACAGGGACGGCTGGCGAGTAGAAGACCCTAATGGAACGGTCAACGCTACCTGGGTAAGCGACGGCGGGGCAGGAGCTATTCGATATGCTGACACGGATTCGGTGGATGCGGCATTCTTTGTTGCGCCAGCTAAGTTCCTGGGCAACCTTGAGGCCTTCTATGGTGGCACTATCGAGGCCAGCATGAGGCTTGATCCCGACGAGAGCCCATCGAGTCCTCAGACTCCTACAGTAAAGATTGTGGGTTCGGCAGGAACGCTTGTGCATCAGTCCGGCTCTCCGCCTAACCGTTCAGCCTCCTATGAAACTCTTCGTTTTACTATTGACGAAAGCGTATCTGGATGGGAGTTTCAGCCTTCTACAGGTGGTGGATTTGCTGCTGCAACCGAAGCGAACATACGCGCGGTTCTTCGAAACGTGACATCTGTCTTGATGGATGCTGACTTCTTTTTGGGAAGCGACAATATCTATATGAGTGATTTCGCCATTCGACCGCAAGACCAGAATCTATCCTTTGATAGGTCTCTGCTATGCGGTGTTCCATATTACTACAAGCTTGAACAGTATGACACAAACACTTTTGAAGAAATCGAGCAAGGAATGTTCCTTTGTCCCTGTTTCTACACAGAGAGCAGTATTTGGCGAAAGGATACAGATTCAAAGAACTGGATATCAAGCGGCCAAGGCTTCGATGATTTCAAGGTATCAGAGACCGATAACGAGTGTCTAAATGCCAGAGTGCTTGCCTCTGAAACTGGTTTGTTCTACATTTCGTGGGAAGACTATAGATACACAAGACTTGGAAGCGACCAGCCTGCGTTGTCTCCTGATTATTTCTTTGCTGTGTATGATGCAAATAATGATGAGTTGCATTCTTCTGCCCAGGGTGGGTTTGACCGTCGATTGACTTATTACAGCGATGAAGAATCAGGTATACTGTATAACGCATCTACGTTCTTAGACCAGTTCCAGAACTTCAACATTGCGTTCCACAATGGAACTAAGATGTATCATCAGGCATGCAGTATCGGCTGTGCCCTTGAATCATTCAATCCAAATCTTATACAGCCATGCATGTTCACTGATGGCACAGGAGATAGCTTCTATCAGGTTGGGGGAGAGCCGGACAGAGATATATCACAGTATCAGAAAATGAGGATACGTGAACCGTATGTGGCTTACTCGACCTATCTTGATCTAGAGACGCCTATGGCTGTTATCAACGACTGTTTTATTGAGCTAGATATCGTAGGCGTTCCTGGTACATATGCCTTCAGGCTCAAGAACGAAGATGACGATACTTGGACAGAATGGCTTCCTATAGGCCCATCACTGCCCTCTCAACCAAATGACGATGCAGATACAGAGGAGGAAAGAGATTTCTTTAGAGCGTTCTTTATAGCAAAAGATCGTTTCATAGCTCCTTGGATAACGTCGCCTGGCGATGGAGTTAAGAGGGTATATTGTGAGATTTTGACATTTTTTGGTAAAACGGAGCAGTTCTATATCGATTTCCAAGCCTTCTACCGAGGTCTCGATTATCGGATTGATTTCTTCTTTGACGAGGAATTTCAGCAGCCCATACCGAAGTATAGAAGTTATCCTGTGGCAAGTACGCAGAAAACAGCTACTCTCATTGATGACGAGTATCTAACTTCTATTTCAGAAGAGATCGAAAGCGTCTCTAATATCTGGGCAAGAATCTCTTTCCCAGATACAGAAAAGCTACAGATTGTAGAGAGATTGGCTGCGCTTGACAGGTACTCTGATGATTCATTGACGATGAGCGTCTATCAACAAGGAATAAATGATCAACTCAATATCCCTTTGACTAAGATAAGCGATGGGCTATATAAGGCATCGTTTAGTATTGCTGAGGATGATTCTGTTGTCAATGTAGATGGTTTGGGAGTTGTAGTCATAAATATACCGGGTCAGTGTAGGCCAACTACGATTGCATCCTCAAATCCTAACGGAACAGGATTATTTGATTCAATATCTCTAGATCAATCCGTAACTATATTCAACAATCTAACGCTGTTCCGAGATAAATATATAGAAGATGATATGCGTCGTTCGTTCGGCGACCCCAACTACTATAAGTCGGCTAAGTTTGGTGGTCCTGGTATAGACCCAACAGCCGCAGGTGGAAACGCTGATTGGATCGGCGGCGGAGATGGTCGTATCAATCCTGACTAACGGAGAGTAAATGTCTAAACCTAATCAGCCAACTTTACTATTCCCCAATGGCGGCGAAGAGATACTCACTCGGCTTGTCGATATTGAGTGGTCCGAGCCTTCTCCTGCTTCTACGGATGGTCTACCCGTTTGGTATGAGGTTTATTTTAGCGAGTTCTATGATAGTCTCGACGAGCCTGACTGGAAAAAGATAGCTACGCTACCCGTGGGTAACCGGAAATTTTCATGGAGAGTGGGCAACACTTTGCGTAGTAATCAGATCAAAGTAGCAGTTCTATCAGTTAATCTTGCAGGTGAAAGAAGCTCTATGTCAATATCGGCAGACACTTTTACCATCAAGAGAGCAATGCCAATTGCGCCAGCCATATTGAGCCCTATACCAAGCGCAAGATATGGCAGTCGCATAGAGGTTGTGTTTGATGATAACACTGTCCTCAACTCATTCGGTCAGCGTGCCAAATACTATGTCTTCTTTAGTTCACGCAAAGCAGAGATACCCTTTACTCCCATTGCTCAGAGTGTTCCGGTTGGTGCAGGCCCGTTGGTATGGGATACGTCCAGACTTCCGCCTTCCGATGATTACATTTTGACTGCATATCTTGCTGATGATGACGGTAATAAGTCACCAGAGGTTAATGTTTCTAACTTGTCAATCATTAATGAGGGTTACTTTTTGGTTGACACGAAGCCTCCAAGCGGTTATGTCCAAATCAATGATGGTGACGAGTTTACTCGCGCAAGAGATGCCAGTGTAAAGTTGTTTGCTTTCGATGAGACAACAGGCATACACGCTATGAAGTTTCTTGAAGGCGAAGGCGATGGGAGTTTTGAAGGTCCACCCGAGTCGTATGTTAACATTAAATACTACCAGATGACAGAAGAGGATGGTATCAAAACCATAAAGGTTCTCTTTCAGGACTTCGGCGCTAACAGAACATCAGAGATTCAGAAGAACTTTCGTGTTAACTTTGATATAAGTAACGGTGACATTGCAGATATGATTCTGCAACAAACAAGCCCCACAGAGTCTACTATTTGGATAGGATACAATGGGAATGAGCCTGCTCTTTATAAGATTGAGGATGGAGCGGGAAGCAGTTTTGTAGCAAGAGTCAATGAGCCCATCACCGCCCTTGGTCTACTTACGGGAGTTGTCTATATCGCAGTTGATACATCTGATGATACAGCTTTAGTCTACAGAAGCACGGGTGTTGGTGCTGAGTCCATTATTCAGCTTGATACTGAAGGTAGCGAAGTTCTTACTATGGACACGTATGATGACATGCTTTACATGGGCTCTCTTAATGGCTCTCTTTATCGGTATGATGAGTCATCGGTCAACCTGGTTACCACTTTCAGCAAGCCAGTAGAAAGATTATATTCTGATGGCGCGCTTCTCTATATCTTGCTTAGAAATGAGCCGACAATGACTATATATGATGGTTCTAGTTTTACGGAGGTTAGCTTAGTATAATGCCTCTTGACTTCGGTAATAGCCCTCAGTTTGGACAGTTGTTCAATGCGAACTTCTCGGGTGGCGGTGCGGACCCTGGAGGCTCGTTATCCCTTACAGATGCACAGATCAAGTCTTTGTCGAGCAGTTTGACTCTAAACTTTAACGATAACACTTCGGGCAGAGACATATCCGATGCCGTGCTGAGGGTTGCATTTTCCACTACCACCAACCCCTATTTACCATATATAGGAGGATTATTCTCTGTTCAACAGGGCGACAATGGGACTAAAATGTTTGTCGGAGGCTTTGAGACAGATTTTCAGGATACCATTTTCCCGATGCAGCTTCCGCTTATCGGGCAATCTTTGCAAGAGCTAAGCGTAAGCATAGGTCTTGTAGATGGTGTGCGTGCAGAGGTTCTCAATGGTCGTGAATTGCTAGATGCTAAGAATCTAATAGCAACAACCTTCTATTCAGGCACCGATAGATGGGTTTATTTCTTTGCAGAAATCGATGTCTTTAATGAAGATGCAGACTCTACGCTGTCTAGAAACATAAAGACCTTCCTGACAAGCGTTGAGCCCAACTTATCCCAAAATATACCTACACAGTCTTTGGGCGGCTTCATTAGCCCAACAGAGGTGTATACAACTGATGTTCTTGATGCTGGTGTTTCTTTCTATGATACAGAAGTTGTTGTTACTAATGACAACTTGTCAAGTTTTGGATTGATACAGATTCAGGATGAAATATTAACAGTTGATGACTGGAATGACGGAACTGCTGTTATTAGCGAGAGGCAGTCGTATGGAACTCCTATCCGTTTTCATCCAGCAGGTTCCGTTGTTCGAGGACTGAAAAAGAATGATTTGTTTGACACTAAGTTTAGCAAAACTCGCAAGCAATACAGATGCATAGCTATAAGAAATGAAACTTCTAACGAATATGCCAAAGACGTGAAGGTATATTTCAATCTTTTGAGTAGAAATCTATTGTCAAATACTCGACTTGCTATCGAGATACCAAGAAGCGAGTTTCGGTCGGGAACCGCATCTAGCGGGTCCGCTACTTTCTTCGCAGATTCTTCCCTATCAAATACATTTTTGGATGACCATTACGTGACTGCTGCCGTGACTTTTACTTCGGGAGCCAATAGCGGTCAGACACGAATAGTCGTGGGCTACAATGGCGAAAGTGGGACGTTCTTTCTTGATTCTCAGCTTCCAAATAGTGTAAACAGCGGAGACAATTATTATGTTGATACTGCTCCATCGCAAAGAATAGTAACAGGCGAAGTTGCCCCTGAAGTTGGTATCTTCGACCAGCCTGATCCTGTTCCCCCGTATTTGATTGGCGATTTTCAGGAGGCTCAGTATTTTGTGGAAGGCGTAAGTATTGATGTTGATGGCCGCAGAGCGAATGGCGGAACTCTTGGTCCTAAGCAAGCTATTTATGTTTGGATTGAGCGCAGTCTAGAGGATATCAATGAAGAATTCACAAATAATAGAATGTTTGTGACGGTAGGGTACAGTAGGGTCTAATCTGCTATGAATACAAATGTCAAGATAACTCCTGGTAGCTTTGACTCGTCATTGGTTAACTCGGTTTCAGAAGAGGCTATTTCAAAGGTTTTGCTCAGTCCTGGCCGCCGGTCGAAAGTCTTTTTTAAGTTTGAGTCTTTCCCTTTGAGAGACGAGCTTGCCAGTGTCACAATGCAGAATGTGGGGTCTGATAGTCCTCTTATAGTCAACGGAGCCTATGGTAATGCGTTTCAGCTAAGACCGGCTACTACTCTAAGCTTTCCTTTTGCGTTGCGAGAAAGAAAACAGCTAAGTATAGGATTTTGGTGGACGCCCGTAAATATGAGGCCTGGTATTAATCCTAACACAGGTCTGAATGCCTATTTCCGCACTCCTGTTATCAGTAAATCTGGTTTTACCCTAGACCTTGGTTCGGGCTTGGTATCGGCTCAGAACGCCACTTTTGTAATGTATGAAGAGTCTCGCGAAGATGGCAAGAATGTTATGCATGTTTTGCTTGAGTCCATTACCGGCGACCAAGTAGTCTTGGAGAGCGAAGAGTATGATGCAGGAATCAATCACTATTTCTGGTTTGCATTCAATGGTTCCGCTGGTTTGGCTAAGCTATTTATAGATGGTAAAGAGTCTAGTCTAGAAATAATCGAAGGGACATCAATTCCCTTGACCCTCAATCAGGTCGGTTCGGTCCAGGTTGAAATCAACAACTCAGCAGTTGGGCAAAACGGACTGTTGCGAAATACTTATGCGGTAATTGACGAACTATATATGGAAGACAAGTATATCGCTGACCCATTCAAGATAGCTCGTCATATAAACTTTGGCAGCGAATACGAGATAGATGCTCAGTTGCGAAACCGAGACAGAGTTTATACCGGATTTGCATTTGACGATCCAACAGCCATTAACATAACTGCTGTCTACAGTAATGGAACAAATATCTATGCAGGAAGGACAGATGGCAGAGTCTTCAAGGGGGATAGGTTGCTTTGGCGGTCTCGTAAAGATTTTGCAAACAGAGATGAGCTTAGTTATGTTAAGACTAAGTTTCTAAGCACAGAAAGTTCGGTCAGTATAGACGATGGAGCTTTGAGAATATCTAAATCGAATGTTCGTATTTGAGGCATAGATGAGCGTAACTATCCAAAATCTCAAAATCAATGGCATCGAATACAATGATTCTGCGCCCAGGGTCAAGCTCTCAAAGCTCACTTTGAACTGGGAGATCGATACCTCATCGATTTCTGTGGTTCAAAACTCGTATCAGGTTCGTATCGGAACTCATACTGTTAACTGGGGTAGCGACGCCTACCAGCCTGATATATTCAACATGCCTTTTGTTCGAACACGGTCTAGGTATTTTTCGTTACCAGAAAAGAATCTAACTCGTGGGGCTCTTTATTTTGGTCAGATTCGCGTCCGTGACACATCGGGCGCAGAAAGCGAATGGCTTCGTTTCCGTTTTCGCGTTAATACACTTCCCTTTATTCTTGACCCCACAATATCACCTGAAGAGCCAGGTGAGGGGGATGATCTACAGCTAACATACACGCTTCCACAGCAAGAGGCAAATGTTAATATTCGCTGGTTTAGAAATGGTGTTCACTATCAACAGTTTGATGATTACGATAAAATATCGCGAGAATATATCAGGTATAATGACGTTTGGTTCGCAGAGATTATCCCATTCAACAGTCTTGAAAAAGGCGGCGCTGTTTTTACGGATTCAGTAACCATATCTAAACTACCGCCCTCTGTTTCTAACCTCGAAGTTTTGCCTCGTACTCCAAATGAGAACGACATGCTTGAGGCATCTTACTCCATCATTGACCAAAATACAAATCAGGTTTTGCTTGATGACAGAAGTCAAATTGTCTGGTATATCAACGATGCCGCTGTAGACTCTGCAAATGACGCGAAGTTTGTTCGATTCAACTTAAGGGAAAACGATGTTGTTCGATTCTCGGTCACACCGTATGACGGCGTATCTTTTGGAACAACTCAGACTTCCCCATCGGTTACAATACAGAACAGTGGTTTTCGTGTCATCAATGTTCGTATTGATGGTGAGAATCATAATCTAAACGTCAACAGTGTAAACCCTACTATTCAGTGGGATGTTCTTGAGCCGCTTGGTTTGGTTAGCCAATATGCTCAGATATCTATAGGAACTGCTCCGGGTGCATCAAACGTATATCAAACAATCGTTAAGACGTTTGATGAGCAGTTTTCATTGCCTGATAACGTGGTTCAACGAGGCGTTGACTATTTTGTCTCAGTTGCCGCAAGTAACTCGATGGACAACTTCAGTGAGCCGTCGTTTGGTCGTTTCCGTGTTGCAGGCTCTCTTTGGGATACCTCGGTAAGCAACTCAACAGGTTGGACGATTGAGGTTGCCGCCAGAGTTGAAGGCGAAGGCGGTTATCAACGATTCTCGTTTGCGGACGGTAAGAGATTCGCAGAACTCCGCATGTATCCAACTGAACTGCGTCTCTTCCTTGGTGGAGCAAACACAAAGAGCATCCCCATGGATTTGCTCTCCATGAAGAATATCCTTATCGTAGGACAGGGCGATACCCTTAAGGTATTCAATCAAAACACGATGATCTTCGATGCTACAGATGAGTTCTTGGCTCCTGCATCAGATAGATACATAGAGATTGGTTCTTCTGCAAATGACGATATTATTGGTCACTTCAAGAGGATTGTTTACACGGTGGATGGGGCTTTTGACCCCATCTTGAGCCCATCTACTTATTCTCAGATTGAGTTTGAGCCGTTCATTACGTTCACAGGTGAGGCGGTTACTGATATAACCGAACACGAGGGCGATATTCTTGTATCTGTCAACTCCAGGAATCCAGACCAAAGCGGCAGTATTTACCGTATTCTTGAAACAGAAGAGCCTGCTTTGGCTGCCACAGAATCGGTAGACAAGTTTGAAGTAGATATAAACTCGCTTTCGTCTTCGCCAAATGGCAACATCACGATTGTTGGTCACAACAAGGGTGCCAGTTTATTTGAGAATTCTTTTGTCAATGCATTTGATGTATTTACAGAGTTCCCAATTGGTCGAGACCCTATTCGTGACCTATGGGAAAATGTTGGCACGACGCCCTTTACAGCAGTTAGCTATGGGGCAGATGGTATCATTATTGATACTACATTTTCCAATCAGTCACGCATTGATTCAAGAATACTAATTACAGAACAAGCCAATGTTGCAGCCATTTCATTTAGAGATGTTGTCGGTATAAACATATTCAATTTCAAGATTGAAGTTACTTCAACACAGCTTAAGCTTTCCGTAGGCGATTCAGCACCGTTCTTTACGACTACTCTCAACAAGACGCTCGATGAACTGGCTGTTGAACTTCGTGAGCTAGATGACCTTGAGAATAACTTTTTCTCCCAGTTCTATGATATAACTGTTACCAGTGGTTTAGAGACTCAGTTTGCAACCAATCTGAATGTTATCTCGGCTACCGAAGTATTCCCCGAAGCATCTCTTTCGGGTTCATACCTAGCAGCAGACCCATACAGCCCGGACCCTTATTCTTCTACCGCAGGTGGAAAATGGTTCTATACACATCGAAAACCAGGCACCGCATGGGTTGATAAGGTTGACAACACTAAGGGATGGACAGTTGATTTCGATGTTCGTATTGACAGCATCGAAGATAGCGATAGGCCATCTGACGTATCGTCGCCCGAGGGGGCAGGCTTGTATATTAATGATGGTAAATACTACGAGAACATATACTTTTTGCCACAAGAAATCGTGCTAGGAACTTCAGGCACTTCGTTCTTAATTGATACTACTGAGCTAAACAGATATAGGTTTGTAGGTAAGGGCGATAATCTGAAAGTTTTTGCCAAGAGAAGTTCAGATCCCGAATATGTAGAACTTGGCGAGGTCGTACTTGATAAAGTTGCTTCTAACGAGGGGGATGCTGGTCGTCCTTCTGTTTATGCTGATAACACCGGCAAGGCGTATGCTGTTTGGCATGATACAGGCAATGCAGGTAAGAGGCAAATATACTTTTCCGAGTACGAAGTTGGCGTTGGATGGTCAACTCCTGAGTTGATTGTCAGCGAAAACTTTGACGCCGGACATCCTGACATTGCTGTTGATAATGAAGGCACAGTTTATGTTGTTTTCCAGACATCTCGTAGCGATTTGACTGATATTGCTGCTATACAGCGAACCGAGTCTGGTTGGTCTGATGCTTATTTGATTAGCTCTAACATAGGCAAGTCAATGCGGCCCAAAATCGCCATTGATACTAACAATAGTGTTCATGTTGTATGGGAAGACTATCGTCTTGGGCAGCCCGAGATATACTATGCTCGCCGCAACAGCGCAAATGGTCAGTGGGAATCTGGAGCTTTTGGTCAAGGCGATACTCGGTTGAGCAGAAGCCCTGCCGGTGCTCGTCGTCCTTCTATCTGTACCCGTGGTCTCTCGGTATATGTTGCATGGACATCAGAAGAGATTAGCGGAAGGACATCGATAAAGGCTTGTTATCACACTGGCGGCGGTAACTTTACTACGGATATTGAAAATACGGATGATAGCACTCTAACAAACTGGGTTTCAAGCGCCCAGGGACAAACCGATTTTACGGTTAGCGCAGCTAATGCTAAAAATGCAGACCACGTAGATATCACACGAGACGCAGCAGGCAGTATAGTCGCTGTTTGGGAACAGGTTGTTGACGGTGTTTATCAGGTCTTTGGTCGAATCTTGAACTCTAGACTATCTTTTGGTCGAGAAATCGTGCAAGTGACAACAGGTTTTAGGGACTGTAGATTCCCTGCTGCTGCTCTAGATCAGTCGGGCGGGTATGTGTATGTCGCCTTTGAAAAGGGTAGCTCTAATATCGCAGACCCTTACGACCCTTACGATGCAACTCTTGATGATCCTAGCTTTGGAGAAATTGATTACAGCATCAATGTAGTCCGATACAACTCGCTCGTGAGAGTATGGGAGGGTAGCAATACTTCTGGAACGGATACTCAAGGCAACTCTCTTGGCGGTTTTGATGTCCTTATAGAGGAAGGGGATAGGCGAACAGCCCGCCGCCCTGCTGTGGGGCCGAACATAGTTGATGGCCGCATGCATATCCTATATGAATCAGGCGATGTATCCACAAACAGAGTAGAAACTCTTAAGAACGATAGGTTGTTCTATAACGTCCGTGATGCAATCTATGATCTAACATGGTCTCCGGTCTTTACGCTTGGTCTGGATTCTTACGCGGACGATGATATTCGTGTCAGTTCGGGCGAGTTGCGCAAAGAAATTAGGTTTGGAGATTTCTCTAACAACATCGGTACGCGAATGGTCGTTAACAAGATTCGTTACACTACAGCCAATGCTGTAGACCCATTCACTATTCGACTTATATCATCGGCTACTGTCAATATGCCACGAGCTAATGTTCTCTCTAGTGCTTCAAATAATCGTGGAGATGCTTGGCTTGGAACAGATGATGGTTTGCTATATTTTAATCGTCGCAAGAATGAAGTGGTCTTGTTTGAAGATACAACCTATGGCGTTTCTGGTTTAGAGATACGAGATATACAGTTCGATGAACTTGCAAATATGTATGTTGCCACTAATGAAGGCGTGTTCGTTAGTCCAGACCAAGCCTACTTTTACAAGTTTACAGGCGAAAATGTCCCAACATCTGCTACTAGTCTAGACCTAGATAGTAAGCGAAGGCTGTTTATAGGCTCTAGCTCTGGTCTTTCTATTATCGACACTGCTAGCCTTGTAGCGAATTTGCAGACAACTTCTGAAAATATTTCGGCTTCAAGAACAATTGAGGTGGCATCTGTTACAACAGTTACAACGACTGAGGGAATGCCAACGAATACAGTTACCAAAGTTCGCATCGATGCTAATGATGTAGTGTGGGTTGGAACTACGCAGGGTCTTGTTCGTTATAAGAATGGCGATATTGCTGTATTCACGCAAGCTAACGGTCTTGTTTCAGACAAAATCAATGATATTGGTATCCGTGATACGGCACGTAGGTATCTTGCAACAAGTGCAGGTATCAATAAAATGGTTGGCGTAGGCATCGAGAAGCTTGATTTTGGTAATATCAATGCTCCTCCTGCTTCTTTGACCGATATCCCTGCCGGCGATATTTCTATACCTAAGTTTAACAATGTTGTTGGTATTCGCTGGCAGGAGCCAAACCATATTATTGCAACAACAATGCATGACCTGTATCAAATTACTTTTGTTGATGAGCCATTCGAGACTGAGCGTCCTCAGATAACAAAGTTTAGAAGCCAAGACTTTACCTTGGTAACTATCAATACAGAGCGTAACGATGACTTGCAGACCTTTAGGCTTATCGGTCTAGAGAATAGAGATATCTCTAAATCTTCGCTTTATGAAGTCATTCTCAATGGCAATAAGATTACTCGCGGATTCAAGTTCTCGCCGAACTTCCGTTTGATTCGTTTTGAGTATCCGCTCAAGGAGAGCGACATTGTTCAAATCAACATACGCTTTGATGTTGAGATATTGAATAGATTCGAGCAGAATCAGGCTGAGAAGCTTGCAGAAGGAACTCGTATCACGAATATCGAGAAGTTGTTATCTACAAATGGAAACATATACGCTCAAACGGGTGGAGATATCAACACGATTCAGATTAATGACGAAACAACCGATTTGCCGTTTGACCGAATCATTCTTGATACTGAGCCGCCAATCGGTCGTATTGAAATCAATGGACAGATAGACCGAAGCACTCTTGATGTCCTCATCAAGCAGGTTCAATCGGGAGATGAATACTTGCCATTTGATGCTACTTCAGGTATTGACAAGTATATCGTATCAAACTTTACAAACTTTACAACTGATGGCGAAACGCCGCAAACTCCACAGCCCTTTACGACACAGGTCAACCATCCTGTTGATGCTGTATTTGACCAGATTACACAAGAATATACATTTTCAGGAACAGAAGGACGCAGGCTGCTTCTGTGGCAGGCACCGGGCGCAAATCCAGTTTTGGTCGCAGGAACGGCAAGTCCAGCACGCATCTACATATATAATCCAATAACACGAGTATGGGACTTACGAGCTACGCTTGATGATGGAGATGCAGCAAGTTCAGTTGAGTTCTTGATTCAGTATCAGAATCAGATATTTGTGGGAACTGGCAATGCAGATGGATCAGGCAAGATTTATCGCTCCACTGACGGGCAAAACTTCAATCTATCTACTGTATTGCCTGTTAGCTACGCTTATTGCGCAGAAGTTCTAGACGGCGTTCTCTACATAGGTGCAGGAGAACCTGAAGGCATGCTCTTCTCGTATAATGGAACAGAATACTCTACAGTCTTTCAGCGGGTTAGTGGTTCGATTTTGGATCTTGTAGGAGCCGATGGCGAGTTGTACGCCGGCACGGGAGATGAGGGTCGCATATACCGCCTTGACCCCTCCAACTTGACTCAGCAGATTCTTCATACCGACCCTGACCCTCGTATTTTGAGCGTTGGCTTTGCAACTGTTAACGGCGCAAGTTTTGTCTTCTCAGGCTCATCAGAGTCAGCGCGCATCAAGCGTAGCAAGCTTCCTGACGGAGCATTTATCCATTCATTTAGGACAATCAATGCTCCCGTTTATTCGATGGAGAATGTCAATGGTATTCTTTGGACATCAATAGGCAATACGCTGTTTGCATTGGAGAACGTATGGAATGCCAAGTATACGCATACAGAAGATATTCGAGACATCTCTGTCGGTCCTGATGGGAATACTTGGTTTATTTCGGGAGGCTCTATTTTCAAGATTGGCGAAGGCACGGAGACTAAGCGAATCTACTTGAAGCTTTTTGACCGCGCAGGCAACGAGACAAATCTGTTTACGGATACCGCTCAGACTCAGCTTGATTCTAACTTGTTCGATGAGATTACGCTCGAAGAGCTTGTTGGCTTCAGCAACGCGAACCGTATTCTTGAGGTTGATGCGTTCGGTAATACTGTTTCTACTATCGATGGAGATGACCGCTTCTATTCTGCTGATAAGGTGGATGAGGAAGTCGGCGTATACATGAGCGAAATATTCAACGGAACTAATGGCCTCGTTTCTTGGGATACTATTAGTTGGGATGTTACGATTCCTTCTGGCACGAGCATGGTCATACAGGTTCGAACTGGCAGCAGTAGAGACGACCTGCTTGAAGCCCCATTCGAAATCGAGTTTGACGGTTCTTCAGAGCGAGAAGACATATCGTTTGTCAATGGTCAGTATTTGCAGTTCAAAGTTATCATGCGTAGCCAGATTCGTGATCTTAGCCCATCGCTGAGAAACGTGGTGGTTGCATCCATAGCAAGCGAGTCTACGCACTTCTTCACAACTAACTTTGTCCTTCCGTCACGAATCAAGAGTGGTATATTGACAAGCACGAAGATGGTGCCTGTTGCTGCGGACATTGTATTTGGTATCAACGCAAACAACTCAGTAGACTTTGCCGAATACCAGATTATTGATGAAAACCGAATTTTCACCACTGATGATAAGCAAGTCGGTGAAAACATACGAGTCGGCATTCGACTAATTACGCCGAACCGTGGCGAAACCATCGCTGATGAGTTCGGCGAATATGGCCCCTATGACTCTTTGCTATTCTTCAACTCTTTGGATTGGGACTTCAGAAACACAAGCGGCTCGAATGACCTCTATCACTTCCGTGTAAGTTTCTATGAAGACATGGCGATGGAGAACCTTGTGTATCAAGGCTACTCGGCCAACTCTCAGTCAGGCTGGAGCATCGATGGAGAGACCTTCCAGTCAACTGGCGCTCCCGTTGACTATAATGAGACGGTATCGCTATCGTTTGTCCCTGTTGGAGATACGCCGATAGCATGCAACACCTATTACTGGGTCAAGATTGAGGCAGTGAATAGTCTAGATGAGTTTGAAACTATCCTTGAGCAAAGGAGTTTTATCGAGGCTTGTGGAACTACATTTGTAGACAGCATTGACTTCGACTTCACGAATGAAACTTCGAGTACGAAGTCATACCACTTCCGAGTTAGGTTCTTTACAGACCCAGAGCGGACAACGCTTTTGTCTACCGCATACAGCGGTAATGATACTAGCGGGTGGTATGTTAATGGTAACGAGGAGTTCCCTCTTAATGGTGCGGTTCTAGGAGCCAACCAGTCGGAAGATGTAACATTTAGACCAGACCTATCTTTGTTTACGCCAAGAACAACCTATTATTTGTCGATTGACGTATTTGATGGGTCTAAGTTTACGAACCAGAGTAACTCCTTTACGTTCCGTGCAAGGGATATCGACTCGTCAATATATTGCGGTCCTTATGTCGATGTTCCTGTTGTGAACAACTTCTCGATTATGTTCGAGCTTGAAGGAAATCAGTTTGTTACTCTCAAAGGTTCGTAAGCTAAATGCCTACTAAAACACCCAATCTTGGTCTAGAAGCATTCGTCGCTGGCGACTTTTACTCTGCTGCTGTTGATAAGCGTAGGTTTACGACTATCGACAAGCATATGGCGTTCATCTCCGACATTATCGGAGCAGGATGCGTCAATGGATGGGTTATAACTCAGCCGAATCCGCCCGCGCTGAATATTGAGGTTTCAGCGGGTATGGGGATGATAGACAAGAACATCACGAGGACATTCGGCGTCTACTCGAAAACAGTTCTCGATGATAACTTTGTCTATGTATGGATGAGGCGTCGTCCAGGTGTTATTGGCGAGTTTGGGGCCTTCGCAGACATGGTTAGCTATGACCATGACGACACATCGGGTCCGGCTTTGGCGAGCCAACTATCGGCTGAGGGAATAACTATTAGTTCTCTTAGACTGACATGGGTTGCTTTGAGCGATTTTGATTTTGCCAAGTATCAAATACAGCGGAAACTTGGTTCGTCAGAATGGGTCACGATTGCAGAAATTGAAACAGCATCTACTTTTTCATATCTAGACTCATCCCTAGAAGATAATACGACGTATGGCTATCGATACAGGGCCATAGACAAGACAGGCAATGCGAGTAGCTGGTCAGATACGCTTGAAGTTACAACGTCTCCTGACTTGTCGCCGCCCTCCGACCCGACAAGCGTGGAGGTTATACCTGCTACAAATGCTATACATCTTAGGTGGCGTCCCGCTCCTATTGGAGATATTGATCAATACAAGATAGAAACCACTCCTGTCAGTTTAGAAAACAATCCTGTAGGCGATACTATCATCAATACAGTCAATGGAGACCAACTGTATGAAACAGTTGGCGGACTAACAAATACACAGAAATACCGTCTTATCATAAAATCAGTAAGCGATACTGGCGTAGAGTCTCCTGGCATTGTTCTCTATGCAATTCCTGACCTTTTTCGGGGTCCAAAAGATGTAGAGTTTCTTGAGATAACCGACATTGAAAGCGATGGTATCGTATCCGATGTTATTATGAGAATAGATTGGGAATCGGTAGATGACCCCTATGATAATAGTCCACCTGCTGCTTCTCATGAAATACGTCTAGAAGAGTTTGATCCAAGCAACAGTTCTTTGATTCAATCGATTTGGATTGAGGTTCCAGATGACAATTTCCGAGAGTTTAGAATATTCCAATACGTTAACTCAAACGGTCAAACCATTAGTAAGTCAATTACTCCAAGAACTCAATATTTCATTACAATACGAGCCATTGATGAGGACGGAAATAGAAGTGTTGGCAAAATTGCTACGCATACTACTCGCAGTTTTGAGCCTCCACGACCACCAAGTCGTTTTGATGTTGAACAGCAAGATGATCAGAGTCTCTTAGCTTCATGGTTCAACTCAACTTCTATTTTCACGAATAACGTGATAACTGTTCAAATTACAGACATCGACAACCCAAGTTCGGTAGAGCTTGTAGAAGATGAAACCCGTATTGGTCGGGCAGATACATATATACTCAATCAGAGCTATATCCGTCCAAATTCAATATATACTTTCTACCTATATTGCGAAGATGAGTTTGGCAATAAGAGTAATGAACTAGACCTCGAATTCATTATCTCCGACTTTGAAGACTTGCCAAGACCGGCTGCTCCTTCGCAGGTTATTGGCGTTGCAGGTAACAAATCAACCACGCTTACTTGGAATAAGCCCAATCTATTGTTTATATCTAATTTCCGTATATACAGGGCTTCGGAACAGGTCGTGTATGAGGCGTCTGACTTCACTCGCGTAGAAACTGTTCCAGGCGATGTCTTTACCTTTACTGATTATGAAGTAGAAAATGACACAAGCTATGTTTATTTTGTGACTACTCTTGATATTTATGGACGAGAGTCTTTGAATCCTATTGATGATGATTTCTTTGATTATAAGCTTGCTTTTCTTACCCCGAGGGCTAGCGGAAATCTCGGCATACCAACTAACTTGACAGCTACTTTGGACGGAGATAGCACGGGACTGGACTTATCTTGGGAACCAACCGGCGGTCAGTTTGATGGATATGAAATCTATAGGTCGTTCAATAACAAGTATTCGTTCACAAAGATTGATTCTGTGCCTCCATCAACAACTACATATAATGACAATGATGCGCTGATCCAAGATGGTATATATTACTACATGGTACGGCAGTTCCGTAATGAGGCAGACCTTTTTGTTACGGAGAGTAACACAGCCGTAGCAGGCGGATTGTTTCTTGGAACTGTAGAGACAAGCGGTGGCGAAGCAACCATTGACCAAACTGGTTTGAGAAGAATCGCGGACCTTGAAGATCCAGTTCGCGAGCGGGCTAGAGCAATCATCGCTGTTCATAAGCATGAATATGTTACAGAAGTTGATGACCGCCGTATAAACTTGGCGGATACTTTGACGGTATCTAATTGGACAACCACAGACTTCCAAAACTATTTCACCACGAGCGATTTGACTTCAACCACCAGCTTTAGGGTGTTCTTAAATGGAACGCCGGCAGGTGATTTCCAGTTGCTATTCAATCTGGATAAGGCAGAAGGGCGTATAACTTTTGAGACAAGACTGGCGGCAGGTGGTTTACTAGTTGATGAAGGCGATGACTTCCCGTTCGAGGAGCCTCCTGCTGTAAGCATTGTTTTTGATGGCTTGACAGAAACGCAGTCTACCTTGCCTCAAGAGCGGCTAGAGAACGTTAGCGCTCAACAGATTTCTGTTGGTCTTGTGGAAGAACGTCAGCTTCCAAACAAAGACCATGATGGTCGTCGTCGCGAACCTCTGATTCCTGTTCAGATAGACTGTATAGCCCTGGACAATGGCTTTAGGTTTGCCCCCATAGAGGAGGGGGTTAAGGTTGGCGAGGCCGTAACGTGGTATGATGTCTTTTTGGCAGAAGGGCAAGAAGGGGACGTTCTGATAGCAGGGACCAGCGATGGAATCTATAAGAGCGATGACTTTGGAATAAGCTGGGAGCGTCAGATTGTATCTTCAACACCTGTTAATAAGTTCTTCTATGCGGCAGACATTGACCTGTATTTTGCTCTGACGAACCGAGGCATCTATGGTTCAGGAGGAGGGCAGCAGGGCGGGTTTTCTGTATGGACAGAAATTCGCGGAACGGAAAATAATAAGGCAAACCGTGGCATTGTCCAAGACGCTGATGGAAATATTTTCTGTTCGGGCGACCTTGGTGTATTTAAGTTACAGAGAGATGTGGGTCGTCAGTTCTTCTTCTGGGAGCAGACGCCTATCTTCGGTCCTCGTTCTACCGAATCCTATGCGATGCTCTACGATGCCTTTAGAGACCGTGTTATGGTAAGCAACGAGCTTGGTATCTTCGAGACATCCAACGCTGGAATACGATGGGACTTCAGTGAGGAGATGCCTGATCAGAGGCCTATTTGGGACTTCTATCAGGAAGGCGATACCATCTTTGCGGTTACAGACTTCATCGTGTGGAGAAGAAAGGCTACGGATACAGAATTCCAGCGTATTGCTGTTTTGCAAGACGTTGAGATGACAAGAAAGGTTAGATATTGGAAAGATAGGCTGTTCATAACAACCGACCTTGGTTGTTACGTATCTATACCTGAAGACGACCCACTTAACGATACTACTATTGAGTTTGAGTTAGCTTTCCCTCAGATGAATCGCAATTCCTACGTGCCTCCTCCTTCATCAATGAACATCATTGATAATAAGTTGTTTGTAGGCACAGAAGAGAGGCTTTTTTCTGCGACGGCTCCTGGCCGCATGGCTTTGCAAAGCGAAATTGTTCTTGGTGTTATTCCTACCATATTCGTCAATGGTGTAGAGCAGTCAATTGGTTTTAGATATACAACATCTGATCGAGATTTACGCAACGTTGTTTGTTTTGATGAAAAGCAGCCTGTTGATGCTGTAGTTACAATTGCAAACCAGTATCAAGTCTACCAGGCTACACAAAAGGGCTGGGCTGATGCAAACTTTGCATCAGGTATATTTATGAGAGTAGATGGCCGCGTAGTCAACGAGTTTAGCGTGGCAGAGCGGCCTGCATTGGCTATGTCTAATATTCGTTTTCCAGACTATAACGACCGAAATGCTCACAAGGCAGGAGCCGATTTAGCGAAGACGGCAGTCGATGCTGCAAATACGGCTTTGCTCGCTTTAGAGGGCGAAGGAGACGAAGGGGACCAAAGACTTGTAGGTTTTACTAAGGAAAACGTGATTGCTACTTTGTATGCTATAGAGAAGTTCTTATCTCAAATCTATCCTGAAGCCAGGAGAGTTGCGCAGCTTGACGATAATGGTATTGTCGTTACAGACAACAATGGCAATATTGTTTATGAGGATTTTAAAGTACCAGATTTTAGAGTCGTGCTTCTCTCAGGTGGTTCCGCCTTCTCTGACGAAGGTCTTACATCATTTGGCACGTATAGAGGTCTTTATGGGGATTCTACCGATATTGGCTCATTCGGTAGCGAGACTAATGGCATTGGTGTTGGATTGCCGCCAGAGGGGTCCGGTAGCGACCCCTCGTCAGGTGGCGATGGAGCAGGGTTAGGCGGCGACTCAGATGGCTGATGCATATGCTCTATACACAGCTAGCAAGACTAGTTCGTTTGCAGGTCAGAATGTAAACGGGTTGCTATCTTTTGGCAACTCGCCTATTATCAAAGACGCTGTTCTTTTCCACGCAAGTAATCTAGGTAAATTCCCGTTCGCGGGGCCTCACGAGATATTGAGAGACTCTAACTATCTTCGGGACCACATGATTAAAACGGAGAAGGACGCTTTAGCTAGAGTTCTTAGCCGTAGCTACGATGGAATCATCATTGTTGATTATAGTCGTTTTTGGTTGCCTGATTTCGATTGGTCCGAATACGAATCCGGTTCTGGTCTTTTCACTGACAGTGATTTTGATATCGATGTTGGTTGCTCTGATGCCGACCTTTATAATCCAAGGGATAGGGATTATAGGGAGGACTTCTATAACTGGTTTTATTGCAATGAACAAGACAGAATTCAAACCATTATAGATAATCAAGATGATGGAGAAAGCGAGAGCCTAGAGCAAATTATGAGGGCAGAGTGGAATGCTGTGTCTCGTAAGTTCTATGAAATAACCATTATGGCCTTGCGAACGGTTTTGCCTCGCGCCCGTATAGGATTTTTTAACGCTCCTTATGCGATTTATAAAGACGAACGGCTAGCCGCCCAGGCTCCCAATGTATTTGGCTATGGAACGAGAGGGCTTGGTAAGATAATCAATGATAATCTGTCCTGGCTATACAGTTCGGTTGATTTGATTTGTCCATATTTGTCTGCGCAGCGGTATACGATAGAAAATAGCAAGACTCCTCAAGTAGGCATAGAAAACACAAAGGCTCAGAACGAGGCATATTTGCGTAATAATATGCAAGAAGCTCAACGCATAGCGTCTCGTCATGGCAAAGAGGTTTTCCCAATATTGGGACACTTCTATCAGACAAACAACAAACCGCCGTATCATAGACAGCCAATTAGCTTAGTCAACAAAACTCAACAGTATGTTGTTGCCACAGAAGAGAATGCAGATGGAATCTTCTTCTATGCAACTGTTGAAAACGCGACAGAACAAGCACAAATAGAACAAGATTATTCTCAAGTCAATGCCATTGATGATCCAACCGGCGAAAGCCGTGGAGGGGCTTTTGGAACGCCTGGTGGTTCAGGCGGTACTGAGGATGCTTTTGATCCAGCTACGGGCGATGCATCTGTTAGCACGGATGACAGCATAGGAGGCAACAACCTCGTACCGATTGGAGGCGTTAATAGAAATGCTGTGAGGATTTATCCTCTTTGGGAGGATGAGTTTGTTTCTGTAAGCGGCAGAACGGGCAGCTTTGTTGAGTGGTGGGAATCTAATGATGGAGTTAGTAACCTTATAACTCGCATGAATCGTGATTATAACACAGGATTCAGGCGATTCATGCTTTATCTACCGGGTGGAACTTCTACAAACGACAGCCTTAAAAGTCCTAACCAATGGTTTACGATGTCTGAGACACGGCGAACTCAACTTACCTCGCAGCTTGGATCATGGATTACGAATCATGATGATGCTGTAGTTGGGGTATTCGCGGGTCCAAAAATAGAGCAAAATCTTGACAAACTATCTACGCATGAGATAGATTTCGATTCAGCTAGTATTTATGACCTTATTAACGAGTCTTTGGATGCCGAATACTTTAGGCAGAATTTTGAAGGCTGGTACAATATGGGTATCAGAGACTTTTTCTTTGCAGAGGTCTCGCCGTCAGAGTATGACGATTTTACTAGTTTTGCAATGTCATCCTATTTGCTTGATAGGAAAGCCCTCAATCAGGGCTTGCCTATGGATAACGGAGAAGTAGACGAAGGCTTTATCTCTAATTTTCCTTGGTTTATTTCTTTTGAGAAGTATCGTTCGCTTCGCGCTGGCGCGGATTGGGATTTTAGTACTTCTCGAACAGAAGTTGGCGTAGTCTTTTCCCCTAATCAAACTTTCGTTGCAGACGAAATTACGGCATTGCAGAACGAGGGTATCGTTTTCTATACAACAGAAGGCTGGCAGGATTCGTTTGTCCAAGATACAGCAGGAGTGACCTCCGATTCTAGCGATAGCGATGACAGTAGTTCAGATACTTATTCTTTTGAGGTTGTAAACACTGAGGGCTCTGACCCTATCGAGGGCTTTGGTCTTCCACGATATGATCCAGGAACAGCTATCGCTGTAGGACAGAACGATGGCGAGGATTATGCTGACCTTGAAGTGGTTGCTATCGCCAACTCGATAGATGGAACCTTTGAGCTTGCCACGCCTCTCAATAAATATACTCGGGTTGAAGTCGATATTCTCAATCCTTCGTTTATCAATACGAGCTTTCCTCACTGGACTATTGAAGATCAGTTCGAATGGGTCAACTCAGGTATGCCATCTCATCTTTCGCAGGTCGCACATAGTAACCTGATGACTATGGGCGTAAACTTGACTCGCACTAACCCAAATGATATGGCGAGAGTTCCTCCTTACCAGGCGAGGTATATCGTTCCTTGCAATCGAGATTTCTATGATTCATTTAACTCTACTGTTGACTACGAACTATCTAAAGACTCCGGTAATAAGGGCCTTTCGATTCCATATCCAACATCGGTGGTTCATATCCCATCTTTGGGCGAGGTTTGGGTCGGAGGACAGGGAGGCGTTATTTCTATTGATGACGAGACATATGAAGTCCAGCGCGTAACAGTTGATTCTCGTCGAGAATTGCTCATCAAAGACATTTTTGTTAGAGGAGATACAGCATATATATTGGATGAGAAAGGACTCTACACTATTAATCTAGTAACTATGAGCGTGACCCGTGATGCGGGACTGGGTTTGCCAAATGAGCTTTTTGAGGTCACTTCTCTTTTGAATACGAACCTCGTTATAGGGGCTTCGGATGGCGTCTACGCTAAGAAAACTACTCAAGATGAGTGGCAGCGAGTAATCGAGACATCTGAGCCTGTAGACGTTATTATCGCTCCTGATGCCGTATTTGCGATACGCAGGGTTGGCTCGAATCGAGGCAGCAATAGCGAGGTCTACTATTCGGTTGATGGGTTCAACTGGACCAATATAGGAAACGTAGGTAGCAGAGTTGTAAACTCTATAGTTAAGTTTAGAAACAAGATTTATGTTGCAACAGACAATGGTATATATGATGATAATGGAAACTTCTATGCCGAGCGAGCCTCTATCAGGTTGAATAATGTTTTCAATGATGCAGCAGCTTCTCGTGAGATTATAGCAAATGATATAACTTCAAATCTAACTAGAGTGGTTGCCGGTCTGTCAGACGGAAGATATGTTGTAGTAGATGATTTGGGATTTGCTGTTGGCGAGACAAATCTTGATGCAATCCACAAGGTTCTTTTGGTCGATAATGCGATATGGGTATTTGGCTACGACTTGTTCCAGGTTGTAGGAACAGATTTGACTCGCAGATTGGTGACAGGTATTAGTTTGGCATCGCAGTATCAATAGTGAGTTTGTGATTAGATGAGTGCTTTTCCAACCAAAGTTTCAGCATTTCTTAGGCCGGTAGGTAGTCCTCCCGGAGTTGCTCATGTCATACCCGACGATAGTTCGGTTTACATTGATGCTACCAATCTAGCCAGCATTGACCAAGGCGACCCCTCTTGGATTTTTGCCTGCGATACGAACGGATATTCAGGCACAGGCTACATGACCAAGCTCGCTCAAGCAGGGGTAGAAAATAATGCAGCAGTCATGTGGTATGACGTTCAAGCCGAGTCACCTGGACTCGTTTATATTGACCTGCGACTAGCTCGAAATGGTTCTGCTACGACGGTTACTGTTTACTTGGATGATGATGAAGTAGATAGCTTTGTCATTTCTGATGCCGTGTCTTATACATATGAGTGGTTCGGAACAAGTTTCGTTATACCTGATGAAAAAGTTCATAAGCTAGGTATTAAAGTCGAAGACACGGGTTCAGTGTCGCTTGATGCGATGAGGCTTGCTTTTGGGGCTGAGCCAACTCTTAATGCCTCATTTGATGCAACTGACACAGAGCAGTTTCGTGATGCTCCATATATTACTTTACATGCTCTAGTCTATGAAGTCAACTCAAATCTTCTGTTTGATGATGTAAATGATGCTTTACCTATCTATTCAATCATCAAATCTTCAGATATCAAGGCAGATGATTGGTATAACTTCGACCTTTCGCCTTTGCCATGGCGTTCGCCGTTAACTGTTGAAGACAAGACATATGTTTTTACTCTATGGCATACCGTTGATCTAGACAATCATTACATTATTTGGGATTTGGCGTCCGAACAGGATGATCCTTATGCAGAGTTTTTCTTCAAAACGTTGCTATATACCCATAACTCGGGTGGAGATTTGGAGCTTGAGAACACTCGCGACCTCGCCATCCGTGTGTGGGAGTTCCGCGATGCTCTAGATAGTAGCGCATGTGTTTTGACCACGCCCGATTCTGATGAGTTTACATTCAGGCAGCAGACATTCGATGATGCTATCATTGAGCCTATATTCAGAAACACAAGCATTACGAATGAAGAAGAGGACTCTAACGAGGTTCAGCTTGACCTTCCAGATAGAATTGTAACGCTTCTTGTAGACCAGAGCGGTTCTATGACATGGAATGATTCAGGTGGATTGAGGCATGACCTTGCTCGAAGGCTTGTCAATCGCTTGGACGCTACATATCCAGGCGATGTATACTTTAACATTTTCTCGTTTGAGTCCACGCCTATTCGTGTCAATTTCTTTGCTGTTATTGAATCTGATGATGTCAATACGAATGATACGAGTGATGTTGCAGATAGTTATTTTGCAGACCAAGAAAGCGGATATGCAGGTATACGTGTAGTTCGTAAGGCATCGAGCTATCCTCTCAATCCGCTTGACGGCGATATCGTTACTGAAGGCTTTATTGACCGTGCTTTTGACGACAACCTAGAAGAAAACGAAGACTACTTCTACAAGGTCTATACTTTCAATGAGTTTGGAACCTTTAGCGAAGGTGTGGAGATACAGGCAACTCCTCGCGTGCGAGAGATACCCAATGGCGTCGGCCAATTTTCTGCTACCATGCTGAAGGGAACAGGTGTTCGCAGAGAATCAAATGCAGTCATGCTGATGCACATGGATGAAGGCATTCAGACTACCACATACGATTTTTCTGATAACGAGCTTCATGGCTCATATTTCGGTGCAGATGAGCCGCTCTGGTTGAATCCTTCAGATGTTCCGAATGGACGCAGCGGTCTTCGATTCAATGGTTCTACTCAAGGTATATACGTTCCTGACGCAAGTAACAAAACCAGCATTGATGGTTCAATGACTATATCCATGTGGATATATCCGTTTGATACCGAGACTTCTTCCGGCGTGCAAACGCTTGCTATTCGAGATAATTCAGGTTCTTCAACTGGGTCAGCATTGAATATAGACTGGTGGCTCTTTCAAACTGGAGCTTCAATAGCTTTTACTAGAGATATTTCTTCTATTGCTGTTTCTGCGCCAAGTTTAGAGGCAGACACTTGGAATCATGTTGCCGTTGTGTATGATGGCAATGATGAAACAGCCAATATCTACATAAACGGTATCAACAGGAGCGTTGCTACTACAGCGACAAAGTTTGGCGCTTTACATAATCCTAATACTTCTGATACGCTACGAATAGGCTATGGTAAGTTCTCTTCTGTAGTTTATGCGTTCTTTGGTAAGATGACCGAAGTTAGTCTTTTAGATAGAGAACTGACTGCTTCGGAAATTATGGATAACTCGTTCTTGCCTATGAACGATAGCGAGAAGGTTCTTGATAATGGAGACAGGCTGCTACTGCTCAACTACTCTGTTCCTAATGATTATAACTATGCCGGTGGCAACATTCGTATTGTCAAAAAGGAAGAGGCAGGCGCAAGGCAATATAGTTTTACAGGCAACACAGATGACAATGGCGAGCTTGAGCGTATAGACGAAGGATTTGGTTTTGAGCCATTCCATGAGAATGATGGAACAGTTGTTTTCAATGAAAGCGCTGCGGTAGGTGCGTTCACGGTTGCCATACCTGATGATTACATACATGGCAGAGTATATGATTATCGTATATTCTCACAGAACCTTATAGGCAACTATAGTACTTATTCGGACTCGCCAAATCTATCAATAGTTGTTCCAGGCTTCGGAGGGAATCAAGGACAAGACCTCCGTACTGATATCATTGGCGCTCCATCACCTGCTCTTCCAACGGTTGATGGAGTAAGCGTTCAGCAAGGTAATCGTAAACTTTATATACAATGGCAAGTTCCTTTTATAGATGACAGAGTGCGAGAGGTTCATATCTATTATCGAACGGGCAACTTCCCGGTTGTTGATGAAACTTCATCAACCGGAGAACTTGTTTTTCGCGGTAATCCCGAGCAGCTTGAGTTTGTTCATCGCAATATTAACAATGACCAGATTGCTTACTATGCAATAGTTACGGTTGACCAATATGGTTTCTTTTCTTCTCCTGTATATGTATCTCAGATACCTGATGAAGAAGCTGATGAGACTGGCATACCTTTGCTTGAGGTCCAGAAGCTTCGTTATGAAGTAGTAAATGAAGACTCTGTTAGCTTGCAATGGGAGCAGCCTGTCCGTTTCCAGAAGAGCGTTGAAGCATGGTTTGACCAGAGAGTTGCCATGTACGCTCAGATTACAGACGAGTTTGGCGCTCCTATTGCAGATGATAGCCGTATCGAGATTGTCGCTGATGGTCGCGTTTCTTCGGCTCAGTTGGCTGAAGATGTGTTCCAGGAGATACCAAACCGCGAAAGATTCACGCCCGCAGCAGAAGACACGTTTATACTGTCTTCAACAGCCCTTGGTGGTGGAACAATTCGTGCCATTCTTCGGATGGTTCCAGACTTCAATATTATCTCAGCTATCAATGAACTAAATCTTAGCGCATTCGTTTCGTTCACAATACCTGACCGTGAGCGCCCGAGTCAGAATATCTTTGAGTTTAAATCATTGCCTATCTCTATTAAGATGAAGAATCCATTCTTCATGGAGATGACTAATCTTCGCAATGACAAGATAGAGCATTTGTGTAAAGAGACTTTCCCTCTTGGCGATATTACGGCCATTGCCACAGGTGGTTTGCTTTTTAATCCTAATCAAACAAAAGAGTTTGACGGAACGTTTATTCGTAGACAGGAGCCGTTCATTGCTCGTGTTAAAGTCAAATACCGTGATGAGGCCCTTGACAGTGGTGGTCGTGTATTCGTAGCTGTGCATGAGGCGTCTGACCCCGGTTGTGATGACAATGAATCTGACCCATCAGTTCCTTTTGAGCCAAGTTTTTCGAACCGAAAGAGCCGAACGGTTCTTCCTCCTTCGACCACCTTGACAATGCAAACAGGCACAGAGGTAGACGATGACGGCATAACAAGAACTTTCAGCTTTGTAGATATACCGCTTCAGCCGCCTGATTTCCCGCAAGGCGTTATGCTCTTTGCAAAAGGCGCTTACAACGGATACTTCTCTCGCAAACGACTATACATAGCATTTGAGAACATACTCAGAGTCGAGGTTACGGCAACTCCTCCACAACCTGACTGTATAGATGTTGCAGAGCAGTTTGCTTCATGCTATCTCATCGATCCTGACAGCCCCAATCCTCGCGACCCGCGCCGAACATTGATTCCCGATGGTGAGATATGTAAGTGGACTCTCCGTAAGGGGCAAACAGGTAAAGACCGTCCATTCTATTCTACGGATAACGTAGCTCAAGGGCCTGGCGTCTTTTCATCTATCAGAAATAATCAGGCAAGGAAAGTTTTCTTCGGTCCAGCTTGTGGGGTTACATGGACCATTGTGAACCTTGGCCCTCAAAACGGCGGCATTGCGTTATTGCCCGAGATTTATGCGCTGAAAGCATCTGTGGTTTATGATGGACTGAGCGCCTTTGAAGACCGTCCATTGTTCATATATCCACAAGAGGTTACAGGTGGTTTTGGTTCTAGGTTCTTGATGAACTTAGACAACTACAGAGTGACTATGTGGGCTGATGGATTTGACTATGAGAAGTTGACAATATGGCATGACCCCAATACTGCGGGAGGCTGGGCAGCAAGGGGTTTCCGTAGATGTTCTGAAGAGTTTGGCGGAACTCTATTCGTTTTGAATGGAGGTCAGTTTGTTGAGTTAGAAACTGGTAATTCTTTCGAGATATTCTATGGCGATGATGTCGAGATTGAGTTTGACCCATATATAGATGAACCAGTTATAAGCGGCGGAACACAAGACGTTGGCTTTGCTGTAATACCGCTTACAGAACTAGATAACAAAACCGAAGTATTCCTGCGTATCAATCAGTTTATTGGTCCGCCACCCGACCAGAGCGATAGCGAAGAAGTTACAAACCGCTGTGGTGCGCTCAATCTACCTGAGCCGATGCGCACGGAAGATAACGATAACACTTTGTTTGGTAGAACCGAAGTCGTTTTCAATGATGAGCTTCGTTATCTAACAGCAGGTGGAGACCTAGAGAACGGTATACCGCCTACAATTTTGAAGCTGCGAGAGCCTTTGCAAATCCGTATACTACAGGCTCGCCGCAATGGTGTTCCTGTTCAAGAGATACTTGTGGACGGTACGTCTGAACACGAGTTCATTGTAGAAGTTACATTCTCAGGCAAGAATGTCCCCAACGGCACGCCTATATTCTTGACTATCGGTGGCCCCAACCCTCAGAAGCTTCAGCTTACACAGTCTGTTATCTTTACTCAGCAACAAGAAGACCCATTCCTGGGCGGCGGGGTTAGGAGCCTTGCATCGTTTACCACGTTGCCATTTAGCCCTCTTGAGCAGTTCGTTGCACAAGTCCAGGCTGAGTGCAGGTATGATAAACGTGGCGATGTCACGAGAAGTATGACATCTTGTCTGACAATTGACTACAAGATTGAACAAGACACCCAAGATAATGATGATGACGAAGAAGAGCAGCAGGCACAAATTAACAACGTGTTTAGCGGTCAGATCGAAATATACGATACTCAAACTGATACGTGGGAGTTAAAAGATGTCAGCATGAATCATCCACGAGGTTCGCTGACTCTCAACTGGACATTCGATGCATACGGCGAGGTTCTGCATGCTATTGGCGGTATTGATGGCACAGCTATAACCGCTTACAATGAGCAATACCGCATTGATTCTGGCGAGTGGATTGACTTGGCTCCGATGATAACGCCGAGGTTCTACCATTCGGCTGTTGAAGAACAAGGCTTGATATATGTTCTTGGTGGATTGACCATTGAAGATAACGACCTTATTGTGAGTCGCGCTCTTGAGCGATACAATCCACTAACAGATTCATGGACGGTTTTGACTCAAATGCCTGACCTGGGCGACGGCGCTGATGATTTTTATGGTATCGCTCTGGGAGCGGCTGTCAGAGTTGATAATCAGATATACGTTATAGGCGGCATCAAGGAAGTAGATTCGCGTGGCGGAATCAATGCTTTGAGTTCGCGTATTCTTGTTTATGATATTGATCTTGACACTTGGAGCGCGAGCAGCCCCCTTGAAGGTAGTGACTTGGTTTTGTATTCGCGTATTGCTCCAACTGCGTTCTATGATGAGGATAATGATCTTATCCGCGTCATTGGTGGAGCTTCTGTCGTAGGCACAGGCCAGAATCAGACTCTTGAGTTTATTACGGACTCTTTTGCTATAGACCCATCCCATTTGTCCATCGTTCGAGATGACTCATCATATCAAGATATACCTGTACCTAGATATAAGGCAAACTCTGTTACTGTTGATGGTGAGCATTATGTTCTTGGCGGAGCAAATAAGAAGTCTAACACGCTTAAGGCTTTCGAGAGACTAACCTATAACCCATTGAACGATGTGTTTACTTTGACAGAACTTGCTGAGATGACGTATGGTAGGCAAGCTTTCGGCATGGCTACAGACGACCTACGGTACATATATATTGCAGGTGGCATAACGAGCGGTCGTCCTCCAGGCTTCTTGCAGATCAATGCCGAGGCAACTCCATCTACGCTAAGGCTCGACGGACGGCAGTCCGCAGGTATTGATATTGAACTTATCAACGATGTCGGAGAGCATCCTGATGAAGATATTCGTGTTCTTGTGCGGGGTTTTTTGATTTTTGCAGACGATGCGGATTCAGATAATGCAGATGATTTGCAAGGCGGAGGTAGCGGCAGCGACCAGGGCCAGCAAGGTTCGGATGTAAACCGTTCGGCGCTAATCTATCCTGTTCAGTTTAGCAGTAATGACTTTATCATATCAAATGGTTTTGGAACAACGACGCTTCTTGCTCGCTCTGAAGATATTCTTGATAAAGTTGATGAAATCAAGAACAAACTAGAGCTTGCCCGTCAAGGAGAGGATACTGATTCGGCAGAACAAAATGAACCTCTTATCATCAACGAGGGAGACCGTCGTGACCCATACAGTATACGCATTCAGATAACTGTTATCGATGACTTCTACTATGGCCAGACCGTTGTGGATATTAGCGATAATGAAGATCCCGATGAGCTTCCGGATGATACTGGTGACGATGATACGAATGATGATACAACTGATGATACGGATAATGGTACTGATGACGGGCCGCCAACAGCAGAAGAAGACCCGTACTCTCCAGAGTTTGAGGGCTGCCGAAGCTATTCGGTAACGTCTGAACTGCCAGATCCACCTGACGGCGGCAATGACGATGATGACGATACTGGCGATGGTTCAACTGGCGGCGGTGGCATTCCGACTGATGATTTAGATGATAGAGACAATCCGATATTTGATCTCAATCCAACTCAATCTCCACAGCTTGAGAGTCCAAACGTCAACTTCTACAGCGATATCGAGTGGATACCGCAGGTAATTCCTCATATCAGCAACAACCTTGGCACGGCAGAAGAAATGCGAACCGTGATTAGGCGACTAGAAACGTCTATTCCGTTTGGCGCATCTCCTTTCTACGATGGTATCGTAGAGATTTCTCGTATTTTGCTTGATGAGAACCTTGACCCATTTGCCAAGGTTATTTATGCACAAACGGATAACGAAGAAAGCCTCTCGTTTGTTGGCCTAGAAGAGTCTATCGAAGAAGTTCAAGCTATCGATGGTTTCGCGCAGGTTCCAGTGCTGTTGAATAACTTCTCCGTAGTCTTCCCAACTACTCTATCTGCTTTGTTGGCGAGAACTGACACCGACAGCCTTGAGACTCTTGCCCAAGACACGGGCGGTCAGTCTCAAACCATTCTTGATGCAGAGTTTGCTAACGAAGTTCTCAACAATATGATTGGTAGAGCAGCGGGCTCTGTTGGTTGGGGCACGTATGAGGCCGTTCTTGATCTTGGGCAAGAAAGCGTCATCAACAATATTTCTGTAGATTTTACTCTGTTTGATAACACTGATGGCAACTGGACAGTAGAGGCATCTAGCGATGGTTTTAACTATACCGAACCTTCAGACCAGTTTGACGGCAACAAAGAAGTAGAGTTCTTCCGTCTCAATGGTCGCTACTTCCGTTTCAAGGTTACGCTATTGAGTGGTCTTAGCGCATCTGTGGCTGAAGAGTATGATTTGGTAGCAACCCCTGGACGGCCATCTCTTACGGGTATCAACGTTGTTTACTCGTTGCCCAAAGAGAGCTATCTCTATATTACTCCTGATACTTCTCTCTTTGGTGCGCAGCAGATTGCTGCAAGCATCCACGCGACGAACCCTCAGTCAAGCGAGATTCAGGTTGGTGTTGCTACGAGCAATTCTACTTCTTGGGAAGATTTCCAGACTGGTTCGAGACCATCAATCAATCGCTATGGCAAGCTCTTTATCCCTATCAGAACTGAACAAGATATAACAGAACTCAACGAGCCTCTTGTTGATATTGACGGTTTTTCTTGGAGAGCGACTTATGGTCGTTGGGATCCAGAATCTCAGATTACGATTCGCTCTATCCCTGAAGTTGGAGACCCACTAACTATTGTTGAACCAGAAGAATACCGTCTTTACCCTCGACAGGGGCTTGTGGTCTTTAGAACCAAGAGAAAAGATGCAAGTTTCTTTATCGAAGTTGAGAATACTGACCAAGTTCGAATCGGCCTGAAGATTGTAAACCGATTTGCTGGCGAAAACATTTTGATACGCGGTTTGGGGTACATGTGGAATACAAACGTATTCTTGCCTCCGCCGCTATCGGAGCGCCCACCTTCAGCAAGCGATTTATTGATTGTGCCCAATAACCCGTTTATCTATAGTAAGATTTCTGCAAGTTATAGATTTACTGACCTTAACAGAGATGAAGAAGACCTAACACAGACACAGATTAGATGGTACGTAAATGGTGTTGAAGTCGAGTTCTTACGAGACCTTACCGAATGGAATGATATCAATAACTTCGAAGACCCGCTGTGGGTTTATGGTTTCAGCTTTAGGCCAGAGGATGTGCCAGATGGAGTTTCATTCGAGCAGTTTGCTCGTGAGCGCGGCGATAGCTTGCTTAGCGTAGGCGATGTTATTTACTTCACAGTTCGTCCGAGCGACGGCAAAGTGTTCGGCGACCTTGTTCGTTCTGCCTCTGTCGAGGTCCAGTCCGCTCCTCCATTCGTGACCGAATTGAGGATAGTTGGGCGGAACAACAATGGACAGGAGCAGGAGACTGTAACCACGGCAACTACTGCTGTTGCTAAGTTCAACTTCTTCGATGACGGTGGTGAAAACGCATCAACGATTATCTGGTATGTCAATGGCACGGAGTTCAAGCGTGGTGATTTAGATGGCACTACTTCTGGCTTTAGCAACAACGAGATTGTGCCAGGAGAACTCGCAGGTGTTGGATTGAATGCCCTTGTTATTGGCAATGTATTGGCAGTTGAGATACGGCCTGCTGCCGGTAACACCGCAGGCGAGCCGATACGCTCAGGCAGCGTTACTGTAGAAAATGCTCCACCTGTCGTAACAGACCCGCAGATTACGCCGCTGGAGCCTACTGCTGCATCTGTGCTTGAGATTGATTATACTTTCTTTGATAACGATATTGAACAAGGAAGCACAACTCAGAGCGACCAAAGTTCGATTCGTTGGTTCCGAAAGAGAGGGACAGAGGAGACATTTACAGAGGTTACGGAGGTTGCGAATAACGAAACAATCTCGGCAAACTTCACGCTCAGCGGAGACCAGTGGTATGCCGAGGTTATACCGTTTGACGGAATTTCGGTAGGAACCACGGCTCGAAGCAATACCGTAACCATTAGTTAGCCGATAGGCTAGTTATGACAAGCAAAGCGGCGATCATCGTACTATCTCATAACGCTCTTGATGTTACCAAGAAGTTTTTGAAACATCTCTACAAGCATACAGATGATTTCACTCTTATCATGATAGACAATGGTAGTTCGGACGATTCGCCAGAGTATCTAGGCGATTTTAGTGACGACCATGACAATATGCTTTTTGTTGCGAATGACGAGAACCTGGGTGTGATAGGTGGCCGAAATCACGGATGGACCATTTATCAAACTTTAGATGCAAAGCCTCCATACCTGGGCTTCCTTGACAATGATCAGTTTGTAGAAGAAGGCTGGTTGGAGCAACATCTAAATGTTCTGGAGCAAAGTCACGCACAGATTGTCGGAGTTGAGGCCTGGATGCTAAGCTCGACGTTTCGTCCCATGCATAGGTGCAAGAGATTTGGTGAGCCTTGGAGCTATGTAGGTTGTGGTGGGATGTTTATGAAGAAAGAAGTGCCAGAGGATATCGGCATGTTTGATCCGCAGTTCAATCCTTGCTACTTTGAAGACCCCGACTTCTGTTTTCGCGCAAGAAGGGCTGGATATCGCCTTGCATGGAATTATAAGGCAAGGGTAACACATCTGCCCCACCAGACCCTAGGGAAGAACCCAAGGCGTATGCAACTTTTCCAGAAGAGCCACGCGAAGTTCTTCGAGAAATGGAAGGGTAGCAGATTCACTCCGCAACGACAACACGCTGTTGAAGCTTTGCAGTGATACCTTGAAGCTCGCGGCCCAGAACATCGATATAGTAGCATGAAGCTAGGTGTAGCCGTCAACCATTGTGCCCCCTATCACACAGGGGGCTCAGAGAAGGTTGTTCAACAAATTACGGAGTCAATGCATCATGACTTTGGTATGGATTGCCATGTCATATCGAAATATGTCCCTCGAAATGAGACGTATAACGGCGTTCATATTCACAAACTGAAGGGCGGCGAAACAGGCATAGTCAACCAGGTTAAAGACCTAGGGCTTGACCATCTATTTATTTATAGCGATTCTTTTGTGGGTTGGAGTTCGGTTGTTCGCAATGCAGAGCAGATACCATGTAGCAAAAGCGTAGCTCTTGTAGGCATGAATTTCATGCGAATGCACGGCGATGTAGGCCGTATGTTTGCGAATAAGAAGAGACATTTCACAACAATTACTCATTCAGACAATTATCTTGATTACGAGACCTGCAAGAAGCTTGATATTCCTGTTAGGGTAATTCCGAACGCGATTGATTTAAGAGAGTTCGAAGTTGAGTCTCCAAGTTTTCGTGAGCGATATGGCATTGATACTGAACACATGATATTGTGCGTATCCAACTTCTTTCCCGGTAAGGGACAGGAGCATCTATACCATATTTTACAGAAGCTCGCCGACCGGGGTCATGATTTTACGGCTGTCTACATTTCTACAACAACCAACTTCCAACCCGCAGAGGTCATGCGCACGCGGCATAATAGAATGCTTGCGAAGGCTCGATTCAAAAGCAAGGCATTGAACAACATTCCACGTTCGGATGTAGTTGAAGCTTTCAAGCAGGCAGACGTATTCGCTTTTCCGTCGCAGATAGAAGTCGCCCCACTTGTTATCCTTGAGTGCATGGCGAACAATCTGCCATGGGTTGCATTGAATGTTGGTAATGTTGAGGAACTAGACGGTGGTTTTGTGGTTAAAGCTACTAAGAAGGTTCAGGGTAAGTGGCACTATACAACTGCCCTCTATGATGAGTTTACCGATTGTTTAGATAACCTATTGTCAAGCAAGGCCATGCGCATTGGTGTTGGAGTTGAAGGTAAGCGAATGATGCTCGAACGGTTCAACTGGGACACCATCAAGCACGAATATAAGGACGTTTTCAATGCCTGATTTGACGGTTATTACAACGCTATACAACTGCGAAAAATATGTTGAACAATCAATCAAGTCTGTTATCAATCAGACGTATGATGATTTTAACTGGATTTTATTGAACGATGGCTCTACTGATGCTACCTGGGATATTGTTCGCTCGTTTGAAGACCCGCGAATGACTTTGATAGACTCAAAAGATAATCAACGGATTCCCCGCCGTCGCAATCAATGCATAGGCCTTGCAAACTCCAAGTACGTTTGCATACATGATGGTGATGACATTAGCCTGCCGCATCGCTTTGAACGGCAGATGGAGGTCATGAAGTCCTCTCCTGATTTATTCTGTTGTGGAGCTTGGGCTATTGCTATCAATGATGAAGGCGAGCGGCAAGAGACTATGAACTATCCTGCTCTGAAGCATAGCCAAATAGTGAATCAGCTTTTGATTAAGCGTCAAAATCCGATGATAGACCCAACGACTATGTTTAAACAGGAAGATTTCGTAAAACTACATGGCTACACGTTAGAAAAAGCCATATACACAGTGCCAGACATGGATTTATGGGCAAGAGCCATGCTCGATGGGAAGATTTTTGCAAATATTCCCGAACCTTTAATTGAGTATCGTTTCAATCCTGATGGCATGACGATGAAGCACAAAAAAGAAATGATAGGCGCTCATATGGTAGTTTGGAAGCGATTTAGAGACGCCTACGTTGCCCAGCAAAGAACAACGGAGGCAGTCAGTAATGAGTAAACAAGGACTAAAGTGGACAGTCGAAGAGATGATAACCCTGTACGAGCGTCGTCTTATGGATGTTCCATACAAGGTAATCGCGGAAGAACTAGACCGTACTGAACAGGCGTGCTGGGACAAATACCGTCACACTGATTGGGCAGGCACAGGCATTCCTGACAAAATCCGAGAGAACATTAAAGACCGTCGAGTCGAGGCTGTCAAGGAACAGGCTGCTTCTGCCGCTGACCGCAAGCTTGATATGTACAGGTTGCGGGCTAACGTGATTGCTGATAAGCTTGCAGATGCCACGAAAAGACTACCAGAAGCTCCGCTTGTTACATGGTCGCCGAGCGGCAGGCAAGCTAAGCATCAGAATGAAGACATGGGTCTTATTTTGAGTGACCTTCATATCGGTCACGAACACTCGAATGAGGAAACCGGAGGTTTATCTGCCTACAACCTGGAGATTTTTCAGAAGAGACTAGAGAACCTAAAGCAGGCGGTCCCTGATATCTATGAGTTGCATTCGCAGCTTTATAAGCTTCCCAAGCTCCATATCTTCTGCCTCGGCGATATTGTTGATGGCATGAACGAAGCTGGAGCATGGTCGCCTGTCTTTATATCGATGCCGATTTGGGACCAGGTAACGCATGGCATTCATGCATTGTCTGATGCTATTTGGTATTGGTTGACCTTCTTTGAAGAAATTCACTTCTATGGTATTCGCGGCAATCACGGTCGAGTCGCTCGCTCAGGTGCAGAGAAAGACTACTGTAACTGGGATATCATTGCATACGAGTTTTTGCAGACTCGATTCCAGGACAATGACCGAATCAAGTTCCATGTGCCAAGATGCTGGTGGTCATTGGAGGAGGTTTGTAATCACAACTTCCTTCTTGTTCACGGCGATGATGTTAAATCGAAGGGCGTTCCGATTCTTGGTATGCTGGATCTTGAGCGAAAGATGGCTGCGACCTTGAACAAAAGAATCAACTACACGTTGGCGGGTCATTTCCACAATGCTTCAGAGTATACGACGCATAGCGGGCGACTAATTATGAATGGCTCATTCGTGGGTGCAGACGTATATTCCTTGAAGAATGCGATGCCAGGAACAAGGGCAGAACAAAAGCTTTTTGGTATACACCCTCAGAGAGGCGTGACATGGATGTACAACATCGATCTCGACCATCAGAGGGGTAACAATGCTACCAATTCCGAAGTGGGCACAAAAGTACCTTAAGTTTCGTGAATGTCCATACTGCGAAGAGTCTACAACCTTACGCGGAGTGACAGGACTGGGCGTCAGAGAGCAGAGGGATGAACAAACTGGTTCAGTTAGTTATGTTTTGACCATAGAATATGTATGCTGCTCCTGCGAGAAGAAGTCTGTTTTTCTCGGACAACCAGAGTATGGCGCAGACCATCTCGACATCGTAGAAAGTATTCTCGAAGCATTAGTTAGATATGAGTCTTCTCAGAAGTCGCTTCCGTCCAAGGAAAATGGTAGCAAGATTTCGAAAAAGGAAGTAGAAGACTTATTGAAAGTGCTTAACGAGGCTCAGTCGTTTGATGAGGTCTTGAAGTACATCGGGGCCAAATACGAGCCTTTGGAGCAGGATGATGAAGAGAGAACTAACCAGGATCAGTGATTTCATTGTTGCCAGGCGTATATTAGAGATTGTTTGTCATAAGAATCGCTGTGATTTTGTCAATCTTGCCATTGACTTTGGCAGACATGAGCCATGCTTTGACTATGATTCACAGATACTTAAGCTTCCTGAAGAGGCAACGTTGCCTCAAACGATATATAGCATCGTTTCGCTATACGTGGATAATATGGCTTTTATTTGCAAAAAGCAAATTCCTAATGAAGAAGACCGTATGTCTGTCAAGAATTTTGCCTTGGCACTGGTGCGTGATTTTGCTACCTCAGATGCAAAACTAGGTTGTAGCCGCACTGATATTCATACGATGCGTTTAGACCAGTTTCCAGTTGTCTGGATGCTGCTTAAGACCATTATTTGTCCCGCTTGTAATTTGCCTTTGAATAATCTGCAAATTATCGCAGGTCCATCAGGCGTTGCAGATGGTGCAGTTTTGATAGATGACAATAAGGGGCCTTTGCCTGTAAAAAGAGACAAGCCTTTTGTTTTTATAAATCTTGACATAGAAGCGGAGGCAGTTAGGGCGGCATTTCTTTTGGTTGAAGTTCTACGATATTTGTGTATGCTTGTCGAGTCGGATAGCGGAGCAGAAGATATTCTGCGGTCGATTGTGTCCGAGTTTTATCTCAGAAACAAGATAGTTGATTTTATTAGTATGGCCTATCCGGATCCAGAAAAGGCAGCAGACTTCTTTGCCACTCTTTCTATAATTTGCAACAGCGAAGATATGGAAGTGATTGCGATAAAGCTAATGAGCGAAGATGCCGATGACATGGTTAGAACGGCTCAGGGCATGGCTGATAACTGGTGGTTCTTAGGTCTTACTGAAAAGATGCTTGAACCAGCGAGGTCAGAAGACTGGACTGTCTATGAAACATGGAAGCCGATTACTGAAGAGTTGTGGGCAAAGGTAGAAACGCAAAGGCGAGTTCGCGGCCTTGATGAGGTTCCGTTCGAAATGCTTCTTCGGATTATGTCTGAAGAACAGATGACAGATGAAACACAGACGTTACAGGGACTATTGTCCGACGATAGAATTTGGTAGGAGAAATCATGGCCGACAATAAAAGACAAGAAGCAGTCGAAGCAACCTCAGTAGAGTATGAGGCTCATTTGGCTGAGTCGCTGCGCCGTATTGCTACACAGCTTGAGAGCGCTATAAACTTGCAAGCAAATGCCAGGTATATTGATGTATGGAAAAAGCTTCATGGTATGAGGGATAGCATTGTGTATAACATGAGCGTCCTTGAGGGCCGTGTGGAACGGATGAAAGATGAAGGTTCTTCAGAGTAAAAGTTTTCAACGACTTGCCGCTAACCTAGATGAAGGTCCAGGTAGGGTTAATCGCCATCCGTCTCCGGGTGGTCTTGGTCGTTCTGTGAATAGAGGAACCGAGGGCGTTGACAAAATCCTTGAACGATGGGATGAAGACCGCCCGAAGAAGAAGCGCAAGAAGAAGAAAATCTACCAGCTTGGAATCGAAGTCGAAAAGAGTCCAGAAGAAGAAGCAGAGGAAAACAGGAACTATTCATGACGAATCAACAAATCACCCTTCGCGTGCGAGATAGTCACACGTTCATCGAAGGGCGGCTTGATGGAGAAGTCTACAAGGGATTAAAGAAAGCTCTTGGCTACAAAGACGACCAAGCCATCTGGAAAATGCCAAAAGATAAGAACGGTCGCCCCAAAGGTAACTGGGATGGCTGGCAGACAACCGTTTGCTATAGTAAGCACCATTGCAAATGTTCTATCAAAAAAGATGGAACACATTTTCCTACAGGTTTGCTGACTAAGGCTCGCGATTATTTTGGCGAAGTAAATCAGCCGTATGGATTGATTGATGAGCGCAAGCCTATCAAGAAAACGACTTCGTTTTCTATGACTGAAGAGTTTGAGCCCCGCGATTATCAGCAAGAAATCATACGGCGAGCATGCGATTCTGAGCGAGGCATTATCAAGATGGCTACCGGCGGCGGCAAGACCGCTACTGCTTCGGGCATTATCGCTGCGCTCGGCGTCAAGCCATTTATTTTCTATGTCACGAGTGTTGATTTGCTCAAGCAGGCAAAGGCTGAGCTTGAAAAGTTCATCCGCGAGGACGGTCAGCCCTTATCGGTTGGTTCGATTGGTGATGGCAAGTGCGATATTCAAGACGTAAATATTATGACCGTGCAGACTGCGGTTCGAGCCCTTGGCGCTCGTTTTACTAAGTTTGATGATGAGGATTCTGGTTCTGACAAGAAAGCTATGTCTAAAGCTGATAAGAAGGACATAGCAGAACTGATACACGAGTCAGGCGGCATGATGTGCGACGAAGTTCAGCACTGGGCAGCTAAAACTTGCCAGGTTATCGCAGACCATTCGGTCAATGCGCGATTCCGTTATGGTCTTTCTGCAACTCCTTGGCGAGATGCAGGTGACGATATTCTTATTGATGCCTGCTTCGGCAAACCAATCGCTGATATCAATGCTTCTTTCTTGATTGATAAGAAGATACTTGTTCCGCCTTCTATCTATTTCGTTCATATGCCTCGTCTTGAAATGGACGGCCAATACGCGACAGTTTATAAAGATGCTATTGTCGAGAATGACCATCGCAACGTGACCATCGCAAACATTGCTGAACAAATGGTTGACCAAGGGCGTCAGGTTCTTATTCTTTGCAAGCACATTGCGCATGGTGAGATACTTGAGGGCCTTATCAACGATAGTTTCTTCATCCATGGTTCGCATACGAGCAAACAGCGAGAAGACTGGCTGAACAAGATGCGTAACAAGGAAGCAAAGGTTACTATCGCAACGAGCATTTTTGATGAAGGCGTTGATGTGAAACCTCTTGATGGGCTAATCCTTGCGGGCAGTGGTAAATCTCAAACAAGAGCTTTGCAACGCATTGGCCGTGTTATCCGCAAGTATGAGTGCCCTGATACAGGCTTCATCAAAAAGGATGCGTTTGTCGTGGACTTCTTTGATAACGTCAAATACATGCGAGGTCACAGCATGAAGCGAAAACATATCTATAACACAGAGCCAAGGTTTGATGTAAAAGACTGGAAGATTTGATGTCGTATCGTCTTGTTGTAGTCGGTATAGATAATGCGATGCTATGGTGGCAGACCGAGCTATTGCATGCTTCATTGAGAAGACATCATAAATCAGATGAAGCAAATCTAACAAGAGTTATTAACCTGAATAGTAACTCGCCTTCATACCCATGTTCATGCGATACGTTTGTAACAAAAACTTATCACGATTCTTACAATCCGAACACGCTTGCTGCTAATCGTTGTTTGGGTTTTCGTGATTACATGCGCAATGCTGAAATACAAGAAGACTATGTTCTTTTGCTCGATGCCGAAACGCTTGTTTCACAATCTTTGTTTGATATACCTTCGTTAGAAAGCGGAGAGATACTGACAGGTTATTCAAGAAGCATGGTTGTGGATGCGCATGATAGAGTTAGAAAGTTTATATACAAGCATTTGCTCACCGACCATCACAAGGCTGATTGTGGCGCTGCCAATATGTACCTTGCTAGAACTGGTACCATGATGACTTTATCAGAAATATACGGTAGCAAGGCTGAGAAAATCCTTCAAGATGAGCAGGGTATGAATCAGGCAGGAAAGTCATGGGACAGATGGGCTATGACATTCGCAATGATTGAATCAGATTTTCGATTCAAAAGCAAAGGCAAAGGATTGCAATGGTTGGCTTCTGAGGATAGGGCTGCTCCTATTTTGCATTATCAAGATTTACCTGATACTAAATATGGAAAGTCTTTTGATATAAATAGCTATGTGCCGTGGAGGGATACTGGTATAGGGGTAAAGCAATGCTCTTTTCATGGGCAGCGATTCTTCTTTGAAAGTTTGAATGCTAAAGCAAAACAAGAACAGTTTGATGAGATTGACACTACGAAAACATTAGACCATTCAATCGCTATTCAGCGACAGAAGAAAAGGTCTACGGATTTGGAAAACGCATGGCTATTTAGGCACATTGTTACACAGCGCAAGAAATCGACGGGTTGGATTCTTATGGCCGGACCTGTGCGAAATAAAAAGGAAGCAGCAGAGTTTGATAGGCTGAAAGAAGAAGGATACCGCTTTATCGCTGTTTGCTGCCTAAAAGATTGGCCTCGTATATCTCATACTGCAAAAGAATACGAATACAACTATAGCGAAGTGTTCGAGGGCTGGCTTCATCCTTTTAGGAATCCCGATGATTTCTTGCCCAATGATGGACGACCTAGGGACTTATTGAGTCGTTCAGATTTTATCTCTCCTTCGCTCTTTAATAGCTATCTTGATATGCCTAAAGAGCGAGATTTCATCGCCATATCTTCCGATATTGAATGGGTTGCATCGGCAAAGGGCTGGAACTTAGCCAAGAAAGTAATACCTGTCTTGTGTAATGAGCTAGGACTAAAAGGAATGCTCATAGGGCGGAGTAAGCTTCTTGATTTGCCTCAGTGTAAGAACCTTGTCATTGAAACAGAAAGAATGAAACATCGTAACTTTATGAACCATTTGTCTGCTTCAAAGTTCTATTTGTGTACCAGTCAAGAAGATGCATCTCCGCGTATAGTAACTGAATCTTTTTGTCTAAATGTTCCTGTTTTGATGAACAAGAATATTTTGGGTGGTTGGAAATATATCAAACCAGAGACCGGAGAGTTTTTTACCAATGAACAAGATATCATAGATGCATATGCAAGACTATCTAAAACAGAAAAATCTCCTAGAGATTGGTATACTCAAAACTCAGGCCCATCAATCGCGGGTAAAAGATTGGCTCAGTTTATCAAGAGCATCGACCCGTCTTTCACCGAAGATTTTGTGGCGCTAACTATGAGAGCTAATCATCAGTGAAACACGCCGAAAACGGCATTCTATGAGACGATAATACTACAATGCGTCATCTCCCAGAGTCAGACCTATTTGCCGCTCAGCTTGGCGACAGCGAGCGAGATGCTTGGCTTGAGCGGGCTGCATATGCTGTAACGCGGTTGGGGTCAGCCAAAAATCCGTACGTAGGCAACAAGAAGAAAATCCTGATTGACTTCGCTGACATTATGTATCAGCACGGTCTTCATGAAGTAATTGATGGAGGTAGAGTTCTTGATGTCTTCTCGGGTAGCGCTTATGTTTCGTACCTCTTCAAACACCTGGGCGCAGCAGTTTGGTCAAATGATATGCTGTCTTCAGCATTCTTGAACTCTGTTTCTTTGATAGATTCGGAAAGCTGCGTAGACAGGTCTCGTTTCGATATACTTTGTAAAGACCACGGTCGAAAGTTTCCGCACAGAATCATCAAAGAGGGCTACGTGCCGCGTCGATTTGCAGAGTACGAAGCAGATTGGCTTGACCGTTTTCGATGCAACATCGAACATGATTTCGGCGGGACTGTTGTTGACATCATTAAGCATATCGAAGACACTACTCCATTGAGCAGTTTTGGCAAAGCAGTTGTTTTATCTGAAGAGCTTGATAAGCGAAACGCTTATGCTCAGTATTTAGCTTCTGTTGTGCTGTATGTGACAAGCAAGACTTTTGTAGGCGGACGATTGAACTGCGGTCAAGTTCTTGCTGAACTTGAACATCGTATTCAGCATGTACGTAATCGAGGTAATACGATTAGCTTCAATCGTATACCGATGATTGGCAGGGCTGCGCATTCCAACGGGCTGCAAAGCGTTTCTACTCATGCGAACGTTTTTGATCTGTTCGACAAATACAATCCACAGGTAGATATCATCTATCTTGATCCTCCATACGGAGGCGAACAAAGTAACTATGCAAAGATGTATAAGTTTTTCGAGTTTTGGCTCGGACAGGAAGAAAGGCCCGAAGGCGCTGATTGTTTTACGATGTCAAAGAACTATGAAGAAAACTTCAACAATCTACTAAGTATACTACCCACGGAACCGATATGGGTCTTGAGCTATAACGAATCAAGCTGGGCGAATATTGATAAGATAGTCGGATGCGTTTCTGAGTTCAAAAAAGATGTTAAGATAGAGCAAATAGTTTACAGATACAACTACAGGAAGGTCCGCGATAGTGGTATCGAGTATGTGGTTATGGCGAGCTAGGTGATTATGTCAAAGAGCATGGAAGACATATTGATGGCGGCGTCTCGGAAGACAAATAAGATATTTGCTTCTCAGGACGGAAACAAACCCGTAGAGATATCTCCATCGCCTGCTGAGCAGGTAGAATTTAAGCATAGCCGAAGAAAACATAAAACGTTCCGTGACCGACCAATACAGGATTGGGGCGTGAGCGATTTACTTGGTTACACGAAGAGCCGTTTCTATGAAAAGTTTGGCTACTCATTTCCTGTTGCGTTGGCAAATGGCTTTTCTGAAATGAAGCGCATTCAAGAAGAGCTTCGCGTTCACACTGGAGACTGGCCCTCTGCTGAGCTTACTCGTAGCTATATCGATTGGTTTATAGACGTAAGGGCTCCTGAGCTTGTCGCTAAATACCGTGTCTTCAAGGCAAAGATGATTAGGCATCCTATCAACGTTGCAAACTTTGTAGACCGATTTAAGCTAAGGCAAACGCCAGGCTCGATTCGCAAGAAAAAGTTTGATAAAAATGATTCTCAGGTTGTATTTTCCGGAGATGTCTCAGGTTTCGTTACAACCTATGGCATGGTACTTGCTCTTGCGTATTTTATGCGTAATGGAAAAACAAAAGAACAATCAGCCAAGATTGTTGGACAGGCTCTAAAGATGGCCGTCAATGAGGGGAAGTTCTCGGAATTTGTTACTGCTACTGAGCAGAATGGTCCGTATCACAACTCTCTGAAGTTTGATGGCTTTGATACTGCAAAACAGGAGATTTCTGCATTGTCTGGTAAAAGACTGAGCCTGTTGAGTATTGTGTTTTCGGACAATGCAAAAGCTCCTACATTTGGTAAGGAAGTTTGATGGCTTCTGACCGTTACTTTGTTAACGACAATATTCGTGCGAATAGAGTTCTTCTAGTTGACTCTGATAACACTAACCTTGGCGAGCATTCAAAGCATGCTGCGATGGAGAAGGCAAAAAGCAAGGGGCTAGACCTCGTGTTGATGTCTAAGCCGGACCAGGACATTCCTATTTGCAAGATAATGGACTACGGCAAGTTCAAATATGACCAGTCCAAAAAAGAGAACAAGAAGAAACCACCGGCTGTAAAAGAGATGATGTTTCATATGCGAACATCAGAACATGACCTTGAGACCAAGACGAAAAAGGTTCAGGGTTTCTTGGAGAAGAAGCACAAGGTCAAGTTTGGCATTTACCTCAAGGGCAGGGAGCGCAGCTTCCGCAGCGAGGCCCGGACCATCCTTGAGAACTCGCTTCTGGCATTCAATGGCAAGGCAAAGCACGATGGGATAAAAGAGAGCGACCGACTTGTTTTCGTGACGCTTTCACCCGTATGATGGGCTCTTCACCCTTATACTGGACGGACGATGCCAAAAAAGACCGATGAAGCTCAGGCTGCCTTCTATGGCTGCGCCACCGATGATTTCAACCATGAGCTTCTTGCTCTGATGAGAAGTCGCCACCCGTTGACTTTCATTGCATCGAACGAAGAGCCAAGACTGATCAGCCATCTACAGAACATGGTCAATGGTTTTGACTATGAAGCTATTTGCTGGACTGCATCGCAGGGCTTTTTGTGCTGGAGAGGAAAGCCGCTTGAAGGACAGTCCAAGCGACCTGAAGCGGTTCTCAAAAGCTTCCTTGAACACGCAAAGGCTCGTTCAGAAGACAAGAAGAATCCGATTCGTCATGGACTGATACTCATTCTGCCTGATTTCCACAGGTTTTTGGGCAGAGATTCAACGCCAGAGATTGAGCGATATCTCAAGGACATTATCGACCTTGATGTCAATGCCATGGTCATCATGTTCGGTAATAGCTACGCAACCACTCCAACGCTTGACCAGTCTTTTGTTGTTCTTGATTTTCCGTTTCCGAATGAGTCGGAGATTGATGCAATCCTTGACAAATGTCTTGCATCTGAAAACGTCCAGAGCCGCTTTCCCGAGCTTGAAGGGCATGTCAATGCCAATCGTGAGGCCATCCGTGCTTCGGTGCATGGTCTGACGCTTGATGAAGCCTCTACAGCATTCCACAAGTCTCTTGTGACGGCTGCGCATGTCAAAACACAGCCCCTTGACCCTGTTGACTTGATGAAGGAGAAGCGAAATCTGATTCGCAAATCAGGTTTGCTTGACTACATCGAGCCGAAGGTCAGTCTTGATGATGTTGGAGGCCTTGATCCATTCGTGACCTGGATGAGAAACAGGCGAGTTCTTTTCACTGATAGGGCAAGAGATGCAGGACTTCCTGTGCCAAAGGGAGTGATGCTTCTTGGAGTGCCTGGCGGCGGTAAGAGCCTGTCTGCAAAGGCAACAGCAAAAAGCTTTGGGCTGCCCCTGCTGCGACTTGACTTTGGTCGTATGTTTGGCTCGCTGGTAGGACAGTCTGAGCAGCAAATGCGAAACGCAATCAGGTTGGCTGAGACTCTTTCTCCTTGTGTGCTTTGGATCGATGAAATCGAGAAGGGCCTTGCAGGCGCAAACTCTACAACTTCTGGCGATTCGGGCACCACGAAGCGAGTCTTGTCATCGTTCCTTACATGGCTCAACGAGAAAACGGCACAGGTCTTTGTGATTGCAACAGCCAACAACACAGAGCAGATCCCTCCTGAGTTCATGCGTGCAGGTAGGTTCGATGAGATTTGGTTTATTGACCTTCCGAACCAGACCGCTCGCGCTCAGATTGCTTCGATTTTGCTGAAGAAGAGGGGCATTGATATTGATGACCAGAAGGTCAGTAAGGCCTTGTCATCTGACAAATTTGATGGCTTCAGTGGCGCTGAAATTGAAAAGGCCATTGATGAAGCTCGCTTTGCGGCATTTATGCAGAACGGGGCAACGACAATTACTCTCAAGGACATCGAGGCAGAGGCAGTGAAATTCAAGCCGCTTGCCAAAACTCGACCCGAAGAGTTCGCCAAGATGCGTTCTTGGGCTGAAGAGCGTTGCCGCGTGGCAAATACTATCACCAACTGATTCCGCGATAACCAAGTGACTTATTTAGGATGGAGACTCAAATGAGTCGAAAGGTTATCTATGCAGGATATCAGCAAGTACATTCACTACTTTAGCAGCATTTATCGCAAGAATTGCAGCCATTGGGATAAGTCAGAGAAAGCCTGCACGAATAAGGGCGGCTGTATCTGTGCAAAGTTTGGCGAGGTTCAAGGGCACATACGCTCTCTAATTCAGCCAAACTATCGTAATGCTACAATATATGACTACACAGGCACTCTTGAAAAGCCTGATGGAGAAGTTGTTCGCGTAGTTAGTGTAGAAGATGTAGAGCATATACAGGACCAAATGTGGAAGTTCTTGTATGGCGACGCGCCTTTTCAAGAAGACCTCACACGGCCTGAACTGAATGCCTTATCTGTGCTTGATGATAGATTTAAGCGGGGCGAATGCCTTGTCATACACGGCGACGCTCGTCGTCAAAGCAAATACGAAAAAATGCACATGCAGGAGCGAATGCCGACAGGTAAAAGCTTTCTTGCTTCGATAGCGACAATTGACGCTATATGGCGTCGTTGTTTTATAACCAATACAGCGATTACCTATGACTGGGCTTCGTTTCTTAAGATGCGAATTCTATTGAAGACTCGCTATATAGAAGAACATCAAGAAGTAGAAGAGGCCAAGGAGTCAGACTTTTTGGTTATTGACGACATCAATACTATCAGTGGAGAGTTTGGAGATAAGGCAGCGAACTGGACGCGAGAAAAGCTTGACAACTTCCTTATGTATCGAATGGATCATCATAAGCCTACCATTTTAGTTTGCAACTTTGATGTAGAGAAGGTTGACCTGCCGGGACATATGGGTGATGCTTTTGACAAACTAGTGTATTCCTCAGGAACGACTCGTATTCGTGTCGAACCTGCCAGTCAGAGTCTCCGAGGAAGTTGATAGATGTCAGATTATAAGACCTACCAATCTAAGCTGTTGCATATTGCTCTAAATGATAGAGAGCGATACAAAGCTATTGTTGAGCGTATAGATGCAGAATGCTTCGACGCAGAATACCGACCAATCGTGCAAGGCATTTTTCATGCCCATGTTTCAGACATAGTTCTAACGGCGAATGCCTACGAAGATTTCATACAGCGCTCGGTCAATGCAGGCGATTACAAGAAATGGACAGGTAGTGATGCTCAGCCTATACCTGCGAAGCTTGGAGAGAAGCGCAAGTTTACTTCCGTTCAAAAGCTAGATAACGTCAAGAGCGACGAGTTTGACTTCTTGATGACCAAAGTCAAGGAGAGTTATGACCGTTCTCAGGCAGAAGAGGTTATTTCAAAGTTTGCTACGGAGCAAAAAGGAGACTTCTACGGAGCCCTTGCAAAACTTTCTGAGAAAGCGAATGGCATTGCGTCTAGCAAAGATGACGCGACATTTAAGACTATGGACCTCGCCAACTCTCGCAAAGAGTGGCTAGATGCCCTTAAGGACAAACGGGCAAATCCCGAGCAAATCGTTTCTACTGGTCTCAAAGATATTGACGAGTGTCTAAGCAAGAGCATTACCGAGCCAGGGATGCTCGTATTTTTCGTTGCCGATGTCGGCGGTTTTAAGACAACTACAATGCTCAATATTGCTCTCAATGTTCTCAAGCAATCGCAAGAGAACGTCATGTTTGTTTCTCTTGAAATGCCCGGTCATCTTTTGATGGATAAAATCATCTCAAGAGAATCAGGCGTACCAGGTAAGAAACTAAGCTATCCGCATCTAATGACTGAACAAGAAGTTCAACGTGTTGAGCGCGAGTTAGATAAATGGGACAATCTAAAAAGCAAGTTCATTATTCTTGACGCTGTAGACGGTGCAACAGTTGCAGATATAGCTAGGGCCGTTGAACAACATTCGCATGCAAAGCCATCGTTAGTTGTTGTTGACTATTTGACTATTCTCAAGCCTGAAGCCTGGTATGCAAAGCTGGGCCAACATGCTTGGTTCGGTTATATGTGCAAGAGCCTCCGCACACTTGGCAAGAAGCACGGTTTCAGTATTATATCTGCTGCACAGCTAGGTCGTGATGCTATTAAGCGATTGAAGAGCCAGAAAGAGGGTTCTCAGACAGTTGGCTCTGAAGACATTCGTGGTTCTCATGATCTGTCTGCGGATGCCGATGCTTTATTCATCCAAGTTCCATTGCCATCAGAGCCCAATGAAAAAATACAGGTATTTTGCGCAAAATCTCGCTACGGAGATAAAACCTTCGGCGGTAAAAACTCGGTTTTGCTCAATGTCAAGCCATCCGTGGGTAGAGTTTCCGGCGAGCGAGACGCGGCTTGGAAGGCTGAGCTTCAAATGCAGCCAATACAGGCCGTTACTAACTATGAAGTGCCTATAGATATCAATGTTGATGTTCCAGATATAGATCCTGATCTCGATATTTTCGAAGACGATCAGCCTCCCATCAGTGATTCTATATTTGGTGACACTCCTGACGAGGACTCATTGGGGGATGGCTTCTGATGGGTTCATACGAAATCAACAAAATCAAACAGAGCTATAAAATCTCTGATTACCTTGAAGACCAAGGTATTTCTCCTCTTAAGGAACAGGGTGACCACAAGTTATATCGTTGTCCCTTGCCTCACCATCCAGGAGATAATGACCCTTCGTTCTACATCTATAACAAAGGCAATCATGAAGATTTTTACTGTTATGGATGTAAGTCGGGCGGAAGTATCATTCACTTCATAGCTGATTATGAGAAGATTGGTCTGCGTAAAGCCATTCAACGGCTAAGCGCTGAGCTAAATATTGACATCGAGGAAATTCTTGATGCTGCTGTTGAGGAGGCCAGGCAATCCTTAAGAGGAGAACACACAGTTACCCCTGATGAGGCGCTGACTCGTTCCTTGTATATCGCTGCTTTGGTACACGACTTCCTGACCAAAGTAGATAAAAGCCCAGAAGAAGCAAAGCTATGCGAGCAGATTTTCCAACTTGTCGATAAGTACGTGTACGCCGAGAACGTCGCAGAGCTTGACAATATTATCGAGGTTCTTCCCGACAAGCTCGGTACTAGATACAAGCTTTGGAGCGAACGACAAGAAATGGAAAAGGCTAGTATAGCGGAGGGCTGATATGTATACTCTACACAAAAAATCATGCATGGGTATGAAGGAAGTTGCGACGGACTCAATCGACGGCATCGTGACATCTCCACCGTATAAGGATGAGGATGGTTATACCGAAGAACTAATGAAAGACTTGGCTAGAAACTGCTACAGAGTTCTCAAGAATGGTAGCTCTTGTTTTGTTAATTTTGGACAACTTGCTACGGACAAGGGTCGTCCGTTTCGCGTAGCTAATGAGTTTGCTGAGTATTTTGATTGGATAGATACAATCATCTGGGTCAAAAGTAACGAGTGGATGGGAGGCCATTATACACCTGTCAACAGTAAATATCGTATGAACAATATGTATGAATACATATTTCAGTTTGCAAAGGGCAAAGCCGAAATAGACAGGTTGGCGCTGGGTATTCCTTATCTCGATAAGACAAACATCAAGCGATATGGCGCTACCGATACAAAAAGCGGAACAAAGAAAGACCTGCGTTGCGCAGGAAACGTATGGTATGTATCCTATACTACTGTTCAAAACAAAGACCAGAAACCCCATAAAGATATGTTTCCTGAAGAGATTCCGCGAAGATGTCTAAAGCTTATGAACTTACCGAGGGGTTCGACCATTTTGGACCCGTTTATGGGAAGTGGAACAACGGGAAAAGCAGCAAGAGACATGGGTTACAAGGTAGTGGGATACGAGATAAACGATAAATACTGGACCAAAGAAGCGGACCTATTTGAATGAGTATAAGTTGGATATATCCTGATGATTGTATTGGTCTTGAGCTTGATGGCGAAGAGCCGTCTCTCATCTATATGGACCCTCCGTATGGACCCAAAAGCGAAGACACTTATTATGGGGTCGGCGATAACTCACATGACTACTTGTCTTACATGCACGACCGTCTTGCTCACATGCGAGATATTTCAGGAGATTCCTATAACATCGTAGTTCATGTTGATTGGAAGTATGTTCATAATCTCAAGGTCATGATGGATAGCATCTTTGGTCGTGATAACTTTAAGAACGATATCATTTGGTGCTTTAGCAATCCATCGACTAACGAAAAATGGTTGCCGCGTAAGCATCAGAATCTTCTGTGGTATGGCATCGGCGATAACGTGTTCAATCCTATCCGTATTCCTCACAAGACAAAGATGAACGTCGGAGGGAAGAACGCATGGTCGAAAGAGAAGATACCTTGGGAAGAGTATGAGAGGAAGGGCAAGCTGCTTGAAGATTGGTGGACAGATATACCGGCTTTATGTCGCAATGAGCCCGAAAAAACAGGATATGCAACACAGAAGCCATTGGCGTTGATGCGTCGCATCATTAGTTTATGGAGTAATGAAGGCGACACTATCATTGACCCGTTTATGGGCAGTGGCTCGTTGCTTGAGGCAGGTATTCGTATGGGGCGCAACGTGATAGGGTGCGATATTAGCCCTGATGCAGTAGAGACAGCTAATAGAAGAATCAAGAAGGCAAGCAGAGCAGATATCTTCGCCGGGAGTAGCAATGATTAACAAGATTATGCACGATGACGTTATCGATGGACTCAAGAAGATAGAAGACGACAGCGTAAGTCTTGTATTTACTTCTCCGCCCTACAACGTGGACATCAAGTATGGCAATCATGATGATACGATGCCCTATACCGATTATCTTGATTGGCTCAAAGATATATGGTCTGAGTGTTATCGCGCTCTTCGTCCAGGCGGTCGTCTAGTCATTAATATCGATTCAATGGTCAATCATGAAGAAGACCGTTTTGCAAAGAAGGCTGATGACACGGGTAAAGAATACTTCCGCCCTATTTACGCCGACCTATGCAGAATCAATGCGGATGTTGGATACAACTTTCGTTGCGATATTGCATGGTATAAGCATCAAGTAGTTGGCCGCGCAACTGCGTGGGGAAGCTGGATGTCCTGTCAGAATCCGATCGTTCGTCGTAACCATGAATATCTGCTTGTTTGGAACAAAGGCCCCTGGTCTTTGCCTCCGATTGACCACAAGAGCGACTTGACCAAAGAAGAGTTTGAGCAGTGGACTATGAGCCATTGGTTTATACAGCCCGAAACTCGCAAGCTTGGCGGTCATCCAGTTCCTTTTCCCGAGGAACTGGCGAGACGAGTTATCAAGCTTTACTCGTATCCTAATGACATAGTTCTTGATCCATTCTCAGGCACAGGAACAACTTGTAAAATGGCAAAGGTTCTCAATCGCAGGTATATCGGTATTGACAATCACCGTGCTTCTGTTGAGTATTCGCGTAGGCGAATCAATGCTTCCGTGGGGTGTTTTGATGGAGTTTGAGATTCAGTTTACAGATGTGACCTTGCTTGAGGCGAATGGTGAATACGATGATGTTGTTCGCATCATGTCTAAACCAGAGGTTATTAACTTTGTAGAAACGCCACTTGTCAAGGACTGGGTTATTTCTTCTACAGTTACAATTCAGCATATGTCTGGTTTTGCTGTTATCAAAGCTGACTTCTATCACGACGGCAAGATTGTTGTTACGGATTATACGCCGAGCATTCGTGATACATTCAATCCTGATATCCGCTGTTTGAAGTTTTGGGCAGTCCAATCTGGATGGACCAGTATTGAGCCTACTCAGGCTACAATCGATAGTATGAAGGACTTTTGGAAGAATCAGTGGGATACATATGTAGTTGATTCTACAATTTTCGACGAACAGTATGGCCCTAGAAAGGACATGATTTTCTCAGATGATGATGAAATAGACTCATGAAACAGACTTCAAAATGTCGAAATTGTAGCGCCGAGGTTTCCCATTTTGGAGACCTGCTTGGCATTTTCTGTGCTGTATGCGGTCATTACGAGCTATCTTGGAAACACAGAAAACTGATTGACGACTTAGAGAAGAGGCATGAAGATGCTCAAAATCAACTTAGAGCATACTTGAAGAAAAAGATGGAGGACAGCAATGCCAATACGACACAATACAAAGAGCCATGATTTCGCATGGGATTTCGAAGACCCAAGCGGCAATGCAGGTGGCGTTATATACATGAGATATCACGAAACAGACGATGGCATACCTAGCTTGTCTATTTTGGAGTCGCAAGACGGCTCTGAAGTTCTTACGCTTCCTGTCGAGCTATTTCGAGATGCGGTCGCAGAAGTAGACCGCTATGAGTCTATTATTGGAATGCTTTCAGGTAAGACGAGTCCTGCTAAGTCTACACAAGTTGCCACATCGCCTATGCCGAATAGCGGGCTAAAGCTACCAACCATCGGTGGTAAGATGGTAAAAACTGGTCAACAACCTGCTGAGAGCAAAGCGGAACAAGAGACCCCACAGCCTGACCCTCGTGACCCATCGATGATTCTCGATTCGCAAGAACCGATGGTATCTTTCTTACCCGGCGAGGCATCCCGTAATCGTCCTAATGTCGATCCAGAAACCAAGAACGAAATTCTTTCTACGAGAGGTTCTACGCCAGAAGAAAGGGCGGCGCTCCGCGAGCAGCAAAGGGCCTCTGCCGGAAAGAAGTCGCTCAAACGAGTTAGTGAGGATTCTGAATGAGTCGTTATAAAACGAAACTCATACCCCTAGATAAGCTGCCTGTCTCCATTAATGGAGTAGCGGAACCGTTGTGCGAATCTTGTGCTAATAGGGACTGTTCTAACCCAATCCGGCCTTGTAAAGTTAGTGTGTTTGGCGTGACAAAGCTTCGCAAGTGTTACGTATCAGGCCACACTCCCAGTTTTGTTGTTCAATGCGAAGGTTTTGTACCTGAAATGTCTAACGATGAGGAAGACGAGGACTAAGTGCCGACCTATGTCTACAACTATATTGGTCCTGACGGGAAGCCAACAGGCGAGCAGTTTGAAGTCTTTCAAAAGATGACTGATGATGCCTATACGGAACACCCTGAAACAGGGCAGCCGTGCGAAAGAGCAATCATCTGCCCTAATGTTAGGCATAGCGGTCCTGCATGGGATTGGTGCGAGGCGACTAGGCGATATATTAACAAGTCTAAGCCTAAATATATTCGAGACGATAAGGCGGGCATTCGCAAGCGTTTCCCTAAAGGTGGAGTATGAAAAAAGAGCAGACTCAAGCACTGAGAAAGGCCATACTTGAAGCTTTTATAGCCGATGATTCAAGCGATATATCTTGGCTTATGGTGCTGTCTCTGAGTGGCAACGTTGTCACAGACAATAGCATTATCAACTGTCTTGATATTTCGGTTGATGACCTTACTTCGCTGATGTGCGATTTGTTTGAACGTGACTATTCTATGTGGCAACAAGAGATATCTGAAACAAGGTACTTTGAGCCGCATCGAGCCCCAAAATCGCAGGGCCGATTTCGTGGTGCAGATGGCGGCATGCACGGTCGCGAAGAAGTCCGCAAGTCCTACTCATTCGATTTGGATCGGTCTGAAATTAGTCGTCGCAAGATTGACCACAGTATTCAGCCTCGTCACCGTGGCGGTACGGAGGAAGAGCTTCAAAAAGAAAGAGTACGAACCGAGGAGCCGATAGCTATACGTTTAGGCGAGGGTGAAAAAGGTAAGACTGTGTATATAGAAGACGATAATGACGTATCTCGCGACAATCCCATTGAGGTAGACCTTGAAGAAGACACAGGAAAACGACAAGCGCCCTTCATACCGGACGGCTCCGTTTGAGTCTTCTGAGGCCTCTCAACAGGCAAGAGATTATTTGCTTGATAACTTCAAGTTTGGTTGGCTATTTTCTGCCGACCAGCTAAAAAGTATATCTCCTAACTCCGTAGCTTGGTTGACCGTTATCGGAACTCCTGAGATAGATGAACTTTTGAAGGATGAAGATGGCGCATGGATGCATAATCTCGTTGAATATATCAAAACAGAAGAACCTGTTCCAAAAGATGAAATAAACGATTACGTAAATAATATCTCAGGTATTATCGCTGAGCGATTTGATCCTGAAAAGTTATTACATGACAGTTTTAAGGTGCTTCGCAACAAGAATAAACAAAGGCAGAGAACAACAAGTAATAGCCATAAAAGTAAGATAACTCCATGCAACTGATTTGTAAACAGGTTGTCGTTCATACCTTGGACAGCGAAGACATTCGCGATAAAGACCGTGTTCGCGCGGTCTTGTTATGCTTTAAAAAGCAAAGAATGGAGATAACGGCAACGCTCAGGCGATTTGGTTCTAGTCAGAGATACAAAATGATCCGCATACTCAAAGTAGATGAGCATACCTGCGACCTTGTATCAGCAGATTCGGACCATACCATGACGATGCGTGCTGTACCGTTTGGTGATATACTCGAAATGTCTGTAACTATTCGTGACCCGATTGCGCCTGATGAACTTGAGAGCCTATCCATGGATGATATCTTTGACTTCGAAAGTGAAATGCCAACTCCTGATGCTTCGCCTGACGATAAATAGGCATGAAAGCACGAAAGATTACCAACGCTGACTTTGTTCACTTGCATAACCATACCGAGTATTCATCTTTTGATGGACTAAATAAAGTCAGCGAGTTCCCCAAGGCCGCAGCCGAGAAGGGCTTTAAAGCTCTGGCGATGACCGACCACGGCAATATCGGTGGCGCTTTCAAATTCATGCGACAGTGTGCTGAAGCAGGCATCAAGCCTATCGTAGGCTGTGAGTTTTATTTGTCCAAAGATAGGCATGTCCATTTTACAAACAAGAAAGATAGTCGAGGCAGGATTCTTGAAGAGGGTCAAACTGACGGTCGCAAGGGCAATCGTCATCTCGTCCTGATTGCGAAGAACTGGAAAGGCTATCAGAATCTCTGTCGCTTGTCTCAGGCGTCTTGGGTCGAAGGATACTATCGCGACCCCCGTATCGACCTCGATTTGCTTTACGAGCATTCTGAGGGACTCATATGCTCTTCTGCGTGTTTGAGCAGCGTCATCAACGCCAACCTGCTTCATGGGCGATACGACCAGGCGAAGAAGGCAGGCACCATACTCAAGGATATTTTCAAGGACGACTTCTATCTCGAAGTCATGTATCATGGTATCGATGCCGAGGGCGCGATCATCTCTGATGTTATTAAGCTTGGTGAGGAACTCGGTTGCAAATGTATCTGCACGAACGATTGTCATTATTGTGAGAAGTGCCAGGGCAAGTCTCAGGAACTTTTGATGGCTATGTCTACGTCGCGATGTCTGACGGACCCAAAGCATATTCACTTTCCGCATGATGAGTTCTATCTGAAGTCTGCTCAAGAAATGGCAAAAACATTCGGCACGAAGCCTGAGTTGTTGCTGAACACGAATCTTGTAGCAGATAAAGTAGATACCGATGATATTATGGATAACCTGGTTGGTAAGATGAGGTTGCCTCGATTCAAGATTCCTGAAGGCTTTCAGACTCCGTATGATTACCTTGAAAAACTCGCGCTCGACGGAATGAAATCACTCGGATGGGACAAGAGTCAAGAACACGTTGAGCGCCTCAAGATGGAACTGAACGATGTTCGTATTGTGTGGGAGAACAACCGTTACGACTTCGCGACATACTTCCTTATTGTGCGAGACTACATTCGCGCCTCGCAAGAGAGAGGGATATTGACCGGCTGTGGGCGAGGCTCGGGCTTCGGCAGTGTGTTATTGAGATGCCTCGGCATTACCCATGGCCCAGACCCTCTTGCTTACGGTTTGCTTTGGGAACGATTCTTGGGCTTCGATGATAAGTATTTCGTAACGGAAAGAGATTTTGGCATCGAAGAAGAAGACAAGGTTGTTGAAGTCGAAGTTGATGAAGAGGTCGCACGAGAAGTAGAAGATGACCTTGGCGGTGTAGATAGATACTAAGCTAGCAGGTAGATATGGAAATAGAGGAAATCAAACAGTCTATATTATCCCTCGTTGGAGATGACGAGAACCTTGATAAGATCAAGGAAGAGATTGATACAATGGCTTCCGTAGAGGGTCTTGATGGGAAGCCAATACTGTTCAAGTTCTATGATGTATACAAAAAGCACGGCCATAAGACGGGCGAAGAGAACAAGATAAACTCATGGACTGCTGTTGCTTTGGGGATGACCTCTAAGGAACCTGACGGCGAGTTTCTTCCTAAGCGCCGTGCTTTTGCTCGTGCAGGTTTTCCCGATATCGATTCGGACTTCGACTACGCTCGCAGGCAGGAAGTATACGACTACATCATCGATAAATACGGAAGAGAAAACGTCGGTAACATCGGAACATATGGCGCGTTGAAGATGAAAAGCTTCGTCCGTCGTGCGTTTCGGGCGATTGACCCTGACAACGTGTGGCAGCCCACGCCGAAGGGTAAAGAACAGTGGATAACTCATTCTCGACTCAAGGGCGATGAGATTGTCAAGTCTCTGCCTACGCAGTTTGGTGCTGTTCTAAAGGTCAAACATGATGGAGAAGAGCATGCAATCAAAACAACGGAAGACGCATACAGATATTGCAGGAACTTTGCTAGTTATATCGACAAATATCCTGACCTCCTCACTCACTCTAGGAATATTGAGGGACTTCTCTCTACATTTGGAGTACACGCTGCCGGTATCGTTATATCTGATTGTCCTCTAGATGAGATTGCTCCGCTTCGACAAACAAGTATCATTAAAGATACGCTCGACGGCGGCGAAAAAGTCTTTGAGTATGCAACTCAGTTTGAAAACGCAGACCTTGAGGAAATGGGTCTAATCAAGTTCGATATTCTCGCTCTTAGCACCTTGACTGTTATGTCAAAGTGTATCCAACTTATTGAAGAGAACTGCGGCTTCAAGCTCGATATTACAGAGATACCGCTTGATGACGAGAAGACGTTCGACTTATACAGGCAGGGTAAACTTGTTGGTGTGTTCCAGTGCGAAGAACCTGGTATGCAGCGGACTATGCAGCAGATGGGCGTTGACCGCTTTGACGATATCATGGCAGGCGTAGCTCTTTATCGCCCTGGTCCAATGGAGAGTATACCGAGCTATTGCGCTCGCAAGCATGGTTCTGAGAGGGTTGAATACTTCCATGAATCTATCGAACCATTCGTAAAGCCCTATCTAGAGAGAACCTATGGACTGCTCGTTTATCAGGAGCAGATTATGCAGATTTGTAACTCGCTTGCAGGTTTCTCTATCTCTGATGGTTACGTCATTATCAAGGCTATTGGTAAGAAGAAAGAGAAGCTGCTTGTTAAATATCGCGCTCAGTTTATTGACGGCTGCGTGAGCAATGGCATTAGCAAGGGTCTTGCCACTGATTACTGGGACAAGTTTATTACGCCATTCGCCTTGTATGGCTTCAATGCTTCTCACTCGTGTTGTTATGGGTTCTTGTCATATCAGACGGCTTACCTCAAGGCAAACTTTCCAGAAGAGTTTATGACGGCATATTTGAACGTCGAACTTGACCGTGCAAAGCATGAGAAGGTTCAGCATCTCGAACAAGAGTGCAAGGCTATGGGAATCGAGATACTTCGCCGAAGTATAAATAGCGCTAACTGGGACTACGAGATTGTTCAGAAGAAAGGCAACGGCGTCCAAGTTTCGCAGATTCAGCCCGCGATTAGGTGCAAGGCTTTGCCTTCTCATGCGGCTAAGAATATCTTGGAAAATAGACCTTACAAAGACATGCGGGACTTCGCGTTTAGAACAGATTCAAAACAGGTTGATACAAAAGCGGTTGAAGCTCTTGCTCTGGCAAACTTCTTTGCCCCGCACGGAAAGACAGTTGATAACACGCCTCCATCAGAGCGCGTGAAGAAGTTCTCGATTCTTCGAGAAGACAGGAAGAAGGCCTCTCGAAAAGGGGTCGTATCGCAAGACCTATTTAGCTAGGAGAAAACACGATGAGCGATAAAGAAGCAGCACCGAGGCAGTCACGTATCCGCAAGGCGATTACTCGTAAGTATAATCTGGGTAACTATGAGAACATAGATGTCGTTGTTGATCAAGAACATACTATTGAATGGTCAAGTCTTGACGAGTTTATGAAGAAGTCCGCAAATATTACAAAACTGGTAAACCGTGACTTTATGGATACTATTTCTCTCGTAGCTGAAGAACTGAGTCTTGAAGAAAAGAAGGCGTTTGTCAATGAATATGGTCCTGCCAAGTCAAATAGTGAACTGGCTGGGAAGGAAACTGACTACGATTCGCTGGATTAATAAGGTAGATGTAGCATGTCCAAAAGCAAGGCACTAGAAGCTCTAGACGATATATTTGGCGTTGTCCAAGATGGCAGCAATATCGCCAAGCAGGATAGCGAAGAATCGCATGATTCTAGCTATGCAGATGCAGTAACAGATGATGATGCGTCCTTTGAGGATAAGGCTGATTTCGTCAAGCAATCTCTTGGAACCTCTGATGAGGTTCAGGTGGAGTATGGCGATAAGCCAGATGATGCCGAGCAAGAACCCTCTTTAGAAAGCGAGGCCGACCGTGAAGGACAAGCACCCTGTCAGGAAGAAGAGTCAAACGTTGTCTCCAAGAGCCCTGTTCCATCCGAAACCGTTGAACCCGCTTCAACTGAACAAGTGGAGCAAGGTGCAGAGGCCGACAGTTCGACAAATGAGTCCCGAGATGAGAAAGAGCATGATATGGAAGTTCGGCCCGACGATAGCGACGTATCGTCATCTAAAGAAGAGGTGAAAACTTCTCCCAAGAAAAAGCAGACAATAGATGAGCTTGAAGCAAACGGCTGGCTCGTGACTTGTCCTTCTCCGATGTGGCAAGAGTTTTACGACCGCAAGATTTCCGCTCTACAGCGGTATGTCGCGGGTCGGGAGATTCCGTTTGGTAAGTTTTACAAAGAACTCAAAACGGCTTACGTGGATATCCGTGTTAGCATGAGCGACCATAATGCTATTGCAGAAAAGATGCAAGAGATTCAGCAGTGTCGTGACCGTGTTACACAGATTCGCGCACAGGTTAATTCGCAGTTTTATCTTTGGAAGCGGCTTGTCCCGTTGTTTGAGGGTCTTGTAGCTATGGTCAAGTATGAAAAGCCCGCTGCAAAGCAAGAAGGCGTCATTTATGATCGCATGCACGACATGATCGAATACTTTAGTAAACTAGAGACAATGCATGACACAAGCAAAGATATTCTTGCCAATCTTGATGCTGCTTATGACTCGCTGAGTAGACAGGTTACCATGTCAATGCCTCAGAAGTCGATTGAGCGTCATGAGGGTGGTTCTGGTAGCGTCCAGAGCCCCAAACTATCTGACTTTGATAGCATTGAAAATAAGCCTCAAAAAGGAGTGAATACGTCATCTCCAAAAGGCCAAAAGTCGATAGATAAAAAGACGAATGGAGCAGTAGAAATAGACTGGTAAATCGAAGGATTTACGCGACGAACTACAGTAGATGATTGGACAAAGACTTTTGTTCTCCTAAACCACTGGTTCAAAGAGACACTGGTCACTGGCTTCAGCGATTCAAGGTGTTCTTGTCTCGCTAAACACACTGTAACGTTAGCACTGCCAACACTGATTATAAGGAGAAAAAGTTATGGCAAACGTAGTATCTTGGGGTGATCGTGAGAAGAATAGCAAGAAGAACCGCAGCGGAAATGATTTCCTCAGGCTCAAGCCTGGCGAGTACCAGATTCGCTGCATTGGCCGCCCGGTCAAGTTCTATCGCTATTATGTAGACCAGCCTGCTGGCTCTGAACGACCATTCCTCTCCGCAATAACGTCGGACCCCGAAGAGTGCGTCATTCGCAATGTTTACAATCAGGAGCCTGCTTGCCGCTACGCTCTGAACGTAATCAACCGCGAGTCTGGCGAGCTTCAGATTCTTGAGATGCCTCAGACCATTTTCAATCAGATTGCTGATTGGGCCGAGGAATGGGAGGTTGCTCCCGGCGGTCCCGAAGGCTGCGACTTCAAGATTAAGGTTCAGCGAGAGGGTAACAACCCCCGCAACACCAAATACAAGGTAATCCCTCTCAAGCAGACTCCGTTCTCCGATGAGGAAGCAGAGTATCTGAAGGATGATGGCAAGGGACTTCACCCATTGCTCGATATCTTCCGTGCGACTCCGCAGGACAAGATCGAGGAGGCCCTTGGTCTCAAGGCTCCCTCTGGTGACAGTGGCAGTAGCTCGAACGAGACGGTATCCGCCGGTTCCGGCAAGGATGCGTCTGACGACGACTTCCCCTTCTAATCCTAACGGATAATCCAAATGCTTTAAAGGGGCCGTGGCCTAAACGGTCGCGGCCCCTGTTCTATCCCTATGCAAGGAGAATTGTGAGATGGCGAAAAACAAGAAAGCCGCCCTTCAGAACTTGAAGGGTTTTGAGTGGGGCGGATATGAGAGCAAAACTCTTATCCCAACGGGTCATGCTGAGCTTGACTACTACATTGCCCGTGGTCTTATGGAAGACGAAGAGTTCGGGAAGTTCGATGAAAGCAAAGTCGGTGGACTTCCTCTCGGTTGTATCTGCATGGTCTATGGCGGTCCTGGTGGCGGTAAATCATCTTTGGCTTATCGTATTTGTGGTTACGCTCAACGGATGGGCCTGACTCCCGTTTGGTTCGATGTTGAAAACTCATTCAGCGAAGGCCTATCCAAGATCAATGGTGTTGACCTCTCGAAGATTGGTCGCATGCGTATGTATGACAAGGATAACCCCGAAGATGTTTTCTACGCAGAACAGATTTTGGATTCGGTTGCTGACACAATCAAGGCCGGTGCTGATGTAATTGTGATTGACTCGATTGCTGCTCTTGTTACTAAGGCTGAGCTTGAGAACTCTGCTGAGAAAGACACGATGGCTTCTTTGGCTCGTGTTCTTGGCAAGACAATACCCGCAATCAATTCTTTGGCTGCCGCGAATAACTGTTTGGTTATTGCTATCAATCAGTTACGAGAAAAACCCGGCGTGAGCTTCGGTAATCCCGAGGGGACCAAGGGTGGTAACACGCTTCGCCACCAGTCTTCGATTATCCTCAAGGTTAATAAGCTCAGCAGCAAGGATTCGTTGATATATGTTGAGGGTGACGATGGTGAAGATGAACTTATCGCTGGCTCAGCGAACGTATGGATTGAGAAGAACCGCTTTTCGATGCCACACAAAGCCGGTATTAATGTTCCTGTTTACTACAAGCCATACTTTCCAGATATTGAAGAGGTTATCTTTAACACTGGGCGGCAGGTTCGTGTCATAAACAAGCGGAAGAGCGTGTATTCTTGGGGAGATATCAAAGTCGAAGGCCGGCGCGAGTTCATTGAAGCGCTGTCCGAAATACCAAACATGGATGACTTGATTGAGGAAATCAAGGTGGCAGCCGAAGAGCGTTCAACACCTTTGCCTCCAGAAATATTGAACATAGAAGCCCATCAGAGGTTTGAGAAGGGCTCTGAAGACGACACCGCCGAGGAAGCCGAAAAGCCAAAGCGCAAGAGACGCACAAAGCGTAAAGCCGCAGAACCAGATAAGAGCAATTTGGAAGCAGTTACTATACCTGCCGCCGAAGAGCAACCTGATCTATGATTACAAAGTTTACCGAAGTAGAACGAGCCGAAATATGCGATTTGGCTAATGAAACTCTTCTCAAAGAGACGACCGAGGATACTCTTGAGGCGCTCAAATATCTCACAGATGTCCGTGGTATCTCATTGGAGGTTTTGAAGAAGTTCAGGTTCGGTTACATTCCTAAGCGTGTCGGGCATGATTGGTCTGAAAGGATCATCATGCCGTTATACGACTCTCATGATAATCTTATCGTCCTGACAAGCCGAAAGTTTCGCACGACGGACCATAAGCAGCGTCCTCATCTTCATGAGCAGTTTGATAAGAAGCGTTTTTTGTATGGCATTCAGGCCGCAAAGAGAAGCATTCTTAACTGGAACGCGGTTGTTCTTGTTGAGGGGCAGTTCGATACGTGTCGATTGCATACAAATGGCTTGATCAATACAGTTGGAGTTCTTGGCAGTGCCTTTACTTTTGACCATGTATGTCAGCTTAGAAGGTATTGTTCTAACTTCTATCTTGCGTTTGATCGAGACAAGTCCGGATGGCAAAATATAATTCGAGCCATGAGGATGTATGACGAAAAAAGTCTCGCAACTTTCGATGTCAACTTTATTCCTGTTAGATTGCCGCAAGGCATCAAAGACCCGGACGACTTCATCAGCAACCATGGCGTGAAAGCTTTTAATCGCTTACTCAAAGAGTCGAAAGAGCTAGCCAGTAGTTACAAAGAAAGAGAATGGCATGGCATTACCACAGAAACAGCCGCCTGAAGTAGTCAATCTTATCAATCTTGTCAACACTCATCTGAAGTGGAAGAATCTTAATGGACCGCCCAGGGGTTATGAGGTTTATCACCCATCTGCCTTCGGTAGCTGCCTGCGACAGATGCAGTATCAGCGATACGCTGAGCGAGGCCTTATCGAGGGAGAGCCGGCGAAACCTGACCCTCGTATGTGCCGCATCTGGGAAACAGGTCATATTATTCAGACCCGTTGGGAGCAATACTTCATTGACATGGGTGTTCTTCGAGGTTATTGGGCCTGCCGCAACCCTTTGTGTCGCGAATATGATGATGAAGGCAAGCATGTAGGTCAGTCCAAGGATGAACCCCTTGAGAGGCCTCGTGTTCACGGGCGCGATAACAAGATTGGTATTTTCAAGCCAGATAAATGTAACTGTGGCTCTGACAAGTTTGATTATCAAGAAATCTCTGTTGTTGACAAAGAGCTAAACTTTCATGGGCACGCTGATATCATTCTCGATTTCTCGAACTTCGATGCATCCGTCTACAAGACAGGCAATGCCGTTCGAATGCTATTCAAAGAGAACGAGCTACCGCAGAAGCCAATTGTTGTAGATATGAAGACAATCAACTCGTTCAAGTTCAAGAAGCTTGGCGCGTTGCCACATTTTCACTACAGGGTTCAGCTAACTATCTACACACACATTCTTGATTTGCAGTATGGCGTTTTGATTTACGAGAACAAAGACAACTGCGATACGAAGATATATCAGGTTCCTCGCAATGAAGCGATGTGGAAGAAGATTATCGAACAAGCAAACGTTATGTCTGAAATGGTGGAAGAGAAAAAACTTCCCCCGCCGCGCCCTACTTCTAAAGAGTCAATGGATTGTGGTTATTGTGATTTTCGGTCGATATGTCACTCATCAGCCGTGTGGAATGACCCTCATCTGCGTGAGAAAAGGAGGAAGTTCTACGGCGATTTCCGTTGAAGGAGAATGAGATGACACAGATCAATGATGACCCTACTTTGCTGAAGGTTCGTGGGGAAAGCCGTTTTGGAGATTCCGAGGCAGACAGAGAGGCCAGCCGCAAGGATTATGTCAAGAAGCTTTCAGGAGCTATTTTGACAGTTATTGGAAAGCATGGTTCGGCAAAGCTCAAAGTAGTTGGTGCGCCTTCTCTTAGCAATGCTACAAAGGCAGCAATCATCGCCAAAGGCGAAGGCATGAAGAAAGGTCTCGACCTGGTTATAGAGCCGAGCTTTGATAACGCAGAGTTTGATGGCAGCACGAAGACTGCTATTGTTTTGAAAGTAGTACCAAGATAAAGGAAGTAGCAGATGTCGCACGAGTTTGATTACGATGAATACGAGACGTTAGCAAGCGATAAAATCAAAGAGGTTCTTGCAGGTATTAGTCAGTTTGAGAATACCGCTGAGCTTGAAGATGCTTTGCTTGAGATTCAGCGAGCAGAAGATGCTATTGCGCATGTGAGAGCTATTAAGCAGCGGCGTGCGGCTTTCTACGATGCCGAAATCAAGGAAAACCAGCAAAAAATTGATACGCTTCGTGATGCTGTTCTTGATTGCATGGACCGACGCGGCAAGAAGAGTCTGAAGTTTCCTGGCTTGGGCAACGCCAATATCCGCAACATCAAGGGCAAGTGGAATGTTGCTGACGAGAAAGCTCTTGTCGAGCATCTGAAGTCACTCAATATGGCTGACGAGGCTGGTATTGAACAGACTATTAAGATCAACAAGACTAAGTTGAACAAAGTTCTCAATGAGCTTGATCAGAATAACAACCTTGGCGATTTTGTTGAGCGAGAAGAAGATAAGCAATCCTTGACCGTGAAGTTTGAATCGAAGGAAGAGGCTCCTGCTAAAGAAGATAAGGCGACCAAAAAGGTGAAGACGGTCAAGAAGCAAGCCGAGGCTCCCAGTAACGAATTCGATAAGTTAGAAATATGAGTATACCGCAAGCCATTATTGACGATCTGTCTGGTCTAAAAAGGTTTCCTTATTCCGATCTTTCCGAAGAAGAAATCACAGCGATTGATCAGTGGCGAGAGCAGGCATTGAATATATTACCTGCTATTACTCCCGATACTTGGGAAACCATTTTGCCTATTTTGGGTTACGACCTTGAAGGCGCAAAACAGGCTGTTAATAAGAAAAGAGAAAGCGATTTATTACCTAGTTCTATACAGTCGCTTTTTCTATTAGAACAGTTGAACAAATTAGCAGAACAAAATGTACGGTTCCACTAAAGATAATCATAAGTTAGAGAACGCTCGAAAAACTCTAGAGTATCTGTATAAGAAGATACCAGATACTAAAGGTTGTATGGAGCATATCAGTAAACCTGTTGATAAAGGTGGTTGCGGTGCATGGTGTTGTGAATTACAGAATCCGCAGGTTCTATACTCAGAGTTTTTGCTAACATGGGATCATATTACACATAACTGGTCCGATGAGAAGGTCGGCGAACTTATTCGTCGTTCTCTTGAAAACTACATGCAAGATAGCCATGTCAAGGGCTGTGTTTTCTGGGACAAAAAGACAAAGCTTTGTGGACAGCATGAAACACGACCATTCAACTGTCGTGTCTATGGCATAACTCCTGAAGAAGAGTGGAAGCCACGGTATGAGAGATTGAAGGTTATCTATCCTGATACTAGGCCTCAATGCGGACTTGTTTCAACAGCAGATGGTTCTGAGTTTACCAAGAAGAAATCTGATGCTATTTGGAAAGAAGTCAAGCAGGTTGAACAAATGATCGGTATCAGTTCCGAGCTAATAACCGATGATTTTGGCGGCAGTTACAGGACTTATCATGACCACATATTGTTGCATATATTTGGCGAATCTGGCATGGAGTTCTTGACTGATATCAAGGTTAATAGCAGCAACGAAGAAAAAGCAGAGCATATAGACCACCTAATGAAAGCATACTGGAGTTATCAAAAGGATTTGAGAGAGCATGGAAGACCAGGTCAACAGTCAGAGAGTGAAGATTCAGAGAGCTAAATACGATGAGGAGAAAGACCTCATCATTTGGCATTTCTTGTTTCTCGATTCAGGCACCGAGCAGTCTTTTTGCTGGCCGAGTGTTGACCTATTGAAGGCGGTCGGTATTACGGCGATTGATCAGGTAGAACCTGAACATTTGCACGAGTTTTGTGAAAATATGCTGGGTAAAGAGATTAACTTTCTTGCTGAAGGAGTGCCGTACTATGAGCCTCCCAAGGGAACGCAGGAACAATACCACGATATTACCGACAAAATGGCCGAGCATTTCGATACTTTCAAGGATAGCGTAGAATGAAGGGCAGCGAGCTAAAAATACGCATATTCGGCTCAAATACATGCAAATCCTGCGGTCATTTGATGAAGGCCTTCGATATGCATGGGTTCTCTTATGAATTCATAGATGCAGATGACGAAGTGAATGACAAGCTTTGCGAGCAACAAGAAGTCGATGAGCTACCTCATACACAAATCCTATCTGAAGAAGGCAAAGTTCTGTATAAGCACGTTGGCTACATAGCTCCTTATATGCTGCTCGCCATTGTTGCTGATTCAGAGGAAGAGCAAAACAACGACCTGCATCTAAAAGGAGTAGGAATTCCCAATGGGCATATTGTCAAACCAAAAAGACAACCAGGAAAAGGATGCTCAGGCTGCGGTAAAGCCGAAGGCCGTTCTGAATGAGCAACAAGAAATAGCAGCGAATCATGAGTATGGTTCTGCTTTTATTTCTGCCTGTCCAGGTTCAGGGAAAACCCGTGTTGTCGTCGAGAGAACAGCACGGCTGATAGATAAAGGCCATTCCCCTCGCAACATTCTCTGTATCACGTTTACCAATAAGGCCGCAGCCGAGATGAAAGAGCGGCTCCGCGCTCGCCTTGGCGACGCCGTGAGCGATTTATATGTCAGCACGTTCCACTCGTTATCTGCAAACATACTGAGACGCTTTGGTCGTAGTATTGGGTATGTAGATGGCATGACTATCATGGACTCATCCGACCAAGAGGATGTCATGTCGCAAACCGCTCGGCAGCTTGGCTTTGACTATAAGAGGGGCGAGATATTCGGTCTATGCTGGATTGCAAATACTGCCCGCGAAAAGCTCCTTCCTATCGAACGGTTCGGCGAGGTCCATGATGACGAGAACAAGGTCCGAGTCGCACAAGAATACGTTGAGCGCATCAAAAAGAATAATCAGGTAGATTTTAGCGGACTGTTGTCGGAAACGATTCGTCTCCTTAAGAAAGATACGGAGGTTTTGCAGCGACTCCAAGACCGTTTCAAGTTTATTCAGGTTGACGAGGCCCAGGACACAAACCTTGCACAGTTTGAGATGGTCAACCTTCTCAGTGTCCACAAGAACGTAGTCATGGTCGGTGATATTGACCAGTCGATTTATGGGTGGAGAGGCGCTCGCTATGATAATATCAATGACTTTATCAAGCAAAACAAAGCAAAGGTTATAGAGTTCCCTTGGAACTATCGCTCGACGCCTGAGATTGTTGAACGAGCAGAGCAGCTTATACGCTGGAATGACGGTCGTGATAAGGTTCAGTTCAGAACTGTCAATGCTTCGGGCGCTCCCATCGAATACCATGAACATGATAACTCAAGAGAAGAGGGCTCCTGGGTTGCAGATAAAGTGTATGAGATGATGGTTGAGCATGGCTATGGTCCTGAAGACTGTGCCGTTCTTTATCGAGTCAATGCTCATTCGCAGCACATTGAGCTAGGTTTTCGCGCTCTAGGAATGCCGGTCAATATGGTTGGTGGCCAGAGCTTTTTCGATAGAGCAGAAATCAAAGACTGTTTTGCTATGCTCAAGTTCTATGTTAATCCGCGAGATAGTATGGCTTTGAGTCGCTTCATTAATAAACCAGCGCGTTCAATAGGCAACGTAACCTTGGGTAAGATTGAGAACTATGCCCAAGAAAATAACGTAGACATGCTAGAGGCTTTGCGATTAGCTCCTCAATATCTTACAAGCGTGCCCAAGAAAGAAGCGGTTCTAGTTAGTTTGAAGCTTATTCATGAGACCTTCAGTGCAGATTACTCAGGATACAATATTGGTCAGATGCTTTATGAGTTTGTAACTAAGCTCAACTATCTAGATTTCTTGCGAGAGAAATACGCAGATGATTTCTTGGAGCGAGAAAACTACATCAACGAACTATCTAAGGATGCTGCTGTCGCTGGCGATGCATCTCGTAAGAATACGGAAAGCTATTTAGCTAGACAAGCTCTAACTTCGAGTAGCGATAAGGAAACCCAGCAAGGGCGAGTCACTTTGATGACGATGCATGCTGCAAAGGGTTTGGAGTTTCCTGTGGTTATCATTCCGTCTATGGAAGATGATATTCTGCCTCATTTCCGTTCTAAGGCAGAAAAATCGGTTGATGAGGAACGACGGCTTTGTTATGTTGCTATGACACGAGCGAAGGAGAGGTTGATTCTTAGTAGGTGTCGCAATAGGCAGGTCCGTAATGGCAAAAACTTCATGAACAAGAGAACAAAGCCGAGTCAGTTCCTTATAGAGATGGGTGTTCTGGAGGAACAGATATGAGCGATTTATCGGCTACAGAGTTACAGGATTTCATTATCGAAACAGCAAATAAATATGCTGCGATTATCATAGTTTACCTCAAAAGGACCGAGCAGAAGCTATCTACGAATATGGCGAGAGCAGCCATGGAGCTTGTTGCTGCTTATGAATCACGAGCTTCGAATGAGGACGTATGGAAAGCTTATCACGAACTCATTCAGACTGCGAAATCTGAAGGAATCGATTTGGATAAGATAGCCTTGGCAATGATGCACAACTATATAGGGTTACAAAATGGATAACGTGTTTTACGATGAATCTCTACATGAAGATTGCATAGAAGTTATGCGTCTCATGATTAAGCTGCATGTTGAGTTCTGTACTCGTAACCCAAATCCTGATATATCGGGTCACATGCTTCGCGAGGCCGAGCGAATTAGTGACGCGGTTCAGAGTGATGAGTTAGATATTTACGAAGTCATAGAGTTATATGCTACGATAGTTCAAGACTTGGAAGAGCTTGGCAATGTATCGAGTTTCCTAAAACTTCCGCTGATATTTATGGTTAGAGAGACCAATGACAAGCCTAAAGAAGAATGATATAGAGCTTTTCCTTGGTTCTTCCGTTGAGGTTCTGAGGAAAGAATTTGCCAGCGAGAGCGTTCATTCCATCATAACCAGTCCGCCTTATTACGGGCAAAGAGATTACCATAGCGATGACCAAATAGGCAACGAAAGCACGCTAGAGGGTTATCTTGATAACTTGTGCGATGTTTTTGATGAGTGTCATCGCGTTCTGCGAGACGACGGAACGCTCTGGGTTAATCTTGGCGACAAAGGGGAGAAGGGCAATGAACTCAATGTCCCCTTTTTGTTTGCGGAAGAGATGAAGAAGCGAGGATGGTATCAGCGAAGGTGGTTCCCTTGGCTCAAGCGGAATGGAATACCGCGTGGCGGCAATAATCGTCCGCATGACAATCTCGAAGTCATCTTTATGTTTGCGAAGAGGCCCAGAAACTATTATTACGATCAGTTGTCTGCTAAAGAAGCAGCAGGATTGACAACTCGTAACTTCCGCAATGGAGATACTGTTCTTCTTGATCCCGACCCTGATTTCTGGGTCTTTGATGTATTGACTCGCAAGAACGCCTCAGAACACTTCGCTACGTTCCCTCCACAGTTGGCGGAGATAATGATGCGAGCATCTACAAGCGACTACGGTGTTACGAAGACAGGAGAACAGATTGGTCGTCTTTTTGAGAAGAAAAGATATGCTACTCGGCCTGGCACGAATGCAAAAAAGGATGAGTCAGGTATGGCTTTTCGTGATTCAGGACGACACATCACAGAAGTCAAACATCTTGGATGGGACACGATAGAAGGCGAAGAGGTAGGAAAACCAATCGTGTTAGACCCGTTCAGTGGTATGGCAACGGTAGGCGTAGTCTGCATCAATCATGGCAGAGCATATCGTGGGATAGAAGTCAATGCAGACTACTTAGAAGAAAGCCGGCGGAGACTTGAAGAGGAACTTAAAAATGCCACCAAGCACGAGCCGGATTTGTTTGCCAGTTGATGAACTGCTTGATAAACACAAGGGGCAGATGGCCTTTATTCTTGGCGCGGGCCCCTCACTTCGTATGCATGATATGTCTGCGCTAGATGATTACGTTACATTTACTGTTAATAGTTCGATCGTCAAAAAGCCAGATTGCGATTACTTTGTCACGGATGATTCTGCGTCTGCAAACTGGTCTTGGTTTCGCAATACAGCCGTAGAGAGTAAATGCACGAAGTTTTTGCATCGAGCGAAGCTCGCTGAGAGAACCTATTTCTTTCGCGAAGATGAAGTTATTCTTTATGACCATGTATCGCAGCATAGTCCTGATTTCGATCCTAAATCTGAAGAAGGCTACGAACTAACTAAAGATGGCTATGTCGTTGCATCTAGAACTTCTGTTGGCAGCGCTCTGCATATTGCGTGGCTGATGGGATGCGACCCGATTGTTCTATTAGGTTGCGATGCTTGTTACACAGACAATAAGAGATACTTCTGGCAGTTCGATGGTGAGCCTCGCCCTTGCAGGACCGACTCTCGTGTGGTAAGGTATCAGCCCAATCGACCTAGCGTGGACAATCAGAAAGTGGATTTGCATTGTTTGGAGTTTTGTAAATACTGGGACCGAATAGCTGCTGCTAACCCAGAGACGCAGAAACGAGTTCTATACGTCTCAGACCATGGTATCGTCAAATCTTTTCCCAAGACGACGATGCAGCAGGTTTTGAGAGATTTTGGCGATAGGACTATAACATGACAACAACACTGCCTTCATATACTAACTTTATAGATTCTCACTGTGGAGAGACTGCTTTCATTGTTGGCGCGGGCACGAGTCTCAAGGATGTTGACCTTAGTTTCATCCATGATCATGTAGTCTTTTCCGTCAACTCATCTATTTTGTTGATGCCATGGCAAAGAGGCGACAGCCGCAAGAGATACTGGGTTTCGAACGATTCAGGCGTGATGGCTTGGGATTATTGGAAGCTTGTTCTGAACTCCAAGTCGAACAAGGTAGTTCGTGATAGCTGGTCATCTTTATATGACAAATTTGATACAACAGATTTTTATGAGTTTAAGCCAAGGCCAACTTCGGAAGATGTAGTTCGGCCAAACGATACTGGTTTGGCTTACTGCTCAAGTGTCCCGTCTTCTCTTGATTTGGCGATACAGGCTGGATGTAGCAGGGTCTATCTTCTTGGTGTTGACCAGTATGCACAGAACGGCAAGAGCCACTATTGGCAGTATTGGCCGCGAGAACGTCAGCCTAAGCGCGGGCTATCTTCCCAGCCAAACAGTATGGACAATCAGCGATACGCCTTTGGTTACAACAATAAAGCGTATCCTGCATTGCTTGATTTTGCAATGTACAAGAACTGTCTCGTATATAACTGCAACCCGCTTAGCCGTGTAGACTGTTTTGAGAAGATCAGTATTGAAGATGTAAGAGATGAGTTTTCATGATGAAAATGGAAGACTATCACAATAAACATATAGGCAAGATAGCTTGCATATTGGGGGCAGGCCCATCGCTTAGGCATTTCGATATCGAGATGTTTGATGACCGTTTTGTGATGTTCTGTGTAAACTCATCTATTGCAAAGTTGCCAGAGACAGATTATTATGTTAGCGACGATAACGGAATAATGTTCTGGAACTATTATCGAGAATATATCGTGCCCTCAAAATGCATGAAGTTTTTGTATGGCAAGAAGCTTGAACGGTTTGCAAAACATATTCCCGAAGACAAGAAAGTCTATTACGACCATATGAGTTGGTGTTCCAAGAGCAAGAGCAATATCAATCTCACAGACAATCCTAATGCCCCTCTCATCGGAGCAAGAACTTCGTTAGCTACTTCGTTACATATTGCTTACATCATGGGTATTCGTAAGTTTATACTATTTGGATGTGATTGCCAAAAAGAGGAAGATAAGCGTTATTTTTGGGAGTTTCCAGGAGAGGCTCACGTATACCCTATCATACCAGAAATCACTGAGGCTAAATATCTACAGGAAGCTCAAAGTCATTTTGATGACTTCAAGACTTATTGGAAAGCATTCGAAGAATGTAATAGAGACAAGGTAGAAATTATCAACTGCTCTGATGGTGTTCTTGATACGTTTCCAAGGATGTCAGTAGAAGAGGCTATAGATAAGCTGGGGTAAGATATGTTGAACGGTAAGCGGGTTATTGGAATCATACCAGCCCGAGCAGGTTCGAAAGGAGTCAAAGGCAAGAATTTCCGCTCTATTTATGGCAGACCGCTTATCGATTGGTCTATTAATGCGTCAGTATATAGCAGCATCATAGATACTACAGTAGTAAGCACAAACTGCCCCCATGTCGAATCTTGTTGCAAAACAAATGTAGCATTTAGTAGATGGCATTATTGGGGGGATAGTCCAAATGGTAAAGCTAACTTGAAGTTCCATCTTTACTGTGTGCCTCGTCCTGAAGAGCTTTGCACTGATGAAGCCCCGACTGAGCCTGCGATGATTCATGCTATTGACTACATGAAAGAAGAGCATGGTGTTGAGTATGGATATGCAGTTTTGTTGCAACCCACTTCTCCTGCTCGTCCTTCTGGTCTTATTGATAGATGTCTAAAAAAGATGGAAGAGGGTTTCGATAGCGTGATGACCGTTTCTTCTCATACTCCCTTTTTCTGGCGCGTGCGCGCCGGACAAGCGATTCCTGATTATGACCCGAACAATCGACCTCGTAGGCAGGACATACCCGATGAAGATATAATGTATCATGATAATGGGAACCTTTATGCCGTTTCTGTCGATAACCTGAGAAGGAAGGGCCGAATTGGAGATAACCCTTGCCTTTACGAAACGACTCATTTCGAATCGTTGCAGATAGATATAGAGGATGATTTTGTCATGCTTGAATCTCTCGCTCAGCATTATGGAGGTTTCCTGTGAAAAACTATACTAAGCCCAAAGTTATAGCTGAAATCGGCTGTTGTCATTTAGGTAAGTTCGATAGAGCTAAAGAGCTTATCAGTCTTGCTAAGCTTTGCGGCGCTGATTATGTTAAGCTTCAAAAGCGGAATCCGGATGAATCCGTTCCAGAGAGCATCAAGCATAAGCCTCACCCTAATCAGATGTTTGCTTACGGCGACACGTATCTTGAGCATAGACAGAATCTTGAGCTTCCCATTGAAGACCATGTAAAACTCAAGGCTTATTGCGAGGAGATAGGCATTGGTTATTCGACATCAGTGTGGGACATGACATCCGCCCGCGAGGTTGTCGCTATGAATCCTGACTTCATTAAAGTTCCAAGCGCCTGCAATCAAGACTGGGAGATGATGAACTACTTGAGAGATTCTTATAGGGGCGATCTACATCTTTCTACTGGCATGACTACGGCAGAAGAGATGTCCGAGCTTTGTGCTTGGATAGCCCATAAAAATGTCAAGGAACGAGTTGTTCTTTACCATTGCACGAGCAAATACCCATGCCCATTTGAAGACCTGCATTTATTAGAGATAGAGTCTTTATCTGTTCGTTATCGTGGCAGTCCTATTCGTATTGGCTTTAGTAATCACGGTAAAGGTATTGCCGCAGATGTTGCCGCATATACGCTTGGAGCAGAATGGATTGAGAGGCACTTTATCGACGACCGTATGGTTCGACACACGGATGCCTCAGCAAGTCTTGAGCCACAGGGCTTGTCAAAGCTAGTGCGAGATTTGAACGCAGTTTATAGGGCTCTAGACCATCGACCGGCACAGATGGATGCCGATGAGCAGGCGCAAAGAGACAAACTAAAAGTTATCAAATAACAGAGGTAGCGAATGAATATTAGGATGATAGTTACAGACGTAGATGGCACGTTGACTGATGGCCGTTATTTTGTAAGCGAGTCGGGTAACGTTATAAAAGCTTTTCATACCAGAGATTTTTGGGCGCTACGAAGGGCCAGGGAAGAAGGCATCGAAACATTTATGTTGACTTCGGCAACGGATAGATGTGCTGATGAGAAATCGCAAACAACAGGCATTCCTCTTGTTAGCGCATCTACAAGTAAGGCAGCCGACCTTAAGATGATTGCTGAAGAAAAAGGCATACCACTTGAGCAGGTAGCTTATATAGGCGATGCAGAGAACGACATTGCGGCTATGGAACTCTGCGGTTTTACCGCATGTCCCGCTGATGCAGTCCAAGAGGTAAAACAGGTCTCCAATATTGTTACGGATGCAAAAGGAGGCAATGCTGTTGTATATGAAGTTGTGCGATACATCTTCGATAAGCAGGAGCTTAGTTGGACAGAATGACAATACAGATTATCCATCTACTACCTAATCGTTTTCCATATGGCGCATATGCCATGTTGGACGAGCTTTACTATGCTTTGAATAAATACTATGGCGATGAGATAGAACAGAAGGTTATGTATCTCTATGGTCGTAGTGACCCAACGCCTGAGCATTTTAAGATACCTGCTGAGCATACGGATATTAAGTTCTTACGCAGAACAATCGTCAAAGAACATACCAATCCGGTCGTTTTCTATCATAAGTTGTCTGCTACAGATTGTAAAGATGTTTCAAAGACGCTGCACAAGAAGGCCCCCTTTGCAATCATCAATCATACAGCATCAAATACATTCAAGGGCATTGCTCCATGCGATACTCTTGTGTGCGTATCGAAGCAGATGTATAAGGCCGCTCGTAAGCGGCTTCCTTCTTACAAGCTGGCAAAGATTCGGAATGGTGTTAATGCTTGTCGCTATGAAGATATACAGCCGTATAAGCCAGGTCAGGTTAGGGATTATTTTGCAACTGGCAGATTGAACAACTTCAATAACTGTAAGCATCCTAGAGACTGGATTACCTATGTCAAAACGGTCAACCTAGCTAAACCGTTGTGGCATGACTACATCGGTAACGGCGCTCATTTTAAGCATGCGCAGAACTATGCATCAAAGCGGTTTAGGCGACCGACACAGAACGTTGTGAATCTTCCAGGTAGAATCGATGATTTTGAGCGTAAGATTAGCTACATCAAGCGCTGGGATGCCTTCTTGTATGAGATACCAGGAACCGAAGGTACGAGCATGGCTCTGCTCGAAGCTCTAGCTTGTGGAGTGCCGGCAATCATCAACAATAGGTATGGCAACAAGGAAATCATTACTTCTGGCGTCAATGGCTTTGTCTATGATGACCGTCGAGAAGCTATGCGAATTATGAATGATTTGATTCGTCGTCCTGACAGGCTTGACGATCTAAAGCGCAGCACGAAGCGAAACTTCTTGGAAAATTTGGATGCAAAACACATGGCTGCAAATTACTATGAGTTAGCGAAGGGACTAGCTAAGGGTGGCTGAAAAGTTTTCCATATTGACGACATCATATAACCACACTCCATGGCTTAGGGAGTGGGCCGACGCTTTGCTATGTCAGTCATACTCTGATATTGAGGTTGTCTTTGTGGATGATGCATCAAAGCTTGATGATTACAAGACTGCCCACTCTTTCGAACCAGAATTCAAGGCCAAAGGTATCGACCTCAAGATCAAGCGGCTTAATAAGAACGTAGGATGCGCAACGGCCTACCTGCATGCTTTAAGAATGGCAACCGGAGACTATTTTGGCGTAGTTGACGCGGATGATGTTCTTCTTCCTCATGCGGTAGATGATATCATGCGTCTTTATGTCATGCACCCCCATATTGGTTGGATTTACACGCAGTTTAGTTGGTGTAACAGAAATCTAAGTAAATGTAGAACAGGATTTTGTCAAGCTCCCCCAAAGGGTAAGAATATGCTTACGGCTGAGTTGGGTATTGTGCGTCATTGTTACTCGCATTGGAGGACGTTTTCTAGGCGAGTTCCTGATTTAGAATCAATCTTGTGTAAAGGAAGAAAGGTTTCTGTTGACAAATATATGGGTTATCGACTCGAAGAACTCTCTAGGGGCATGTTCTATGACAAAATTTGTTACCAGTATCGAGGAGACCTCAAGCAGGGCGTAACCAAGCAATATAACTCGCTGCAAGCTTGGAAAGATGTTCGAGCCGACGCCATGGGCCGACGACGAAGGCTGAAGATACGAAAGGTTTACCCTATTCAGAGGCATAAGCCGTTGCCATCGCAGAAAGGTTTGAAATGAAACACGTATCGCTACCAGATTTTCTTGATATCATTGAATATGATTTTGATACCGAGACTTTGAAAGACTACAAAGCTATTGGCGATAAGACTGCTATTCGAGAAATGAAGGGCAAGAAATATCGGCGCAACTATGAGCGAGGTATTTTAATGTCAGCGCTTGCGGTCAAGTTTGAGCGAAAGCGTCTATTGGAAATAGGAACCGGACGCGGCTATGTAGCAGCTTGTGTAGAGCAAATGTCCGACGTTGATCATATTGCCACAGTTGACCGCTCTTCGTCAGAAGATGCTCGAAAGCTTATCAAGCAATGCGGTATTGATACTTCAAATATTGAGTTTATCAAGGGCAATGCTAATAAGATGAAACCTTCAGATTTCGCAGGTCGTTTTGATTTCTTCTTTATTGATGGCCAGCATGATGGACCTTCGGTCCAAGCAAACTACGCTCTATGTCAAGCCCTCGCTGAACCCAAGTCGATTGTTGTGTTTGATGATTACCGAAATAAGTTTTCATCTATCAAGAAAGTGATAGACAAAATGAGGCTTAGAAACGCCTATCTTGTTCATACGGATGGTTGGTACATCGAAAATGTTTGCATCAAACAGGCTAAAGATGCCGATTATGTTAAGAATGGCCGAGAACACGGTTCGGGCATGGTTGTGTGTTTTGAGGACTGAGCTTGAAAGTTTCTGTACTAACAACTTGCGCCAATTACGATACTCTTATTGGACAGGCTATCCATAGTGTTGCGCAACAGAACTATGATGGCGAAATTGAGATGATTGTCGTAGATGATTGCAGCCAGGACCGCTCGTGGAAGAAGCTACTAAAATATGAGAAGAAAAACGATTTTCTAACTATTCATAGAAATCCGAAGCGACTATATTGCTCATCGGCATACGGAGAAGCCCTAAAAAGGGCAACAGGCGATATTTGCTGTATATTAGATGGTGATGATGCCTTGTTGCCTCATTCTATTTCCGAGCTTGTGCGTATATATCAAGAGAATCCTGATGTTCTTTTTATCTATACCCAGCATTATTCTTGCGATCCGGAACTTGGCCGTAGAAAGCGAGGAATAAGCAGGATGCCCCATATCAATGAGAGTTTACTTGATTCTTTTCTGAAGGGGAGGGCTCATTGCTATTCTCATTGGCGAACCTTTAGGACTATTGCCAGAGACAAAGGAGAGCTATTCAAGCCTGGTCTAAAATATGGCGTAGACAAATATCTCGGCTTCAAACTAGAAGAAATTGGAAAGGGTGGATTCTATGATGTACCGCTTTATCTTTATCGCAAGCATAAGCAAAATATGACGCATACCTCTGGAGGAAGGCAAAGACCTACGATTATCAGGCAAGCCAAAGCTATCCATGCCAATAGGAAAGCAAATAATATACTGCCAAAAGGAATCAAACAACTATGAGCGTTTCGCTACAAAAAAGTCATCCTATACAGGGGCTTGTAGGTCTAAAGCCTAATGGACAGGTTGTAGATATTTACAACATTTACTGCATTCGCAAGAATGCAACAGGTATTCGTTATCAGCCTAATTACAATCTACTTCCTAGGACTCGTCGCCAACCAATTAAATACTTCACAATGTATTCAACACCCAAGATGTATAAGTGTGATTTTGCAAAGCAGAACTCAGATTTCTGGTGCCATCCATTCCGTAGCGATGTCAAAAGCAAATATCTTCCAAAAAAGATGCGTCAGTTTTTGATGTCTGAGTCGGATTTTATCGACGAAACTATTATTCCTGTTAACAAACGCAACATCAAACGACCTAAGAAATACGATTTCTTCTACATGACGCTCAACAACAAAAAAGGTTTCACTTACAAAGGCCTCAATGAGTTTGTGGATGCTGTCAAGGTTCTTTGTCTTGAGCAAGGATTACGTGGTCAAGTTCTGCCATATTTTCCAAATAAGATTGAGCATTGGCAGGTTGATTTTACGCAAGAACAGCGGCAGATTCTTAAAGAAGCAGACCCTTTCTTGAAGTACCATTGGGGTTGGAAGACTTCTGCTTTCTTGAACCGCATGATGAGCGGATGCCATTTCGGTTTCTTCCCGAACGTCATGGACTGTAGTCCTCGCATCATAACCGAATGTTTGTCTCGCGATGTTCCTATTCTTGTAAACAAGAACATTTGGGGTGGGTGGAAATATGTAGAAGAAACAACAGGCCGAGAGTTTGACCCTCAAGACCCCCAAACTTTGAGGGAGGCTTCAGATTTCATTGTCAATAATCAGCGAACATTCTCGCCGAAGGCGACATATATGTCTCGTTACGGGTTCGAAAAGTCATCTCGTCGCTTGGCAAAATACATCAATCGCGATATCAAGAACACAGGATGCACGCATATCTATTTTAGTGGATATCGTGTTATCCTGGAACGTTTGCATCAGTCAATCCTGCGAGGCGAGCATCTGTGATTAGTGTAGTAGTTCCTTTATATAACTATGCCCACTATATAGAAGCCAACATTAGGAGCGTTCTTTCTCAGACGCATACCGATTGGGAGTTGGTCATCGTGGATGATGCGAGCAAAGATGACCCTGCTCGTGTAGTTATGCCATACGTTAGCAATCATGAGAATATCTATTTCTATCAGTTGCAAAAGAATAAAGGCTATTCTCACGCGAAGAACTATGCGATAGAGCGAGCAAGGGGCGATTACATTACGACTATTGATGCTGATGATCTCTTAACTCCTGATTCCCTTAAAAACCGCTTAGCTGCACTGGAAGCCAATCCTCATGCCGACTGGGTTCATGGCCGTGCGATGGTCTTCTCAGATAACCCAAAGAATGCTAAACCTGAAAAGATGCTCTACAAGAGATGGCGAGATGTATCGGCGAAGGGCCAACGAGACATGATGTATAAGGCTATTCATGCTCAGACAGTTATGGTCCGCCGAAGGTTCTATGAAAACTTTGGGTTGTATGATGAAAAAATGCGGTTCTCTGCTGACCGAGAGATGTGGTTGAGGGCCATAAATCAAAATAGTATACCAGTTTATGCCGATGGTTATATATGCTTTTATAGGACACACAAGAAGCAAATGCATCGCTCAAAGTACAAGGCGGAGAACTTGGCAAAGATACAAAAATACGCCAAGAAGATATCAGCTATTAGAGCGAATGGAATCAACGAATCAAATACTAGGATGCTGAAGCATGAGGATAATCGACCCAAATGAGTTTCGTTCATGTAAAAGTAGCGATACCATCTACATCCTAGGTTCTGGTTCTTCAATCAATGCCATCTCTCCGAGTCAGTGGGACGCTATTGGGTCTGCTGACTCGATTGCTTTTAACTGGTTCTGTAAACACGATTCTTTCGAGCCTCGCTTCTACATTGTTCGAGAGCAGGCTAACATACCCAAGCGGATATCAAGAGATGAAACGCCTGAGATACTTTTCAAGCGGCTTAACCGTTACAGCGAATGTTGCTTTATTGTTCATGATGTCTCAAATCATTCGCCTCATGCCTACCCCTATAATGCAAATCTAGACAGAATTGAAGGCAAGGGGGTCGTCGTCCATGACAGACAGAAAGGTTCTTTTGAAGATGATATCTTTAAGCAAGGAGTGTATCATGGAGCAATAACGCTTAACAACGTACTGCATATTGTTCAGTATCTTGGATATAAGAAGGTCGTGTTTGCGGGTATAGATTTGAACAACTCAAAATACTTCTGGCTAGATGATTCTCCTCGTCATACTATTGTGAAGAAGGGAATAAAGGTCTTGGACCGGCATCCTGTAAGCAAGAAGACAATAGAGGCTGTACGAAAGTTTGATGAGCGCAATCCGTCGATAAAGGTGGTAAGCGCAAGCAAGAGTTCTTTACTGAATAAAGTGATTCCCTATGAGCAAATACGTTGAGTTTGAAGCATTTATCATAACAAACGGACGCAAAACCTTTGACACGGCATTGCAATGTTTGCATAACCAAAGTTTGCCGCTCAAAGTTACGCAACTTGAGAACATGGTGTGGCATGAAGCGCTTAATCTCATCAATAAGCAGGTAGAGTCGCCTTTTTATTTTCGTGTAGATGATGATTTCTTCTTGCATCCTCGTGCCGTGGAGTATATGGCAAAGCAGATGGCTCGTTGCAATCATAGCAAGACAGCAGCCTATATCTGTCATCTTTATGAACCTGCCGAGCGGATGCCGGTGCGAGGCATTAAGCTTTACAACACTAAGATTGCTAGAGAGGTTGGCTTTCGACCTAATGAGCTTGGTAAGATTGATAAAAACTTTCGCAAAGACATAACTCGTAGGGGTTATAAGTTTGCCATGGATAAGAGTGTTGTAGGTATCCATGCTAACTCTGACCTCGAAGACGAAAAGAAGTATCGAGACCTCTGGAAGAGTATCGCACCAAAGCATAACCGTAAACTTGTAGTGGGTGACGAACCTATTTCAGAGCAGTACGAAATGCTGAAGACTATGCTACCAAAACTGAATAAAAGAACAGGATTTAGGAAGTACGTATGAGAGTATGGATTGATAACAAGAGGGGCAAGCTGCGAGGCGCAAGTATTTTCATGACGCAGCTTGAAAAGGGGCTAACTGACCTTGGTTGTACGATTACGAATCGCAGACCCAATATCGCTCTTTGCCCTGTTTATGGAAAAAACCCTCATCAGTGTAAGACCGTATATCGCATTGACGGCATGTATTACGATACCGAACGCGATAAAATGAACAAGGGTATCAAGAAGAACATTCAGTTTGGTGATGGAATTGTGTTCCAAAGTAACTTCTCGAAAGAGATGTGTACTCGCATGCTCAAGTGTCAGGCAAGGCAGAGTGCGGTCATAGCAAACGGTATGGACCAATCGGTATTTGCGGGCATGAAGAAGGACTATAGCGGCGAGTTGGTGTTTGTCTCGGCGGCTCATTGGCGACCGAATAAGCGACCAGGCACTATTGCTCATGCTTTTCTGGAATCAGGACTGGATAATGCTCGCCTCGTGTTTATTGGCGATGTTGAGCCTCGCAAGCAAGTCAAGCATGCCAAAATACAGTATGCAGGAACAAAGAATCGTAAGGACATCATTGAGCTTTACAAGCAGGCTCATTATATGATTCATATATGCCACATAGATTCCTGCCCTAACTCGGTCGTTGAAGGACTGAGTGCTGGCTTGCCTGTCGTTTGCAATAACATCGGTGGCACGCCAGAACTAGTGGGTTCGAGCGGTATTATCGCGAATATCGAGCCCAAGTTTGACTTCCGATTTTTGCGAAATATGAAGCAGATACCAAAAGTCAATAGGGCCGAACTCGCAAAACAGATACGCGAACTTACGAATATCAAAGAACCTGTTCGTCGTCCTGACCTTGATATCTCTCATACAGCGAAACAATACAAGGCTTTCTTTGAAAGGGTTCTTGCGTGAAGGTTTTAGCGGTCATTGATAAAAAGCACAGAGTTCAGCATGCTCGCATCAATGTACTGCAAAATATGACGGGTATTGATTTCTTGTTGCAGACAGTCAAAGGCGACCGCAAACAGGCTCAGAAAATGGCCGACAATGCTGATGCCGTGTATTATGCCAGCGCTGGTCTTTACTGGACCTTCCCTCTTAAGCACAAGCGTCTTTTGGGCTCGGTGACGAGCCATAAGGATGTTCCAAAACTACAAAATCTTCACAAGATATCTGTCAACAACAAGTTCTTGCTTGAGCGATATCAGTCTTTGCATTCAGATGTCAGTTATATACCCAATGGTGTTGATACTAAGTTCTTTTCGTGCGAAGACAAGCAGCTATCAAGTCCTATTGTGATTGGTTGGTGCGGTAACATGGACCGTGCTGTCAAGAACTTTGATGTTGTCAAGAAATTGATGGCGAGCAAGATTGACGGCATCCGATTCGAGATCGCGGGCACGCTAAAGCGCCACACGGCCAAAGAGTTGCTAACCAGGGAACAAATGGTCAAGTTCTATGGCAAACTTCACTATTTTCTGGTCACTAGCACGGCTGAGGGGACTCCAAACCCGGCGCTCGAAGCGGCGTCATGTGGTGTCCCTTTGATCGCAACGAGAGTAGGGAATATGCCAGATATCGTGTCTGAGGGTACGGGCTTCTTCGTTGAAAGTAATGAAAACAGCATAGGTAAAATGCTCAAGCAGTTGAAGAGTATAGATGCTAGCCGATATTCGGAGATGCGTCAAAATATTCGAGGTCTTATGCGAGAGAACTGGGATTGGTCTCATCGCCAAGACTCTTGGCAGTCTTTTTTCTCGTCATGAAAGATGTATATGTAACATGCTGTTTTGCAGAAGGCAAAGATAAGAAATCTCAAGAGGCAAACTATTGGTTGCTAACGAGAACTTGTATTGCTTCGTTATTGCATACCGGCTTTTCAGCAGAAAAAGTTATCTGTGTGTGCGAGAACAAAGAGCATGCTCGCCAGTTGAATAGACAGTTCGGCATACAAGGCATCCACGGTCCTCCTATTCCTGACAAATATGCAGATAGTATATCTATCTCAAGAGGACGAAAGCTCTTCTTCTATAAGCCTATCAGCTATTATCGTGTTGTCAAAAATATGCTTCCTACAAAGAACGCAAACATCTGCATGACCGATGTAGATGCAATCTTTGTTCGCAATCCAGATGAATCGTTTGATAAGCATGGCGTATGGGCTCAAAGGAAATGGACCTATCTCAGGCCAAGTCGTGTCAGGACAATGCAGCAGCGGCACAAAATCCCCAAGCTTGACCATAGGCCATCTTTAGAAGGATACTTTGGGAGCAAGGTTCAAGCTGACCTGTTTCTTAGGTATAAGATGTCCCAACTGCCTCAGGCTCGTATCGTATCTGATTATGTATTATTTCCTGCTGAGCAATACGCTCAGATTATTGATACTTGGATGGATATGAGCAATTACATACTCACCAAGAAGAAGTCAATATGTAAGGGAGACCAGGAAATATTATCATCGGCTCTTGATTACAACGGTATTACGTTCAGAACCGAGCCAGATTTTCGATACACTAAACAGTATGGTTGTGTGGGGAGTAAGAAGGCCATGCATAAGCATGCAAAAAACTATGGGCTGAAATGATGTATTCAACGTGTGATTTCTCAAAACTCGACTCTATCGGCGTCATATGTAGAGGAGCCTCAATATCGAAGATATCGAAGGTCTCTGACCGTTTTGAGGCATGTTTTTTGGTGGGACAGTTCGAGAATGGTCTTCTTAAGATTGGCAATTATCTATGCAATAAGCATATCGTGCAGGTCATCAATAAATGTGCAATCCAGACTGACCGCAAGGTTTGCGAGCAATACCGCATCCGTGATATACAGTGCAATTTCGGAAGTTACTTCGGCGAAGAACTCAGCGAAGGAAAAACCGCGCTTTTCAAAAAGATTAGAAAGAAGAACCCCTGGGCAGAAGTCCATCTTGTGCCTGAAGGGTTGACTGCTCGTCGTCCGATGGATAAATGGGAGACGACTGGTATTTATGCTGTAGATTTGGCGTGTTTCTTTCAGCCCAAAGAGATTCATGTCATTGGTCTAGATTTCTATGAGAGCGATTATTTTGCGAAAGAGAAGCTTCATGCTGGCATCAAAGCAAATCGAGCAAGAGGTCGGGCTATGAGGGAGCAGTTCATGAAGCTTGTCGATAGGGACAGGAACATTCACTTCAATGTTGTCACGCATTCTCGCCACCTAAAGTCAGGAGAAAATCTAAGTGTCAGAGTTATTTGATTTGAGAACAGAATATCCGGTGGCGTTTGATTCGCCTGACCATCTTGAACCTTTGGGGACGAAGAACGACAACTCTAAGAACCCAAAGTTTGTGCAGCAGTGTGAGAAGCTACTTCGGCAGCGAGGGAAGGACAAGGGTCTCATCCTTGACATCGGTTGTGCGGGTGGAGGTTGTATCGAGGATTTCTGTGCGGCTCACCATGATGCTTGGGGTATTGAAGGCTCCGATTACTCAAAGAGGCTTAGGAGAGCCGCTTGGGGTAGTATCCCTGACCGTCTTCATACCTGCGACGCATCCCGCCCCTTTGAGATATTGCGCAACGGCGAGACTTTGTTGTTTGATATCATCTATTCGTTTGAGGTTATGGAACATATACCGCCTGACAGGCTTTATATCTACTTCGAGAATATACACAAGCATCTTGCAGATGACGGTGTATTCATCGGCTCATTTACCTGCACAAAGAGCAATAAACATCCTGACCATCATCAGAGCGTTATGTCTAAGCGACAGTGGCACGAGTTTATCAATGGCTTGGGACTGTTCAATATTATTGACTTGAAATGGAAAAGCGGCCACTATCTTCGTCATAGCGCTCTCAAGAAGAACTGTATCCCCGTTGCTATGGAGAAGAAATGAGCTACGCAGAAAAGCTACAAAACTGCTTCAAAGACAAGCGGGTTGTTCTTATGGCGAACTCTCCATCGATGGAGTACTGGGTCGAGAGGCGAGATATCTTCAAAGACAAGGACTATAAGTTTGCCTGTAATAACTGGTGGATGCCAATTGAGAATGATCTTCTCAAGCCCGTAGGCCAATCATTTGACCTCATCGTTCTGGGCGAACATCGCGCATATCATGAAGCAAACTTAGAGTTCGTGAAAAGACCTGGTTCTTTATTATTTGTTACTAGTCCAAGTCCAGAGTTGGCTAAGAAACAGTCTAAGTATCGCCCTATGGTAAATAGGCTAAATAGATATTATAAAGGTACTAATGCTATGTTCACAGAGCTAGAACTTGTCAAGAGATTTACCAAGTTTCAGCCAAACAGGCCTTTGATGTACCCAAATCTTGATACGATACAAGTTCTAACAATCATGGCAACGCTGGGTCGAGCAAAGGATATCTTCATTCTTGGCGCAGATGGCGGCGTCACACCTGAGTTTGCTAAGTATTCAAAAGGCAAATGTCATTATAAGTGCGAATGCAGCGCCAAGCGTAACTATGTAAAGAGCGTCAAGTGTTATGATGGGCTGACCAAGAGTATTATACAAGATGCAAAAAAGGCATTTCGTATTCCATCTATACCAACTTATATAGTTGGTTCTCAGAGCAACTACAACTTCTGTGATAAGATGGATAAAGACCACGCAGAAAAAGTGCTTAGAGATGGATAATATGGATTTTACTACTATTGTGGATTTTGATGGTCGCAAGTTTACGATGCATCTGGTCAATGACACAGATGGCAAGCGAGCTAGACCTATTGATTCTATAAGCAAGACTATTTGGAAAACAAAAGCCTTCTATTCGCAGAATGAACTTCGGCGATCTTTGGACCTTGGCTGGGTCCACAAGGACTCGGTTGTTCTTGACTGCGGAGCCAATATTGGAAACCACTCTGTTTTCTGGGGCGCTCACTGTAAAGAAGTTCATGCGTTTGAACCCTTTCCCGAAGCATTCAAGATATTGAAGCAGAATGTTAGGGACAATAATGTTCCTGTTATATGTTACAACAAACTGCTCAGGCATAGCTCTGGTAAGTGCAGCTTGCAAAAGGCTGCGGGCTACTATGGGTCGAATCGTTTTGTAAATGACCCCCAGGGTAAATACGAGGCAGTAACGCTTGATGAGGTGCTTGACGAAAGTATCAAGCCAACATTCATGAAGATAGATGTAGAAGGCGATGAGTACCGGCTACTGAAAGGGGCGGAACGTATAATAAGAGACCATCATCCCATTATTTTTGTAGAAGTTCATTGCTCGATACAGAACAATCTTGATGACTTGATTCTAAGCTATCTGACCGAGTTTGGCTATGAGCTTGACAAAGACCTTATTATGAAAGTGAAAAATAAGTCATGAAGCGTCGAGCTATGGTAGAACCTGAAATTCGTGACCATTGTCCAGAATCGTACAATGCCTTGATTGACGTTTGTCATGGCAATGGTATCAAGGTTGATCTTTTGCGTGTCCGTAAAGTTATCAAAAAGAAGCGCATACAATATAAGAAGTATCCTGTCTATGATCTGGATAAGCTTCGTCAAGTTGAGTTTGCTGCTGTGTTTAGTCCATACGCAACGAGTCATAAGATTCGACAGCAATGTAAAGACTATCATAAGCCGCTACTTCATATGGAACATGGCTTTTTGCCTTCTTCATTGCTCTGTGACATTACAGGTTTTTGGGGAGACTCGTATCTCGTCAATACTATCAGTCAAGAGTTGGATAAACTGGATCACGCTAAGGCGATTGCTTGGGCTGATGAGTATTCAAGCTACCTGATAGAAAACAATATCAGCAAACGAAGTCAACCAGAATCAGTTGTCAATATTGAGGGAGACTTCGTATTTTTGCCTATGCAGTATATGCAAGACCAGAGCATTTTGAGGTTTACCAAGACAAAGTATGTCGATTTTGTCAATGAGGTTGCTCAGTTTTGTGCAGACCGTTCGATAACTCTCGCCATCAAAAAGCACCCACATGCTTACAAAAAAGAACCTAAAGAAGTAGATGCTTTGTTCAAGGCTATGAGAAGGCGATATGGCGATATCTTTCAGCCGGTAGACGGCTCGGTGCATCAATTGTGTAGAGATTGCTTATTCATGTCTGGCATGAATACTGGTTCGATTGTTGATGGCTGTATTAACGGGTCAGTTATATCCCATTGCGGTCAGTCTTTGTTTATGAATAGTGGTGCGGTTTGTCATGATGACAACGTGGGCAAGGGCCTATCCAAGGCTCTTGACGTAGCAAGAGATGAAGAAGCAAGGACGCAAATGAACCGGAGACAAAAGCTACTGCTGTATTTCCTCTACAATAGGTATTTGCTTCTAGAAAACGACACTCACAAGAGCGAACTAAGTAATGAAGAGAAAATTGCTTTTCAGCTTAGTAAGAAAGGACTCGTATGATGTTTACTTTTGCAATGATATCTTGCAACCGCAAGCATTACATCAAGAACTCAATAGACAGCGTTCTGAAGTTTGTTGATGTTGACCGTATAAAGATGATTGTCGTTGATAACGGTTCAGTTGAAGAGGGCTTAGACGAGTATCTAAACTCTTTACCTGATTTTATAGAAGTAAAGAAGTTTGAAGACCGTTGCCCAAATGAGCTTCATCGTGCCATGAACTATGGCATAGAGTTTGCCAGGAAAAACGGTAGCAAGTATATCAATTTTATACAAGATGATTACCAGTATATCCGTAGAGATAAGGATATGCTTAATAACGTTCATGTTGCGTTTGAAAAATGTAAAGACGTAGTTCAGCTTCAAACTAACATGATTTGGAAGAAGAAGTTCCATAAAATAGGCGGCGTCGATGTTATCAAAGTTGGGAAGCACAAGTGGTTCAAGCTACTCGACAAATCGCCATGCGACAATGGTTTTACTCGTGTTGACCTTTACGACCGTATCGGCCTCTATCCGGTTGGCGTAAGTATACATGGCAAGGAAAAGGGTTATGTGAGTGGCGAAGCCTGGTTTGCAAAGAAAACCAGAGGAACATATCGAATGTTATCTGCTTTTCCAAATATGTCTATGATCAAGAACTGTGCCTATGTTAGAGGCGATAAGCGTCATGGAGATTATTTTCCGCCACCTAAAGAATTGTATCTTACTCCCTCAAGCGAGGAAGACGAAATGTGCATAGAAGCCCGTGGCAATGGCAATAGCTTTTGTTTTATTGAAGATATGACAAAGACATGGGGCTGGGAGCCAAAGACATCTGATAAACACAGTCAGTCAGATAAGGTAGAAAAAGTCTAATGTCATCAAAGATGGAACGAGATGGATTCAAACTCATAAAGACCAACAAAGTTGGTCCGCATGTATTATTGTGCCAATATGTTCCCCGCGTCTTTAGGCCCGAGCATTGGGAAGGAGCCGACCACCCTTATCTTAGAAACTCGCCTCATGTTCGTTTTGTTAAACAGATGTTGACCGATGATGGGCGCAAGCTTATGGATAGCGATTATGCAAACTGGCAGCGATATCTCTACGAGATTGGCTTTAGCACGGGAGAGTCAGCAGAACACGTTGCTCAACGTAAAGTAGATAAGTTCTCCAAGCTAGTTCGTATGATACAAAAAAATGGCTATGACCACACGAAGATTATCAATCTTCTTGATCGGCCAATGATGGAAACGCGATATGGACAACCAGTCAAGGCTAAAGGTCTTGAGATATACAACGGCCATCACCGCGCAGCCTATGCCTATGCGGTAGGAATCAGCAAACTCAAATGTAATATACATCAAGATATGAAACCAGGAAGCAAGGAATCGCGACTTGACTTCCGTTTAACATAAACTACGGAGTCGTCATGGATATTTGTAAACTGCTTGTGGGAGGCAACTACTTCTTGGCTGATCAGGTCAAGTTTTTCGATAACCCTATATTCCATCAGGCATCGGATAGGCTTGATGTTGAGGTAATCGACTGGACTGATGTTATCAAGAAGAAACCTCACAAGGTTGATGCTCCATGCGCTATGGTATTTGGGCTTAAAACATGGACCAGATTGGCGCGCAAAAAACACGGTATGGGGTGGTCTGAAATTATTCCTCGTATTCATCGCTATCTCAAGCACGCTGTAGGCGACAAACCGATTGGTGTGTTCGATGATCTTTCGACCAAAGAGGTCAGGCACCACGGCGAGAGAATGCAGCGAATGTTCTTTGATAACTTCGACTGTCGCTTCTATCTCCTCAGAGAAGGCATGAAGAAGCAGCAATACGATAAGAGGGTAAAACCGTTCACAATGCCGTGTAAGGACTTTACTTATTTGGCAAAGCCAATCAAAGATAAGCAGTTAGACATTTTCTTTCGTGGCAATGAGTCTGACCCTGAACGGGTCAAATTCTTCAAGCAATATCAGAAAACCAAACATGACATGAGAGCCGATGTTATCGTTTACCGTGGCGGCGACCGTGCCAAGGAGCGATTATCTCATGAACAGTTTATGGCGAAGATGGCCGACTCTGTATTCAATTTTCATTTCAAAGGGACTGGCTATTGTTGCTATCGCTATCAAGAGATTGCATCTTCAGGCTCGATAATCGTTAGCCCCAGCTATCCTCATCTTGTTTCTCATGATTATGTTGACATGGAAAGCTGCATCATATACAGGTCATTTGACGATATGATGAGTAAGATGCGTCAGTTGCTCAAGCGGCCAGAACGGTTGCAAGAAATGCAAGACCGCTCTATTGAAAACTTTAGAAAGTATCACACGACCGAAAAGAGATTTGAAGAGCTTCTTGAGTCGATTGAACTTCTTGGGAGATAAGCATGGCAGAACTAGGTGTAAAACTCAACTATGGTAACAAGGATTTCAAGCTGTATGTATATCCAGAAATGCGAACCAATAAGAAAACGGGAAAGAAAGAGCCCGTAGATAGTATTAGTCGTCGTATCTGGGAGAACAAGCAGTTCTACGAGATCGATAAGATAGAAGACTATCTCAAGTTCATGAACAATGACGCTGTTGTATTTGATTGTGGAGCTAACATCGGAAATCACTCAGTTTTCTGGGGAGCGCACTGCAAAGAAGTCCATGCGTTCGAGGCTTTCCCATCAAACTATAAACTCCTCAAGAGAAACATGAAAGAGAATAATATTGCAGGACAAGCCTATCGTGTCCTTCTTGGCAATTCACCAGGTAAATATAAGGTTGTTACCACGGAAGTTAGTCGTGGCGCAACTTGCTTTGAGCCCGACCCGAACGGCGAGTATACCTCGATGCGTCTTGATGATGTTGTCGATGAAAGCGTCAGGCCTACTTTCGTGAAGATAGATGTAGAAGGCGATGAACTTGAACTTCTCAAGGGCGCAAGTCGCATCCTTGAAGAGAGCCATCCCGTTTTGTGGATTGAGATTCATTACTTCTATCACGATGACATGGATGATCAGGTTCTTGCAGAGTTGTCAAAGTATGGGTATAAAGAAGGCGTTGATGTCTTTCTAACTCGTAGGACGAAAAAGAAGAAGTGAAGTATGTAGGCATCAAAAACTCAGCACAGAAGTCCGAGCTTCTGAGGAAGGCCAAGAAAATTGGCAAGATAACGACAGTTCAGTTACCTGCTATCGCAGGAGGCGACTGTAGCCGTCACCGAGAACTGCTTGCGATGTTCGATGCAGGCGAAACAGATTTTCGTGAAGCTGAATACTACAAGTATCAGAAAAGCAACGGCAAGAAACACGCTCAGATTATTGAGAAGATAGAGCGGTTTCGTAAGACCTATGAGTCAATCAGAAAGAAGGGTTACGACTACCGCCAGGGTCATATTGTTGTGACATCAAATGGCGCAAGGCTAGATGGCTCGCATCGTTCGTCGATTGTCGAGCATCTTGGCTTTAAAGAACTTGATGTTTTAATGGTTGACTGGGAGTCAGTCTTTCCGAAATCAAAACTCAGGGATGTATACGCTCATATCGAAGAACAGCAAAAGAGGTATAACTTATGAAATGTTTGATGCTTACGGACAAGAGACACTGGGCTTATGAGAGCATCGGAAAGAATCTTGTTAAGTACAATACAGATAATTCGGTTGAGTTGTCTTACACTCATATCAAGGGCAATGTTGAAAACATTAGGAAGATTTATACTAAGTATGACCGTGTTCTCGTGATGGGATGGCAGAACTATAAGCTTGTCGATTTCTTGCCCAAGAAACATACCTTGATTGGCATACATGGACATCATGCATGGGATAATCGCAAGACTCAGCCAGATAGGGACGTTACCCCTCCAAAAGAACTGGTTGATTTTCTAAATCAGTTTATCAGAGTTAATACTGTCTCTCGCAAGCTTGACCGTATCTTCAGAAAAGCTGGTGTTGAGAAGTTAATCTATACAGCGAATGGTGTAGATAGTAAGCTTTTTATTCCTCGACCAAGCGGAAACAAAGAGTTTACCGTGGGTTACTCTGGTTCTTCTGCTCACGATTGGCGAAAGGGTGTGACCGAGTTCATGAAGCCAGCAGCAAAGAAGGCAGGCGTCAAACTCAAGGTTGCTATGCTAGCCACTGAACATCATATCACGCTTGAAGAGATGCCCGCTTTCTACCAGGCGCTTGACGGGTATCTTTGTGCTTCATCATCTGAGGGTTTTTCGCTGAGTGTTTTAGAAGCGGCTTCATGTGGTCTGCCAATCGTCTCGACTCGTGTGGGTGGTTGTGAGGATTTGATTGATGATAAAGTAAACGGCTTTTTGGTCGATAGGAATGTGGATGCGATTGCAGATAGGCTGAGGCTACTTAAGGACAATGTAGACCGTCGAAAAGAGATAGGCGAAGCCATGAGAAAGACTATCGAGGACAAATACTGCTGGAGCAAGCGAACGCAAGATTGGATTGATTTTTGCAAAGGAGAAGCGTAATGGCTTGGACACCAGGACATGAACTAAAATATTGGCGAAAGAATGGCCTTAGCAAAGGTTCGCATATCTACAAAAACTATTTTGATAGTTTCAAGCTTGCAGAACATAGTTTTTACGGTAAGAAGGTCGCAGATGTCGGGTGCGGCCCCTTCGGTGGCGTTCTTATCGAGCTTGAAGGGGCAGACGTTTACCCTATTGATGTTTTGGCAGATGAATATAATGCCATGAAGGTCTCTAAAGTCAAGATACATAAGGGCGATCTATCTGAAAAGCTTCCATTTGAGGATGGCTTCTTTGATTATGCAATTTGTACCAATGCGATTGACCACATTCCTGACATGCTGCATGGAATGAAGGAACTCAACCGCATCCTTACAACTGGCGGAACACTTTTCTTGCACGTTCATTTGCGCAGCAAGGAAGAACTCAACAAGGCTCATGTTCATACGCTCGACCTCAAGAAGGCCGCGAAGCTTGCAAATGATGCGGGCTTTGAAGTCTTGCAAAATCAGAAAGACACCGACTGGGTTAATGATGAGCCCGAACGAGACGCCACTTATATGATACTCAGAAAGGCCTAATATGCTTGATAGGTTACTCGTTATATTCTCTAACTACGATGGCTACCGAACGTCTAACGACCTGAAAGAGCCAAGAGTCAAAGTCATGATTGACTCGTTTATTGAGACATGCGGCGACCCCTCAAGAATTCACGCCTTACTACTTGATAATGGCTCAACCGATGGTTCTGAGAAAATTCTTCAAGACTATCAGTCGAATACTTGGATGTATCGAAGGAAGACAACAGAAGACTACTATCTTGGCACGCTCAACAAGCTTCTTCATGAGTATCAGAGTCAGTATGATTATATGATGGTTATAGACAATGACCAATACTTTTTTCGACCTAACTACCTTGAGCGCACTTTACAGATATTTGAAGAGGAACCTGAAATTATTGCTGTTCATCTCAAGGAACACACTAAGAACGAAGAACTAGATTCACACCCCGGTAAGAAGGGTATCGCAGGTATATACGATAAGATACGACCTGTTCTTGGGAGCTATTGGGGTCGCGCTCCTATCTTCGAGCCAACCGATCCTTTTTTCAAGCCTGCGCCAGATAGAAGAGGCATGGGTGTAGTCGATCTTGCAGGCTTCGCTCCTAAGCGAGTATGCTGGATGTATTACGGTTACTCAAACGTAGTAATACGAACAAACCCTTTTGTTGAGGTATTCAAGCGTAAAGGTCTTGAGTTGCCGTTCAAGTCCAATCCTGATCGCTTAGCTTTATTCTCATCGACAGCGACACGATTTGGTCGTTCTGCGCAGTTACTACAGGGAGCCTCAATTAACTTTGGTTTTAGAAAACATATCAAGCCTAGCGTAAGCGTCAAGAAGATGATCAATGATTATAGGAAGGGCTATGGAAGTCTCAACATGAGCGATAAATACTCTTTCTACTATGACAGCGGGAGGCTTGGTCCAGTGAGCAGGCAGATAGGAGCATTAGCATGAGTATGTTGAAGACGAGGCAGACATGCCGCATCTGTGGCGGGCCTTTAGCCGAGATACTCGACCTCGGTAAGCATCATCTTGTTGGTTATGTCGGGGCGGAAGGTCATGAGCCTATTAAGCGTAAGGTTCCTCTTGTTCTTTGTCGCTGCGATACAGTAAACAACGAGAACGGCTGTGGTCTTGTTCAACTTCGTCACACAACTCCTGGCAAGCTTATGTATCCTCGATACTTCTATCGTTCTGGTATTAATAGAACAATGACAGAGCATCTTCATGGCATTGTTGAAGGTATTCATGAGTTCTTTGAAAGAGAGGAAAGCCCCTTAGAGAAGAATGATATGATTATCGATGTTGGTTGCAATGATGGTACGAGTTTGAAATACTGGAAGTCAAAGAGCTACGAAAACTTGTTCGGTTTTGACCCTGCGAAAAATATGCTTGAGTTCTCTGCTGAATCAGGCGCGAATATCACAACTGATTATTTCAATCTAGAGAACATGGGTAGAGTAAGGGCTTTTGGCGCTAAGGTTATCACGAGTATAGCGATGTTCTATGATCTTGAAGACCCCAATGAGTTTGTTCGTGATATTGGTCTTGCATTAGATAGTAAGGGTATATGGGTGTTTGAACAATCTTATTTACCTTCTATGCTGAGCCAGAATGCATACGATACTATATGTCATGAGCATATTGAATACTATAGTTTAGCAACCATTCAGCATCTTCTTCGTAAAAATGGTATGGAGGTTGTTGACGTTCATCTAAATGATATAAATGGTGGTAGTTTTCAAGTTTATGCTGCTAAGAGAAAAGCATTCAAGATTCAACCAGAAGCCGAAAAGCGGATACAGTCTTTGCTAGAAAGGGAGTTTGAGCTTGCTCTTGATAGCGAAGAACCCTTCGACGCTTTCAAGGAGCGTGTAGAGTCAAACAATAAGCAGTTGGTTGACTTTCTCAAGCAGGCGAAGGCGGAAGGCAAAACCGTATATGCGTATGGAGCCTCAACGAAGGGGGCTATCACGCTACAAGTCTGTGGCATAACCAATGAACTCATCAAGGGCTGCGCCGATCGTAATCCGATGAAATGGGGTACAGAGATTATGGGTACGGGGATACCTATTGTCTCTGAGGATGAGGCACGAGCCGATAAGCCTGACTATTTCCTTGCTCTTCCATGGCACTTCATGGAGGAGTTCAAAGAGCGAGAGCAGAGTTTTCGTGACCACGGCGGCAAGTGGGTTGTTCCAATGCCAGAGTTCAAGGTGTTCTAATGGCGATTGAAGACGATATCAAGCGAGTTCTTTCTGTAGGCGACCTAATAGATAGGTACTTGATTGTTCAAATCAAAATACGCAAACTTGATGCGTCTGTTCGAGAGGCTCTAAAAGAGGAAGCCAGGGCTCTGTCCGCTGTCATTATGTATTGCACACAACATCTTTCGGAGGAGGAGCAGCTTCGTCTTGGTTCCTATCAAGATATGCTGTTTGGCATTCTCTCTAGGCAGTGGGAGACCCTTGATAAGGTGCGAGATAGCAATTCAGATGCGGAAAGAGGAAGAAAGGCGGTTGAAGCGCAAGACATAAATATCGAGCGAGTGGATGCCAAGAACAAAATTAACAAACTGTGCGGGTCTTTCCCTGAATTTAAGAGGTACGGAAACTCATGATACAAAGATACTCAGCTAACAACGTGAGAGAAGCTATAGTTAGGCTAACCAATAAGCCTGGTAAGAAATGGGCGTATGACCGACCCGAAGATGAAGGCAAGCCAGCTTTTGAGCGGTGTATCGAGAATCCATGGACTTTAGACAAGATTTCATCTATTGATAAAGACCTTTCAGGGGCCAAAATGTTTGATTTTGGTTGCAACAAAGCCAAGTATGTACAAGCAGCTAAAAAAATGCATAAGTTGAAGACATATGGCATTGATGCAAAACCCGAAGGCAAACGATACGTAGACTACTTTTTTGAGGGCCAATATGACGATGCCTTGGAACGCAAGATTATCAGAGAAGGCCCATACGCTATAGCGACTTCTATCTCGTCTGTGGAGCATGCGGGCCATGACCTCCATCCCAATGAAGGCGCTATACGCAGATATCAATATCGCATATGTAAGATGATGATAGAGAACTCGGAGTATTTCTTTCTTACGGTTCCATTCGGTCAGCGACCAGGTTGGGCTAAGGATGAGAGTCGCAAGAACCTCTATCAGTTCAACCCTGAGATGCTTGACTATATCAAGGCGGTGGCTGAAGCTGAAGGCAAGAACTATCTAGAAGAGGTCTACAAGCTTGAGGGCGACAAATGGGTCATCTCGGATAGAGATGCTGCCGCTGATTGTCGATACAGGGGAAATAAGCTTGGCGCGACAGCTATAGCATTGGTTTCTGTATGGAGCGAAGATGAGTAAGACAGCATTGATAACAGGGCTCACGGGACAAGATGGCTCCTACATGGCCGAGTTGCTTCTTAAGGATGGATATGATGTGCATGGTCTTGTGCGTCGAAGTTCTATAGACAAATTTGACCGTCTTGAAGAGGGCGACATTTTGGATAAGATTACTATTCATGAGGGCGACATGGGAGACCCTGTTAGCCTAAGCAATCTTATCTCCGAAATACGACCACATGAGCTATACAACTTCGCAGCGATGTCGGATGTTCCATTCTCATTTGTGTCTCCATTCTATACAGAGATAGTTAACTCTTTGAGCGTTATGGTTATGCTTGAGGCTATCAAGCAGTCATGCTCAGAATGCAAGTTTTATCAGGCGTCATCTTCCGAGATGTATGGCAACCCTCAAGAAATCCCCCAGATAGAGTCTACTCCGCTCAAGCCTATTTCGCCGTATGCAATCTCGAAGACAAGCGCTTACCACTATGTCCGTTACTATCGAGAGGCATTTGGCCTCTTTGCGGTCAATGGCATTCTGTTCAATCATGAGAGCCCTCGTCGAGGCGACAAGTTCGTAACCAAGAAGATAGTTAAGCATGCGGTCGAAGTTCTGGCTGGCAAGCGAGATTGTATCTATCTTGGCAACTTGGATGCCAAAAGAGACTGGGGATACGCTGTTGATTATATGGAGGCAATTCGTCTCATGATGGCTTACGAGAGGCCAGATGATTGGGTTATCTCTACAGGAGAATCCCATTCGGTTCGGTCTTTCTGTGAGCTTGTGTTCAAGAATCTCGGTTGTGACCTTCAGTGGAATGGTAGAGGACTGAGCGAGACAGGTTCCATCGATGGGAGGACCGTAATACGAATATCGGACGATTTCTATAGGCCATCTGATATCCGTATGCTAAAAGGCAATGCATCAAAAGCCAAGCACATTCTTGGCTGGTCTCCTAAGACATCGATCGAAGGTTTGGTTGAAAAAATGGTTTCCTATGAAATAAGTCAAACTAAGGTAAGCAATGATTAAAGTAGGTATTAACGGCTTCGGACGAATAGGCAGGGTGTGCATGCGCATTTTGCTTGCTAGCGATGATTTTGAAGTTGTTGCCATCAATGATCCTGTAAGCACAGATAACTTGTGCTATCTTCTTAATTTTGATTCCCATTATGGTAGAATACCAGAATTTGACGCGCAGGGAAATTTCTTGATACGAGACAATATCAAGATACCAGTTCATCATGAGCTAGACATTGCCAAGGTAGACTGGAACGGTGCAACCGTTGTAATAGACGCTTCTGGTGTAACTGAGAATGTTTATAACGCACGCAATCTTCCCGAGCAGATTACGAGTATTGTAACTCATTCTCCCAAAGACGGAGTAGATAGTTATATCGTGATGGGCGTAAACGATGCTGAATACAAAGATTCGCACAAGGTTATTTCAAGTAGCATTTGCGATGTAAACGGTGCGGCACAAGTTATAAAGCCTCTTGACGAAAAGTATGGCATCGAGAATGGTTTTGTCACGACGCTGCATCCTTGGCTGTCATATCAGAATCTTATTGATGGACCTGTAGAAAACCAAAGCAATCCCGGCCATTCATGGCCTGATTACTCCTTGGGCAGGTCGTCAGTCGGCACGATGATACCAAAGAACACGAGCTTGATTCCTGCTCTAGACAACGTGATACCTGAAATTAGCAAGAGAGTTGATGCTATTTCTTTTCGGACTCCTACTTCAATTGTGTCAAGCGCAGACATGACCCTTAGTCTTAGGTCAGATTTCGATCTAGAAGAAGTTATAGATTTTCTACGAGGTTTGCGTTCAGAATACATCAAGGTCAACGAGCGACATCTTGTTGGTATGGACTATTTAGCCATGGATGAAGCTGTGGCTATTGATTTGCAGTGGGTTAGAAAGATTGGTCCGATGCTGCACCTTGTTATTTGGTATGACAATGAATGGTCGTATTGTTCGAATACTGTCAAGCTTGCAAGAAAGGTTGGTTCATGAGTATAGCATCTTTGTTAATAGGCAAGAAAAACAGTACAGGGGTTCCAGGCAAGAACGTAAGACTCATTAACGGAGTTCGTTCAGCCGAGTATGCTTATCGTGCTTCGGAATATAGCAAGCTAATACAGCACCGCTTTGTGTCTACCGATTGCGGCAGAATTCAGTCTATGGGCAGGCAGCATGGCTGGTCGATCATTGACCGACCAAGCGAGCTTGCGCAGCCAGAGACGCTTACCGAGGATGTCTTAAGCCATGCTCTTGAGTTCATGGATAGCGAGCTTCCTGAGCCGCCAGAAATCATTGTGCTGCATTTCTGCAACACACCCGCTATCGACCCCGTATTGATTGACGAAGGCATACAGACGCTTCTCGATGAGCCTGAATGGAGTTCAGTGTTCTCGCTTTGTAAATTTGATATGTTTAGCCCTGTTCGCGCTCAAAAGGTTATAGATGGCGAGGTCATGCCATTTGTAGACCCCAAGCACCTTCCAGAGGCAAACTCTTTGCGGAACAGTCAGGGTGCTTGTTACTTCTTGGATTTCTCTGTCCAAGTTCTTCGTCGCGAGTGTTTCGAAAGTATGGATCGAACCGATACTATCTTTAAGTGGATGGGCAAAAAGCCCAAAGCCCTCATTCGAGACGCGAGAGTCTTCGATATCGATGAAGAGTGGCAGCTAGGAGTGGTAGAGGAGTGGGTCAAGAAACATGCTCAAAGTAGTAATACCGGATCACATCGTTGATGATACAGAAGTTGAAAATCAAGTCTTTGGCAGTGATGCAGAGATAACTGCCTACCGTCAGCCACCTGATTCATTAGAATACCTACGAGATTTTGATGCCGTTATGCATTGGCATCATTTTCGTGTCAATGAAGAAACGCTTGCTTACATGGATAAATGCAAGTGTGTTGTTCGTTTTGGAGCGGGCTTGGATAACGTAAACCAGGAACTCTGTAAGCAACGAGGTATACAAGTATTCAATGTTCCTGACTATGGCGTAGATGAGGTTGCTGACCATACTCTTGCTTTGATTCTCGGTCTCTCTCGTAGTATTGTAGCGCATCAGAATGACCATAGAGCGTGGGTTGACCAATACGAGCAGCCTAATATACGCTTGCAGGGCAAGACCGCAGGTATTGTTGGTCTTGGACGAATCGGCTTGGCTGTAGCTCGGCGATTGCAGGCCTTTGGAATGAACATCTTGTTCTATGACCCGTACGTCGAAGAGGGTATCGAGAAGAGTCTTGGTTTTCAGAGAACAAATAATCTAAGCAAGATAGCTGCTGTAAGCTCAGTTATCACGTTGCATGTTCCTCTAACAGAAGAAACTCATCATATGATCAATGATGAGTTCTTACATTATGTAAACAAGGCTCCTATATTTGTCAATACTTGCCGAGGCGGTGTTGTGGATTATGATGCTCTTATTGAGGCTCACAAGGCGGGGAAGTTTCAGGGTCTAGGTATAGACGTATTCGAGACGGAGCCGCCTACAAATTTGTATAGAGACAATCGCATTATATATACGCCTCATTCTGCTTTTTATTCAGATGAATCTATTGTCGAGCTTCGCAGTAAAGCGGCGAGAAAGTGTTTGCAATGCCTGAAAAAACTCTAAAACAAAAACTTGCCAATAGGGAAAAGCTCGTCGGAACATGGAGCGTTATTCCTTCGCCCGTTGTAGCTGATGCTCTAGCTTCGTACCTGGACTTCGTTATACTAGATATGGAGCATGGTCCAGTTAGCTTTGAAACAGCACAGAACATGCTTATTGCTCTTCAGTGTAAGGGCTGTCACGGAATGATTCGTGTTCCTGATTACTCGGAATCAAATATACTGAAAGCTTTTGATATCGGCGCTGAAGGCATTATTGTTCCTCAAATCAAGCAGCATGATGCAGTTTGGGATATAATTAGTCGCTCTAAATACCCTCCCGCAGGTTGTCGAGGGTTATCTCCATACACCCGCGCGGGACGCTATGGCTCTCGTGTTGATCATATGAGTAAATCAAATGAAGAATCTGTAACGAGTGTTATCATAGAAAACAAAACTGCTTTGGATTCTCTGGATTATATCATCAAGGATCATACAGTAGAATTAATCTATTTTGGTATCTACGATATTTCTTTGGCCCTTGGTCATCCTGGCGATATTTCGCATAAGGAAGTTAGAGACACAATAGAACAAGGTATCAAAAAAGTCGCTGATGCTGGTATTTCTGTAGGGGGATTTGTTCATACCAAAGAGGAGATGGATATGTATGGCGATATAGGTATGAACTTTTTTGCTTATGGAGTTGATGCTCACATCTTACAGAGAGGCTATGATGGCTTACAAGGGAATTAGACATCGCAATCTAATCATAGTCGGAGCGGGTAAGACTATTGTAGACAATGATTCGAAGCTAAAAGATTTCATTGTAGATAATGATTGTAAGGTCATCGGCATCAACTACATGACCAATTTTTGTCATCCCGACTACCATCTATGGACCAATCGTCAGCGACTAAAAGCTTTCGGTCAATGTATAGATGCTGCTAAGTCAAGATTGATGTTTAACTACCGCATGCCAAAAGACATTATTCGACGCTTCCATAAAGGGCCTTATATCAAAGTGGTCTATTCTGATGATGACCGTTTCGCTGAGCGATTTGCAATACGCGAAGACCATATTAAGGGCCGATTCAGGACAGCGGGCGTTCTCGCGATAGCGATTGCGCATCTCATGGAGGCAGAGAATATTTGGGTTGCAGGTATGGATGGGTATACGCTTCATGCCCACGATGATGTTCAATCAGGCAAAGCGACGCAGCATTGTTATGGGACAGGTCATACAGACGATGTTTCGTGGGAAGACGGTGCTGCGAAGGACGCGGCAGTTCAGTCATGTTTAGATAACTTATCAAAGTATGTCAGTTTCAAAATAATCACACCCACGAAGTTTGAGAACCACTATGCAGGAATACTATAAGAACTGGTGTTTTGACTTCGATGGAGTTATTCTTGATTCTAACGGCGTCAAACACGCATCGTTTTTGCAAGTTTGCCAGAAGTACGAGCCCGAGCATGCCTATGCTATGTTAGAAGTATTTAAGACTAATAGCGGCAAGTCGAGGTCTAAGATCATCGAAATAGCTGAGTCTGAAGTCGTAGGTCGTCCTATCGATAAAAGCGCTATCGAGCAAGAGTATTCTATATTATCTGACGAGCTAACTGCGCAATGCAAAGAGACAACCGGGCTTCGAGAATTTCTTGATTCCATACCAAGAGATTGTAATAGGTTCATTATAACTGGTTCGGGTCAGATAAAAACAACTCAGATGTTAGGCGACAGAGGATTGTTGCCTTATTTTGATGCGGTTTATGGGGCTCCTGCTTCCAAGGTTGATGCATTCGCGAATTTACAAGTCAGAGGTTTTTTGGATGAGCCAACTGTGTTTATTGGCGATAGCAGATACGATTATGAATCATCAGTAGGGTTCAATGTGGATTTTGTATTTATGAGCGACTTCACAGGGTTTGATAATTGGAAGTCGTTTTTTGACGATAAGAGTTGTAAGGTTATTCGCTGCCTTAGAGACCTGATGTGAGGAGCATACTATGAAAATAGCAGTTATTGGACATGGATATGTCGGAAAGGCCATGGCCGAGTTTTTTCAAGACCACTATGATCTCGTGGTAGTCGATACCAAATTCACGGGACCATCTTCAGTCAAAAACGAAGAGTTTGGTCGCAATCATCTATTTACTAATGATTTATGTGCTGCGAATGGCTGTGACTTGGTTGTTGTTTGCCTGCCTACCCCTCGCAGCGATGATGGCTCTTGTGATACGAGCCTAGTGGAATCGGCTATTCGTGACATCGATGCTGAGTTATTCCTTATTAAGTCAACGATCGAGCCAGGCACTACCGACCGCCTTAAAGAGGCAACTGGTAAGCGTATTGTTTTCTCACCTGAGTATTGTGGCGAGTCTAAATACTGGACAGAATACAAGTTTCATACTGATGTCAAAGAGACTCCTTGGTTTACTTTTGGTGGCGACCCAGAAGATACTGAGGCAATGGTTCGCTTCTTCATCAAGGTTGTTGGTCCAACAAAGACATACCACCAGACTGATACCCTTACTGCTGAACTCGCAAAGTATGTTGAGAATACTTTTTATGCTATGAAAGTTACGTTCTGCTATGAAATCAACGAGTTGTGCGAGCGCATGGGTGTGGATTACTACAAGCTGCGAGAGGCATGGCTTCTTGACCCGCGACTGAGCCCAATGCATACAGCAGTATTCCAAGAGAGCGAAAAGCCTTTCGGTGGGAAGTGCTTCCCTAAAGATGTGTCTGCAATTGCTCGATATGCTGAGAAGCTGGGTTATGATGCTAAGCTGATTCAGGAAATTTTGTTGTCCAATGACCGTATTGGAGAGCTTCGCAAAAATCGCTAACGGGAAAAGCGAATGTCCTGTCTTGAACTTGCCAAAAACATTGTTGTAGCAGGATATCCAAGATCAGGTACAAGCTGGCTAACCCGCTTGATCGCAGACTCTCTGCGATGCCCCATCAACTCATACTATAACGGCAACAGGTTATGCTATAAGAATTCAGATGGCTTTGCTAATGATGTAAACCAGTTGGCTAGTTGTGTCCGTATAGATTATGCTCTGATGAAAACTCATTGCCATCCTCAAGTTGTGTTTACTGAAAACTCTGTTTTTGAAGCTAGTCGAGAACTAACAGTATTTATACACAGAGACCCTCTTGATGTGCTGGTATCTTGCATGCATTACTATAACACATCATTTGAAGATATGCTTCATAAAATGCAGCATGGTTACAGAGAAGTTTCAGGTTTTGATTATATCAGATATAGAAAAGACTGGTTATCCGAAAAGGTCATAGCAACTACTTATGAGAAGCTTTTGCAAAAAACAGACTGGGAGTTGCTTGCAATCATTCACACTTTAGGATTTGTTGAAACTACGCTTGATGATGTTCAGAATGCTATTGAGCAACAGAGCTTTGCTTTTAAGAAAGCTTCAGGTATCAATGCCAACCATTACCGAAAAGGACAGATAGGTTCTTATGTTGATGAGTTGTCAACAGAGCAAATCAATCGTGCTAGATGTTTTCTAGGTAAATATTCATGATTCTCGGAATATTGCCACACGGACATGACCAGAACGTTGCCCTTTTGGACGACGATGGCTGTCCTGTAACAGTTTACGAATGGGAAAGACTGTTCGGCGAAAGGTATTGTCTAAGCTATAGTCCTTTTTCTTATAACTCTATGATGACAGAGTATCCGCGAAGCAAGCATATGCGACAAGCGGATGCGTTTGTAGATAGAACAGTTGATTTCTGGAATACGTATGCTAAAGACATAACTGCTGTGGCCCTATGCGCTACGGTCTTTGTCAAGGACCATTTATACATAGAGCATTGCCGCTGTCTTCTTCGAGTTCTACGGGAAAGATATGGTAATCATATACCGCAGCATCCGGTTTTGTTCAACCATCATGAGTGTCATGCATCGCTTGCTTTTTATGGTTCGCCCTTTGAGCAAGCTAAAGTATTCTCATATGATGGAACAGGTAATGATGGATTTACCAAATTCTATCATATGTCAGAGAATACGATAGACCATATCGCTGGCTATAAAGGCAGGTTTGGTCATTCTTATGATCTGCTTGGTCGCCGCATTGGTGATTATGATGAGTTTTGGCCTGTTCCTGCTATTTCAGGCCGTCTTATGGGCCTAAGCTCATACGGTAAGCTTGATGATAAGCTTTACAAAGAGGCCAAAGCGTTTTTTGAGTTTGTTTCGGAATACGTATGGCTTAATCCTCGCGGCTGGAAAGAGTTAATGGTGGAGTACGCTAAGTATAGCAAAAGCGATCAACCACACCTGTATCATCTTGGGCCATCAGACGGATGGTTAGCAAAGAACTACGTACATAGTTTTCAGCAAATGTGGACCGATAGAGCCATTGATCTTATCAAGCGTCATCTTGCAAAAAACGAGCCGTTATGTGTAACAGGTGGTTGTGCCATGAATGGTATAACTAATCATGCTATCTTCAAAGAAGTATCAGACAACATTTACGTTCCACCAAATCCAGGTGATTGTGGCCTTGCGCTAGGGGCGGCTTTTGCATATCGCCAATGGTTTGAGCAGAAGCCACGTAAATATTTTGGACCTCTAAACCCTTATATCGGCGCACCTATCTTGGATATCAAAGATATTCAGAAGTACCGTGACCGAGATGACTACAAGGGTAAGGTAACTATCAGAGAGATAGCAAAGCATATTGCGAATGGCAAGGTTTTTGGAGTTATTCAGGGAAATAGCGAAATAGGCCCCAGAGCGTTAGGCAATCGCTCGATTCTTGCAGATTGCCGCAAGAAAGATATCAAGGACCGTTTGAACAAGGAAGTCAAGTTTCGAGCCTGGTATAGGCCGTATGCGCCGGTCGTGCGACAGGAAGATGTAGATAGGTATTTTGAGTTCAATGCCGCTTCTCCATATATGTCGCAGGTTGTGAAAGTAAAAGATAAAGTGAAAGACAGTATCCCCGGCGTGACTCATGTCGATAATACAGCAAGGTTGCAGACAGTTACAAGACAACAGCATCGTTGGCTCTATGACCTGCTAACCGAGTATGAAAAATCTGTAGGTGTAGGAGTACTATTGAACACTTCGTTCAATTCAAGAGGACGACCGATGGTCACAAAACTCAAAACTGCTTTCGATACTTTGGACTCTACGGGACTAGATGGAGTGATTGTCGAAGGGAATGAGTTGTGGCTAAAAGTGTGAAAAGTATAAGAACCTAAGCAGAGATGTCGATAGAAGTGAAACAAAGGCAGCAAGTTATGCCCCGTCGTAGACAGCAAATCCCAACAGTATTTCCGTATGAAGTAACTGATATCATCAAGATGGATGATATCTATACGGTCATCAATTATGTTCAGCTTAGCCGTGAAACTTGCAAGTTCGTGGCAGACAAGACCGATGCATTGACAATGCAGACTTTGCTCAAGGATGTTGAGATGTCATTCGATACAAAGTCTCATGAAAATGGCGTTCAGTTCACTGTCTTCCCTCCTCCCGAGCGAGAGGTCCCCGAAGAACAGATTATATTTGCTGATGAAGATTTCCCGGATGAAAAGATTGAGCCGGGTCAGTGTTTCTGAGCATCAGGTTTGTAGTTCTACTTGAGTAGGATGCTTGATGTTCTTGGTTATAGTATAGGATATTCCAATGGAACCTATTCGTCGTGTTGCAAGCTTCCTCGGTCCACGAGGAGAGCGTGTTGAGGCTCTTATCGCAATCAATCCTACAACTCTCGAAGACTTGAATGCCGAGAGTCTCAAGGAAATGGGGAGTAGCGAGCCTGCTATTGTATATGCTGGTGTTGCTACGCTAATGTCAGCTATCCCTACGCCGCAAGGCCCTGTGCCTGCGATTCCTAACGAGATTCGTTTCCCGATTATCGCAGACGATCTCGAAACCGCAATTTCACAGTACGCTGATGAATTGCAGTCGTTCATTGATAACCTCAAGAAGGAGCAGGAGCAGGCGCAGCAGAAGCGCGCAACTGAAGAACTATATGTTCCAAGTCCTGCTGAGTCTGAGGCTATCAATAACCTCAAGATTTCTGACTAATTACAAGGAAATCGAGCTATGAAGCAGGAATATGAGCGCGTTGTTCGTGTAGTGTGTGGCGATGATTGGTGTGGGCAGCATAAGACGCCGGATGAGAAAGATGGCGGCTTTGGCATCGCTATGGTTCTTGCCTTTCTTAGAGGCACACCAGCAAGGTTGGCTGAGCTATCTAAAGAGATAGATGTTCCTCATTACGTTATTGAAATACCATTTAGGCGATTGCATTTGAATGGTATCTTCAATGACTGGTCATGGGTTCTTACCGAACCTTTGTTGAAGGGTGAGAGTAGGTCTGCTGATGATGCTCATAGAGCGATGTTGATATGGTGTCATATTGCAGGTTTGTCCAGTGGGTTTACTGGTAAGGGCCTTACTCGACCAGAACTCTCTGAGAGGAAAAAGCATAGAAATGACTCCTGAACGTTCTATAGCAATTGCCTTTATCAAGCAGTTTCGTGAGAATATGGACGATATGTTGCGACCATTAAGCGAAGCTGCTGATAGAGAGAGGCATTTGGAAGAGAGTTTGGAGCCATATGTTGCTTATCAGCTTGGCGTTAGCGAAGGAAGCGTAGACGAAGAATTGCTAGAGAGCATCAAGAACATCGTTCTAGCTGTGAGCGAGTCCTTGATTGAAATTCAGGCTCCCTTATATGAAAAGCTTTTGACTACGATAGTTAGCGATGTGATGCATGATATCGAAGTTCATTTGCGAGAGAACTATAGTCAGGAAGACTTGGAGTTTTTCGCAGAAATAGTGAATGACGAAAGAATGCAGAGGCTTTTGGGCGACAATGGTATTTTTGGCATGTTGCGCACTGCGCATGGAAATGCAAAGAAAGAACTTACTGCATGCACTTTGAATTTTCTAAATGATGAAGATGGCTTTTCGCCAACGATGATGGACTACATGCTGAAGTTTGGATTAGGGCGTAAGCCCAAAGATTCGTAATGCCGATACATAAGGAGAAACAAGGTATGGCAGCAAAAATGCGTATCAATAGGCGTATTGTAAACAGCAAGAGGCACACCACTGGATACATCGTAACTGGTGGTCGTCGTATTACTCGTGCCCAGGCTGTTCGTATGGCTCGCAAGGGTGAGCTTTCTGGCGTTCGCGCTATTCAGGGCAATGGAGTGAGTTACATTCAGTCCACCACCAACCGCAGTTTGTATGACCTCCCTATCGAGGTTGACGCGGGCGGACGCCGCCGCTAATCAAGGCGGGAAGAATCTGAAACAAGGGGAGTGACTGTTTGTCGCTCCCCTTGTTTATTGGTCGATAGGAGAGAGATGCCTAAGTATCTAGTAATCATTGAAGGCCCTGGTAAGATTAAGAAGGTCTCAGCAGCGCTAGGCAAAGACTATAAAGTAGTTGCCTCTAAGGGGCACTGCGTTGACCTGCCTGCCAAAGGTAAGAATATATCAGTTAAGAAAGATAAAGCTACTGGTGATTATTCTTTTACGCCAAACTATCAAATTCTCGATGATAAAAAGGAAATCGTTTCTGACCTTGTAGACTTGGCACAAAAACACCAGACAACTTATTTGATGATGGACCCTGACCGTGAGGGCGAGGCTATTGCTTGGCATATAGCGAATCAGTTGCCTGCGAGTGTTAAGCCGGTTCGAGTAACGACGAACAGCATTACACAGTCAGAGATAGCCAAAGCTCTTAAGAAAACCAGGTCGATTGACCAAGACCTAGTGAACAGTTATGAGGCCCGTCGTATTCTTGACCGCCTTGTGGGGTATGAATGTTCATTCTTGACAACACAAGCAACTGGTGGCCGATCTGTGGGTCGCGTTCAATCCGCCGCTCTTAGAATTTTGGCTGACCGCGAGAAATCGATTCAGTCATTTGTGCCAGAAGAATACTGGGAGATAAAAGCAAGCCTGCTCTCCAAGAAAGCCGAAAAACTGGTAGTTGATCTTGTAGACCCTAAAGCAAAGGACATCAAGAATAAAAAAGCAGCGGAGACCATCAAGACCGCTTTGGAAGGCAATGAGACAGAGGTAACAAAATATGACCAGAAACAGAGAGTTTCTAGACCATACGCTCCATTTACAACCTCTACCATGCAGCAATCGGCAGTCTCAATACTTGGGCTTTCTCAAAGTCGTGCGATGCGTGCTGCTCAAGGGCTATACGAAGACGGCCATATTACATATCATCGAACGGATTCGATATCGATTTCATCAGAGGGTATCAAGAATATCAGAGGCTACATACAGTCAAACTTTACGCCTAACTACTATCCTTCGAAGCCCAATCTCTACAAGACTTCGGCAAAGAATGCTCAAGAAGCTCACGAAGCTATCCGTCCAACCGATGCCAACGTCGTCGGCGTAGGACGAGATATGGACCAGAAGCGTTTGTATGAGCTTATTTGGCAGCGCGCTGTATCTTCGCAGATGACTGATTCTGTTTCTAATCAGGTTACAATCCGCTTCGAGACCAAAAAGTATACGCTAGGTGTATCGGGCTCCAGTCTTGTTTTTGATGGTTGGAAAAAAGTCTGGTCTTATGCGCTGTCTAAAGATGTTCAGCTTCCTGCTCTCAAGGTTGGCGAGAAGCTTGATATATCGAAGGTGTCAACTGAGCAGAAGTGGACACAGCCCCCGCCCAGATTCTCTGAAGCTTCAATTACGAAAGAGCTAGAGAAGACCGGCATCGGTAGGCCGTCTACTTATGAGCAAACGATGCGAACTCTTAAGGACCGCGAATATATTGAACTAACAAAGAAGGCATTCCATGTAACTGATCTAGGGATGCGAGTAAATGATTTTTTGGTTCGGTCTAATTTCTGCTTCATTGATTTGAAGTTCACCGCTGACATGGAAGACGACCTTGATGAAATCAGCGCTGCTAAGAAGACTAAAGAGAAGGTTCTTGATCTATTTTACAAACGGCTGATGCAGGACATGGATGTTGGTCGTAAGATGAAAGATACTATTAGTCAGACCACCGTCCCATGCCCTGATTGCTCTAAGATGCTGTTGAAGAAGTTTGGACGCCAAGGCGAGCCATTCTTTGCTTGTCCAGAACGCAAAGCTTGCGGTTTTACTGCAAATATCGGTAGCGATGGCAAGCCTGAGAAGAAAGTTCCAAAACAGGTTATTCTTTCTACTCATAAATGCCCTATCTGTGATGAGCTTATGGCAGAGCGGCAGAGCAAATATGGCAAGTTCTTTGGGTGTTCTAAGTTTCCTAAATGTCGCGGCATGCGCGATGAGAACGGCAAAGAAGTTAAGAAATCTACAGGCAAGAAGAAGTGGTCAAAGAAGACTAAAAAGAAATCAGCAAAGAAAAAATGAATAGAAGAGTATCTAAAAATCTGATACAGGCTGAGCGACTATACAAGAGAGTGTGGCGCGCTGCAAATGAAGCAGAAGCTACAGAAATCGAAAGCCTAATCCGTATACTTGATTCGCAGTTGACCGTTAACGAGTCAAATCGCATTCCTATGGAAAAACTAAAAGAGTTACTGGAGAAGATTAGGTCTGAAGAGGTCTCTCTTGATGAACTCGGAGACATGGACCCGAATCAGTTGTTTGAGTTCATAACAGGTGAAAAAGCAGATGAAGAATGAAATACGAGGGCTAAAAGCAGGTCGATACTATTCACCTTGTGAAAGCGTCCTCTTGCAGCTAAGAATATCCGATGAGGGTGTAATAGTCGAGATAGCGGACTCTGATGCCGATATCTTCTATGCATTTACGATTGATGATGAAGAAGTGATTAAGTTCGAAGTAGACGAACTAGCAGCAACACAAGGAGAATAACAGATGCCGCAGATTGCCCCCAACTACGAAGAGAATCCAGAGATTATCGATATTGCCGATGAGTTGATCACGTTGTATCCCGAGCTATTTGGAGGTACTGACCTGACTCGCATCGCTGCGTTCTCGATTACCAATAAAGACCGCAAGGAAGGCAAGCCGATTTGGGAAATCATGCCTGTCAAGGCTCCTGCCAATATCCTTTGCAACAAAGACTACATTATCGCTGTTTACTTGAACAGCTATGAGATGCTTGATGATGCGCATAAGGCTGCGATGGTAGCAGATATCCTCTGCACGATTCCCGCCGAAGGAAAAGGCAAGCTTGTGCCCAAGGATGTTAAAGAGCATGGTGTGATGATTCGCACGCTTGGGGTTGACTTCATGGACAACCCTGATCTTCCTGATATCCGCAAGGGTGTAACTGATTGGGTACGAGGCTAAGGAGAGACATAGATGAAATTTCAGGCTATATCAAGAGACGATTACGGACAGACGGCCATTATTGGTACGCATGACACCGTAGAAGGCGCGATTAATCAGTGCCGTGAAGAAGTTACAAATCTGAACTTCTCAAACGCCCTTACAACGGATAATAAGTTCCGTTCTATTGAAGCGTTTATGGTTGACATTATTAACGGCGCGGGCGATGTCGAGAGCGATATTGTTTATATGGGTAACATGACCGCTGGACAGCATCAAGCTCTCAATGTTAAGACTGGCGAGAAGTCAATGATTGATGATACGACCAAGCTGCGTATCTACATTGGGCGAAATGAGAATCAAGATTTTTACCTTGAGAACTTCAAGGGCGATCCGGTAGCGACATTGAAGGATGAAAACCTACAGGATAAAACCTATTTCTTTGTCAAGGGGGTATAATGACCCTAGTTTTAGCTATCTCTGGAAAGAAGCAGAGCGGCAAAACAACCTGGGTCAATCGCTTTGAAGAGATGTATAAAGGTCATGGTTGGGATGTCCGTTCGTATTCATTTGCAGATCCGTTGAAAGAATTTCTAATCAACTCAATGGGCCTTGCGTATAGTCAGTGTCATGGCACTGATGAAGAGAAAAACTCTCCAACTATTTATCGTTGGGAAACTTTGCCTGAAAATATACGCGCAGTCAATGGGAATAAAAGCGGATTGATGTCGGGTCGAGAACTGATGCAGGTATTCGGCACGGATGTTATGAGACAGATGTTTGATGATTGTATTTGGGTTAATGCGACATTCCGTTCTATTCGACGGGATAATCCAGACATAGCTCTCATTCCTGATACCCGTTTTCCTTCGGAGTTGCGAGCGATATATGCGAATAACGGATATGTTATTCGTCTCACACGCAACGTATACATGCAAGACCGTCACCCTAGTGAAACAGCTTTGGATGATTGGAATTGGACCGAAGAACCCTCTACGAGTAGCAACTCGTTGTTAGTGCCTGATGGTATGGGCATAGAAGAAACGTGGAAATACACGGGAGCCTTTATTGACCGATTGTTGGTCATGCACGGGCTTACCAAGCAGAAGGTATGACATGAGTAAAGACGCATTCGCCAGAAAGTACCGCCCTAAGAAGCTTGCAGACCTAGTGGGCCAAGAGCATGTGGTCAAGGTGCTACTGAACTCGCTGAAACAAGACGACTACCATCACGCCTACATCTTTGCGGGTAAGTTTGGTTGTGGCAAAACATCAACTGCTCGCATTTTTGCGGCTGCCGTCAATAATCCAGGTGGAGCCTCTGCTGAGCCTGATCTTGACTCAGAGCTTGTCAAGAAAATCTTCAATGGCAAGCATCCTGATATCAAAGAGATCGACGCGGCAGCCAGTGGTAGCATCGATGGCATCCGCGACCTCAAAGAGCAAATTAAGTATGCTCCGATGGAGTGCAAGTATCGCTTCGTCATCCTTGACGAGGCCCACAGATTGAGCGGCGCGGCGGCAGAAGCCGCATTGAAGATGATCGAGGAGCCTCCATCAAATGTCATCTTCATTCTTTGCACAACTGACCCGCAGAAGCTTAAGGACACGATTCATAGTCGCTGCCTGCCTTTGCGATTCAATGCCTTATCTTGGAATCAGTCGTTTCAGCATCTTTGCAAAGTTGCTGATGCAGAGAAAATTGACTACGAAGAAGCTGCGCTGAAGATTGCAGCACGCAAGAGCAAGGGCTCTGCACGTAATGCGTTGCAGAACCTACAAATGTTGATCACGTTTGCCGGTGAGGGAAATAAGATCACAACTGAGATTGCTCAACAAGCTCTGTCGGCTATCGATGAGAACTTTTACTTCCATTTGGTCGATGCTATAGTGAAACCTGACGCTGGAGAAGCCATGCGTATCGTTGACAAGTTGCTTGCTGACGGACGCGATGTCGGGGAAGTCTTGGATGGTCTCGTTGGACATCTAAGAAACTTGCTAGTTATTACAACGGCCCCTTCAACTCAGGGTTTGATATACCTGACAGATGATGAGCAGAAACGTTACGTGCATCAAAGAAACAGCCTTCCGAATGGTCTTGCAGCAGCATTCATTATTGAAGCTCTGGAGAACTTGGCAGAGGCTTCGCGGAGTATTCAGCTAAACCTGAATCCTCAAGTGATGCTTGAAGGCTTTGTCGTAAAGACAATCATGAGCGCTGCGACTCTGAGGCGAAGGGACACTTCACGGAGTCAGAATACGAATGCCTCAACCCAACCGCAAAAAGCGGGGTGAGGTCAAGAAAAAAGTAGCCAAGAAGAAGGCAACGACGAAGAAAAAAGCTGAGAAGAAACTCAGCGTTGAAGAACAAGAAGCCGAGCGATGCAATGAGCTAATCTTGATCATCCGCGAATCAGATAATCTAAATGAGACCAACGCCGCATTTGAGGAGATAGTCTATAGACTAAAGCCTCGAATACAACGGTTGGTTAATAGATTCAACATCGCGGGTCTCGGCAATGATGATGTTATGCAGGAGGCGTTATACGCTTTACGATACAAGGCTATCAAGGACTATGATGCTGAAAGAGGAAACGGTACTGGCTGGTCTCCGTTTGATAAGTTCGCCATTCTTTGTATAAGGCGACACTTATCAACCGAATATAAGGCTAGTTACCAAAACAAGAAAAGAGTCCTCAATCAGAGCATGTCTCTTGACCATGAAACCCGTACCAGTTCAGATGACGATTTATCATTGATCAATATAGTCGCGTCTGATGATACAAACGTTCTAACCAACGTTATGCAAAAGGAGTACTATCGAGACTTGATGGGCAGGTTACTGAAGAGCTTGTCAAGTTTTGAGAAAGAAGTTTTCCTATTGTATGCCCAGAGATACTCTTACGAAGAGATTGCAGACAAGATCAACGAAAATCGTGTCAAAGTCAAAGTGAATATCAAGGGAGTTGATAACGCTTTGTCGAGAATAAAGAACAAGGCACGAGTCATTTTGATTCAATATGAGCAAAACCAAGTTCCTGATGAAGAAACCGATTAAGGAGTACATTGATGAAGTTTAGCGTTCAAGTGAAAGATTTCGCGAGAGGCTTAGAGCCTGTTATTTCTGTCGCGGTGAAAGGCGTTACCAAAGAATACGAGAACGCTTTCTTCGCCACGCTGATTGTTGACGAAAATGGCATCACGGGTGTTGCAGACGGCGGCAAGGTCAGTATCTATGCCGATATTACCAACTCTCGTTTTGACAAGCTGAACTTCAAACATGAAGTCAGCGGTATTGCTACTGTTAAAGCTGCTGATTTGAAAGCCGTGCTTGCCTCGATTGATGAGAATGAAATCGTCAATGTCGAGATAACTGGTAATGACGATGAGGGTCGTGAGCTAATGTTTACGCTTGAGTCGGACCCTGAGCAGTTCCAGACGTTGCCGGTTAACTCCGAGAACATACCTCGTGACCGTTACATCGATGATTACATGGAGGCTGTAAGCGACGATGATGGTCTTCAGATTCGTCGTGACCTCTTTGCTTCGGGCGCAAGCGCGTTGACATTTACCCATGGCTTTGAGGAGTATCGTCCTGCTTATCTCTATTGGGTCATTCGCGCGTCTAAGGATGAGCTACGCTTTGCCTCTGGTAGCGGTGGTCGATTTGCGGTTCTCGAATACATTGGTCATGACCTTTCGAACGCGACCGACACCACAACCCTTGTTGTTCCCAATGAGCAGACGCAGGTTTTCGTGGACATTGTTGGCAAGGTCAATGATGACATGATTACCCTACATAAAACAGACAGGCACCTTGTTCTCAAGACGAACAACTTTATCGCGGTTGCTTCAAACTATGACCCTGAAATTCAGTGGCCTGATCTTGATGTCTTCCTCAAGAGAGAGAACAAACTGCGACTGACCACGCGAGTTGGAAGCTGGCCGAATGCGGTCAAGGGCCTTGCGGCGACTTATAACGAAGATGCCAAGAAGACCTTTGACTATCATGTCGCCAACCTTGATATTGATCTGGCTGGCAATATCATTACCGCTAAGACGACAGGCAGCACGATGCGATCGAAGCGTAAGATCAACATCGAAGATGCTGAAGTCAAGGATAGCGATTCGATGAGTGCTGTCAATCTCAACTTCCTTTCGAAGTATCTCTTTGAGGCATTCAAGAATGCGTCTGATGACGAGCATGTGCAGATTGAGATTGAAAATGAACTGAAGCCTGTTGTTATCCGCTACCACGCCGGTCAGCAGGTTGGTGAGGCTGACGATTTCCGCAAGCCCAACGAGTCGTTTGGCGTGGATGAGCGATTTACTGTGTTCTTCGCGACCTTTACCGAAGACGACTAAGCTAACTCTCTCCTGAGCTAACGCTTGGGAGAGGTATTACCATGAGCGAAAAGAAGAAACCCCAAGTAGCCTGGCTCTCTGGCGGCTACCATAGCCGTCGAGCCAGACTTCGTTCTATCCGTGAGCGCTTCAATGGCTTTGAGCAAGCGGAAATTGACGGCGAGATGTCTGTTGGCTATCTGATTCAGAAACTCCGCGATGGCGGTTGTTTTGACCCGAAAAGACTTATCATCGTTCACGCGATGCCACAGTTCAAGGGCGTCAAAAAGAAGAACGTAGACGACATTATCAAAGCCTTGTCTCGCATGAACGACGATTGCTTCGTTGTGTTCAATGGTCTCGATAAAATCAAAGATAAGGCTCTATTCGAGTTTTCGCAGAAAAACGGCAAGGTTTACGATTTCGAGACAAAATTTGAACGCAAACAAGCTGAGTTCTATATAGAAGACCGTCTTGAGTCTATGGGCATGAAAGCGGAAAGCGGTGTAGCTGAAATGCTCATCGAGAATTGTGCTTATGATGCAGCGGTAGGGGGACTGGGAGCGGACCAGCTTGAGATGGCTCTTCAACGGCTTATTCTCTATGTCGCTCCTGAGAAACAGGTTCGTGTTGTAGATGTAGAAGCCACCATGTATAGCTTCGACAACTTCGTGATTTGGGATTTGGTTAACGCTCTTGATGTTCGTGATTATGGCCGTTGCATGAAGATGTTGTCTCAGGCGCATTTGGTTGACCCAAACATACCGGCGGCGGTCACTCAGATGATGACCACACTGCTTTGGCGATACCGTCTTATATTGCTTCTTCGGGAATCCGTATCAAATGGCGCTTCGCAGCAAGAGGCAATACAGCATGCTACCGAAGTATATAAGCTAACAAAGACAGGCACAGGCTTGTCAGCAAGAATGACATCGGAGCCCTACAAGACAGGAGACAAGGCTGGCGAGCCTCAGTCGGTGTGGACTCATAACGTAGCTCGTAACTGTTGCGAGGGGATGTATGGTAAGACAGCTTCTTTAGACCTTTGGAGCCGGCGAGACATATATCGGCTCATTCTAGTGTTACAAGAGGCGATGGCCTTACTAAGGGGTACATCCGAAAACGAATCGCTCATGATTGCCGATATGGTCTTCATGAAGGCTTGTAATCTCCTACCTGATAAGCAGGTTGAACAAGTTATAAAAGCTTTCGAAAGGACTAAGATAGCATGAGTGATTTTGTTTCTTACAATGCTTTCAACAAGACATCCATGCAAATTATGCGTCAAGTCGTGGACCTCCAACGCCTTGTTGATCGTCTACAGAAAGATGGATTAGAGCAGGATATAGTCGATGAAGTAGCCGAAGAGGTTCAAAAGTTTGACGGGTTAATCGGCGCATATAAGCAGGGCTTGCTTGATGTCATTCGAGAACTGACTTCGGAGGAAGACCCGACAATCACTGGTGTTTCTGGAGAAAATGGAGTTGAGATATAATGGCGGATAAGGATGGAAAGAATCAAGACCACAATCCACCATTGGATGATCTCGGTATTTACAATGATCATATCATTGAGCTTTGCGCATATGTTATCAAAACTTTGCACGATGACTATATAGACAAAGAAGAGTCGCCTAAGCATTCTATAAAGGATTTACGTGATTTAACTTTGACTCTACAAATGGCTTGGGAGCTTTCGCGAGAGATTATTGACTTTGATACTCGGCTTAAGTTAGAGGAAAAATATGGTCCATTGCCTCCCGATTTCTTTATGGATGGCAACGGACCTTCGCTTGATATAGACGATGTAGACGAAGAGGATTTCTTAGACGACTCCGACGACTCTGACGATGAACCTGATGAGGATACGTAATGTCAAACTATTACGATGTCCTAGGAGTAAATAAAACTGCTTCGGAGGATGATATCAAAAAAGCCTATCGCAAGAAAGCGATGAAATATCACCCCGACAGAAATCCTGATGACTCTGAAGCAGAGTCAAAGTTTAAAGAGGTTTCTGAAGCATATGAGGTTTTATCGAACAAGAATACTCGTCAACAATATGATAGGTACGGTTCAGTAAACCCGAGGCGGTCAAGGCCTGCAAGTAACGATTTCAATGATTTCTTTCGCACGGTCTACAGGGCCTCTGCTTCCGGTGGCAATAATCGTGGCTATGCTGGTCAGACTGCTCGTGTCGTTTGTCGTTGCACAATAGAGGACATAGCCAAAGGACGTACGGTCAAGATTCAGTTCAACTCGAATGACCGATGCTCCGATTGCCGTGGCAAGGGAACCCGCGATGGGGCTGATAGGGTTGAATGTCCTACATGCCAGGGTAACGGTTTTGTAGAAGAAGTCTCACATTTTGGTGGCATGGGCGAAGTCCGTATGCAAGTACCATGCGAAGCTTGTAACGGCAAATGCAAAGTCATCAAAGATGAGGACAGGTGCGAGAAATGCTCTGGTTCAGGTCTTGTATCGAGTCTTGTGTCGGTGCCCGTGGACTTGAGTCGTGGTGTGACCGATGGAGTAGTTATGCGATACAGGCACCATGGACTCTATGATGACCCTGTAGGCGTTCGTGGCGATTTGCTCATCCAAATACAGGTGCAATCACATGAGTTATTTGAACTTTCTAACTACGGAATCATGCTCGATGTTTCGTTGACTTATTCTGAGGCTGTATTGGGCACGGAAATCAAGATTCCTACTATTTTCGGTCCAAGACTCATCAAAGTTCCAAAAGGCACGAAATCAGGCGATACAAAGGTATTGCAGCAGATGGGCTTGGCCGATGAAAGAGGTATACGAGCAGGTATGCTTCTAACATTTTTCATAGAGACAGCAAGTCCCACATACGATAAGTACAAGGAAGCTGTTGAAAGTTTGAAAGAATTGGAAAATGAAGAAGTTTTACCGGAAACTTTCAAACAAAGAACTGCCATAGATACATATTTAGCAAAGGAGACGAATAATGGCTAAAAAGAAAGCAACGAAGAAAACAGCTACCAAAAAGGCAGCACAAGCTGAGCCTGAAGTCGAAGCATCGTCAGAGCCAATGCGGAAGATGCGACCCAGCGCTGAAAGTCTTATTTCGGACGGCGTAGTATTTAACAAGTCGCTGAGTCATATGGCTAAGTTTGCTAAGAATCAAAAGATTTGGATGACCACCGACGATTATGTTGGTGAGTTCCGTGTTTCAGACGCCAAGCTTGACCAGGGAACCGAGTTTCGCCAGATTGTTTCCAATCGTGATTCGGTCATCGTGGAGCTTCATTATCTTCAGCGAGAATATGCCAAGGGCAATATTTCTTACATAGATGAAGAAGGAAAGGTTATCCCAAATCCGAATGTGCAAGAATAAGAAAGTCTTTGTAAGTCTTTCTAAATATCGATAGCTGAACTGGACGCAGCATAACCTGGCGTTTCTTAGAGAGGTCATGGAGCAGAAGTATGAAGATTTTATTGACAGGTGGATGCGGTTTCATAGGTACAAATATAGCTCTTCGTTGCTTGGACGAGGGCTGGGATGTGTGCAATGTCGATTGGGACATGAATCAGATCAAACGTGCCAATGAAGTTCTGCCGACCTATAAAGTCTGTGCCGATTTCGCAAGCGATAAAATACTGAAGAGAGTAAGAGATCAAGAATTCGATGTTATCTTGCATCAAGCAGCCGTACCACGAGTCTCATATTCAGTCGAACATCCAGCCGAAACCAATGACGTTAATGTAACCAAGACTGTTCAGCTATTAGAAGCGGCGGCAGGAAACTGTCGTCGTTTCGTTTTTGCTTCATCGTCTTCTATATACGGTGGAACAGAGAATTTACCCACACCCGAGACAGAGCCGCTAAATCCTCAGTCTCCGTATGCCTTGCAGAAGCGAGTAGGCGAAGATTATATCCGAATGATGTGCGAGTTTTATGATTTGGACGCCATTTGTCTCAGATACTTTAACGTGTTTGGGCCTCATCAGTTTGCGGATAATGCATATGCAACCGTGGTTTCTGCCTGGTGTGGCGCAGTATCCCGTGGCGACCCTTTGAGGCTCGATGGGACGGGCGAGCAAAGCCGCGATATGTGCCATGTTCAGAACGTGGTCAACGCTAATATCCTCGCTGCGACTTCGGACAAGAAGTTCAAGGGCGAGGCCTGTAATATCGCTTGTAATGACAGGGTTTCTTTGCTTGAGATTCTTGATGTCTTCAAGAAGCGATGGAACGTGGAAATAACTCATGCCCCTCCTCGCGCAGGAGACATTATGCATACTCGTGCTGATGTTTCTTATGCGAAGGAACTTATTGGCTATGAACCTGAAGTTCAGTTTTGGGATGGACTAGAATCTACGTTCGATTGGTGGGGTATCTGAAAAACCGTTTGACCGTGAACATATTCCCAGTCTTCGAATCGGTGGATTTGTTGCTCATCAACAAACGTTCGCACGATTAGATATCGCACAGGGCAATCGCCCCAGCGATAGTCATAAAATCCATCCGTATCATCAAGATATTTGAATAGGCTCTGATATTCTTCTGACCTCGCAAAATCAAGACTAATGAAGTCGATGTTGGTGTAGTAAGTTATAGGGCACTGAGGCCATTGACCGTAAGATTGCGGTATGCAATAGTCATATGGCTTAGTCTTTTCTCCATATATGTTTTTAGGCTCTACATTATACTCAGTCAGATAGTTTTGCAGTGTGTGGTAGAGATTGTGGATAAGAGCAGGGTCGTCATAAGACAGGGCCCGATAGCCATAGAGCTTGTTGTTTCTTGACATATATTGAAACGGGTCTTCGCCAACGTCCGAGGCAATAAAAGCATCTGTATCAATAATGCAGAGCCAGTCATACTTTGCTAGTACAGGTTCGGTGTAGCACAAGCCTGATTTCCAGCGATAGGCTGAACAATCATTGATATCCCATGTTCTAAGTCCACAAGGAGAGACAGTATCGCAGAACTCATTTGCTTTCTGTTTCTTGACCATGTTTGTAGAAACAAACCTGATATCAGTTTCAGGTATTTCTTGTGATATTTTGTGTTTGATACCTTGTTCTAACTCTGCATGATGAAAAATGAAAACAGGATAAGGATAGAAGCTTAGCCAGTGCTTCTTCATCTTCTTGAGGCTATGTATGAGCCAATCTGTTCTTTCTTCATCCTTGAAGAATGGGTATGCGATAGCGCCTTTTTGCATTTACTTATTTTCGGCACATAGCTCGATATTTTTGACTATCTGTACGCGACAAGCGTTACGAACATAGTAAACTAGGTCCGTAACGCTCTTGAATACAAGGCCTTCTTCTTTATAGCCAGCGGTCGGTTTTCTGACCAAGACTCTTGGCTTCCAGTTATTTAGCTTGCAAGAGCTAAATATTTGGCTATCTTTTGAGAACACACAGCAAAGATGTTCTGTATCAAACGAGAGTAATGTTACTTGACACATGGTTACTCCTAGTTGAGATACCATGAGTTCTAGTTGCTTTCTGCCTCATCCTTCTTGGACTCGATAGTTTTGTTGCATTCGCATTTGCGGCAGCAGTTATCTGGTTGTCGCTGTTGCTGTTTTTTGTCGATTTCGCGAGTTATCCACCAACTCTGGAAGAACATGCGCACTATGTCCCACAATATTACTACTGCTCCCATGACCAGCGCTGATAAGATAGTTTCCATAATCAATACCCCTCACACCGTCATCAAGCAGCGATGCAAGCAAAAAGTTACGCAACAGTGTCTTCCACGTATATCTACTAGGGCCGTCTTCGTCGTCCATTTTACCCTGAATCTCCTAAAAGGGCGATTGGTGGCATATTAACTTTCGATGTTTCTTGACTATTTCCTTTACGGTAAAAATACGAAAAAGGAGTATGAGCTATTCCATAATTATTGGTATTGACCCAGGTATCAGCGGAGCCGTTGCTATCTTTGAGGGCATAACTTCTCCAAAAGTCTTGCTTTTCGATACTCCGACTTGGACAGAGAGCAAGGTCAAGAAGAAGAAAAAATCGTATATAAAGCATTACGACAAAGCGGCAATGGCCGATTTGCTTCGTCCGTATGCAGGAAAAGATGTAGTTGTCTGCATGGAAAAAGTAGGAGCAATGACTGGTCAAGGTGTTACTAGCATGTTCAGCTTTGGCCGTGGAGTAGGCCTCTGGGAGGGCGTGATAGCCGGTCTAGGGTTTGACTATGAAGAAGTCTCTCCTTCTGTGTGGAAGAAGGAGTATGGAGATAGGTTGATTCAAAAGCGGATTCCGAAGCCCGATGAAGCAAAGCTTACGAGAGCAGAACTCGCAAAAATGGACGAGAAAAAGCGCGAAGCAGCCAAGGATATCAAGAGAGAATATGAGGCTGAAAAGCGAAGAGGAAAGCAATCTGCAAAGGATACTGCCAGGGAATTAGCAATGGAACTATATCCAGAAGTCAAAGACGATTTGTCTAAGAAAAGGGATTCCGACCGAGCAGAAGCACTTCTTATTGCAGAAAGAAAACGGAGAGAATTAGATGCCTAGAGACAACGATAAGGAAGATATGAGGAACATTCGCCAAGAAGTCCATAATGCAACGCATATGGATGGCATGCTTGAGCAACTAGCCGGCGCTCTCGCTAATGGCTCTTCTATCCAAAGCACGCCGTCTACTCGCAAGACAGCCTCAAGTCTTGGAGGGGGCGTCCCAGAGCCGGAGCCTGAGCATATGGATTTATCTGCGCTGGCGGATAGTATGCCGACTGCTCAATCATCTCAAGGCGACCAGCAATACCGAGTTGGCAAAAGCGGCAACCTAACAATTGCAAGCCCGTTTGCAAAACAGGCTTCTCGGTCTTCACAAAACACAACTCCTGATTTCGGCGACCTCAATGGCGTCATCTATTCGATACTTTCATTCCCTTTCTCTGAGAATAGAGATAAAGAAATAGCTCGTATGCAACAGGCTATTGATAAGCAAGCTAACAGTGTTCGTGCGACTCGTATTATGAGCAATACACAGAAGATTGTTAAAAATGCGAGTAGTTTCTATGCCGTTGACGGCGGCGGCGTTCGTATGGAGTTTACGATTCTGGGACAAAAGTATTCAATGCGAGCCAGAGGGCCTTTTATGGGCAACGAGGCTCTGTATCCCACAGTTGAAGGAGATAAGGTAGTAGGTCTTGTTACTCGTGAAGAAGATGGACAGCTTATTAACGTTACAAGTAGTTTTGAGATTTCAATTAGCGAGGGCTGGAAGACCGCTAGCAAATGAACTGGTATAAACAAGCACAAAGCGTTAATGACCTAAATGAGCGAACGAGACTCAATATGCAGATTCGTAAGCTTGAGTCTATCGCAGTGAAACTGAACTATGCAGCGAAGCTTGTTTATCAGACACAGCGAGGAGCGCGTGAGCTAATCGCTCCGTTGACATCGCATAAAACCCTTTCTTCTTATCCGATTGTCTTGGATGCTTTAGCCGAGGCTGATTCCGCCGCTATGGATTCTCCGCAGAGATTCGCTGATGCTTGCTTCGCAAGTATTGAAGAAATCAGCCACCGCATCGTCAAGCTCAAGAAGCAGCGACGTGCGCTGATGCATCCAAACAACTCCAATAAGGGTTTGTAGGAGTATATATGAGTAAAGAGATTCAGAAAAAAGAAGAAGTGAATAGCGTCGAACCACTGGTAAAGTATGTCGATAACCTATCGGGTAAGCCTGTTCATAATGCACGTTGTAAACTTTGCAACTCAGAATTTCGCGATGAAGCCGAAGAACTATGGGAAAGAATGGGCAATCTCAACGCTGTCCATAAGTTTCTCACTTCTAAAGGAGAAGATATCCACAAGAGTTCGGTGCGCAACCACTTGATGAACCACTTTGCTCAGCCCTTTCGTGAGGAAAGGCTCAGAGAGTATGCTGAAGATGTGAAGGCCTGGTCCGAAATGGAGCAGTCCAAAGAAGAAAGACTTGAATCCTACTTGGTATTGATTGATAGACAGATACATAAGCTCAACTCCATGACAGATGAAAACAGCACCGATGCAATGAGGAAAACCTCTGATATTGTTGTTAAGCTCATGGAAGAGGCTGCTAAGATTGAAGATAGACTTGAGAAACATAGGCAGCGAATGGAGCCTATACAAATCTTTGTCCAGAAGTTCCGTGATACGATGATGATCCATCTTGAGAAAATGGACTCAGAAGAAGGTCGCGTAGCGCTGGTAGAGATTCTTGATACTGTTGAAAAAGAAGCATCGGAGATTGTTGTCGATGGATAACTACAAGTCAGATAAAGAGCGACTCATGTCAAAGCTTGGGCAGAAGCAGCGTCAAAGCCAGATTCGCAGAGGCATGAAAACAAATACGAATGGTGTTCAGCCAAAAAAGAAAGGCTGCGGTTGTAAGCGTAAAAAGGGAAAGTAAGGTGGAAGACTTAAACCTCATAAGCGATTTCAGGCTTATATTCCGTTCATGTGGCAACTACTCCGATGACCAAATCCGCCAAGTTCTGCGAGGTTTAGTCAATGTTCGCCAGATGGACGAATACTTGTCTTCTGCGCCTAGACATTTACTACAGTCTATCAATGCTGGCCGCGAGTTCAATGGTAAATGCGTATACGCTTGCGATGTCATTCAGCTTCGCGAGATACTGTCTGAGCAACACATTACGTCTCAGAAACCTGTTGTTCTGTTTTCGCCACAGACGACCAAGAACGTGATTGATGGTTATAACTGCTTGGTTTTGCTTCGATGCGAAGCTGAAGACCTTGACTGCGAACATCTCAAGGCTGGTGGTATGATCGTGTGCGATACACATAGTCTTGATATTACTGGCAAAATTGCTGGCGTTATCCTTCAAAAAGGCGCTCCGTATAAGGTCGTCCAAAAGATAGTTTCTGAAACAATTCCCGAGTGTCCGGTCTATGGTAAGGCCTTGATTCCCGGAGTAGACCAAACGAAGGTCGCCAGCACAAACAAAAAGCGTAGATTTCAGATAACGTTGCCTGCTCTGCGTATTGTAGAAGAGGTCATGGCAAGCAACGACTATGAAGCCGTAAAGAAGGCTTTGGCTATTCGATGGGACCGCCATCCTGATAGCCGTACTCAGCGCAAGCCCGCCAGATACTCTGCGGATTACTGGCTTTACTCGGGCTTCTGGGATTATATTGTCAAAGAGTCGTCGAGCGACATGAATATCAAGACAGCACAGGCCAATGTCCCGACTCTAAATCTAACAACGGATGAGCAGAAGGTCTTTCAGACTATTCTCGCTATTGATGCGGAGTTTGGCCTAGGCCAACAGTATCGAGTAGCTGGTGGCTGGGTACGCGACCGTATTCTTGGAACCGAAAGCGACGATATCGACATTGCTCTAGACCAAATGACGGGACAAGAGTTTCGTAAGTATGTAGAACAATACGCCGCGAGGCACCCCGAAGCTGAAATAGGCAAGAGCTATGTTGTAGATCAGAATCCTGATGCCTCGAAGCATCTTGAAACAACAGCAATACAGATTGGACCATTCAAGATTGATTTCGTTAACTTGCGTACTGAAGATTACGCTTCAGATTCTCGCATACCAAATATGAGGCCAGGCACACCAGAGGAAGATGCCTCTCGTCGTGACCTTACTATCAATGCGCTGTTTTACAATATCGGAACAGGACAAATAGAGGACTACGTTGGTGGTCTTGAGGATATTCAGACGCTCACGCTTCGAACCCCGCTTGATTCAAAGCAGACTTTCGAAGATGACCCTTTGCGTATTCTCCGAGTGCTTCGCTTCCATAGTCGTTACGAAGGCTCTCAGATTGCTCCTGAGACTCTAGAAGGCATGGCCCATCCTGACGTTCATGAGGCTTACCGTAAGAAGGTGTCGCCTGAGCGTGCAGGCCCCGAAATCATGAAACTCTTCTCCGGTGCGACACCCGAGGAGTCGTTGCGAGTTCTTTATGACACGGGAATGGATGCTGCTTTATTGAACTTGCCTGATTTTACAAACCTGCAAGGCTCGGACATGGATCAGCGCAACCCGAATCATCAACTCAACTGGCGTGACCATACGCTCAAGGTTGTTAAGAACCTCAATGATATTCTAGCACAGAACGGCGTGGACGGCAAAAGGCGTTCGCTTGCTTTGATGGGCGCATGGTTTCATGACTTTGGCAAGCTTCATCCCGAAATTGCTCGCCCGAAAGACGACAATCCTGACCACATGACCTACCACGGTCATGAGGATGTCTCAGCGGACCTCTCAGAGGTTTTCCTGAAAAGCATCGGCATCGGCAAGGATGATAGAGAGATTGTTAATACGATTGTACGAGAGCATATGACTCCTCACAACTACGGTAAGGAGTGGAACAAGCGTCAGATGGGTAAGTTCCGCTCGAAGACGACAATTCCGGGTCAAGAGGACGACCAAGAGCTTTGGAAGATTGTCATGTGGCATGCTCATGCCGATGCTGCTGCCAAGTCCGAAGAGTCTCAAGTAGCTGATTATCCTGAGTATCAGGAACGCTTCGATGCGATGAATGAATACATGAATGCTCCACCACCAGTAAAACCACTCGTGGACGGAAGGACATTGATGCAACTTTTCCCAACATTAAGTCCTAAGTCAGGCTTCATTCGTTTTATACACGAAAAGCTTCTCGACGAGCAAGGCGCAGGAAATGTTACAGACATGGCGAGCGCTCAATCATTTGTAGAATCTCTTAGACCAGAGGTTGAATCCACTTTTGGTCAACCTCGAACGGAGTCATCCATGTCAAACTGGTATAGAAGAAACATTAAGGCAGACGCAAGCTCGGGCGCTGGTCCCGAGGGTTATAATGCCGGTCCCGAATCAGACACAGCCATGGACCGTCATCGTGACCAGAAAAAGATGCTGCGTTACGAACCTGGAGAAAACAGTCGCTTCCGAACGGGTGATAAAGTTCGCCGTCGTCAGAGTGGATTGGCTATGCCTCAGATAGCAGGCAAGGTCGTTAAAAAGCAGGACGGCATGCTTCATGTTAAATGGGAAGACGGCAAAACAGAAAAGTTCGATCTGAATGATGTCGAACTGCCGTTGTTGGTTGAAAGAGTCTAACTGAATGCCCGCATCTGAGATAGAACAACTAACTTTTCAGGAGTTTCGGTTCGCAGGCGATACTCAGCCGTTCTTTACGGGCGACGCCGAAACGCTTATCGAGTCTCCATGGGAAACTCTTGTAGACTTACCTGCTACTCCTCCCATAACCGAGCGAGTTACGGTCGAGATTACAGCTATCAGTTCTGAGGTTGTCAGTAATCAGGTCACATATGGCGGTAACTATAAGCCAGTCATCGAGGATATTGATGTCTCTGGTGATGACCTTACCGATGTCCAGGTTTCTACCATTGTTTCATCTTTGTCCGTAACTCCTGGCGCAAAGAACGAGACAGACGTTTTTGATTTTCAAATCACTCCTATCGCAGCGATAGGCGCTCAGCGATTTACTGTTACAGTTCCTTATCAAGAGCAGGAGATTGATTATCCTGATAATACCATAGAGATTCCTTTTATCCGCGCATATGAGGGGGCTAGCCCGCCTTCGGGGGATAACTGGATTGCTATAGCCAATGGAATCTTTGCGGCAAAAGCCGGAACTGTGTCTGAGGATATTCCTGTTCTTAGTCTTGAAAATATAGTAAATCCGGGCGAAAGAACAGTTGCGGAACTTCGTGCGGGTAAAGCAGGCGATTTGTTTACTATTCGCTATGCTGAAGATGTTGTAGGTCGAGTTGTGTTTTCAGCAGCTTATTCTCCGCCTGTCGAGCCGTTTATCAATGAAGCAGGCAAAAGACTAGGGCCTTATGCCCGATACAGCGTAAATGTTACTCCGACTGCAACAACTGTTGTTCATTCTTTAGGTTTTGGCATTGTCCTAAACCCTGGCGGTCTTGAAGAGTTCGATACCTTTGAAAGCGATGCATATTTACTAAGCATAAAGAGTGGAGCCGGTTTTGAGTTGACGGCTGCAACAGGTAGCACAAATCGAGACTTTTGGCGATGGACAGTGAATGATGATTTTCCAAAGTACACCAGAGATGCTATTGCTGTCACAAACAACTATTCGAAGAATCTAATAGTTGAATTTAGGAATGTTTCAGATGAAATAACTTGTCGTATTCAAGGAGAGGATAGCAACGGCGCATTTCGCGTGTTAGACGTTGTTATTACGGATTTGACCATTGATGAGTCTGTAGCCGAAATTATAGATCAGTTACCATCGAGGCCTGGTTGGGCAAACGCTCTTTCTTTTAGTTATGATTCTGTATTTGGTGGCTGTCGTTCATCTACATTTGAAAATGAAGTCAACTGCACGTTCTGTAGTCCTGAAAAAGTTATATCTGCCGGAACAACGGTTAATTTTCTTGTGTATATGCCAACTATACCTGGAGCTAGCGGTCTTAGTGTTACATTCAATTATAGCGATGGAATACCAACTCTTGAAGAGATTGCAGATGTATATAACCTATTCAGAGACCAGCACGATTTATGGCTTCCTATGGAGCCGGTTTACGATATTAATATGCCGGATTCATGGAAAACCTCTAATCTAACTCCTTTGGCTTTGAGAGGGCCTTCTCAGACAAGATTTTGGGATAATCAGGATAGTGTTGAAACTCAAGGCTATTGGCTTGGTGGCAATGCCTATTTTAATGCTAGTTTTTCTCCTGCTCTTGGTAATACGTTTACCCATTCAAATTATGCAACAATAGGCGAACTTGTAACTGCATTCAATAACATATATGGTTCCGATAGCTTCTTTGCATCATCGGGTCTATTCTATGATTTTCTGCCGATGTCGTATTACATTCCTAATACGACTATTTTCGAGGAGTTTAACTCCCTATTCTCCAGTCCGGCTGATGCAATATATAGGGCCGTGTCAGGCATCGATGGCAGAGATGATACTCCGATTGCTAATAATACCAATTATTCTGTTTCTGACTATGCAACTATTGATGATTTTGTTGCGCAGATAAATACGGATTATAGTAGCATCATTGATGCTTCGGTTCCCACTTCTGGTAATGGGAATGCTTCGCCTACCACTATAAACTCGCAAGCCGACCAAGATTTCTTGAACTTTGGCGACTCAGTTACACTCTTTACAACAGAGGTTACAAATGATGTTAGAACACTAACGCTGTCAGCCTTCTTGACTCTTGAAGATTTTGTAGACCGCCTAAACTCTGAGTGGAACGCAAAGGACATCTTCTATGAGATTCATCCAGATGCTATTGACCGTATCGACGCGGTTCCAACCGCTTTGCTTACTACTAATGGGCAGATTAGTCTTAATGGGACTGACAGCGTTGACGCTGCTATCCTATTGGGAGAAGTCAACGAAGTTAATCCGCCAGTTCCTCCGCGAGAAGACGTAAGTATCGAGTTCAACGTCCGCTTTGCCGACGATGGCAACCCGAACTCTGAAACTGGCATTCAGGTTGCGCTTGGTGGATACACTATTGATGGCATCAACTTTTTCAATAGCGCTCCTAATACGTTCTTTGAGCCGGTATTCAACACGATTTTTGATATTGAGTTTACTACAATAGAAGCTGATACGATTTGGCTACTCGTCCGAACGCGCGAAAATGTTGATGGAACGGTTTACTCTTCGGATGTGGATAACTATACAGCGACAGCACGTTATAGCAATGGTTTCCCAACACAAACGCCAGGAGTATTCCAAACAACCGATTCTGCGTTTGTTGATGTTTGGGGAGAAGACTCGCTCGGCGGAGAGATGCCTGTAGCTATTCCTGTCAAAGGACAATCTACCCGTATAGATGTTGACATCACCGAAACGAATATTCTCGATTCGCTCAACGTTACTCTATTCAATATACCTTCTTCTCTTAATGAGTTTGCATTCTTGGCCCGTAACAGGACCAATGATAATCAATCCATGGAAGAATCTCAGACGGGTCGAGTATTCGGTCTTGTTCTTGACAATCGAGGCGCTTGGGACGTTTTAATTGGCCCCGAAGCAACTATTCGAGAGATAGCAGACGGCGAGTTTGACTACCTTGGCAGGTCGTATGATCGAGAATATCTTGATACAGACGAAGGCTATGATTTTGAGTTCTTCAACTTTGATACGCTGCCGGTTGAGGTCCAGAACTCTATAAGTTTGAATCCTGTTCCTGGCTATCCGCAGGTGTGGGCTCTGCGTATTGAGCCTGGTGTTAAGAGTTACTTGACGGCTCAAAGACTGATAGCTCCGCCAAACTCTTTGAATGGGTGTTCTGTTGACATTGATATGTTCGTCACGGGCCGCATATCTGATGTTGAGGGCATTTGCCGAGTAACAATATTCCATGATTATCGTTGTGTGTTTGATACAGGTCTTTGCGATTTCTTCTGGAACCTGACCGACCCACCGGAACCAGAGCCTCCCGAGCTTATTGAAGACAACCTTGTTTTCAACTATCAAACGCTCATAGACTGTCAGAGGCTTGATGTTGATAGCGATGGAAGCGTTAACGAGTTTGGTGCGCCTGTTCTTATTAACATTCAAAACGTGCCGACATTTGAGAACGGTAATGCTCTCCTGCTTATCAAGAGCTTGTATACGCCTGAGATTCAAGGATTTTATTGGCCTTCGCGGTCTGATTTCGCATTCATACAAAGCGGAAACTGCGACTTTATCAGCGACAATGCGGGTTTAATACAAAGGCTCAACCAGCAAGCTCTTTATCTTCCTGGACAGCCAGACCCTATTACAGATGGCTTCCAAATACTATCTTTGATTAGTACTGAAGACTCCTATCTTCTTGTTGACCCAAGATTCCAGTTTCCTGTACAGGATGTCAACAAAGACTGTAGTGTGGATGAAGTTGTTGTATCAGGTATTGGATTTCAGTTCAAAAACTGGACCAATGGAGTTCGTGAAGAAGATATCTTAATCGGCGTAAATCTAGTTCTTGGAGGAGACGTGTTCACTGCTCCTGAAATGCAGCTATGTTACCGATACTATTATGATCAGGAAAACTAACGCATGGGTATTTGTGAATTTGAAAGAAAATGGTGGCACGCTCGTCTTGAAATAGAAGACCAGAATAATAGCGTACAGTCCACACATACCACGGTAGACCCTGCTGATGCTGGCGCTATTGCTGATTCTACTATCACCGTGCGTGTGGACAACGCTTCTTGTGCTGTGCAGACAAATCCGCCTGCTGCATGGGATGCAACTAAAGCACCCGGTTGGTTTATATTTCGCCCCACAGTAGAGGCTCTCGGCGGCGATAGTTCAGGTTCTATTGTTGCTGTGTCTACTTATGAAGACGTAATCAATATAGAAAACCGTCGTGTTTTTCGCTATACGCTTCTTGCGGCATATGATAGTATAGATACTGATTGCACAACTACAGGCCCACCCGATACTCACTGTCCTGAGTTTGCCGAGGAAACGATTGATGACTTGAGCAGTATTGTATTTCGTTTTACTGCAACGGAGTTTATCGAAGAACTCGGATGTTGTGATATTCCTGTTGTGCCACCTGACCCGCCAGGACCAGGCCCGGGTCTTATTCGCGAATGCTTCAGACTATGGATTATCGTTGAAGGCGATGGCGCAGAGATCAAGCCGCATCTTTATTCATGGGATTTGGAACTGGACCCATCAGAAGCTCTTGTTGACCGTGGCGCTATCGATGATGCCATTGTTGGCTTATCCGCTGAGCGAGAATACCATGACCTCGCCTGGGAAAGCCGTAACTTTTTGTGGGGTCTAGAGAAAGATGGCCTTAAGCGTATATTACCTGGTAATGATACAAGAAATGCGATTGGCGTACCTGCTGCAAATATACAGTATCTAACTACTGATATATTCCCCATTGATTCTTCTTTGGGAAGACCGGGCATGGCATATAATCAGAATAACGGCAGACTGTATATCTACGCAAACAATCGTTTCTATGAACTAGAGCCTACGGGCGATAACGCTTGGACCGTGACCAAGGAATCCTCGGGTACCCTTGGAGATACGGATGTAGGCGATATCGCGTTTGACCCGTTTGGCAGCGCTTATTCCATTTATAATAGCAATCTGTCCACTATCAACTATGCGGACCCTCCACCTGCATTTGGCATATCAACGTATGTGCAGGATAACAGCGCTTTCGATACTTTCAGAGGTATAGACTTTGCACTTGATATTGGCAGCGAAGATTTCGCGAGTTTATATGGTGTAACTTCTTCGGGACAAATCTTCGTAGTCGATAAGGAGACTGCGGCGACGACGATTTTGACGGGAGCCAATATAGGCGAAACCGCCGTGGGTATGAGCAGTTGCCAGGCTGGCGAAGACCTCAGAGTTTTCCCATTCCCGTTCTATCCAGGCGAAGCGCCTTGGGCTTTTTGGGTTGATGTATCTGGTTCTATGTTTAATACAGGTACAGGTGATACAATTAAAATGACTCTAGTCAAGTCAAGACTAACAGATTTTGTTCAACAGTTCGTTGAAGACGGCGATCAGATGTGGCTTTGCAGATTTGGCGATAGCTTCGCTGCAACAGAAACAACAAGTAAGCAAGCTGCTCTGAACTGGGTTGCAAGTTTGCCAAGTGATACAGACCAAACCACTAACTTCTGTGGTCCAGGTCGAGCGTTTCCCTCTCTTTGGAGCGGAACATATGGAACGAGTACGTTGCGTAGTGTAGTTGTTATAGGCGATGGCGTATTTGGCGATTGTAATAGCAATTTTCCTACGCCCCCTGACGGCGGTGGGGCACCGACCAGTTTTGAAGACTATATAACTCGTGGTTTTGCTGTGGCGCGTGATTTGCATGATACGCCAAACTTTACTATCCGTACTGTATCGGTAAATAACCCAAACGTTTCTTCTTTGGAAACGCTTGGTACGCTCGGTTTGGGTGGCTACTATATCTGGGAAGAATAAGAAGGAGTCATAGATGCAAAGAGACCCCTTCGAGCTATCTCAATACACTACTTCATTTAACAGGCAAGATGTCTTTGAGCCCGATGCTCTCATCTTTGCAGAGTTTGACACTCAATTTGCTATAGTCGCAGAGCAAATCAAAGCTCGACAGCAAGCAATATCTATTGGCTTTAGCGTTCCAGATTTTTCTTTTGTAAATGTTGAGGCTTATGAGGCCTCAACACCTGCCGGTGCGGTAGATGGTATTCTTTTATTTCAGCAAGCTGTTGAAGAGTTTGTGACAGGTTCTTTGATAGAGAGCTTTGGCCGCTTGTCAAGCTGCGATAGTGTTTATATAGGGTTTTTCCATTTTGAAAATGGTTTTCCGATTGTAGGTTTGTCAAATATCTTGCCCAGTGACCAATCTGATTGGACAACCCCACCGGATCCAGGGGACATAGAAAGCGTAGTTACTTTTACCCAATCTATAGGAGACAATCTCAATGAGATAATCTTTGCCCTGAATGTTCTTGAATATATCCATGGCAGAATGGTATTCAGGTATCCCCTCGATGATTCATGCGGAGGCGCACCCCCTACAACTGCCCCTCCGCCAACGGCACCACCACCTACATCGCCTCCCCCAACATCGCCACCAACAACAGCGCCAACTGCGCCTCCTACGCCACCGCCTACAGCAGCCCCAACTGCGCCTCCACCGCCACCTACATCTCCTCCACCACCACCTACATCTCCTCCACCACCACCTACATCTCCTCCACCGCCACCTACAACAGCGCCAACTGCCCCGCCGCCCCCGCCAACATCTCCTCCGCCGCCACCGACATCTCCTCCACCGCCACCGACATCTCCTCCGCCGCCACCTACTGCGCCACCGCCTCCAAGTCCTCCACCACCGTCGCCACCACCGCCGACGCCTGGTCCTGCTGCGCCTCCGCCTCCTATGGGGCCAGGGCCAACGCCTGTAGCGCTTGGTTTTAGTATCGGAGTGCATCCTGTAGACCGCTCAGAGAATATTAACTGGGGTCTTGGGAAAAATGTCGATGGTATTAGCATTGAGGACATCTAATGCAAAGAGATCCTTTCGAACTATCTCAATACACTACTTCATTTGACAAGCAAGATGTCTTTGAGCCCGATGCTCTCATCTTTGCAGATTTTGAGGCTAGTTTTACTATAGTTGTAGAACAAATTAGAGCTAGACAAAAGGCTGTTTCCGTAGGTTTTAGTGTTCCTGAATTTCAGTTTGTGGATGTAGAAGGCTTTAATGCGACCACGCCGGCTGGCGTAGTGGACGCTATTCTTTTATTTCAGCAAGCTGTTGAAGAGTTTGTAACTGGCTCGCTTATTGAATCATTTGGCAGACTTTCATTCTGTGACAATGTTTATATAGGGTTTTTCCATTTTGAAAATGGTTTTCCGATTGTAGGTTTGTCAAATATTTTGCCCAGTGACCAAGCCGATTGGAGCAAACCTCCTGACCCTAATGATATAGAAAGCGTAGTTACTTTTACCCAATCTATAGGAGACAATCTCAATGAGATAATCTTTGCCCTGAATGTTCTTGAATACATTCATGGCAGAATGGTTCTGCCATATAGATTAGATGATTCATGTGGAGGTGCGCCTCCTACAACAGCGCCTACTGCGCCTCCACCAACTGCGCCTCCACCAACTGCGCCTCCGCCAACAGCGCCTCCGCCAACAGCGCCTCCACCTACGGCTCCTCCACCTACGGCTCCTCCACCAACTGCGCCTCCACCAACTGCGCCTCCACCTACGGCTCCACCGCCTACAGCGCCTCCGCCTACAGCGCCTCCACCTACGGCTCCACCGCCTACAGCGCCTCCACCTACATCTCCGCCGCCGACATCTCCGCCACCGCCACCTTTTATTCCGCCACCCCCATTAGTTCCTGGCCCTGGCCCCGGAGTTCCACAGGCGCTAGAAATGGGGCCATTTGACTCGACAAGAACGCTCAGTCCTGATTCTAGATTCTCGCGATATGGAGAATCATACGGATTGTCGAAGAAGATAAATGGCGATGCCATTGATGAAATGTAGTGAGGTAGTAATATGAAACCTGTGATGTCTTTTTGGTCTAAGCCTTATCAGATGGGTCTACATAATAAGTGGATAAACGACAAGGCTTTTCGTTTATCGTGGGCTCTTTCTGTTAAAGCAGTAACCGAGTCGCATGAAAAACCTGTTCTGTATACTGACGAAGAAGGCAAAAAACTGCTCGTAGATGAGTATGGTCTTGAGTTTGCAGAAGTCAATGTTTGTCTTGATTCCGCGCTTGCGGATGTTGATCCAGCCTTTTCTAGCGCATCAAGATACTATGTAATGACCCAAGAAGCGGAGCCGTTTTTCCATATCGATTACGATATGTTCTTATGGGATGCGCTGCCGGAAGATACTGTAACACAAGACGTTATTTTCCAGGCTCAATGTGTCTTTGATAACACAAAAGAGGAGTTCAATACTTTTCAATCTGCACTACACAGACCAGATGAGATGTCAAAAATAGTTGAGGTCGATGACTACTGGAAAGAAGCCTGTAAGAACAATATGTTCCGCTCATATAGTTGCTCTCTCGTAGGCGGAAACGATATTATGTTCTTGAATTTGCTAGGCCGAGAGGCGATGGCTTATGCTAATAAGTTTAGCGTTGAAGAGCGAAAAGCCTTTGATGCATCATGTAGGTCATCCTATCCCGAGGATGCAATACTCGCAGAATATGCTTCTCAGACATATACTACGATAGCAGAGTTTCTGCCTTTTGCTTTAGCCCTCCGAGAAGAAAAGAAGCCTGTGTTCATGACCAATGAGTTTGGCATGCATTGCTCAAAATTTACTCACGTATCGTATGCAAAATCGCGCAACGAAGAAGTATACGGTATGATGATAAAGAGATTGCTTCTGTCAGACGATTTAGATGCTAGTGCGTTCGAAGTCAAGCAGTCCAAGGTTCCCAAGGTTAGCATCGTCATCATACCTAATGACCAGGATAGTTTGTACGACTGCGTATTGAGGTCTATCGTTCCCCGCAAGCTTGCTCCTGATGAAGTTATTGTTGTTGACAACGGTATTCGTGTATCTGAACGAAAGTTCTTGGACCGACTTGAGAATGTAAGAGTTGCCGAGGCCTCTCCAGTGATGACAGAGCCAGAGTTGATGAGGTTTGCATCAAAAGAAGTTACCGGAGATTTGGTCATCTTCATATCGAGCCATGTCAAGGTTCCTCGCCTTTATATCGAGAAGTCTATAGCTGCGCATCTTCAGTATCCCAACGCCGCTTTCTGCGGCGCAGCAAATGAGTTTAGCGATTATCAACGACATGAAGGCTTCGCGTATGGTGGGCATTTCGACGGTAAATCACCTGTCAAACCCGATGTTTCCCAAAAAGAATGTGTAACACGAGAAATTTCCAATGTAGATTGCCTTTATGGAGGTCTTTATATCATGCCAAGAGGCATTATGGAAGAAGTTTTCTCTGTTCCACAAAACTCTATTGAGTACATCTCGACGTTTATCAAAGAACACGAGCATGACCTGCGTTGCATCAAGAATATGCTCGTGTCGCAAAACTTCAAGCGAGCAGCATCGGCATGAAAGCTCTTGCAATCTGTTTCGATAGATTCTGGACCAATCCCATCGGCAGCGCTTTGGTGTCGTTGTGTCAAAAATATGATATAGAGTTACACAAGCCAAGTCTTCGTAAATACGGTAAGGCTGAAGAGCATGCATCTCTTATGCAAGACTTCGATAACATCATTACTTGGGGATGCTATCAAGAATCTTCGTATGAGATGCTTGCCAAACGTAATGTCATCTATCTAGAGAATGATATGTTTGGCGATAAGTCGTTCTTTTATATCAACTCGGCAGGGTGGCATAGCAGGTCAACTCTTTCATCGCATCTGTTGAACAGAGAGGAGCCCACAGCATACCGGCGAGATGAAGCAATGACCTATATTGAAAGGCTCTTCGGACATGAAGCGTATTGCGGCTACAAAAAGGATGGTCACTATCTTGTAGCTTTGCAGTCTCATTGGGGCTGGGATTCTCAACTGCTTGAAAAGGTTCAGAAATACCTATCTGATAAGCCCATATGTGTCCGCTTTCATCCTCATCAAGACAAAGAGGCATACGAGAGGACTATTGCTTTCTGCGATGCTCAGGGATGGGAAATAGACAAAAGAGATTTAGGCGAATCGCTTGCTCAATCCCGAGCCGTTGTTACAAATTTTAGCAGCGTGTTTATCCGGTCTATCGCGAGAGGAATTCCTACAGCGACTTGTATGCCAGGAATATTTACAAACTCGCATTGTACTCTTGAATGCGTCCGTAATCCGCGAATGCTTTCTCAGTTAGAGAACTATCACTTTGACCAGGAGGCTGCTGAGCGTATGTTATGCGCTTTATACGACAGCAGAGTTGCTTCTAATTCTTCCCTTGATGATTTGATGGAAAATGTTCACATTGCATCGTGGATCGTTGGTTTGGGAAGGGTGGTAGCTTCTAATTACTGAATTTAAGGTATGCGTAAAGCATTCCGAAACATCAAACACATTACCCTCAGAGGCCGCAGGTTTCGCATTATTCTTTGTTCTAGATTAGGGCCAACAGATAATCCTAATCATGGCGAGTGCTCAGACCCAAGGTCTACATCGCCAATGATACGCTATTATGTTGGACTCAGCGGCGAGCGGCGTCTTGATGTTTTGATTCATGAGATGCTTCATGCTTGTTTTTGGGATATCAGCGAAGAAGGTATACAGTTTTCTGCTACGGACATTGCCAGAAGTCTTTGGAGATTGGGGTATAGATTACCAGGAGACCGCGTAGATCGCCGCGAAGACCCTCCTAAATATATCATGCTTCGTAACAAGAGATATCGTTATGAGCGTGTTGCAGGATTGCCTACTGGCATCAATGGATATACAACTCGTGCAGACCTTCCAAATAAGACAATCAAAGTTCGAGTCAGTCTTAAGGGCGAAGAAGAATGTGCCGCTCTTCTCAAATACATGCTTTTTGCATGTTATTGGGATATGTCAGAAGAGTCTATCAGAGAGACAGCCGATGATATAGCTAAGGCTCTATTTCGGATGGGGTATTCGCGAGATAGCATAATCTAAAAAGGTTTTGTTAGAATTATCGCCAATAAGAAACTATGAACTGGTGGAAAAAAGCACAATCGAATTCAAACTGGTGGAATGAGTTCTATTATCATATGAACAACACCGCTGATTTTGTGCTGCAAGATGCTGGCATTGCGGTAGAGTCTCATAAAAACTCCATCAACGATGGTCAACGAGCAAATTTTATGATCAAAGCCTCATATGAGGGCCAGCAATACACTATACGTATTCAGCTTGAGTTCGCCGAAAGACTGAATAATCTACAGTTTGGACCTATGGGCACAGGCCGTCTGGAGGGGATACCGATGTCTTTTGAAGCCTTATTAAGGTCATCAGTTTTTGTGTTAACAGGAACAGAAATTGTGGCTCAGCAATATCTGTCACCGAATGATTCGTCCCCAGCAAGGCTTATGACTGTGGCTAAGGATGCTATTATTAGTCACACGAACGAACGTAATGCATATAGCGACTATGACCCAGCAGAGCCCGATTACGAATGAACTGGTATAAACGAGCCAACATGGTAAATATTGTAGCATTCGTTGCTCAATGGATTCAGTCTGCATATGAGACGGTGCCTGATGCTACTCGATTTGTTCAGGAGATTCAGGCACTCGACCCAATGACTGACCCACAACAGATTCGTAACAGTATCGATATGGCTGCGGCTCAGATTACACAGCAGCAAGGCGGTCAGCTTACGCCCACGCAGTCGCAGTTTATTCAACTTGTAAACAGTACGATTAATGATCCTGCCATTGAATCTAATACTTCAATCAGTAATAATATGGATCAGGTTAATCCTGAAGCGATTGAAACAATTCAATAAAGAGAGTCTATATCAAATAAAAGCCCCCGTCTGTAGACGAGGGCTTTTTTGCTTACCCGATGTCTATATATTCTCTATCGGGCTGTTCAGGCTCGACCGTTTCAAGCCTGATTCGGAGAATGCCATCTTCGAGGCGGGCCTCTTGGACCTCGATCAAGTCGGAAATTCTCAAAGCCTGTTTGAAACTTCTGAGCGCAAGGCCTTGATGAAGAACTGACTTCGAGTTGGCTTGTTCTTCTTCTTGACTCAGAGAAGGCTTTGCGCCCTCGATAATGAGTTGTTGATTTTCGCGATAGATACTGATGTCTTTCCGCGAAAAACCCGCTACCGCCATTTCTAGTAAATAACCGTTGTCTAGTTTGAAAAGATTGTATGGGGGATACGTGTCTAGCTTTTTTGGGACGCCCTGAAAAAGGCGTTCAAACATCTCATCGAATCCGATGCTTGAGTTGAAAAAGCTGTCCAGAATAGGACTGTTAAAGTTGAGAGGGTGTTCGCTTCCCAGCGTTACCTCTTGCCGATTCTGAGTCGGCGCACGTCGAGAAAGACTCTTGCCGTTTACCATAGCTTACCTCCTTATAAAGCAAGGTCAACATTTATCCAACGAACCTCACATGAGCGTTCGTCTACACATTAATTCGGTAAGCACATGCATTTTGGTTTAGGTATTCACACAAAAAAGCCCCCATCCGAAGATGAGGGCTTTTGTTTGTAGGGATTACTCCCAGTTAGTCACGAACGAAGTTCGCGATGACCTGCGGAGCCGCAGAGTCGAAGCCCGCAATGTCCAGCATTCCGGCGTCGTTCGGGTCAGCGATGCTGAACTCCGTCTGAGCCGTTCCGAGAACGACGAGCTTCGCCTCAGGGTTGATGGCCTTACGGTAGTTACGAAGGGCCTCGTGCGGGTGGATCGAGCCCGCCCAAGTCTCATTGTCCGTGTAGACGCAGAAGACATCAACCTCAAGCTTGCGGTCGAGGGCGTAGAGCATCGGCAATGCACAGTCGGTTCCGCCCCAACCAAACTTCTGCATCGTGCTACACACTGTATCCAGCCTCATGCGAGACGAGATGTTCAACGTGTCGATACCAGTGCCCCAACCGTAGCGGGACTGTCCCTTGACCTGGAAACCGCTTCCGTTCGAGAAGCCAACGACATGCGTCTGCTTCTCGGCCTTCATCGTTGCAAGCGCCATGACAGCCGCCGCCTCACGGTTGGAAAGCATTTCCATACCCATGCAGCGCGAACTCATCGAGCCCGAACAGTCGATTGCCAGCAAGTGGCGCTTGCCAGTTGCCTCGACGTTCTTGAAGCTCATGTAGAAAGCTTCGTCCAGCGCATCAACGATGCTCTGGTCTGCCTTCCAAGTGAGCTTGCCACGGAATCCACCACCAGACTGGTAGGTCTTCAACGCCGCGAGGACGTTGATTGGGTGGATGCGGCTGCGCGAAACGTATTCCGCGTCCGTGATGCGCTCGATAACCATGCCGGTCTCTTCGCCCATTGGGGTCAGCAGACCGTTGGCCGTCATACGACCAAGGTTGCGGATGGTTGCGTTCAGAGGCATGCTTGGGAGCAAAGCCTTCCAAACAACAGGATCACCCGAGAGTTCCTTCGGCACAACCTCGTGTGGGAGATTGTACTGCTCGATAAGCTCAGCAGCTTCCTTGGCAGTCTTGGCCTTCTTGACCTTTTCGGTACCAACCAAGATGTTGAGGGGCTTGCTGACCCTCGAAGGCAGCTTGTCCCCGAATCCACCGTTCACGATGTAACGGAAGAGACGGTCGCGGTCCTTATCCTTCGTGACAGGGTGAGCCTTACGCATCAAGTCGCGGTGCGACCAGACCGAAGCCTTCTCGCCCTGCTCCGTGGTTCGCTGCGGGTACTTTACGACCTGGTAGGCGCAGCGGCCCAGTTCCATGTCGAGGTACCAGTTTGCGATTGCGTTACGGAGGCCCGTGCCCCAACCACGGAAGGCATCAACGAACTGCGAGAAGATGAACAGGTGCGTTCCGATACGCGCAACCTTCGGCAGCGCTTCGAGAGCCAGCTTCCTGGTCTCGATGTCAGACTGCGAAAGCTCCTGCTTTTCAGAGCCGCAAGCTGCGGCCATTGCCAACGCGAAGAGAGCAGGAGTGTTCTTTGCAGCACGACCCTCGTCCGAAACGTCCACGATCATCTGAACAGTGCGCGCACCGTCTGCCTGCAAGCATCGCTCAACGCACTTGGCGTTATCACGAGTCAACTTGCGCTCACCGACGTAGTAGGTTCCACCTTCGCTACCCATGATCAGGAAGCGCTCAAGGCGGTCCCAATCGGAGATGACGAAGCTGAATCCACCAGCGTTGTTCTTTTCCTGATTCGGCGAAGCCTGTTCGGTCTGCGGCGTCTCAGTCTTGTTCCTGCTGTAGTGCTTGGTGTATCCCACTTTCATTCTCCTTATCTTCGACTCTTTGCCTATTCAAAGAGTTAGCAAGCTGGCTTACGTGCCAGCAACTCCGCTTCTCGGAGTACCTTTGACGGTTTTCTTCAATGAACATCATCGCCTGTTCGACGCTGACCTTCGCAAGCTCGCGAGCTTCATGTTTGAAGCTATGAAACTCAAAGTGCCTGACTTCTTCTCTGGGGTCGAAGGGCGTTACAAAGCCTACTTCGAAGTTGGGACTAGTATAATCTGCATACCTGAAAGAAGTCAAATCATATTCTTCAGGAAACAGAAAATCTCTACCAGAAAGCCAGATTCCAAGAGTTCTGTGGTGGCCGTCATGAAGAAAAAGCTTTTTATCCTCAAACTGACGAACCTGAATTTTTACGTCTCCTCCGTATCTTTGCAGAACATCCATACTGAACATACCACCTTTGTTGGCATGTTCCATCATCCTTTCAATGAGGTCAGGGTTTCTGAGCCCGCATTGAGTCGGCATCAAATGGTCAATAAAGAGCATCGTTTGTTCGCCTATATCAGTAGACACTGATATTATAGGCGATTGCATGTTCACCTGATCAATATTCAGTTGTATACGACTTGGGTAGGTCGTGTTACGTATTTCGACTATAGCCATGAATGGCTTTAGTCTTTCACACTAAAAGCGGAAGGAGGGATTCGAACCCCCTATTCGGCATACCCGTGCATGCTCAGGATTATAGCCGCGACCGATGTTCCGCTTTCTTGCCATGAGCTATTGCGCATTTCGCTCTAGGCTGCCCAGGTTCCCATTCTAGTCTGACGCAGGTTGTGGCCTGCCGCCTTCCAGTTGGCTTCTTCCGCAAGAGAGCCGAGTATATCGGCTCTTGGTTTCACTTGTTACGACAAAGCGTCGTTTCTGAATCTTTCCACGATGTTTATTGGGTCATCCGGCATAATGCCATTCAGTAGATTGGCTTCGAGGTTTGTTCCATAAACATCTGTCATTTTAGGAGCAGTGTAGTTTATGGGAGTATTGTCATTGCTCTCGAAATCATTCAGAGTAACGTCTCTTCCCGAACCTGATACACGATATATGTCGTTTATCGGAGTTCCAAGACCATCTTCAAGGCTGTACCTGTTATTGGCTACAACAAGATTGCCATTGACGGGACTATCAAAGAGAACCAAAGCTCCAAATCCAACTACAATGTTTCCGCTGATGGTTACTGTGGCATTGCCTGGGGCATCATTGTCATACATGAGTCCTCTATTTTGTTTTGTTCCATCGGAAATCAACACGTTGTTTGTAATTTGAGAAGTTTGATCAACGGGTCTCAGATGCAGTCCCCAGTTACGAAGAGCTTTATTGTTGATAGCTTCGCCTTCAATAACAAGGTTGTTATCGCAAATATAACGACAGTCTTTGTCTCCTGCGGTATTGATTGCTTCAGGCGAGCCACCAAACGCCGCGATAGCATTTCTATGGAAAACGTTGTTTTCCATCACTCCGCCAGAGCGAAGTTGAATACCGTGCGAACCGTTGCGGTAAACGTAGTTATTACGGAAGATGATAGGCAAACCAAGGTCAGGACGGTCATCACACCAATACTGAGTGTAGACACCATGGCTGTAGACGGAGGCATTCGCTCTATCGTCATCTCTAATGTCTGCTGGTAGTTGTTGCCTAATAGGATCATGCCATGTAGTAAAGCCGTTCAAAGCAACGATGTTGTATTCAAAAACGATTCCTCGAACACCATTAAAGAAGCCGCCTTGAGAACGCTTGCTATGTCTATCAGGCGAGTCTGTGCCATCGATAGCTGACCCATTTCCGTTGCGAGCGATAATGCAACCCGCAACAGTAAGGTTTTCATACCATGAGTTACTATTCTTAGCGCCGCCGCCATTGTCGATAACAAAGCCATCTAGGAACCATTGAATGTCCAAGTCTTCAAACCTGACATTCAGACCTTTATCAACGATGGAGATGCCTTTGCCACGGAATTCGTATCCTGGTGTAGGCCTAAAGCGGATTCCTGATATAAGCGCGTTTTCGCAGTATCCTTTGCCGTTGCCAATCATTGTCATTAGATTGGTGCCTGGTTCTCCAGGTCTTATGGTTGGCCTGTCTCCATCGCCGAAACGACCGAAGATAGCGGGCTTATTCGGATTGTTAGACTGCAAGAACTGTCCCCAACCCCAATATGTATCTCTCGTATTCACAATAAACTCGCCGCCAGCTTCCAACAAAAGAGCGGGTATCTTACCATTGTTTCTAGCGCTTTTAGCCTCTTCAACGTATGGGGTTATGTTGACAGGACTGCTTTGCTTCTGAACTCGAATGACTTGGTAATCAGAGTCATTTAGGTTGATGCTATTGAGCATTGGTTCGAAGCCAGTTGGCTGAGGCGGCTCTGTAGGTGGTTCTGTAGGTGGTTCTGTAGGTGGTTCTGTAGGTGGTTCTGTAGGTGGTTCTGTAGGTGGTTCTGTAGGTG